>ERZ761607.5-NODE-5-length-616381-cov-67.124102_pt1 | contig 616381 bp, 550 predicted proteins | sample MGYA00511164_ERZ761607 | MGnify/ENA primary metagenome ERZ761607 (study PRJEB28899, sample SAMN02445080) | bioreactor sludge metagenome | biome: EBPR sludge | place: Australia: Brisbane, Thorneside Wastewater Treatment Plant | collected 2011-06-22 ... | reverse complement strand
CGCCTATATCTGGTTGGCTTGACGCGGATCACCTCAATTGTGAACACACCCTAGGAGCAGACCAGGCATGGAAATCTCGCAGATCGCCACGATCGCCGGCAAGGAGTTCTGGGACCGCATCCGCAACCGCTGGGTGCTCGCGGTGGCGCTGGTGTTTACCGTGTTCGCGCTGGTGATCGCCTACTTCGGCGCGGCCCAGCAGGGCGCGGTGGGTTTTCGTTCGATCGAGGTCACGATCGCCAGCCTCGTCAGTCTGGTGATCTATCTGATCCCGTTGATCGCGCTGGTGCTGGGCTTCGATGCCATCGTCGGCGAGCGCGAGCGCGGTTCGCTCGACCTGCTGCTGTCGATGCCGATCACCCGCGGCGAATTGCTGCTGGGCAAGTATCTGGGCCTGGCGGCCGCGCTGAGTTTTTCGACCGTGGCGGGTTTCGGCCTCGTGGCCGTGGTGTTGTCGGCGCGACTCGATCTCGAGGCGCTGTTCCACTACTTCGGCTTCATGCTGAGCTCGGTGTTGCTCGGCTGCGCCTTCCTCAGCCTGGCGGTGATGCTGTCGGTGTTCGCATCCGACCGCACCCGCGCTTCCGGTCTGGCGATCGCGATGTGGTTTTTCTTCGTGCTGGTGTTCGACCTGCTGTTGCTGGGGGCGCTGGTGGTGAGCGGTGGCCAGTGGGGCGGGCAACTGTTTCCGTACCTGATGTTGTTGAACCCGGCCGGGGTGTTCCGGATCCTGAACATTTTTTCGCTCGAGGATGTGCGCACCCTGTACGGTCTCGCGACCGTGTTCCCGCCGGCGCTGGCCAGCCCGTGGTTGCTGGGGCTGGTCATGGCCGGCTGGATCGCGTTGCCCTTGCTTGTCGCGGGCTGGGGTTTCAGGCGCTGAGAACCCGCGTTCACAAAAAAATGGAGGCCGCCGGGGCCTCCATCGCGTTCCTGGGTGTGCCGCGGATCGGCGCTATTGCGACTTGTGCACCATGAAGTCGACCGCTGCCTTGACCTCGTCGTCGGTCAGTTTCGGGTTGCCGCCGCGTGCCGGCATCAGGCCTTTGGCGCCGGTGTAGCCCTCGATGGCATGTTTGTAGAGCGTGTCGTTGCCTTGGGCGATGCGAGGGGCCCACTCGTCCTTGTTGCCCGGCAACGGGGCGCCTGCCACGCCGGCGGCATGGCACAGGGCACAGACTTTCTTGTAGATGCTTTCACCGCCCGCTGCGGCAGGGGCGGCGGTAGCCGCTGCCGGTGCGGCGGGCGCTGCTGCGACCGGTGCGGGGGTGGGGGCCGGCGCTGGCGCGGGTGCCGCGGCAGCCGGTGCGGGTGCTGCGGCCGCAGGCGCCGCCGCGGTCCGGGGTTCGTCGGCGCCGCAGGCGGCCAACACCGCGGACACGGCCGCCGCCAGGACCAGTTGTTTGGATAGCATCGCGATTCTCCTTGCATTGACGGGTTGCGCGTCCTCGCGGCGAGATGCCGCGAGGACCGATGTCCCATGCTATCCAGCCTGGCGACAAATTGGATTGATACCGGTCAAGTCGGCGCCGCGGCCTCGCCCGCCAGGCCTGCGCTAGTCGCGCTTCAGGCACCAGAAGTGGAAGAGGCCGTCGACGACCACCGCGCCTTCGACCTCCCGCTCGAAGCCCGGGAAGGCGCACCCCCAATCCTGTACGGCGCGGATGTAGCGTATCCACGGTCCGTCGTCGGGCCCCATGTTTTCGCCCGGCATCACGATCGGAATGCCGGGCGGGTAGGGGATGATGCCGACCGCGGTCACGCGGTTCGCGCTCGCGTCGAGCGGCACCAGTTCGGCTTCGCCCGCCTGCAGGCGCTGGAACGCGATCCGCGGGGTCGTGACCGGTAGCGGCAGGCTGCCGAAGGCCTGCGCCTGAAGGTGGTCCATGCGGCTGCGCGCCATGTGGCCGAACATCTCGTCGGAAAGCTCGCGCAGGCCTCGCTTGCGGTAGCGCGCCGGATGGGCGGCGACCAGGTCGGGCAGCACCGCGGCGAGCGGCGCATTGTCGTCATAGAGGCGCTTGAACGACAGCAGCACGCTGATCAGCGTGCCCCACTTGCCCTTGGTCACGCCCATCGTGAACAGGCACAGGATCATGAAATCGGTCGAGCGCGACGGAATGATGTTGTTGCGGTAGAGGTAGGCATTGACGATCGCCGCCGGGATGCCGAAATCCTGGAGGCGGCCGTCGGCGCCCATGCCGGGCATGATGATCCCGGCCTTGACCGGATCGAGCATGCACCAGCCGGGGTCGAGGCCCTCGAAGCCGTGCCAGTCGTCGCCCGGTTCGAGCATCCAGCACTTCGGGTCGGTGGCGAGCTGGACCGGGTCGGCGTCGGCGAACGCGAGCGGCAGTCCGCTGGCCGCGTCGGTGATTTCCGGGGCGTTCCAGGGGGCGAAGAACCAGTCGCCGCGGCTGCTGAATTCCCGGTGCGCGCGCGCGAGGGCCTGGCGAAAATCGACGGCCTCGTTGATGACCTCCTGGGTCAGGGTGGTGCCGCCCGGGCCGTCCATCATCGCGGCGCCGATCTCGTTCGACGCGAGCAGCACATACAGCGGCGACGTCGACGCCTGGATCACGAAGGATTCGTTGAAGCGCGAGTGTTCGACCGGATTGCGGCCGTTGCGCACATGGATGTAGGACGCCTGCGACAAGGCGGCCAGCAGCTTGTGGGTGGAGTGGGTGGCGAACACCGTCGGGCCGTCGGCGGGGTGCTCGGCCGGGTCGCCGCGCATCGCGAAGCGGTCGCGGTACATCGGGTTGAAGCGCGCATAACCGAACCAGGCTTCGTCGAAATGAATGCGATCGACGCTCCGGGCGAGCAGCGCCTCGGCCTGGGTGGCGTTCAGGCACATGCCGTCGTAGGTGCAGTTGGTCACCACCGCATAGTCGGCATCGGGCCGTGCCGCCTGATCCCGCAGCGGATGGGCGGCAAGCGCGGCCGCGATCGCCTCGGGCCGGAACTGCCCGGCGGGAATCGGCCCGATGATGCCGTAACGGTTGCGGGTCGGCACGAAGTAGACAGGGATGCCGCCGCTCAGCACCAGCCCTTGTTCGACCGATTTGTGGCAGTTGCGATCGCACAGCGCGAACTGGCGCTCGCCGACACAGGCCATGAACACCACCCGGTTGGATGCCGAGGTGCCGTTCAGCACCGAGTACGAGGCATGGGCGCCGAACACGCGTGCGGCGTAGTCCTCGGCTTCGCGGATCGGGCCGCTGTGGTCGAGCAGCGAACCGAGCGCGGTGCGCTCGATGCCGGTGTCGGTGCGAAACAGGTTCTCGCCGAAGAAGTCGAAGAACAACCGCCCGACCGGCGACTTGGTGAACGCGATGCCGCCCTGGTGGCCGGGCGCGGCCCATGAGTATTCGTCGAGGCTGGTGTAGCGCAGCAGCGCATGGGTGAAGGGGGGCAGCAACTGCGCCAGGTAGCGGTCCATCGCCGACATCGCCCGGCCGGCGATGAACGGCGCGGTGTCTTCGAGCAGCCACACGAACTCGTCGGCGAGCTCGAGCGCCTCGGTGGTAAGGGTTTGCTTGGCCTCGCGGTCGGCGGTGAGGAAGATCGGCACGTTGGCATTGCGCTTTCTCACCGTGCGCAGCAGGTCGATCGCCAGCGCGTGCGATTCGCTGTCGTTCATGCCGAGAGTCCAGTCGATGAAGATGCCGTGGAGGGCGGCGTCGGAGATCACCGCGGCCTGGCCGTCCTCGAACGAGCGGGCTTCGATCACGACCACGCCACGGCGCCGGAACTCCTGCACGATGTCGTCGAGCGCACGGCCGCGGGTACACACCACCGCCTCGCCGAGCTGGTCGTCGACGATCAGCAGGCGCCGCGTGAGTTGCTTGTTGGTGCGCTCTAACATGTTTCTCTCCGAAGGCTGGGAAGGGGGTGCGGAAATCCGGTGCGTCTTTGCGGGGGGCGTCGCGCGGCCTCAGTCGGCGCGCCCGATCGCGATCGTGTGGCCCGCGGCGGCCGGACGCGGCAGCTGCGCGTGCGCCGCTTTCATCGCATCCACGCGTGCCTGCACTTCGGGCGGAAACGCCCGCGAGCGTCGCCGGGTCAGGTCGATGTGCATCGTGATCACCTCGTTGCTTGCGGCCAGCCAGCCTTCTGTCGCGTGGTGCATCTCGTGGAACATGTGAATGCGCTTGTGATCCGCGTCGAGCACGCGCGACGTGATCAGGTAAGGCTCGGCGTGGCCGATCTCGCGCTTGTAGGTCACATGCATCTCGAGCGCAAACGTCGAATGGGCGGTGCGGCCGCGATAGTCGGCGTCGAGCCCGAAGAGGTCGAGCAACCCGTCCGTGCCCTGGTCGAACGCAAGCACGTAGTAGGCAACGTTCATGTGACCGTTGTAATCGATCCAGTCGTCCCGGACCAGGCCCCGGCCGGTTACGGGCAGCGCGTCGCTGCGGATGTCGGAGGGTGGGTGCATCTGGCGTCTCCCGGTTTCGCCGGCGGGCGGCAAGAGGGTGTATAAATTGCCGGCAAGAAGCGACCGTGTGCCGGGCCTGATCGCCCGCAGTGTGCACCAAAGTGCGGGTCGGGGCTCGCCTCGTGCCGGTGGTGGCCGCTAAAATGGGTCGTCCGCGCATTGCCAGCCTGCCCGCGGAGATCGGCACGGCCGATTTCCGGCGCTGGCACGAAACTCGCAAAAGACCTCGATGAGTACGTTGCGGCGATGTTCGCCGGCGACTCGGGGAGCCCCCAGCCATGCTCGATTCGATTCTACGTCCTGTTGCGGTGCCGCCCGGGCTGCTGGGCCAGCCCGCGCCGTGTGATTTCTTCGATGTGCGCGGTACCTTGCTGCTGCGCGAAGGGGCCACCATCAACCACTCGATCGGCGCGGCGATGCCCGAAAGCCGCCGCCTGTATTGCCGTGCCTCTCAGGCCACCCGCGTTTCGAGCGGGCATCCGCTGCGCACGCTGCGCGACGTGGGCGAGGCGCTGTCGATGCTCGACGAGTTGCTGGTGGCCGGCCGCATGGTCGAAAGCGAAGCTTTTATGGGCTTGGCCAGCGAGACTTTCAGCGCCTGGGTGCTCGACCCGGATGCGTGCATCGGCTTCGCCCGCATGGTCTCGTTCAATCGGCCGAGTGTCTGCCATGCGATCATGGCTGCGTTGTTCGCCGCCGAGCTGGGCAGCGCCAATGGCTTGGCGGCGCAGGAGGTCATCAAGCTGATCGGTGCGGCACTGACCATGAATCTCGGCAGCATGCGCCTGCACGACGACATGTTCGCGCTCGGCGGCGTGCCCGACCAGGATTCGCGCGATGCGCTGTCGGTGCATCCCGCGCATGCCGAACGGCTGCTGGCGCGCATCGGCGGTTTCCCCGACGAATGGCGCCTCGCGGTGGCACAGCATCATGAGAACCTCGACGGCAGTGGCTACCCGCTGGGGCTGATGCGCGGCGAGATCATCCTGCAGGCGCGCATGCTGCGGGTCGCCGACGTGCTGGCGGCGCGTCTGCGCGGGCGCAAGCGGCGCGCGCCGCAGTACTGGAGCATTCATCAGGCGCGCGATCCGGCGAGACTCATACAGCATGTCTTCAGCGCCGACCTGGAGCGGCTCGACCAGACCCTGGTGAGGTTGCTGATGGGGCGGCTCGGCAGTTTTCCGCCCGGCAGCGTGGTGCGCCTGTCGAATGGCGAGATGGCGATCATCAGCCGGCGCGCGCACGATGCGGGCGGAATGCCGAGGGAGGTGCTGGCCTTTCTCGACGCCAACGGACGGCCGCAGGATACGCCGCGCACGCGCAAGATCGGCCCGCGCGATTGCCGCATCCAGGGCTATGCGCACGACGACCAGCCGCGCCTGCCGGCCTATGACTGGCAGCCGCTGTGGGGCTATCTGCACTGAGCGCGCCGCACCGCCGCGGCGTGGTCAGCGCAGCGCCCGCGCGATGAACTGGCGGGGCACGCGAGGCCGCGGCACGCGCTCGGCGAACCAGTTCCGCACGTCGCTCTCGAGCCCGATCCCGTGCATGTAGTTGTACAGCGCCCGGTTGAGCGCTTCGCCGAGGGCATCGTGATCGACACCGGCCGGGTCGATGAAGCCGATGTCGTTCTTCGCGAAACGCCCGGGCGGCAGCGGGATCAGCTCAATGCCATATTCCTCGGGGTTGAGGCCGACCGGGGAATGGACCGTACACGCGAAGCGGTGAAAGAAACCCGACTGGATGCAGCCGGCCTCGAAGAGCTGCCGTACGTATTCGAGGGCGTCGACTGTGTCATGCACGGTCTGGGTCGGAAAACCGTACATCAGGTAGGCGTGAACCAGCACCCCCGCCTCGGCGAAGGCATGGGTGACGCGTGCCACCTGGTCTACCGACACCCCCTTCTTCATCAGCTTGAGCAGCCGGTCCGACGCCACTTCGAGGCCGCCCGAGATCGCGATGCAGCCGCTGTCGGCAAGCAGGCGGCACAGCTCGGGGGTGAAGGATTTTTCGAAGCGGATGTTGCCCCACCACGAGATCGCCACGCCGCGCCGCAACAGTTCCAGCGCCAGGGTCTTGAGCGCCTTGGGGGGCGCGGCCTCGTCGACGAAGTGGAAACCGGTCTGGCCGGTTTCGGCGATGATCGCCTCGATCCGGTCGACCAGCGTCTCGGCCGATGCGCCGTCGTAGCGCGAGATGTAGTCGAGGCTGACGTCGCAGAAGCTGCATTTCTTCCAGTAGCAGCCGTGGGCCACGGTGAGCTTGTTCCAGCGTCCGTCCGACCATAGCCGGTGCATCGGGTTGAGCATGTCGAGAATCGACAGGTAGCGGTCGAGCGGCAGGCCGTCCCAGGTCGGGGTGCCGACTTCGGCGAACGCGATGTCGGGCTCGGCCAGGTTCACATAGCGCACCGCACCGCTTTCCGGCTCGCGCAGGAACGTGCGCACCAGTCGCGTGGCCGAGCGCGCCCCGGACAGATGCGCCAGCAGCGCCAGCAGCGGTCGCTCGCCGTCGTCGAGCGTGACATAGTCGAAGTGGTCGAACACCCGCGGCTCGGCGAGTTCGCGCAGTTCGGTGTTCACGAAGCCGCCACCGAGCACGGTGACGATGTCCGGCGCCGCCGCCTTGATCGACTGCGCAATCCGGAACGCGCCGTAGACCGCGCCGGGGAAGGGCACCGACAGCAGGACCACCTGCGGGCGGTGGCGCGCGATGCTTGCCAGCGTGAGCGCATGCAAAGTGGTGTCGACGAGCGTGGCGGGGGCGGCGAGCGCCTCCGCCAGCGCGTCGAAGCTGGCCTGGCTGCGGGCAAGCGATTCGGCATAGCGCACGAATTCGAAGCGCGGATCGACCGCTTCGCGCAGTACGTCGGCGAGATCGTTCAGGTAGAGCGTGGCCAGATGGCGGGCGCGGTCGTGTACCCCGAGCGCGCCGAAGGCCCATGCGAGCGGATCGCCGCCGTCCGGGTCGATATACGCGTCCAGCGCCGCGAAGCGCGGTCCTTCGGGCAGAAAGCTGCTGCTGGCGATGCGGTGTGCGATGGTCGGATCGCGACCTTGCAGAAAGGCGATGCCGGTCGCGACGGTACTGCGGTAGCGTGGGAATTCGGCGAGAAAATGCGATACCACCGGCGCGCGCGCATGCTCCGGCAGTGCGGTGGCGCAGGCGCGGATCGAATCGAGCCCGGCGGGCGAAAACAGCGTCAGCACCAGCGCGAGGGCCAGGTCGTCCTGCACCGCATCGATGCCGCGCGAGCGCAAGAAGCCGGTGAGATAAGCCGTGGACGGATAGGGCGTGTTGAGCTGCGTCATCGGCGGGATGATGGAAAGCACCCGGGGGGCACTTGGCAAGCGCTTAATGATCTTGGTCCTGAGCGAATTCATGAATCACCGCACTATAGCCGCGCGGGTCGATCCGGGATAATACGCGTTGTGTGCCGTGGTGGTCGGTTCGCGGTCGGGCGGTCTGCCCGCGCGCGCCGCGCGCATGGCGCGAATCTCACCTGCAACCTGCGAAGTACCCTGGAGAATCAAGCATGTCAGCAATGACCGAGGGCAAGAACACTTACGTGCTGCGCGCGACCTGCGCGGGCGCTATCGGCACGATCGCCCGGATATCGGGATTCCTTGCGCGCAACCGCTGTTACATCATGGAGATGGCACAGTTCGACGACGTGCTGACCGGACGTTTTTATGCCCGCGCAGTGTTTTCGACCACGCCGGGCGAGACCCCCCGGCTCGATCAACTGGTCGAAGCCTTCGGCCCGGTCGCGGCCGAAGAGAGCATGGAGTGGGACCTGCACGACACCCTGGTCAAGCCGCGGGTGGTGTTGATGGTGTCGAAGTTCGACCACTGCCTGAACGATCTGCTGTATCGCCAGCGCATCGGCGAACTAAAGATGGAGGTGGCGGCGATCGTGTCGAATCATCCCGACCTCGAGCCGCTCGCCCGCTGGCACGGCGTGCCTTTCCATCTGCTGCCGGTCACGCCCGGGAACAAGCCGCAACAGGAGGCGCGTCTGCTGGAGCTGATCGCCGAGACCCGTGCCGAGCTGGTGGTGCTGGCGCGCTACATGCAGGTGTTGTCGGAGGATCTGTGCAGCAAGCTGGCCGGACGGGCGATCAACATCCACCACTCGTTTCTGCCCGGCTTCAAGGGCGCGCGGCCGTATCATCAAGCGCATGACCGCGGCGTCAAGCTCATCGGCGCGACGGCCCACTATGTCACCTCCGATCTCGACGAGGGGCCGATCATCGAGCAGGCGGTCGAGCGGGTCGACCACACCTACCGTCCCGAGCAACTGGTGGCGGTGGGCCGGGATACCGAATGCCTCGCGCTCGCGCGCGCGGTGCGCTACCACATCGAGCAACGGGTGTTTCTGAACGGCAACAAGACGGTCGTGTTCCGCTGAGCACCGCATGGCGATGCTGCCGGACCTGCTGTCGGCACCGGTCGCCGGCCCCGCCGACGCCTGGCGCCTCCTCGATTGCCTGGCGCATGGGCCAACTCCGACCCCGGCCGCGCGCGAGGCGCGACCACAGCATGCGGTCGCCGCGCTGCTGGACGGGCTCGGCAATCCGCACCGGCGCCTGTGCGCGATCCACATCGCGGGTTCGAAGGGCAAGGGTAGCACCGCGTTGCTGACCGAGGCGATACTCGAGGCGGCAGGGCTGAAGACCGGCACATTCACGTCGCCGCATCTGGTGCGCTGGACCGAAAGAATCAGGGTCGGCGGTGCCGAGATCGAGGCGCAGGCCCTGGCTGCCGCACTCGAAACGCTCAGACCGGTGCTGCGCGGATACTGCGCGCGCCATCCCGATCATCCGCCCACCTTCTTCGACGTATTGACCGCGGTGGCGTTTTACCTGTTCGAGCGCGCCGCGCTGGACGTCGTCGTGATCGAGGCCGGTTTGGGCGGGCGCCTCGATTCGACCAATGTCGTGGTGCCGCGGGTGGCATGCATCACCCGCATCGAGCTCGAGCATACCGACCGGCTCGGCGCCACGCTCGCACAGATCGCGGCCCACAAGGCCGGCGTGATCAAAGCCGGCGTGCCCGCCGTGATCGGCATGCTGCCCGAGCCGGCGCACCGCTGCGTGATCGAGCGATGTGTGTCGGTGGGTGCGAGCGCCTGGGTGGAGGGGCGCGAGTTCTCGGTCGTGGTCGGGGATCTGGCCGATGCCGCGCTGGCGCTCGACCTGCACTTGCCCGGCATGCGCTTTCCGGCGGTGCTGCCGGCCCTGGGAGCGCATCTCGGGCACTGCGCCGCCATCGCGCTTGCATGCGTGGCGCGCAGCGGCCTGGTCGCGGCCGGGCAGCTTGCCGGTGCGGCGAGTGCCGGCTTTGCGAGCGTGCGCTTGCCCGGCCGCACCGAGATCGTCGGCCGCGCCCCGTGGCGCGTCGTCGATGGTGCCCACACCCTCGCGTCCGCGCATGCGCTGCGCGCGGCCCTCGCCCGCCTGCCGCACGCCGGCCTGCATTGGCTGCTCTCGATTTCGAGCGGCAAGGATCTGGACGGCCTGCTCCGGGTCCTGCTGCAGGGGGCCGGCTCGGTCACGCTGACCCGTGCCGATCCAGTGCGCTCGATTCCGCCGGAACAGCTTGCGGCTCGGGTGGTGCGGTTGTTTCCCGCCATGCCGGCGTTCTGCTTCGACCGCTGCGCGCCGGCGGTCGAACATGTACGCCAGCGCGCGGATCCGCGGGCGTTGATCTGTTGCGCCGGGTCGGTGTACATGGCGGGGGCGGCCCGCGCGCTGCTCGGGGGAGACGAGGCTGGCGGGGCGTGCGGCCGCGCATGACGGCCAGGCGGTTCGCGCATGCCCGGGCGGGGGCCGGCCGAAGAGCACGAATCGTTTGTATTCGCCGCATCGGCCGACCAGAATGAAGCAGTCGCGTCGAATCCGCGTGAGTGCGAATGTCGGGCGCGTCGCCGTCATGGAGCGATCGCAATGTCCATCAGCGTTCTCGACCTTTTCAAGATTGGGATCGGGCCGTCCAGCTCGCACACCGTCGGGCCGATGCGGGCTGCGCATGATTTCGTCGCGACCCTGGAAACACGCGCGGCGTGCGAGCGCGTCGCGCGCGTGGAGGTGCATCTGTTCGGCTCACTCGCCGCAACCGGCATAGGCCACGGCACCGATCGCGCCGTGATCATGGGGCTGATGGGGGAGCGGCCCGATCGGATCGACCCCGCGGTGATCGCGCCGCGCATCGAGGCCCTGCGCGCGAATGGTCGGCTGCTGCTGGCGGGCCATGTCGAAGTGCCGTTCGACTGGCAGGGGGATCTGCAGTTTCACCCCGAAGCGCTGCCGCACCACCCGAATGCGATGCGCCTGAGCGCCCATGCCGCCGATGACGAGGTGTTGTACGCGAACACCTATTATTCGGTGGGTGGCGGTTTCGTCATCGACGAGGCGCAGGCGGCGACCAACGCCCTCGATAGCGACCATACGCCGCTGCCGCATGATTTCGATAGCGCGGCCGAGATGTTGCGGCTGTGCCGGCACAAGGGGTGGCGTGTCAGCGAGTTGATGCTCGCGAACGAGTGCGCCTGGCGGCCCGAGGCCGAAACGCGCCTGGCCTTGTGCGGCATCTGGGAGGCGATGCGCGATTGCGTCGCGCAGGGCATCAGGAACGAGGGGGTATTGCCGGGCGGGCTGAAGGTCAGGCGGCGCGCACCCTTGCTGCACCAGCGCCTGGTGGCCGACAAGGCCGCCCCGGGCCTGATCGCGACGACGTTCTCGGCGATGGACTGGGTCAATCTGTATGCACTGGCGGTGAACGAAGAGAACGCCGCCGGCGGGCGCATGGTGACCGCGCCCACCAACGGCGCCGCCGGCATCATCCCGGCCGTCCTGCACTACTACATGGATTTTCAGCCGGGGGCGGGCGCGCGCGACGTGGTCGACTTCCTGCTGGCCGCGGGGGCGGTAGGCATCCTGTGCAAGAAGAACGCCTCGATCTCCGGAGCCGAGGTCGGCTGCCAGGGAGAGGTCGGCTCGGCCTGTGCGATGGCCGCGGCCGGCCTGGCCGAGGTCATGGGGGCGAGCCCGCAGCAAGTCGAGAACGCGGCCGAGATCGGCCTCGAGCACAACCTCGGCCTGACCTGCGACCCCATTGGCGGATTGGTGCAGGTGCCCTGCATAGAACGCAACGCCATCGCCGCGGTGAAGGCGATCAATGCCGCCCAGATGGCGCTGCGGGGTGACGGCGAGCACTTCGTGTCGCTGGACAAGGCCATCAGGACCATGCGCGACACCGGCCGCGACATGCTCGAGAAGTACAAGGAGACTTCGCGCGGCGGTCTGGCGGTGAGTTTCATCGAATGCTGACGTATCATCGGGCTGGCGCTCCACGCGGCCGATCCCGACCTGCCGGCAGGCAGTTCGAGCGCCGTATTCGACGATGGGCGCCCCGCAGGCTCGATGTTGCATGAGTACCCGCGACGGGGCGATTTTTTTTGCCAGTTGTTCTATCTTTGAAGCGCGCGCCGGTCGCCCGTGTGTACCGAGCGCCGCTTGGCCATGGAGACCCATCGATGCCGCGTATTTTCATCAGCTACCGACGTGACGATACCGAGATGGCGGCGGGTCGGCTCGCGGGCGATCTGCGCGCCCGCTTCGGCGATGGCGTGGTGTTTCGCGACAAGGAAAGCATTCCGCTCGGTGCCGACTGGATGGGCGAGATCAATCGGGCGATCGGACCGGGCGGTGTGGTGTTGCTCCTGATCGGCGACGAGTGGCTGGAGGGGAAACCCCGTGGCCAGCGGCGCCTCGACGACCCCGACGACCCCCACCGCAACGAAATCTCGGCCGCGATGCGACTCAAGGCGCCGGTGCTGCCCTTGCTGGTGGGGCATGCCAAGATGCCGACGGCCGATGAGCTGCCGGGCGAACTGCAGCGCCTGCCGGCGCTCAACGCGATGAAGCTGCGTGACGAAGAGTGGGCCGAATTCGATTTTCCGCGCCTTGCGCGCTCGCTCGAAGGCTATGGCTTCAAGCCCCTGGCACGGCCCGAAGCGCAGGGCGGGCTGCGTTTCAGCGGCAAGGTCGGCACTGCGATGCTTCTGGTCGGCCTGGTCGTGGCCGGTTACGTGGGCGGGCTCGATCACGAGGGGCTGCAGGGAGGCCTGTTTCTTGCGCTGATGGGCATGTTGCTCGCGGCGCTGGGGCTGCGCGACGTGCATGCACGCAAGGTCCGTGGCGCGATTCCCGCGGGCCTGAGCCTGGTGGTGGGTGCCATTGCGAGCGTGCTGGTGGCGATCGATCTGATCGACCGCAGCGCGTCTGAAACCCTGCTCGATCGATGGCCTGCGGCGGGCGTTGACGAGCCCGACCGGACCCCGGTGAACGAGCGCGTGCCCGCACTCCAGCCACCGCCGCAGCAGCAGTTCGCCGCCGTGGCGCCTTCGCCCCAGGCCGCGGCTTCGCCGGGCGTCAACGTTAGGCGCGATCTACCGCAGCCGCAGCAACTGCCGACCCTCAGCGGTACCTGGGTCGATCAGGGCGATGGCGTGCACATCCAGATGTGGCAGGAAGGCGGGGCGATTTCGGCGACGGTCGTCGGAGGCGGCATGGCCCTCGGGGGGGTGGGCACGATCGTCGGATCGCAGGTCGAGATCGTATGGGGTGCCGCCGGGATTCCGATTGCGACCTCCAGCCTGACCTTGTCGTCGAACGGGCGCGAGCTGTCGGGGCAATCCACGACGCTCGAGGGAGACAGCGACTGGACCGTACTGCGCCGGCAGTAGGACCGCAGCGGCCGCCGGTCAGCTCGACGCAGGCGGGCCGGCCGGCTCGAGCTTCGCCCAGATCAGCCAGTAGCCGCAAGCATTGCGCGGACCGCGCAGGGAGCCATGCCAGGGGCCCCTGACGCAGGGGCCGCGTGGCCGGGTCGGGTCCAGCAGCACCGTGTGGCCGTCTTCCCCGACCCGGCGGCGCCCGCCCCAGCGGTTGCACGTGGTGCAGCGGCCGATTTCACCGACCGGGGGCGGCGCATCATCGGAAGACTGCAAGGGCACATACCACGATGCTGATGGTGGCGACGGTGGTCAGGATCAGCCGCAATGGCAGATACCAGCCCGGAATCTCGATCAGGCGGGCAAGGCGCCGGTCCTGGAGATAGTGCATCCAGAACCCGGCCACCAACATGATCGCGGTCACGCTGGCCCAGAACGGCAGCACCAGGATCGCCGCCCAGCCGATCAGCGCCGGCACGACGCTCCAGGCGAAAGTCGCGCGGCGGCGCCGATCGGTCAGTTCGCTCGCCGTCATCGCGAACGCCCAGTGCAGGGCACCGACGAAGCTGAGGACGATCGCGCCGTAGCTCATGACGCTCGCGACCCAGATCGCCGTGCGGACCGGGTCGGCGATGCTCGCGACCGCGAGCGCAACAAAGGGAACCAGGCCTCCCAGCCCGAGGAGCAGGGCAAACAGCGGGATGCCACTTCTGAAGATCGGGGTCATGTCGAATCGGATTCGGGGTCGAGTATGAATGAACGACCCATAGTTTAGTCCATTGAGCCGCGCTGTCGTGCTCGATCTGGCCTGACGGAGTTGGTTACCGCTGGGGCCTGGATTACCGGCCGGGGTGCGGAGCACAATGCTGCCTGGAATGGTTTCGGCGGGCCTGCGATCGACACGGCCTCGCCGCTATTACGGGTGCTCGATGTTCATGACTCTGTTGCGTGTTCTGATTTGTCTGCTGCTTCTCGTCCCGCTGGCCGGCCTGGCCGACCCCGCGCCGGTGCCGGATGAGGCGGCGCTGCGGCGGCAACTCGAGACGCTCGGCGAGCGCAGGCTGACCGAGGCCGAACAGCGCAGCGCGCAGACGTCGCTGGAGGAGGCGCTGGGCCAACTGACCGCCCGGGCCGACAGTGTGGCGAAGCTCGCCGAGCTCAAGAAGCGGCTCGACGACGCCCCCGAGCAGATCGCGGCGGCACGCGCCGCCCTGGAGCGCCAGAAGCGTCTGCCGGATCCGGACCCGCTGCGTGTCCGGGATCTGTCGAGCGCCGAACTCGGGCGCCAGCTCGACGACAAGACGGTCCAGCTCGCCGACTGGCAACGCACCTTGAGTGACGCCAACAGTCTGCAGGTCACGACCCGCACCGTGCCGGAGCGCGCGCAGACCGAGATCGCCGCCAATCAGGCGCGCATGCAGGTCATCGACGATTTGCTCAAGAGCGGCTGGAGTGCGAATCGCGCACTCACCCCGGAGGCGAGCGTGGCGCTGAGCGCCGAATGGCACGCGCTCGAGCGCCGGAACGCGCTGCGTCTGCTCGAGCTGTCGGGGGTGAGCGTGCTGGGGGATCTCGGGCAGGTGCGCCGCGATCTCGCGACGCTCGCGATCGCCCGGCTCGAACGCGAACTGGCGGCGGTGCAGGCCGAGATGAGCCTCTTGCGCAGCCGCGAGTCGGCCGACGCGGTGGCGGCGTTGTCCGCCGAGGCGGGCGCGGTTGATCGTGGCGGGGCGCTGGCGCGCGAGATCGCGATCAACCAGCGCCTTTCCGACTACCTGCTGATGTCGACCGAGCAGCGCAACCGCCTCAACCAGCGCAACCTGCAGACGCGCCAGGCGCTCGACAACATCACCCAGGTCAATGCGGTGCTGGACGAGCAGCTCAGCGCGCTCCAGGGCAGCCTGTTGCTTGCGCGGATTCTCTATGAACAGAAAGAGGCGCTACCGAAACTGAGCCTCGATAGTGGGCTCGCCGACCGGATCGCCGACACCCGGCTCTACCAGTTCGAGATCAACCAGGCACGCGAACAGCTCGGGGATCCGGCCGCGGCGGCCGAGCGGCTGCTGGCGGAGCAGCCGGCGGCGGCGATCAACGACGAATTGCGCCAATCGATAAGTGCGTTGATGACGACGCGTGTCGAGCTGCTGGAGCGGATCAGCCGCGAGATCAATGCGTTGCTGAACGAGTCGATCACGCTGCAGCTGGCCCAGACCCAGTTGCAGGAGACCGCCGACAAGCTCAGTGCAACGCTGGACGAGCGGATGTTCTGGGTGCCGAGCAACCGCCCCGTGGATCTCGCGTGGCTGGCGGCGCTGCCCGCCGCGCTCCAGGCTCAGATCGCCGGCATGGAGGTGCACTCGGTGGTCGGCGAGTTGTGGGCCGGTCTGTGGGCGCGGCCCTTGTTCTTCGCGCCGGTGCTGATGCTCGCGCTGGGCTTGTGGTGGCACCGGCGCTGGCTGCAGGGCAAGCTCGAACTGATCGCGAGCGAGATCGGCTATGCCCGCACCGACTCGCACTTCCACACGCCGGTGGCGATCCTGCTCAGCGCCCTGCTGGCGTTGCCCTTGAGCCTGCTGCTGGCGCTCGGCGGCTTGTCGCTGCAGCTGGATGCACGCGGCCAGAATGTGGCCTTCGGGCGCGCGCTGGTCGACATGGCGCAGGCGGCGCTGTTGTTCTACACCATGTACCGTATGCTCGATCGCGGCGGCGTCGCCGAGGTGCATTTTCGCTGGTCGGCCGAGCACATTCGAATGCTGCGGCGTGTGATCGCACAGTTGGGCATGGTCGTCGTCGCGGTCGTCGCGGTCGTCGCAGTGGCCGAGCGTCAGCCCAAGATGCTGGGCGACGATGTGCTCGGGATACTGATCCTGTGCGCCGGATACGCGTGGATGGCGGTGCTGATGGGGCGGCTCCTGTCGCGCGATCCGCGCGCGCGCCAGCGCACGCCGCTGCGTCTCGCCATCAGCCTGTTTCTTGCGCTGATACCGCTCGCGCTGATCGGGGCGGTGCTGCTGGGCTACTACTACACGGCGCTGAAGCTTACCGCACGTCTGATCGACACCCTCTACCTGCTGGTGTCGTGGAGCGTTCTCGAAGCGACCCTGGTGCGCGCCCTGGCCGTGGCGGCGCGCCGAATCGATCATCAGCGCGCGGTGGTGCGGCGCGAGGCGGCCGAGCGCGAAGCCGAGGAGGGCGTCGATGCGAGCAGGCTCGCCGAAGCGCCCCGCCTCGCGATAGAACAGATCAACCAGCAGTCGCTGCGCCTGATGCGCCTGGCCTTGCTCGGGGTGTTCCTGGTTCTGCTCTACTGGGTGTGGGCGGACCTGCTCACCGTCTTCTCCTACCTCGACCGCCTGGTGCTCTACGAGTATGTCAGCGGTGACGGCGCGGTGCCGATCAGTTTGCGCGACGTCATCGCAGCCCTGGTGATCGCGAGCATCGCGACCATCCTGGCGCGCAACCTGCCGGGCCTGCTCGAGATACTGGTCCTGTCGCGCATGCAGCTTGCGCAAGGCAGCGCCTATGCCATCACCACCTTGCTGTCGTATCTGATAATGGTGGCCGGGGTCGCATCGGCGCTCGGCACGCTGGGGCTGAGCTGGAACAAGCTGCAATGGCTGGTCGCCGCGCTGTCTGTGGGCCTGGGCTTCGGGCTGCAGGAGATTTTCGCGAACTTCATCTCCGGTCTCATCATCCTGTTCGAGCGCCCGGTCCGCATCGGCGACACGGTGACGATCGGCAACCTGTCCGGAACGGTCAGGCGCATACAGATCCGGGCCACCACGATCACCGATTTCGACCGCAAGGAGATCATCGTGCCGAACAAGACGTTCGTGACCGGGCAACTGATCAACTGGTCGCTCACCGATACCGTCACGCGGGTCACGATCAGGCTGGGTGTTTCGTACGAAACCGACCTCGAAAAGGTGCGCGAACTGCTCTTCCGCGCGGCCGGGGAGAACGAGCGGGTGCTGCAGGACCCGGCACCGCAGGTGTTCTTCCTGAATTTCGGTGCCAGCACGCTCGATCATGAACTGAGGGTGCATGTGCGCGAGCTCGCCGACCGCAGCCCCGCCATCGACGAGATCAGCCGCCGCATCGCGGTGTTGTGCCGCGAAAACGGTATCGACATCGCCTACAACCAGGTCGATGTGCACATCCGCAGCATTGCCGGCCAAGAGGCCTTGGTGCACAGCAGCGGGTTCGTGCCGGCGCCGAGCCCGAAGCCGGACGCGGCGTGATACCGGGCTGTGGGATGCGCGATGACACATCCTAGCGGCCATCAGAGGGCCTGCGCCGGCGATTTAAATAGATCATGTCTATTCATAATCAGCCATTGATAGCCGTTGATAATTGACCCTATTGCTTTAACATTCATCGCGTTTTGCTAACCTTTGTATGTGAGCCGATAGCGCATGCGACTCGAAACGCCCGAGCGGCCGCGGCCGCAATGTTTCTCGAGCGCGACCGCGGGGTCGATGGTGCTATTCGCGAGCATCAGCCAATGCAGCGACGAAAGGAGAGGGAAATGAGTGGAAATGCGATGAACACGGCCGGCAAGTGTCCGGTTGCGCACGGTGGCAACACCGCTGCGGGCAACTCGGTCATGGAATGGTGGCCCAAGGCGCTGAACCTGGACATTCTTCACCAGCATGACAGCAAGACCAACCCGATGGAGCCGGGCTTCGATTACCGCGAAGCGCTCAAGACGCTCGACGTCGCCGCGCTCAAGAAAGACCTGACCGCGTTGATGACCGACAGCCAGGCGTGGTGGCCGGCAGACTGGGGCCACTACGGCGGCCTGATGATTCGCATGACCTGGCACGCCGCGGGTACTTATCGCATCGCCGACGGCCGTGGCGGCGCAGGTACTGGCAACCAGCGCTTTGCGCCGCTGAACTCGTGGCCGGACAATGCCAACCTGGACAAGGCGCGCCGCCTGCTGTGGCCGATCAAGAAGAAATACGGCAACAAGCTGAGCTGGGCCGACCTGATCGCGCTCGCCGGGACCATCGCCTACGAGTCCATGGGTTTGAAGACCTACGGCTTCGCCTTTGGCCGCGAGGACATCTGGCATCCGGAAAAGGACATCTACTGGGGCGCCGAGAAGGAATGGCTGGCGCCTACCGACAACCCCAACAGCCGCTACTCCGGCGAGCGCGATCTGGACAATCCGCTGGCTGCGGTGATGATGGGCTTGATCTATGTGAATCCCGAAGGCGTGGATGGCAAGCCGGATCCGCTCAAGACCGCGCAGGACATCCGCGTGACCTTCGCCCGCATGGCGATGAACGACGAGGAAACCGTGGCCCTGACCGCGGGCGGCCACACGGTCGGCAAGACCCATGGCAACGGTAGTGCCGCCAATCTCGGCGCGGCGCCGGAAGGCGCGGGCTTCGAGGAGCAGGGCCTGGGCTGGAACAACCACACTTCCCGCGGCATCGGCCGCGACACCGTGACCAGCGGTATCGAAGGCGCCTGGACGACGCATCCGACCCAATGGGACAACGGCTATTTCGACCTGCTGCTGGGCTACGACTGGTGGCTGCAGAAGTCTCCGGCGGGAGCCTGGCAGTGGGAGCCGATCAACATCAAGGAAGAGGACATGCCGGTCGACGTCGAGGACCCCTCGATCCGTCGCAAGCCGATCATGACCGATGCCGACATGGCGATGCGGTTCGACCCCGAGTACCGCAAGATCTCGGAGCGCTTCCACAAGGATCCGGCCTATTTCTCCGAGGTGTTCGCCCGTGCCTGGTTCAAGCTGACCCACCGCGACATGGGCCCCAAGACCTGTTACTTCGGCCCCGACGTGCCAGCCGAAGACCTGATCTGGCAGGATCCGGTGCCCGCCGGCAACACGGGCTACGACGTCGCCGCGGTGAAGGCGAAGATCGCCGCCGCAGGCCTGTCCGTCGGCGAGATGGTTTCCACCGCCTGGGACAGCGCCCGCACCTTCCGCGGCTCGGACAAGCGTGGCGGCGCCAATGGTGCGCGCATCCGCCTCGCCCCGCAGAAGGACTGGGAAGGCAACGAGCCGGCACGCCTGGCCAAGGTGCTTGCCGTGTATGAAAAGATCGCTGCCGAAACCGGCGCCAGCGTGGCGGACGTGATCGTGCTGGGCGGCAATGTCGGCCTCGAGCAGGCGATCGAGGCTGGAGGCTTCAAGGTCGAAGTGCCGTTCGCGCCGGGGCGCGGCGACGCCACGCAAGTGCTGACCGATGTCGGCTCCTTCGAGGTGCTGGAGCCGCTGCACGACGGCTTCCGCAACTGGCAGAAGAAGGACTACGTCGTCCAGCCCGAGGAGATGCTGCTCGATCGCGCCCAGTTGGCGGGCCTGACCGCACACGAGATGACCGTGCTGGTCGGCGGCATGCGCGTGCTGGGGACGAACCATGGTGGCAGCGCGCACGGTGTGTTCACCGATCGGGTCGGCGTGTTGACGAACGACTTCTTCGTGAACCTCACCGACATGGCCTTCACCTGGAAAGCCACCGGCCGCAACAGCTACGCCATCGTCGATCGCAAGACCGGCGCCACCCGATGGACCGCGACCCGCGTCGATCTGGTGTTCGGTTCCAACTCGATCCTGCGCGCCTATGCCGAGGTCTATGCCCAGGACGACGGCAAGGAGAAGTTCGTCAAGGACTTCGTCGCGGCCTGGACCAAGGTCATGAACGCCGACCGTTTCGATCTGGCCTAGTAGCAGTGAGGGTCGTGCGGGGCCTCCCGGTGCGGAGGCCCCGTATCACTGCCCGGTCGAGCATGCCGGGCAGTCCTTCTCGGGTGTCCTCAGTCGATGATCTTGCGCACGCCGGACAGGTAGGCGTCGCCGTAGTCGATGACCGCGTCGCGCTTCAGGCCTTCGGTGGCGAAGTGCATGTCGCCCGCGGTGTCCAGCAACATCTTCAGTTCGTCGATGATGCGCGCGAGCGATTCTTCCACGGTGTAGCTCAGACTGTGGATGTCCTGCATCGCGTAGTCGTTCACGTCGCCCGCAAGCAGCTCGGCGAGTTTCGCGTTCGCTTCGCGCAGGTTGGCGACGGCTTCCGCCACGTTGTCGGCCTGCTTGGCCTGGAAGTGATCGACCCGGTCCGGTCGCGGCTCGGCGGCGTGAGCCGGCAAGGCGAAAGCGATGGCGGCGGAGAGGGCGATGCATGCGAAGCTGCTTTTCATGGAAACTCCTGTTGCTGATGAGGGATCGGGTTGTTCGGTGAGGGACGCGGTTCGGCGGGGGCCGCCCGCGCCGCGGTAGCGTTGCGCGTTCGGTTCAATAGACATCGCGCCGATAACGGCCCGCGTGCCGGAGCTCGGTGACCGCGTCGTCGCCGAGTATGTCGATCAGGACCTGGTGGACCGCCGGCCCCATGCCGGTGGCGCTGCCGCAGACATAGATCGCCGCGCCGCCGGCGATCCACTCGCGCAAGGTTGCGCCTGCGCGCGCCAGCCGGTGTTGCACGTATTCGCCGGGTGTCTCGTGATCGCGGGAAAAGACCCGGTCGCGGCGGGCGAGCAGGCCGGCGCGCTCGAAGGCGTCGAGCTCGGGGCCGAAATGGTCGTCGTGTGCGGCGTTGCGCTCGCCGAAGATCAGCCAGTTGCGCCCGTCGCCGCGCCGGCAGCGATGGCGCAGGTGGGCGATCAGGCCGGCCAGGCCGGTGCCGTTGCCGATCAGGATCAGGGGTCGGGCGGCATTGTCGTCCAGCCGGAAATTGTGATGTGGCCGGATGCGGCCCCGGAAGATCCGGCCGGCCGCGGCGGGATCGTTGAGCAGACCCGACATCCGGCCCGGTGAGCCGTCGGCGCTCTGCACACTTCGCACCAGAAGCTGCACGCGCCCGTCTTCAGGCAGCGAGGCGATCGAGTACAGGCGTGGCGTCGTGATGTCGGGAGGCGGGTGTACCTCGAGCAGATCGCCCGGTTGCCACGCCGGCAGGGCGGCGTCGATGTGGCGGTCGGCAGGCGGCAGCGCCTCGAACTCGACCAGGTGTACCGCGGCACCCGCGCTGCCCGGGTTGAGGCGGCGGCTGTCGCGCAATCGCCAGTCGCTCAAGGTGGTTTCGGCCGCGCGGTAGGGTTCGGCAATGCCGGCGAGCCGCGCCACGCGGTGGCGCCACGCCTCCAGGGCATCGCCATCGGCACCGTTCAGGTCGATGCGCGGAAACAGCGGCTTGGCGCCGCAATCGCCCAGCCACTGGTCGAGATCGCGCCCGAAGGCGCAATAGTGCGTATAGGCGCGATCGCCGAGCGCCAGCACGCCGTAGCGCAGGTCCGGCAGTGCGAGCGGTGTCGCCATCGACCGGTCGGCGAAGCGGGCGGCGTTGTCCGGGGCGTTGCCCTCGCCGCAGGTGCTGACGATGAACAATGCGTAGGCGCAGGCCGCGAGCCGATCGGCGTCGATCGCGTCCAGCGGCTGCAGGCAGACGCTGACCCCCGCTGCCTCGATCGCGCGGGCGGTCTCTTCGGCCAGCGACTGCGCAAACCCCGTCTGGCTGGCAAACGCGACCAGGACCGCGGCGCCGGACGCGTCGGCCACGGGCGACGCGCGCCCACGGTGAATGCGCCAGGCGCGGGCACACAGCGCCGCATAGGCGATCAGCGCCACGCCGGCGCCGGCGAGCCTGGGTGCTTCGAGGGCGATCATCGCAGCCCTGGCCCGGTCGTCCGCAGGTGCAGCCGGCTTCCGGCGGATCGAGCGCCCGCCATTACTGCGCCAGGACTTCCAGGGTCGCGGTATACGACAGGCGGCGCTCGACGTTGCCGGCGCTGGTATTGGTGTCGTTGACGCCCGCCTTCAGGTAGTAGAAGCCCGCGCTGGGCCAGGTGTAGGTGACCTGCCCTTGTGCATTGGTGACGAGTTCGACTTTGGCGAGTTGGTCGCGATAACGGGTGCCACCGGGAATCAGGATGACCTCGACGCCGGGTGCGGGCTTGCCGTTGATCGTGAAGCCCAGGGTCGCGGCTTCGCCCGCGTACAAATCGTTGGGATGGGTGACCGGCGCCAGCTCCAGGCCTTCACCGGTCGGCACGATCGTGGTCGGCTTGCCCACCGTGACGAAGGTCTCGACCCGCGAAACCCCTTCGCGCACCGTCAATTCGGCGGCGTTGGCCGGCACGTTCGTCGCCAGTTCGCTCTGGGTGCCGCGCCAGCGCTTGGTCTCGCCGCCTTCCTTCCAGCTTGCCATCACGCCCGAGTTCACCGCCGCCAGGCGGTAGGTGCCGGGTTGGGTCAGGTTCGCGTCGAACGCCGTGCGCAATTCGCTGCGGGTCATGTTCTCGGGCTGCACCGCGCTGCCGTCGGGGGCGGTGATGAACAGGTTGTCGCGGATCGCCATCGGGCGATAGTTGAAGTAGAACAAATCGTTCGACACGGCGCCGTCAACGGTGATGTAGCCGGTGCTGGAGAGGACCGTCGAAGACGGCAGCAGCCAGACTTCGTGGGCCTTGGCGAACGGGGCGGCGAGGCAGAGGGCGAATGCTGCGAGGGCGATGGGTTTGCGGATGGTCATTGGGGGGGCTCCTTGGCCGGGTGTTTCTGGATGATCAGGGGCGCAACTGCAACGAGACGGTGCCGAGTTCGTGCTCGCCGCGGACTTCGCTGCGGGCGTCGGCCGTGGGCGGCCACTGCAGCGGGAGGCTCAGCAACTCGCGTCCGCCATGTTCGCGCGCCGCCTCGACCAGCAGGCGATACTCGCCGGCGGCCAACTCGCCCAGCGGCGCCTCGCCGGCCGAGAACTTGAGCGTGTGCTGCCCCGGGTGGCGTGTGGCGCTGGTGACGCCGTCGATCGGCAGCTCGAGCGAGCGCCCGGTGCGGCGCCACCACTGGCGCATGTCCTTGAGCCATTTGCTGCCTTCGTCGTTGCGCATCTTGGCGTCGTACCAGACCGCGAGATTGGCCGCGACCGAGTTGTCGGGGCGCTCGAGCCAGATCGCGACGTATGGGCGGCGGTAGTCGGCAACGTCGAATTTGGGCAGTTCGACCTCCACCTCGATGCTCGCAGCGAGTCCGGGGGCGGCCGTGAGCAGTCCGAGCGTGAATAGCAGGGGCTTGTGCATCGATGACTCCGTATTGATCAATGGATGAAGAGCAGTGCGATCAGCACCGGGATGAGTACGCCAAGCCCTACGGTGGGCCACACGGCGGGCCGGTTTGCGGCATGGACCTGCAGTATCAGCAGGCCGGTGATCGAGAACACCACGCAGGCGACCGCGAACACGTCGATGAACCAGCTCCACGCGGTACCGGTGTTGCGACCCTTGTGCAGGTCGTTCGCCCACGCGACCCAGCCTCGATCGGTCAGCTCGTATTCGACTTCGCCCGAGGCGAGATCCAGCCTGAGCCAGGCGTCGCCGCCGGGTTTCGGCAGGGGTAGGTAGATTTCGTCCTGGCTCCACTCGGCCTGGTCCGAGCCGATGCGCAGCCGCAGCTCGCGCTGCAGCCAGCTACGCAGGCTGGCGGGTAAGGGCGCCTCGCCGTCCAGTTGCCTGGTCTTGAGTTCGTCGAGCAGGGCGGGGCTGAGCGTCGCGATGCGGCTATCCGTGCTCGGCTTGGCCTCGATCGCGCCCGAATGGTTGAGGGTGATACCGGTTATGGCGAACAGCAGCATACCGAACAGGCAGATCGCCGAACTGATCCAGTGCCACTGATGCAGGGTCTTGAGCCACGAGGCACTTCGCTTGCGCTTGTCCGGTGCCGTGTTCGCGCCGGGTTGATGCGGGCCGGGCTGCGACTGCTGAAGTTGTGGCGGGGCGTAGGTCGGCATCAGGAACGGGCTTGGTGGTCACGGGGTGAGCGCACGGGCTCTGTGCGGGGTTTGAACAGATTCTGGGGCCCGAGGGTCAGGGAAGAGCGGAGCGATTATAGAAGCGGGGACGATCCGCAAAAATGGGTGCACCGGCCGGGATTTGTAGTGTTTTGTACATGCACGGGGCGAATGTGCCGCCCCTGCTGTCCTTGCGGCGTGACGGTCCGGCTTGTCGGGCCGAACCGTCATGTGCCTCGATCAGAAGTTCATACTTGCCGAAATCCACAGGGTACGCCCGGCGGGCAGCGTGCCCTTGGTGGCGGCCGTCGATTTCACGTACGGACTACCCCAGACCGTATCGCCGGCCAGGTTCGTCCACTGGTTGAACTTGAGGAAGTCCTTGTCGAACAGGTTGAAGATGTTGGCGTTGACCGTGATGTCCTTGTTCACCCGATAGACGCCACCGAGGTGCCACAGCGCATAGCCCCTGAGATCGCCGAGCGCGTCGTACTCGAGCCGGTTGTTGCCGGTCAGGTTCGCCGGATCGCCATCGAAGCGGCGGCTTTCGCCACGGTACTCGCCGCGGAACCACAGGCTGTAGCGATCGGTCGCATCCCAGCGCAACTGGGCGTTGGCGATGTGGTCCGCGGTGTCGCTCAGCTGGCCGTTCTTGTGGCCATCCTGGATCAGTTCGCTGTCGGTGTAGGTGTAGTTCATGTTCAGCGACCAGCGTTCGGCCAGCGGAATCCGGGTCGCGAGTTCCACACCCCAGGTCGAACCTTCGTCGTTGTTGATCGAGTAGGTTGCGGTCGGGTTGGCCACGCAGCTCGAGATCCACGCAATCGAGCAGTCGCCACCGGAGCCGATCTTGTCCTTGACCTTGTTGTGGAACAGGGTGGCCGAGCCAGTCAGCCCGGCAAGGTTGTCGTAGAGCGCGCCGAGTTCGGTGCTGGTGCTGGTTTCCGGCTTCAGGTCGGGGTTGCCGATCGAAATCACGGTGCCTTGTCCGCCGATGCCTGAAACGCCATCGATGAGTTGATTCAGCCGGGGCGCCCTGAAGCCTTGGCTCACCCCGCCCTTGACCGTCCAGGTGTCGGTCGTGTTCCAGACCAGGTAGGCGCGCGGGCTGATTTCGCCGCCGAACGCGTCGTGTCGGTCATAGCGCAGGCCGAACGTGGCCGTCAGCGAGTCGGTGATGGTCCACTCGTCTTCGCCGAACAGTGCCCACATGGTTTGTTCGTGCGTGTCGTACAGCAGGCCGTCCACGAGTTCGGCGTCCCACCATTGACCCCCCGCGGTGACGACGTGAGCCTCACCGATCGGGGCGACCAGCTTGCTGTCGAGAACGATGTTGGTCGTCTCCAGCTCGCGGCGGGTACCGATGTCCGGGCTGCCGGCGGGCCGCGAAGCGGTTGGAATGGTGCGGCCGATGGTCTCGGTGACGGTGCGCATCAGGCTCGATTCGAGCAGGCCGATCCCGAGCCGGCTGGAGTGGCCGATCGCGACCTGGTCGCGATTGAAGCGCAACTGGTCCTCGTAGCCGCTGGCGGTGGATGAGGGCGCGCCGGTGGTGCAGTTGATGTAGTCGAGGGTGCCGAGCTGGCACTCGTCGTTCTCGTAGCGGGTACGGGCCTGATCGAGGTCGAGCCATATGTCGTGCTGGCGGTTGGGCGTGAACGTCAGTTTCGCACCGATCGTATGTTGCTTCGTTTCGACCGGCGAGGGGCCGCGCGCGGAAATCGTGCCTTCGCCTGAGGACGGCACGAGATCCGAATCGCCGCGCCGGAACAGGTTGCCGCGCAGCGACAGCCCCAGCGTGTCCTGCACCAGCGGGCCGCTGGCGTAGAGGTTGAGCTTCTGAGACTTGCCCTCGTCACTGTTTTCGGGGAGGCTGGCATCGACGCTGGCCGTCCCGGTCCATTCGGTACCCACCTTGCGGGTGATGATGTTGACCACGCCGCCGATCGCGTCGGAGCCGTACAGCGTGGACATCGGTCCCCGGATCACTTCGATACGCTCGATCGCGGAGATCGGCGGCATGAAGCTGGTGTGCGCATCGCCGAAGCCGTTGGGGGTGACGTCGCCGGCCACGTTCTGGCGGCGCCCATCGATCAGGATCAGGGTGTAGTCGCTGGGCAAGCCACGGATGCTGATGTTCAGGCCGCCGGTCTTGCCGGTTGCGCCGCGCACGTCCACGCCTTCGACATGCCTGAGTGCCTCGGCGAGGTCGCGAAACTGCCGGGTCTGGAGATCTTCACGGGTGACGACGCTGATCGAGGCAGGTGCCTGCCGCAACTCCTGTTCGAAGCCGGAGGCGGATACGACCACCTCGCGCAGTTCGACCGACTCCTGCGCATGTGCCGGCAGACCGGCAAGCATGAGCAAGGGAAGCGGGCTTTTCAGCAGGCTCCTGCCACCCCTGGCGAGGGCGGCGACTGGCGACGGATTCTTACGGGCAGGCATCTGATGGTTGTCCTTGTGTTGATTTGCTTGAGTCGATTCAAAGATATGCAGCGGTTTGGCAGGGCTGCACATCATTTGAACAATAATGTAAACAGGAATGATTCGCAATCTCTAGTTACATGCTGTACCGCGGATACAACGGGAGGACTCCGCACAAAGCGCCGGGCCGAGCGTGGTGATACCCGGAACGAATCGAGCTCTCCGCCCTTTGATCGCGCTTGCGCGTTACACTTCCGGTCAAGCAAACACGCGGGAGGTTGTCATGCAGGACTTCGATGCGCAGGCCGCCGCCTTCGGGGCGAGAATAGAAGACGAGCTCAAGACCGGAAGCCTCAATTTCCCGACCTCCTTCGATGCGAGTTTGCGCATCAAGATGCTCGCGGACGACCCTGATTCGTCGCTGGACGAGATCGCGCGCGTGATCGTGACCGAACCGGTGCTGAGTGCACGCCTGGTGCGCATGGCCAATACCCTGGCGATGAACCCGTATGGGCGCATCGTCGATGACGTCGCCAACGCGGTGCGGCGGGTCGGGGTGTCGGCGGTGCGCAGCGTGGCGTTCGCGGTTGCGGCCGAGCAACTCGCGCAGGATCATCGCTCGCGCAACATGCGCATCGTGGCCGCGGGCGTGTGGCTGCATTCGGTGGATGTGGCCTGCTGGGCGCACGCGATTGCCCGGGACGTGAAGACGGTCCCGGCCGACACCGCGCTGTTCGCCGGGATGATGGTCGATATCGGGCAGTTCTACCTGGTTTCGCGCGCGTCCGAGTTTCCGGCGATGGAAGAGCATATCGACCGTTTCAGCGAATTCGTCGCGATCTGGAGCGACCCGATCGGCCGGGCGATCCTCGAGAATTTCGGGCTGCCCGATCTGGTGCTCGACGCGTACAACTATGAAGATCCTTACGGTGGCGTCTGGCCGCCAAGCACGCTCTCTGACATCGTCTTCACCGCCACGCTCGCGTGCGAGTCCCCCAACCCCTTCGACAGCCTGCTCGGGGGGCGGCGCGGGCGCTGGGAAAGCCTGCTGGCCGACCCGCTGCCGGTCGAACGCCTCGATGCCCTGATGGAGGACGTGCGCGAGGGGCGGCAGGAGATGCGGGCCGCAATTTCGGGTTGAATCCAGTTGTCGTGATGACGGCGTCCGCCGCTCGTCCGGAGTCAGGAGCAGCGGATGTGGGTTGGCGTGTTGGCCGCGCTCGGTGCGGGCCTGTTGTGGGGGCTGGTCTTTCTCGTGCCGCTGGTGCTGGGCGACTACCCCGGCGTTGTGCTGGCGTTCGGGCGCTACACGGCGTTCGGCATCCTGGCGCTGGGTTTGGCCTGGGTCGACCGCGTGGCGCTGGCGAAGCTGTCGCGGGCGGACTGGTTCGAGGCGGCCAAGCTCTCGCTGATCGGCAACATCCTCTACTACGCGGCTCTGGCGAGTGCGATCCAACTGGCGGGTGCGCCGATGCCGACGCTCATCATCGGTACGCTGCCGGTCGTGATCGCCGTGACCGCCAACCTGCTCGATCGACGTGCGGGCCGGGTCGAACAAGCGCTCGAGTGGCGGCGGCTGGCGTGGCCGCTGCTGCTCATCATCGTCGGATTGATGGTGGTGCAGCTCGGGCCGACGCATGCGGGCGAGGTGCCGGCGAGCACCGTCGTCGACTACGCCGCCGGCCTCGGGCTTGCCGTGCTTGCGGTGGTGTGCTGGACCTGGTATCCGATCCGCAACAGTCGCTGGTTGAAGGCGCGTCCGCCCGGGATGTCGCGGGCGTGGGCCACGGCGCAAGGTCTGGCGACCTTGCCGCTGGCGTTGTCGACCGGTGCTGCCTACGCGGTTTGGGCGGCGGTTGCCGGCCGTGGCGACACCGCTTTCGCGTGGCCACTGGGGCCCGAGCCGGTGCTGTTTGTCGGCCTGATGCTGGTGACCGGGCTTGCGGCTTCGTGGCTGGGTACGCTGCTGTGGAACAAGGCCAGCCATCTCTTGCCGGCCGTATTGCTCGGGCAGCTCATCGTGTTCGAAACGCTGGCGGCTTTGCTGTACGCGTTCTTCTGGTATGCGCGCCTGCCGGCCGCGCATGAAATCGTCGGCATTGCGCTACTGGTGTTCGGCGTCCTGCTGGGTGTGCGCCTTTTTCGGGAACGTCCCGGGTGAGCCACGAACCCCCGCGAATTGCTTTACCAATTGGATGAATGAGGATTGCAAATGGCTCTTACGCTCTATGTCGGCAACAAGAACTACTCGTCATGGTCGATGCGTCCATGGGTCTTGCTGAAGGAGGCGGGGATCGAATTCACGGAGCGCATGGTGCGCTTCGATTCGTTCGATGCCCAGTCGGCGTTCAAGCGGACGGTCGCCGCGGTGAATCCGGTCGGCAAAGTGCCGGTCCTGGTCGATGACGAGGTCGCCGGTGGATTGGTGGTCTGGGATACCCTGGCAATCTGCGAATACGTGGCCGAGAAGTTTCCCGAGCATCAGCTGTGGCCCCGCGACCGCGCCGCGCGTGCGCGTGCGCGTAGCGTGTGCGCCGAGATGCACGCGGGTTTCAGCGCGCTGCGCACGCACTTTCCGATGAACATCGAAGCGTCGCTGCCCGAGGTGGGACAGCGCGTGCTGCACGATCAGGCCGATGTGCGACAGGACGTGGCGCGCTTCGTCGAGATGTGGTCCGGGTTGCTCGCAGACCATGGCGGCCCCTTGCTGTTCGGCCGGTTCAGCATCGCGGATGCGTATTTCGCGCCTGTGTGCATGCGCTTCAATACCTATGGCGTGCCAGTCCCTGAGCGGATCGGCGAGTACATTGATGCGCTGTTCGGTTTGCCTGGTGTCGCGCAATGGGTCGAGGCGGCGCGGGCGGAAGGCGACTTCCTGTCCTTCGAGGAGCCTTATCGCCGCGAGCGCTGACGGGCCGCGCCCGGCCGGCAGCGCCGGCTGCCGGGGGGCGGTCGGTTCCCGTGGCACGTGTCGATGGCGGTACAATCCGGCTCATCATGAAAACGCCCGAACCCATTTTCGCCCACGCCCGCGTGCCCGCGACCGCGGCCCCGTTTTTGCCGATGTCGCGTGCCGAAATGGCGAAACTCGGTTGGGACGCCTGTGATGTGGTACTCGTGACTGGCGACGCGTACATCGACCATCCGAGCTTCGGCATGGCCTTGGTCGGGCGCCTGCTCGAGGCGCTGGGTTTGCGCGTCGGAATCATCAGCCAGCCCGACTGGAAGAGCGCCGACCCGTTCCGGGTGCTGGGGCGTCCGCGCCTGTTCTTCGGGATTACCGCGGGCAACATGGATTCGCTGGTCAATCGCTATACCGCGGATCGCAAGATCCGTTCGGACGATGCGTATACCCCCGGGGCCGAGGCGGGGCGGCGCCCCGATCGTGCGGTCACGGTGTACGCCCAGCGCGCGCGCGAGGCCTTCCCCGACGCGAATGTCGTGATCGGCAGCATCGAGGCCAGCCTGCGCCGGATCGCGCATTATGACTACTGGTCCGACAAGGTGCGTCGCTCGGTGCTGCTCGATTCCAAGGCCGACATGCTGTTGTTCGGCAACGCCGAGCGGGCGTTGGTGGCGCTGGCGCTGCGCCTGCAGGCTGGCGAGGAGATCGCGGCCATCCGCGATCTACGCGGCACGGCCTTCATGACCCGGCCCGGCTGGCTGCCCGCGACCGATTGGGACGAGCAGGATTCGCTGACGCTCGACCGGCCGGGGCCGGTCGGGACGCATCCAGACCCCTACATGATGGAGGCTGAAGTCGGCGTTTCGGCTGGCGCGGCCACGGCCACGGCCGGGGGCGTGGCCGACGCCCAGCCGATCCGCCTCGTGTCCGCGGCCGAACGGGCCGCCGCGCGGCGCGCGCGGCGCGCGTTTACGGTAATCAGGTTGCCCTCGTTCGAAGTCGTGAGTGCCGACCCGGTCATGTATGCGCACGCGTCACGGGTGTTCCATCTGGAGTCCAACCCCGGGAACGCGCGGGCGATGGTGCAGGCGCACGGCGAGGGGCCGGGGCGGCGCGACGTATGGCTGAACCCGCCGCCACTCCCGCTCGCCACCGCGGAGATGGATTTCGTCTTCGGCCGGCCTTACGCCCGCCAGCCGCATCCGGCCTACGGCGATGCCCGCATCCCGGCATGGGAAATGATCCGCTTCTCGGTGAACATCATGCGTGGCTGTTTTGGCGGGTGCACCTTCTGCTCGATCACCGAGCACGAAGGGCGCATCATCCAGAGCCGATCGGAGGCATCGATCCTGCGGGAGATCGAGGAGATTCGCGACAAGACGCCCGGCTTCTCCGGCCATGTCACCGACCTGGGCGGGCCCACCGCCAACATGTACCGGATGGCGTGCAAGGACCCCCGCATCGAGTCCGCCTGTCGACGGCTTTCGTGCGTGTATCCGGGGATCTGCGAGAACCTGGATACCGACCATGCGCCGCTGGTGTCGCTCTACCGCAAGGCGCGCGCGTTGCCGGGGGTGAAGCGGGTCACGATCGGCTCGGGCCTGCGCTACGATCTAGCGGTACGCTCGCCGGAGTATGTGCGCGAACTGGTGACCCACCACGTCAGCGGATTGCTCAAGATCGCGCCCGAGCACACCGAGGAAGGGACGCTCGCCAAGATGATGAAGCCCGGAATCGGCGCCTATGACGAGTTCGAGGCGATGTTCGAGAAATTCTCGAAACTGGCCGGCAAGAAGCAGCATCTGGTGCCGTACTTCATCGCCGCGCATCCTGGCTGCACCGACGAGGACATGCTCAGGCTGGCGCTGTGGCTCAAGAAGAAGGGCTTCCGGCCCGATCAGGTGCAGACCTTCATGCCCACGCCGATGGCGATGGCGACCACCATGTATCACTCCCGCAAGAACCCGCTGCGCAAGGTCGGTCCCGAATCCGAAGTGGTCGAGACGGCGCGGGCGGGCAGGATCCGCAAGTTCCACAAGGCTTTGCTGCGTTGGCACGACCCGGAGAACTGGCCCCTGATTCGAGAGGAACTCGTTCGAATGGGACGTGCGGATCTGATCGGCAACCGGCCCGAACACTTGGTGCCGCGTCACCAGCCGGCCGGAGGCGCGGTGCCCGCCGGCGCCGGTCCCGCTCGTAAGCCCGCTGCCGCGGCGCGCGGAGGACAGGCGTCGGCGGGGTCGGTGGCGCAGAAAGCGCGGGGGCGGGTCGGGCGGCCGGACTGAGCGCAGCCGTACGGGGGCTCAGTCGCGCTTTGTTTCGTCGTCCGGTTCGGGGCGTACGGCCGGGCCGAATTCGTCGGCGGGCTCTTCGGACCGGCGCTGTGCGCGTTCGAGCTGATCGGGACTGAGCTTGCGGCCGATGCCGTCGCGCTCTCTCGCGGCGTCGCCATGATGCATGGCGGCGGCCCGGTTGAACCAGACGTAGGCTCTTTCCGGATCCTGCTCGACGCCGACACCGTCGCGATACAGGCGGGCCAGTTCCAGCATGCCTTCGGCGTCACCGGATTCGGCGGCCTTGCCGATCCACTGCGCCGAATAGGCGTAGTTCTGCAGTGCGCCGATGCCGCTGCGGTACATGCGCCCAAGCTGGATCATCGCGCCGGTGTGCCCGTTTCTGGCAGCTTTCAGCAGCCATTCGTTGGCTTCGGCGGCTTTGCGGCCATCGATGCTGGCTTCGAACAGCAGGTTCTTGCCCACCCGGAACTGGGCTTCGGCGTCGCCGGTGAGCGCGGCCTGGCGGGTGTCCGGGCCAATCGTGGCCACCGGGTCGGCCGGGATCACGTCTAGCGCGGCTTCGTCCTCGGGGATGACCACATGCCCGACGACCGAGGCCACGACCCCAGCCACGACGACCAGAATCAATACGCCGGTGCCGACCGCGAGAGTCCGTTCGCTCACGCCTTTTTTCTGTGCGGCGATGAATCGATGCGAGCAGTCGACACAGCGATACGGGACCTTGCCCGGGTTGGCGCGTTTCTCGTCGCGCGACCTCCAGCGTGACTCGCGGCAGTGCTTGCCCGAGCATTCGGGGCATGTGATGGAAGTTTCGAGAAACATGCTGGGGTTGGGCGAGCCCGATCAAAGCGACAAGGACCGAAGTCTACCCGCGACCGCCGGGCGGCAACGATGAATATGACTCGGGCGGATGCAAATTCTACAACCGGCCGAAACTATATTGCTTTCGACGGGAACTTCCAACCGTTTTACCAATACCCGTCCCGGTGTTGGTGAAGGCGATGACATTGGTGGTTCGGGTCGAGTCGTGCCGGCGGTCGCGACGGGGTCGGTGTATCCGGTTTACCGGGCTTGCCTGTATCTGTCGGCGTGCGGGTGGGGCTGCTATTCTCTGCGCCCGATCACCCTTCTCGCGGTGCCATGAACGCATCATTCAGACAGGGGGCCCGCGAAGGGTTCCACGCCTTCCTGCCGGTCTCGGTCGGCATCATTCCGTGGGCGGTGGTCACCGGTGTCGCGATGCGCGCTTCGGGCATGTCCGAGGTCGAGGCGATGGCGATGAACATCATCGTGTTCGCTGGTACGGCCCAGTTGGGGGCCTTGCCGCTGCTGGTTGCGGGCGCGCCGTTGTGGTTGATCGCGGTGACCACGTTCGCGCTCAACCTGCGTTTTGTGATCTTCAGCGCCGCGATCGCGCCCGCGTTCCAGGGGTATTCGATCACCCGCCGGCTGTTGTCGGGCTACATCTTGGTGGATGGCGTGTTCGCGGTGTGCGCCGAACGCCTTCTGAAGTCCGACGATCCGCATTGGCGCTGGGGTTATTACATCGCGCCGTCGCTGTGGGGCTGGGCGATCTGGCAGTTCTTCGGCGCCATCGGGGCGTTCGGGGCGCGCTCGATCCCGTCGGATTGGTCGCTCGAGTTCATGACCACGATTGCGCTGATGGTGATGATGGTGCCGCTTACCCGGTCGCGCCCGATGCTGGTGGCCGCGTTGGTGGGCGGGTTGGGGGCGGTCGTGATGCAGGATCTGCCGCTGCGCCTGGGCCTGATCGCGGGCATGGCACTCGGCATCGCGGCAGGCTATCTGGCGGAGCGTTCGATGATGGAGCGATCGGCATGAACTACGATATCTGGCTGTGGGTGACGTTTGCGGTGATGTCGTTGATCACCGTCGCGCTGCGCGGCAGTTTCATCCTGCTGGGGGATCGGGCACGCCTTCCCGATGGCGTGCAGCGCGCCTTGCGCTATGCGCCCGCCGCCGCGCTGGCAGCACTGGTGGTGCCCGACCTGCTGACCGTGGGGGGGCGGTTCGAGCCGTTCAATCCCAAGCTGGCTGCGGGGCTGGTCGTGATTCTGGTGGTCACGCGTTCGCGCAATCCGTGGCTGCCGTTCATCCTGGGGATGGCGACCTTGCTGTTGCTGCGCAAGGGCCTGGGCGGGTAGGCACCGGGTCAACGAAGGTCTGCTGGCGCTTGCCAGCCGCCGCCCAGCGCCTTGTAGAGATCGATGGTGGCGCCGATGACTGCGAAGCGCTGCTGTATCAACGCATCTTCGGCGGAAAACAGGTTGCGCTGGGCGTCCAGTAGCGTGTCGAGGGTGTCGCTGCCCTCGCGGTAGCGCAGCTCCGAAAGTACCAGCGCGCGCGCGGTTTCGTCCCGGATCTCGTGCCGGGTCGCGCTCTGCAGGCGGCTGCCGGCGACGTTCGCAAGCCCGTCCTCGACCTCGGTCAAGGCGGTGAGCAGGGCGGCGCGGTAGCTTTCGAAAGCCTGTCGGCGCTGTGATTCGGCGGCTTCGACCTCGCCGCGCAAGCGGCCGCCGTCGAAGATTGCCTTGAGCAGCGAAAGGGTGATGTCGGCGCTGCTGACCGGGTCGCCGAGACCGGCCAGCGCAAAGCGGCTGCTGCTGAGGCTTGCTCCGGCGCCGATCGACAGCTTGAGCGGGAACAGGGCCGCGCGCGCCACCGCAATGTTTGCGTCGGCGGCCTGCATGCGGGCTTCGGCGGCGGCGAGGTCCGGCCTGCGCGCGAGCAACTCACCCGGCAGGCTGGCGCCGACCTCGGGAATCGCCAATGCCTCCAGATCGGTGGCCGCGACCGAGAAACCCTGCGGCAGTTGCCCGCTCAGGATCGCCAGGGCGCGCAGGTTCTCGCGGAGCTGGATTTCCAGGGGCAGCAGCACATCGCGGGCGGCGAGCAGGGTCGTGCGCTGGCGGCTCACATCGAGTGCCGAGGCCGCGCCGTTGCGGTAGCGGGCGTCGACCAGCACGAACAATCGTTCGCTGATCTCGACGTTCTTGCGCGCGATCTCGAGGCCCGCCTTCAGCGCGAGTATGCGGGCGTAAAGGTTCGCGGTGCTGGCGATCAGCGACAGGCGGGTCGCTTCGTAGTCGAAGCGGGTCGCGGCGAGGCTGGCGCCGGCGCCGTCCCGGCGCGAGAAATTGCTGCCCCAGACGTCAATCTCGTAACTGATCGAGAGGCCCGCCGAGGAGCGCTCGCCGCGTTCCGCGCGTTGGTTCGCCGCGCTCGAACGGGTTGCCGCGTCGAGGTCGAGGGTGGGGAGCAGGGCCGCGCCAGCGTTGCGCAAGGCGATCTCGGCCTGGAGCACGCGTTCGGTCGCGATCGCGAGGTCGGGGTTGCCGGCCAGCACCCTGTCGATCAGCGTGACGAGTTCGGCCGAACCGAAATCGGCCCACCAATCGAGCGGGGCCGCTTCGCCGGCCTCCGCTGCTTCGAACGGCTCGTCCCAGCGTGTGGGGAGCGCGATCTCGGGGTCGGAGTTGGTGGGCAGTGTGGTGCAGCCCGCCAGCAGGCCGATCGCGAGCGTGAGCGAAGCCAGGGTGAGGCCACGGCTTGGCGGCCTGCGTCCGGCGCAGGTGTCGGTCTGCGGGTCGCGCGCGCGCGGTCGGCCGGGGCGTGGGGTGAGAGGCATAGGTTCGTTCATTCGGAGGCCAGGGCCACGACCGGGTCGAGCCGCGAGGCCTTGCGTGCGGGCAGAAACCCGAAGATCAGGCCGGTGAGAAATGCACAGCCGAAGGCGAGTACGACCGGCGTGGCGGAGTATTCGATCGGGGTGCCGAAGCGGGCGATCAGCGCTGCGCTGCCGAGCCCGACGAAGACCCCGATCAGCCCGCCGAGCGCCGAGACCACCATCGCTTCGATCAGGAACTGCTGCTGGATGTTGCGGGTACGCGCGCCGGTCGCCATGCGGATGCCGATCTCGCGGGTCCGTTCGGTGACCGACACCAGCATGATGTTCATGACCCCGATCCCGCCGACCAGCAGCGAAATCGCCGCGACGGTGCCGAGCAGCACCGTGAGGGTGTTCTGGGTTTCGGAGACGGTGTCGATGATCGACGCCATGTTGCGGATCTGGAAATCCTCGACGCCATGGCGCGCAAGTATCAGCGTGTGTACATTGGCCTGGGTGGCGTCGATGCGCGCGACATCGTCGACCGCGATCGTGACGTTGCTCAGGTGGCGCTGTCCGGTGAGGCGCAGGCTCGCCGTCGTGTAAGGCATGAACACCGTGTCGTCCTGGTCGCGGCCCCAGCTGTTCGCTCCCTTGGGCGCCATGACGCCGATGACCTGGAACGGGATGTTGTTCACCAGCACGAACGCCCCGAGCGGATCGCTGTCGCGAAACAGTGCCTTGGCCACGGTTTCGCCGATGATTGCCACGGTGGCCGCGGCATCCTCGTCCGCCTGGGTGAAGAAGGTGCCGCGCGCGAGGGTCCAGTTGCGCACTGCCGGGTAGTCGACCGAGGTGGCGAGCAGGTCGGTACGCGCGTCGCTGCCGGTGTGGCGCACCGTGATCGATCCACTCTGCTCGGGCACTACCGCCAGCACGTTGTCGAGATTGCGGATCGCGGCGACGTCGGCTGCGACCAGGGTGCTGACGTCGGTGCGCCCGCGCTGGTTGGGTGCGCCCGGCCGGATCGTGAGCAGGTTGGTGCCCATTGCGCTGATCTGGCTCACGATGCTCTGTTTCGCGCCGTCGCCGATCGCGAGCATCGCGATCACGGCGGCGACCCCGATCACGATGCCCAGCAGCGTGAGTATCGAACGGAACAGGTTGGCGCGCAGCGCCCTCAGCGCGGTCCGGGTAGCCTCGATCAGGTCGCTCAGATGCGAGGTGCGATCGCTGGTCGGCGCGGTGGCCGATGGCTCGGGCACAGCCGGGCGTTCCCGGTCGGGGCCGGGGTCGGCGACGATGCGGCCGTCGCGGATCTCGATGATCCGTTGCGCCTGTTCGGCCACCTTGCGTTCATGGGTGATCAGGATGATGGTGTGGCCGGCCTCGGACAGCGTCCTCAGCAAGGCCATGACCTCGGCGCCGTTGTGGGTGTCGAGCGCGCCTGTCGGCTCGTCGGCCAGGATGATGCGTCCGCCGTTCATCAGCGCGCGCGCGATCGAAACGCGTTGCTGCTGGCCGCCGGAGAGTTGTCCCGGGCGGTGGTCCAGCCTGTGCTCCAGCCCCAGCCGGGCGAGCAGCGCCGCCGCGCGGGCATGGCGCTCGGCCGGCGGCATGCCCGCATACACCGCCGGGATCTCGACGTTCTCGCGGGCGGTGGCGGTGGCGATCAGGTTGTAGCTCTGGAAGACGAAGCCGAAGGCCTCGCGGCGCAGGCGCGCCAACTCGTCGCGGTCCAGGTGGGCGACGTCGGTGCCCATGAAATGGTAGCTGCCCCCGCTCGGGCGATCGAGACAGCCGAGAATGTTCATCAGCGTAGACTTGCCGGAACCCGAACTGCCGACGATCGCGACGAATTCCCCCGGGTAGATGCACAGGTCGATGCCGTGCAGTACCTGTACGGCGAGCTCCCCCTTGCCGAAGCTGCGGGTGATGTCGCGCAGTTCGATCAGTGGTTCGGGGTGCGGCGGTGCCGCCGCGGTGAGCAGGGGATGGGGTTCGTGATGCATGTCAGAGCCTCGGGCCCATCGGCGGCGGCATGCCGCCGGTCGTGGCGCGCGCTGCGGTCCGCAAACCGGACACGACCTTTTCGCCTTCGGCGAGCCCGGACAGGATCTCCGCTTCGATACGGTTGGTGAGCCCGTAGCGGATTTCACGCTCCACCAGGCCGCCGTCCGGCGTGACCACCCGGACCGATGCGCGCTTGCCATCCGGCATGCCGCCGCGCTCGCCGGCCGCGCTCCGGTCACGCTCACTGGTATCACGGGCCGCGCGTGCCCCGGCCCCCGGGCGGGTGTTCGACGTGCTGGTGCTGATGGCCGACATCGGCAGGATCAGCACATCGCGTGTCGCGTTGGCAATGAAGAACACTTGCGCGGTCATCTGCGTCATCAACTGGCCGTCTTCGTTGGGGACGTCGAAAAGCGCGTTGTACAGGACCACGTTGTTGGTGACTGTCGGGGTCGGCTCGATCATCGTGAGTTCGCCGGTCCAGCGCTGGCCGCGCCCGCCGAGGGTGGTGAAATATGCGGTCATGCCGGGGCGGAGGCGAGTGACGTCGGCTTCGGATACCTGCGTCTGTACCGTCATGGTGCTCAGGTCGGCGATCCTCAGAATCGTCGGCGCCTGCTGGTTGGTGTTGAGGGTTTGGCCCTGGCGGGCGCTGATCGATACGACGGTTCCGCTCATCGGTGCCTCGATGCGGGTGAATTCGAGGTTGGCGGCGTCGGCCCGCAGATTGGATTCGGTCTGGTCGATCTGCGCCTTCAGGGCGTCGATCTGCGCCTCGGCCGAGCGCAAGGCGGCATCGGCTTTCTGCAGTTCCTCTTCGGTGGTCGCGTCGAGGCGCATCAGGTTCTTCTGGCGGCGCTGCTGAATGCGCGCCAACTCGAGGCTGGCTTCGCGGTCGCGCAACTGCGCGCGCAGATTGCGCAGGCTGGCGCCGGTTGCATCGACCTTGCTCTGTAGCACCGTGGCTTCGATCTCGGCCAGCAGGTCGCCCCGGTTCACCTTGTCGCCGATCTGCACATGTATCTGCTTGAGCTGCCCGGATACCTGCGCGCCGACGTCGACGAAGTCGCGCGGCTGCAAGGTGCCGGTTGCGGTCACCAGGTCTTCGACATCGCCACGGGTCACCAGCGCGAACTGGAACTCCGTCAGAGGGTCGGTGGGGGCCAGGTAGCGCGTCCAGCCGAACCATGCCGCGATCGCACAGCTTGTCGCGATTGCCAGCCAGATCTGCCAGCGGCGGCGTGGAGCGGGCTTCTCGCTCAGGGTCTTGGGTTGATCTTGCGGCATGTTCTCGGGCTTCGTCTCGGCTGTCGGGAAATCGCTCAGAGTCGAACCAGGGCTTGACGTTCAAGGTGTCGTCGGCTGCCAGCCATGGATTCCGGTCGGATGCGATTCGATTGGCCTAGGATAAACGAAGCCTCGAGGGTGTTTTGTATCGCATTGCAGCAAGCGATGCCGTGCCTGCTCTTGCGGTGTCGCCCGGTGCCGCGGTGTTCAATGCGCGCCCGCCCGCTGCGGGGCGGCCGCCCCGGCGAGCAATGAATGCGTGTGCATGTGTGTCCGACTGTAGCGTTTCAGTGCAAGGCCAGCAGATGATTGTCCCAGCGGCTGCGGGCGAGCGGTTCGCCGGGTAGCGCCTGCGCCGTGCCCCCGGCGTCGCAAGTGATCACGCCGCCCAGGCCGCTGCTCAGGATGAAGCCGCCGGGGCGACCACTCGCGGCAAGGCCGCAGCCGTCGGCAAGTGCGGTGGTGCCGACCAATCGGCCGCTGGCGATGTCGACGAAAGCGGTCAGGCCGCCGCGTGGGCTCGATATGGCGAGTGTCCGCCCTTCGGTATCGATCGCCGCACTCCCACAGTAGTTGCGCAGCGAGGCGAGTATCGGGTCGGGGAGCTCGACCAGGCTCAGGGCGGCGTGCCGATCGCGATGCAGGGCCAACAGTGGCGGGCGGGCGGTCGAGGGGCCTTCGTACTGCATCGCGATCGCGACCGTTGCGTCGCCGGCGACGGCCAGGTGGCGGATGCTCAACTGATGATGCGTCGCCGCGAGGCGATGCTGTGCGACCAACTGCCCATTGCGCGCGTCGAAATAGGCCAGCGAGGGGTCCATGGTGGCGAGGTTGAGCTTGATCCGCGGCGCGTCGCGGTCGATCAGGAGGCCGCCGTTCGCAACCACCAGGGTTTCACCGTCGACCGCGCGGAGGTCGTGCGGATCCAGTCCGTGCGACGGGAACTCGCCGATCCGGCGATAGCCATCGCCTGGATCGTAGACACCGATCAGCCCGCGGCCCGCCGGTGCCGTGTCGAGGCTGGCGCGCTCCAGCGTTTCGCTCACGAAAAGGTGTCCGGCGCAGAAGCAGCCGTGGCCGTTGAAGCTGCGCCCGGCGGTGGCTGAAATCTCGCGCAGCAGTTCACCGCCGCGCGTATCGATGACTGTCAGCCACGTGCCCGGCCGGCGCGAAAACACGACCGCTTCGCCACGCCCGGGGTCGAATGCGGCGCCGTGGCCGCGTCCGGGGGTCGGGACGTCGATGCTCAGTCTTCCGTCCAGGTCGAATGCGCTGGCGTAGGAGCGGCCGTTCGGGTCGTCGCGCGCGCCCAGGAAGCGCGGCTGCGATCGGGCCGAAGCCCGGACCGGACTCGCGAGGCCGGTGCCGACCAGGCCGGCGAAGCTCGAAGCGAGAAAGCGGCGCCGGTCCATCAGTCACCATCTAAGGCATTGAAACCCACCGGGATGCCGGTGGCCACGGTCAGTCTTTGCGTGAGCAAGGCCTTGAGCGCGGTGGCTTCACGGGCCAGTTTTTCGACCCGGGGCCGCTCGGCGGGATCTGCAACCGCCTGCTCGAGGGGCAGGCGAATCGCGTCGGCGCTGGCCCGGGTCTGGGCAAAGGCCTTTCTCAACAGGGCGTCGAGGGCGGTATCGCCGCCCACTTCGCCGGCCAGCCAGCCAAATCCGGGGCCACCCTCGCCGAGATAGAGCGCCTCGGCCGCGGCGAGATTGGTGCGGATGTGGTCGAGCGAGCGCCCGCTGCGCCAGCTTTCCGCGAGCTGCGGGCGGGCGTTGGCGATCTGGTCGCCGAGCGGCCGGGCGAGTTTGTGGTCGGCTACCAGTTCGACCGCGGTGTGCAGGCTCTTGAAAAAATCCAGGGTCGCCTCGCGCGGATCCTGGTAGTGCGCCCCCGGTTGCCCGGCGGCTGCCACGACGGCGCTGAACGACGCTTCGCCCTGCTGCCAGTCCGCGAGCGTGTCGTGGGCGATGGCGGCGATGTTGGCGGTGATGGCTTGAATGATGGCGCAGCGCTCGGCGCCGCCGGAGGCCGGGGCGGGTGCGTCGGGCGCGGTGTTGGCCAGGAGCCGTTCAAGCGCGGGAAAGCCCTGTACCGCAATGCTCTGGCGCGCGAAGCGTTCGGGCGTGAGCGCGGTCGGGTCGCGCCCGTCCATGAGTTGGTCGAGCTGCCGTCCGACGTTGTCGCGCGGATCCGGCCAGAACGCCATGCGCATTCCGCGCATGTAGAGTTCGATCGGGCCGAAACGGACGTGCTGAATGCTCTGCCACGCATCGGTGGCGGATCGCCACGCTGTGTCGAGGGTGGCGCGGGTATCGTCGCCGGGCTGGGCGCACCATGCGCCGGCGGCCTGGGCGAGCGTCGCGGTCCGTTCCGCCAGGGCTTGCTGGCGGACGATGACGTGATTCGCGACCAGCGCCCGGTTGAGCGTCCGGTAGTCGGCATCGCCTGGCGTGGCCGCCCGCGCGGGTTGAAGTTGCACGCTCGCCAGGAGGAGGGCGCACAGGGCGGCTGCGGCAGGATTGACGCGGAGGGACGGCATCACGGGACCCTACAGTGAGTTGAGGAAGGTGAGCAGCGCTTCGCGCTGTTCACGCCCGAGCGCGACGACCCGCTGACGCGCCGGCTCGGCTTCGCCGCCGTGCCATAGTATCGCCTCGAGCAGGTTGCGGGCGCGTCCGTCATGCAGAAAGCGGGTGTGGCCGCTCACCGTTTCGGTGAGTCCGATGCCCCACAAGGGCGGAGTGCGCCATTCGCGCCCATCGGCATCGCCCTCGGGGCGCTTGTCGGCAAGGCCCTCGCCCATGTCGTGCAACAGGAAGTCGCTGTACGGCCAGATGAGCTGGAAGGACTGTTCGGTGTCGATGGCGTCGCGCCGGGTGACGAACTTGGGGCGGTGACAGGCGATGCAGCCGGATTCGTAGAACACTTGCTTGCCGGCGAGCACTTGGGGGGCGTCGACGCCGCGCCGCGCGGGTACCGCGAGATTGCGCGAGTAGAACACGACCAGGTCGAACATTTCGCGGGTGATCTCGACGCCGTCGGTACCGGCGTAGCCGTGCGGCGCATTGCGGCATTCGGGCTGGCGCTCGGTGCAGTCGCCCCAGGGGGCGGGAAGCAGATGCGAGGAGATGCCGATGTCGCCCGCGAACGCGTGGGCGCTCTGGTCGGCGATGGTCGGTTTGCCGGCCTTCCAGCCGAAGCGCCCGAGCATCACCTGGTCGTGGGTGTCGCTCCAGACCCGGTTTGCCCGGCCCGAAATGCCGTCGCCGTCGAGGTCGTCCGGATCGGCGGCGGCCATGATGTCGGCGTCGGCGATGGCCTCGATCAGGCCCATGCCGATCATTTGCGGCGCGACGCGCGGCGACAGCATCACCTCGGGGTGCATCGGGCCGTAGTTGAGGTCGGCGGCCTGATACCGCGGCTGCTGCAGCTTGACCACGGTTCCGTCGGCGAGCGTCACTGCCTTTTCTTCGTAGCGGATCGCCATGCGCCCTTCGGCGCTTACGCCCTGCACCGAGAAGTTCTGGAACTGCCCGCCGTAGGTCGGCTCGGGAATCACGGCGCGGCGCCGGCTGGCCAGCGCCGCGCGATCGGCATCGTCCTGTGGCGGAATCGACAGGCGCAGAAACATCGATACCGCCGCCTCGTCACCCAATGGCGGGTTGCCGCGGCCGTCCTTCAGGTGACAGGACTGGCATGAGCGGGCATTGAACAGCGGCCCCAGGCCGTTCGACGATTCGGTGGAGCTTGGCGACGACACCCACAGCTTGCGAAAGATGCCGTCTCCGATCTTGAAGTCGAGCTGGCGCTCGAAGCTCATGTTCGCGGAGGGCTGGGAAAAGCTGCTGGTGTTGATCAGCTTGTGACTGGTGCCTGCGCCGGCGGGGTTGAGTTCGAAGCGCTCCGCGCGGTCGAACGTCCGGGCGGGCTGGACGGCCGCGGCGATCCGGTCGCGTTCGGCGGCGTCGCCAGCGGCATGGCCGGACGAGGCGGCGAGGAGTAGCCCGGGAAGCAGCACCAGGGCGTGAAGGCGGGGTGTGGGCATGATCGATCGTTCCGGGCAGGACGGGCAGCGGCCGTGGCCATGTAAACCGCCCGCCCCGCCGGAACGCACGAGCGTCGCGACGGGGCGGGTGGGTCTGGCGGGGCGCTTACTGGAAAACGCTTTCGGGGTTGTCGAGACTGTCGGAGCCCTCGAACGCGATCGGCTGGAGACCCAGCGCAGCCACCACCCGCTCGAGCGAGCGGGTCTGGTCGGTGAGCGCATCGATCGCCGCCTGGATGTGGGCATTGCCGGTCGGGTTGTCGGCGCCGATCATCTGGTCATAGGCTTCGACCGTCTCGGCACGCTTCACGATGGCCTCCATCGCCGCCAGGCTGGCGTCGAGCTTGGCGCGCATCTCGGCATCGAGGGCGGGATCCTTCTGCTTGACCAGCGCCGACAGGCTCGGCCCGCTCACGGCGCGGCCGTCGCGACCCGTATACTGGCCGGTGTAGATCGCATGAATGCCCACGACATCGTTGTGATGCGAGTTGTGGGTATTGTCGGAAAAGCAGTCGTGCTCTTCTTCAGGGTCATGCAGCATCAGGCCCAGCTTCATGCGTTCGCCCGCCAGTTCGCCGTACGAAAGGCTGCCGAGGCCGGTCAGCATGGCCGTCAGGGACTCGTTCGCCGGCGCTTTTTCAAGGCTGGTGCGGGCTTCGCCGCCGGGTGCCCACTGTGCGCTCATGTGCGACAGGTCATCGATCAGGAGCTCGGTCGCCACGGCGAGGTACTGGGCCCGCCGGTCGCAGTTGCCGTGCGTGCAGTGCTCGCCGCGCGCATAGTCGGTCCAAGGGCGATTGCCAGCACCGGGGCCGGTGCCGTTGAGGTCCTGGCCCCACAGCAGAAACTCGATCGCGTGGTAGCCGGTGGCGACGTTGGCCTCGACGCCGCCGATTTCGTGCAGGGTTTCGGAGAGCAGTTCCTTGGTGATCTCCGAGGCGTCGATCACCTTGCCGCCGAAGCGGATCTGCGGATTGCCGATCACATTGGCGACATACAGGGGGTTCTCATCGGAGGCGGTACCGTAGCCCGGGTCGACATAGTCGATCAGCCCTTCGTCCAGCGGCCACGCATTCACCTTGCCTTCCCAGTCGTCCACGATGGGGTTGCCGAAGCGGAAGGCCTCGGTCTGCTGGTAGGGGACGCGGGCCTCCACCCAGGCCGTGCGGGCCGCCTTCATGTTGGACTCGCTGGGCTCGGCGATCAGCTTGGTCACGGCCGCCTGCAGGTCGCGTGCGCCGGCGAGCGCGTCGGAGTACATGGCTTGCGCGATGTCGGCGTAGTGGCCTACGACCGCGTCCGGGGCGGCCGCATGGCTCGGGGCGACGGTTGCGAGCGCGGCAATGGCGATCGCGCTGCGGGAGAGCAGTCTCTTGAATGTGGGCTTCATCGGGTGTACGGACTCCGTCGAGGGGAAGAAGCGTGTTAGGGGGAATTGGGCAGCACGCGCAGGTGGGCGCGCGTGAGGCACTCTAACAAAAACGAGAATGACTCGCATTAGAAATGACGGCGTGACGCCTGTTGGTCCATGCCTCCGAGCTGACCGGATCGGGTCCCGATCTCGCCGATCCATGATTTAGGTCAACAATCGCGCACTCGAAAGCGTGTCCAATTGTGTCCAGGATTTAGACTGAGTCCACAAGTTGTATCAATGGTTTTCCTCGGAAGGAGTTCATCATGATGAAGGTAAGCTCGCTGGCCATCGCCTTGGCCTTCGCCGTCGGATCCTCTGCCGCCTGGGCGGCGCCGGTTCGCGACGAGCCGATCACGCCGATCGAGCCCTATGTGTCGGCCAAGCCGGCGTTGGTCGAGCTCGGCAAGAAGCTGTACTTCGAACCGCGCCTGTCGATGTCCGGCATCATTTCGTGCAACACCTGTCACAATCTGTCGCGGGGCGGCACCGATAACCTGCAGACCTCGATTGGCCACAAGTGGTCGGCCGGGCCGGTCAATGCGCCGACGGTGTTGAACTCCAGCTTGGCGATCGCCCAGTTCTGGGACGGCCGTGCCGCCGATCTGCAGGAGCAGGCAGCCGGGCCGATCCAGGCCGATGTCGAGATGGCGATGCCGCACACCCTGGCGCTCGATGTGCTCAACTCGATTCCGGGTTATCAGGACGAGTTCGAGAAGGTGTTCGGAGCGCGCGAGATCAAGATGGAAATGGTCACCGCCGCGATCGCCGAGTTCGAGGAAACCCTGGTGACGCCGAACTCGCGCTTCGACAAATGGCTCAAGGGTGACGACAAGGCGCTGACGGCCACCGAGCGGGAAGGCTATACGCTGTTCAAGGACAGCGGCTGTACCGCCTGCCACAACGGCGCTGCGGCCGGCGGCACTTCGTTCCAGCGCATGGGGATCGTTCGTCCGTACGCGAGCACTTCGCCGGTCGAAGGGCGCTACTCGATCACCGGCGAGGATGCCGATCGCTTCACCTTCAAGGTGCCGACGCTGCGTAACGTGGAATACACCTATCCGTACTTCCACGACGGCCAGGCCAAGACTCTCGAGGAGTCGGTCGACATCATGGGTCAGCTGCAACTCGGCCGCCATTACACGGGCGAGGAAATCGGCAAGATCGTCGCCTTCCTGAAGACGCTCAGCGGTGACATGCCGCAGATGATGCTGCCGATGATGCCGCCGTCGTCCAACGATACGCCCCGTCCGGAGCCGTTCCGCTGATCGGACGGATGAGGGGATGATTGCGTGGCGCCGCCCGGCGCCACGCTGCGAATCGAGCGCGCGGCAGGTTTTTCAGCCGCGCGTTTGTGCGTTTTAGGGGGGGACTCATCACATGGTCATGACAATTGTCCGGAATGCAGTGGACCGGCTGCGTAGCGCGGGTATTCCGCCTACCCTGCAGCGGATCGCGATTGCAGAGGTGTTGTTCGCCCGTCCGGTGCACCTGTCCGCCGAGCAGGTCCTCGCCAGGGTGCGGATACAGATGCCGGAGGTTTCGCGGGCTACGGTGTACAACACCCTAAAACTCTTTCGCGAGAAAAAAATGGTCAGGGAACTCGTGATCGATCCCGAGCGGGTCTTCTACGATTCGAACACCGCGCCGCACTACCACATCTTCGATGTGAGCACCGGCGAGCTGTCCGATGTCGCGGCCGACGAACTGCGCGTGGTCGGGACTCCGGAGCTGCCGGAGGGTCTGGAGCTCGAGGAAGTCGATGTGATCATCAGGGTGCGCAGCCGCATTGCGCGGTAGGGCGCGACGGGCACGCCGCGGGCCAGACAGCCGTGGCGTGCCCGTTTGCCCGCGTTACCGCCGGCGCGCCGTGATCAGCGCTTCGGCGTCGAGGCCGAGTGTGTAGCCCAGCGATACGTGATGGAAGCGTCCGGCGGCGTGGCTGTCATGGATCGCGAAGCCGAAGTTGTAGATGCCCCCGACCTCGAGCCCGATATCCCCCGCAGCTCCGGTGAAGTTGCGCGTGAAGGTGACCGTCCATTCGTCGCCTTCACGCGTCCCGGAGGCTTCGATTAGGGCCTGGCCGCCTTCCATCACACGGCGTTCCGCGACATGGCCGTCGTGACCGCGATTTTCGCCGCTGCGCCACTGGACGAGATCGTAGAACACCCCGTTCTCCAGCGAACCGTTCAAGACATGCTTGGTGCGCGCGGGATCCCCGGACGGCATGGTGCGGGAGTCGGCATGGCAACTCGCCCAGCAGCCGTTGCGCTCGGCACTGTCCACCTTGCCCGCATCGAGCATGAAGGCGAGCTTGACCACGTTGTCGGCATCCATCGGCTCGCCGGCGCTGGCTGGCGGTTGTGTCCAGCGGAACCGCAGGTGCAGTCTTTCGCCGTCGTGAGCGGCCTGTACGCGAACCGGAATCGCGGCGGCCTTGCCCGGGATCGGTGAAGGTTCGAGCTTGGCGCCGGTGACGATGCGCCCGCCCATTCGCTCGGTTTCGTCGAAGTGGCAGGCGTAGCAGGTTTCGCCGTTCTTGAAAGCCCAGCCGCCGCCATGCCGCCAGCGTCCCTCGCGAACGTCGCCGGTGAGCCATCCGAGGTGGGCGATGCCGGGATAGAGCAGGACGATCTCGGTGCTCTCGACCTCGCTCCAGTCGATGGGGGCGGGGCTGGTGGAGGGCGAAACCGCTGCGCTTGGCGGTGCCGGAGCGACGGGCGCCGGGGCGGCCGCATGCTGCCCGGCCGCTGGCGGAGGTGTTCCGTCGTCCGGGACGGGGACGGCGTCCGGCAGCGCCGGGCGGGTCGGTTCCAGATAGTCGCTGTCGGCCATGTCCGCCGGCAACTGGTGGGCGATGCCCTGGTGACAGACGATACAGGTGATGCCTTCGTCACGGGCGAGCGCATGCTGTCCGGCCGCGCGGCTGGCCTGGCGCGCTTTGTCCATGCTCTCCAGACTGTGGCAGTTGCGGCATTCCAGCGAGTCGTTGGCCAGCATGCGCTGCCATTCGCGGCGCGCGAGGGTCAGGCGCTTGGCTTCGAACTTCTCGCGGGTGTCGATGCTGCCGGTCAGCTTGCCCCAGAGTTCCCGCGATGCCTTGACCTTGCGCACCAGCATGGGCCCCCATTCGCGCGGGACATGACAGTCGGCGCAAACCGCGCGCACCCCGGTGCGGTTCGAGTAGTGAATCGTCTGCTGGTACTCGAGATAGACGTTGTCGTGCATCTCGTGGCAGCCGATACAGAACTTCTCGGAGTTGGTCCAGCCGAGGGTAGCATGCAGGCCGCCCCAGAAAATGATGCCGATGGCGAAGCCGGCGATCAGCAGCAACGCGGCCGAACGCCGTAAAATCTTCATGCCGGAGCGCCCGGCGCGTGTTGCGGAAGCGCTGTGGTCAGGTCGGTCTGAGTCTCGCAAGAATACTGCTCCTGAGTGCTGGAGCCATGATTATGCGGCGATCTCGGAATGATATCCGGCTATCGGGCGCGGGTTTGCGCCAGATCAAAGAGCGCGCCCGCGAAAGCGGCCGGTGCGAAACCCGCCGGCCTTTCCGGTGTCACTCGGGCTGGGTGATGAAACCCATCTTGTGCAGGCCGGCCGTGCGCACCCGTGACATCACGTCGGCAAGGACCTGATAACGCGTTTCACGATCGGCCCGCAGATGCAGTTCGGGTTGTTCCGGCAGGAGTGCGGCGTCTGCCAGGCGCAGATCCAGCTCGGCGTCGTTGATGGGTTCGTTGTTCCAGAACAGCTTGCCCGTGCCGTCGATGGCCAGGGTAATCGTGTCCGGCTTCTCGTTGCTGGTCTCGGTGCTGGCCGTGGGCAGGTCGATCTTCACCGAATGGGTCAGCAGCGGCGCGGTGATCATGAACACGATCAGCAGTACCAGCATGACGTCGATCAGCGGCACCATGTTGATTTCACCCATCGGGGCGCCGCGTGCGTCCCGTTCGAATCCGCCGAAGGCCATCTCAGGCTCCCTGCGACAGCGCGTGCGCCGAGCTGGCGGTGCGCTGGCGCCTGTCCTGTGGCTGGGTTTCGCCGGTGGGCGCGCTGGCGAGGCGGCTGCCGGTCGTGAGCCAGGCGTGCAGGTCGTGGGCGAACGCGTCGAGTTCCGACAACTCGAGCCGGTTTGCGCGGGTGAAGGCATTGAAGGCGAGCACCGCCGGAATCGCGACGAACAGGCCGAAGGCGGTCATGATCAAGGCTTCGCCGACCGGACCCGCGACCTTGTCGAGGGTCGCCATGCCCGAGGCGCTGATGTTGATCAGCGCGCCGTAAATGCCCCACACGGTTCCGAACAGGCCGACGAAAGGCGCGGTCGAACCGATGGATGCGAGTACGGTCAGGCCGGACTCGAGTTGCGCCGTCGACAGTGCGATCGATTTGCGCAAGGCGCGCGTGACGAATTCGTCCGCGTCGAGCTTGCCGCCCAGGGTGTCGGTGTGGGTATGGTTGCGCAGGTGCTCGGCAGCGGCAGCCCCCTGGCGTGTGAGTGCCTCGACGGGCGAGTCGGGCGCCAGGTGCGACACCCGCGCCAAACCTTCTTCCAGGCTGGCCGCATTCCAGAACGATTCGATGGCGCCGTCGTGGTTACGTGCGCGCCACTGTCTCACCGCGCGGGTGAGGATCAGCGTCCAACTGGCGACCGACATGACCAGGAGCGTGAACGCGACGATCTTGATGACGAGGTCGGACTGGGTCCAGAGGTGATGGAGGCCGAAGGCTTCGGTGCCTTGCATGTTCAGGATCCTTCAAGTTTGAAAATGATGGGAACGATCACCCAGGTTTCGACATTCCTGTCGCCCTGGCGTGCGGGTACGAAGCGCCAGCGCGCTACTGCGGCCTGCGCCGCCTTGTCGAGCCTGTCCGAGCCCGAGCTGGAGGAGAGTTCGATTTTCCCTGGTTTGCCGTCCGCGCTCACGTGCACGCGCAGCATGACCTTGCCTTGCTCCTGCAGCCTGCGCGCCAAGGGTGGGTATGCGGGGGCCGGATTGTTCAGATAGCCGGCATCGAAGCGCGCGGGCGTGATCTGGTTGGACGCGGCGTTGGCCGACGGATTCGGCGACCCTTGGGGGCCGGCCGTCGCGGTCGGCGTCGATGCCTGAGCCGGGCCGTTGCTGGGTTCCGACGCCGTCGCCACTGTGGTCGCCGGCGCGGCGGCGGGCTGAGGCTTGGGCGGCGGTGTTTCACGCGGCGGCTTTGGCTTCGGCTTGGGTTTGTCGGCCGTAACCGGCTTCGGTTTCGGCGGCGGCTGCAATTCCGTCGGAGCGCTCGGGGCCAAGGGCGGGGGCGTGACCGCTTGCGGCTGGGGCGGCGGTGGCTCCGGGGGGGCGGGCGGTGCGCTCGCCGATTCGGGTGTGGCAGGGGCCGAGGGCTGTTCGGCTGCCGCGGCGGTCTGGCTGGACGCATCGCCAGGCGGGCCGATCAGTGCGACCACGATAGGCGGGCTGTCGAGCTGGCGAGGGGCCGGGCTAAGGCGGGCCAGACTGATCGCGCCGGCAACATGGATGACGGCGACCAAGGTGAGCAGGAGCGATGATTCGCGGCGACGAGGCCGGGATGCGGCGGGCGAACCGCTCGTCCCGCTGGCATGCTTGGGCAGATCCAGGGCCATTTGGGAACAGGCAGGCCGGTCGGGCGGCAGCAGTGCGGTCAACGGTGTCGGGACCAGGGATCCGGAATAAGGCATGGGTGATGTTTCAGGCCCGCCACGGGTCAGGCTGTGCGGTGGGTCGGCTTACCGCAACAGTAGATCGAGTATGAGCGCAGCGCAAAAAATGTAGACAATTAGGCGTGTTTCGGCAAACGCGCTCAGTGCCTGTCGAGCGTACGGGGCCGAGTTGGGTGCGGCCGAGCGCGCAGGTGAGAAAAAACGTCCGATCGAGCGAGGGTCGAACATGAGCGGCTTGCCTTGTGTCGGTTCGATCCGGGCGACCTCTCACGAGGCCTCTGGTTCGAGCGTGAGCAATCCGTTGAAGGTCCGCGCCGCACTCTCGGCCCAGCCGACCTTTTGAGCAGGCCGCTGGGCTGCCGTCGCGCTGCGCAAGCATTCCTTCGCGCTTTGTGCGCAGCGGCCGCAGTCGGCGGCCACGCCAAGGCATTCGCGCAGGTCTCGGAGCTTGGTCGCGCCTTCGGCCACGGCAATGCCGATTTGCCGTTCGGTTACGCCACTACACAGGCAGATATACATTCGTTCAACCCTCGTCCGTCAAACCCCTGACCAAGCGCTATCACGTTCATCCGGCCGTCCGCAATTTCACAGCCAAACCGGTAAATCAAATGGGAACAATTCGCATTACACAGGAAGCTGACGGGCAGGTCAAGTTTGATCGCGCATTCGACTTATACTGGAACCGGTTTGCCAGCGCGGCCGCTGCAGAGCCGGGTGGTCGCCGGCAGTGTGTCGGGGCGGGTTCGTATCGGATGAGAGCTGGATCAATGAGCGAGATGAGAGACAACGAGGTTTTCGTGATCGCGGCGCCCGCGCCGGCAAGTGTGCCGGTCGCGGGCGGAGGCCGCTTTCCGGTACGCAGGATTTTCTGCATTGCGCGCAACTATGCCGCCCATGCACGCGAGATGGGCGGGCAACCAGAGTCCGAGCCGCCTTTTTTCTTCTGCAAACCGGCCGATGCGGTCGTGTCGGCGGCGGAGGGCGGGGCGGTCGAATTTCGCTATCCGCTCGCAAGTCGTGACGTTCACCATGAGGTCGAACTCGTCGTCGCGCTGGGCGGCGGTGGCGAGAATCTGGACGTCGACTCCGCACGTGCGTCGATATGGGGTTACGCGGTGGGTCTGGACATGACCCGCCGCGACCTGCAGGCGGAGGCCAAAGCCAAGGCGCGCCCATGGGATATTGCCAAGGCCTTCGACCAGTCGGCGCCGATTTCGGCAATTCGGCGTGCGACCGGTGTGTTGCCGGACGACACCCGTGTGTCGTTGTCGGTCAATGGCAAGCTCCGTCAGTCGGGGGTGGTGGCCGACATGACCTGGACCGTTCCGGAGATCATCATGCTGCTGTCGCGCTACTACTGCCTGGCGCCGGGCGATCTGATCTTCACCGGGACGCCGGAGGGGGTCGGGCCGGTGCTGCCCGGCGATGAGCTGGTAGCGACGGTCGAAGGGGTGGGGGCGATGCGCGTCGCGGTTGTGGCGCGCTGATGGGCGCAGTGCGGCTGGCGGCGAGATCAGGGCAGGCGCAGTAACACCCTCAGGTCGGGCGTCAGTTGCTCTTCGGCGATGTAGCCGATCAGGTTGGAGTCGCGAACCATCAGCGCCCGGAGTTCGGCTTCGTCGGCTACTTCGCGCGGTGGGCGGGCGCGTCCGGTGAATACCATGCGCGACCAGTAGGCTCGGGTCTGGATGCTGTTCTTGCCCAGAAGCCGTGCATAGAAGTGGTCCCGGATCTCGCCGGCCGGAAGGTCCAGCAGACGTACCGGCGTGCCGTCGCGCAATGCGCTCAGCCGGCCGAGGTAGAGTTGCTCCGCTTCTTCGCGGCTGGCCTGCGTGATCGGTCCGTTGATCGCCGTGACCAGCACGATATCGGCCATGGCCGCGGAGGCGGCGAGCAATGCACTCGCCGTGAGCGCAGCCAGGGTGAAGATGCGCAGCATCCTCATGGTCTAGAAGACGAAGTCGAGCGACAGGTTCAGCATGTCGATGCGTCTGCCGGCCGGCGTACGGGTGCCCTGATTGCCCATCGGGAAGAATGCGCCCCACGCATCGTCTTCGACCCAACTGCGGGTCCATTGGAGCTTGAGGGCCTTGCTGGGTTCGAAATCCCAGCGCACCCCCAGTGCGAGGCTTTCCTGGTTGGCGCTGCGCGAGGCGAGATAGGCCGCCAACACCGGGTCGCCATTCGCCGGGATCGGCTGGCTCGAGGTGTTCTGTTGCGCGATGACCGCAAACGGTGCGAGCGTGCCGGCCTGGTAGGCAACGCTCAAGTACCAGGCATAGGCATTGGCCAGGAACTTGTCGGCCCTGCGCTGCGCCAATTCGCCGCTCAGTTGATAGGCATCGCGATCCCATTGAAACCCGAATGCGCTGAAGCTCGTGTGAGCGTCTTCCCCGGAAAGCCTGTAGATGACATCCGATTGACCGGTTGCGAGCAGGTAGTCACGGGTGCCGAGATACAGGGGGTCGCCATAGTGGAGATCGAAACCGCCTTCGCCATGACCGAACTGCAAGCGCAGATCGCCGCGTGACATATTGATGCTGAGGCCGCCGGTCCGGTCGAGGTTGGCGCTGCCATCCGGGAACTTGACCTCCCCAAATCCGAAATAGGGTTGAATCTCGACATTGAATCCTCCGACGCGCATGCGATAGAGCATGTCGATGCCATCGAGATCGCTGACCGGATTGAGTCCATAGACTTCGACCGGAGGGCGTGCCCAGGGGTGGGTGAAGTTGATGTTGAGGCTGTCCGAATGCATGAAGAACGGTGCGCGCAAGCGCCCGGCCCGCACGGCGAGGTCGGGCTTGAGATCATGGCGTACGAAAGCCCAGGCGATCCGGGGCTTGACCTTGTTGCGGTGGTCTTCGTCGACGATGATCTGCGCAGTGGCTTCGGTGTCGTCACGCAGGCGCAGAGAGCCTTGCAGGCCGAGCAGGTTGTCGGATGCGCTGAGCCAGTCGTTGCGCTGGCGTTCGCGTTGCTTGCCGGGATGGTTGAAAAAGACGTCGTTCTGATCGAGTGAAATGAGCGCGGCGGTCCCGAAGCCGGAGAACTGAAAGCCGTCATCGGCGCTGACCGGCACGGCGGCCATGAGGTGGGTCAGCCCGATCAGGCAACCCAGGAATCGCGTGCGCATGGTCATGTATTTGGGGGCGCCGGATGAGGGGGGGACAGCAGACGCTCGACGCCGACGGGGGTGAGCGGCCGGCTGTAGCGGTAGCCTTGCCCATGGTCGCAGTCCAGCGAGCGCAGGATCTCCGCCTGTTCTTCGTTCTCGATGCATTCGGCAACGACGGTCATGCCAAGATCGTGCGCGAGCTCGATGCTGCGCCTGACCAGGGCCCGCAGGCGCTGGTCCTCGACGATGGCATGGATGAACGAGCCGTCGAATTTGATCACGTCGCAGGGAATGGTGTGGAGATAGCTCAGTGCCGAGTATCCGGTGCCGAAGTCGTCGATGAGCACCTGGATGCCGGCTGCCCTGAAGCGCGCGAGCACATCGCTCGCCTGGCCCCGCACATCGGCGATCGCGCTCTCGGTCACCTCCATGCGCAATTGCGAAGGCGCCACCCCGTGTGCGTGGATCATGCCGACGATTTCCTCTGCCAGCGCGGGGTGGGCGAACTGTCGTGCCGACAGATTGACGCTGACCGGCGGCACGGCGTCGGCTCCCAGCTTCGACTGCCAGTCGAGTATGGCCACGCAGGTCTGTTCGAGCACGCTCATGCCCAGCGCGTGGATGAGGCCAAGGTTCTCGGCCAGGGGAATGAACTCGCCCGGGGCGATCGCACCCCGGGTTGGATGGTGCCAGCGCGCGAGCGCTTCGAGGCTGGTGATGCGGTCGTCCTGCAGCGAGACGATCGGCTGATAGTTGACCGTTATCGCGCGATTGCCGATCGCGTTGCGAAGATCGGCCTCGATCTGCAGCGACATGAGCATCTGGGCGTGCATCGAGGCATGAAACATCCGGACCGGTCCGCTGTCCGTGCTGCCGGTGCGGTGCAGCGCATTGTCGGAGTCGCGCAGCATGGCCTCGGCGCTCTCCACCTCGTCGGTGCTGAAGGCGATGCCGACCCTGCTGGTCGGATAGTACTGGTGGCCGCCGAGCGAAATGGGGCTCGCCAGCGCTTCGCGCAGTTGATGCGCGATCGTCAGTGCCGCCGAAGCGTCATCGAGTTCGTTGAGCAGCACCGCGAACTGATCGCCGCCCACGCGTGCCGCGACATCGCCTTCAGGAATCACGGCGGTGATCCGGTCTGCGACCATGCGCAGGACGGTGTCGCCCGCGGCGTGCCCGAAGCTGTCATTGACCAGGTGAAAGCGCTCGAGGTTGACGGCCAGTACGGCCAGTTGGTGCGAACCGCCACGATGCCGGCGGCGCAGCGCGCTATCGAGATGCTCGATGAACAGCGCGCGGTTGGGCAGGCTGGTCAGGTTGTCATGAAACGCGTCATGGATCAATTGCGCCTCGGCCCGCTTGCGCAGATCGATGTCGGTGATCGAACCCGCCATCCGGTATGCACGGCCATTGCCGGGATTGCGCAACGCGACGCCGCGCGCGAGGATCCAGCGCGATTCACCGGTGCTCACGCACACCCGGAACTCGGCCTGAAACTGCTCGCTGCGGCCCTTGAGATGGTTCACGAGATGGTTGCGGAACTCCGCCCGGTCGTCGACATGCATGTTCGCGAGCGGCCCGTTCTTGAACGGCGGCGCCTCGCTGTCGGGAATCCTGGCAATCTCGCGAAACCGTGGCGACAGGAAAACCGCGTCGGCTTCGATGTCCCAGTCCCACAGGCCATCGTTGGCGCCGTGGGTCGCAAGCGCATAACGTTCTTCGCTGATCTGCAGGCGCGTGGTGGTGTCGACCAACTGGCCGATCCGGCCCTGAAGATTCGCCGCCATGCCGTTGAACCGTTCCGAAAGCTGTGCAAGCTCGTCGTGCCCTTCGACCGGAATGCGATGCTCGAGCCGCCCTTCCGCGATGGCTTGGCTGCCCACCATCAACCTGCCCAGGTTGCGGGTGAGGAGATAGCCGATCAGCGACAGCAGCATGAGGGTGAGCAGGATCTCCATCAGCGCGATGATGCCGCCCTGGGTCAGGATCGCGCGTCGCGCCGATTCGAGCACCGATACCGAAACGCCGAACTGCAGAAACCCGACTTCATTGCGTTCGAGCAGCAGCGGCTTGCGCACATGCACCAGACTGCCGCGCCGGATGGGGCCGAAGGAGCCTATGCCGATCGGGAGCTCGTTCAGTCTCGCGCTGGCGGTGTTGCCTGCGTCGAGCAACACCTTGCGCTCGGACTGTCCAATGCGCACATAGATCAGTCCCTCGTGCGCATCGACCAGCAACTCGTGGAGCAGGTCCTGGAGCGCAGGGAACTGGTCGCGTTCGCCATATGCGGTCGCCATGGCATGCAGCATGGCCGCGTTCTGGTCGACCATGGTCGCGATGCTGGCGCTGGTCGCGCCGTTCATCAGCCGCATGCTGTTGATCAGCAGCATCGAGAGCAACAGCACTTGAACTAGTGTGCTCGCGGCCAGCAATCTGAATCGGATCGAATTTCGCGGTGAGGGAAGCTTCAAGATCTCTGAGCCCGGATGCATGGTCTGAGGGTGCCATACTCACATGTGATGCTAGCGCGAATTCATTCGGCAGGGGTCGAAGGTGGATTTAAATTTTGTCGCCCGATCCGGGTAGTCCGCTGCACGCAAAGGGTTGTGGCCCCGCGCACGCATGCATGGACGATGCGGATGGCGTATCGGTCATGGGCGCCGGGTGCGCCCGCGCCGCCACGCTTGCGCATGGGAACGGAATCAGCGCTTGCCGCGCTGCAACGCCAGCAGTATGCCGCCGATGCCGATCATCGGCACGCACAGCCATTGCGCGGTCGACAAACCCAGCGAGAGCGTTCCGAACAGGCCGGGGTCGGGCGTTCGGAAGAATTCGGCGGCAAAACGCAGGCAGCCATATCCGACCAGGAAGACGGCCGATACGGCCTTGAGCGGCCGCGGACTCGCCGAGTACCACCACAGCAGCGCGAACAGGAGCAGGCCCTCGCCGGCAGCCTGATAGAGCTGGGAGGGATGGCGCGGGATGTCGTCTACCCACGGAAAGATCATTGCCCACGGCAAATCGGCAGCGGCCGGCCGACCCCAGAGCTCGCCGTTGATGAAGTTGCCGATTCGCCCTGCGGCGAGCCCGGTCGGCACCAGCGGTGCAATGAAGTCGGTGACCTGCCAGAACGACCGGCCGTGCCGCCGCGCATACAGCGCCATCGCCACCAGCACGCCGAGAAAACCGCCGTGAAAGCTCATCCCGCCCTTCCAGATCGCGAAGATCTCGAGCGGATTGTCGAGATAGTAGGGAAGCTGAAAGAAAACGACCTCGCCGAGGCGTCCGCCGATCACGACACCCAGCATCCCGTAGAGCAGCAGATCGTCGATCTTGCCGGCGTCCCAGCCGAGCTCGGGGCGGCGGCGCGCATGGCGGCGACCGAGCACGACGAACAGGACGAAGGCGACCAGATACATCAACCCGTACCAGTGGATCGAAATCGGCCCGAGCGATACTGCGACCGGATTGAAGTGCGGATGAGTCAGCATTGGAATCGGGTTTTCAGACGGTGGGGCTCAGGGGGGAAACGGGCGATCCGACAGCCGTTTCGCCAGCCGCTCGCTGCGCTGTCCGCATCATTCGAACTGGGTGCGAAACCGGTCGAAATCCGCACGCAGCTGATCGAGTTCATCACGCAGGCGGCGCACCTCCTCCTCGAGTTCGGCACTGCGTCCACGGGCATGGCTAGGCGCGAGCGCCGGGTTGCCGAGCAGTTCGATCTGGGCCGCCAGCATCTGCCGCCCGCCCATGAGATGTGCGAAGCGGGTTTCCTTCGTACCCGGTGCGCGCGGAAGTGCGGTGGCCATTGGCGGAAATTTTTCCTGCAGGTGCTCGAGCACTGCATCGACTGCTTCGATGTCGGCAAAGGTGTGCATGCGCTCGGTACGCTGGCGGATTTCACCCGCCGTCTGGGGGCCGCGCAACATCAGCACTGCGAGCACCGCCTGCTCGGCCGGTGGCAGCGAGTGGCGCAGGCGCACCAGATGTTCGAACTTGGGGACGCGGGCGCTGGCCTGGTCGCGCTGCGATATCAGCTTGCGGCCGAGCAGCCGGCCGAGGCCGTCGCGGATCTCGGGTTCGGACAAGGCCATGACCGGCTCCCGGCCGGTGAGCTGATTGCAGCCGGTCAGGATCGCATTGACGGACAACGGGTAGTTGTCCGGTGTCACGAACGCCTTCTCGATCAACACGGCCAGAACGCGGATCTCGATCGGATCCAGGTCGAAACCTTCATCGACGTCGGGAGTCTGTTCACCCGATGCGGGTTCGGTCATCGGCTTACCCTCAGATCAACAAAGCGGCAATGATAGCCGACTCGCCGTTGGGCTTCGGTTAGAATTGCGGATTCGATGCAATCGATCGCCGCGCGTTCAGCCGGCCTCAGCCCTACAACAGTCGAGGACAGCATGCCCCAGTACCGTTCGCGAACCTCCACCGCCGGCCGCAACATGGCGGGTGCCCGCGCCTTGTGGCGGGCCACCGGCATGAAGGACGGTGATTTCGAAAAACCGATCATCGCGGTCGCCAACAGCTTCACCCAGTTCGTGCCGGGCCATGTGCACCTCAAGGACCTCGGGCAACTGGTCGCCCGCGAAATCGAGGCCGCCGGCGGTGTCGCCAAGGAATTCAACACCATTGCCGTCGACGACGGCATCGCGATGGGCCATGGCGGCATGCTGTATTCGCTGCCTTCGCGCGACCTCATCGCGGACAGCGTCGAATACATGGTCAACGCGCATACGGCCGACGCGCTGGTATGCATCTCGAATTGCGACAAGATCACGCCGGGCATGTTGATGGCCGCGCTGCGTCTCAACGTGCCGGCGATCTTCGTGTCGGGCGGACCGATGGAGGCGGGCAAGGTCAAGTGGGAGGCCAAGGTGTTCTCGATCGACCTGGTCGATGCGATGGTCAAGGCCGCGGACAAGACCTGTTCCGACGAAGAGGTGGCCGAGATCGAGCGTTCTGCCTGTCCGACTTGCGGCTCGTGCTCCGGCATGTTTACGGCGAACTCGATGAACTGCCTCACCGAGGCGCTCGGCTTGTCGCTGCCGGGCAATGGCACCGTGCTGGCCACCCATGCCGATCGCGAGCAACTGTTTCGCAAGGCTGGGCGCACCATCGTCGACATGGCCAGGCGCTATTACGAGAAGGACGACGACTCGGTGCTGCCGCGCAGCATCGCTTCTTATCGCGCGTTCGAGAATGCGGTTGCGCTCGACGTCGCGATGGGCGGCTCGACCAATACCGTGCTCCACTTGCTCGCCGCGGCCAAAGAGGCCGGGGTCGACTTCACGATGAAGGACATCGACGGCATTTCGCGCAAGGTGCCATGTCTGTGCAAGGTCGCGCCGGCCGTGCCGGATGTGCACATCGAGGACGTTCATCGTGCCGGCGGGATCATGGCCATTCTGGGCGAGCTCGATCGTGCCGGCCTGCTGCATACCGATGTGCCCACCGTACACAGCAAGACCATGCGCGAGGCGCTGCGCAACTGGGATGTGATGCAGGCGCACGACAATTCGGTGTTCGAGTTTTACAAGGCCGCTCCCGGCGGGGTGCCGACCCAGCAGGCTTTTTCGCAGGATCGTCGCTGGAGCGCGCTCGACATGGACCGCACCGCGGGCGTCATCCGCGATCGTGCGAACGCCTTCAGTGCCGATGGCGGGTTGGCAGTCCTCTACGGCAACATCGCCGAGAAAGGATGCATCGTCAAGACCGCCGGGGTGGACGAGTCGATTTGGACTTTCTCCGGGCGCGCGCGCGTCTTCGAAAGCCAGGAAGATGCGGTCGAGGCCATCCTTGGCGACCGCGTCGTTGCCGGCGACGTCGTGGTGATTCGCTATGAAGGCCCCAAGGGGGGGCCGGGGATGCAGGAGATGCTCTACCCGACCAGCTATCTCAAGTCCCAGGGCCTGGGCAAGGCCTGCGCGTTGCTGACCGACGGTCGTTTCTCGGGCGGAACCTCGGGCCTGTCGATAGGCCATGCGTCACCCGAGGCCGCATGTGGCGGTGCGATCGCGTTGATCGAAGAGGGCGACACGATCGAGATCGATATTCCGCGTCGCAGCATCCACCTCGCGATCGCGCCTGCCGAACTGGAAGCCCGCCGGGCAGCGATGGTGGCCCGCGGCGCCAAGGCGTGGCAGCCCGCCACGCGCGTCCGTGTCGTGTCGGCCGCGCTGCAGGCCTATGCGGCGCTCACGACCAGCGCGGATACCGGTGCGGTCCGGGATGTGACCCAGGTGCAGCATCCCCACTGAACCCCGCTCCGCGGCTGGCTTGACCGGTCGCGGGGCGCCCACTACTATCGCCCCATGGACGCTGAAATCACCCGCTTGGAAAGCCAGCTCGAACAGCTCATCGGCCTGTTCGAAGCGGGCAGGCTCGAGTTGCGCACATTGCGTACGCGCGTTGCCACGCTCGAAGCCGAAAATCACCGCCTCGCCGGCAAGTTGAGCCTGGCGATCGAGAGGCTCGAAAGCGTGCTCGAAAAATTGCCGGAAGCCTGACATGTCAAACGATACGCTCGACATCAATATTTTCGGCAAGGAGTATCGGGTCGCCTGCAAGCCGGAAGACCGGGACGGTCTGCTCGAGGCGGTTCGTTACCTGGATGGCAAGTTGCGCGAGTTGGCCGATAGGACAGGCGCCTCCAGCGAAAAGCTGGCGGTCATGACGGCGCTGAATATCACCCATGAGTTTCTGCAGTTTCAGCGCGCCGGCGGGTTTGACATGCCGGCGATGAAGCGTAGAATCGGACTCGTGAATGCGCGACTGGACGGCATCCTGGCTCAGCAGGAAAAGCTCTTCTGACCGGCGCAGCGTTCCAAACGATCAATCCCCTGCCGTGTTTGTTGAAGTCGTAGATTCCTTGAACCAATGTCGAGAGACTTGGTTGCAGACCATCAAACCGTTGGTGTGCCCGCCCCTAGCCGGGTGAGCCTGATGCGGAAGGAAAGCGACCTCCCTGAACCCCAGGTTCAGGATGCCCGGCGGAGACGGCACAGGCGGGGGGCCAAAAAAGAGAGGCGCGGGATGTTTCCGCGCCTCTCTTTTTTGGTTCGCTCCGAAAGGGTTTGCAGATGGTTTTCGATGTCTGGTGGATAAGCTACCCGCTGCTTGGCGCATTCGTCGGCTTTTTCGCCGGCCTCCTGGGCGTGGGCGGGGGGGGCATCATGGTGCCGGTGCTCACGACGCTTTTCGTCGCCCAAGGGTTTGCGCGCGACAGCGTCGTGCACCTCGCGCTGGGCACCTCGATGGCCGCGATCGTCATGACGTCGGTTTCGAGTCTGCGCGCGCACCACAAGCACGGCGCGGTTCTCTGGGACGTCGTGCGCCGGATCACGCCCGGCGTCCTGGTGGGCACCTTCGGGGCGACCTTCATCGCGTCGCGGGTGGCATCGGCGCCATTGGCGATCTTCTTCGCGTGCTTCATGGCCTACGTGGCGCTGCAGATGCTGGCCAACGTCAAGCCCAAGCCTTCGCGCGCGTTGCCCGGCGCGATCGGCATGGGCGCGGTCGGTGTGGGCATCGGCGGGGTGTCGGCGCTGGTTGCGATTGGCGGTGGTTCGTTGTCGGTGCCGTTCATGACCTGGTGCAATGTCAAGGTGCACAATGCGATCGGTACCTCAAGCGCGATCGGTCTGCCGATCGCGCTGGCCGGCACCGTGGGCTACCTGGTGAATGGCTGGCAGGCGCCGGATCTGCCCGCCTTCAGCCTCGGTTTCGTGTATCTGCCTGCGCTGATTCTGATCGGCACGGTGAGCGTCGTGACCGCGCCGCTCGGTGCGCGCCTGGCGCATCGCCTGCCGGTGGCGACACTGAAGAAGATCTTTGCGGCGGTATTGCTGCTGCTGTGCGCAAAGATGCTCCACACCTTGTTTGGCTGATCGCATAGGTTCACACATGGACATCAACATCTGGTTGGCATTTCTGGTGGCGGCGGTCGTGATCGCAGTTACGCCGGGCCCCGGGGCGGTTCTGAGCATTGCCACCGGGCTCCGGTACGGCTACGCCAATGCACTGCGCGCAATCATCGGGCTCGAAGCGGCATTGCTGGTGCAACTCCTGGTGGTTGGGCTCGGTCTGGGGGCGCTGCTTGCCGCCTCGAGCGGGGCGTTTCTGGCCCTGAAGGTCGTCGGTGCCGGATATCTCGTGTATCTCGGCGTCAGCAAGTGGCGGGCACCGGTCGAAGAACTCGATGAGGGGAGCGCCCTGCCGCGGCGGCGCGGCGGCTTGTTTCTGCAGGGCCTGCTGGTGAACCTGACCAACCCCAAGGCCTTGATCTTCATGGTCGCGCTCGTGCCCCAGTTCGTGACCGCGAATCTGCCGCAACTGCCGCAGTTCGCGATCATCGCGGTAACGATGGTGACGGTGGACCTGCTGGTGATGTCCGCGTACGCGCTGCTGGCCGGGCGTTGTCGGGTGTGGCTGCACGATCCGGGCATGATCAGGATGCAGAACCGGATCTTTGGCGGCATGTTCGTCTCGGCCGGGGCCTTGCTTGCGGCGTCGTCGAAAGCCTGAATCGCGCCGAGCCCGCTGTTGCCAGCGGCTGCTGGTTCCGCCCCCGCGGGCTGGGCGGTTTCTCAGGGTGTTCGTGGTGCTGACAATGCCTTGATCAGCGTTTCAAGGTTGTGGCGCATCATCGCGATGTAGGTGGGGGCCGGCCCGTCGGCACCCGACAGCGCATCCGAATAGAGCGTGCCGCCGATGCTTGCGCCGCTTTCCTTGCTGATACGCTCGATTGCGCGGGGATCGCTGATGTTTTCCAGGAACGCCGCAGCGGCCTTTTCGCGCCGGATCTGGCGGATCAGGCGAGCGATGCCGGCGGCCGAGGGTTCGGCACTGGTGCTCACGCCGGATGCGGCCAACAGTCGAATGTCGTAGGCGCGGCCGAAGTACGCGAATGCTTCGTGCGAGGTGACGATGGTGCGGCGGTTTTCGGGTAGCGCCGCCATCGCGGCGTGGATCTCGTGGTCGAGCTCTTCGAGCTGCTTGTCGATGCGCGCAAGATTGGCCCGGTAGTCGTTCGCGTGGGCGGGATCGGCGGCGGCGAGGGCCTTGGCGATATTGGCCGCATAGACACGCGCGTTGGAGACGTCCTGCCAGGCATGGGGGTCGAGCGCGCCATGGTCGTGCCCGGCGTGATCTGCGCCGTGGGTATGCTCCGATTCGAGCGGTACGATGCCGTCGCTGGCGATGACCAGCTTGTCGTCCTTGCTTGCGGCCGCGCCAAGCCGCTGGATCCAGGTGTCGAAACCCAGTCCGTTGGCAACGACGAGGTGCGCATCGCGCAGAAGGCGGCTGTCCGACGGCTTGGGTTGATAGCCGTGCGCATCTTCGTCGGCTTTCACCAGGCTCGTGACGCTGACTCGGTCTCCGCCGACCTCGCCGACTAGGTCGGCGAGAATGCTGAAGCTTGCAACCACTTTGATGTCGCCGGCATGAACGGGCGCGGCTGCGCTGGCGATGATCAGCGCCAGTGCCGCGATCAGCCCGAGTAACGGGGCTGGCAGCAAGCGGGGGGGGCGGTCGGGCATGGTCGTTGCCTTGGTCGGGTGCGTGAGCGGGTGGGTCAGAATTCGAGGTGGGCGCGTCGATAGAGCCTGGCGCCCAACAGCCCGCCGGGCGACAGGATGAGCGAAACCAGGTAGGCCAGGCCGGCGGCGAATACGATCGACGGGCCGGCCGGAAGATCGGCGTGGAATGATGCCAGCAGACCTATCAGTCCGCTCAGAAAGGCGGTCGCGGCCGCGACCGACAACATGGCAGGGAGCGTCCTGGCCCACAGCCGTGCCGATGCGGCGGGCAGGATCATGATGCCGACTGCCATCAGGGTGCCGAGCGCATGAAAACCGCTGACCAGATTCAGCACCACCAGGATCAGAAAGCCGAAATGGGCGACTGGGCTCGAGCGGCTGACCCCGCGCAGAAAGGTCGGGTCGTAACACTCCAGGACCAGCGGCCGGTACAGAATCGCCAGCGAGATCATGGTGCCGCTGCTGATGGCCGCGATCAACAGCAGCGATGCATCGTCGAGCGACAAGACCGATCCGAACAAGACGTGCAGGAGATCGAGGTTGCGCCCGCGCAGCGACACGATCAGCACTCCCGCGGCGAGCGACAACAGGTAGAACGCGGCCAGGCTGGCGTCTTCCTTGAGGATCGACGAGCGCGCCACCAGGCCGGCCGAGAGTGCCACGACGATGCCGGCGACGATGCCGCCCGCCGTCATCGCGCCGAGCGACAATCCGAAAGCGAGATAGCCCAGTGCGGCTCCCGGAAGAATGGCGTGCGACATCGCGTCGCCCATCAGGCTCATCCGGCGCAGCAGCAGGAACAGGCCGATCGGGGTCGCGCCGAGCGCCAACGCAAGGCAGCCGGCCAGCGCCCGGCGCATGAACTCGAACTCGAGGAACGGGCCGACCACGAATGCCACCGGATCGAGCGCGCTCACGCCGGCTCCTCCGCGACATGTCGTTGGCAAACCGGCGCATTCTCGTCGAAAGTGCGAGCGAGCACACGCGCGCGCGCGAGATTCTCCGCGCTCAGCACGGCCGTGGTCTGGCCGAAGCCGAGCGATTCACGCGCAATCAGCAGGCTCTGCGGAAAGTGGCGGTACACCCGGTCGAGATCGTGAAGCACCGCGATGATGGTGCGGCCTTCGCGATGCCATTCCAGCATCAGCTCAATCAGGTCGTCGGTGGTGCGGCTGTCGATCGCGTTGAAAGGTTCGTCCAGCAGCAGCAGTTCGGCGTCCTGGAGCATCATCCTGGCAAAGCGCGCGCGCTGGAGCTGGCCGCCCGAAAGCGCGCCGATCGGACGCCGTTCGAGGCCTCCCAGCCCGACCCGCGCGAGCGCATCCCCGACGCGTTGCGCCAGCTTGCGCCCGAGGCCGCCGAACGGGCCCAGATGTCGCCACAAACCCATCGCCACCATGTCGAACACGGTGACCGGGAAACCGGTATCGAGCTCGCTCTGCTGCGGCAGGTAGGCGGTGCGCTCGCGCGCGATCGACTGGACGAAGTGCCCTTGTATGGGCTCGAGCTCTCCGGCCAGGGCCTTGAGTAGCGTCGATTTGCCGGCGCCATTCGGCCCGACCACGGCCACCAGCGCGCCGCGCGCGATGTCGCAGCACAGGTGATGTACCGCTGGATGGCGGTCGTAGCCGAGTGTGAGATTGCCGAAATGGACGGCGATGTCGTGGCTGCTCATTGCAGTGCCCACAGGACCGACAGCCAGAGCAGTACGAGCGCGGGAGCCGCGACCAGCAGCCTGCGCCCCACGCCCTGGGTCAGCGTCGTGCCGCGCGTGGGGTGGTGGATGCGTGGGTGCGGCCCAACTGGGTGAGTGTGGGAGGGGGAGACGGGTTTCATGCCTGGGCGTATCGGGGGGGCGAAGGGGGTGTCGAGGTATTTGTCAGCAAAGATGCAATATTATAGCATTCGCTTTCGATGGTTTGACCACACACGTTCGGATGGAGTGAGAGCATGCGTAAGTTGGGTTTGGTAGTCGCGTTTTCGTTGATGTTCGCGCAGCCTGTGCGGGCGCAGCACGGTCCGCACGAGCATGGCGTGGCCAGCCTCAAGCTGGCGATCGATGGCGCGCAGCTGGTGGTCGAGTTCGAGTCGCCGCTCGACAACCTCACCGGTTTCGAGCATGCGCCGCGGACAGCCGCGCAGCGGGAGGCGCTCGAGCGGGTCGAGGCGGTGCTTGCCGACGGGACGCGCCTGTTCGCCATTTCGCCCGAAGCGCAGTGCGCTCTCGAGGAGGCTCAGGTCGAATCGCCGTTCGAGGAGGAGCACGAGCACCACGGCCACGACCATTCCGGCCACGCGCATGAGCACGGCGCCCATGCCGACGGCGGAGCGGAGGACGGGCATTCGGACATGTATGCGGTGTGGCAGTTCAGGTGCGCCGAGCCGTCGCGGATCACCGCGATCGACGTCAAACTGTTCGATGCGTTTGCGCGTCTGGGTTCGATTCGGGCCGAGCTGGTGTCGCCGGCGGGGCAGCGCGCGGTGCGGCTGGACAAGGCGAAGCGCCGGATCGAGCCGTGACCTCTTCCTGCGAGCGTGCGCCGGCGGCAGTTCGGACACCGGCGGTCGAGTTCGAACAGCTGGTGTTTCGGCGGCCGGGGCGCGCTGGTTTCGGGCTGGAGGTGGAGCGCTTCCGGGTCGAGGCGGGTGAGCAGGTGTTCCTTCATGGCCCCAGCGGCAGCGGCAAGTCCACGCTGCTATCGCTGGTGGGCGGAGTGCTCGACGCGCGCAGTGGCATCGTCCGAATCCTCGGGACGGAGCTTTGCGGGATGCGCCGCGGGGCGCGCGACCGGTTTCGCGCGGCGAACGTCGGTTTCATCTTCCAGCTGTTCAACCTGGTCCCGTATCTTTCCGGCCTCGACAACATCGTGCTGCCCTGTCGCTTCTCGCAGCCGCGTGCGGCGCGCATCGCAGGACGCCCGCAGGATGAGGCCCTGCGCCTGGCCGGGCGGCTGGAACTGGATCGGCACTTGTTGTCCCGTCCGGCCGCGGAGCTGTCGGTGGGACAGCAGCAGCGCGTGGCGGCGGCGCGTGCCCTGATCGGGCGGCCCGGCCTGGTGATCGCCGACGAGCCGACTTCGGCACTCGACGCCGAACGCCAGAACGCGTTCCTCGATCTGTTGCTCGGGGAGTGCAATGCGGCAGGCGCGGCCCTGCTGTTCGTCAGCCACGACTTGAGATTGGCCGGCCGGTTCGATCGGGTGGTACGGCTGGACCAGATCAATCGCGCGGCGGCAGCGACATGACACCGCTGTTTCACCTGACCTGGCGTAGCGTCGTCAATCGGCGCGGGACCGTCGCGCTTACCGTGGTCGCGGTTGCGCTCGCGGTTGCGATGCTGCTGGGGGTCGAGCGCCTGCGCACCGATGCCCGGGACGGTTTCGCACGCACGATCACCGGTACCGACCTGCTGGTCGGTGCGCGTTCGGGGCCGGTGCAATTGCTGCTCTACTCGGTGTTTCACATCGGTGACGCCACCAACAACCTCTCCTGGGCAAGCGTCGAGAAGATCGCGGCCAATCCCCAGGTGGCGTGGTGGGTGCCGATCGCGTTGGGGGACTCGCATCGCGGTTTCCGGGTGGTCGGCACGCGCCCGAATTTCTTCGATCACTATCGTTTCGGCCGCGACGGCGAACTGGCGTTTTCCGAGGGACGGGCATTCTCGGGCTTGTACGACGCGGTGGTGGGCGCCGAGGTCGCGGCCCGCCTCGGCTACCGGACCGGGGCGAAAGTCGTCGTGAGCCATGGCGCGGGTCTTGGCGGTGCGGCGGAGCATGACGACAAACCGTTCGAGGTGGTCGGAGTCTTGGCCCGGACCGGCACGCCGGTCGATCGGTCGGTGCTGGTGAGCCTGGAGGCGCTCGAGGCGATTCATCTCGACTGGGCCGGCGGTGCGCGGTTGCCCGGTTTGTCGATCCCGGCCGATCAGGCGCGTCGTTTCGACCTGACGCCGAAATCGGTGACGGCGGTACTGGTGGGTCTGAAGTCGCGCGCAGCGGTATTCAGGGTGCAGCGTGCGATCAATGCGATCCCGGATGAACCGCTGACCGCCATCTTGCCGGGCGTGACCCTGCACGCGCTGTGGGGCGTGGTCGCCATCGCGGAGCGGGCGCTGCTGGCGGTGTCTGCGGTCGTGGTTCTGGTCGGTTTGGCCGGCTTGGTCGCGGTCGTGATGGCGGGTCTGGGCGAGCGCCGGCGCGAGCTTGCGATTCTGCGCGCGCTGGGCGCGAGTCCGCCGCAGGTTTTCATGCTGTTGGTGGTGGAGAGCCTGTTCATCGGCGTGCTCGGGTGTGTGTTCGGTCTTGGCCTGGTGCAGGCGGGTGCCATCGTGGTCGGTCCGTGGCTCGAGGCGTATCATGGCATCGCGTTGGTGCCGGGGTGGCCGCGACCCGGCGAATGGGCTCTGCTGGGAGGGGTGATGGTGACGACACTCGGTGCGAGTCTGCTGCCGGGCCTGCGCGCCTATCGCTATGCGATTGCAGACGGTATGACCATCAGGATTTGACCGATGAACCGGATTTTCACGCTGTTGATGCTTGTTTGCGCAGCCCTCGTCCTGCCTGCCGCCGCGGCCGATCGTGAGTCCGGTGCCGGCGGCGATGGCTACGCGGTCGGAGATCGGCTGGCGCCTGGCGGCGCGTCTGGCGACGAATTCGTCGCGATCACCTGGGACGACCTGATACCGCCCGACTGGATCCCCGAAGAGTTGTTCAAGGGTTTGTTCGACGATGTGGATCCCGACGGTATGCAGGATGCGGATCCGCGCGCGATCGAGATCATGGCCAGGATACGCGAAGAGTGGGACAAGGCGCCGGCGGTGGCGGGGATGGATGGGCGGCGGGTGCGCATTCCCGGATTCGTCGTGCCGCTCGATGTCGCCGACCGGCAGATCGGCGAGTTCCTGCTGGTGCCGTATTTCGGCGCCTGTATCCATGTGCCGCCGCCGCCGGCCAATCAACTGATACATGTGCTGCCCGACAAACCGATCCCGGCCGCATGGAACATGGCGCCGGTGTGGGTGAGCGGGGTGTTGAGCGTTGCACGTTTCGACTCGGAGATGGGCGACGCGGGTTACCAGTTGCGTGGCGTCAGGGTCGAAGAGTACACCGACCCCGTTCCACAGAACTGAGGGCGGTGCGGCGGGCAGGCCTGATAAAATGCCGGAATGACAATCCCGCCCGTTTCTACGGCCGGTGTCGAGCAGTCGCCGCTCGGCAAGCCGGTCAGCTACCGTGACACTTACGCCCCGGAGTTGCTGTTTCCGATCGATCGCCAGGGAAAACGCACCGAAATCGGCATTGAGGCGGCTGCCTTGCCCTTTCGTGGGGTCGATGTGTGGAATGCCTACGAACTCTCGTGGCTCAACCCGCGCGGCAAGCCGGTGGTGGCGATCGGCGAGTTTCGGGTGCCGGCCGATTCGCCGTGCCTGATCGAATCAAAGTCGCTCAAGCTTTACCTCAACTCGTTCAACCAGACCCGTTTCGCCAACGCGGCCGCAGCGGGTGAGCGCATCCGGCGCGACCTGTCGGCGGCCTGTGGGGCCGATGTCGCGGTCGAACTGAAAGACCTGGCCTCGAAGCCCTTGCGCAGGATGGCATACCCGCGCGGGATTCTCATCGATGATCTCGACATCGAGATCGACCGCTATCGGCCGAATCCGGGCTTTCTCGTCGCGGATGGATCGGCGCTGGTTGGCGAAACGCTTTATTCGCACCTGTTGAAGTCCAACTGCCTCGTCACGGGTCAGCCCGACTGGGGGATGCTGGTCGTGCGATACAGCGGTGCAAAGATCGATCGTGCCGGCCTGTTGCGCTACATCGTCTCGTTCCGGGATCACAACGAATTCCACGAGCAGTGTGTCGAGCGGATGTTCTGCGACATACAGCAACGGTGCCGGCCTACGCGCCTGGCGGTGTGGGCGCGCTATACCCGGCGCGGCGGGCTCGACATCAATCCGTTTCGCACCAGCGGCCATCAAGCCGAACCGGCATGCGACGCGGAGGTGCGGCAGTAGCCGCCGGCGTTTGACCGGTGTTTCAGCCCGCCAGGATGCGGGCGGCTTGCCTTTCGGGATGGGCCGGACAGCTGCCGCGGTCGGCGCGGGGCTGCCATCGTCGGGGTGACATGGGTCGTGCGAACAGGCAGAATTGACGCGCTGGTCCGTGATACTTCAGAACAAATTACCGAGAGGAAGAGATATGAAAGTACTCGTAGCTACTGCCGCCGTCATTGGTTTGCTGTCCGCCGCACCTGCATTTGCCGATGAGGCTCTCGCCAAGAAGAAAAACTGTATGGCCTGTCACCAGGTGGACAAGAAGGTTGTCGGTCCCTCGTACAAGGAAGTTTCAGAGAAGTACAAGGGCCAGGCGGATGCGCCGGCCATGCTTGTCGAAAAGGTGATCAAGGGCGGGACCGGCGTGTGGGGCAAGGTTCCGATGCCGCCCAATCCGGCCGTGAGCGAAGACGAGGCCAAGGCACTCGTCGGCTGGATTCTTTCGCTGTAGTGTTCGCCGCCAGTGGCTTGAAGGGACGGCGGAAGCCCGCCCTTCGGGCTACTGGAGCCAAATCGCGCCGTTGCCGTCGGGCAGGCGCGGAGGGTGGGCGATGAGGCTGGTCGCGGCCAAGGCCCCGACCGGCCTTGCGAAGTAGTAGCCCTGCATCACGTCGCAGCCCAGGGCGGTCAGGCTGTTGGCCTGCTCCGCGAGTTCGACGCCTTCGGCGATCAGCTTCAGGTTGAAACCCTTGGCGATCCCCATGATCGCGGAGACGATCGGATTGATCGTCCTGCCGTTCAGATCGCTCACGAAACTGCGGTCGATCTTGAGCACGCTCACCGGAAACTTCTGTAGATAGGCGAGCGCGGAATATCCGGTGCCGAAGTCGTCTATCGCGACGCCGATGCCCACGTCCCGCAGTTCCTTCACCCGCATCGCCACCCGCGACGCATCGTTCATCATCATGCTCTCGGTGATCTCGAGCTCGATATGCGAAGGGGGCAGTTGATGCCGTTCGATGCAGGCGATCACATGCCGCACGATGTCCTTGCGGTCGAAATCATTCGGGGCCAGGTTGAGTGACAGTCTCAGGTCCTTGAAGCCGTCCTGGCGCCATCGCCCGAGTTGGGCGCAGGCATTCTCGAGCACCCATTCGCTGATCTCGCCGATCAGGCCGATTTCTTCCGCGACCGGGATGAAGGTGCCGGGGCTTATCTGACCATTCTCGGGGTGGTTCCAGCGCAGCAGTGCCTCGATGCCGACGACCTTGCGCTGCGAAATGCTGACTTGCGTCTGGTAGTGCAGCTCGAACTCGTTGCGCGACAGCGCTACCCGCAGGTCGTTCTCGATGCTGAGACGTTCGCGGTGTTCGGTATCGAGTTCCGGTGCGAAGAAGCGAAAGCCGTTCTTGCCGGATCGCTTGACCCGGTACATCGCGATGTCGGCGTGCTGGGTCAGGGTCTCGGCCGTGTTTCCGTCACGTGGGAAAATCGAAACTCCGACACTGACCGTCGCCCGGAATTCGCCGTGGCTAAGTTCGAACGGGGCGTCGAGCGCATCGAGGATCTTGCGGGCGATGAAGTCGGCGTCTTCGGCGGTGTCGATATCGGGAAGCAGCACGGTAAATTCGTCCCCGCCCAGACGCGCCAGGGTGTCGCCTTTGCGCAGGGTCGCGGAGAGGCGCGTGGCGATGCCCCTGAGGAGTGCATCGCCTTCGGCATGGCCATAGCTGTCATTGACGAGCTTGAAGCGGTCGACATCGATGAACATGACTGCCAGGGCGCCGCCCCGGCGCTGGGCCTGGGCGATCGCCAGCTCGAGACGATCCTTGAACAGCACGCGGTTGGGCAGGTTGGTCAATTGGTCGTGATAGGCCTGGAAGGTGATGATCTCCTCCGCGCGCTTGCGCTCCGAGATGTCACGTGCCACGCCGTACAGACCCAGGTAGCGCCCCTGCCCGAAACTGCGGTTGATCATCGGGATGCCTTGCAGGGTCACGGTGACCGGCGCCGGAATCGCCGAGGTGTGCTCGGCACGCCGCAAGCGCAGCTCGATGCTGAAGTTGGAGCCGGGGTTGTGCTGCTGTGCTTGCAGCAGACCATCGACCCGGTCCGTGTCTTCCGCCATCACGAGGGCCAGAAAGGGCTGGCCGATCAGGGTCTGCCGGTCGAAGCCGAGCAGCGCTTCGATGCGAGGATTCACATAGCTGAACCGGGCGTCGGCATCGAGGGTGAAAATCAGGTCGGGCGAACTTTCAACCAGGTAGCGATGCAGGCGTTCCGACGCGCGCAGGCGCGCACTCATGGTGCGATTGGCCTTCTCCAGAGCGCGCTTGTGCAAGGCGCTCTGGACCGCACGCTGCAGCTGTGCGGCATGATAGGGTTTGCGGACGAAGTCGTCGGCCCCGCGTCGAAGCGCGCCGATGGCGGCATCGATCGCGTCTTCTCCGCTGATGATGATGACGGCCTCGTCGCGCTTCCCGGATGCGAGCCAGTCGAGCAACGCAAGTCCGGTTGCGTCGGGAAGCCGGTAATCGAGGATGATCAGATCGTAAGGCGATTTCGCAAGAAGCGAAATCGCCTCCGCCACGCTGCCGCATTCGGCGAACGTCCGGCCGGGGCTGTTCAATATATGGGGCAGGCCGAGTCGCAGGGCTGAATCATCATCGACGATGAGAATGTGCGACGCCCCGACCGCTGCTGTTCCGGCATGACTTGCGAACGGCTGATCGCCCGGTGCGGCCATTGAGTCCCCGAGACTACAGAAATAGGTTCAACTACGATCGTTTTATAACAATCTAACTGGATTCAAGGGTCGGCACAAGTATCTGAAAGCTCGTGCCGGCGCCGGGTTGGCTACGACAAAGGATATAGGCGCCGAACTCGGCCAGTATCTCCCCGACCAAAGAGAGACCCAGGCCCTGGTGGTCGCCGCCCTTGGTCGTCGAATGCGGTGCAAACAGATTCACCAGCCGTTCCCGGGGGAGGCCGGGGCCGTTGTCGATGATGCGAATCTCGATGCATGGCACGCCGTTGGAGATCAACTGGCCGGGCACGACTACCGAGAATCTGCACCCGGGTTGAAGGGCCTCCGAAGCGTTGCGAAACAGGTTGATGATCACCTGTTTGAGCTTCGATGCCGGCATCGCCGCATCCGGCAAGCCGTGCGCGACCCGCAGCTCGAACTGTATGCCTCGCTGATCGAAGAGCGTCGGGGCATATACGGTGCGCAACTGGTCGAGCAGGCTGGCCAGCGCACAATGCGCGGGTTCATGTTGCGGCGCCGGCGGATTACCGAGTTCGCGCACCAGACTTGTCAGACGGTCGATTTCGGTGTTGATGATCGCTACTTCGCTACCCAGCCCAGCGGTGTCCCGATGCTGCTGGGACATCACCTCGAGATGGCTGCGGATGATGGTCAGCGGATTGTTGGCTTCATGCGCGAGTTTGCGCGCCTGTTCGCGGAAGCGCTGTGCCACGCTGTCTGCGAGTTCCTCGCGCGCGGCACGTCGCGCGCGCTCGCCCGACCATGCGTTGAGTGCAGCTCGGCACAGCGAGGCCATCAGCGTTTCGCCGCAGGCCGGTTGAGCCGCGCCGCGCCGGCGCATCGCGACGCCGCGAACGGCGTCGGAGTCGAGTGGGATGCAGTCGAAACCCGCCGGTCCGAACCGTCGCCCCATCTGCATGTCGATCACGCTGCGCGACACTGCGTGCGAATCGAAGACCCAGGACGATGCGCGCGCGCTGCGTGCGGTCAGCGCGATCACGCTGGCTTCGTCTTCCAGGCGCAGGCCGAGTTCGTCGAAGAAAGCTTCGGCCGCCGGGTCGATGCCCAGCGGAAGCGCCTGCAACCGTTCGTTCGACTCGACCGCCAGCAGAAGCGGGGGCGTGACGCCCCCGAGCAGATGACAGGCGAGTCTGTACCTGGTCGCGATGGTCTCTTCGGGCTGGCTGTCGAACACGAGCTTCAACAGGCCGCTCAAGGCGGCGTCACGAAACACGGCCGATCCCCGCGGTGATGACTCAGGTTCGCGTGCTTCATGGTCTGGTCCGGTCGGGGGGGACGCGTCTAGCGGCGCGCCGGCAAGGTAGTGCGTGTCGGCGCGCAGGCTGGCGAGCGCGTCGACACGCAATCCGGTCAGGTTCACGATGCGCGAGGCTGCGTCGCCCCAGTCGTGGCGAACCAGCAAACGGGTGCAATGCACGATCCGCAACAATGGGTGCGCCGTCAGGCATTGTTCGTCGGTGAGGGTGCCGATGGACAGTGCATCCACCAATGCCGGCGACAGAAGCCGCAACTGAGGCGTCGCCGGGTGAGCGGTGACGCCGACCCCGGGGATGATGTCCGTGACCGCGTCAGCTCCGGCCGGGCGCGTGGCGGTGAGTGCGGCGCGTTGCGCTTTTTCATGCGCACAGGCGTGAAACAAGCCTGCAAGATAGGCTTCGTCCGGGTGCGGGTAGCGCGTTTCGATGGCCAGGTGGCGGGCGCACTCGGCAAAAATCAACGCATCGGTGGCCGCGCGTGCAGTCGTTACAGCCGTCCCCTGAGTGTGCGGCCACATGCCCAGAAGCAGCCAGATTCGCAGCAGCTCCGCACCCGCCGACCGGAGCAGGGCCTCCACCCGAGTGGCGAGCCCGGTTCTCAGCATGGTGAATGCACTGTCGTCCGGGACGTCGGTCAGGCATGGCAGCGCGGCGTGCATGAGGGCCGGGTCGCGGATCACGTGCGCTGCAATCTCCGGCCAGTTGGGACCCTCGGCTGCACCGAGCAGATGCAGAATCGCCTCCGCGTGGTCCTCGCGGACCTGCGGAACGGCCGTAATCGGCGTGTTCTGCGTTGTCGGAGCCATACTCGTGGTAACTCGGGCTGCGGAGCGCATATTCTATTCAGGCCGCGCAAAGTGCCGCGTGATCAAATCCTCGAAGCGGGCGGTCGTGCGTAAGGCGGCGGGGGCGGCGTCTTCAGGCCTGCAGGCTGTCGGCGAAACCGAGCGCGCCGACGAGAGCGCGATTGATCGACTCGGGAGGAAGCTGCAGTTCCGAAGCGAGTTTCTGGAGCGCCGCCGCGTCGAAGTTTTCGCAGGCGCGGGCAAGTTTGAGGAAGGGGGCGTACTCGCCTTCTTCGTTCAGGAGCGCATCGGTGACCGCTTCAGGCAGGTGCATTTCTTCGAGCACGCTCTGCATGGATGTGCCGAGCAAGGCGGGAAGCAGCGAAAACGCGCCGGTGATGAACAGGTTGTCGAATTCCGATTTGTCGAAGAAGCCTGCGCCGATCTCCTCCATGAAGCGACCGCGTGCGATCGAGGTCTGCATCATCGCCGGCGCACCCGGGTCGCGACTGGCCGTGACCAGCAGCAGCGACAGCCATTTATTGAGATTTGCATAGCCAAGAATGCTGACTGCATGGCGAAAGGACTGGATCTCGCACATCAGGCCAAAGCCGGCCGAGTTGATGAATCGCAGCAGCTTGTATGAGATCGCCACGTCCTGCTTCAGCAGCGTTTCGATTTCGCGGATGTCAGCGTCGTGGCGAACCAGGTTCAGCAGGCGCACGATCTGGGCATGGCCGGGCGAAAGCGCCTTGGGGGGCGGGTTGCCATGCAGAAAGAACCACCCCGAAGCGCCATCGAATCCCGACTTGATCGCACCCTGAAACGAGTCCACATTCGGCAGTCCCCAGGCCAGCGGTATGCCAGGTGCTCCCGACGGCGCGCCGTGCTTGCGGGCGTCCACCAGCACGAATCGCCAATCGACCGCCACCGGCAGGGGCGAGCCGGGTGAATACCAGGAGAGGCAGGTGTTGATGCCCGCGTCGGTCAACTGCGGGATCAGTGCCTGCGTCTGCGGATGAGCGAGCGCCTGGGCCGGGATCTCGATCATCGCGTTGGGCGGCGCCTGCCAGGCCATCAGGTCGGGCGTCGGGACGAGGCGTGCCAGCGAAATGAAGACCGTGTGGTGGTCGGGCCAGATGTCGGCCAGGCTGTTGAGCGTTTCGACCACCGACGCGATGCTGGGGCCATGGGCGATGAGCCGGTTTGCGGTGATGGCGCGCTTCTTGTTGACGACCGGTTCGCGCGTCAGGAAAGTTATCTGGCCCATGGCTTCAGCGTGCCGGGTCCGGTGCGAACGTAAACGCGTCACTGAAGAACGCGTCCTCGCCCAGCGCGCATCGAGTGGTGAAATCGTGGCGGGCGGCATCGATCATCGCGGGAGCCCCGCATGCATAGACCTCGTACCCGGCAAGGTCGGGATGGTCGACTGCGACGGCTGCGTGTACCAGGCCGCGGCGCCCGGTCCATTCGCCGTCGTCGGCGGCGTCCGACAGAACGGGAACGTATTCGAAGCCGGGGATCTCGTTCGCCCAGCGCTGGGCAAGCTCATGCATGTACAGGCCGCTGCGGTCGCGCGCGCCCCAGTAGAGCTTGAAGCGGCGTCGGCTGCCGGCGCCGATCGCGTCTTCGACGATACCCTTCAGCGGTGCAAAACCGGTTCCACCCGCGAGCAGGATCACCGGTTTCTCGGTCCCGTCACGCAGATGGAAAGTGCCGAGCGGCCCCTCGAAGCGAAGGATGTCACGCTCCTTCATCCGTTCGAATACGTGCGCGGTAAACTGGCCGTCTGTCACCCTGCGCACGTGAAGCTCGAGGTGGTCGGCGTCGCGTGGGGCATTCGCGATCGAAAAACTCCTGCGCCGGCCGTCGGCAAGAAGAAAGTCGATGTACTGGCCCGCCTTGAAGCGGAACGGTTCGCTCGCCGGAAGCTTGACCTTGACGATCATCACGTCGGGCGCGGCCAGGCTCAGCGCCTGCACCCGACAGGGTAGTTTCTTGATCGGCAGGTCTCCCGCCGCCGATACCGTGCGGGGCCGGATCACGAGGTCGGAGCGGGGTTGGGCGCGGCAGAAGAGGGTCAGTCCTCGGTCACGTTCGTCGGCCGACAGGACCGATTCAGAAACCGGGCCCGCTTCGACGTCGCCACTCACGACCAGGCCCTTGCATGAACCGCATGCGCCGTCGCGGCATCCGTACGGAAAGACGAGCCCGGCGCCAAGTGCGGCTTCGAGGATGGATTGGTCGGCATTGGCCGAGAAGATCTTCTCGCCCGGCTCAATCGAAATCTGGAACGGCATCGGTCGTGAGATAATCCGCAAATGAAAAGAGTTCTGATTGTCGGCAGCGGAGATGTCGCACGTCGGGCGCTCCCTTGGCTGGTCAGGCGCTTCAAGGTGTTTGCGCTGACCCGAAGCCGCGAATCCTGTGCTGTGTTGCGGGCGCTCGGCGCGACACCGCTGACCGGGGACCTCGATGACCGCGGCACCCTGGCCCGCTTCGCCGGGCTGGCGGACATCATCCTGCACTTCGCGCCGCCGCCGTCCTCGGGGAACACCGATACCCGTACCCGTAACCTGCTGGCAACCCAGATGCTTCGCGGGAGTCTACCACAGCGCCTCGTTTATATTAGTACGACCGGGGTTTATGGCGACTGTGGCGGCGTTCTCGTGCATGAAACCCGGCCATGCCGACCGCGTAATGCACGTGCGCTCAGGCGGGTCGATGCCGAGCAGCGTTTGCGCGCATTCGGGGTGCGGAACGGCGTCACGGTTTCGATACTGCGCGCGCCGGGCATCTACGCATCCGACCGCTTGCCGGTCGAGCGGCTCAGGCGCGGCGATCCAGTGCTGACGGCCGATGACGATGTCTTCACCAGCCATATCCATGCCGATGACTTGGCGATGCTGGCATGCAGGGCGATTTTTCGTGCGGCGCCGGGGCGGATCTACAACGCGGCCGACGACACCCGCCTCAAGATGGGTGAGTATTTCGATCTCGCAGCCGATTTCTTCGCCCTGACCCGCCCACCGCGCATGAGCCGCACCGAGATCGTCGCGCATCTTTCGCCGATGGCGCTGTCGTTCATGTCGGAGTCGCGCCGGCTCGACAATACCCGCATCGGCCGGGAACTCGGTTATCGCCTCGTCTATCCGACCGTACGCGACGGCTTTGTTGCCGCCCGGACCTGACTTTCTTCACTCGGAGTTCTGAATTCATGCTGACCTTGAAGGCATTGCACATCATTTTTGTCGTAAGCTGGTTCGCCGGCCTGTTCTACCTGCCGCGACTGTTCGTGAATCATGCAATGGCGGAAGAGCCCGTGACCCGCGAGCGGCTCGCGCTGATGGAACTCAAGCTGTATCGCTTCATGACGCCGCTGGGCATTCTCGCGGTCGGCCTGGGGTTGTGGCTGTGGTTCGGATACGGGTTTGCCGGTGGCTGGTTGCATGCCAAGACGACGCTGGTGCTCGGCCTCGTCGGCTATCATCTCTACTGTGGCAAGTTGATGAGGGATTTCGCCGCAGGGCGCAATACGCGCAGCCATGTGTGGTTTCGGGTGTTCAACGAGGTGCCGGTGCTGGTGCTGGTAGTCGTTACTTTCCTGGTGGTTCTGAAGCCGTTCTGACCGGAACGGATACGTTCGTCCTTCATCACGAGTCGAAACGCCAATCATGTCCGAGTACTTTTTCTCTCCCTGCCCACGTGGCCTCGAACCCATGCTCGCGGAGGAGCTGCGGTCGCTCGGTGCCGGGGCGGTGGAGATCACGCATGGCGGGGTCGGCTACGCCGGCGACTGGCGTTTGTGCTATCGCGCGAATCTCGAGAGTCGTATCGCGACGCGGGTGATGTGGCGGGTTGGCAGCGGTCGATACCGCGCCGAGGACGATGTCTATCGTATCGCCTACGCCGCGACCTGGGCGAAGTGGTTCACGCCCGACGACACGATTCGGGTGTATGTGACCGCGCGTCATTCGCCGTTGAAGAGCCTGGAGTTCGTCACGCTGCGCATCAAGGATGCGGTCTGCGATCACTTCCGCACCGTGGCCGGGCGGCGGCCGAGCGTCGATACGGCCGATCCGGTGGTGCGCATCCACGCATACCTCACGCGCGACACGGTGGCTTTGTACGTCGATACGTCGGGCGAACCGCTGTACAAGCGCGGCTTCAAGCAGGCAGCGGTCGAGGCGCCACTCAAGGAAAACCTGGCCGCCGGCATTCTGCGATTGACCGGGTGGAAACCGGGTGAGGTTCTGATCGATCCGATGTGCGGCAGCGGCACGTTTCTCATCGAAGCCGCGCAGATGGCGCTCGACGTCGCGCCCGGGCTCGGGCGTGGCTTTGCATTCGAGAAGCTGCGCAACTTCGATGCCCGTGCGTGGGCAGCGTTGCGCAGTGCGGCCGAATCGCGCCGGCGCGCGCCCCGGGCCCTGCAGATCTTCGGTACGGACATCGTCGGAGATCAGTTGCGGCGGGCGCGGGTCAACCTCCAGGCGGCGGGGCTTGCGGATTGTGTGAGCCTGCGACGCAGTGACTTTCTCGACCTGTCGCCGCCGGCCGCGGCCGGGGTTCTGGTCACCAATCCGCCCTACGGCGTGCGCATCGGCGAGGAGGACGCCCTGGCGGCGCTCTACCCGCGCATCGGCGACGTGCTCAAGCAGCGCTGGTCGGGCTGGCGCTGCTACTTCCTGAGTGCCGACAGCGCCCTGCCGAAGCTGGTCCGGCTCAAAGCCAGTCGACGAACGCCATTGTTCAATGGCGCACTCGAATGCCGGCTGTTCGAATACCTGATGGTGGAAGGCAGTATGCGCGACAGGCAGGAGCCTGCCTCGCCGGCCGATTCCAGGCCAGACCCGGCCGTCTGACCGGCCGCGGGAGCCGAAGCTGCCCCGTGCGCACAGCGCCCGCCCGGGCAACGATCCGTCAGACGATGCCCAGGTTCTGGGTGCCGGCCGCGAAGTCCTTCTCTCCGTGCTTGCTGTGGAGCTTGATCTGGAGGCGCAAATCGTTGATCGAGTCGGCGTTGCGCAATGCGTCTTCGTAGCTGATGAGCGAGTCCTCGTAGTGCTGGAACAGACTCTGGTCGAAGGTCTGCATGCCGAGTTCGCGTGATCGCTTCATGACTTCCTTGATCTCGGGCACATCGCCCTTGAAGATCAAGTCGGAGATCAGCGGCGAGTTCAACATGATCTCGACGGCCGGGACTCGCCCCTTGCGGTCCTTGAGCGGCATGAGGCGCTGCGAGATCAGCGCCCGCAGATTCAGCGACAGATCCATCAGCAATTGTTGCCGCCGTTCTTCGGGGAAGAAGTTGATGATCCGGTCGAGCGCCTGGTTGGTGCTGTTGGCATGCAGGGTCGCAAGGCACAGGTGGCCGGTTTCCGCGAACGCGATCGCATAATCCATCGTCTCGCGGTCGCGGATCTCGCCCATCAGGATCACGTCGGGTGCCTGGCGCAGCGTGTTCTTCAGGGCGATCTGCCAGCCATCAGTATCGACACCGATCTCGCGCTGCGACACGATGCAGTTCTTGTGCGCATGGACGAATTCGACCGGATCCTCGATCGTGATGATATGGCCGTAGGAATGCTCGTTGCGAAAGTCGACCAGCGCGGCCAGCGAGGTGGTTTTGCCGGTACCGGTGCCGCCGACGAAGATCACCAGGCCGCGCTTGGTCATCGCGACATCGCGCAACACCGACGGCAGGCCGAGTTCTTCGATGGTCGGGATGCGCTGCGGGATCGTGCGCAGCACGAGTCCGACCCGCCCTTGCTGGATGTAGGCATTCGCACGGAAGCGCCCGATGCCGGCGGGCGAGATCGCGAAATTGCATTCCTTGGTCGACTCGAACTCCGCCGCCTGGCGGTCGTTCATGACCGCGCGTGCGAGGTCGGCGGTATGTGCCGGCGTGAGGACCTGGTTGGACTGCGGGGTGATCCGGCCATCGACCTTGATCGCGGGCGGAAATCCGGCGGAGATGAACAGATCCGAACCGTTTTTCTGCACCATCAGCCGCAGCAGATCGTGCATAAACTTGAGTGCCTGGTCGCGTTCCATGTGCGGTTCTCCTGGCCGGCGGCGGAAGTCGTCCGGTCAAATGATGGTCGCCCGAACCGCGTGGCGCAGCGCCAGGGTGCAGGCCGGTGGCCGACTTCAGCCCGCGAAGTTGTCCTTGTTCTGGGCCTTGACCCGCGCTTCTGCCGACGAAACCACGTTGCGTCGCACCAGATCGGCAAGACACTGATCGAGCGTCTGCATGCCCATGCCTTGGCCGGTCTGGATGGCCGAATACATCTGCGCCACCTTGTTCTCGCGGATCAGGTTACGGATCGCCGGGCTTCCGATCATGATCTCGTGTGCGGCGACACGGCCGCTGCCATCCTTGGTCTTGAGCAGCGTCTGGGCGATGACCGCGCGCAAGGATTCCGAAAGCATGGCGCGCACCATGTCCTTCTCTTCGGCCGGAAACACGTCGATGATGCGGTCGATCGTCTTCGCCGCCGACGAAGTATGCAGGGTGCCGAACACGAGGTGGCCCGTCTCAGCGCCGGTCAGCGCGAGCCGAATCGTTTCGAGGTCGCGCATTTCACCCACCAGGATCACGTCCGGATCCTCGCGCAGCGCCGAGCGCAGCGCGTTGTTGAACGACAGGGTGTCGCGGTGCACCTCGCGCTGGTTGATCAGACAGCGCTTGGACTCGTGCACGAACTCGATCGGATCTTCGATCGTCAGGATGTGGGCATACTGATTTTCATTGATGTAGTCGATCATCGCGGCGAGCGTGGTCGACTTGCCCGAACCGGTGGGACCGGTCACCAGCACGATGCCGCGCGGCTGGTCCGAGATCTCCTTGAAGATCTTGGGGCAGTTGAGATCCTCCAGGGTCAGCACCTTGGAAGGAATCGTCCTGAACACGGCCGAGGCGCCGCGTTGCTGGTTGAATGCGTTGACCCGGAAACGCGCCAGATTGGGAATGGAGAAGGAAAAGTCGCACTCGAGCATCTCTTCGTACTGCTTGCGCTGCCCGTCGTTCATGATGTCATACACCATCGCATGAACATCCTTGTGCTCCATCGGCGGCAGGTTGATGCGCCGCACATCGCCGTGAACCCGAATCATCGGCGGAAGACCGGCTGAAAGATGCAGATCGGAAGCCTTGTTCTTGACGGAAAACGCGAGAAGCTCGGTGATGTCCATTGGGTTCTACCTGAAGCTGCGGGGCGGATGGGCAGCGCGCGGACGGGTTTGTTCGCAATGCTATACTGGTGTCGCCGAAACGCGCCGTGTAACGCTATATGACATCAATCCCCGCCAACTTGCAAGCCGTGCGCGACCGCATCGAACGCGCCGTCGGCGCCGCTGCGCGGCCGGCCGGTTCGGTCGGTCTGGTGGCCGTAAGCAAGACCTGGCCCGTGGCGAGGGTTGCCGAAGCGGCGGCGGCGGGCCAGCGCGCCTTCGGCGAGAATTATGTGCAGGAGGGGGTCGACAAGATTCGCGCGCTTGCCGAACTGGGCCTCGAATGGCATTTCATCGGCCCCTTGCAGAGCAACAAGAGCCGTCTGGTCGCAGCGCATTTCGACTGGGTGCATTCGATCGATCGGGCGCAACTCGCCGAGCGGCTTTCGAGCCAGCGCCCTGCCGGGCTCGCGCCGCTCAATGTCTGCATACAGGTCAACGTGAGCGGAGAGGCCAGCAAGCATGGCGTCGCACCGGACGAAGTCGGGCCACTCGCGCGTGCAGTGGGCGGACTGCCCGGGCTGCGCTTGCGCGGTTTGATGTGCATTCCCGAGCCGGACGGGGGCGAGGTGTTGCTGCGTGCGCGGTTCAGGATGCTGGGTGAAATGGGTTCGGCCCTGCGCGGCCAGGGGTTCGCGCTCGATACCTTGTCGATGGGCATGTCGCAGGACCTCGAACTGGCGATTGCCGAAGGCAGTACGCTGGTACGGGTCGGGCGTGCCATTTTTGGATCAAGAACTGTTTTGGAGAGAACGCTTGAGCGCGATTGACAATGGAGCGGTACGCATCTCGTTTCTGGGCGGTGGCAACATGGCAGGCGCACTGATCGGCGGGATGCTCGAGCGTGGCTTCGACGCGCGCAAGCTGCGGGTCGTCGATCTCGCGGCGGAGAATTGCGCCCGCCTTGCCGAGCGTTTCGGCGTGAGTGCGGCGACCTCCGTGGCCGATGGTTTTCTCGCCTGCGACCTGCTGGTGCTGGCGGTCAAGCCGCAGCAGCTCAGGGCCGCCGTCGCACCGCTGGCGGGACATCTTCGTGAGCAAGTCGTGGTGAGCATCGCAGCGGGGATCCGAACCGCCGACCTCGCCCGCTGGCTCGGGGGCTATGCCCGGGTCGTGCGCGCAATGCCCAATACGCCCGCCCTGATCGGCGCCGGTGTGACCGGCCTGTACGCCGCCGCCGAGGTCGATGCGAACGGCCGGGCGAGCGTTGCGCGCGTGCTGTCGTCGGTGGGAAGCACGGTGTGGGTAGACCAGGAGGCGCTGATCGACTCGGTGACGGCCGTATCGGGTAGCGGTCCGGCCTATGTCTTTCATTTCATCGAGGCGCTCGAGGCGGCCGGCAAGGCCCAGGGTTTCGATGCCGGTACGGCGCGCAAACTGGCGATCGACACGGTGCTGGGGGCCGCACGTCTGGCGCACGACTCGGAGGACGGGCCGGGCGTGCTGCGCGAGCGCGTGACCTCGAAGGGTGGAACCACCGCGGCGGCGCTCGCCAGCCTGGCGGATGCGGATTTCATGGGGGTCATCGATCGCGCCGTCGCGGCTGCGCGCGCGCGCGGCCGCGAGCTCGGCGACGAATTGGGGCGCGATTGAACCATGTTTTCCGGCATCCTGCTCCTGATCGTAAATTTCGCGTTCAGCTTCATCACCATGCTGCTGCTGGCGCGCTTCTTCATGCAATGGCAACGCGTGTCGTTTCGCAACCAGCTCGGGCAATTCGTCGTAACGACGACCGACTGGGTCGTGAAACCGCTGCGCCGCGCGATCCCGGGGTTGTTCGGCCTCGATCTTGCGAGCCTGGTGCCGGCCTGGGCGTTTCAGACCGTGCTTGCTTTCATCGACCTCAGCCTGCGCGGCGCGTCGCTCGATGGCGGCGTGTTCGGCGTCTTGCTCGGCCTGGCGGGGCTGGGTCTGGTGGAGCTGCTGCGCATGGCGGCGTATCTGGTGATGGCGGTGGTGCTGGTATCCGCCGTGCTGTCATGGGTGAGTCCGCATGCTCCGGCGGCGCCGGTGTTCCATGGGCTGGCCGAACCCTTCCTGCGCCCGTTCCGGCGTCTGCTGCCGACCATCGCCAATGTCGACCTGTCACCGCTGCTGTTCTTGTTGTTGCTCCAGATCGTGCTGATGGTGCTCGGCGAAATGCGCGGGGGCTTCACCCCGCTGCTGTTCGGCGGGTGAGCGGTTCGTCGCTGCGCCCGCCCGCCGCGCTCAGGCGCGGTACATGACCTGCCCTTCGACCAGGGTGTAGCGGACCTGGCCCGGTAGTTCGAGCCCGAGAAATCCGGTGTTCTTGCCCTGGCTGCGCAGGCTGGTGCGGCTGATTACGCGATGGACGCCGGGGTCGAACACGCAGATATCGGCACGTGCGCCCGGGGCGAGATGTCCGGCCTTGGTGATGCCGACGATCGCGGCTGCGTCCGAGGTGACGCGTGCGAGTGCATCCACCAGATCGAGCTTGCTGTCATGCGCCCATTTCAGGGTCAGCGACAGCAGCAACTCGAGGCCGGTCGCGCCCGGCTCGGACTCGGAGAACGGCGCGAACTTGCCGTCATCGTCGACCGGCGTGTGGTCGGAACACAAGGCGTTGATTCGGCCATCGATCAGGCCCTGGCGCAGCGCATCGCGGTCGCGCTGGCTGCGCAGCGGCGGCACCAGGTAGCAGTTGCTGTCGAAGTAGCCGATGTCCAGGTCGCAGAGGTGAAGATGGTTCACCGATACGTCGCAGGTTACGGTCATGCCTTCGGCGCGCGCCTGATCGATCAGACGCAGGCCCTCGGCACTCGACAGGCGGGTGATGTGCAGGCGCGCGCCGGTAGTGCGGGCGAGCTGCAGATAGGTAAACAGCGCGACGGTCTCGGCTGCGACCGGTATGCCCGGCAGGCCCAGCCGTGACGCGACTTCGCCATCGTGGGCAAACCCGCCACGCGACAGAAAGGGTGCGATCGGCTGCAGCCAGACCGGGAAACCGAATGTCGCGGCGTATTGCATCGCCCGCATCAGCACCGTGTTGTCGACGATCGGGACGTTGGCCTGGCTGAACGCGACGCAGCCGGATTCGACCAGTTCGGCCATTTCGGACAAGCGCTCGCCTTTCAGTCCGAGGGTCAGCGCGCCGACCGGATAGACGTGGGCGCGGTTGAGTTTCTTGGCGCGATGGCAGAGCATTTCGACTAGGCCAGGCTCGTCGAGCGCCGGATCGGTATCGGGCGGGATGGCGAGGCTGGTGACGCCGCCGGCCATCGCCGCGTCCATTTCGGATTCGAGCGTCGCGCGGTACTCGTAGCCCGGTTCGCGCAAGCGGGCCGCCAGGTCGACCAGCCCCGGGCATACGATCAGGCCGTGGGCGTCTATGGTCTGTTCGGGGGTGAAACCGTCGGGCGCGCGACCGTGGGCCACGACCTTGCCCTCGGCGACGAACACATCGGTGACATGGTCGGTGCGATGGGCCGGGTCGATGAGCCGGCCGTTTTCGATCTTGATGTTCATCCGCTTCTGATTCCTTTGTCGGTCAGGCCGTGAGCATGCTCATGACGGCCATGCGCACCGCGATGCCGAAAGTCACCTGGGGCAGGATCACGGCTTGTGCGCCATCGGCGACGGCCGAGTCGATTTCCACCCCGCGGTTCATCGGGCCGGGGTGCATCACGATCGCATCCGGTTTCGCCGTCGCGAGCTTTTCGGCCGTGAGCCCCCACACCTTGTAGAACTCCTGCGGCGTCGGCAGCAGGGCGCCATTCATGCGTTCGTTCTGCAACCGCAGCATCATTACGACGTCGACGTCCCGGAGGCCTTCGCGCATGTCGTGAAAGACGCGCACGCCCATGCGCTCGATCTCGGTCGGCAGCAGCGTCTTCGGGCCGATCACCCGCACTTCGGGCACACCCAGCGTGGTGAGGGCGGCAATCTGCGAGCGTGCGACGCGTGAGTGCAGCACGTCGCCGACGATGGCGACCGTGAGCTGGCTGAAGTCGCGCTTGAAGTGGCGGATCGTGTACATGTCCAGCAGGCCCTGGGTCGGGTGGGCATGCCGGCCATCGCCGGCGTTGATCACATGGATGTCGTCGAGCCCGCGCGCGGCGAGGTGCTGGGTGATCAGGAACGGCGCGCCACTGGCGGCGTGGCGTACCACGAACATGTCCGCCTGCATCGCGCAGAGGTTGTCGATCGTGTCGAGCAGGCTTTCGCCCTTGGCGGTGGAACTGGTCGATACGTTGAGATTGACCACGTCGGCCGAGAGGCGCTTGGCCGCGATCTCGAAGGTCGTGCGGGTGCGGGTCGAGTTCTCGAAGAACAGGTTGAAGATGCTCTTACCGCGCAGCAGCGGCAGTTTCTTCACCTCGCGTTCGGCGACCTCGGTAAACGGCGCGGCGGTATCGAGAATGGTCGTCAGGATCTCGCGCGGCAATCCGTCGAGCGTGAGCAGGTGCTGTAGTTCGCCATTCTTGTCGAGCTGGGGGTTACGCATCGATCAGCCTCAGGGTCAGTTTGCCGGCATCGTCGCGCTGCAGTTCGAGGTTTTGGGTCGAAGACAGCGGCGGTGTCAGGGTGTGGGCACAGAAGCGGGCGGCGACCGGCAACTCGCGGCCGCCGCGGTCGATCAGCACCGCCAGGTCGACTCTGCCCGGCCGGCCGTAGTCGAACAACTCGTTGAGGGCGGCGCGGGTCGTGCGGCCGGTGTACAGCACATCGTCGACGATGATGACGTGCGCGCCTTCGACCGGGAACGGAATCTCGCTGCGCTTGGGTTTCGCATGCAGGCCCTTGGCGCCGAGGTCGTCGCGGTAAAACGCGACGTCGATCGATCCGAGCGGCGCTCGCAGCCCGAGTGCGGCATGCAGGCGCTGCGCGAGCCACACGCCGCCGGTATGAATGCCGACCATCGCGGTGTCGGCGGACACGGCGGGGCGCATCTGTTCGATCAGCACGTCACACAGTGCTTCAGCATCGAGTGGATTCATTTGGGAGGCCGTCCAGGTAGTGTTGCAGGATGATCCGCGCCGCCGCGGCGTCGAGCAGAGGCTTGCGCTTGCGCCAGTCGGTTCGTCCGAGTGCGCGCAGTTCGGCGTCGGCGGCGGCGGAGCTCAGGCGTTCGTCACACTCGGCCACCGGCAGCCCGAACCGGCCGCGCAACTGGTTGGCGAAACGCCGGCAGCGGCGGGTGAGTTCATGTTCGCCGCCATCGAGGTGGGTGGGAATGCCGACCACCAGGCCGACGGGGCGCCACTCGTCGATCAGGCGCGCAATGGCGGCGAAACGCGCATCGTTGGATTCCTCGGTCAGGGTGCTCAGCGGGCTGGCGATACGGGTCTCGAACTCGCCTACCGCGATCCCGATGCGCGCGAGGCCGAAATCGAAACCGAGCAATGCGCCACGGGCCGGGACCGGCTCGGGGGGCGGTAACGGATCAGGCATGCCCCGCGACATCGCTGAGGTTGGCAAAATCGACCCCGAGGCTGTGCATGGCCGCGGCCAGGCGTTCTTCGGGCGGCAGGCCGAAGACGATCGACAGATCGGCCGGCACCGTCAGCCACGCGTTCTGTGCGAGCTCGTGTTCCAGCTGCCCCGCGGCCCAGCCCGAGTAGCCAAGGGTGATGAGCACGTCGCGCGGCTCGCCGCTCTGGCCGATCGCCTGCAGGATGTCACGCGAGCTGGTCAGCGCGACTTCGTCGTTGACCCGCAGCGTCGAGTGCCAATCGCCCGCCGGGCGATGCAGTACGAAGCCGCGATCGGTTTGCACCGGACCGCCGAAATACACCGGTTGCGTGGCAAGATCCGGATTGTCGAGTTCGAGCTCGACCCGCTCGAAAAGCGCGGTGAGCGTCATGTCGATCGGCCGATTCACGATCACGCCCAAGGCCCCCTGCTCGTTGTGTTCGGCAATGTAGGTCAGCGTGCGTGCGAAGTTCGGATCGGCCATGGCCGGCATCGCGATCAGGAAATGGTGGGTAAGATTTGCGGTCAGTGCGCTCATGGCGCCATTTTACGCATTCTCGGCGCGTGGTGAGCAGGAACCTGCCGCGCAGCTCGCCATCGAAGTTGGCCCAACGACTGGAAGTAGAGATGAGCTCAGCGCTAGTGTGGTTTCGCCGTGATCTGCGCATCGACGATCATGCCGCGCTTCATCATGCCTTGCGCCGGCATCAGCGGGTGTTCTGCGCTTTCGTTTTTGATCGGGCGATTCTCGATGCGCTGCCGAGTCGTTGCGATCGGCGCGTCGAATTCATCCGGACCAGCCTCGTGGAGCTGGATCGCGCGCTCGATGCGCTGGCGCGCGCGGCGGGCAGTCCGGGCGGCGGCATCATCGTGCGCCACGGGTATGCCGATGAGGAAATCTCGCGCCTCGCCGACACACTCGCGGTCGACGCGGTATACGCCAATCGCGATTACGAGCCGGATGCCTGCGCGCGCGACGCGCGCGTGGCCCGGGCGCTCGAACGCGCGGGGCGGCGGTTCGAGGACTTCAAGGATCAGGTGATCTTCGAAAAGGACGAGGTGCTGACCAGGCTCGGGACGCCGTTTTCGGTGTTCACGCCCTACAAGAATGCCTGGTTGCGCAAGCTCGACACGTATTTCCTGCAGGCCTACCCGGTGCGCCACCGTGCGCTGCGGCTCGCGCCCAAGTTGGCCGGCGAGCGCGTGCCCGATCTTGCCGAGATCGGATTCGAACCGACCAATCTTGCTGAGCTGCGCCTGCCCGCCGGCATGTCGGGTGGGTTCGCCTTGTTCGAGGATTTCTGCGAACGCATCGACCACTACAAGCTGGCGCGTGACTTCCCGGCCAAGAAAGGGGTCTCGTATCTTTCGACCCATCTGCGTTTCGGCACGCTCTCGATTCGCATGCTGGCGCAGCGTGCGTGGTCGCTTGGCGGGGCGGGAGCCGAGGCCTGGCTGAACGAGCTCATCTGGCGAGACTTCTATCACATGATCCTGTGGCACAACCCGCATGTCGTCGATGGCAATTTCCGCCGTGAGTTCGACCGGGTGGCGTGGGACGATGCGCCGGCGCTGTTCGAGGCGTGGTGCGACGGGCGCACCGGATATCCGATCGTGGATGCGGGCATGCGCCAGCTACGCAGCAGCGGCTTCATGCACAATCGCCTGCGCATGATCACGGCTTCGTTTCTCACCAAGGATCTCGGTATCGACTGGCGTCTGGGCGAACGCCATTTCGCCCGCCACCTGAACGACTACGATCTGGCGGCCAACAACGGTGGCTGGCAGTGGGCGGCCTCGACCGGCTGCGATGCGCAGCCCTGGTTCCGGATCTTCAACCCGGTCACCCAGTCGGAGCGGTTCGACCCGGGGGGCGTGTTCATCCGCCGCTACGTGCCCGAGCTGGCCAGACTGCCCGACCGGCTGATTCACGCGCCGTGGTCGATGGGGCGTGCCGACGAAGTCGCCTGCGGTGTGCGTATCGGGGTGGATTACCCGGCGCCGGTGATCGACCATCCGGCCGCGCGCGAGCGCACGCTGGCGCGATTCGCCGTCACGCGCAACTGATCGCCCGAGGCGCTGGCCGCCATCAGGCGGGGGCCGGCGCCTCAGGTGGCGGCCGCAGCCGGCATGTAGGCGCGAATCAGCCCGAGCAGTTCATCCTCTTCGTACGGTTTGCCCAGATAGTGGTTCGCGCCGACCTTCATCGCGTACTGGCGGTGCTTGTCGGCCAGGCGCGAGGTGATCATGATGACCGGTATCGCCCCGGTCCGGTCGTCGGCGCGAATGTTGCGAACCAGGTCGAAACCGTCCATGCGCGGCATCTCGATATCCGAGAGGATCACGTCGGGGATCGTCTCGAGCAGCTTCTCGAGCGCGTCGGTGCCGTCCTTGGCCGTGACGACGCGATAGCCCTCGCGCTCCATCAGGCGGCCGGTGATCTTGCGCACGGTCAGGGAGTCGTCGACGATCATCACCGTGGGAATGTGCTCGAGCGGTCTGGTCGGTTGCGGGCTCGCGCCTGTGCCCACGGTACCCGCCCCATGTTCGCCCAGCGAGCGGCTCGCCAGCGCGACCGGGTTGAGGATCAGCACGATCTCGCCGTCGCCGAGCACGGTCGCGCCCGAGATGCCGATGATGCGGACGAGCTGGGGGCCGGCGTTCTTGACCACGATCTCCTGGTTGCCGCGCAGGTGATCGACATGCAGCGCCAGCGTCTGCGCGCCGGCTCTCAGCAACAGCGTCCAGTTGAAGCGGCTCAGTTCGGCGCGTGCCTCGGTCTCGCCCAGCAGATGGGGCAGGTAGCGGTAGGCGAAGTGCTCGCCCCCCCAGTCGGTGCCGCCGTCGCGCATCAGCGCCTGCATCGCGTCGGCCTTGAGTTCGAGCACCTGCGCGACCATGTTGGAAGGGATCGCATAGCTGCGGCCGCTCGCGCGCACCAGTACCGCCTGGGTGACTGCGAGTGTCAGCGGCAGGTACACCTTGAAGCTCGTGCCGCTTTCCGGGCTGGAACTGACGTCGATGCGCCCGCCGACGGCGGCGGTTTCCGACTTGACCACGTCCATGCCCACGCCGCGCCCGGACACCGCGGACAGGCTGTCGGCGGTCGAGAAACCGGGTACGAAGATCAGGTTGGTCAGGCGGCGGGTGTCGGTCGCCTCGTCCGCGCCGAGCAGGCCACGCTCGCGGGCGCGGTTGGCAATCGCATCGTAGTCGAGTCCCTTGCCGTCATCCGCCAGCGTGATCACGATTTCGTTGGCCTCGTGCGATACCGCCAGCGTGATCTGGCCGATCTCGTCCTTGCCGGCGGCGCGACGGACTGCCGGGCTTTCGACCCCGTGCGCCACCGCGTTGCGCAGCAGATGCTCGAGGGCCGCCGTCATGCGTTCGAGCACGCTGCGGTCGACCTCGATCCGGCCGCCCCGAATGTCGAGGTTCACCCGCTTGCCGAGATCCTTCGCGCTCTGGCGGACAACCCGATAGAGCCGGTCGGCCAGGCTATCGAACGGCACCATGCGCACCTGCATCAGCGCTTGCTGGAGGTCGCGCGACATGCGCGCCTGGCCGTGCAGCGCGAGTTCGGCGCCGTCGAGATTGCGCAGCAGATTCTGCTGCACCGTGGTGACGTCGCCGACGCTCTCCGCCATCAGGCGGGTGAGCTCCTGCAGCCGGGTGTAGCGATCCATCTCGAGCGGATCGAATTCAGTGTGCTCGTGATCTGCGCGGGCTTGCCGCGACTGCATCTGCACGTCGGCCTGGATCTCGACTTCGCGCAACTGGTTGCGCAGTCGGATCACGTTCTCTGTGAGGTCGAGCAGCGACCTGCGCAAGGTCCGCAGTTCGCCCTCGATGCGGGTGCGGGCGATGCCGATCTCGCCGGCCTCGTTGACCAGCCGGTCAACCGCGTCGGCCTTGACGCGCAGCATGGCGCCGCCGATTTCGGGCACGCCACCGTCGGCCTCGATCGTGACGGCGGCGTCAGCGCCAGCCGCTTCGCCGGTTGCCGTGGCCGGCACGGGCGATTCGCCCGCCGCGATGCGATCTACGATCTGCTGGACCTGGTCGAGTCCGCCCACCAGTTCGTCCACCAGCACCGGGGTTGGTTGCGCGGACTTGGTGCCAAGCTCGAGCCGGGACTCGAGCTGGTGTACCAGTTCGCCCAGCGTCATCGCGCCGGTCATGCGCGCGCTGCCCTTCAGCGTGTGCAACAGGCGTGCGGTCGCCTTGTTGTGGTCGGGGTTGTCGAGATCATCCTGCCAGTGCCGCAGTCGGTCGTGCAACTGCGTGAGCAGGTCGGCTGCTTCCTCGACGAAGATGGGCAGCAACTGTTCGTCGAGGTCGTCGTGTACCTGGGGCGACGGCTCGCTGTCCGGAATCTCGGCGGCCATCGTCTCGGCGGCCGCCGGAGGGGGGGCGATCGGCGTTGCGGGGGCCTGGGCTATCGCCGGCAGCCCGGGGTCGTCGATCTCGATGCCGAGCACGTCGAGTTGCTGTTCGAGCGCCGGGACTTCCCGCGGCATCGCGGCCGAACCGACCTCGGCGAGCATCGACTCGATCCGGTCGATCACGGCGTCGATGAGATCCAGCTCGTCGACGCTCGGTGCGGTCGCACGCTTGTGCAGGCGGTCGACCGCATGCTCGAAGGCTTTGCCCAGGTGGTGAATGGGCATGATGCGGGCCGTGCCGGAAATGCCGGCCAGCGTATGCGCCGCGCGCACGCTGAGCTCCGACGGGGGCGCGCCCGGATGGTAGCGCAGGTGGTCGAATTCATCGTGCAGGCGCGCGATGTGTTCGCGCGCCTCGGCCAGATAGAGCTCGAGAAGAGGTGTCGATATCTCGATGTCACCGATATGCGTGAGATCGGTATCGCCCGATTCCGCCACGGCGTCGTCCGCTGCGCCGTCGGCCGCTTCGTCCAGCGCTGGCCGTTCTACGTCGGATTCCATTTCGAGCGCAAGGGTGTCAGGCCGGTCCACCGGTGCGGTCGTCGCCAGCGCCGCTTCCGTAGTGCCCTGTTCGAGATCCGCGAGCGCTTCGAGCGCTTCCTCGAGCGGCGTCTGCACGTCCTCGTCGGCGCCTGGTCGCGCAGATTCGTCTCCGGCCGGTGCGATCGGCGCTTCGTCCGCCGTCGAGGCGGCGGCTTCGGGCGCCGGTTCAGGCGCGGCCACGCCGGGTGCGGTATCGTCCGTCTCCGCACCAAGATCGCGGCCTTCGCCGACCCAGGTTGCCGCGTCGTGCAGCGCCGGTGCCACGACGGGTTCGTCGAGCGTGTCGAGTTCGTCGAAATCACCGAAGTCGAATGCCGCCGTGAGCGCGGTCTGGGCCTGGTCCTGCGTTTCGGTGATCAGCAAGGATTCGTCGGCGTTTACCGGGGGGGCCACAACGGGGGCGCGGTCGGGTGGTGCTGCGGACGCAGATTGGGCGAATGCCGGTTCGGGTTCCTCTCCGCCGCTCGGGACGGGCGCGTCGTCGTAGAGGTCGATGGCGGGTTCGTCGAGTTCGATCGACTCGAGGTCGAAAGCCAGGTCGGCGTCGGTGGGATCGTCGTCAACCGGGTCTGCGATTGCGGCGTCGGCTTCTCCGAGCAGGCTTGATTCGAACGCGCCGAGATCGGTCAGCGTGAAGGCGGTCTCGTCGACCGCATCGGCGGCGGTTCGCTGTGGCTCGCCCGGCCGGATGGGGGGCTCGAGAGCCGCCAGCGTCGGCAGTTCGGCATCGTCCAGGGGCTCGAGGCCGTCCAGCTGTGTTTCGGCGAAGTCGAGTGCTTCGAGTGCGTCGTCGAGGTGGGTGAGGTCGGACAGGTCGGTTTCGAGTTGGGTGTCTACGAAATCGGCATCCTCGCCGGCCTCCCCGTCGGGTGCCCCAGGCTCTGGTGCGTCCGCGGCCGGTGTCGGCGATTTCGCCGAGAACAAAGCCGGGGCTGGCGACGTTGCGACGGGGGTACCGGTTTCGGCGGGTTCGCGCAGCGCTTCCACCGTCGCGATGAGCGCCTGCGCATCGTGATCCCGCATGTCGCCGCGTTCGATCGCGCGGACCCAGTCGTCGAAGAAGCGATGTGCGTCGCCGATCGCGTCGTACAGCCGCGCGGTCGGCTGCAGTTCGAGTTGCAGCCAGTGGTTGAGGGTCTGTTCCACCGCCCACGCGACTTCGGGCAGCGCCTGCAGGCCAACCATCCGCCCGCTGCCCTTGAGCGTGTGGAAGCCGCGGCGGACGGATGTCAGGTGGGCAGCGTCGCCCGGATCGTCGATCGAGTTGCGGAGTTCGCTCGCAATCGTGGCCAGAACCTCGTGGGCTTCTTCGATGAAGATGCCCAACAGTTCGGCGTCGAGTCCGCTGTCGTCATCCGCCGACAGGGCCGAAGCCGGCTCGGGCGACGCCAGATCCCGGTCTTCGACTGTTTCGATCACTGCGGGCAGCGGCTCCGCGACCGGGAGGGCGGCGTCCGGCACCGTCGGGCCGGTATCGGCGAGCGCGGCTGGCGCGACTTGCGGTGGGGGTTCGCCGGGGACGACGGGGGACACGCTTGCCGCTTCGGCCACGCTGCTGGGCGTGGCCAAGGTCACGGTCGGTGGGATCGGTTCCTCGTCGTCCGGGCGAACCGTGCGCGCGGGCGAGAGGAACGTATGCAGTTCGGCGTGCCCGTGCTCGAGCGCCTCGACATAGAACCCCAGCGCCGAGAGCTGATGGGCCAGCGATTCGAAATCCGATGCGTCCTGCTCGCCGGTGCCGTGCGCCAATTCCTCGATGCGCTGCGAGACTTCGCGAATCAGGCCGGTGGCTTGGTCGTCTCCGATCAGGGCGAGTGCGCCCTCGATCTGTTTGAACGGTCCCGCGAGTGTGGCGAGCGGCGCCCGTTTCGACTGATTGCGGAAATAGTCGTCCAGCCGCTGCTCGATCTGGGCGAGATTCGACAGGATCTCGCGCGCGACCTGATTGAGCGCGGCCTTTTCTTCCGCGCGTCGGGCGGTTTCCACGGTTGCCGATTTCTCGGCCGAGGGGAGCGGGGCGCCGCGCGTGAGGGCGCTCAGGCGGGTCAGGGTGTCGCCGACCTGGGCACCGAAGCCCTGGTCGGGCATGCCTTCGCCGAGCGCAGTGGCGACGAGCAACTGGGCCGCCGCGACTTCGAGTGCGATCACGTCATTGAAGGCGAGCGGATCCTTGCGCAGCCACTGGGTGAATCCGGCCAGCCCCTCGAGCAGACGGTCGAGCATGGGCCGGCCGAGCCGCGCCGCTGAAGCGCGCAACTGGGTGAGGTGGGCTTCGAACGTGGGCAAGGCCGCGGCCTTGCCGCCACTGAAGGCGTCCCAGGCCTGTTTGCCGGCTTCGAGTTCGGTGCGTAGCGACTTGAGCAGCGGAGCGAGCGGGATCTCCGAAACGCGCGCCCCGGGCTCGGGGATCAGCGCGTCCAGCTGCCAGGTGTCCCGTACCGCTTGTTGCAGCGGGCTGCGCGCCTCGCCCAGGGCGACGAAGTACAGCAGGTCGCGCATCAGCCGGTCGGGAACGTTGCCGCTTGCCAGGGTGTCGCGACCGAGTTCCTTGTCGAGCGCTGTGCACAGGCGCTTGATCATCGGATCCTCGGGCAGGTCGGCGTTCGCGAGTGACTCGAAGAAGGCCTGCGCCGCCCACCACAGGGCGTTCGCGGCGGGTTTGTCGTGGAGCGCTTCGAGGTTGCGCGCGGCCTCGAGCAGTTCGCGGGCGCCGCCCGTGTCCGATTGCTTGCGCAGAACGCGCAGCAGGCCGCGCTGGTAGAGTGCGCGCTGGGCTCGGACCTGCTCGGTGCGTTCCGCCTGTTCCATGCGCGCCACGCGCGCCTTGTTGCGCGGTGGCCGGCGGCTGGTGTCGGGAAAGAACAGGTCCGCCGCGTTTGCCCCACGCAAACCGCAGGCCGCGGCGACCTCGGCATACAGCGCGCCGAGCCTGAGCGGTTGATCCGGCGTGTCGTGCACGAGTTCTTCGAGGTAGTTGCCGATCGCGGCCAGCCCGCGGCGGCCGAGCTCGGCCGCACTTTCGTCCAGCGGGCGCTCGCCGCGCGCGAACATGCCGAACATCTGCTCGAGCGTGGTCGCGAACTGGGTCAGACCGTCCAGCCCGACGATCGACAGTGCCCCGCATGCCTGGTGGAGATGGGTCTGGGCGAACTGGATCCCGGCGCCGCCGTCGGCCTGCGCCGCCTTGTCGAGGGCATCGCCAGCCTTGGCCAGCGCCAGTTCGATTTCGCTCTTGACCCAGGTGAGCGGGCCTAGATCCAGTTCTCTAACATCCGACATGTGTGCTTCCTCTGGTCGGCATCAGCCGGCTGTCGTGTGAAGCGCCGGGCCATCCCAAGCTTTCTTGCCCCGCACGGGGTGGGTTGGGGCCCGCGGTCCGTCACACCCTGAAGCCCGAGACCGATCCCTTGAGCTCGGTTGCGAGTTCGGCGAGCTGGCCGATCGATACCGCCGTCTGCTGCGTGCCGCGCGTGGTTTGCTCGGTGATCGCCAGGATGTCCTTCATCGTCTCGGCGACCCGCACGGCGGTGCCGGCCTGGCCCTGGGTGTCGGTCGACAATTGCTCGATCACGCGCGCGGTCTCCGCCGTCACCTCGCCGATCTCGGCCAGCGCGCGGCCGGCCGCGTCGGACAGTTGCGCTCCCTCGACCACGTCGCGGGTCGCGGTTTCCATGGCGGAGACCGCATCCTTGGTATCCGTCTGGATGGTCTTGACGATGGCCGCGATCTGCTTGGTGGCCTCGCCGGAACGTTCGGCCAGGCGTTGCACTTCTTCCGCGACCACGGTGAAGCCGCGCCCCGCTTCGCCCGCCGAGGCCGCCTGGATGGCGGCGTTGAGGGCCAGCACGTTGGTCTGCTCGGTAATGTCGGAGATCAGTTCGACGATCTCGCCGATCTCCTGCGAGGATTCGCCAAGCCGCTTGATGCGCTTGGAAGTTTCCTGGATCTGTTCGCGGATTTCGTTCATGCCCTTGATGGTGTTTTCCACCGCGTGTGCGCCCTTGCGGGTCGAGTCGAGCGAGCGGCGGGCCACCTGAGCAGACTGCAGTGCGCGTTGCGACGACTGCGAGATGGATTCGGCCATGTGCTGAATGGTGGAACCGGCCTCTTCGATTTCACGGCTCTGGCGTTCGGTGGCGTCGAGCAGCTCGTTCGAGGTGCGCTGCGCCGATTCGGAGGCCTTGGTGACGCGCGAGGCGGCATCGTTGATGCGGCGTACCAGGACCGAGAGTTCTTCAACGGTGTAGTTCACCGTGTCCGCGATGGCGCCGGTGATGTCTTCGGAAACCGTTGCCCGCACCGTCAGGTCGCCGTCGGCAAGATCGCCCATCTCGTTCATCAGACGCAGAATCGCCTGCTGCGACTGGTTGCGGTCGCTCTCCGCGGTGAGCCGCTGGCGCTCCGCTTCGGTCTGGCGGGCAACCAGGTCGGATTTGAAGACGCGCGCGATCATCAACAACAGCAGCAGGCTCAGCAAGCCGGTCGCAAGTGCGGCGAGGACGGCCGGATTGAAGCCGCGCGCGGCCTGATCGTATGCCCGCGACAGGGCCTGGGTCTGGGCGAGCAAGGGCGTCGAATCGACGAATATGCGGCTGCCCGCCTGCTTTGCCAGCACCAGTTGCTGAATGTTGCGCAGCAATCCCGAAACCGCCGACAGGGTTTCCTGCGATGCGGTCGCCAGTTCTTCGACCTTGGCTGCGATCTCGCCATAGGCGCTGCCGGCCCTGAGGCGGTCGAGCGTTTCGGAGAAGGCGGCGGCATCCTTGCCGAGTTGAAAGGCTACTTCGGGGTCGATCGCCGATGCGACACGCAAGGCGTTGGCGTTCTTGGCGATGCGCTGGGTCAGCATCACCGCGGTATTCGCGGTGAGCATCTCACGGTCATCGCCCCCTTCGCGGAACTTGAGCGTGGCAACCGATTCGGTCAGTCCGAGCAATGCCTGGTTGCGCGCATTGATGGTGCCCACCGCCTCGTTGAGCATGGTGAGGCCCTGTGATTCGGCGAGCAGCTGGGCGGCATCCTGCTCGGTCTTGGCCCAGGCCGTCCTGAGGGCGCTGAGCTCGGCGGCGACGCTTTCGGGGCTGGGCGGGATCTCGACGCCGTCGACGGTGCCGCCGCTGCCGAGCGCCCCCAGCAGGGTCGAGAAGCGCTGGCTGGCCGCGCCTAGCTCATCGAAGGCAATCTTCTCGCCTTGCAGTGCCAGCTGCGCGGCTTTGGCGATCTGCTGCGACAGCATCTGCAGTTCGCCGGCGGCCGATACGAACGCGGTGGCCCGCGCGGATTCGCGCGCCTGGTATGCGAGCAGGCCGATCGTGACCGCCACCAGCACGACGAAAAGCGCCGTGAGCGACTGAATCCGGCCGCCCTGCGCCGGTGCGGCCGGGCTCGGCTTGGGCTGCGCCGGCTTGGACGTCGTGTCCGATTCGAGGATCGTCAGGTCGGAAGCCGGCGCGTCCTGGGCTGTGTCCTTCACGCCGAGGCCGGAGCCCGGTAGCTTTGAGTCCATGTTGCTTACTCCGCCGCAGTTTTGTGATCGTAACGTTAGGTCTTGATTGTGCTATGTCCGCCGCCGGGCTTCAGGGCGCCTGTTCGCCGGCCTCGAGAAACGCCGGGCTCGCGAGCAGCGCGCGTACGTCGAGGCGCAGCCACTGGCGATCCCACATGTCCCGCAACGAGCCGCCCACCCAGGGATGGGCGGGGGGCACGGCATGATCCGGTTCGAATTCCTCGAGGCTGCGCAGCCCGGTCGTGCGCGAAAAGAGCAACGCCGTGTTGGCGCCATGGCGTGTGCCGAGCAGCAGCAGGCGCGCCCGTCCGGTGGGGACCAGCAGCGGGCCGCCGTGAAAGCTCGAGAAGTCCACCACACCGTAGAGCACGCCGCGTACGTTGGCGATGCCGCGGAACCAGCTGCGGGTCAGCGGCACCGGGGCCAGGGGCGGCGGGGGCAGAACTTCACCGGTGTCGGTGAGATCGACCAGCCAGTGGGTGTCGTCCGCCTCGAGGGCAAGCAGCGTGCGCCGGTCGCTGCCCTTGGCCTCGGCCAGACGATGCGCCAGGTTTTCCTGAAACTCGCGCAGACTCGTTCGCTTGGCCATCTCGTTCAGCCAAAGGCCTTGATGCGGGCGATCAGGGCGCCATGGTCGACCGGCTTGACCAGGTAGTCGAGCGCCCCCTGGCGCATACCCCAGATCTTGTCGGTCTCGAGCCCCTTGCTGGTGCACATGATGATCGGGATCGACCGCGTCGCGTCGTTGCGCGAGATCGTCCGGGTGGCCTGGTAGCCGTTGATGCCCGGCATCACGACATCCATCAGGATCAGGTCGGGCAACTCCGAGGCGCTTCTGGTGATGGCTTCCTCGCCATTCTCGGCGGTGACGACCTGATAGCCGTGTTTCTTGAGCACCTCGGTGAGCGCGAATCTTTCGGTCGGGGAGTCATCGACGACGAGAATTTTCTTGATGGGCATTTGAGGTTTACTCCATCCGCCGCGTCAGCCCGCGGCCTTGCCGGTGTGGTGCGCGACCGCCTTGAGCAGGCTGTCCTTGGTGAAGGGTTTGGTGAGGTATTCGTCCGACCCCACCATGCGGCCGCGGGCGCGATCGAACAGCCCGTCCTTGGATGAGAGCATGATGACCGGCGTGCCGGCGAGACGCGGGTTCTTCTTGATCAGTGCGCAGGTCTGATAGCCGTCGAGTCGCGGCATCATGATATCGACGAAGATCACGTCGGGTCGGTGGTCGGTGATCTTGGCGAGTGCGTCGAAGCCGTCCTCGGCGAGCACCACCTTGCACCCGGACTGGGTCAGAAAAATCTCGGCGCTGCGTCTGATGGTGTTGCTGTCGTCGATGACCATCACCTTGAGGCCCGTCAGATCCATCGTTCATTCCTCGAGCGTGATTCGAATTGTCCGGCGCCGTCCGCCCGGTCGGCGAAACCTGATCGAGCCGTCATGTTCAGCGATTCGCCCGGACGCGTCAATGACGCGGATCAGATCTCGACCATTTCGAAGTCTTCCTTGCGGGCTTCGCACTCGGGGCAGGTCCAGTTGGGGGGAATGTCGTCCCAGCGCGTTCCGGCCGGGATCCCCTCTTCCGGCAGGCCTGCGGCTTCGTCATAGATGAAGCCGCAGATCAGGCACATGTAGGTCTTGTATTCGGGCATGGGCGGTTGGCGGCGTGCGCGCCGGGGTTTGGCGTTAGAATCGCGGCTATGTTACCGCATTTCGTATTTTGCCCGGCGCGCCACCGTGGCCGGCCGCGCCGCCGTCAGCCATGCCTCCGATAGCCAACGTCACCCCGCCCGCGGTCCTGAGTTTTTCGAGCGCCGACCCGACCGGCGGAGGCGGGGTGCAGGCCGACACCCTGACCCTCGCGGCGATGGGCTGCCATCCGCTGACGGTCGTATGCGCGGTCATGATTCGCGACACCCGGGGCGTCGAAGACTGTGTGGCGCTCGATGACGACAGCGTGGTGATGCAGGCGCGCGCGATTCTCGAGGACGTGCCGGTGCATGCATTCCGGATCGGCGCCGTCGGCAGCGTCGAGAATCTCGTCGCCATCGCCGAAATCCTGTCCGACTATCCCGATGTTCCGGTCGTACTCGAGCCGGTACTGTTCGACGGCGGGCAGGGCGACGATGCCGCGGCGGACGAGTTCGGTGCCGCGCTGGCCGAACTGATCCTGCCGCAGGTCACGGTTCTGGTTTCCGACCATCTCGAGATGTCGCGCCTGGCGGATGCGGGGTGCGACGCTGACGAGGAACCCGATGGCGACGGCGAAGCATTGGCGTGCTTGCTCGCGCTCGGTGTCGGCTTCGTGCTCCTGACCGATGCCGGCCAGCATGGGCCGCAGGTGATCAATGTGCTGCATGGGGAAGAAGGTGTCGTCAGCAGCGACGCTCGTGAACGCCTCCCCGGGCAGTTCCTGGGTGCGCGTGCGACCCTGTCGGCCGCGATCGCCGCGGGGCTCGCGCGTGGCCTGGGTGTGGCCGATGCGGTCAAGGCCGCGCAGGCGTTCACCGCGCAGGCCTTGACCGGTGCCTACCGGCCGGGCATGGGGCCGGCGCTCCCGGACCGGCTGTTGCCGGTGCGGGCCGGGGGGGGCGATGCCGACTGAACACGGCCGGCGTCGCCGCGGCCTCTATCTGATCACCCCCGAATGCGACGACACGCCGCGCCTGCTCGAACTGGTGCGCAAGGTGCTCGAGGCGCGGCCGGCCTTGCTGCAGTACCGCTCGAAGCTGACCGATGATTCGGTCAGGCATGAGCAGGCGCTCGCGCTGGCCGGCTTGTGCCGTGAAGCGGGGGTGGCGCTGATCGTCAATGACAGCGTCGAGCTTGCCCTCGCGGTCGGGGCCGACGGGGTGCATCTCGGGCGCGATGACGGCGACCTGGGCAGCGCGCGCGCGCGCCTGGGCGACGACCGGATCATCGGGGTGAGCTGCTACGATGAATGGACCCGCGCGCGGCTTGCCGCCGAAGCCGGTGCCGACTATGTGGCCTTTGGCGCGGTGTTCGGTTCGGCGACCAAACCCGACGCGGTGCATGCGCCGTTGTCGCTGGTGGCGCGCGCGGCCCGTGCGCTGGATGTGCCGGTGGCCGCGATCGGTGGCATCACGCTGGACAACGTCGGGGTGGTGCGCGCGGCCGGTGCCGACCTCCTGTGCGTCATCTCGGATGTATTCACCGCTGCCGATCCGGCGCAACGGGCCGGCGAGTTCGTGCGCGTGCTCGGCGACACCTGACCACCATCAATGCAGTGCGCGGCCGGGTTGCCGCACACTGCGGCGTCAGCCCGATCAATCAACTTCGACCAAATCATGACGACCAACAACGAAGCCTTGTTTCAGCGCGCCCAGAAAACCATTCCGGGCGGTGTCAATTCTCCGGTACGCGCGTTCCGCTCGGTGGGCGGCACGCCGCGTTTCATCGAACGTGCGCTGGGACCCCATGTGTGGGATGCCGACGGCAAGCGCTACACCGACTACGTCGGCTCCTGGGGGCCGGCCATCGCCGGCCATGCCCACCCGGCGATCGTCGAGGCGGTGCGCGAGGCAGCGCTGAGAGGCCTGTCCTTCGGCGCGCCGACCGAAGGCGAGATCGAGATGGCCGAACTGATCTGCGCTCTGCTGCCGTCGGTCGAGATGGTGCGCCTGGTCAGTTCCGGCACCGAGGCGACGATGAGCGCGATCCGCCTCGCGCGCGGCTTCACCGGTCGCGACGCCATCGTCAAGTTCGAGGGCTGCTACCACGGCCATGCCGACAGCCTGCTGGTGAAGGCCGGCTCGGGCCTGCTGACTTTCGGCAATCCGTCCTCGGGTGGCGTGCCGGCCGATTTCGCCAAGCACACCCTCGTGCTCGATTTCAACGACCTGCAGCAGGTCGAGGACGTGTTCAAGGCCCGCGGCGGCGAGATCGCCGCGATCATCGTCGAGCCGGTGGCCGGCAACATGAACCTGATCAAGCCCCGCCCGGGCTTCCTCGAAGGCCTGCGCCGGGTGTGCACGCAGTATGGCGCGGTGCTGATCTTCGACGAGGTCATGACCGGCTTCCGCGTCGGCCCGCAGGGTGTGCAGGGCCTGTACGGCATCACCCCCGACCTGACCACGCTGGGCAAGGTGATCGGTGGCGGCATGCCGGTGGGGGCTTTCGGCGGTCGCCGCGACATCATGGAAAAGATCGCGCCGCTCGGCGCGGTGTATCAGGCCGGCACGCTGTCGGGCAGCCCGGTGGCGGTGGCGGCGGGCATCGTGTCGTTGAAACTGACGCGCGAGCCGGGTTTCTACGAGGGTCTGACAGCCAGCGCACAACGTCTCGCCGGCGGCCTTGCCGCTGCGGCGAAGGAAGCAGGCGTGGTCTTCAGCGCCGATTCGGTCGGCGGCATGTTCGGCGTGTATTTCGCCGACAAGGTACCGGCCTCGTTCGCCGAGGTGATGGCGGCGGACAAGGAGCGCTTCAACCGCTTCTTCCACGCCATGCTGGACGCCGGCTATTACTTCGCGCCGTCGGCCTTCGAGGCGGGCTTCGTGTCGGCCGCGCACGGCGAGGCCGAGATCGACGCAACGGTGGCGGTGGCGCGTGAGGTGTTTGCAGCCTTCGGCTAGGAGACCGCGCAGCGCCCACTCTTTGTCTTGCGCTGGTAGGTAACCGATATCGGCAAGGTGTGGGGCACCCTTGCACCTCTCTCTTACTGGTAGGGAGCCTGTTCATCGTTCATTCACCTCTTGGACTGGAGTTGACCAGATACACACCAACCGCGACCACGGATACCCCGAATACCACGTTGGCATCGAACACTTCTCCGTAGAGGACGTAGGACGCGATGGCGGCCGACACGGGCACGAGATAGAAAACGCTTGCCACGCGGCTGACGTTGCCGCGGCGAATCATGATGTACAAGAGGCTCAAGGCGCCGATCGATACGCCGACGGACATGTATGCAAGCGCGATTACGAATTCGGGGTGCCAGACCACTTCCATCCGTTCGAACAGCAACGCCAGCGGAAGAAGCACCAGCGCTGAGGCGGCAGACTGGATGGCTCCACCGGGGAAAACACTCATGTTGGCGCAATACCGCTTCTGGTAGAGATTGCCGAAGGTCAGTCCAAGCAGACCCACGAAGGACATTGCCACGCCGAAAAGCTGGAACGTCCCGAAGTCGATCTTGTACCACACGACAAACGCAACGCCGACTAGGCCCATCGCTAAACCCAGCCATTGGCGCCATACCAGTTGCTCGCCAAGAACCCGGCGGGCGATCACCGCAACCAGAATCGGCTGGAGAGCGATGATGAGTGCCGAAAGAGCGGGCGATAGTCCTACCGAAATCGCCACGAAGACCCCGGCCGAGAACATCCCCACAGTCAGCAAGCCCGCAACGGCGATATGCAGGATCTCACGCAGGGAACCTGGCCACTTTGCCCGGACCAGCATCGCGAGCAGGACGATGAGCACCGAAGCGATGGCGAAGCGGAGTACCAGAAACGTCAGGGGAGGGCTGTACGGAAGGCCGTACTTGGCGCCGACGAATCCGCTGCCGTATAGCGCCACAAAGATCAGGGGTAGCGTCAGGCTGCTTACCCGCGTACCCAGGCCCGACAGCCCCACAGGCTGCGTAGTTGCAGCGGTGTTAGATCTGAAGTTCATGATTCACCCTCCTGGTTAGATCGTCTCCGGGACTGGCGCCTTGGGGCGCGCAGCTTGCGGAAGTGTTGCCGGCGACTCGTCCGCCACGAACTGTCGTCCCATGCCGGCAGATGCTCTGCAATTTCAGTGCTACAGTACGCAATGTTACATACTAGTAGGTACAATCACCATGGCAAAACGAGAAACATCAAACAGCCAGCTTCGGGGGGCCTCATCACGTCGAGGCGGGAGCGGACGGGACAGGCTGATAGACGCCGCCCGCGAGCTTTTCTGGGAGAACGGTTTCGAATCGACCAGTCCCCATGATCTCTATGCTTTCAGTGGCGTCGGCCAGGGCAGCTTCTACCACCACTTCACGGGCAAGCTGGATCTGCTCCATGCCGTCCTCGAAGATGCGGCATCGGAAAAAATCGGGGTTCTCGATCAGCTTACCGCTGCCGCAACCTCCCCTCTTGCCTGTCTGCGCAGCTATCTTGCGTTGGATCGGGACGGCTGCCGGGGATGTAGGCTGGGGCGCTTCGCATACGAATCGTCCATCGCGAAGCCCGAGGTCCATGGTCCGATTCGCCGCTATCTCGAGGCAGCAGAACGGTTCATCTCGACCCACGTGAAGGCCGCCCAAGAAGCGGGAGAACTGTCCGATCACCTTGATGCTTCGACGATTACCAGCCTCATTCTGACTGCTGTGCAGGGTGGGTACATCCTCGCGAGGGCTCATCGCAACCCGCAATGGCTTGAGGAGTCCCTGTCGGCAGCCAGCAGGCTGCTCGAGAGCCTGGTACCAGCCGGCAATCGTTGAGGTCGCTGGCATTCGACGGCTGGACACTGCTTACCGCCTGAGTCGGGCGTAGCAGGATGCCAGACAGCCGCGTGAATTCGTTCTGCATCAGATGACAGCCCGCTCGGTTCGTGTTTCGCTCTCGAAGCACGCGCCGGGGGATCTTGCCAGATGCTGTTTTCTGGGTTCACCCTGGCAAGCTCGTCGATGAAAGGAGCGACAGTAACCTCGCGCCGCTCAGAGCAGGAAGATCGTTGCCAGGCCCAGGAAGATGAAGAAACCGCCCGAGTCGGTCAGCGCGGTCACCATGACCGAACCGCCCAGGGCGGGATCCTTGCCCAGGCGCGCCCGGATCATCGGGATGAGCACGCCGGCACAGGCCGAAAGCAGCAGGTTGAGCGTCATCGCCGCCGTCATGACCGCGCCGAGCTGCCAGCTGCCGTACAGCCACCAGGCCATCAGGCCGAGAAAGCCGCCCCAGACCACGCCGTTCACCAGTGCGACGCCGAGTTCCTTGCGCAACAGGCGCCTCAAGGCGCTCTGCTCGACCTGACCCATCGCGATCGCGCGCACGATCATGGTGATCGTCTGATTGCCGGAGTTGCCGCCGATGCCCGCGACGATGGGCATCAAGGCCGCGAGCGCGACGAGTTGCGAGATCGAGTTTTCGAACAGCCCGATCACGCGCGATGCGACGATTGCGGTGACCATGTTGATGGCGAGCCAGGCCCAGCGGTTCTTCACCGAATCCCAGACCGAGGCGAAGATGTCTTCTTCTTCCTTGAGGCCGGCCTTGTTCAGGATCTCCTGCTCGGATTCCTCGCGGATGTAGTCGACCACGTCGGTGACCGTCAGCCGGCCGATCACGCAGCCATCCTTGTCGACGACCGGCGCTGAAACCAGGTCGTAGCGTTCGAAGGCCTGCGCGGCGTCGTCGGCGTCGTCGTCGGGTTCGAAGCTGATCACCGTCTCGGTGCGCATCACTTCCGCGACTTCGTCCTCCGGGTCGCTGGTCAGCAGCGATTCGAGGGTCAGGATGCCTTTCAGGTGGTCTTCGCGATCGACCACGAACAACTTGTCGGTGTGGTCGGGCAGCCGGTCGAAGCGGCGCAGGTAGCGCAGCACGACTTCGAGGCTGACGTCCTCGCGCACCGTCACCATGTCGAATTCCATCAGCGCGCCGACGGTGTTCTCCGGATAAGACATCGCCGCCCGCAATTGCTCGCGCGCCTCGCTGTCGAGCGACTTGAGCACGTCCTCGATGACCTCGGGTGGCAGGTCGGGGGCGAGGTCGGCGAGTTCGTCGGCATCGAGCGATTCGGCCGCGGCCTTAAGCTCCTGCGTATCCATGGTCTCGATGAGCGACTCGCGCACCGCATCGGAGACCTCCAGCAGGATCTCGCCGTCGCGCTCGGCCTTGACCAGATTCCATACCAGCAGCCGGTCGTCGAGCGGCAAGGCCTCGAGCACGTAGGCGATGTCGGCGGGATGAAGCTCGTCGAGGCGCTGCTGCAACTCGGCCAGGTGCTGCTTGTGCAGCAGGCCTTCGACCAGCGCATGCCGCGGCATGTCCTGGCGGTGGACCAGGCTCTCGATCACCTTCTGGCGCGCCAGAAGCTCCTGCACTTCGCGCAGGTGTTGCTGGATGTCGTCCGGCGGGTATTCCTGTTCGATGGTCATGCGGGCCTCGATGGGGCGTGGATGCTTGCGAACCCGAATTCTACGGGCTCGCGTTGTCCGCGCGAACCAATTATTCGCGCGTGATCAGGGGATGCGGGAATTGCCCATGCGGGCGGCCACCCGTGCCGCATGGGCGCGTTGCGCGGGGCCGAAGTGCTGCTCGTAGCGGCGCGGGTTGGGCAGGCGCACGGCCAGGTTGGCGGCTTCCGCGGGGCCGAGGCGGTCGGCGGAAATGCCGAAGAAGCGCTGCGCCGCCGCCTCGCTGCCGAACACGCCTGCGCCCCATTCGGCCACGTTCAGATAGACCTCGAGGATGCGGCGCTTGCTCCAGGTCGTCTCGATCATCACCGTGATGACGGCCTCCTGGGCCTTGCGCAGATAGCTGCGGGTCGGGGTGAGAAACAGATTCTTGGCCAGTTGCTGGCTGATCGTCGAGCCGCCCGCGGTGGCTGCGCCACGCCGCCGGTTGCGTTCGAGCGCGTGCTGGATGCCGGTCCAGTCGAAACCCGCATGGTCGAGAAAGCGATCGTCTTCGGCGGCAACCACGGCGCGCTTCAGATGTACCGAAATGCGCTCGTAGTCCACCCACTGGTGGCGGAGCCGCGCATCCGGATTTTCAGCCCGCAGCGCCTCGAGCTGGATACGCATGAAACGGGTGCTGGCCGGGTTGACCTGGCTCCACCACAGCACCTGGGCAAAGATCCCGCCTTGCCACAAGACCAGCAACAGCAGCAGGCCGCCTACGAGCTTGAGCAGGCCACGAATGAGCGGCCTCGCCTTCATCCGGCGCGCATCTGCCGCCGCAGCTCGGCCAGGACCACGGTCGTGTCGGGGCGTATGCCGCGCCACAGCAGAAAGCTCTCGGCCGCCTGCTCGACGAGCATGCCCAGGCCGTCGGCGCCCGCACGCGCGCCGCCGGCGCGCGCGGCGCGCACGAAGGGGGTGTCGTTCTTCGCGTACATCATGTCGTACGCGAGTGCGCAATGCGCATAGACCCGGGCGGGCACGGCCGGTGCTTCATCGGCGAGGCTGGCGGCGGTCGCGTTGATGATGATGTCGTAGTGCGGGGCGTTCAGCGCGGCGAGCGCCGAAGCCGACAGGCGGGTGCCGCCCGCGGCGTCCGCAAACCGTTGGGCCAGCATTTCGGCCTTGTCGGCGCTCCGGTTCGCAATCGTGAGTGCCGCGGGTCGTTCTGCGAGCAACGGCAGGATCACCCCGCGGGCGGCGCCACCCGCGCCCAGCAGCAAGACGCTGCGACCGCCGAGTTCGATCCCGAGGTTGTGCACGAGGTCGCGCACCAGCCCCGCGCCGTCGGTATTGTCGCCGAAGATCCCGTCGTCGCCGAACGCGAGGGTGTTGACCGCGCCGGCCGCCAGCGCCCGTGGCGCGTGGCGATCGGCCAGCGCGAAGGCCTCGAGCTTGAACGGCACGGTCACGTTCGCGCCGCGCCCGCCTTCGGCCCTGAAGGCGAGCACGCTCGCGGCGAAGCCGTCGAGCGGGGCAAGACGCGCCGCGTACGCGAGCGATTCGCCGGTCTGGCGCGCGAATGCGGCGTGAATGGACGGCGATTTGCTGTGGGCGATGGGGTTGCCGATGACTGCGTAGCGATCCATGAGGGCGGTGCTCGATGTGACAAGGCCTCGCCGCCTATCGCGCGGTCAGCTTGTCGGAGTTGGTGAAGGTCCAGGTGCGGGTGATTTCGATGATGTCGGTATCGGTGCGGATGTCGGGCGGAAAGGCCGCGAACGGCGCCGCCAGTTGAACGATGCGCACCGCGGCGTCGTCCAGCACCTTCTGCCCGGACGAGCGCTGGACTTCGACCTTTTCGAGGCTGCCGTCGGCGCGGATCACCACCGATACGAGCAGGCTGCCATACAGTCGCCCGCGCGCGGCGTCGGGATAGTTGAGTGTGCCGACCCGCTCGATCTTCTGGCGCCAGTCCTCGACATAGCGGGCGAAACGGTATTCGCGCGCGCGCGCGCCGATGAACTGCTTGCGCGGGCGTTTCGCGTATTCGTTGAGGCTGCGGTCGATCTGCGCCTCGAGTTGGGCGATCGCGGCGGCGCTGTCGAGCAGGTCGAGCCCCGACGGCTGATTCTCGGGCGGCTTGGCTTCGACCGGTGGCGCTTGTTCCTTCTTCGGAGCGACTTTCTTCGGCGCGCTCTTCTCGGCCAGCACCGGTTGGCGGGGCGCCGGCGCCGGCGGTTCGGCGCGTTTCTGCGCATCCATCAGGTTGGCGCCCTCGCGGCGGCTGTCCTGCGGCGGCAAGGGCGTGGTTGGTCGCGCCGGCTCTTCGGTCGTGCCGCCGCCGTCGAGGTTGGCCTGGGCGAGCACTTCGGCCTGCTCGGGGGGTTTGAGGTGCCGCGCATTGACCAGCACCACCTCGAGGCTTGCGTCGCGGGGGCCTTTCTCGGGCAGCGGGAATGTGAAGTTCAGACTCAGCAACAACCCATGCAGGATGACCGACAGGGCGACGGCCAGGTTGAACCGCCAGTCGGCCATCACCCATCGCGCCGCCGTCGGCAACCGGCCGGCGGTGGCTGCGCGCGCGCGCTTGCGGAGGGCCTGGGCGTGCTTTTTCATCACGCCGCTCAGAGCTGCATGCCGATCACGAGTTCTCCATCAATGTCCGCGCCGACTCGTCGGGATCCGGCTCCGCCAGGGTCTCGACATAGTGGGCGTCGAGCTCGACGTCCATCAGATCGCTGCGCCCCACTTCGAGCAGTACCCGCGAACCGGGCAGTTGCGGCGGTAGCGACGCAACCTTGAACACCATCGGCAATGCTTCGAGGCGGACGACATTCTCGCGCAGGACCCGCGCCTCGATCCGGCCCACGCCATTCTGGCGCAGCCAGCGGATGCACCAGTAGCGCTCCATGTGCCGCTGGAACTCGGCGTAGGCGGCGTAAGTGAGCTCGAAGTCGCGCATCGCGGCCATCAGGTCGGTGGAACGGGGGGCGAACGGGGGATCGCCACCGCTCAGTACCGCGATGATCTGCCACTGGTTGACCAGGTCGACATAGCGTCGCAGCGGCGAACTCGACCAGGCATAGCAATCGACGCCGAGTGCGTCGTGGGGTTCGGCGTTGGTCGTCATCCTGACCTTGCCGCCGCTCTGCGCGCGGTAGAGGCCCGGCACACCCGCTTCGTCGAGCAGCTTGCCCCAGGTCGCGTTGGCAAGAATCATCAGCTCGGCCACCAGCTTGTCGAGCGGCGAGCCGCGCTGGCGGCGGGTGATCGCGATCAGCCCCGGGCCGTCGGCCGTTTCGGTCCGCCAGTCGACATGGAAGCTGAAATCGGTCTGGTTCTGGTTGGCGCTCGCCTTGCCGCGGCCCGCTTCGAGCACCGTGGCGAGGTCCCACAGCAGCATCAGTTCGCGCTTCCACTGGAAGTCGGGGCCGCCCTGCTCGATGGTGTGTTCGTTGAACAAGGGTTCGAGGTCGTGATGGCGCAGGTTGGCGATGATGGGCACGCATTCGACCCGGCTGGCATGCGCCGTGATCGCCAGGGCAGGCGACACGTCGAGATACAGGGACACCGCGGGGCGGGTGTGACCGGCCGCGAGGGTGAATTGCTCGACCACCTCGTCCGGCAGCATCGTGATCTTGTTGCCGGGCATATAAACGGTGGACAGCCGGCGCCGGGCAATCGCGTCCAGGCCCGATCCGCGTGCGAACCCGAGCGCCGGCGCGGCGATGTGGATGCCGATGCGCCAGCCCCCGTCGGGCCGCGGCGCGATCGAGAACGCGTCGTCGATCTCGGTGGTGCTCGCATCATCGATCGAGAACGCGGCCACCTCCGCAACCGGCAGCGCGAACTCCCGGGTCGGCGCCTCGAAGTCCGGGAACGCGACCCCGTCGGCGAAATACTCGAACAGGAAGCGGTTGAAGTGAAAGTCGTGGCTCGATCCGAGTGCCCCGCACTTGAGCAGCAGCCGCGCAGCCGAAAGCCCGCTGTCGACGCAGGCGGCTTCGAGCGCCTTGGTTTCGATCCGGTTGCGATCGGGGCGGTAGAGCAGTTGGGCGACCATGCCCGCGAGCGCATCCGGCAAGCGACCGGCGATCAGCTCGGTCCGCATCTGCTCCATGGCCTCGGCTTGCTGGCGCTTCTTGTCCAGGCCGGCCAGCGCCGCCTTGAGGATGTCGGGCGGTGACTTGCGAAAGCGGCCGCGCCCTTTGCGATGGAAGTAGATCGGCGCCGAGTGCAGTCGCAGCAGCAGGCTGGCCGATTCGACCGGAGACGGCACATGGCCATAGTAGTCGGCCGCGAAATCGCCGTAGGCGAACTCGTCGTCGCCACATACTTCCCAGAGGAAGTCGGCGTCCAGCGCAGCGCTCTCGGCTTCGGCGCGTTCGAGCAATTCGCTCGGCCCGGGTTCGCGAAAACTCAGCAAAACCTGGTTCGACTTGATCTTGACCCGCTTGCCGTGCGACGTCTCGATCTGCAGCGAGGTGTCGTTGTCGGCGAGCACCGTTCCGGCCTTGAAGGCCCCACTTTCTTCAAACAACACGAACATCGAACACAGCCTTCCATCAATCAGCCCGACAGTTTATCAGGCGACTCGAATCGCCAAGCGCGGCCGATTGAAAAACAGCTGCGAGCGGACTCTTCAATGTGGAATCAGGCGGCTGATGCGCGGCCCGCGATCGCGTATACTTCTGTTCGGAACAATATGATCAACGGCAAACCTGCGGGCGCGGCAAGCGTGGTGGCAGGTGGAAGATTTCAGGCAACCCGCTGTCGGGCGGGTGGGCCAGGGGAGAGGGGGCAAATGACCGTACTGGAGTTGTGGGTGGTTGTAGTGATGGTGGCGGTGATCGCCGGTGTCATAGGGTTCTTTGCCGGACGGCAGACCGCCGGCTCCAAGGAGCGGGTCGACGAACTCGAGGCGGCGCTGGGGCGCGAGAAAGCCGCGCTGGCGGACTATCGCGACAAGGTCGATGCGCATTTCGACAAGACTGCGGGGCTGTTCGTGTCGATGGCGGGGTCGTACAAGGACTTGTTCGAGCACTTGTCGGCGGGCTACGAGCATCTCGCGCCCGGTGCCTCGCGCGCGCTTTTCAAGGACAGGGTCAGTGCGCTGTTGCTCGAGTCGCGCGGGCCGGAGGCGATGCCGGTCGAACCCGTCGCGGGCGGCGTGATCGGCGAAGCGGCCACTGTGGCCGCCGCCGCGGTGGCACCCGAACCGGAAACGCAGTCCGGTAGGCCCGATCAGCCCGCGGGTGCCGCGGCCGACACCGTGCCGGCGGCCGCTGAAACGTCCGGCCTGACGCTCGACAAGGCGCCGTCGGCAGCGGAAGTCGGCGCCGTGCCTGCGGCGACGGTCGCTGTGGATGGACCTGCTGGGATCGCGACGGCCAGCCCGCCGCCGTCCCAGCCCGAAGCGCCCGCGCAACCGTCCGAGCCGGCACCGGCCACCGAAGAAGGCAAGAAACCCGCGCCCTGAAGAATCGCGGCGCGCAATCCGAGGTCGCGCGACTCGGTTGGGCGGACTAGACTGCAAACGGGACGTTCGCACATCGAAGGTGCGTCGTCCCGTTTCGTCATATTCCACATCGGGATGGATCGGACATGGCTGATACATCGATCCGAGGTGAAAGACTCCGGCTCGAGTTCGTCGAGTCTCTCGGTGCGCTGGTGGCGCATGCCGAGCCGGGGCCGGCCGACGCGCAGGCCGATCACGCCTGGCTGATCGGCCGCATCGAAGAAGGTGGCTGGGCGGCCTTGCGCATGCAGCCGGAGCCGATCGCGCGCTTGCTGGCGGACTACCGGCGGGGCAAGGCCGTGACCGGCATCACGATCGCCACCCGGCTGGATGCAGAGCTGAGTCTGCGCATATCCGCCGATGGCATGTCGGCACATCTCAACATCACGCCGGCTGCCGGGGGGGCGCCGGTGACCAAGGCTCAGGTGCTTGCCGAACTGGCCGCCAAGGGCGTGCACCATGGCCTCCTGATCGAAGAACTGAACACGGCGATTGCGGCCGGCGTGGCCGAAGGGGTCGTGATCGCGCACGGGCGCCCGGCCGTCGCCGGCGCGAATGGACGGCTCGAGCGCTTGTTGCCGCAGGCGCGCAGCCGGGTGCCGCAGGTGAGCGAGTCGGGGCAGACCGATTATCGCGATCTCGGCGACATCATGATCGTGCGCCCGGGCGAAGCCTTGATGCGGCGGCACCCGCCCACCCGCGGCGAGGACGGCGTAACGGTGCGGGGCACGCCGGTCGTGGCCAGGGCGGGCAAGGACGCGAGATTTGCGCCACGGCTGCCCGGGACCGTGATTGCGGCCGACGACCCCGATCTGCTGCTTGCCGAGGGCGTGGGCCAGCCTGTCGAAGTCAAGGGCGGCATGATCGTCGAGCCGGTGTTCGTCGTGGACAGCGTCAATATGGCAAGTGGCAATATCCGCTTCGACGGCAGCGTGACCGTGCGCGGTGACGTCGGTGCCGGCATGACCGTCGAGGCCAGCGGCGATATCGAGATCGGCGGTACGGCCGAACCCTGCAGGCTGATCGCGGGTGGCAGCATCGTCATCAAGGGCGGCGCGATGGGCGCGCTCGGGCACAAGGACGGCGCGGACTGTCAGATCCATTGCGGAGGGTCGTTCTCGGCCGCCTACGCCCAGCAGTTGCGGGTCGAGGCCGGCGACAGCATTTTCATCGACGATACGGCGATGCAATGCGACCTGGCGGCCGGGATGCATGTGCGGGTCGGTGGCAAGCGGCGCGGGCATGTCATCGGCGGTCATGTGCTCGCGACCTTGTCGATCACCGCCAAGGTGCTGGGTTCGCCCGGCCGCATCGCGACCCGGCTCGAGGTCGGGGTCAGCCCGAGCCTGAACAAGCGCATGCACGAACTGGCGCGCGCACGTTCAGACAAGGAGCAGCAACTGCTCGATGTGTCGAAACTGATGGCGTTCGCCCGCCATAACCCGGCACGGGTGGCACCCGACGTGCTGGAGCGCGCGGCCCATACGGCCGAGGCGCTGTCGGCCGAGATTGCCGCGGCGCGGGAAGATGAGCAGGTGCTCGAACAACTCGTCGAACTGTCGCAACAAGCGCGCGTGTTTGCCACCCAGCGAATTCACGAAGGCGTCAGCGTGCATCTGGGCGCCCAGCGCTTCCGGGTGGTGCGCGAGCAGGCCGGAGCGGTGATCGGCCTTGGTCGCGACGGGCTGGGCCTGCTCGCCGACGAGAGCGGTGGCGCCGGCGGGGCCGGCGCGAGGCAGGTCAGACCTCGTACGGGTTGATCCGCATGACAGAAACCCGCCGGGCAGTCATACTTTGGTGATAGACGTCGGTGAGGTCGGGGATGAGATCAACGCGCCGGATGGTGCTCGCACTTGCGCTGCTGACCGGGCCGGGTGCGGCTGTGCATCTGCATGGGGCGGATCTGGCGTTGTCGTTCCTCAAGTCGCCCGAAGGCAGGCCTTTTGCATGCCTCGCGGCGCCGATCGCGAGCGACAGCTTGGGCGGAACCGTGCGAACCGTGCATATCGCCGCTCGTCCGGACGATCCCGGGCTTCACGCAGCGGTCGGCCGCGCGATTGCGGCGTTGATCCGCAGCGGCGAGCATGAGCGCACCGCGCGCAAGCACTTTCCCGTCAACATCCTCTAGGCAAGCGCAGCATGGCCGCTCCGACCAGGGCAGATACGCGGCGGCGCCTTTCGTTGCGCAAGATCTCGTTGTGGGTTTCGCTGCTGACCGGGATTGCGATGCTGGTCGCGGTGGGGCTCGTGGCGCTGGTTTCGGAATCGGTCGTCAGCCTCGCCGAACAGGGCGGCGAGGACTTCGCGCGCATGCGCCTGGAGGAACTGCGCGCGGTGGGCAATCTTGAAAGACTGGTGGCGCTTGGCGATCAGCTGCTTGCGGAGCGCGACGCCGAGCGCCAGCGCGATCTGGCGGTCACGATGCAGGCACTTGCGCTGCATCCATCGGTGGCGGCGCTGGGGGCGACCGACCCGGCGGTCGGCAAGGCATTCGATGTGCTTGCGCAGATGCTCGTGCTGTTCGATTCCGGCGACGCCACGCAGGCGTCCGGTCTGAGGGCCGGCCAGGTCGAGCAAACGCATGTCCGGGCGGTGCAACTGTGGAGCGAACTGCGCGTCGGCCTCGGGAGCGCCCTGGACCGGTCTGCGGCTGCGGTGGTGCAGGCGGTTGGGCACAGTTCCGACGAGATATCGCGCGGCGCGAGGCTGGTGCTGCTGATCACGGTGGTCGGAACGCTGCTTGCCGGCGTCATCGGGCTGGCGCTGATCATGCTGATGCGGCGGCAACTGCTCACCCCGCTGGTTGCGATCTCGGACTACCTGGTGGGCTTGCGCAAGGGTGTTGTCGCGGACGTGCGCTTGCCGGTGGCGCGCAGCGAAGAGGTGGGCGAAGTCGTCGACGCGGTGCTCCAGCTGGCTGCCGCCCAGCATGCGCTCGAGTGCGCCGCACTCCGGGACCCGCTCACCGGGCTCTCGAATCGCTACGGCTTGGAGGCGCGCATCGAGCAGTCGCTGAACCATGCGCGCCGGATGGGGCTGAAGCTTGCGGTCATGTTCATCGACCTCGATCGTTTCAAGGCGGTCAACGATTCGCTTGGGCATGCGAACGGCGACACCCTGCTGTGCGTGACCGCGAAGCGCTTCGCCGACTGCTTGCGCGATGCGGATCTGGTCGCGCGGCTGGGAGGCGACGAGTTCGTCGTGGTCCTGAGCGATCTCGCTCGGGCCGAGGACGCGGTGCCGGTGGCCGAAAAGCTGCTCGACGCCGCGGTATTGCCGGTGCGAATCGATGGCCTCGAGATCCAGACGACCGCCTCGATCGGCGTCTGCGTGTTTCCCGATGACGGCACGGATGTCAGCACCCTCATGAAGCATGCCGATACGGCCATGTATCAGGCCAAGGCGGCCGGCCGTGCGAACTTCAAGTTCTTCGACATCGCGATGAACGAAGCCGTGTCGCGGCGCCTGCACCTGGAGAACGCCTTGCGGCAGGCGCTCGAGCGCAACGAGTTCGAACTCCATTTTCAGCCTCAGATGGATCCGTCCGGCCGGCGGGTGCTCGCCGCCGAGGCGCTGCTGCGATGGCGCCGCGCCGACGGCCGCCTGGTGCCGCCGCTCGATTTCATCCCGGTGGCGGAAGAGAGCGAGTTGATCTGCCGGATCGGGGACTGGGTCCTGGGCGAAGCCTGCAAATGCCTCGGCTTGTGGCGCGCACGCGGGGCGGGCGACTTGCGCCTGGCGGTGAATCTGTCGGCGCGGCAGTTGCGCGATCCGAAGTTGCCGCTGCTGGTGGCGGAATTGCTGAGGATTCACGCCGTGCCGGCTGCCGCGCTCGAACTCGAGATTACCGAAAGCGTGGCCATGCAGGACCCGGAGGCCTCGATTCGCAATCTTGGTGCGCTCAAGCGTCTGGGGGTCTCGCTCGCGATCGACGATTTCGGCACCGGCTATTCGTCACTCGCCTATCTCAAGCTGCTGCCGATCGACCGTTTGAAGCTCGACCGGACCTTCGTGCGCGATCTCGAAACCGACGCGGACGACGCGGCCATCTGCGCGGCCACGGTCGGACTGGCGCACAACCTCAGGCTCGAGCTCATTGCCGAAGGCGTCGAAACCCATGCGCAACATGTCTTCCTGCGCAATCTGGGCTGCGATCTGTTACAGGGCTTTCACTTCCACCCGCCGATGAACTGCGTCGCACTGGCGCAATTGCTGGAGCTGGAGCAGGTGCGCAGCGCCTGAACACCCGGCCGGCGTCACGGGCGCTGTGCCACCGCAACCAGCGCACTCGCGTCGACGCGATAGCCCGGGCCGTCAGGGTTGCGGTGCTGTTCGAGCTCGGCCGCGATCGCGTCGCGCAGTTGCGACAGTTTGGACTCGGGTAGCCTGGAGAGTGATTCGGCCGCGCCGCCGGCCAGATCGAGAAATGCCTGCCAGTAGTCCGTCGCCTGTTCGAAGTGGCACGAAAACCGGCAGTTGCCGATGGCGATCTCCGCGAAGCCTGCCGTGGTCAGCATCGCCGTCAGCACGTCCGGCTCGCCGAAACGGAACACCGAGGGGCGTGCCACCTTGGGGGCCGGCAGCAGGCGGGCAATGCAGTCCTGCGCGCGCGCAATCAGCGGCACCGACGCCCGTGTGCCCCATACCGACAACACCGCCCGTCCGCCTGGGCGCAGCACGCGCCAGATCTCGGCGAGGGCGCGCTCGGGGTGGGGAAACATGAACAGCGCCAGCCCGGCCAGCACCCGGTCGACGCAGCCGTCGGGCAGGCACAGGTTCTCGGCGTCGGCGGCGGCGAAGCTGATCCGGCCGCTGCCGTCGGTGTCGCGGGCATGCGCCAGCATGGCTTCGGCGATGTCGGTGGCGATCACCCATCCTGTCGGCGCCGTACGGGTGGCCGCAGGATGGGCAAGCAGCCCGGGGCCGCTGGCCAGGTCGAGCACTCGCAGGCCCGGAGCCAGTGCCGCCGCGTCGAGCACCGCGTCGGCGAGTTCGGCGCGCAGATGCGCGCCCGCGGCATAACGCGCGGCGATGCGATTGAAGCCCGCGCGCTCGAGCGCCTTGAAACGTCGCGGGTCGAAGCCGGTGGCGCTCATCGGGGTCCGTCCAGTTCGGCGAAGGCGATGACGTCGTCGAGATAGTCGCCCCAGCGCGAAAAACCATGGTCGCCGCCTGCGCGGATGGTCTGGCGTGCGCCCGCGTACTTCCGGACCGCGTCGCGGTAGTCCAGCACTTCGTCGCCGGTTTCGGCCAGCAGCCAGTAGCGTTCGGGCATGCTGATGGCCGGCACCTCGAGTGCCCGCAGTTCGTCCAGATGCGTGGTCGTGAGCTCGAACTGCTCCCCGGTATAAAGATTGGTCTGGGGGCCGAGATAGGGGGCAAGCGACAGCGCCGCAATGACCGAGGGATTGACCAGCACCGCTTTGAGCCCATGCTTTTCCGCCAGCCAGGTCGCGTAGTAGCCGCCGAGCGAGCTGCCTGCCACGATCGGTCTGCGGTTCGGAGTCGAGCGCAGGGCGCGCGCGATCTCACCCTCCGCCAGCGCGATCGCGGCGCTCGGCGATGGGGGCAGTTGTTCGCACCAGAATGCGTCGCCCAGTCCGCGCGCGGCCATCCGCGCCTGGAGTGCCCTGGCCTTGATCGATGCGGGAGCCGAGCGGAAGCCGTGCAGGTAGATGATCATGAGTACATGCTCATTGGTGAGGTGGAATGCCCGGGTCGCTGGCCCGCTCCAGATCCGCGAGCCAGGTCAGTGCGTGTTCCCGGCTGTCGCCGCACATCTCGAGCGATGGCTTCAGTCCGCCGCAGCAAGCCGGCCGCAGCGGCGATTCGAACAGCGCGCAGCGCAGGTCGGTGGTCAGTTGCGGGCATGCCTGCGCGGCCGGCTTGCCGTGCGGGAGGCCGGGCAGGGCGCTGCTGATCGAGGGCGCGATACAGCACGCGCCGCAGTGGGGGCGGCAGTTCATGGGTCGTTGCGTCGGTGTGGGCTGGTCATGCCCCCGGTCGGGCCGAGCACGGCGCCGCACCAAGCCAGCAATGCGCCGAGTTCTGGAGGCAAGCGTGTCGCCGCGCCGCCGCTGAACTCCTGCCATTCGGGCAGAAATCGCTCTCCTACCGCGGTCAGCAGCGGTATCCCGGCAACCGCCGCCAGTGCCATCTCGGTGCGCAGGCCGCTGCCGCAAGCTTCCTGGCCACCGAATTTGTTGATGATGATCAGGTCGGTGCCGGCATCGACCGCCGCGCGCACCGCGACGCCGGCCCGGGCGAGGGCGTCGGGGTCGAGGCGGCATGCTTCGGCGCCGCTGCCGAGTGCCTGTGATAGTGCGAAGCGCGACCCGTCGCCGAGGATCTCGAGTTCCATCACATGCGGTGCGCCGGCCGTGGCGGGGGCGTCATGCTGGAGCGCCCCGCCCAGGCGCACGCCGCGTTCCCGCAGGATGCGTGCAAGGTCGACCAACAGCGGTTCGATAGGGTCGGTCGGCGCATAGACGACGGCTGCGATGGGTGCCAGGGCATCTTCGGACATGGTGCTAGCCTTTCTGGTGAGATGCGATTCTCTCATCCCGCGAGTATCGAGCGCAGCCCCCGGCGCTCGAGCCAGCAGCGCATCGAGGTGCGCCGGGCCTGCGGTGTCTCATCGGCCCGCCGGTGGCCAAAGCGCGTAAAAGTGGTGGAGCGGACCGTGGCCCGCGCCCACCGTCAGTTCGCCGGAGTGCGCAATAGCGCCGTGCAGCCACTGGCGGGCCTGCCGGACCGCTGCCTCGACCGGGCGGAATCCGCCCGCATGACGAGGCAGCAGGGCTGCGATCGCCGACGAGAGCGTGCATCCGGTGCCGTGAGTGTTCTTCGTCTCGATGCGCGGCGCGGGCATTTCGATCATCCGGTCGCCGTCGAACAACAGGTCGATCAGCTCGCCGCCCGGCAAATGTCCCCCCTTCAGCAACACCCAGCGCTCGCTGGACAGCGGCAGCAGCATGCGCAGGCGTTCGGCGGCGCGATACATTTCCTTGAGCGACTCGGGCGCACGCTGTTCGAGCAGCACGCCGGCCTCGGGTAGGTTCGGCGTGATCATCAGGGCCCGTGGAAACAGCGCGTCGCGCATCATCGCGATCGCGTCGCGTGCCAGCAGCGCGTCGCCGCTCTTGGCCACCATGACCGGATCGAGAACCACGTTCGCGGCGCGCCAGTGGTCGAGGCGCTCGGCGACCGTCGCGGTGACTTCGGCGCTGCCGAGCATGCCGATCTTGGTGGCTGCCAATGCGACGTCGGCGAACAGCGTATCGATCTGGGCGCGCAGGAAGTCCGTTGGTGGAACATGCACGGCAGTCACGCCGCGGGTGCTCTGCGCGGTGAGCGCGGCGATCACGCCGCAGCCGTAGGCGCCGAGCGCCGAAAAAGCCTTCAGGTCGGCCAGTACCCCGGCACCGCCCGAAGGGTCGACCCCGGCGATCGATAAAACGTTTGGAATCGATGTGCTCATTGAATGTTCCAGATCGGGCTGGGGGCGAAAGTCCTTCCGTTGCCGGTCGGTCCGAGTGGCGGCGGCCTGGCATGGGGCTGCCGTCGCCAGCCTGCGTGGTGTCACCGGGGTCAAGCCGAAGTATCTCCTTCGGCGACGCACGCCGTTTCGCCGCCCGACCCGGCAAAGGCCACGAGACTACCGGACGTGCCTGCGCCGGGCAAGCGGACCTGCTTTCAGGGGTCGAGGGATGGGCCCGGCGGCGTGGCTTCGAGAAAGCGCAGCGACCGGCCTTGCGCGGGCGCCTCGGTCAGCGCCTCGTCGCGCACCACGACCTGGCCGCGCACGACGGTGTGGATCGGCCAGCCGGTGACCGTGGTGCCGTCATAGGGCGTCCAGCCGCTGACGCTGGCGATCCAATCATTGCGGATGACGCGGCGTGCCCGCAGATCGACGATGCTCAGGTCGGCGTCGAACCCCAGCGCGATGCGGCCCTTGCCTTCGAGGCCGAAGACGCGCGTCGGGCCGGCGCTGGTGAGATCCACCAGGCGCTGCAGGCTCAGGCGCCCGGCGTGCACATGGTCGAGCATGATGGGCAGCAGGGTCTGCACACCGGTCATGCCGCTGGGCGACTGCGGATAGGGTCTGGCTTTTTCTTCCAGGGTGTGCGGCGCATGGTCGCTGCCGATGACGTCCACCACGCCGTCGCGGATGCCTTGCCACAGCGCGTCCTGATGGCGCCGTTCGCGCACCGGCGGGTTCATCTGCGCAAGGCTGCCCAGGCGTTCGTAGCAGTCGGGCGCGTGCAGGCTCAGGTGGTGGGGGGTGACTTCCACGCTCACGCGATCCTTGTGGCCGGCCAGCAAGGCGATCTCCTCGCCGGTGGAAACGTGCAGGAGGTGCAGGCGGCGGCCCGTTTCGCCGGCCAGCCGCAGGATGCGCCGGGTCGCCAGCAGCGCGCTTTCCACGTCGCGCCAGAGCGGGTGCTGGGTCACGTCGCCGCTGACCTCGACGATGGCCTTGTGCGCGCGCAGGCGGGCCTCGTCCTCGGCGTGCACCGCCATGCGCCGGCGGCCGTGGCGCAGGATGCGGCGCAGTACCGCATCGTCGTCGGCCAGCAGCTCGCCGAAGGAGCTGCCCATGAAGACCTTGACGCCGGCGCAGCCGGGCAGGTTCTCCAGCGTGGCCAGTTGTTCGGCATTGACGGCCGAGCCGCCGATGTAGAAGGCATGGTCACACCAGGCGCGGCCGCGGGCGGCGTCCAGCTTGGCCTGCAGGTCGGCGGCGCTCAGCGTCAGCGGGTCGGTGTTCGGCATTTCGAACACGGCGGTTACCCCGCCCAGCACCGCGCCACGGGTGCCGGCTTCGAGGTCTTCCTTGTGCGTCAGGCCCGGTTCGCGGAAATGCACCTGGCTGTCGATGACGCCGGGCAACACGTGCAGCCCGGTTGCATCGAGCGTCGTTTCCGCGCGCCAGGTGCCGCGCAGTTCGCCCAGCGCGACGATGCGGCCGCCCAGGCAGGCCACGTCGATGCGTTCCGCGCCGTTGGGGGTGAGCACCGTGCCGCCGTGCACCAGCAGGTCGGCATGGCGGCGTGCCAGCCGCCGGGGCAGATCGGTTGTGGTCATGGGGTTGCTGCCGTGGGCACCGGCGTGGGTGCCGGGGCCGTTTCCGGGACCAGCCGGCGCAGCAGCGCGGCGTGTTCGGACTGGCGCGTCGCCAGGTCGGGGGCGCCGGCCTGCTCGCGCAGCAGGGCCAGCGCTTCGTCCAGGCCGAGCACGCCCAGTTCCTTGCCGTCGCGCGTGCGGATCGCCACGCTGCCGGCGGCGGCCTCCTGGCCGCCGACCACCAGCAGGAAGGGCACGCGCTGCAGGGTCTGTTCGCGGATCTTGTAGCCGATCTTCTCGTTGCGCACGTCGGCCTCGGCGCGCAGGCCGGCGCCGCGCAGTAGCCGCGCCACGTCCCCGGCATAGGCGGCGTGCGCTTCGGTGATCGACAGCACCATGGCCTGCACCGGCGCCAGCCAGGCGGGCAGCCTGCCGGCGTGGTGCTCGATCAGGATGCCGGTGAAGCGTTCCAGCGAGCCGAATAGCGCGCGGTGCAGCATGACCGGGCGCCTGCGCTGGCCGTCTTCATCGACGTAGTCGATGCCGAAGCGCTCGGGCAGGTTCATGTCCACCTGCAGGGTGCCGCACTGCCAGTCGCGGCCGATGGCATCACGCAGCACGAACTCCAGCTTGGGGCCGTAGAACGCGCCTTCGCCGGGGTTGAGCCGGTAGGCCAGCCCCATGCCGTCGAGGGCCTGGACCAGCGCGCCTTCGAGCAGATCCCAGGTGGCCTCGTCGCCCATGCGGTTGGCGGGCCGGGTGGACAGCTTGATGCGCACGTCCTCGAAGCCGAACTGGCGGTAGATGTCCAGCACCAGCGCCACGATGACGCGGCATTCGGCATCCATCTGCGCCGGTGTGCAGTAGATGTGCGCATCGTCCTGGGTGAAGTGGCGCACGCGCAGCAGGCCGTGCAGCGCGCCCGAGGGTTCGTAGCGATGCACCTTGCCGAACTCGCCCATGCGGATCGGCAGGTCGCGGTAGCTCTTGAGGCCGTGGCGGTACAGCAGCACGCTGCCCGGACAGTTCATCGGCTTGAGTGCCAGCGCGCGGCCGTCCTCGGTCTCGGTGGCGAACATGTGCTCGCGGTAGTTGTGCCAGTGGCCGGAGATTTCCCACAGGCTGCGGTCCATCACGTCCGGCGAATTCACCTCCACGTAGCCGGCATCCTGCTGGCGGCGGCGCATGTAGGCGATCAGTTCCTGGAACACCGCCCAGCCGCGCGGATGCCAGAACACCGCGCCGGGCGCGTCCTCCTGGAAGTGGAACAGGTCCAGCTCGCGCCCCAGCCGGCGGTGGTCGCGCTTCTCGGCTTCCTCGACGCGCTTCAGATAGGCGTCCAGGTCCTGCTTGCTGGCCCAGGCGGTGCCGTAGATGCGCTGCAGTTGTTCGTTGCGCGAATCGCCGCGCCAGTAGGCACCCGAGAGCTTGGTCAGCTTGAAGTGCTGCAGGAAGCGCGTGTTGGGCACGTGCGGGCCGCGGCACATGTCCACGTACTCCTCGTGGAAGTACAGGCCCATGTGCTGCTCGTCCGGCATGTCCTCGATCAGGCGCAGCTTGTAGTCCTCGCCGCGCTGCTTGAAGATGGCGATGACCTCATCGCGCGGGGCGATCTTCTTGACGACGTCGTAGTCCCTGGCGATCAGCTCGCGCATGCGCTGCTCGATGGCGGCCAGGTCCTCGGGGGTGAAGGGGCGCTCGAAAGCGATGTCGTAGTAGAAGCCTTCGTCGATCACCGGGCCGATCACCATCCGCGCCCCCGGGTAAAGCTGCTTGACCGCGTGGCCGACCAGGTGGGCACAGGAATGGCGGATGATCTCCAGTCCTTCCGCATCCTTGGGCGTGATGATCTGCAGCGTCGCATCCCGGTCGATCGGGTCGCAGGCATCCACAAGGCGGCCATCCACCTTGCCGGCCATGGTGTTCCTGGCCAGGCCTGGGCTGATGGCGGCGGCAACGGCAGCGGCGCTGACGGGCGGGTCGAAACGGCGCTGCAAACCATCGGCCAGGGTGAGGGTGACGGCGCGGTCCGAAGCGAGGGTGGACATGGTTCAGAACTCGTTCTGGATGATCTTGTAGCCGCGCACCAGCTGGTTGTTGGTGCGGGCCACGTCTTCGGAGAATTCGCTGGCATCGACCGACACCTTGGGCAGGGTCGCCAGGTCGGTCGCACGCCCGATGCGCACGGTCGATGGCACGTGGAAGCCGGGCGGCAGGTGACAGCCGTCGACCACGGCGTTGAAGCGCACCACGCAGCCGTCTTCGACGACGCAGTCGAACAGCACGCTGTTGAAACCGATGAACACGCCGTGGCCGACCGTGCAGGGACCGTGGACGATGGCGCGGTGGGCGATGGAGGTGCGCTCGCCGATGCTCACCGGCGCACCCGACTTGGAATGGATGACCACGCCGTCCTGGATGTTGGAGTGCGCGCCGATCACGATGGGCGCCAGGTCGCCGTCGGCATCGACCTCGTCGGCGCGGATCACCGCGTAGGGGCCGATGAAGACGTTCTCCTCGACGATGACCTTGCCGCACAGGATGGCGGTCGGATCGACGAAGGCGCTGGGGTGGATCTGCGGCAGGTCGCCGCGCGGGTTCTTGCGGATCATGAAGACCTCGTGTCGTCGGTGGCGGTTCTTGGCTTCCTTGAGGGATGACAGCACTTGCATGGCGGGTCGCTCCTGTGAGTCGGTGGGTTTCAACAGGACAGGGGCGGCCGTGTCAAAAGCGGGTAGCTGGGGGCGGGCAGGATGAGCGCCCGGGCGAGCCAGGGCCTCATGCCGGCGCCTCTTCGGCCAGGGCCCAGGTGCTGCCCTGCGGCGTGTCCCGGAGCAGGACGCCGGCCTCGGTCAGTTGGCCGCGCAGCGCATCGGCGCGGGCGAAGTCGCGCTGCCGGCGGGCCTGCTCGCGCTCGGCCACCCGTGCCTCGATCCAGGCCGCGTCGAGCGGCGGCGCGGCCTGTGCCGGCGTGCGCAAGGCTGCCAGCGCTATCTCTGGGGGCTGCTGCAACAGCCCGAGCAGCTTGGCGGAGGCCAGCAGCCGGGCCTTGGCCAGCGCTTGTTCGGCCTCCGTACTGGCGCTGTCCAGTTCCGCCTGCAGCACGTGCAGCCGGGCCAGCGCGCCGGGGACGTTGAGGTCGTTGTTCAGGGCGGCCAGCACGCCATCATCGGGCGCGGCATCGGGCATGGCGAGGTGCCCGGCCTTCTCCAGGCTGCGGTAGAAGCGTGCCAAGGTCTGCCGCGCGGCGGCCAGGCGCTGCGCGTTCCAGTCCAGCGGATGGCGGTAGTGCGTGGACAGCAGCGCCAGGCGGATCGCCTCGCCCGGTGCCTGGTCCAACAGGTCGCGCGCCAGCAGCACGTTGCCCAGCGACTTCGACATCTTCTGCCCGTCCACGGTGACGAAGCTGTTGTGCACCCAGGTGCGGCAGTACAGCGCGCCGTGGGCGCAGGTGCCCTGGGCGACCTCGTTCTCGTGGTGGGGGAAGATCAGGTCCTGGCCGCCGCCGTGGATGTCGATGGTGTGGCCCAGGTGCCGGCCGATCATCGCCGAGCACTCGATGTGCCAGCCGGGGCGGCCGCGCCCCCAAGGGCTGTCCCAGTCGGGCAGATCGGGCGTGGAGGGCTTCCACAGCACGAAGTCCATCGGGTCGCGCTTGTAGGGCGCGACTTCCACCCGGGCACCGGCGATCATGTCCTCGGTGCGCCGCCCGGACAGGCGCCCGTACTCGGGCCAGGAAGGCACGTGGAACAGCACGTGGCCTTGCGCCACATAGGCATGGCCGCGCGCGATCAAGGTCTCGACCAGCGCGATGATCTCGGGGATGTGCCCGGTGACGCGCGGCTCCAGATCGGGCGTCAACACCCCCAGGGCACGCATGTCCGCGTGGTAGGCGTCGATGTAGCGCGCGGTGATGGTGCCGATCGGCACCCCTTCGGCTGCGGCGGCGGCGTTGATCTTGTCGTCCACGTCGGTGAAGTTGCGCGCGTAGACCACCTGCCGGTAGTGGTGCCGCAGCAGGCGTGCGAGCACGTCGAAGACGATGGCCGGCCGGGCGTTGCCGATGTGGGCGTAGTTGTAGACCGTGGGGCCGCAGACGTACATCGTCACCCTGTCGGGCTGCCCGGTGCGCAGAGCTTCCTTGCGGCGCGTCAGGGTGTTGTGGAGGCGGACGGCGGAGCTCATGCCGCATGCTCCTCGGACTGCGGCGGCACCTGCAGGAATGCGCGGAAGGTGGACTCGATGAGTTCGCGCCCCACGTCGCGGGTGATGAACACCAGGCGCGAGCGGCGATCCTCGCTGGGCCAGGCGGGCAGCGGCACCGGCGGATGGAAGATGTGCTGTACGCCGTGGATGATGACCGGCGCATCCTGCCCCTCGATGTTGAGGATGCCCTTGACGCGCAGGATGTTGCTGCCGACGAAGGCCATCAACACGTCCAGCCAGGTGGCCAGCGTGTCCTCGGGGATCGGGTCGTCCACCGTGAAGCAGAAGGCGCGGATATGGTCGTCATGGCGGTTCACGTCGCCGTGCTCGCGCTGCCCATGCGTGTAGCGATGGCGGCCGTGACTGGCAGGGCTGTACCGATGAGGGGCAGGGGGGCGGAACGGCGACTCCGCATAGGCTTCTTCCTTGAGCCAGCGCTCCACGTCCGGCACCTTGCCCGCAGCGGAGAACACCCCGAGATCCAGCACCTTCCCGGGGGCAAGCACTCCATTGCGCACGGCCAAGCGTGGCGCAGCGGGGTTGATGCCATCGAGCCGATGCGCAAGCGCGGCGCGCTGCTCGTCGGTGGCCAGGTCGGCCTTGGTCAGCAGCAGGACGTCCGCCACGGCTGCCTGCTTGATGGCTTCCACGTGCTGGTCCAGGGTGTTCGTTCCTGTCGCCAGATCGATGGTCGCGACGATGCCGTCGAGCCGGTAGCGCGGTGCGATCTGCGGATGCGTCATCAAGGTGTGCAGGATCGGCGCCGGGTCGGCCAGCCCCGTGGTCTCGATCAGGACGCGGCGGAACTGGCGCTCGCCGTTGCGCGAAAACCGCCAGCTGATGTCGCGCAGCGTCTGCACCAGATCGCCGCGGATGGTGCAGCACAGGCAGCCGCTGCTCATTTCCATCACCAGGCTCTCGGTGCTGTGGGCGACGAGCAGGTGGTCCAGCGCCATTTCGCCGAACTCGTTGATGATGACCAGCGCGTCGGCCAGCTCGGGCTGCTGCACCAGGTGGTTGAGCACGGTCGTCTTGCCGCTGCCCAGGAAACCGGTCAGCAGGGTGACGGGAATCGGCCGGGGTTCTTCAGTCATGATCGGATCGTGCATCGCTAGCTCGGGGCCAGTCGGGAAACGGGTTGTGCCAAGTCGTCCAGGCTTGCGGGCCCTGGGCCAGCTCCGCGTCGTTCAGCAGACAGAGATCGAAGCACTCGCGCAGCATGGCTTCATCCATGTCGATGCCGATCAGCACGAGTTCCTGGCGCGCGTCGCCGACCTCGTCGTCCCAATTGGCGCGGATCGCGGTGACCGACTCCGGGTCCTGCGGCCAGCGCTCCGGCGGCACGGCGGCCCACCAGTAGCCGGCCACGCCATGCCGGGCCACCGCGCCCGCCTGCGACCAGGAGCCGGCCAGCATCGGATGGCTGGCCAGCCAGAAGAAGCCCTTGGAGCGCACCACGCCTGGCCATTCGGTTTCCACCAGGTCGAAGAAACGCTGCGGATGAAACGGCCTGCGCGCGCGGTACACGAAGCTGCGGATGCCGTATTCCTCGGTCTCGGGCGTGTGCGTGCCGCGCAGCTCCTGCAGCCAGCCCGGCGCCCGCGAGGCTTCCTCGAAATCGAACAGGCCCGTGTCCAGCACGCGCTCCAGCGGCACCTTGCCGAACTCGGCGATCTCGATGTGCGCGCGCGGGTTGAGGCTGCGCATGATCGCGGTGAGTTGCTCGCGTTGTTCCGCGCTGATCAGATCGGCCTTGTTGAGCACGATCACGTCGCAGAACTCGATCTGGCCGATCAGCAGGTCGACCACCGTGCGCTGGTCTTCATCGCCCAGCGATTCGCCGCGCGACCGGATGCTGTCGCGCGAGCCGTAGTCGCGCAGGAAGTTGAAGGCATCGACCACCGTGACCATGGTGTCCAGCCGCGCGACCTCGCCCAGGCTGCGTCCGTCCTCGCCTTCGAAGGTGAAGGTCTCGGCCACCGGCAGCGGCTCGGAGATTCCCGTGGACTCGATGACGAGTTGATCGAAGCGGCCGTCCCTGGCAAGGCGGCCGACCTCGATCAGCAGGTCCTCGCGCAGGGTGCAACAGATACAGCCGTTGCTCATCTCGACGAGCCTCTCGTCGGTGCGGGACAGCTCGGCGCCGCCCTCGCGCACCAGCGCAGCGTCGATGTTGACCTCGGACATGTCGTTGACGATCACCGCCACGCGGCGGCCCTCGCGGTTATTGAGGATGTGATTGAGCAGCGTCGTCTTGCCGGCGCCGAGGAAGCCGGACAGGACGGTGACAGGGAGCTTCGGGGAATTGGATCGATTCAGAGCGCGAGTATTCATCTTGATGACCTGGCCGGGGCTTGGTGCACACGTCCCCTGGTTCAAGTCCGGGCTGGCCGGTTTTCGATCAGGAACGCAATTTATGCAATGTTATAACATAGCATTCTAGGTGTGTGCCAGCCCGATGGTGCAGGCAAGCGTTCGCTCAGTCGCGCCGCAGGCGCAGCAGCGTCAGCGTCCCGGTGGCCATCAACACGGCGGCCAGACCGAAACCCAGCACTGGCGAGACGGCGGTCCACACGACGCCGACCATGGCGCTGGAAACGAACTTGGCGGTTCCGTTTACGGTGCCCAGCGCGCCGTAGCTCATCGCCAGCGTGCCCGGGTCGACCATCCCGGCGGTGACCGTGGGCTCCAGGGCTTCCTGAACCGCGACATACAGCCCGGCGATGAAGAAAATACCGGCGAGCAAGGGCACGCTGTCGACGCCCGACCAGAACGCGAGTGCCGTCAGCACCGCGGTCAGTACGCCCAGGGCGTAGCCGACGATCAGAACCGGCAGGTGGCCGATGCGATCCGCGACCACGCCCACCGGATAGGACGCGGCGAGCTGCACGACGTTGCGCCATACGTAGAGCAGGCCGGCGATCTGTGCCGCCTGGACGACCCCGAGCGAAGGGGTCAGCAAGGTCGTGGCCGCCAGGATCAACAGGCTGTGCGAGAAGTCGCCGGTGCCGAAGACGCCGACGGCGCCGAGATAGCGCTTGAACCGCGAGGGCAGGCCACGCAGCGAGCCCAGGAATTTCAGGGCCGGGTTCGGCGAGTGCCCGGGGTCCTTGACCAGCGTGAGAAATGCCAGCACCGCCAGCACTCCCGGAATCACCGACAGCCACAGCACCAGCCGGAACGGCCCGGCTTCGCCGTCCCAATGCAGGTCTTGCGCCCAAGCCAGCAAGGCCACGCCGAGCAAGGGGCCGAGTACGGCCCCGACGGTGTCGGCGGCACGGTGGAAACCGAAGGCGCGCCCGCGGGTTTGCGGCGACACGGCCTGGATCACGATGGCATCGCGCAAGGGGCCGCGCAAGCCTTTGCCGAACCACGAGACGATGCGCCCCAGGAGCAGCAGGGGCCAGCCGGCCGCCAGCGCGATCAGCGCCTGTCCGAGCGGGGTCAGGCCGTAGCCGATCAGCACCAGCAGCTTGCGGTGCCCCAGCTTGTCGGCGATGTAGCCGGAAACCATCTTGGTGAATGCCGCCACCGCATCGGCAATGCCTTCGATGAGGCCCAGCGCCGCCGCCGGGATGCCGAGGACGGCGAGAAAGCCGGGCAGGATGACGGTCGTCGTTTCGTAGCAGAAGTCGCCCAGCGCGCTGGTGATGCCGACACCCGCGACGGTGCGATTGAGCCACCCGTTGGTGCTGCCGGTCATTCCGTTCCAAACCCGACGAGTGCCGCGACGCCGAGCAGCGCGAACAGCGCGGCCGCGATCCCATGTACCAGCCTGACCGGAAGCCGGTTGGCGAGCCGGTCGCCAACCAGCACGGCTGGCACGTTGGCGATCATCATGCCGAGGGTCGTGCCTGCGACGACGGCGAGAAATGCGCCATACTGTGCGGCCAGCGCCACCGTGGCGACCTGGGTCTTGTCACCCATCTCGGCCAGGAAGAACGCAACGATGGTCGCGCCGAGCACACCCATTGCCGGTGTGCTGATTTCGCCCTCGTCCAGCTTGTCGGGGACCAGCGTCCACGCCGCCATGGCCAGGAAAGACAGCCCCAGCACCCAGCGCAAGGTGTCCGGGCCGAGCAGGCTGGTGATCCAGGTGCCGACGGCCGCGGCGAACGCATGATTCGCAATGGTCGCGATGAATATGCCGAGGATGATCGGACAGGGACGGCGGAAGCGCGCCGCCAGCATGAAGGCCAGCAATTGGGTTTTGTCGCCGATTTCAGCCAGCGCAACGATGCCGGTTGACATCAGGAAGGGCTCGAAGGGAATGTACATGGATTTCTCCGGGCTGGCCGCTAACCGATGACCGCGCGCATCCCCCAGCCCGAACATGGGAGGCTCGCAGTCATTGGTCTTGCCAGGCATGCGCTGAATGCACCATTTCCGGATGGAAAAGTGTGTTGATGCATTCCCTCCGCGTGTGCGAAGGCAGCTACTCCCCAGTGACGGGGCGCATGTTAACCTGCCATGGCCTCTCGGGGAGACGTGCGTGGATGCTTTTGTCGCGAATTGCGCTGCGAGTGTTGGTTTTTGGTCAAAGCGCTAAAGTTATGCCGCCGCGGCGCCGATGTTCAGGCACCTACCGGGGCGGTTCAATCATGAAGAAGAGTACTTGCGTGTACCTACGCGTCGGCGTCGCGGTCGCCATCGGGCTTTATGCCCAGTGGGGGTTGGCGCAGGACGCCTGGGAGACCATCGGGCGTGACCGCGACCGCGAGGTCCAGATCGATCGGCGCACCATCCTGCAATCGGACGGCGGCACCAAGGTGGCCTGGGGGCGTATCGTGCTGTCGCCGACCGAGGCCGAGAAAGAGGGCTATGCCTCGATCAAGGCGCTCAACCGTTTCGACTGCTTCAACCGCAGCTTCTTCACCGTCAAGCGGGTGTATCTCGATGCGCACAATATCGTCCTGCGCGACGAGAGCGTGCTCGATCAGCGACCGATATTGGCCGCGCGCAATTCCGTTGACGAGCGGATGTGGCGTGAGGTCTGCCAGCCGCCGGGAGGCGGGAGTTTGCGGGACGTCGCGGCCGCAGCCGGCCGTGTGGCGGCGGAGGCGTCTGGGGCTGCCGCTCCCGCGCCGGCACCCGTGTCGGCACCGGCTGCACCCGCGGCCGGCGCCGTGGCGCCGCCGCCTGCGAATGGTCGGGCGACCGTGCCGCCGGCACCGCGAACCGCGGCGACGGCGGCCGCCGCGCCACGGCGCGAACGCGAACGCGAGGGGGTGAATCTCGCCGCCAGTCGTGCGGCGACCCGGGCAAAGGTGCGCGAGGTGACGGCGCAACGCGAACAGGTCTCGAGCGGGCATGACGCGCCCTGGCGCTTTTCGGGTGCGACCGGCCCGGAGCACTGGGGGCGGATGCGGCCTGAATGGTCGGTGTGCGCGGACGGTGAGCGGCAGTCACCGATCGACCTCGACGACGGTCTGGACGTCGAGCTCGAGCCCGTCGTGTTCGACTACCGTCCGAGCGGGTTCAGGGTGCTCGATACCGGGCAGAGCCTCGTCGTGCAGATTGGCGAGGGGCTCGCGGCAACGGTGCGCGGCCAGCGCTACACGCTGGGGCACTTGCAGTTCCATCATCCGGTTCTGGAGCGCATCGACGGAACACGGTTCGACATGTCGGTGCACTTCCATCATCGCAGCGCGGAAGGGAAGGTCTTGATCATCGTGGTGCCGTTGCTCGCGTCCGGCGTCGCCAGCACGGCGGTGCAGACGGTGTGGAACAACCTCCCGCTCGAGCGCGGAGCCGCCTATCAGTCCGACGCATTGCTCGATGTGGCCGAACTGGTGCCGCGCGACCCGTCCCACTACCTGTACATGGGCTCGCTGCCCAACCCGCCATGCACCGAAAACATCACCTGGGTGGTGCTGCGCACCCCGCTGGCGATTTCGGGCGAGCAACTGTGGCTGTTCGCGCGCATGTTCCCGATGAGTGCGAGGCCGCCGCAAGCGCCGAACGACCGTAGAGTGCTGCGCTCGCGTTGAGCGGGCGCGGCGGCTCGATCAGGCGTGCATCTGGTTCAGCTGCCGCGCGATGATGTCGTGGTTGAGCCACAACACCGGCCCGCCCGGCGCGGAGGATTCGCGGAACATCAGCGGGCCGGTCGCCTCGAGCACCAGCGTGCTGAGCAGATCGGTGATGAGTGCCTTGTTGTCCTTGTGCATCCGCACGATTTCGTCCGAAGCGCCGATCATGAGGTCGGCCAGGGCTTCGCTGTTGGGCATCGGCCAGGCGGCGAAGTCGCGGAAGCCCTGCATGATCGCGCTGCGGTGAAAGGCTTCGAGTTTTTCCAGCACGGTCTCGAGCGTGACATCGTCCTGCAGCAAGGCGCGACATGCCTGCCATTGCGCCTCGGCCCACTCGCCGCCCTGTTCGTGCTTGAGCGCCTTGAGCAGCGAGATCAAGGGCAGTTCGACGCCGACGAAGATATCCGACGAATTGGTGCGGATCTCGGGGCAGTTGTACACCGTCGCCTTGACGCCGGCGGCCCAGGCCGTTCGGGCCGCGCGCTCCAGGCGCATCTTGGCGTAGCCCTGGGTGTAATTCGTGTAGGTCTGCCATTGGTAACGGCCGTCGATGAGAATCTCGGTGCCATGGTAGCCGTAGGCCGAGTAGCGCACTTGGCCGCCGGTGCCTTCGAGGCGCGCGCGGATTGCCGCGCTGCCGTCGATCAGGTACTCGAAGCTGTTGGCCGAAACTTCGTCGAAGTTCTGCAGGATGAGCTTGCCCAGGTCGCTGTCGAGCAGTGCCTGCGACGACATGAAGCGCTCACCGCGCCCCTTGTAGATACGGTTGGCGATCGCGAGGAACACTTTGGCCTTGGGAATGCCGCCGGCCATGGTGTGGGCAAAGAACACGTTGCGGCCGTCGGCGACCATGTCGTCGAGGCGCGCCATCACCTCTGCCAGCGAGTCCTTGAAGCGTCTGATGCCGATCTCGCGGCACTTTTCGACGTGCGCCCAGTCGAGCTTGTCGCCCATCCAGGTCTTGAGCGTCATGCCGCCCAGCATCGCCGTCGGCGTCGGTTCGCCCGCCGGGGCGTCGAGGTCGAAACCCGCCATCAGGGGCACGTTGATGATCCGTCCGCCCAGATTGGCTTCGGCCGCGGCCAGCTCTTCGTCGTCGAGCGGGCGCAAGGCGTTGTCGTCGTCGCGGCGGCCTACGGTGATGCCGACGATCTCCATGCCGGCCTGGCGCGCCTCGTTGACCAGTCCGTTCGCGTAGCCGCGGCCGAACAGTTCGCCGAACAGGACGAACACATCGCCTTGGCGAAACAGGTGGTTTTGCGGAAGCCTGGTCAGCGGGGATGGGCTGTTCATGCGAATATGCTCCGGTTGATCCGTGTTTTCGAGAGACGGGTTGGGCTGAAAGGTGGCCGCGATTCTACCTTGACCGGCCGGAATCGCCGAAAGCCCCTCGCGCGCTGCACCGAACGTGCGCACGACGATCGCCTGAAGCCTGCGGGCTGATAGAATATCGCCCTCGTGGACCGTGCCCGGCCATTTGGTTTATCAGGTTGTGCTAATATTTTGCGCAGGATGATCAGAATGAACTTCGAACAAGCCCGCTTCAACATGGTCGAGCAACAGATTCGGCCTTGGGAAGTCCTCGACCAGGACGTCCTTGACCTGCTGATGAACGTCAAGCGCGAAGAGTTCGTGCCGGCGGCGTACAAGAATCTTGCCTTCTCCGAGATCGAGATTCCGATCGGCCATGGCCAGGTCATGCTCAAACCGGTGATCGAGGGCAAGATCCTGCAGGCGCTGCAACTCAAGCGCTCGGAAACGGTGCTCGAGATCGGTGCGGGTTCGGGCTACTTCGCAGCGCTGCTGGCGGGCTGTTCCGAGTGGGTGCGCAGCATCGAGATCGAGCCGGCGCTGGTCAAGCTTGCGAGCGAGAACCTCGAACGTTACGGCGTCGAGAATGTGCTGGTCGAAGAGGGCGACGGGGCGCAAGGCTGGGCGGAGCGGGGGCCCTACGACGTCATCGTGGTGTCCGGCGGAATCCCGGTGGTGCCCCAGGCGATGCTGCGGCAGCTCAAGCCGGGGGGACGCCTGTTCGCATTCGTCGGCGAGGCGCCGATCATGAAAGGGCGGCTCGTCACGCATGTCGCAGAGGGCCGTTTCAGCACCGAAGACGTGTTCGAGACCATGGTGCCGGTGATTCGCAACGCCCCGCGCAACGAAAACTTCAGCTTCTGACCACGATGCGTCACATTACCCCGACCGAGCTTTCGGATTGGTTGACGGACGCAGCGCGTGCCCGGCCGCTGTTGCTGGACGTGCGTGAGCCCTGGGAGTACCAGCTGTGCCATATCGCGGGATCGCAGCTGATGACGATGGCCACGGTGCCCGCGCGCCTGGATGAGCTGGATACCGACGCCGAAACGGTGCTGATCTGCCATCACGGCGGGCGCAGCGCGCAGGTCGCGATGTTTCTCGAGCGTCAGGGCTTTGCCCGGGTCATCAATCTTGAAGGTGGCGTGGCGGCTTGGGCCGCCCTGGTCGATCCGACCATGGCCCAGTACTGACTCACGGAAATTCGGATGGGGCGTGTGCCTATGTTGAGAAGTGTGATCGTGGCCTGCGCCGCAGGCCTGTTGTCGAGTTCTGCGTGGTCTGAAGACCTGCTTGGGATTTACCGTGAAGCGCTGGGCAGCGACGCGCAATTCAGCGCGGCGCGCTCACGGGCCGAAGCGGGGCGCGAATTCGCGGTGCAAGGGCGAGCGGGCCTGCTGCCTAACATTGGCGCCTCGGGCGACACCACGTTCAACAACGTTGACGTCGAAGGCCAATCGAGCCGCAACTTCAACAGCAACGCCTGGGGCGTGCAACTCACCCAACCGCTGTACCGCCGCCAGAACGTAGTCGAATCGCGCCAGGGCACGCTGCGCAGCCAGCGCGCCGAGATCGAACTCGCACTCGCACGCCAGGACCTCATCCTGCGGGTGTCCGACGCCTACTTTCGGGTACTCAACGCCCAGGACGCCCTGCAAGCGGTGACGACGCTGCGCACCGCCTCGGCCGAACAACTCGAGATCGCCCGCACCAGCTTCGAGGTCGGCACCGTCACGATCACCGACGTGCATGAAGCGCAATCGCGCTTCGACCTCGCCTCGGCGCAAGTGATCAATGCCGAAAGCGCACTCGTCGTGAACAAACAGTCGCTGGCCCAGATCATCGGCCGCGAAGCCGACACCCTCGCGCGCCTGCGCCCGGGCGTGCAACTCGACGCCCCCAGCCCCGACAACCCCCTCGACTGGGCCTCGGCCGCCGAAAGCGGCGGCATCGGCGTACAGCTGAGCCAGCTTACCCGCGACATCGCCGCCCAGGAAGTCGAGCGCGCGCGCGCCGGCCACCTCCCCACGCTCGACCTGGTGGCCCGTTACGGCCAAGGCAACCGCCAGTCGCTCGGCAGCGGCCGGGTCGACTCGGGCGCGGTCGGCGTCCAGTTGAACGTCCCGCTCTACACCGGTGGCGCGCTCAGCTCGCGCGATCGCGAAACGGCCGCGCTCAAGATGTCGGCCGAAGCCGATCTCGACCGTGCCCGCCGCGACGCGGTGCTGGCCGCCCGCGAAGCCTTCACCGGCGTCACCAGCGGCATGGCCCAGGTCAAGGCGCTCGAAGCCGCCGAGATCTCCTCGAACTCGGCGCTCGAAGCGACCCGGGTCGGCTTCGAAGTGGGCCTGCGGATCAACATCGACGTGCTGAACGCGCTCACCCAACTCGCCGACACCCAGCGCGAACTCGCGCGTTCGCGCTACGAAACCCTCCAGGCCCAGCTGCGCCTGAAGGCCGCCGCCGGCACCCTCGATGAAACCGACGTCGCCGCAATCAATGCGCTGCTGGAAAACCCGTGAGCATGGCTTCGATCAGCGCGACGCTGCGCTGGGTCGCGCCGGTGTGCGCGGCGGCAAAGGTGCGGCATGCGTCCGCCCGTTCCCTGCGCCTGTCGGCATCCTTCAGTAGCGCCAGCGCAATCCTGACGCCGTCGGCCGCATCCTCGGCGCGCGCGGCCGCATGTGCGGCCACGGCCTGTTCGGCGATCTGACTGAAGTTCCAGGTATGTGGTCCGATCACGGGCGGTGTGCCGACGGCGCATGCTTCGATCAGGTTCTGTCCGCCAAAAGGTAGCCAGCTGCCGCCGATGAGCGCGACATCCGCACAGCCGTAATACGCAAACATTTCGCCCATCGAATCCCCCAGCCATACCCGCGTCGATGCCTCGATCGGTGCTTCGTCCGAGCGCCGCCGCAGGCGCATGCCGCGCGCCTCGGCCAGTTGTGCGACCGTGTCGAAGCGCTGCGGATGGCGCGGCACGATGATCAGCAGGACGGATGGGTCGGCCAGCCGTGCGAACGCGTCGATCACCAGTGCCTCTTCGCCGTCGCGCGAGCTGGCGAGCAACATGACCGGCCGATCGCCGATGCGGGCGCGAAAACGGCGGCCCAGCGCCAGCAATGGCGCCGGCGGGGTGATATCGAATTTGATGTTGCCGGTGGTGACTACGGCGTGCGCGCCCAGCGCGGCCAGGCGGCGCCCATCGTCTTCGGTCTGGCTGCCTATCGTCGCCAGGGCGCCCAGGGTGAGACGCGTCAGGCTGGGCCAGCGCGCATAGCGTGCCGCCGAGCGTGCCGACAGACGCGCATTGGCAAGCATCACCGGGATCGCGCGTGCCCGGCACCGGGCCAGCAGGGTCGGCCACAACTCGGTTTCCATGATCACGCCGAAAGTGGGCTGGAAATGATCCAGGAAGCCGTCCACGCACAAGCCCACGTCGTAGGGGAGATAGACACTGACGATGCGCCCTTCGCCACCGAACAGAGACTGGGCGGTTTCGCGCCCGGTCGGGGTCATGGCCGTGAGTACGACGTGATGATCCGGCCACTGCGCGAGGATCGCCCTTACCAGCGGTTCCGCCGCGCGGGTTTCGCCGACGGATACCGCGTGCACCCACACGCTCGGCCGGGGGGCGGCGTGCCGGTAGCGGCCGAGGCGCTCGCCGAGGTTCGCCAGGTAGGCGGGCTGGCGCCGTGCGCGCCAGAGCAGGCGCAGCAGCGCCAGTGGCAGCGCGGGCAACCACACGAGTGCGTAGAGAAAGCGGGGCAGGCGGGAAATCATCGGCGGATCGGTGTTTGGGCGGCGGGAAAGTATACCCGCGAGGGGTTTGCCGGTGCGTCCGCCGGGCGACAGTTGTGACCTGGCCGACATTTCCATGTTGTGCGGTATGCGATAATTCGCGCCATTCCAGTCCCGAGACGTTGAAAACATGAAAATTCTTGTAACCGGCGCGGCCGGCTTCATCGGCATGCATGTGTCGCAGGTCCTGCTGGCCCGTGGCGACGAGGTGGTCGGACTCGACAACCTGAACGACTACTATGATCCGCAGTTGAAGCGCGATCGGCTCGCGCGCCTCGAACCCAACCCCGCGTTTCGATTCGTGCTCATGGATGTTGCGGACCGGCCGGGCATGGAGCGGCTGTTCGCCGAAGAGGGGTTCGACAAGGTCGTGCATCTGGCGGCGCAGGCTGGCGTGCGCTACTCGCTGCAGAATCCGCATTCGTACATCGACAGCAATGTCGTCGGGTTCATGAACATTCTCGAAGGCTGCCGGCATGGCAAGGTCAAGCATCTGGTGTATGCCAGCAGCTCCAGCGTTTACGGCGGCAACACCCGCATGCCGTTTTCCGAGCACGACAGCGTCGACCACCCGGTGAGCATGTACGCGGCCACCAAGAAGGCCAACGAGCTGATGGCTCACACCTACAGCCATCTTTTCGGTCTGCCGACCACGGGCTTGCGTTTCTTCACGGTCTACGGGCCGTGGGGGCGTCCCGACATGGCCTTGTTCCTGTTTACCAAGGCCATGCTTGAAGGGCGTCCGATTGACGTGTTCAATCACGGCAGGATGCGCCGTGATTTCACCTATGTGGACGATATCGTCGAAGGAGTGGTGCGTACGCTCGATCATGTCGCGGAAGCGGATGCCGGCTTCGATCCCGATCGACCCGACCCCGGCCGCAGCAATGCGCCGTTCCGGGTGTTCAACATCGGCAACAATAATCCGGTCGAGCTGATGGCGTTCATCGACGCGATCGAGAAGGCGCTGGGGCTGACCGCCCAGAAGAATTTCATGCCGCTCCAGGACGGCGACGTACCGGCCACCTATGCATCGACCGACGAGCTCAACGCATGGACCGGCTTTGTGCCGGCGACCAGCGTGAGCGACGGCGTGGGGCGCTTCATCGCCTGGTATCGCGACTATTTCCGTGTTTGATCGATGCCCGTCAGGGTGCTGGTCACGGGGGCTTCGGGCTTCATAGGCGGGCATCTCGTCCGGGCTTTGTGCGATGGCGGCGTCGCGGTGCGTGCGATGCTGCGGCGGCCCGATGGCATTCCCGCATGCGATGCACGCAGCGAGCCGGTGCTCGCCGACCTGCTCGACTCGCCTTCGCTGGCGCGCGCCTGTACCAATGCGGATGTTGTCGTTCATTGCGCCGGTCATGCCCATGCCCATGGGGCTGCCGGGTCGGACGCAGCCTCGCACTTTGAAACAAATCTTGTCGGAACCCGCAATCTGGCCGAGGCGGCCGTGGCTGCGCGGGTGTCGCGCCTGGTCTTCCTCTCGAGCGTGAAGGCGCTTGGCCCGCCCGGGAACACGTGCGCCGACGAGGATTGGCCGGTGCCGCCCGCAACGCCGTATGGCCGCGCCAAGCGCGAGGCCGAGGCAGCGCTGCGGCAGTGCGCTGCCGGCACGGCGCTCGAAGTCGTGATCCTGCGTCTCGCAATGGTGTATGGCCCGGGCAGCCGTGGCAATCTCGAACGCATGGCGCGAGGCATCCGCGCCGGGTGGTTTCCGCCCCTGCCCGAAACCGGGCAGGGGCGCTCGATGATCCATGTGGCCGACGTCGTGGACGCGATCATGCGTGTCATCGATGACAGCCGGGCGACCGGGCGTACATACATCGTTGCCCATCCTCGCGCGTACTCGGGCGCCGAACTTCAGGCGGCGATGCGCGATGCGCTCGGACTTGCGCCGCAGCGCTGGTCCGTTCCGGCCGGATTGCTACGGGCGCTTGGCCGGGTGGGGGATCTGGCGGGGGGGCTGATGGGCAGGCGCTTTCCGTTCGACGGCGAGGTCGTGGAGCGTTTGCTGGGTCCGGAACGCTATGACGCTTCCGCCATCCGCAGTGAACTGGGGTGGGCGGCACGGGTTTCGCTCGAAGAGGGGCTGCGCGACCTGTTCGCGGGAGGGCGCAAATGAGCCTGTTGCTGGTGGCAGCATCGGCGTTGCTGGCCAGCGCGGGGCTTATCTGGCTGCGCCTGCGCTTTGCCGAGGTAGGGCTCGATCAACCCGGTCATCGCTCATTGCACAGCCGGCCGACACCGCATGGAGGCGGGATCGGGGTGGTGCTCGCGGCGGTCGCAGTCGGTGTCTGGGCCGGGGCCCCGCCGGTGTGGCTGGTCGGGGCCGGCATGCTCGCACTCCTATCCTTGATCGACGACTGGCGTCATCTGCCGTTCTGGCTGCGCCTGCTCGTGCATCTCGCAGTTTCGGCGGTTGTTGTTTTTTTGCACCCCGCCGCGAGCACGCTGGCCTCCTTGGTCGTGCTTGTGCTGATTGCATGGTCAATAAACGCATACAATTTTATGGACGGCTCCGACGGGCTGGCTGGCAGTATGGCCGTGGTCGGGTTCGGTGCCTACGCAATCGGTTTTGCGTTCGCGAACGACGCGGTTCTGTCCGCGCTGAGCGCAGCGCTTGCAGGCGGTGCCGCCGGGTTTCTGATTTTCAACTGGCATCCCGCGCGGATATTCATGGGGGATGTCGGTTCGGTCCCGCTGGGCTTTCTGGCCTCGGGGCTCGGCTGGTACGGGTATTGGGCCGGTGTTTGGCCCGGCTGGTTTCCGTTGCTGGTTTTTGCGCCTTTCCTGCTCGATGCGTCGGTGACGCTGCTCAAGCGTCTGCTCAGGCGTGAGCGGGTGTGGGAGGCGCATCGCGACCATTACTACCAGCGCATGGTGCGGTTGGGCGAGTCGCACGCGGCAGTATGCGTGCGGTGGCTGCGGCTCATGCTGGTGGGTGGCGCGTGGGCCGTGACCTTGATGCTGGTGGGGCGGACCGGATGGGGTTGGGGTGTCACGCTCGCCTGGACCGGTTTGCTGCTCCTGATGGGGCACCGGGTCGATGTGCGCTGGAACAACAAGAACAAATGAAAAAGCCGATGATTTCAAACCTGCCTTCCAACTGGCGTTCGCTTGCGGTGTTCGGTTTCGACCTCGCGGCGGTCAGCGTGGCTTGGTGTGTCGCCTTCCTGATCCGCTTCAACGGCAGCATACCGCCCGAGTATGTCCATGTCGTCTCACTGGGGCTCGCCATCCTCCTGCCACTCGAAGCCCTGATCTTCAGGGCGTCGGGGCTTTATCGCGGGGTCTGGGTCTTTGCCAGCTTGCCGGATCTGCTGCGCATCCTGCGCGCGACGGCGGTCAGCACCGTTGCGATTGCGGTGGGTGCGCTGCTGCTGCTGCCGCAGCCTGCGCTGCCCCGCATGGTCTGGCTGATTTATCCGCTCTTGCTGATCCTGATCATGGGCGGCGGGCGTTCGGCCTACCGCGTGTTCAAGGAGCATCGTGAGTTCGGGGCGCTACGTGGCGTCGGCAAGCCGGTCATCGTGATCGGCGCCGGACGCGAGGCCGCGAACCTGGTCGAAGAACTCGGGCGGTCGCCCGAGTGGAACGTGGTCGGCATGCTCGACGACGATGCGTCGAAGCGCCATCGCGAGATCTTCGGCGTGCGTGTGCTGGGCCCCACCCACGAGATCGGTCGATGGGCCGAAGTGCTCAAGGTACGCCATGCGATCATTGCGATGCCCGACGCCACGCCGGCTCAGCACCGGCTGGTTGCCACGCAGTGCCTGAAGGCGGGGGTGAAGGCGTTTACGCTGCCGGCGCTGGGTCAGTTGATCTCGAATCACGATCCGATCTCGCAGCTTCGCAGTCTGCGCGTCGATGACCTGCTCGGGCGCGAGGCGGTGGCGATCGACACGCCCCAGGTGCGCGACATGCTGGCCGGGCGCGTGGCGCTGGTGACCGGTGCGGGCGGGTCGATCGGATCCGAGCTGTGCCGCCAGATCGCGCGTTTCAGGCCTGCGCGCATCATTGCGTTCGAGCAGAGCGAGTTCGCGCTGTATACGCTCGGCGAGCACTTCGCGGAGTTTTTTCCGGAGATCGATCTGGTCAAGGTCGCCGGTGACGTCAAGGATCGTCGCCGGGTGACCGAGGTGCTCGAGAAACACGCGCCGGGCGTCGTCTTTCATGCGGCTGCGTACAAGCACGTGCCACTCATGGAAGAGGAGAACGCGTGGCAGGCGGTGCGCAACAACGCGCTCGGGACGCTGGTGGTGGCGCAAGCGTCGATTGCGGCGGGCGTCGAGCGCTTCGTGCAGGTTTCGACCGACAAGGCGGTCAACCCGACCAATGTGATGGGCGCCAGCAAGCGTCTTGCCGAGATCATCTGCCAGGCTTTGCAGCGCGATGCTTCCGCCGCCAGGCGGACGCGCTTCGAGACGGTCCGGTTCGGCAACGTTCTCGGCAGTGCCGGCAGCGTGACGCCCAAGTTCCAGGCCCAGATCGAGCGTGGAGGCCCCGTGACCGTCACGCATCCCGAGATCACGCGATTCTTCATGGCGATCCACGAAGCCGGACAGTTGATGTTGCAGGCCGCGGCGATGGGCGAGGGCGGCGAGATCTTCGTGCTCGACATGGGCGAACCGGTCAAGGTGGTCGACCTCGCGCGCGACATGATCCGCTTGGCCGGATTCGCCGAATCCGAGATGTCGATCGTGTATACGGGTTTGCGCCCCGGCGAAAAACTCTATGAAGAGGTGCTCGCCGATGCCGAGCAGACCCGTCCGACCCATCATCCAAAGCTGCGCATCGCGCGCTCGGTGATGCCCGAGGGGCTTGCGATGGCCGAGCTGGTGCAATGGCTGTCCTATGGTGAAACACGTTCGGATGCCGAGGTGCGGCGTGACCTGCGTCGCTGGGTACCGGAATACGTACCGTATAATCCTCCCAAACCGGCGCTGGTGGTGGCGCCCAATTTGGCTGAAGCGTGAGGATGCGGGTTGGCTATCTATGCAATTGGCGATGTGCAGGGGTGTTATCGCGAACTGCGCGATTTGCTTGAAGTGGTGCGTTTTGATCCCGGTTCCGATCAGCTGTGGCTGGTCGGCGATCTCGTAAACCGCGGGCCGGCTTCGCTCGATGTGCTGCGTTTCGTGCGTTCGCTCGGCAGTGCGGCCAAGGTCGTGCTCGGCAATCACGACCTCTATCTGCTCAAGGTGGCGTTCGGCAATGCCGGCAAGCGCAAGCGCAACGATACCTTGCAGGAGCTGATCGATGCGACCGATGCGCCACGCTTGCTCGACTGGTTGCGGCGGCGGCCGCTGATGCATGTCGATGGCGAGTTCGCGATGGTGCATGCGGGGCTACTCCCCTGCTGGACGGTGGCGCAGGCGCGTGTGCTGGCCGCGGAAGTCGAGGCGGTGCTGGGCGGCGATCGCTTCAAGGATCTGCTGACCAACATGTGGGGCAATACGCCCGCCGAATGGTCGGACGCGCTCGAGGGTTGGGAGCGCCTGCGGGCGATCGTGAATGCGATGACGCGCATGCGCTTCGTGACGCTCGCCGGGAAAATGGAGTTCGACGCCAAGGGCGCGCCCGACAAGGCGCCGCCGGCCCATATCGCGTGGTTCGCCCATCCGGCACGCGCGAGTGCTGATACCACGGTGGTGTGCGGGCATTGGTCGGCGCTCGGCTTGTGCACCTCGAATAACCTGATCTCGCTCGATACCGGCTGCGTCTGGGGCAACAAGCTCACCGCGGTGCGCCTGAACGACCGCCACGTTTTCCAGGTGCGGGCGCGCGCCGCGTATTGACCGGGCGACGATGCACCGATTGCCCGCCGCAGTGCCCGTCGATCGAGATCACGGTCCGGCATCAGCTGCCCCGGCGCCGCTCAGGATCGCGGTCATCTCGAGCCAGGCTTTCTCGCTCCACAATTTCCGCGGACCGCTGATTCGCGACTGGGTGGCAAGCGGACACGCGGTTTTTGCGCTCGCTCCCGATTTCGACGACGAAAGCCGAAGAGCCGTCGCGGCGCTCGGTGCCCGGCCGGTCGACTATCGGCTCGAGCGCGCCGCGATCCGGCCGGTACGCGATGCGATCGACCTGCTGCGTCTCGCCTGGCGCTTGCGCGGCCTGCGCCTGGACCACTCCCTGGCCTACTTCATCAAGCCTGTCATCTACGGTACGCTTGCGGCCCGCCTCGCCGGTGTCGGTCGGCGCCATGCCATGGTCGAAGGCGCCGGCTATGTGTTCTCCGACCCGGGCGGCCCCGCATCGCAGCGGCGCAAGCTCCTGCGGCGTGCGGTCACGGCGCTTTACCGGGTGGGGCTGCGCTGGGCCGACGCGGTGTTTTTTCTCAACCGCGACGACATCGAGCTGTTCGTCGAGCACAGGATGGTGCGCCGCGACCAGGTGGTCCTGCTGGGCGGGATCGGCGTCGAGCTCGAGCACTTCGCGCCCGCCCCGAGCGTGACCGGACCGGTCACCTTTCTGCTCGCGGCGCGCCTGCTCGCTCACAAGGGGGTTCGCGAGTATGTCGAGGCGGCGCGGCAGCTGCGGGCCGCGCGCACCGATGCGCGGTTTCTGCTGCTGGGAAGCCCCGACCTCAATCCTGGCAGCATCGATACCGCCACCCTGAAGGCGTGGCATGCCGAGGGCGTGGTCGAGTGGCACCCCCATGTCGGCGATGTGCGGCCGTGGATGGCACGTGCCAGCGTGTTCGTATTGCCCTCGTGGTATCGCGAAGGCGTCCCGCGCAGCATCCAGGAGGCGATGGCGATGGGCCGGGCCGTCGTGACCACCGACATGCCAGGATGCCGCGACACCGTCGAAGAAGGGGTCAGCGGGTGGCTGGTTCCACCACGCGACGTCGATGCGCTTGCGGCTGCGATGCGGCGCTTCGTCGAGAGGCCGGCGCTGGTCGAAGAAATGGGCCGGGCGGCCCGGGCCCGGGCCGAGCGGTGCTTCGACGTCCGGCGCGCCAATGGCGTGATCTCGCGGGCGATGGGGCTGGCCGTGGCGGCGCATGACTGAGTCGCCCACCTGGATCCTGCTCGCGACCTACGACGGCGAGCGCTTTCTGCGGCGGCAACTCGCCAGCCTCTTCGCCCAGACCGATCGGAACTGGCGCTTGCTCGTGCGCGACGATGGCAGCAGCGACCGGACGCCGGCACTGCTCGGCGCCGCGGCAGCGGCCGATGCGCGCGTCCGGGTGGTGGACGACGATGGCGGGCGCCTCGGCAGCAGCAGAAATTTCTTTCGCCTCATGCATGCCGCACTCGCCGAGGGTGCGGACTACTTCGCTTTTTGTGACCAGGACGACATATGGCAGCCGGACAAGCTCGCGACGCTGCGTGCGGCGCTGCGCGCGGGTGAGCGGGCTGCCGCGCCGTGCCTGGTCTATTCGGATCTGAGCTGGATCGACGCACGTGGCGACGAGATCGCCCGCTCGCACTTTCGCGCGAGCTGCGGCGGCATGCCCGAACAGGATCATCGCTGGCTGATGGCGATGAATCTGATCCCGGGCTGCGCGATGCTGGGTAATCGCGCGCTGCTCGAATGCGCGCTGCGGCGGATGGATCTTGCCCATCACGACTGGTGGGTGGCCTTGGCCGCCGCGGCCATGGGCGAACTCGTGCGCGTGGAGCGTCCCTTGCTTGCCTATCGCCTGCATGGGGGCAACGCCATCGGCGCCCGCTCGCTGCTTGCCCGCTGCATCGGTTTCGTTCTGCGGCCGCTCGATCAACTGGCACGCGGATACGAGGTGCACTGGGCCGCGGTGGACAACGCGCGCGCGTTGCTTGTCGCCGCGGGGGCGTGCTCCTTGAATCCCGGCTGGCGTGCCGACCTCGAAGCGGTGGTGGCGGAGCTCGGATCTCCGCGCCGCGCCCGGCGCGTGCGCGCAGCCCTAGCCGGTCCGGCACGCCGGGTAGGTTCGGCCAGGCGCCTGCTTGCCGTGGTGGCCGCGCTGAAGGACCCGCCGAGCGACGCCGGTGTGTAGCGTCCGATGCGCTGAAGCGGCTGCGCGGGCCGTAAGCTGGCCTGGAGTCGTCGGCGCGTTCTCTCCGCCGCTTTGACACAGTCGCTCCGGGTGGTTATATTCAAAACGTTCCAGATTCTGGAACATGAATGAATGTGGGAGATCCGAGATGCCTGAGCACCATGAACCTGTCCCGATCGTCGGTGAAGATTTGGTGTTTACCGAGCTCACGGTGAACACCAAAGGCGGCGCGATGAGCGCCATCCTGAAAAAGGCGATCCGCGAGAGCCTCGGCGAGGTGGGGGTCCGTTTGGGGGCGGCATCCCTGAAATTCGCCGCCGGTCCGTCGGTCGTGCTGTTGACCGGGGGGCATTCGGCCGAAACGGCTGCCACCCAGGTGCGGGTCAGCCGGGTGGGCAAGAACCGTTTCATGGTGGATCTGGAAACGGGCGAAACCGTCGAGACCGACGAAGTCACCGACGCCTTCGTGAGACTCAAGATCGAGCAGTTCAAGATGGGGCGGCTGGAACTGCTGCCGGCGGTTAGCGCCGACGAGTGGCTGGCCGAGATGGATGAGAAGTCGCGCATCGCCCTGGGTGAGGCGCATTCGGCCAGTGGCGCACGGTGAAGCTCGTTCGCGACCCGCGTTCGTTCCAGGCTCCGCTCGATGAGGCCTGGGCGGCGTCGGTGCGTGCGGCGATCGCCGCGGGGGTCGTCGTGCATGGCGCCGAAGCGCGCATACGGGCCGCCCTGGACGAGCGCGACGCGTTGCTCCGCTTTGTCGCGCGGATCGGCGAGTTGCTCAGAAGCGAAGCGTTCATCGATCTTCCGCGGCAAAGGCGCGGTACCCAGATCGTGCCGTATTGCCACCACCTGACCGTCGGACCGTGGCGCGGCGTGTTTCTGGTCGACCCGGCCGGCGAACTCGTCGTGGCCCTGCTTTTCTCGAAGGCGCCGCATCGGCTCGATGAGCGGCTCGACGAGCTCGTCCTGCAGTACCCGTTCCAGACCGGCGAAATCGACTGATGGCCAAGTGGACGCAGCGGGACAAGCTCATGGGCGTACTCGTCGCGAGCATCGGCGCCTGCGCTGCGGGGGTGATCTATGCGGTCCTGTGGGGTCGCGCCGCCGATGGTGTGACGGGCGGCGCGCTCGCGGTCGCGATTTCGTTTGCCGGGCTGTTTGCGGCGCGCGACACCTCCGCGCAGGTGCTGGAGATGAAGAGTCCCGACGGTCGATCCGACTTCGAGGCCCTGCCGGTCAAGACGCGCATCGGCCTGCTCAAGGCGGCGATGGCCTCGCTGATAGACGCCCAGCGTATCGAGAAGAAGTTTCTGACCTGGTCGAGCGTGATCGGAACGCTCACATGGGGTTTCGGCGACATCTTGGCGACCTGGCTCGGCGCTCCGCTCTCCTGAGCGTGCCCGACGCGTTGCGCTGGTCCCCCTGATAGAATGGCGCCTTGCCCCGGTGGGGGCGGCCCGGAGCGGAATGCCGTTTCAGGCGACGGCCGGAAATCAGACCGAAGACCAGACATGAGCACCGAAACAAGCATGCAGGCATTGCCGTCCGCGAGCGCGGCGCGCATCGAATCGCGCACCCGGCTGGGTGACTTGCTGGTGCGGGACCAGAAAGTATCGTCGCGCGACCTCGACCAGGCGCTGGTCGCACAGGCCGAGATGGGCGATCTGCTCGGGCGGGTGCTGGTGCGCCTCGGCTTGCTGTCCGAGACCGATGTCGCCCAGGCGTTGGCCGAGCAGCTCGGGCTCGAACTGATCGTGGCGGCCGGCTTTCCCGAACTGGCAGTCGAAGTGCCGGGTTTGCAGCCCGAATATCTGTTGACACACGCGATCCTGCCGTTGCGCCTGACGGACGGCACGCTCGAGGTGGCGATGGCGATGCCGCAGGATCCGTTCCTGCTCAAGGCGGTGCGCCTCGCCACGGGGTTGTCGGTGCGGCCCGCGCTGGCGCTCGAAAGCGAGTTGCAGGCGGCGCTGGAGCGGCTGTACGCCGATCCCGAGCTGGCCGATGACGACACGGCGGACGATGGTGCGGGGCTGGCCGGTTTCGGCGGCGACAGCGAGTTCGTCGAGCATCTGAAGGACCTCGCCTCCGAGGCGCCGGTGATCCGGATGGTGAATCAGCTGATTGCGCGCGTCATCGACCTGCGTGCCTCGGACATCCACATTGAGCCGTTCGAGGACAGCCTGCATGTCCGCTACCGGGTAGACGGCGTGTTGCAGGACCCCGACCTGTTCGGCGGCGATCTCGCTGCCGCGGTCACTTCACGCATCAAGCTGCTCGCGCATCTGAACATCGCCGAGCGGCGCCTGCCGCAGGATGGGCGGATCAAGACCCGGGTCAAGGGGCACGAGATAGACCTGCGGGTGTCGACGTTGCCGACCGTGCACGGCGAGAGCGTGGTGATGCGGGTGCTCGACCGCGCCAGCATTCGTCTCGACCTCGAAGACATGGGTTTTTCGCCCGACACACTCGCACGCTACCGCGAACTGATCGATCGGCCGCACGGCATCCTGCTGGTGACCGGCCCGACCGGCTCGGGTAAGACCACCACGCTCTATGCTTCGCTGGCCAAGCTCGACGCCAACGCGCTCAAGATTCTTACGGTCGAAGATCCGGTGGAGTACCAGTTGGGGGGCGTGAACCAAGTCCAGGTGCTGTCCCAGATCGGCATGACCTTCGCCCATGCGCTGCGCTCGATCCTGCGCCAGGATCCGGACATCATCATGATCGGTGAGATGCGTGATACCGAAACGGCCCAGATCGCGGTGCAGTCGGCCCTCACCGGCCACCTGGTGTTGTCCACGCTGCATACCAACACCGCCGCGGGGGCGATCATCCGGCTCGAAGACATGGGCGTGGAGCGCTACCTGATCACCTCGTCGGTCAACGGCGTGCTGTCGCAGCGCCTGGTGCGGCAACTGTGCCCGCATTGCAAGGTCGCCACCGAAGTGCCGGAAACCCTGTCGCGCAAGACCGGTCTGCAGCGCTGGATGCCGGCCGGTAGTGCGACGGTTTATGAAGGGCGCGGTTGCGAGCGGTGCAAGCACACCGGCTATCTGGGCCGCACCTCGATCCACGAACTGTTCGTCATGAACGACGCCGCCCACCGCGCCATCCTCTCCGGAGCCGACGCCACCACGCTGCACAATGCCGCCCGCAAGGACGGCATGTTGACGCTCTACGAGGACGGTCTGCGCAAGGTTGCCGCGGGCGTGACCTCCCTCGAAGAAGTGCTGCGCGTTACGCAAGACCAAGGCGATGCCTGAGTTCAGTTATCGTGCGGCCAATGCCGCGGGCAAGATCACCGAGGGACGGGTCGCCGCGCCGGATCGCGATGCGGCGCTGCGGCAACTGCGGGCCCAGGGTGTGACGCCGATCAGGGTCGAGCTGGCCGGTGCGGTGGCGGCAAGCGTCGATGCCAAGCCGCAGGCGGCCCGGCCGGGGCGGCGGTTCGGTGCCGACCGCGGGCCGAACCATGTCGACGTGCATGGTTTCACCGGTGAACTGGCGGTGATGCTGCGTGCCGGCCTGCCGCTCGACCGCGCCCTGCGGATTCTCATCAGCATGAGCGCGAAACCGTCCTTTACCGCGTTGCTCGAAGACATTTTCCGTGCGGTCAAGGCGGGTAAGGGGTTCAGTCAGGCATTGTTGCCGCATCAAGGTCTGTTCGGCGAGTTCTATATCAACATGGTGCGGTCGGGCGAGGCCGGTGGGCAGTTGGCCGAGGTGCTCGACCGCCTGGCCGAGCACCTCGAGCGGGTCAAGGCGTTGCGCGAGAGCGTCGTGTCCGCGTTGATCTATCCCGCGATTCTTGTCGTGGTCGCGTTCCTGTCGGTCTTTCTCATGCTGGGCTTCGTCGTGCCGCAGTTCGAGACCCTGTTCCAGGACATGGGGGAAGCCCTGCCCCTGCCTACCCGGGTGATCGTGGCGGCGGGCCACCTCGTCACCGACTGGTGGTGGCTGATCCTGCTGGCGCTGTTCGTCGTCGTGGGTTCGGTCCGGCGCTGGATGGCCACCCCGGGTGGGCGGGCGTGGCGCGATGCGCGCCTGCTCGCCCTGCCGGTGCTCGGCGAGGTGGTGCGCAAGTACGAGGTCACGCGCTTCGCCCGCAGCATGGGGACACTGCTCGGCAACGGCGTGCCGATCGTCAATGCGATCAACATCGCCACCGAAACCATGGGCAACCACCAGTTGCGTGCAGCGATGGCCGGCGTGGCGCCGACGATCAAGCGCGGTGGCCGGCTCGCCGAGGCGCTCGAGACTTCGGCGCTGTTCACCCCGCTCGGACTCAACATGGTGCGCCTGGGTGAGGAGACTGGTCGGCTCGATGCGATGTTGCTCGAGCTGGCGCGGGTGCACGACAACGAGGTGCAGTCCGGCGTGAAGCGGGCGCTGGTGCTGGTCGAGCCGCTGTTGATACTGGTCCTGGGGGCCGCGATCGCCGCGATCATCATTTCGATTCTGCTCGGCATACTCTCGGTCAATGATTTGGCCGTGTAGTGCGGGAACCATGTCGGCATGCTGTTGTAAACACTTCGTGAAACCATTTGGTAGTCGGCCCGGCTTCGTCTCCGGGGGGCGTTGAAACTATAATCCCTGACTTCCGGGCGCCGTGAGGCGCCATTCATTTGCAGGTCGAGACAACAATGATGCAAAACCGTAATTCTCCACGCCGCCGCAGCATCGGCTTCACCCTCATCGAACTTCTGGTCGTGCTCGCGATCCTGGGGCTGCTTGCCGGCCTGGTCGGTCCGCGCGTGCTGAACCAGCTTGGCGGCGCGAAGGGAAAGACCGCCGTGGTCCAGATCAAGGACCTCGAAGCCGCGGCCGACCTGTTCAAGCTCGACGTCGGCCGTTATCCCAGCCGTGACGAAGGCCTCCAGGGGCTCGTGACCAATCCCGGCGCGCGTGGCTGGAACGGACCCTATCTGCGCAAGGGATTGCCGGATGATCCTTGGGGCAACCCCTATGTCTATGAGTACCCCGGCAAGCGCGGCGAGCTCGACATCTTCACCTATGGCGCAGACGGCGCGCCGGGCGGATCCGGCGAGAACGAAGACATCGGAAACTGGAACTGAGCGGCAGCGCGCTCCACATGTTTGCTTGTAGGGGGGAGGCGCCCGATCCGGCGCGGCGCGGGAACGGCTTCACCCTCATCGAGCTGGTGGTGGCGCTCGCCATCGCCGCGCTCGCGCTTGCCGCGCTACCGACCGGGCTCAGCAGGTTGTACGAGAATGTCGAGTATCGCACCACGGTACGCGATCTGCTCTCGGGGCTGAAGGCCGCGCGTGCCGAGGCAGCACGCTCCGGCATGGCGGTGCCGTTCGTCGTCGACGTCGGCGAGCGCAGTTTCAGCGTTGGCGAACGGCGCGCGGGCACGGTCCCGGAACGGCTCGAACTGAGCCTGATCGTGGCGGCGACCGAGCAGGCGGCCGAGCGCGGCAGCATCCGCTTCTATCCCGATGGCAGCTCGACCGGTGGCAGCATCATCGTGCGGCGGCCGACCGGAGTGGGCGTGCGCCTGCGGGTCGATTGGCTGCTCGGGCGGGTGTCGCAGGAGCCGCTGGCGTGAGCATTGCCGGTCGCCGCCCGCAGCACGGTTTCTCGTTACTCGAAGTACTGGTGGCGTTGGCGATTCTTGCGATGTCGCTGGGCGTGCTCTACCAGGCAGCGGGAGGAAGCGTGCGCAATGTCCAGACGGTCGAGCACCGCATGCGCGCGATACTGCTCGCCCAGTCGCTGCTGCAGATGTACGACCGGATCCCACCCGGCGGCGGGGTGGAGCAGGGCGTGTCGCGCGCAGGGTTCGACTGGTCGCTGACTGCGTTGCCGTATCCCGCGCCAGGGCAGGCGAACGCGAGCGCGAGCGTTACGACGGAGCCCTGGCCGCTGTACAGGGTCGAGGCCGCAGTCTTCTGGCGTGACGGTGCGCGTCAGGGCGAATTCCGCTTGGCGAGCATCCTGCCGGAACGTCCGCCGTCGCCAGGTGTCGAGCCATGACCGTACAGGTGTCCTGTCAGGACGGGCGACGCGGCTGCCGATGGCCCGCGGGCAGGCCGCGGGCCGCCGCCCGCGGTTTCACGCTGGTCGAGGTGATTCTGGCGCTGTCCCTCACGGCGTTGATCATGCTGGCGCTGATCTCGGCGCTGGCGACCTTCGGCAAGACTGCGTCGAGTCTCGAGGCCCGTTTCGAGCGCTCCGACGACGTGCGGCTGGTTTCCGAGTTTCTTCGCGCAACGCTGGGACGTGCCATCGAGGATTACAAGGTGCGCCAGCCCGGCGACTCGCCCCGCGTCATGTTCGAGGGTAATGCGGCGGAATTGCGCTGGGTGGGGGTGATGCCGGCACGTCATGGCGTCGGCGGCGTCCATAATTTTCGCCTGTTCGCGTTCGAAGATGCTTTCGGGCCGGCGCTGGCGCTGCAGTATCAGCCTTTTGTCGGTGAGGGCGCGATGCCCGACTGGAGCGGCGTCGAGCCGCGCGTGCTGGTCGAACGCCTCGCGGGTTTCGAGATAGCTTACTTCGGCCGGGATGCCGACGCTTGGACGAACGCTTGGGAGGATCCGGAGGCGGTGCCCGCGCTGGTCAGGCTCGGCATCTCGGTGGGCGAGGACGCTTGGCCGGAAGTGCTGGTCAGGATCCGGCCGGCGGGTGGTGACGCCAGGGGTGTGCGGATCGTGCATGGACCCGTATGAGACGCCGGAATCGCGTTGAGAGGCTGACGACGGGCCGGGGGGGGCTGGCGGCGTGGCGCGGCTTCGCTCTGGTTGCGGTGATGTGGATGCTTGCCGCACTGGCCTTGCTGGTGGCGGGGCTGATGGGCGCGGCACGCACCGAGATCCGCTCCCTGCAGGGCGCCCAGGAGGTGGCCCGTGCAACTGCGCTGGGCGACGCGGCGATTCAGGTGGTTTTGCAGTCGCTTCAGACGAGCGGTGATCGCCCGACCAGAATGGCCCGCCATGAGGTGGTCTTCGATGGGGTGGCGATCGCGGTGCGGATTTTGCCGGCCGAAGGCTTCGTCGATCTGAACGTGGCGGACGAAGGTTTGCTGGCGCAGTTGTTTACGTTCGCGGGCGGGGTGGATCCTGGCTTGGCCGAAACTCTGGCACAGGCGGTAGGCGAGTGGCGTACCCACGGCCCGGCAGCGGAACCGGCTGGAACGGCGGGCGGGCGAGGCCGGACAGGGTTCGATTCGATCGAAGATCTTTTGCAGGTGCCGGGTTTCGACTTTATGTTGTTTGATAGAATACGCGACCTTGTAACCATCGTGTCGGGCGCGACCGGTGTCGATCCTCTGGCGGCCTCACCCGAAGTCCTGTTCGTGCTCGCCTCGGGCAACCGCGACGCAGCCGCATCCATCTCCGCGCGCCGCGACACCGGGGATCCGGTAATCGATATGACCAGCCTCACGCACGCACAACCGAATTCCGCAGGTGGCACCCTTTATCGCCTCGACGCGCTCACCCCCTCGAGCGAGAAGGTGCGGCATGTGCGTTCAGCCTGGGTGAGCCTTGCGGGTGAGGCCGAAGGTATGCCGTGGCAGATCCTGGAGGTCATGCCGGTTCGGGCCGTGGGCCGCAGTGGGAGTCTCGATGGCGAGTAATGCTGACCAATGGCGTCTGTTCGGCCTGGACCTGCGCGGCTTGGTGTCCCTGTGGCGCCAGGGGTGGGCGGAAGCCATGCAATGGCCGGCGTTGCGGCCCCTCGTGCCGCGCAACGCGGTCGGCTTGAGGCGCGCCAATGGAAGTCTGGAGGTCTGGCGTGGCGATCAACAGATTCGGCATGACCGCGCGACGCGGGTCGAGCATGCCGCGATCGAGGTGCCCGAAGACTGCGTGCTGGTGCGCCAGTTGCGCCTGCCCTGGCTTGCAGCCGACGAGATCGCCGCAGCGGTAGCCATCGAGGTGGCCGCCGCATCGCCGTTCGCGCCGGAGATGCGCATCTCCGGCTGGCGTGCGGATGCGGTGGACGGCGGCGTGGTCGTGACGATCGCGATGTGCTCCCGGATTCATGTCGAACGGGCGCTCGAGGCGTTCGGCCAATCCGGTGGTCCCGCCGCCGGACGCAATCCCGAGGTATGGGTGATGCACCAGGGTTTGCCTGTGGTGCTCGAAGGTTTTGGCGAAGCAGGACGTTTCGGCGCTCAAAGGCGCCAGCTGATTCAGTTGGCATTGCTGTGCGCGAGTGCGGTGGTGTTACTGAGTGCGCTGGTCGCGTCACCGGTATTGCAGGCGCGGCAGAGGGTGTTCGATGCACAGTTGCAGTTCGACGCCTTGCGTGTCGAAGCGGCCGAGGCGGTGCGTGCCCGCGATGGGCTGGCCTTGCTCGCACAGCGCCAGCAAAGTCTTGCGGCATGGCAGGCCGACTCGGTGCCGGTGATGCCGCTGCTGGATCGTTTGACCCGCTTGCTGCCCGATGATGCTTATCTGGTCGGCCTCGAACTGCGGGCGGGCACCGTGACCGTATCGGGGCTGGCGCGCAATGCGGCCGGATTGATGGAGGTGTTTGGCACCCAGCCTGATTTTGCCGACGTGCGGCCATCGGGTATTTCGCGCGACCGCCTTACCAACCTCGAGACCTTTCGCATTGAATTCAAGCCCCGCCTTGGGGGCGTGTTGGAATGATAGCCAGGTCTCGTCCTGCTTTTTTCAGCGTTGGGCTCACGCTATCGGTCTTGTTGCTGGCCGTTGTCTTGGCTGCGGGTTTTCTGGTGTCGCGATCGCAGTGGGCGAGCGACATGCTCGCAAGCATCGAGCCACGCCATGCGCGCCTGCAGGGCCTCAAAGCTCAAGATGTGGCTTTGCAGGCAGCGTTTGATGCGGCTGCAGCCCAAATCGGAGTCCTGACCTATGGGGGGGATCAGAGCACTGAGCGCGTTGGTACCGACCTGCAGCAGAAGATTCGTGCCGTGGCGGCCAGTGCAGGGTTCTCGGTGGTTGGCAGCCAGATCATGCCGGCGAGGTTGCTCGATGGATTCGAGGAGGTGCCTGTTTCGATCACGCTCGAGGGAGCACTCGAACACCTGGGGCCCTTGCTTGATGAGCTTGCTGTGGCTCGACCATTGGTTAAGGTCGTGTCGCTCAATTTGGTGCCGATGCGGGGGCGGGGCGTCACTGCGCAACGCAATCTGCGTTTAGATCTGTCGGTTGCGAGTGTGAGGGCGCTGCCGTGAATGGGCGTTTGATGTCAGCACTGCTTGCGGCGAATGTGTTGTTGCTGGTGGCCCTTGCGTTGGTTTGGCAGTTCGGCGCGTTCAATTGGAATGTGCCGGAACCTATCCCGGCTGATGCGTCTCTGCTGGGGTCTGTTGCGGGTGAGCCGGTACCTGTGCCGGATTATGAACGGGATAATGTGCTTGGACGGCCTCTTTTCATGGCCGACCGCAGACCCTTTCCCGTGGAAGTGGTATCCAGACCTGCTCCCGAGCCGGTCGCGCCGCCGGTAGATGATCTGGCCGGTGTCAGAGTGCTCGGTTTGGTCGGTGATGGGGCGGGGGCGCTTGTGATCATTCAACGTGATGGCAAGACGGCGCGCCTGCCGGTTGGGGCGGTATTAGGTGCCTGGAGGCTAACGACGGCCGATATGCTGGGTGCCGACTTCGTTTCTTCTACGGGCGAAAGCCGGCGAATCACCATTCAACGTGGGGGCATGGCAAGTGTGGGCGCGGCGACGCCCGACGGTGCAAGCGCGCCCGCACAGGCAGCACCCGGATCACCACAGGCGCGTGCTGCCGAGCGCCGTGCCCGTCGTGAAGCCTTGCTCCGGCAGGCGCAGGAAAGAAACCGATGATCAGGTTCAAATCAATGAGCACAATGCGTATTCCCCCGCTGCTGGCGGCCATGTTGTTGGTGGGTTGTGCGTCGACGCCGTCGCCCGAAGACCAGAGCATCGCCGAACTCACGGCTGCTGCGATGGCGCGGCAGAACGGCCTGGAGCAGGTTCAGTCGGTTCCAGTGCAGTCGAATCAGCCAGAGGCACTTGTATCGACGCCCGAGGTGCGCGCCAAGCCTACGCTGTTTCCGGGTGACGACAAGCTGATCCGGGTGCCGCGTGCCCGCGCCCAGGTGTCAACCCAGGGTGAAGCCGTGTCGCTGCGATTTGAGCAAGCGCCGGTGGCGGACGTGGTGCATGCGATCCTGGGTGACCTGCTCAAGGCCGACTACAGCATCGTCCAGCCGTTGGTTGGCGAGATCAGCCTGCATACCCATCAGCCGGTGCCGCGCGACCAGATGCTCGACATGCTCGAGTCGCTGTTGCGGGCCAAAGGGATCGTGATGGTGCCGGATGCCAACGGGCGTTACCAGGTCGGCCCGCCGGAAGCGGTGCGCACGGCCATCCCGCTGCCCGCCATGCTCGGTAATCTGCCGGTCGGCTTCAGTACCGTGATCGTGCCACTGCGTTATATCGGCGCTGCCGAGATGGTTGATATCCTCAAGCCGGTCACCGCCACCGAGAACATCTTCCGCGTCGATACGGTTCGAAATCTCTTGATGCTGGCGGGTAGCCGCACCCAGATCGACGCCTGGATGGAAATCGTGTCGATGTTCGACGTCGACTTCCTCAAGGGCATGTCGGTAGGGCTGTTTCCGCTCGAGCATGCGCCGGTGCGCGAGGTCGATGCGGCGCTCAAGACCTTGTTTTCGGGCGCGGAGTCCGGCGGGCGCGGCGCCGCTGGTGGGGCTGCAGCAGCCAGCGGGGAGGTCGCCATCCAGGCCCAGCCAGGCCAGTCGGCCAGCGTGGGGTCCGCACGCTCGATCGGAGGGCCGCTAGGAGGCGTGATCCGCTTCCTGCCCATCGAGCGTCTTAATGCGCTACTGGTGGTCACACCGCGTGCGCATTACCTTGAGCAAGTGCGTACTTGGATCGAACGTTTCGACCGCCCGATTGAAACCGATCTCGAGCCGCAGCTCTATGTTTACCCGATCCAGAACGGCTCGGCGCAACACTTGGCCAAGCTGCTTAGCTCGATCTATGCCAGTGGAGATAGTGCAAGCAGCGGTGCACGCGCCAGCGATTCCGGCGTAGCACCAGGTCTCGCGAGTTCCGGCATGGGGTCGGCAGGAGCATTGGGTAGCAACAACATGGGCCTGGGTTCGGGAATCGGGTTTGGGTCTAGTCTTGCTAACAGCTTTGGTAGTGGGTTCGGAAGCGGTGCGGCCACACAGGCAGGAGGCACCGAAACCACCCAGGTCAACCTCGGTGGCGTGCGTGTCATTGCCGACGACCACAACAATGCGCTGCTGATTTACGCGCCGCGCAAGGACTACCGGCGTATCGAGGCTGCTCTACGGCAGCTCGATGTCGCACCCACCCAGGTGTTGATCGAGGCCAGCATCATCGAGGTCACCTTGAGCGACGAGCTCAAGTATGGTCTGCAGTGGTATTTCAACGGTAGTCTCGGCAGCAACTATACCGGCAGCGGTCAACTCACCAGCAACGATACCGGAGTGATTGGAGCCAGCAACCCAGGTTTCTCGTACGCGATCACCAACCCATTGGGTGAAATTCGTGCAGTATTGAACGCGTTGGCGCAGAAGAACCTGCTCAACGTGATTTCAACGCCGAGTGTGTTGGTGCAAGATAACTACACTGCGCAGATCCATGTGGGTGACCAGCAACCGATCCGGACGTCCACCACCGTCACCGATGGCGGTAACACCAGTGAGTCGATCGATTACAAGGATACCGGCGTGATGCTTGCCGTCCAGCCGTCGGTCAATGCGGGCGGAATGGTTACCATGAACATCCGGCAGACGCTCACCGACGTGGGAGCCGAACCGGATATCGCTACTGGACAGCGTCCCTTCTTGCAGCGCCAAGTGTCGAGTCGGGTGGCAGTGCGCACAGGCGAGACAGTGGTGCTCGGCGGGCTTATCCGCGACAACGTCACGCGCTCGAAACAAGGTATTCCGGTTTTGTACGAGATCCCTGTATTCGGGAACCTCTTTGGGGCGACCAGTATCAAGAACAGTCGCACCGAGCTGATGGTATTGATCACGCCGCGGGTGCTGCGCAATGACAAGGATCTGCGCGAGGTCAATACTGAATTGCGCGAGCGCATGCGCTCGATTCGTGAATTGACGGCGCGGTTGCGACCGGATGATGTGCCTGAGAAGCTGTTGCCGGATGACATGCAAGCGCTTGGGCATCCCGATGAACTCAGGTTGCCGGCTGGCGAGCTCCTGGAGCAGGGTTCGTCTAGCGGTCCGTGACCGAGAGCTTACGAGGCGAGGGCTCTGGTCTATGTCGGGTTTTTGCCGCAAATATGCTGTTACAAGCCTGTAATGATTGTGGTTCAGGGGAGGTGGGCGGCTTATGCTAAACTCCCGCAGCCTTAATTTTGCAAGACTGGATTTCTGATCATGCCGTTGAGTCGAATATTGCGGTTTGGCTGTCTGGTGCCGCTAATGGCGCTGTCGGCCTGTAGCGCGTTGAAGCAAGGTAGTGCGGAAGAAATTGTTGCTGAACGCGCGGACCTGCGGTGGAGGGCTCTCGTCAGCGGTGACTGGAAGAAAGCTTACGAGTTTTCTACGCCAGCGTATCGTAAAGCGGTCAGTCTTGAGCAGTTCATAGGTTCGCAAATCGGTGCTGTGGCAAGGAGGGGGCACGAGATTCTTTCGGTTAAGTGTACCGAAGATGTGTGCGAGGCCATGGTGCGGCTGCAGTACAGTGTCGCACTGCCGGGGTTTGCGAAAGGTTCGGGGTCATCGACCGACTACGCGGAGCGCTGGGTTCGCGAGGGCGGTCAATGGTACGTGTACAGGCGGATTTAGGTTGTATTGGGTGGCGAATCCCTCTTGTCGTTTTTTTGCAACAACGAATGGAGGGGGTGCAGTCGTTCGTTGTCTTAGGAAAGTGGGTATGCTAACTTTCACTCCGCGTATCCAAATCACGTTGGGCTTGTAACTAGTAAGCTCATAGTAAGCTCATCAAACAAGGAGTTTTCAATGAAGAAAAAACTACTCGCAGTTAGCGTTGCGGCAACCCTGGGCTTCGGCGCCGGCGTGGCAAATGCTCAAGTGGCGGTTGCTGAGAATGGTGTCGGTCAGGTTAACATCCTGCCGTACTACAGCGTACAGAGTGGCAACGCGACGCTGGTCCATATCACCAACACGGATACGGTCAACGGTAAGGCTGTGAAGGTTCGCTTCCGCGGGGCGGAGTGGTCTGATGACGTGTTCGACTTCCAAGTGTTCCTGTCGCCGGGCGATATCTTCACTGGCGCGGTTGAGTACAATGGCAACACTGGCTTGGCCAAGTTCTCGACGTCGGACAATTCTTGCACGCTGCCGGCAAATGTGAATCGTGACTTCGTGGACCAGCGCCTTCACAACAAGGCGACGGGTACCCTTGAAGGTTACGTTGAAGTGCTGACGCTTGCGGATATTCCCGAGAATACCGCTGCGGACTCGCTCTACACGACAATCAAGCACGTTGATGGCGTTGCACCTTGCGATTTCGACATCCTGAAGGTATTGGTTCAGGATACGGGCACTGAACTCTTCCAAGGCTTGACTGTGCCGACGGGTTCGCTGCTGACTTTCGGTACGATCATCAACGTGCCGGAATCGAAGGCCTTCACCGTTGCGGCTACGGCGGTTGACTATGTTGCGGCGAACAAGATCTTCTTCCGTCAAGCGAATGAAAGGGTTACCACCCCGACTTGGTTTACGGATCTGACCGCTGATGACATCTTTAACGTAATTCCCTTGTATGCATTCGACTTGCCTGATCTGACCACGCCGGTTGTGGGCGTGACGCCGACTGAGCAGCGCGATCTGTACGCCGATGCTCTGGCGAAGAACGGCGTTGCGGTTGAGTATGTTGGTGATCCGGATCTGTCGGCGACTACCGATGTGGTCTTCAGCCAACCGGTTCGTCGTTTCTTCTACGATTTTGTCACGCCGGGAGGTAGTGCCGGTCGTTACGAGATCGCTCCGGGGGTGTTTGCTGGCATCTATGGAACTGGCAAGTACGCAGGTCTGGTTGGTTCGGAAAACCGGATTGGCGTTGGTTCGGCAACATTCTGGGATCGGGAAGAAAACACGGTTGTTTCGGAAACCGATATCGTGATTTCGCCGACGCCGCCGTCAGCCGAGTTGACGTATTCGTTGAAGGGTGAAGTTTCGATCATCTCCATCAACAACGGTGAAGTGCCGACGGGTTCGCTGGCTGCTGAACTGACTGCCAACAACTACGACAGCGGTTTGGAAAGTCAAGATGGTTGGGCAACGCTGAGCCTGACCAACCGTAGCAATGGCGAAGCGCTGCCAGTTATTGGCTACTCGGCCATTAACCTGCGCAACACCAGCATCGGTGCTGCTGGTACCAACTATGGCAATGTGCTGCCGCTGCGTGGTTACGCTGCTCCCGCAGGCGATCTGGAGCCGGTGGAGCCGGAACCCGCTCCGGAGTAATTCGTAACCTCGGTAAGTGAAGTAGTCATTCGTGGCTAAACAAAGGCGGGCTTGCCCGCCTTTGTTTTTTTGTGGCTCCCTTTCGATAGGACTGTGCAATAAGATTCCATGCCTACGCATATATTGAGACAGATGTTAAGTGCCGCAGCATGTTTGGTCTTGGCTGGCCTTGCCCATGCTGCAGAACCGGTTGCTGTACTCGGAGAGGCCAAGGTCGAGGCTGATGACATCAGAGCTGCTGTGATAGGCTTGCAGCCTGACTTGGTGTCCCGTATCGCGGAATCAGATATTTCAGCGCGAACGCTCGTACGCGAGTTGATCACGCGCCGCCTCCTTGCGCAAAAGGCGCTCGAGGAGCGTCTCGATCAGGATCCTGTAGTTCAAGCCCGTATCGAGCAGGCTCGCGAACGGGTTCTTTATGAAGCGCTGATGGCCAGGGCCGACGCGTCGATTGCGGAGGATGCGATCGCTGCTCTCGCGCATGATGAATACCGGGCCAACCGCAATCGCTTCAGTACCCCGGAGCGTGTCAGGGCGCGACATATTCTGATCGCAGGTGGCGACAATATCGAATCGGCACGTGCCCAGGCAGAAGCGATTCGAGCGCGTCTACTCGCTGGCGAGGATTTTGCGGAGCTGGCCGAGACTCTTTCCGCCGACCGTGGCTCGGCCCGACGCGGTGGGGATCTGGGCGCTTTCGCGCGCGGGCGTATGGTGCCTGAGTTCGATGCGGTTGCGTTCTCGTTGGCACCTAATGAGGTTTCGGAGCCGACAAAGACGGAGTTTGGCTATCATCTGATCAAGGTCGAAGAGACGTTGCCGGCGGGCGTGATGTCATTTGACGAAGTGCGAGAAAGTCTTGAGGCGCGGGTACGCCAAAAACTGCGCACGAACGCGCGATCGCAGATAGTGGAGCCGATTCGTAACGACCCTGGCCTGCGGGTCGATCTCCCCGCAGTACAAGCGATCGCGCGTGATGCCGTGCCCGGACCAGTTGTCGACTGACGTTCGCATGAATCTCAAGGACGAGAAGGGTGATTCGTATTCCGGCCTGGCCCCCCACTCCTGGGTAGCGTAAGAATGACGCACCTGTGGACATTGTTTTACGGATTCTTTCGCCGCGAATTTACGGTGCGCTATGCAGGTACCCTGTTTGGGGGCGTGTGGGTCTTGGCCCAGCCGCTGCTGATGTTGGCGATTTACGCCTTTGTTTTTCAGCGTGTTTTCAAAGTTTCGCTGCCTGATCTCGGTGGTGCGAGCTTCGTCGCCTTTGTGGCTGCGGCACTGTGGCCGTGGCTTGCTTTTCAGGAAGGGGTGATGCGTGGTACGCAAGCCATCGTTGCCAATCGCGATCTGGTTCGTAAGGTGAGTTTCCCATACCAGACCCTAGTGCTGGCAGCCGTGGCCTCTGCCTTTGTTCTGCATCTCGCGGGTTTTGTAGTCGTGATGGCGCTGCTTGCGCTGGTCGGTGAGCCAGTACGTGTCTCGGGTTTCCCGGTGGCGCTGTGGGTGTGGCTGGTACTGTTTGGGCTGGCTAGTGGTCTTGCGTTAGTGCTCTCGGCTGCGCAGGTGGTAGTGAAGGACGTCGATCACCTGCTCGGACCGGTGTTCATGTTCGGTTTCTACGTGACCCCGATCTTGTACCCTTTGTCACTGGTGCCGGAATCGATCCGTGGTCTGATGGCATTCAATCCTTTGGTGTATCTGATCGAACCGCTACGCGGTGCGCTGATCCTCGATCAAGGGGACGGTTTGGCTGGGTTGATGATCGCAACGGCCGCCATGATTGTCCTCGTTGGTTTCGGGTTGAGTTTCTTTGGTCGCCTCGCCGGGCGATTCGAGGATTTCTTCTGACATGGCAGAGACGCTCATCAGGCTGCGCGGTGTCGGCAAGACCTACCCTCCGGGGGCGACCGGTGCAGGGCGTTTGCGTACCTTACTTGCACTGTTGCGCGATGCGCCGCAGGAGGAAGGATTTCATGCGCTCCGCGATATCAATCTCGACGTACGCCGCGGAGAATCGCTGGGCCTGATCGGTATGAATGGTGCCGGTAAATCGACGTTGATGAAGATCGTCGCCGGGGTGGTGCGCCCCTCCGATGGAGAGGTGCATATCAAGGCGCGAATAAGCGCCTTGCTCGAGTTGGGAGCCGGTTTTCATCCCGAATATTCGGGCAGGCAGAACGTATTTCTGGCGAGTGCTCTGATGGGGATCCCCGAGCGCGAGACACGTGAGCGCCTGGACGACATTCTTGCCTTTGCCGACATCGGCAAACATATCGAAGAACCTGTCAAACACTATTCATCCGGGATGGTGGTGCGACTGGGTTTCGCAGTGGCGACAGCGATGAAGCCCGACGTGCTTGTCACCGATGAAGTCCTTGCGGTGGGTGATGAATCCTTTCAGCGCAAGTGTGTTGCGTGGATGGAGGACTATCTTTCCGGTGGCGGTACATTGCTGCTGTGTTCCCACAGCATGTATCACATCGAAAAGCTTTGTCGTCATGCGGCTTGGATCGACGGCGGGCGCTTGCGCCAGTATGGTCCTTCAAACGCAGTAGTGCGTGACTATCTTGCGTGGCATGACGCGAAGACCGGTACAGGCCACGCGCAGTTGAATCATACCGAGGTAAAGAGCGAATCGGGTCTCTACGCAATCGAAACGTTCATTGCGAATGGCGGGACAGAGATCGTGCAAGTGGAATTTGAGCGGGATCTGGTTCTGAGCGGTGTTGTTTTTTCGCCAGACGGGCGGCCACCAGGGGTGGCGATCGGCATCGTCCGACTGGATGGGAGTGCATTGTTCGGCGTGTCATCCGATATCTGCAACGTGGCTCTTCAGCCGCTCGGCGAGCGCCGTTTCGGGTTCTTGTTGCGCTTTAGCGCGCTACCGCTGCTGCCAGGGCGTTACGAGTTACGCGCTCACGCGATGGATCCAGAGGGTTACAGAGTATTCGATCAGCATTCGGTAACATTGATCGTGGTGGGCGAAACACGCGAGATGGGTGCGGTGAGACTTAAGTACAGTTGGTTTGACGGTTGAGGAGTCGGTCGGAGACGACACAAGTAGCTAGCAACAGGGTTCGAAGCTTGTTGCGGAGCCGTCTGCGCCTGGAAGCTGTCAAGCGAACCTGTAGATTGGTAACCGTCGCGTACGTGCGGAGCGTTGACTTGCAGGGTTTAGGTGAGGGGGTTCGATCTGTATTTGCTTGACGGGATGGTGTTGTGAGGGTTGTGCGTTCGCTTGCCATGCTTGCATTGGGCGTGATTCTGCCGTGGCGGCTGTTGTTGGCCGTTCTGAAGCGTTTGGCCCGACGTGTGGCGAATCAGCTCGACGTTGGGCCGGATCTTAATCCAGGTAGTCGTCGTGACTTGATCGCCCGTACCACGCTCTACCGAATGATCGAGGAGGTCGACCTTGCCTTGGTCAATGTCCGTGGTTCAGCCTGGTTTGAACGCTGGGTCACACGAGAAGGCCCGCCATGGCCGGATGTTGGGCCGTTCCTAGTGCTGACGTTTCACTATGGAGCCGGTTTGTGGTCACTCAGCGACCTTGGTTGCGAAGGGCGCCGTGTCGCTTTCGTGCACGCCTCATTGCCTCCACCGCCGGATGTTCGCCCAGGCTTCGGCGATCATCTGGTTCAGGCGCGCCTGAATGCCGTTGCACGGCTTGGGAATGGCGTCACGATCACCGTTGGGGGGGCTGCGCGTCGGGCGGAGGAATGGCTTGCAGGCGGCGGGGTGGTTCTTGGCTTGATCGACGCACCTCATTACGGCAGACGCCGCTCGATGAATGTTGATGTCATGGGTCGGACATTGGCCTTTCCGTCGGGTTTGGTCGAGTTGGCGATTCGGTCGTCAGTGCCGATCTATCTTTACACTATGGGTCTCGATGGTGATGGGCCCAAAAGATTGCTTTCGGTCGCCGGACCGTTCAGGCCCGCACGTGCGCAGGATCTGGCGCGAGACTTGGGTGTGTTCTTCTCGGCGGCTGTTTGCCGCGATTCGGCCGCATGGGAGTTTCGGACGATTGCCGATCAAGCATTCCCTCGCATGCCGAATTGCGCCGTGGGTGTGCACGAGCACTGATCGAGCATCGTCGATATTGATCTTGGACTATCAGAGCGGGAGGTGTTCTCATGAAAGTGTCGCTGGGTTCGGGCGGGGTGCGATTCGACGGGTGGACACATCTTGATGCCGATCCTGCCTGTCATCCCGATATGCTGGTTGATCTAAGTGGCCCTTTGCCTTTTGAGAATGGAACGGTCGACTTTCTGCAATCCGAGGATTTCATCGGGCAACTCGATTTTGCTCAGGCAAAGCGCTTCTGCGCCGAGTGCCACCGGGTTCTGAAACCCGGAGGAGCGCTTCGTCTGCTCACGCCGGACCTTGAGCTGCTTGCCCGTATGTACCTTGCTAAAGACTACAGATTGAGGGATTTATGGGAGCGTGAGGTCGGAATTCCGCTCGTGACACGCACCTTGGGCGAATTAGTACATTGTGCACTCACGTTCGCGCAGCAGCGTAGCTTCTTCGATGAAACGACGTTGCGCGCCTTGCTTGAACCGGCCGGCTTCGAGGTGTCCCGGGTGGCCTACCAGCAAAGTGCTTTTCCTGCGTTGCAGGGTTTGGACCTGCGTTCCCCGGACAATGCGATCAGTCTCTATCTTGACTGCGTGAAACCCGTTGCGCCCAGCCGGGTAGACCTCGCATCCGACTGATTCGCGAGCCTGGCTGACATGCGTTTGATCCTTACCTATCACGCAACCAGATTGGAGAGTCTCGACCCGCGGGGTTGTGATGTTCTGCGCCTCGCTGCCGATCTCGGGATTCTGTTGGATTCGGGTTTGCCGGTTTTGCCGCTCGGGAAGCTGCTTTCGCCGGATTGCCGGCATGGCGTGGCGATCACCCTAGACGACGGGACTCGTATTGATGCTGAACAGCATCGTCACCCCCGTCTGGGCTTGCTGCCTTCGATACTGCAAGTGCTGCATGAGGCACGCAACAAGATACCCGCGATTTGTGCCAGCAGCTTTGTGATTGCCTCCCCGCTCGCGCGTTTGGAAATGGCACGGGCCCTGGCGCAGGACTTCGGTGACGATCTGATGCACGACAGATGGTGGCCCGAGGCGCAACGGAGTGGTTTAATGGCGCTCGAGAACCATAGTTGGGACCACAACCATCCCCTTGTGGCACACACTGCGCAGCGCGAAAATCGCAGGGGCAGCTTCTTGGATATCGAGACAGAGGCCGAAGCCGAAGCGGAAATCGCGGCTGCAAGCGACTACATCGCAAGGGCTGTCGGTGTTCGGCCGCGCTACTTCGCTTATCCGTTTGGCGATGTCAGTGCGTTCCTGCGCGACAGCTGGTTGCCCAGGCGCGGCCCCGAAATCGGGCTTGAGGCTGCATTCGGTACTGAGCCGCGCCTGCTTGCAGATGGCGATAATCGTTGGGCGCTCCCCCGCTTCGTAAGCGGTCGTGACTGGTGCGATGAAGATGGCTTGCGGGCCCTGCTTCGTACCGATTGATTCTCTCGTGGGCATTCGACTACTCCTGTTCGCCGAGGTCGGCCCAGCGTACGGTTTGCGTGGCCATGGCAAGTCGATGCAGCACAAGCGCTGGTCTAGCCAGAGAGACGCATGGTAACGTAGCGACCCTGATATTCACCTTATTCGGCATATTCATGCATCAAAGCTCCCTTGAAAAAATGCGCTCGTTTCGCGAACGTCACTTGCGTGGACGAGAGTCAGAGTCGCTTTCCATCCTTGATGTCGGCGCGATGGATGTGAACGGGAGCTACCGACCGATTTTCGATGTTCCAGGCTGGCATTATCGGGGCGCCGATCTCGAGCCGGGTCGCAACGTCGATATCGTCTTGTCGGACCCGTACCGCTTTGCCGGAGTGGCGTCGAGCTCGCTCGATCTGGTCATCTCGGGGCAGGCGCTTGAGCACATGCCTCGTTTCTGGATGTTTTTTCTCGAAGTCTTCCGTTGCCTCAAGCCTGGCGGGCTCTGCTGCATCATTGCGCCAGCGGGGGGGTACGAACATCGCTACCCGGTCGATTGTTGGCGATTCTACCCGGACGGGATGATTGCGGCTGCAGAGTTCGCGCGGCTTCAGCCGGTCGAGGTGTTCACCGACTGGACTCCTCGAGAGGGTTATCCTGATGACAGCAAGGTTTGGCAAGATACGGTCTTGATCGCGCGCAAGCCAGTCGTGGGTAGCGCACGGGCGGCACGCCTGGCGTTGCGTGCCTGGATGATGCGCGCGCTGCGATGATTGGTGTGGGGGCGTATATCGGGTGGGGTCTCATCGCATGAGCGAGGCCAGTGTAGTGTGGGTGACCGAGTGCGCCCTTGCATCAGCGTCTGGCGCACAGGTGGTCCTGCAGTTGCGTCTGGCCGAGTCGTTCGATAGCCGCTGCGGAGATTCAATCGTGGTGTTCGAGCAAACGCTCGAGGAGATCCAGCTGCGGCTGAGTGCGCATTTTGCGCCCCTGACGCTGGCGCGCGAATTTGTCGGTCTGCTTGGGCGGATGCGCCCGCATCAGGTCAGGATAGACGTGCTGTCGGGTGTAAGTGCCGATCTTGCACGCCTTGCACTCGCGCTGGGTTTCGAGACCGTCGTCCGGGCGCCCGCGCACGAGCGTTTGGAGATCGGCGATGCCGATGCGGTTCGTTGGTTGCGGGCGTTGCTCTCGATGGTGGATGGCTTGCTGTCGGTGAGCGAAGAAACGGCCACTGTTTTGGAAGGGCTCGATGTGCCCAGGCTGAATGCCTGGCCGCTTGGAAACGCACGTTCAGTCGCGGCGGGTGGGGTATGGGGCTATCAAACCTACGCAATTGGACGGCGTGATCATGAACTTCTGGCGCTTATGCAGAGGGATTTAGTCGAGCATTTTGCCGGGTGCCGGAAGGTACTCGACCTCGGCTGCGGCACCGGCGTGTTTCTCGACCAGCTGGTGCGTGCCGGGTTCATGCCGAGTGGGGTGGAGCGTAATGCCGACAGCGTGCGTTATGCGCGTGCCCTCGGCCTCGATGTGATTGAGGCCGATGCGCTGGAGTATCTCGAACGCAGCGTTGAGCGCTTCGACGGTTTGTATTGTTCGCATTTTGTCGAGCACTTGCCAATCGATGGTGTCGAGCGGCTGATCCGTGCGTGTGCCGCAGCTTTGAGACCCAACGGGGTCGCTCTTTTCGTGTTTCCCGATCCTGAGTCTATCCGGAGCCAGTTACTTGGATTCTGGCGTGACCCCGAACACGTGCGTTTCTATCATCCGGAACTGGTCGAGCTGATTGCTGAGACAAACGGGCTCGTGCTCGAGTACAGCAGCGCCCGTGCGGAAGGGCGTGCGGTGGTGCCGTTTTCAATGGCGCCGATACCCGCACCAACACACGAGGCGCCGTCCGGTTGGTGGCAGCGCTGTCTTGCGCGTATGGGGGTCGCCTCAAGCGCGGCGCTGGGGCGGGAGCGTGCCTATGCGCGCTGGCTCGAGGAGCGCATGAAACAGTTGTGGACTGTCAACCAGACTTGGGCATGGAATGACAATGCGGTGTTGCGGATGCGAAAGCGTGATGATTGCGCATGAGCCGTATCGGTTGGGCAATTACTCGTACCCAGGAAATCCGACGCCTTGCAGGCGCCCAAAGCCATGATGAATGCCGGACCGGTGAGTGCCCGTGCCCGAGGGCGGACGTTTTGGTCTTTTTCACGCGTGATGTTGTTGAGCTTGGCTATGGCGGGGGTGCTGCTGGCTGGTTGTGAGCGTGATTCGGCTTTATCTCCGAACGCAGTGCCAGCGGAGCCGTTGCAGGCGTCGGCCGTGGTTGCCGATGGCAGTTCGGCATTGCAGGAGGTTGCGAGTGATCGTCTTACCCCGCCCGAATCAGAGGGGGAGGTTGCCGGCGAACAGCCGGAGGTAGTGGTGGGTTGGGGAGCGCTGCCGGCTTACGACGGTCAACTGCCGAGCCTTGCCGCAATCAATATTTTCGACGCACGGATCGAGACCGTACTAGAGGGGCTCGATCGTCCATGGGCGTTCGAACTCATCGCCGATGACGAAGTGCTGATTACCGAAATCGGTGGGCGCTTGCTTCGCTATCGCTTTGGTGATCGTGGGCCGGCCGAGGTCGCCAATGTACCGTCGGTCGTGCGTCGCGAAGAGCAGACGGGGTTGTTGGATGTCGCGCTTCATCCAAATTTTGCGCACAACGGCTGGGTGTATCTGAGCTTCGTGGCGGAGGACCCCAGAGCTCCCGGTTACTATGCGACTGCCCTTGGTCGCGGCGTCCTCGCCGGCAACTCTCTCGAGAATTTCGAGGAACTGTTGGTGGTCAGCCCTTATGGATGGTCGCCGTCAAATTTTGGTGGGGCGATAGCCTTTGTCGACGACCGCCACTTGCTGGTGTCGATAGGCGATCGATCGGAGGGGGCACTGGCCCAGCGCAAGGATCGTCTGCAGGGCAAGATTCTGCGCCTGAAGGATGATGGTGGAATCCCCTCGGACAATCCTTTCGTCGGCGACCCTGCGGCTGATGGGCGCGTCTACGCGTTGGGCGTGCGCAATCCGCAGGGGTTGATTCATGATCCGGTTTCCGGCCGGGTGTTTGAGGCCGAGCATGGTCCTTTAGGCGGCGACGAGGTGAATCTGATCGAGGCGGGTGCGAACTACGGTTGGCCGTTAATCACCTATGGGAAGGACTACACCAAGGCGCCGATTGGTGAAGGCAGCCACCGTGACGGCATGCGCCAGCCCTTGTTCTACTACCTGCCGTCCGAGGCGATTTCACCGCTGGTGATGTATCGTGGGGCAATGTTTCGGGACTGGGACGGCGATCTGTTGGTGGGGGCATTGAGAGGCCGTTTGGTCAGCCGCCTGGATCTCGATGGGGATGTCGTGCGCTCCGAGTACCCGATCCTGACTGAACTCGATTCTCGGATACGGGACCTCAAAGTGGCCGCGGATGGTTCCGTCCTCATACTCACCGAATCTGGGAGCCTTCATCGTCTCTATCGTGACCCCGAGTCGGACGTGGCCAGTGAGCCGGCAGATCCTGCGGTCATCTATGCGCTGGTTTGTGCCGGTTGCCACGACCGTGGAGCCTACAAGGCGCCCCATCCCGACGATGCGGCTGCGTGGGTCGCAGTGCTTGCGCAGCCGCTCGAAGAGACCTATCGGAATGTCTTCAATGGCAAGGGAAGCATGCCCGAGAGGGGGCTGTGCCATCTATGCAATGACGAGCATCTGAGGCAGACCATCGACTACGTATTGGAGCGCGTACGTCGTGGTGTGCCTGCCCGATGAGCGAATGCGGAGTCGTGTGCCCTTGATCTGAAAACTCCGAGCGGGGGTGGGACTCGTGATGCCGTTCAGACGCTCCAAACCCGCTTGACGGTATTGAGGGTATCGCGCTGGTTCGACTATTTCGCATTGCGAACGATGTCCTGATCTTTGGCTTGTCTTCCTGGTCCGGTTCTGCAAGAGCCTACAGCCGGCTTCTTTATCCCTGCATGCGTGATTGTCCCCGAGGCTCTGCGATGGAAACGGGGTGGCCGGACGCTTACTTTCGATGCGAAGGTCGCCTATATTCGCGGCTAAGGATTTGGCGACTTCGGGCGGTGGTTCGTAAGCGTTCTACGGCCTCACCTTGTCCGCAGGCAATCAGGTTTGCCCAGGCAGCAGCGGCAGCAACTCGTCAAGGCGGCTGTAAGGCCATGCAGGCAGTTTCTCCAAGGTGTCCTTGAGCCAGGCATAGGGCTCCAGGCCATTGAGTTTTGCGGTGGCGAGTAAGCTTTGGATGGCGGCAGCGCGACGGCCGGCGCGTTCGGAACCGCTGAACGGCCAGTTGCGGCGCCCGAGGGCAATGGGTCGGATTGCGTTTTCGACGGGGTTGTTGTCGATTGGCAGGTCGCCGCTGTCGGCGTAGCGGATCAGGGCAGGCCAGCGCTTGAGGCTATAGTCGATGGCGCGGGCCAGGCCGCTGCCGTCGGCGGTCCTGAGCCGCTGGGCGATGAGCCAGTCGTGCAGCGCTCGCAGGCGCGGTTTCGCTTCGCTTTGGCGCAGTATCAAACGGGCGACGGCATCGGCGTCGCGCGCCTGCGCTTCGAGCGCATACAGCTCACCGATGCGGCGCAACGCCTCTTCGGCCACCGGGTGAGTGCCAGCGGCCTGCAGGTCGAAGAATTTTCGTCGGCAATGCGCCAGGCAGGCCAACTCGATGACACCTTGCTGGAAGCTCGCTTTGTATCCGCCGTAGTCATCGACCATCAGATGGCCGCGCCAGTCCTGCAGGAAGTTGCGTGCATGCACGCCGCTGCGGCTGGTTTGATAGTCGAACACGACGATTCTGGGCACACCTTGCAGATCGTTGCTGCGATAGGCCCATAGATACGCGCGCTTCGTCTTGCCCTCGCCGGGGTCCAGTTGCTGGACGGGTGTTTCGTCGGCATGCAGGACCGCACCCCGTTTGAGCAGGACCACCAGCCGATCGACCAGCGGTTGCAGCCCCACGCCCACTTGCCCGACCCATTGCGCCAAGGTCGAGCGGGCGATCGGGACACCCTGGCGCTCGCTGATCTTCTCGATGCGGTAAAGGGGTAGATGATCCAGGTACTTCTGGATCAGCACCCAGGCATGCAGGCCCGGCGCAGCCAGGCCGCCGTCGATCACCGAAGGCGCCACCGGCGCCGCCGTGACCGTTTCGCACGACCGGCAGGCGTATTGCGCACGGATGTGACGATGGACGAAGAAGCGCGCCGGCTCCACGTCCAGTTGTTCACTGATGTCCTCGCCGATCAGCACCAACTCACGGCCACACTGCCCACACGCGCATGAGGCCGGTTCGTGCCGATGCTCGATCCGGGGCAGTTCTGGCGGCAACGGTTTGCGACCGGTCGGACTGGGCCGGCGCGGTGCGCTGCCCTCCAACTGATCTGCACAACCGTCTGCGCTCGCCGGATCTCGATCCGGATGTCGCTCGAAGATTCGGCGGGGGGCGTCTGCACCGTCACCGGCACGAAGGTTGGTGCGCACGCCTGAGAAGGCGCTACCGCACAAGGATCACCCTTCGCTGACATCTCCTGCTGCGCCCGCTCGCGGTGGGCTTTGACCCATTTGCGCACGAAGTTGGTGTTGAGCTGGTTGGCCAACGCCACGGCTGCAATCGAGACACCCGGCTGCAGGCAGGCTTCGATCACCCGTGCCTTGAATTCCGGCGAATGTCGCCGCCGCGTCCGAGGTGCGGGAAGAGAAATGAGTATCGAGTCCGACTCCATGTGTCCACGTGTCCGCCAAAAATGTCGCGGACACTATGCTCGTCATCGAATCCCCGCTCAGGAAGGTGGAGTGGCTGAACGCTTACCGTGGTTCTGCCCAGTTGAATGTTGCGATAGGGCTGTACGACTACCGGGAGAAGAGCCGAAGCATGCCGTACTGTTCAAGTTCTGGCGTTACTTGTGGCGCTTAAGCAGGTGGCGCGCAACAAAGCTGAGCAAGGCGTCGAGGGCTGTTCGAGTCAAACGGCCCAGGCGGGGGGTGCTGGCGCTTTTGTCGCGCAAGTAGCGCACAAAATCGATCAATACAAGCCGAAGCGGTACTTGGCGATCTATGTGCAGTGCGCCGATGTGCTCACGTCCATCCGGCAGCGTGCCGGGAGCAGGGCCTGCCTTACCGCATGCGGCATCGAGCGGCGCCAACTGGTGGTAGGCATTCACCATGTCCCTCCGGGTGGTGACGTGCATCTGGCTGATTACTGACCGCACATGCGCGAGTGCATGGCGATCGGCGTCGAGTGTGCGCAGGGTTTCCAGCAGCGCCGTGGGTGTGGGGTCGATCAGCCATCCGTTCCGCCCCTGTTGGATTCGGTCCGCAAAGGCGCCGAGACGTGTTGCTATAGGCGGAATGCCGAATGCCCACAGTTCGCTCAGCGTATAGCTGAACGTTTCGGGAACGATGGACAATAGCAGCCCTGCATGGGGTTGAATCCGCCCGAGCAGTTCGGGGAGTTCCGTATGTCGGTAGGCGGGCACGCACGTGACCCCTGAGAGCCCGTGAAATCTCGAGCCTTCTTCACCGCAGCCGATGAGGTGTAGGTCGGCATAGGCCGTAAGTGCTTCGAGCGCCTCGAACAGGAGATCGGCACCCTTGTGTGGTGCCAGGCTGCCGAGCACCACCAGCGTCAGGCGCCCCCCCGGTTCGAACCGGGGGGGCGGGGGCAGGTCCATACCATTCTCGACGACACTCGCGGGAAGGTGGGCCAATTCGGGTACGAGCATGCGCAGGTGGTCGATGACGGAGGCGCTCGGTGCGGCCAGACGTATCCCGGGCCGCTGCATCAGCACGATGTAGCGGTGCCGAACCGCTTGCCAATCCCGCTCGTCGGTATCCTTGAAGAAGCGGTTGAGCGGGTTGGTCGAAAAGCAACTCGCCAGTCGTGATATGTCGCACTGGGTACAGACGCCGTCGAAGCGAATGACCAGCGCAGGGCAGAACGGGAAGTAGTCGTGGGCGCAAACCAGGGTAGGCAGGACGGTGTCCAGCGCGTCCAGCGCATGCCCGATCAATGACGAGATCAACAGTACTTTGACGTCGAAGTCCCGGATGATCTCGGCCAGTATTTGCCGGTACTGATGGTGGGCCTGTGCGACTGAACGAATGGGTAGATCGAGCGGCCATTCCCGCAATGGCGAGGCCATCTCCGGGCCGGCATAGAGGACGATGCGCTGACCGAAGCAGCCCCAGGTGCCGATCGAGCGCAGCACCAGATTGTGGCGGGCGCTGTCAGCTTCGCACATGTCTTGTACCCATTTGCCCAGACCGCCACCCCATGAATGGGTGATGTGCAACTGCACCGGCCGAAGCATTGGCGTGGTGTCTGGAAGTGCCGGCTCACCTCGGGCCGCAGCTTCACCGAAGGCATGTCGCATGCGCCCGAGTGGATTGGCAATGGCGTAGTGATGCTGGTCGGCGGATGAGCCGATTGCGAGTGCTTGTACGGCCAGCGCCCGTTGGGGGGCCATGTCTGCATGTAGCCAGTCGCAGGCGAGTACTGCCCAGCCGCGGCTGTTCAATTCAAGTATCAGTTGTTCGGGTTGAACGAGTAGTTGCGGATCGCAGGCGTGTAGAGCATCGCCACGAAAAAGTGCACAACGCCCGGAAACGATCGGTGCATCGAAGAGGTGGGCATGTGACAGGGTGCCGAGCCAGCGGTCCACTGCGCATGCTCGGAGCCAGTGCGGGCGTTTGCCCGCGAAAGGATCGAGCAGGGGGTGTTCGTCAGATAGTGGCGATACGACGCCTGCATCGGGTGCCCGCAGCAGTGCGTTGCGCAGGCGATGCACCCAATCATCGGGCAACTCGGTGTCGAGCCGTGCGTACGCGACGTTGCGACCGGGATGTCGGGCAGCACAGCTGGTGACCGCGAACAGGGCTGCCCCCGCTGTCGTGCTGTTCGCGGGTTCTGTTTGAAGTGTCGCGGTATACGCTGGTCCGAATGCCGCCAGCGCGCTGCGGCAAGCGTCGAGCGTGTGCGATGGCGCATACAGTGTGAGCGATTCCTGTACGCGACACCAGCGATGCAGGTGCGCCGGGATCTCTTCGGGCCCCAGGTCTCCCGGGCAGTGCAGGCAGATCACCCAATCGGGGGGGGCGGTAGCCATTTCGCCACGTTCAGGCAAGCAGACGTCCTGCCAAGCGGCCGAGAGTGCGCAATACGCCAGCAACGAGTCGTTTTCGCCAGCCTGACAGACGATGCGATTGATTGAGCCGGTTCTCGGAAAATTTAAGGAAATCCTGGACCGCGACGGCGTAGCGCGCATCGTAGCGGGCGATTAACACGCCCGGCGGTGCGGCGGCGGCACCGTTGATGGCATACCAGTCGCGGTAGCATTTGTTGGTTGGCGTGGTCGCGTAGGGGTCGGGGAAGGCGCGCCGCAGGTCTTCCCGCTGGCGGTACAGCGTGCGCTCCGCCTTGTCGATCGGCGTGCCGTCCGCGTAGCAGGCATGGCGGGCCGGCAATCGACCGAGCGCGGACTGGCCTTCGCGCTCGCATGCCTCTATGTACCAGTTCCGTAGTTCGTGAAGGGCTGGATTGCCGTCGCCGTACTTGCCCAGCATGATCTCCTGAGCGCCGCTGTCAAAACCGGAAAAGTGGTAGAAACCCAGGACTTCGTCATTGACGCGCACGCCATCTGCGAGTGAGCCGCCGACGTGGCGATGGCTGAGATTCCAGGTCGCTACGTTGAAACCCGAATCGCGCATCACCTCGATATCGCTGAAAAAGCACGGCGCGAGATCTACCCAGCGTTGGTCGGTAAACAAACCTTCGCCGATCGCATCCCGACAGAAGTGCTCGAGCCGGGCGGCCCACCAGTCGATGAATCTGCGCCCCTCATCCGAATTGCGCACCCCTAGAAATCCGAGGTTGAACACGCCGTGTTTCAGGCTTGCAATCTCGTTGTCGGCGATCGCCTCGAGTGTGTCCTCGGGTTCGCACTGGTGTGGCGTGAGCAGGATGCTGTGTCGGTCGAGGCGCTCGATGAGCTCGTCGAGGCGGTCGAAAACGACCATGTCGGGATCAAAGTAGAATGCTTTCTCGGCACCCGGCAAGTCGAGCAGGCGTTGAAAGGCAAAGCCCTTGACCGCGGTGCAAAGCTCGACCACCGTGTGGCCGAATGCCCACTGGGCCGCTTGCTCGATTGCGAGATCTTCCAGCCGGATAAGGTGGTCGAACGGCTCTGCGGCAAGATCGAAGCCCGGTGGCGGAACATCACTGAGCATGAGATGGAACTGTACTTCGGGGGCCCGCTGCTTGACCGACCGCGCGAGTACCCGCGCCTTTGGCAGATAGTTCGAGGTGATGCTGGTAAAGACGTGTACTGCTCCGTAATTCATTTGAGCCTCAGGAATTTCAGCGTTTTGCGGGCGATGCTGCGCAAGCGCTGGTCAAGTGTTCGGTTGAAGCGCGCTTCGAGATCAAGGAGCCTGGCGAGCGCTTGTTCGCGGCCTTGAATGGCCAACTCGAGGTTGGCAGACACCGACTGGATATCGGCTTCGCGATCCTTTACGAACCTGTCGGCCTTTGCGAGTGCTTCGTCGAGGTCATTGCCGCGCGTTCTCGCTTCATTGAGCGCATTGTCGAGAAAGGCAAGGGCGCGCTCGCGCGCGGCGGCCTCTTCGTTCAGGTGATCGACCTGTTCGGTGAACTGCTCGTGACAGCGCACCAAGTCCATCTTGAGTTCAGCTACGACCACTCCGGCATCATTGGTCGACCGCCGTGCGCGTGCCATCGACAGCCCCGTTCGTATGTCGATGGCAGGGTCCGCCCGAACGAAGGCAGCGACCTTGGGGCCATAGTCGGGGTGCTTCTGGGCGATGATCTGCTCTGCATGTTCGACCCTTTGCAGGCGAGTGTCGCCAAAGCTCACCGAGCCCTCGTGAAAGACGAAAACGTCTGCACACAGCAGATGGCTCCATCCCATCGCATCGGCGCGCATAGAGTAGTCGCACTCCTCGCCGTAGCCTCGTCCGAACGTTTCTGCATCGAAACCGGCGAGTTCGGTCCAGCAATGACGCTTCAAGTACATGCAGGAACCGACTGCAGTGGGGATTTCCACATGCTTGCCGGTGTTGATCTTGGCGCAAAGCTGATCCAGTTCGGCAAGCGACCATCCCGGCGGAAGATCGTTTTCCCGTCCTATATGGGGATAGCTGCAGATGGTTGCGTTGTTCGAAAGCGGGGTGGCCGTTGCGGCAGCGGGGTGGGTCGCGATGCATGCGGCAAGCCGGTCAACCCAGTTGCCGCTGACTTCGCAATCACTGTTCAACAGAATTGCATCGCGCTCGGGATGGAGCATCATCGCGCGGTTGACCGACCTGACGAACCCCAGATTGGTTTGATTGACCAAAAGCGTGATGCTGTCGTCCGCAGCCAGTCGCTGGAGCCATGCCCTGATCTCGGGCTCGGGGCTGTCGTCGTTTACGACGACCAACTCGGTCGGGGTGATGTTGGGCGAAGCCAGAACCGATTCGAGGCAACGCTGGGTCTGCTCCAGCCCTTTGAATACCGGGACGATGATATCGATCGGGGTTGGGATGATCTGATCCTGTAATGGATTGTTCATGATCGAGTATCGTCCGGGTTGAGCGCCCACTCACCCGGGCGCCGAGAAAACCGAAGATTATCGTCGATATGGGGTGAGACTGCCACTCAACGCGTTGCTGGTATCGGCGGTGTGGTGGATTTTGCGCGTTTTCGCTGCATTAGCGGTTTTTCGAGAAAGTGCCAACTCGCGGCCGACATGAGGATCGTGCCGACAAGCACCCACTGGAGCAAAGTCGAGCCGCGTACCCAGGGAAGTGTCATCAAGCTGGTCAGTACCAGTGTGTGCCAGAGGTAGATGCCATAGCTTATCTGGCCCAAGTAGCCGGCTGGCAGCAGGAGGCCCAAGCGTTTGTATGGAAACGTCACCGCAGCCGCCAGTATCACCACGAATGCGCCGGCCAGCAGTGTGCGCCAGAACGTGATCATGCCAGTGCTACCCCAGTAATCCGGGTTGACCCAAAAAAGCAGGGTTGCACCCTTGAGCGCGGCAGCGCCGATCAGGCTCAAAAGCACGAAGTTCTTCCATGACGGGGTCAGGAGTCGAGCGAGATAGTACCGCTCACGGTTCAACGTCAGCAGGGCGAGGGCGATGCCGAATCCGAACGCATCCAGTGTTCCGGGTAGTTGCGATGAAAAGACATGTTGATAGTGGGGAGTGGAAATCCCCGGTTCCAGTACTAACGTGGTGGCAAATCGGTATGCCCATGAAATGGATATGAACAGGACGAGAGCCTTTAGTGGCGACGTTCTTGAGAGCCAGGGGGTTATTAGGGCGATCAAGAAGTAGAACTGCATTTCAAGGGCCACGGACCAGTTGGGGCCGTTCAGGGAGCCATGCGTGGACGGGTGCAGGTTGTGAATGAAAAACACATGGCTGAAAACGTGCGCGATCACCTTGGCGGGCTCCAGAAAGAGTATCCCGGGTGTGATGAACCAAATGTATGCGAGAAGTGTGCAGAAGTAGAGCGGCGCAATGCGCATCCAACGCCGGTAGGCGAAGTCGCGCACGAAAGCCTCGTTTGCGAATCGATAGCCGGATACAGCGGACAAGGTGATCACAAAACCGCTGATTACAAAAAACAGGTCGACGCCGATCCACCCGATTCGCGGCCATAATGCCAGGCCCGTAATCGGAAACTCCTTCCACTGCCCCACTTCGATTACGTGATAGACCACGACCAGCAGCGCGGCGACTGCGCGCAGAATGTCGATGCATGGATAGTGCTCAACGCGAGGGGGTTCTTGGCGTGTATTGGCAATCATGAATGCGCCTGGTCGCTGAAATGGTGCTGCTAGGTACCTTGGTGTAATCTTGGACGGCATCAAGTTTGGCGCGATGATACCACTGGCATGTGGTGGCGCGCAGTGGCACTGCGGCATGTGCCTGCCACGTTGTCGTTGATGATTTGCGCTCGTGGTTGGCGCACCCGCATTACCGTCGGCACTGATGCTTGAACTCGTCGAGTTGACGGCGATTAGGAAACTCAATGCAAGCGCAAAACCTACTCGATCGCGCATTTTGGCCGCTGCTGACCGCGCTGTTGCTCGCGATTTATCTGCCCGGGATCGGCAATGAATTGATCTTCGATGATGCCCGTCTCACCGACGGGACGGTTTTCGAATCCTATGGCAGCCTGCTCGAGTTGCGCCAGCGCGCGCTATCGTACGGCAGTTTCGTGTGGGTCGAGGCGATCGTCGGCGAGGGGTGGTGGAAGCAGCGCTGGGTCAATCTGCTGCTGCATGCGGGTGTCGTGGTGCTGTTGTACGTCTTCTTTGCGCGCTTGCTGGCGCATGCACGCCTGGGCGAGGAGGTCGAGTCCGCGCCGGGTTTCCTCGCTTCGCGGCGCGCTGCGTTGCGTATTGGCGTGGCGCTGTTTGCGCTCAACCCGGTTGCGGTCTACGCGGTGGGCTATCTGATACAGCGTTCGATTGTGCTGGCGACCTTGTGGGTGCTGGTCGCGTTGATCGCATTCTTGAGAGGGGTGGAGAAGGGTGGGTGGCCGTGGTTCGTGCTTGCCTTGTCCGCTTATGTGCTCGCGGTGTCGGCCAAGGAGCACGCAGTGACCGCTGTGGCGCTTGCCGTTCCGGTGTACGTTTTCGTCAAGCGTCCGCCTGGCCGTCGGATTGCAGTGCTGGTGGCGGTGGCCGGCGCGGTGCTGGTGGCCGGGGGCGCTGTACTCGTGCAGATCTACGGCAATATTGCCGGCGAGGCCTTCGATGACTACAGCCGCCAGTATGCGGCGCAACTCGAAAGCCTGCGGCCGGGCGTCACCGATTCGATCTATCCGCTGAGTGTAGTGAATCAGGCGGCCTTGTTCTTCAAGTATGGTTTGCTGTGGTTCGTGCCGGTCGTGGCATGGATGTCGATCGACCTGCGCCCGGTCTTTCCGTTGTCGATGACTGCCTTCCCGCATGTCCTGGGGGCGGTGGCTTACCTTGCGGTGTCGGGATTTTCCGCATGGGCGGTGTTGCGTCGGTCGGATGTGTTCGGCTGGGTGGGGCTTTGCCTGCTGATTCCGGTGACGTTGTTCGCGACCGAGTTCGCATTGCCGTGGCTGCAGGATCCTTTCGTGCTGTATCGCAGCTATCTTTGGGCGATTGGTGTGCCGGGCGTGCTCTGTATTCTGCTCGTCGGTACGCGCCCGGTCTTGATCTATGCGATCGGCGGCGTGGTGGCCTTGGTGTTTGCCCTGCTCGCGTTCGAACGCAATCTCAGCCTCGAGAACGAAACCAGTGTCTGGTCGGATGCGGCCGCCAAGATCGATCTCCAGGCACCCCCGAATGCGGTCGGGCGTTGGCGCCCATATCTGAATCGGGGTAGTCGGCAGCTCGCGAACGATGCGCCCGAGCGGGCACTACCCGACTTCGAATGGGCCGACGCGCTGGGCGAGCCGAATGGCTCGGCACGTTTCAATATCGGAGTGGCCCTGCAGATGCTGGGGCGCCATGCGGATGCGGTCGAAGCGCTGATGCTCGCCGAGCGCAAGGGCTTTACCGAGGGAGCGCTGTACTATCATCGCGCCGAGTCGCGGCATGCACTCGGCAGGTACGCCGATGCGTTCGCCGATTACGGTATTGCGCTGCAAAAGATCCCCGATCCCGCGGTGGCGGCGCATACGCGCCTGCGCCGCGCCGAGGCGGCGATCCCGATCCAGCAATATGATGTTGCCGTAGGCGATTTCGAGCTGCTGCTCGAGACACAGCCGGATGACTATCGCCTGTTGATGGGCCTGGGCATGGCGCATGTGGGGCGTCAGGACGGTGCGAAAGCGCTGCCGATCTTCGATCGCCTGATCGCGATGCGTGCAACCGCTGCTGCGCATTATGGTCGTGGCTTGGCGCGATTCCTGTCGGGCGACAAGCTGGGAGCGCTTGCCGACCTCGATCTGGCACTGAACATGGAGCCGGGCAATGCCGCGTTTCGGGCGCACCGTGCGCAGATTGCGGCACAGCCGTGAGGGGGCTCAACTGCGCTGTGGGTGCGATCGACCGTCTGGTAGCAGTGATGCGCACCGAAAGAGGCAGACGGTGATTCGTGGCGTGTGGATCGTCGCCTGCCTGGCGTCATGTCTTGTCGTGGCGTGGCCGACGCGCGTGGCTGGTGGCATCACCGATCCGGCGCTGGAGCGTTTGTTGCATGATGCCGGCGTCGAGTCTGTTTCGGTCGTCCCTGATCGGGCGCGCCTAGACGCGTCGGCGACCCGTGTGCAGCAGTTGCCCTTTTATCGCGCGCTGATGGATGCGCCCTTGAACGCGCCCTATCGTGTGGGAATGCTGGATCGCGTTGTTCGTGACGCGGCGGATTCGCCGCATGCGCTGCTCCTGGTCGCGGGTGCGCTCACTGGTGCCGAGGTCTGGCGCATACCGGGTTCGGTGCCATCGGCTGGCGCTGCTGGCGACACCCCGGATTCGGCCGGCCGTTTGGCGCGTGCGCTCCGTGCGATTGCCGCAGGGTCGGCGGCCGGCGGACCGGGTCCTGAATTGTCCTTGCCAGACCTCAAGCGCGCGGATGCCTTGCGCGACGAACTGGCCGAGCTGCTCGAAGCCATTGTCGTCGCCGAGCAATTTCGGCAGCGTGCGCTGGCGGCGATGCCATCCGAGCTTACGCCTGCCTTGTTGCTACGTCAGGCGGTTGATGGCCGGATGGTGCTTTTCGAGGCGACCGATTTCCGGCGCCTGCTACCGGCGCTCGAGATGATCGCGCTGCTTGCCGGCATGCAGGACCTTGTCGCCGCCACACAGCGCATGATCGCGTTTCTCGAGGCGGCAGACGATCTGCCGCGGGTGGCCTGGCATGTCGACACACCGTTGGGCATTATCGTGATCGATACCACCGGCGACGACAACGCCCACACTCTGGTCGATCCGCTGCTCGTCATCGATGTCGGTGGTAACGATCGCTATGAGTTCGCAACCGCACTCGATGTGCACCGCGGGCGGATCTCGGTGCTGGCCGATGTCGGTGGCGATGACGTTTACATCGCCCGCGACGCCGCTGCCTGCCCGTCGGCCGCCGTGATGGGCTATGGAATCCTGTGGGATACCGACGGCAATGACCGCCATGAGGCGCAGGGCATGGCGCAGTCCGCCGCCGTGTTCGGCGCCAGCCTGCTGGTCGATGATGGGGGCAGCGATCATTTCGTCGCGACCGGGCATGCCCAGGGGTTCGCCCTCGGTGGGCTTGCGTTGGTGCTCAGCCGGCAGGGCGACGATGTCTTCGATGCGCTGACCCATGCCCAGGGGTCGGCCGGTCCAGGCGGTGTCGCGTTGCTGGTCGACGTGGCCGGGGATGATCGCTATCGTCTCGGCAACGAGCCCTTGCTTAGCCCCTCGGCGCAATTGCCCGAGCGTAACCTGTCGATGGGCCAGGGGGCGGGCAGGGGCCTGCGTGCAGATCATCTCGATGGTCGCTCGCTGGCGGGAGGCATCGGCGCCTTGTTCGATCTGGCCGGAAACGATCACTACGTCGCCCAGGTGTTCGCCCAAGGGGCGGGTTTCTGGGAAGGCGCGGGTTTACTCGTGGACGGGGGGGGCGACGACCGCTTCGAGGCCGCCTGGTATGCCATGGCGGCGTCCGCGCATCGTGCGGCTGGGGTGTTCCTCAGTCTCGGGGATGGGGCCGGTCGATACAGCGCCAGCCATTCGACTTCGATCGGTGCGGCGCATGATTTGTCGATGGCGTTTTTTCTCGACAGTGGTGGCGACGACCAGTATCGACTGGGAAATCTCGGATTCGGGGCCGGGCACGACAATGGCGTCGGCGTATTCGCGGATCTCGGTGGAAACGACGTCTATGATCTTGCCGGCCGACAATGCCAGGGTTTGGGTTTCGCCATGGTGAGTCAGCCGGGCAGTCTGCGCGAATCGCTGACGGGCATGGGGTTGTTCTTGGATCTCGGTGGCGATGATCGCTATCCGGATGCTTGCGAAGGGGGCGGCAACGGCCGGGTATGGCGTGGGGTGCGTGCGCATCCGGACCTGGATCTACCCAGCGAGGTTGGCGTGGGGCTGGATACCAACCAGGTGAGTCCGTTTCGGACCGGGCCGCTCACGCGATACTGAGCCGACATGGCGCGCGATGCAGAATCCTATTTCTGGAATGCCCTCTGATCTCGCGCAGAACAAGCGTGTAGTGGAGGAGATCCGCTTGCCGCATCCGCCAGTCGGGTTGTCGTTTTCCATCCGGCAACGTGTGTGGCCATGGTGGTTCGTGGCAATCGCCTGGTTCGTCGTGACCAGCCTCACACATCTCGAGTTTTCACTTTGGCTCGTCAGCCCGCGCCAAGCTTCGTTTGGAAGCTTTCGGTTCTCCGACCTGGTTCCGGTTGTCGTGGTGGCCGGACTGCTGTGTTTGTTCGTTTGCCTTTATCGTCAGGCTCGCGCATGCACACAACCGGCGCGGTTCGGCCTGTGGTGGGTGGGCTGGTTCGCATGTGCCATGGTCATCGATCGGTACCTGACTTTTTCGATCAACGAGTTTGCTCATTATCCGCAATATGCCTTGTTGGCATGGTTGCTTGCACGTGCGTACGATCCTGAAAGAGCACGATGGGTGCCTGGCCGGATCCTGTTCTGGGCTGCCTTGCTGGGCACGGCGGACGAGCTTCAGCAATACGTCTGGATCGCACCTGCGTATGGATTGCACCTCGATTTCAACGATATCCTGGTGAACCTTGTTGCCGCGGCTGCGGGCGTGATGTTGTACTACGGTGCAAGCCTGTGCGGTGCCGGGCGTCACGTGTCGCTGCGTGGTTCCAGTCTCCCCCTCGCTGAACTGCTTGTCGCTGGTGTGTTGACGATTGCCGTATCGTGGTTGCTGGTGATCGGTGGCATTGTGACGCAGCCTGCTGCGCCAGTGCCGCCAGGCGGTCTGGTATTCAGCGAGGAGTATGGGTGGCGTCTGTATCTGGAGCGTGAGGCTGGTGTGCTGGGCGGCATGGCAGTTGGGCAGCGTCATGACGTTTATCTCATTCTCGATCCGCTGCGGGCGTTCACCTTCATGGCCTTGTTCGGACTGGTTTATGGCCGCTACCCGTTGTGGCCGTGGGAATGGCTGCGTCGGAGGCCAGCCATTCAGCCGGTCATCCACGTGTCGAATGAAGCGCGACGCTAGCAAGAATATCATCGTAAATAGATGAATAAATGAATGAAACGGATTGCTGCGATATGTTCGATTGAGTAGAATCCGGGCCAGTGCAATTCCACCCAGGTCGGCGACAAGTCGTCCCGCTTGCGTCAGGCTTGAGACCAATGCGTATCCTCCATATCGGCAAGTACTTTCCGCCCGACCCCGGTGGGATGGAAGTGTTTCTGGCCGATCTGGTGGGGGCACAGCGAGCAGCCGGAGACGAGAGTTTCGCGCTGGTGCACGGTGAGGCTCGATCCGACGATCCTGAATGGCTGATGCGGGTGCCGGTGGCGATGCAACTCGTCTATACGCCGATCTCACCGGCTTTTCGAGCTACGTTGACTAGGGCGATCCGTCGCTTCGAGCCCGATGTGTTGCATCTGCACATGCCCAATCCGTCGGTGTTCTGGGCGCTCACGCTCGCCAGCGCACGTGAGCGCCCGTGGGTCGTGCATTGGCAGTCTGACGTGTTGGCGACCAAGAAGCTGTCGGTGCTGTCCCTCGCCTATTCCGGTTTTTATCGATTCTTTGAAGAGGCCGTGCTTGCACAGGCGCAGCGGATCATCGTCACGTCGCCGGATTACCTCGAAGCCTCCAGACCCTTGCGGCCTTGGCGCGATAAATGTGCCGTCATTCCTTTGGGGCTCGATCTGAGTCGGATGACGGCTTCGAATGCGCTCTCGAGCGGCGTGCCGGCTTGGCCCGACGGAAAAATGCGTGTGCTGTCGATAGGCCGGCTCGCGCACTACAAGGGTTTTCATACGCTCATCGAGGTTGCAGAAGGCTTGCCTGGCGTACATGTTCTGATTGCGGGTAGTGGTGAGTGGCGGGCCCAGCTTGCCGAGCGTATCGCCAGAATCGAGCAACAGGGCAGGAGCGCGAACGTGACGCTCTGTGGCGCTGTCGATGAGGATGAAAAGCGCCGACTCCTGGAAACGTGCGACGTTTTCTGCCTAGCTTCCTGTGAGCGTACAGAATCATTCGGCATCGCGGTGCTCGAGGCAATGGCCCATGGTAAGCCGTGTATCGTCAGCGACGTGCGGGGTTCCGGGTTGCCATGGCTGGTACGTAGCAGCGGAGCCGGCATCACCGTTCCGGTTGGTGATGTCGATGCTTGGAGAGCCGCTATCGACCTTATTCGTGCAGATGTCGAAAGTGCCCGACGATTCGGTGATTGCGCGCGTGCCGCGCTTGTCACCCACTTCGATTGCCAGGCAGTGGCGAGACGTGTGCGGGCATGCTATCCGCTGCCCGAAATCGCCCCTGTCCGGGAGATCGGCCAACCGTTGGTTGTGATTCCCGCCCGGGACGAGGCGGCTACGATTGCCGGCGTCATTCGGGCCGTGCTCGATCAGGGGCTCGAACATATTGTGGTGATTGACGACCAAAGTGTCGACGGCACTGCCGAGCTTGCACGAAAGGCAGGGGCCACGGTACTGACGCCGGTTCTCTCCATGGGGGCATGGGGTGCGATGCAGACGGGAATTCGCTATGCCATGCGAAATGGCTTTGCTCAGGTGATCACGCTCGATGCAGACGGGCAGCATGAGCCCGCTTACATTCCCCAGATGCGCCGAGCCGCCGAGTCGTGCGACGTGGTGATAGGGGCTTACCCGGAGCGTGGCAGCACGGCGCGGCGCATTGCCTGGCGGTATTTTCGCGCGATCACCGGCTTTCGGGTCGAGGATCTGACTTCCGGCTTCAGATGCTATAACCGCATTGCATGCGAAGTGCTGGCTGAGCCTGAGGCGACCTTGCTCGACTATCAAGATCTTGGTGTTTTGCTCATGTTGCGCAACGCCGGTTTGACGATTACCGAGATCCCCGTGGCCATGTATCCCCGTGCCGTAGGCCCCTCGCGCATTTTTGCGAGTTGGCTGCGGGTGGGGCGATACATGTTTGAGAGTACGCTGTTGTGCCTGGCACGATGGCATCCAAAGCATCATTTTCGCCAATGACTTCGTTTGGTTTGACCACATCGCTTCTTGGCATCGGATTGGCCGCCTGTATCCTGCTCCTGATCCGGCGCGATCACTTGTATCTGTCGCATGGCGCGTTCTGGCTCGCAGTTGCATGCGTTGCGGCCGTGTTGGGTATTTGGCCGCAACTGATCGATCGTGTCGCGGTCGCGGTTGGCATCAGCTACCCACCCACGCTGATGTTGCTGGTTGCGGCGATCATTCTGTTCATCAAATCTCTCGTGACCGACATCACCAATACCCGACTCGAGCGCAATCTCAGGCGGCTTAACCAGCGTCTCGCGATGATCGAGTCGGACATCCACCGTCGGCCTTGACACGCTCGGCCCGTAACAGTCATGGGGTCGATCAAAAGTAAAAAAGTGTCGAAAATTTTTACACCTGTGAATCTTTGCGCCTTGCATGCGGAGGCATTTTATCCATAGAACAGCATGCTAGTGGTTGTGGTATGTATGTTGCTTAAGGGCATGAATTTGCCCAAAACGATGAGGTACCGCCGTGTCAGCTAGATTCTCCTGGCCCTCGAGGTCGAATTCGCGATGGCTTCTGTTTCTTGCCTTCCTGGCCTGGGGAGGGGCGTTCTCGAGCGCTTCGTTTGCGTCGATTGCCATCCAGGCTGCATCAAGCGCAGACATCGTTGAGCGCGGCGAGCAGTTTTTCTACTCGCTGACCGTGACCAACACGAATCCAACGGGGGGGGCGGTTATCGACGGCGTGCAGGTTGAGTTCACCTTGCCTGCCGAGATGGCGAATGTCGCGCCTAATCAGGTCGTTGGAATTAATTCGGTAAATTGCCAATATTCGTACTCATGCCGACCAGGTAGTTTGTCGCGTTTCCATCTTGGCCTGTTGAGACCCGGCGAAAGCCGCGATATCCGGATCCCGATGACAGTTCTCGGCACGGTGCCGGTTGGGTCTCTTCCACTGGACAGGGGGACGACGTTCGCAGCCACTTATACTGGCAACGTGGCAACGCCGGTACAGGCCACCCTTACCACCCGGGCGGTGTTCACGCAGCCGCTAGACGTTCGCATTGATGCGGGGCCACTCCCCTTGGCGCCGAATAGTGAACTGAACTACGTGGTTACGCTCGGCAACCGCGGTAGTGATGCCCTCCTCAATGGACAACTCGAGTTCACGCTGCCGGCGAGCGTCCAGGTTGTGAACGCGGGTGGCGGAACAGTCGTGGGCAGCGTGGTGCGTTGGACCGTGCCTAATCTGGCCGCGGGCAAGGGCGATCAGCGTCGTCTGGTGTTGCGCGACACTTCCGGGGTGGCAAGCCGTGTGCTGAAAGCGCAGGCGCAGCTGTCGGGGGCGGGACGTACGGCACGTAGCAGCCATCTTGCAGCCGTGCGTGCGGATTCGCCACTGCGGCTTGCGGTGGTCTCGAACGTGGACCCGGTACTACGCGGCGAGCAGTTCTTTTACCGGATTGTCGCGAGTAACGTGAACGCCGCTGGCGGGGCCGTGCTCGAAAACGTGTCCGTACGCCTGACCATGCCCCGCCACGTCCAGAACATGACGCCGAGTCAGACTGTGGGTGCAGGTTCTTGGGACTGCTCGTATTCGTATCGTTGTGACGGCGAAACCTTGGCAGCTTTCAACCTGGGGTCGCTCGCGCCGGGTGAGAGTCGCGAGCTTCAGCTTCCGGTGTCTGCGGAGGTGGCATCGCCTTTTGGCAGCCTGCTCGGTACCAGCTTGTATGCCACCTATCTGAACAACACAGGCGAGTACTCGGTTGCTTCCATCACCGGGGTCATCGAGCAGTCGCGCCCGCTCGACGTGAGCGTCGGCGTGGATCCCGCGCCCTCGTCACCTTCCGGCAATCTGAACTACAGGGTTCTAGCCAGCAACAATGGCATGCTCAACCCGGAGGCGTTACTGTCGCTCGAAGTGCCGGGTAATGTCCAGATCGTCGACCCGGACGGCGGCACCGTGTCCGGCAGGAACGTGACCTGGCAGTTGGGCAGCCTGCCGTCGGGCAAGGGCGTCGTGCGCAATGTGCGCGTGCGCGATCAGTCAGGGTCCCAGGGGCGGTTGCTCGCAGCTGAGGCCCAGGTGCGCGAGGCGGGTGCTGCACGTTGGGCTGCGCGCGCGAGTGCGCTTTCCTCCGTCCGGCAGCAGCGGCCGCTTGAAGTTCGTGCCAACCTTGCGGTCGATCCGCTCGGTCGGGGCACCACTTCGTCACTCGTGATCGATGTCCGCAACACCAACACGGCCGGCGCAGCGACCTTGCAAGACATCAGTGTGCGCTTCGTGCTGCCGGTCGAATTCAATAATGTGGTACCGGCAAACATCGAGGGTGCGGCAAGCTCGTCGTGCTGGTATAGCTACCGGTGCGATGCGGGCACGCTTACGGTGGTAAATGTCGCCAGTCTGGCCCCCGGGCAGGCACGGCAGGTGCGCATCCCGCTGCAAGTCAGAACCAGTAATCCGCCACCATTGGGAACGCTCGTCGACTTTCACATCGTCGGTGCGGCCAAACTTCCCGACTTGAGCGACGTGCAGCAGGTGCTGACGTCAGTGTCCAGCTTGATCGGCGAGTACGACATCAGGCTGGTGGTGCGCGACGTGATCGCCGATTACTACCAGACCATTCTCAGCCGCAGCCCAGACTCAGGCGGGCTCGGGTACTGGACCAACGAAGCTCTGCGCCTAAAGGATCTGTCCGTCGACGTCAACGAGGCTTTCCGGGTGATGGCGGGCCAGTTCTTCAACAGCCCCGAGTATCTCGGCCGCAATACCTCCAGCACCCAGTTCGTTACCGACCTCTACCGGACTTTCTTCCGCCGCGAGCCGGAAGCGGGGGGACTGAACTACTGGACGGGGCAGCTGGCCGCGGGGGTTCCGCGTGACATCGTGATGTTCAACTTCCTGTTCTCACCCGAGTTCTCCAACTACACAGGTGGACTGTTCGGCACGACCGTCACACGGCCGGAAGTGAGCCTGATCGTGGACTTCTATCGCGGGCTGTTGGGGCGTCTGCCGGACAGCGATGGCTTCGGCTACTGGCTGTCGCGTTTCAGGGCGGCCCAATGCGTAGGCAGTGCGGCGGTGACGGGGGAAGTGGACGCGATCTCTCGACTGTTCGCAAATCTGCCCGAGTATGCCGCGCGTGGGCGCAGCAATGCGCAGTACGTCGCCGATCTGTACTACGGCTTCTTGCGTCGCGGTGGTGATCTGGGCGGTTTCAATGCCTGGAACAATGCCTTGGCTACCCGTGCCATGAGTCGCGAAGACGTCCGCTGGCAGTTCATGCTCTCGCCCGAGTTCCAGGGGCGGGTCAATCAGGCGGTGGATGCGGGCTGCCTGCCATAGGTCCAACGTCTGGTGAAACAATCAATCGGCCCCTTCGGGGGCCGTTGTCTTTCATGGAACGGTGGTGGTGGGTAGGATTCACACCGCGAGATCTGCGATACACGGGAGCGTCGGGAGCCATGGTCCGTGTGATCCGACAAGTGTCGGCGAGAGGCTTCGATCGTCGATGCTGACCGTATTCGATGTGTCGCAGGTGGTCCCTCGCGGGTCGCGCGGATTTGGGGCGTGTGCTTGTCGTCGATGTCCACGATAGGGGGTCTCCCCGAGAGAACACGGCATGTTTGATTCGGTGTGTGCCCTTCCTGGCCCGAGGGCGGAGCCATCGGCGCGCCAAGATGTGGTAGCTTCAGCTTGCGGCCTGACGGGAAATCTCATTCGAGGTGATAGGCGATGCGGCCTTGTGAATTTCTGCGTGATCGAATGTGTTTGGCCAGGACAGCAATCGTGATCGTGGGGTTGATGGCGGCCGGTATGGCCGCCGCTGCGGTCGAGAAGCTGCCGATCCCCGGGGGAGAGATCCGCGATTTCGCCTTTACTTCGGCAACCCGGGTGTTTGCAGCGACCCAGGGCGGAGGCATCTACCTCAGCGAGAGTGGTGGAAGCAGTTGGATACGGCTGGAGAACTCCCCCGCGCGCTATGTCCATCAGTTTGCCCTCGGGGCGGACAATCGGACTTTGTACGCGGCAACCGATGAAGGTGTTTTCGTTACGGTAGACGACGGTGTTTCATGGCGGCGTCTGTTCGATGACGAAACAGTGGCCATTGCAGCCCGACCAGGCAGTTCGGACAGCGTATTGTTCGGCGTGCGGGGTGCCGGTGTCTATCGAATCGAGGGCGGAGGTGCGCCTGAGCGAGTGAGTGCCGGGATCGCGCATCTGGGAATCTCTGCGGTAGCATTCGATCCGGTCAATCCCGACGTGGTGTATGCAGGCAGCAACGCACCCTGCCCTGACGGGGCGTGTGTCGCGCCACCAGGCGTCGGCGTCTATCGCTCCGAGAACGGCGGTTTGTCCTGGACCGACATCAGCGGCAATATCAGTCTGCGTTTCATCACCGGTCTTGCGGTGAGCGCAGACCGTACCGTGTTTGCCTCCACACGCAGCCCTGCAGGTTGCGGCGCGGGCGGGGTCGATTACCTTGCCTTCGGTAGTTCGACCTGGGCCCATCCGGCGGGTGAGGTGGCTGGCGGCGTGTTTGGTGCCGAGACGGTGGTGCTCGACCGCCAGCATGCCAATGCAGTTTGGGTGGGGTCTTGTGGGCTGGGTCTGTATCGCGGGGTCAAGGTGGGGAGTGCCTGGTCGTTTTCCCGCCAGCATGCCGTCGGTTCGCCGCCGGCCGAGCTGCTCAATGCAGCTTTTGCGATCGGTAGTTCACCTTTCTCACCCCGGGTTGTTGCGGGCGTGCGTGGTGCGGGAGCGTTCTACTCGAATTCTCCACGCAATGGTGCAACGACAGTCTGGCACGAGTCCTCCGGTCTGCATGCCTTGCGCGCCACCGCCTTAGCGGCGCCTGATACGGCCGCGCCGACACTCGTCGTAGGCACCAGAGGAGCGGGCGTGCTGGTTTCTGGCAATGGTGGTGTGTCTTGGGCCAGATCGAACAGCGGCTTCCCGACACTCAGCGGTACGACGGTTCCGACTCTGGCGAATATCCGCGGACTGTCTGTCGATCCTTCCAACCCGTCATCAATAGCAGCCATCGCAGGCGGTTTCGGAGGCTATCCTGGCGGGGTGTTCTTCCGTGGCGGCCTGAACTGGGGCCGACCGGGGGGAGGAGGGACACTCCTCAATCCGATCGGGCTTGCCCATGTCGGCCTAGGAGGTGGAATTGCGGTGAGCAATTTCGACGACCAGTTTCAGGCCGGCCTCTTCACCGCAACGGCCTCGGTCGGTGCGTTTTCGCGGCGTGACTGGCGTACTGGTTTCGGGCGGATTCATCGCAGTATCTTTGTGCCGGGCCGTCTCTTTGCATTGAGTTATGCTTCGGACACCGGGCCGAGCGGCAATGTGCGGGCTGGAATCGGCATGTTTTCCAGTGACTACGGTACGAGCTGGCGGTGGATGACGGCGACTCATACTGGCTTCATGCAGTTGGGGGCCTATGCGATTGCTGAGCGGGATCGGAACAATCTTGTCGCCGCGACCAACAAGGGTTTGTTCGCATCGAGCGACGGTGGCTTGAGCTGGACGCGGGTGGCGATCCAGCAGGCGGTCGATAGCCATGTGTTCTCGGGGGTCGCATACGTGGGCGAGACGCTTTTCGCGGTGAGCCGTTCCGGCGGGTTCTATTGCAGTACCAACCACGGTAGGTCATGGCTTGATCGCAGTGGTGATTTACCCGCGAATGAACGTCCCGTGTTCGTCGATCTGGTGAGGCATGCGGACGATCTCTATCTGATTGCCGACGGAGCCGGTGTGTTCAAGGCCCCGGCGGTCTGCGCCGAACGGAGCTGAACATGTTGCACCGGATTTGCCACCATGCCGGTTTGTCGGCCCGGATGTGCCTGCTGGTCTCGATCGGCTTTGTGTCTGTGCCAGCCTGGCCGGCGAGTATGAGCCCGGAGTTGCGGCTTTCGACCGTTCAGGGCTATGCGCGATCGCCTCATGTCGTCGCGTACCAAGGCCAGCTCTTCGTCACTTGGGCAGAAGGTGTTCAAGCCGACAAGTATGACATCTATGTAGCGCGCAGCGCCAACAATGGCGACTCGTGGTCTGCGCCGGTGCGGGTTGCGAATGGCGTGGCGACACAAAGCCCATCACCCAAGATCGGCGTCGGCCGGGGGGGCGTCTATGTTTTCTGGAGCGATAGTTTTCTCAGGAACACTGGCGGGCAGGGTCTGTTCGGGGCGATCAGCCGCGATGATGGCCGCACGTTCGATTCACCCCGAGTCGTCGTAGCCAGGGCCGGTGCGGCGTATATGCGAATGTCGGACGTATTGGTGGACGACTCTAAAGCTCGGGATGCGATCTATCTTGCTTGGTACGACAGTCGGTTTGCCAACGGCGACGAGATCGGTCAGGCGCTGCTGAGCGTGAGTTGCGATGGGGGCTCAAGCTTCACGCCTGCCCAACATGTAAGCAGCGCTGATCGTGGCAATGACGCTGAGTCGCCTCGTCTGGCATTGATGGACGGAACCTTGTTCCTGCTCTATCGGAGCAGTAAGGATGGAGTGCCGCAAGAGGGATGGCCGCCGTTTTCACAGCGTCTGCTCAGGGCGCACGCGTCTGCTTGTCCCGGGGACGGTATCGTCGACTGGCTGCAACCATCGCAGCGGGTATCACCGTCCTTGCCCCGTTTCGCGGGTAACACCTATGGCAGCAAACTGGTGGCCGGCGCAGGGGGACGCCTGCACCTGGGGTTCTGGTCCGAGCAACATGGCAATGCCTTGATGTATCGCTGGGGGCGGCCGTTTTCAACCGGATGGGCAGATGTGACCGACTTGACAGCCGGTATCCCCGGATACGGTGCGAATCACCCGGAGTTCGAAGGTTCGGGGGCCGAGTTCGGCCTGTTTGGAATGGGCGAGGATGCGGCGGGAAACGTGCATATCGCAATGTGGCAGGATGGCGGCGCGAAGATCGATGGCTTCGAGGTCGGCAAGGTGTTGTATCGCAAGCTGACGCCTAGCGAAGCTGGAAATGTCGTCGGGGAGCACGCAATGGTCGTCTCTACCAATGTTGCGATGGACCCTGCTGCGATATTCAGCAAGGACAGGCTCGCGGTGGTCTGGGCCGATTTCCGGGATAACGACTTCGCCGCGGGCGGCAGTGAAATCTACTATCGCCACGTCTTCGCTGAGCGGCCGACCGGGCGGCGGCTCTCAGTCAGCGCCAATACTGTGGACATGGGATGGCAACTGCTTGGGTCGACCGGGTCGCCGCGTCCGGTCAGGGTTTCCGTCATCGGAGACCAGCCGGTCAACCTATCCGGGGTCGTCGCAGATGGCGCCTTCCGCACAACGACGAACTGCGGTGTGCAAGCTCCTGGTACGACATGTACGGTCAACGTCACGTTTTCGCCGAGTGTGACAGGGCTCCAGCAGGGGGGGGTGTTCATACACTCGAATGCACAAGGCTCGCCCCATGTCGTTACGCTTGCCGGCGAAGGAGGTCGTTCGTTGGTGCGCCATTATTACTACTCGATTTTCGATCGACCGCCTGACGACGGGGGTGTGGTTTTCTGGGAAGGCGAGGCGGCACGACTGCAAAGCTTCGGGGTCGAGCCCAAGGAGGCGTTCATCGTGATGGCGAACTACTTCTTCACGAGTGCTGAGTACAAGAACAAGAATGCGAGCGTCGAACAGTTTCTGAGCAATCTCTATCGGACCTTTTTTGCGCGCAATCCGGACGGCGGCGGTCAGGCATACTGGGCCGGGCAACTGACACTGGGGATGCCGCGCGATATCGTGATGTTTAACTTCCTGTTTTCGTCCGAGTTCGAGCGTTTCATGGCCGGTTTTTCCGCCAGTGAACGGTCGCGCGCAGAGGTTCTGGCGGTGATTGATTTTTATCGTGGATTGCTGGGCCGGCTGCCGGACAGCGGTGGTCTGTCGTTCTGGGTCAATCGTTTCAGAGGGGCGCAGTGCGCTGGCGCCAGCGCAACGTATTCGGAGGCGAACTCGATTTCGTCGCAGTTTCTGTCGAGCGGCGAATACTTGGGGCGTGGGCGCAGCAACGCGCAGTATGTGGAGGATTTGTACAACGCCTTCCTGCGTCGTGGGGGCGATCTGGCAGGTTTCAACTTCTGGGTAGCGGAACTCGAGCGTGGTGTCGTCCGTGAGAGCCTGCGCAAGGCCTTCGTCGATTCACCCGAATTCGGTGCCCGGATCAACGGGATTCTCGCCGAGACGTGCTTGCGCTAGCTTTCCAAGGTCACGTACGTATTTCGTGCCCTGTAGTTGTTGAAGAATGCCCGGAGGCGTGTGAGCCCGCTTCACGCGGCGCGCTCGCCCGAGAGCCTGCACTGGCTTGAAGATTCGAAGCCAGTGAGCCGAAAGCACGCTCCACGATCAGGGCCCACGAAAAATTCTCGTGGACGAAGAGATTTCCCTCACTTGATAACTGCTCCTGCAGCTTGTCATCACGTACCAAGTTGCGCAGGGTCGCCGGGAACTGGTCAATAGGTTTGATCAGGCATTGGACCCCGTCTTCCAGACCAAGGCCGCGTGCCCCGATCTCCGAGCTCAGGGTGGGAATGCCGGCCACGAGGAAGTCGATCATCTTGAGATTGGTACCCGAGCCGGTAAGCATCGGGTTGATTGCGATGTCGACCATTTCGAGTACGACCAGCCGCTCCGATTCGGATAATTCTCCGAGGAAAGCCACGTTTTCCGGTTTCATGTCGGGGTTGAATGCGCCGCAGCAACTTCCCATGATCAGGAACTGCATGTCTCTGCACGCATCCGCGAATTCGAATACTTGCTGGACTGCCTCCAGATTGGGGTGGTGCCCGCTGCCCATGAACAGCACCTGCGGTGAAAGCGGGTGGGCTCCGAACAGGCGCTGGCGCAGCTGGCGCCGCCGTGCGGGGGGGGCAAAGCCGATCGCCTCCACGTCCGTTCCGTTGGGGACCATGACGCATTTGTCCGCGGTGAGTTGATAGCGGCGCTGTAACTCCAGTGCATCTTCGGGGCTGCATGTGAGCACGTACTCGGCCTCGGCGCAGCATGCGGCCTCGGCCGCCGCGACTTTTTCCAACCAGGGACGCGAGCGCTCACCTTGGGGCAGGATCGCTGTCTTGATCTGGGTCTCGACGTCCTGAGCTTCGTACCAGAATGGCGTTTTGATGTGCTCGCGTAGCAGCGGGTAGTGATAGGGGTGGCAAGTGATCACGCGCCAGGCGTCGGCACATGCTTCACGAATGGTGTCTATGAGCTCGGGCGAGTCCTGCCAGAAACCGAGCATGGCGACATCCTCGATCGGTACGCCTAATGCGCGCCTCAGCGCCAACTCCTGTTGCTGGTGTTTGCGTGATTTTGAAACACGTATTTCACGCAAACCAGGGGCGATGAGTTGTTCCCGCGTGGCGTGCCCGGCTTGTGTGGTGGATACGATGGTGATGTCGAACCAGCGGGCCAGTTGGCGGTATAGATGAAATACGCGTGCCTGGCCGCCATGGCGTGGCGGAAAGATCGAGAAGGTGGTGAGCACCACCAGTTTCGGCAGTCCGCGGCTACCCCATTCGTACGGCGATGTATTGGTGGCGATGGATGGAGTCAGGCAGTCTTCGAGCAGAGCCTCCCAGCGTACGGAAGGAACGGTGCAGTCTCTGGGGGCTGGACAGGCGTCGTTCAAGCCGGTCGTCGTGTCTTCTTCCGGGAGATCGAATCCCGTGGCTTGGAGTGGGTGTTGACGGAGTTGGACCGAGCTTAGCGCCACCGCATCAAGATGGTTCAGAACCGCCTGAGCGAGGGGGTCTGGCCACTGGAGTTGCACCGCCGACGTGGTGCAAGCTTCGATCCCGGCGAGCGTGTCGAACAGCCGGGGCAGCATGATGCGACTGGATGCGGGCATGCCAAGCAGGCGAGACAGGTTGCGGAGCGCTGGGTGCTGGCCCGCCGTGCCTGAGTCCTGCGTGTGAAAGGATGTTCCGGAGGAGTGTGTTCGGTCGGGTCCCGACCTTGTAGAAGCGTCCGGCACCAGGACGATATGCCTGGGATGGTCGACCATCCACGCCGGCGCCTGTCCGCTGATCACCACGTCGAACCCGCTAAGGTCGAGTTCGGCAAATTGCCGATAGGCCTTAAGGCGCGACCAGAAGTCTTGTGTCGGGAAGGGGAGTTTGACGATGTCACATTGGTGAGCCGTCTCGGAATTGATGTAGTCCCGCAGGCTGCGCCACAAGTGTTCTGGTAACCCTTGGGCATAGGGAGACGGGCATGGTGCGACGATACCTATCCGCATGCTAGTTAATCAGCCATTCGACGAGTGGTTCCCAGGAGACGTGCCGGGCGGTTTCCAGCGCCGCAGCGCCCAGTGCCCTCGCGCGGGCACGATCGGTGCTGAGCTGATCGATGGCCTGCCCGAGTTCACGTGCAACGGGCGCAACGATGAGCCCGTTGTGTTCATGGCGGACCAGTTCGGTGGGGCCGCCCGCGTCGTGTGTAGTGATGACCGCCTTGCCGGCCTGCATCGCCTCCAGCGTGATCAGGCCGTAATCTTCGCGCCAGGGCACGAACGCCACGGCCAGCGCATTCGCGTAGAGCCCTGCAAGCGCGGTTTCGCTCACGTGTCCAAGCAACTCGATGCGCGGATCGGCCGCCGCCAAGCTGCGCAGGCGGTCCTCCTGCGGTCCGGTTCCGGCGATTTTCAGTGTCAGGTCCGAGCGCACATGTTGCATCGCTTCGGCGATCAGTTCAACGCGCTTGGGACCATCCAGACGGCTTGCGGTGAAGAGATAGTCGCCGTAGTCGCCCGGTTCGATCCGGGCGCTGGTCGGGGGATGGAACACGTCGACTGCTCGTCCCGCCGGGAAATAGTCCTTGCGTGCCGCGACTTCCCGGGAGAGTGCTCCGAAGCCCTGTATCTTGCCATTGGAGAATGCCGTAGCGTCGAGCGCGTGGACGACGAGTCGGGAGAGTGGTCCGGGAAACTCGACATTCATCTGCCCCTGTCCGCTCGCACGAAAGGCGTCCAGCGCATCGAACACGTCGCGTGAATCGGCTTTCCCTTCGAGCGCAAGCTCGCACAGCCGGATCAGATCCGAGCTTGCCTCGTGTGCGTGTAATTCGGGCGAAAGGCGAACGTCTCCGGGGTATGCGTCGTACAGGCCACGCAACTTGTGGAACATGTATACCTTGTGATTGGCGTGCCGGACCATCCACGCAGGGTACTTGCAGCTTACGATCACATCGAAGGCGGAAAGATCGAGTGCCGAGAAATAGCGGTAGCTCTTGATCAGGCTCCAGAAGTCATGCTCGGGCGATGGTGGCTTGATGATGTCCGCGGTATGGGGGGTATGCTCGTTGATGTATCGTTCCAGGCCCCACCAGAATTTTTCGGCGCCACCGATCACAAGCGGTACGGCGCACGGGGCAACGATTCCGATGTTCATGTATCGAGTCACATTCCAGCGAGTAATTGGTCGAGCGTTTTGTCCCAGGTCAGGTCGAGCTGGTTCAGCCATGCGCGGCCTGCGCGGCCCATCGCGGACGCGCGGTGCTGATCGGCATAGAGACGGTCGATCGCTTCTGCCAAGGCTTGCGCATCGGGTTCGACGATCAGGCCGGTTTCGTCATCGATGACGAACTCGAGCGGGCCGCCGGAGTCTCTGCCGGTGATGACGGGTTTTTCGGCGAGCATCGCCTCCAGCGTTACGTAGCCATAGTCTTCGTCATGCGGAGCAAAATAGACACCCAAGCAATTGGCGTAGTAGGCGATCTTTTCGGCTTGAGGGACGTTGCCTACCAGCCTGACCCGCTGGTCAAGCCCGAGGGTGCGAACCTGCTCGAGCAGTGCGCCATATTGACCGCCCATGCCGGAAATGATGGCCACGACCGGGCTGCGCACCTTTGCCATGGCTTCTACCAGCAGGTTTTGTCGCTTGAGTGTTTCGATCCGGCTCGGGGCAAAGATGAATGCTTTCGCTGGGGCGCTGTAGAAGTCTTCCGCACCTGGGGGCGGGTGGTAGATCGCGGTCGAGGCGACGCCGTTGTTGTCGCTGAGACGTTGGGATACGCGCTTGGAAATCGTGAACACCGCTTCGCAGGCATTCAGCCGGTTTGTATCGAGCTCGTGGATTCTCGCGCGTAGGGCGGGATCCATGTTCTCGGGGGCGAGGTCGTAGGCGGTGCGCAACTGGTGCATCAACCAAACGCGTTTGCGCGAATGCAGGCAGTAGTAGGCAGGAAAGGACAGTGGAATGACAAGGTCCGGCTCGGCGAAGTTCAGCGTGCAAAAATCCTCGCTCAACCAGTAGTCGATTGCGCGCCCGACCTGCTCGTCCGGAGCAAACCGAAACGGCGCCGTGACCAGCTCTGCCTGATGGCCGCGGCGTTGCAGGGCATTGATCAGGCCTTCGGCGAGAAAATTCGCTCCACCTCGATTGAACGGCACCTGGAACGAGGCAACGACGATACGCACCAGCTGTCTCCCCGATTTTCAACGCAGGCTGTTGATGAGGGCGAGCATCTTGCGGTCTTCGTCGCGCAGATCCCTCAGGTGTGCCGGGAATCGTAAGACCTCGGCCGTTCGCGCCCATACCCAGCCGATCAACGGCATCTTGAAAATTACCGCCGATAGCAGCATGCCTGCCGCGCCGTGAAGACGGACACGGTGACGTCGTCCTTCCGGCGACAACAGAACGCTTGCGACGACCTCCCACCGGCTACGTTGTCCATTGGCGATTAGGCGTACGAAATGCTCCAGCGCGTCGGGCTCCGGTTCACGACGGAGCAGGGTAGAAAACACAGCGGACACGAACTCAGGACCGTGATAAGGCAGAAAGTCCCTCACATGCAAGGCGCGCGAAAAACGCAGAAAGGGCTCTCGGCGCTGGGCTTCGGTAGTTTGGCGGGCCTGGCCGGCGGCTACCCCGGTCTCCACGCCGGCATCCAAGGGCGAACGGGAGCGTTGAGCTGCTTCCTTGCGTATGGCGCTCACCAGTTCGTCCAGGTCGAGCATTCGGGCGCCTGGTGTGCCGGTGCTGGAGGGCGTGGGGTGGGTTGTCATGGTGGTGGCTGGAGGAAAGGGGGATTGCTCGCGTTTCAGATACTTGAGTAGCCGGCAAGCATCTCAGTGCAGACTGATTTGCTATGAATCACGTAGTGCAAAGGTGTAGGATTATGGGCTTTGCTCGCCGATAAGTGCAAGGAAACCGAACATGTTGATTCCCGTTGTCCTATCGGGCGGTGCCGGTACCCGCCTCTGGCCGGTATCACGTCAATCCCATCCGAAGCCCTTCATGCGGCTGGCGGACGGTTTTTCCCTGTTGCAGAAAGCGTGTGCCCGTGCGCATGCATTGGAAGGGGTTGGCGAAATCATCACCGTCACCAACCGCGAGCTCTATTTCAAGACCCGGGACGAGTACCGTGAGCTTTCCGAGCTGGACGTGCCGTTGAGCTTTGTGCTCGAAACCGTGGGTCGCAATACAGCGCCGGCTGTCGCTTTTTCCGCCCTCGTGGCCCAGGCGCGCCACGGTGCCGATGCGGTGCTGCTGGTGCTGCCGGCCGATCACCTGATTCATGATCACGCCGCCTTCCAGGTGGCGGTCGATCGGGCTGTTGCGGTCGCTCGGGAGGGACAGCTGGTCACTTTCGGTATCCGCCCCACCGCGCCCGAAACAGGCTTCGGCTATATCGAGCTCGATTCCAATGCTCCGGTGGGGGACGGTGCATTCGCCGTTCACCGCTTCGTAGAAAAGCCAACCGCCGAGCGCGCGTGTGAATATGTGGCCGGCGGCAACTACGTGTGGAATGCCGGCATGTTCTGCTGCACCGCTGGTGCCGTGCTCGATGAGCTCGATCGGCATGTGCCGGAACTGCTGCAATCGGTACGAACCTGCTACGCTGCCTCACGGTTAGCCACGGAATCGACCGGGGTTACGGTCGAGCTTTCGCACGAACATCTGCTGGCGGTGCAGGATATCTCTATCGATTACGCGTTGATGGAGCGTTCTACAAAAGTGGCGGTTGTCCCGTGTGAGATCGGCTGGAGCGACATTGGCTCATGGGGCGCGGTCTCAGAATTGCTGTCGGCCGATGACGCCGGCAACCGCATCGACGGCCATGCGCTGGTCCATGAGGCCTCAGGCTGTTACGTGCAGAGCCGCGAGCGCGTCGTCGGTCTTGTGGGTGTACGCGATCTGGTCGTGGTCGATACCCCCGATGCTCTGCTGGTGGCGGACCGTGGGAAGGTGCAGGCGGTGAAGAGTATTGTCGGGCAGCTCAAGAATCTCGGCCATGAAGCCTACAACCTCCATCGCACCGTGCATCGCCCCTGGGGCACCTATACCGTGCTGGAAGACGCCAGTCGGTACAAGATCAAACGCATTGAGGTCAAACCGGGCGCTGCGCTCTCGTTGCAGATGCATTACCACCGCAGCGAGCACTGGATCATCGTTGCGGGTATGGCCAGGGTGGTCAATGGCGACAGCGAGATGCTGGTCAATACCAATGAATCCACTTACATCCCGGCAGGCCACAAGCATCGGCTGGAGAACCCGGGCAAGGTTGATCTGGTGATGATCGAAGTACAGAGCGGTGATTACCTTGGTGAGGACGACATTGTGCGCTTCGAGGACGTTTATGGTCGCGCCTGACGCTATCGGGGCGAGACCTGTGCTGTCTGTCGGAGGGGCGAGATGATCTCCATGGGCATGCTCCGCGACTTGTGGGCCTATCGCGGCTTCATCAAGGGGGCCGTGCGTCGCGAGTTCCAGTCACGCTATCTGCGCACCCAGTTCGGGGTGTTCTGGGTCATCGCCCATCCGCTGGCGATGATCACCATCTACACCCTGATCTTTGCCGAACTGCTGCGTCCGACACTGGCCGGGCACGATACGCCATACGCCTTCAGTATCTACCTGTGCGCCGGTGTGCTTACCTGGGGGCTGTTCGCTGAGACTCTTGGGCGCGGGGTCAGCATTTTCGTTGACAACGCAGGTTTGCTGAAGAAGGTCAGTTTTCCCAAGCTGTGTCTTCCCGTGATCGTCGTGTTGTCCAGTTGGTTGCATTTTACGATCGTCATCGGGGTGTTCATTGCGGTGCTGCTGGTGATCGGCCAGTTCCCGGGCTGGGTCGTCTTGTGGGCGATCCCCATCGTATTGCTGCAGACGGGGCTTGCGATTGGATTGGGGATCCTGCTGGCTACGATCAACACTTTCTATCGCGACGTAGGGCAGGCGGTCGGCGTCATCCTGCAATTCTGGTTCTGGCTCACACCCATCGTCTACCCGGTCACGATCCTTCCCGAGCCGGTAAGCCGTGCGATCGAACTCAACCCGGTATGGCCGATCATCCGTGCGCACCAGACGATCTTCCTTGAGCAGACCATGCCCGACTGGCCTCATCTCGTCTATCCCGCAGTGCTTACGGTGATCCTACTGTTTGTCGGCATGTATGCCTTTCATCGCCTGCAAGGCGAAATCGTGGATGAACTCTGATGGGGCATCTGACTCTTTCCGGTGTCGGTAAAGCCTACAAGCGCTACCCCAAGGGTTGGGGGCGTTTGGCCGAGTGGTGTGGGCTGGGCACCCAGCACGAACTCCGTTGGGTGTTGCGTGACGTGAGCTTTGCGGTATCGGCCGGTGAAGCGGTAGCATTGGTGGGAGCCAATGGCGCCGGCAAGAGTACGTTGCTCAAGATCGTCACCGGCACGACGCGCCCCACCACCGGGCATCTCCAGGTGGGGGGGCGCATCGCTGCATTGCTTGAGCTGGGTATGGGGTTTCACCCGGATTTCACCGGGCGGCAGAACGTGTATATGGCGGGGCAATTGCAAGGGATACCCGGCGAGCTCATCACCGAGAAAATGCCGGAGGTCGAAGCTTTCGCCGAAATCGGCGACTACATCGATCAGCCGGTCAGGGTGTACTCCAGTGGGATGATGGTGCGGCTGGCTTTCAGTGTCGCAACCATGCTGCGGCCGGAAATCCTCATCGTCGATGAGGCGTTGTCGGTGGGGGACGCGTATTTTTCCCACAAGAGTTTCGATCGCATCCGTAGCTTCCGCGATCAGGGCACCACCCTGCTGTTCGTCTCGCATGACCCTACTGCAGTCAAAACGTTGTGCGACCGCGCCATCCTGATCGAAAACGGCGTCGCGGTGCGCGATGGCACGCCCGACGCGGTGCTCGATTACTACAATGCCGTGGTCGCCAAACAAGAGGCGGACTACCGCATCGAGCAGGAAGAGCGACTCACCGGGCAACGCCAGACCCGCTCCGGCAATGGCGCGGCCAGTATCTCTTCGGTGGACTTGCTCGTTGGCGGTGAATCCACGCGTGCGGCTGCTTGTGGTGAAGCGGTGAGCTTGCGCGTGCGAGGCGAATGTCGCGACGCGATCGATGATCTCACGGTGGGCATTGCCATTCGAGATCGTCTGGGTAACGACGTGTTCGGCACCAATACTTTCCATCTCGGCAAGCCCGGTAGGGCGATTGTTGCCGGCGAAGCCTTCCAGGTCGATTTTGTTTTTCCTAGACTTCTTCTTGGGCTGGGCACATTCAGTGCATCGGTAGCGCTTCATCGCGACGATGCGCACATAGGAAGCAATTTCGACTGGTGGGATCGGGCGCTCGTGTTTCAGGTCGTGCCAGGCGCGCTGCCGCTCGGTGTTGGCGTATGCAACCTGCCGGTCGACGTCGAATGGTGTCAGAATCATGAGTAACGAACTACAGCCCGCCGAGATTGAAGCCATCCTGCTGCGTATCAGCGAAGAGATAGCTGCTGACAGTGGGCCGTCGTCCTCCGAGCACCCAGACGTCGCCGAGGGCTTTCCGCAGCCAGGCATCCCCCTCGCATCACTGCATGGTCGTCAGCCGATTACGTACCAGTCCGCGCCATCTTTGCCTCGAGGCGGGCCTTGTGATCTGGCGTCCTTGCTGCAACACCATGATTCCCAGTTCATCGTGCTGGCCTATGAGGTCCTGTTGGGCAGGACACCTGACTCGGCCGGTTATCAGCATTACCTTGCCGAACTGCGTGAGGGAGCTGCGAAGGTGGATTTGCTAGGTCGTCTGCGTTACAGCGTGGAAGGCCGCAAGCACGGATGCACCGTGCCCGGTCTGTGGCGGGCGTGGGCCCTCCAGAGGCTGTATCGTATTCCGCTGCTCGGGCGTATCGTTCGGATCCTTTCGCTGATCTGGCACCTGCCGGACCTCGAGCGCAGTCAGCGTGCGCAGGAATGCCAGCGTATCGCCATCGCGGAACGAGACGAGGCTCACAGTCAGGCGCGTGACGAAGAGTTGCGCAACCAACTCAACGTCACGATTCTGGCTGCCCACGAACTGCAGGGTCTGATTTCCCGCATGTCCGGGCGACTTGCCCGCAAGAGCGAGAAGTCTGCCATGTCTCAAATCATTGCGGCAGTACTGGCGCTCGACTCGGAACTCCAGCAAGCGGGCAAGCGGCTCGGGGCCGAACTCGCGATGCGCGCGAGCCGTGATGACCTGGAGGTGTTGTCGTCGCATTTGGAGAGCAACCGCACGGCGTTGGAGGTTCTGGCGGCAGGGCTACGACAATCGACCGAAGAGCTTGGTGCGGGACTTTCGAAATGTGCGGGGCGGGAGGAGCTGGTGTCCTTGTCGTCGATACTGATGGAGAAGCCCGATCGAACGGAGCTTGAATCACTGCATGCCCTGGCTACGGGACTGCAGCAGTCTGCGGAGCAATTCGGTGCGGTGTTCATGGAGCAGTTGCAGCAAAAGGTCGATGCTGGTGAGCTTGCCCGGATTGCCACGGCTGATAGCGAACGCGGCAGAGCACTCGAGAGTGGTTTGGCCGATCTCAAACTTAACGTGCTCGATCAAGAGCGTAGGTTGCGCTTGTTGCTCGAAGAGGCGCGCAAGCGCCTGCCAGCGCCGATCTCGCAGGAGCAGATCGTTGCCATGGTTGATGAAGAACAGCACCTGCTCGATGCATTCTACGTTGCCTTCGAGGATCAGTTCCGGGGAACCAGGGAAGATATCAAGAACAGGGTCCGTGTGTATCTGCCTGTTCTGCATGATGCCCAGATTGGCTCTGCTGATACACCTGTCTTGGATATTGGTTGCGGGCGGGGCGAATGGCTGGAACTACTGCACGATGAAGGCCTGGTTGGCCGGGGGTTGGACCTCAACCGGGTCATGATCGCTCAGTGCCGTGAGGCCGGTTTCGACGTCACGGAAGGGGACGCCATTGATTACTTGCGGTCGCTTCCGAGTAATTCACTGGGGGCTGTCACAGGTTTTCATATCATTGAGCATCTACCGTTCAGCCGTCTCGTAACGCTGTTCGATGAGTCCTTGCGCGTGTTGAGGCCGGGCGGCATTGTAATATTCGAAACGCCTAATCCGGAGAACATCTTGGTGGGGTCGTGCAATTTTTACTATGACCCCACTCACCTCAATCCTTTGCCGCCCGAGATGATCCGCTTTGTCGTCGAGGCCCGCGGGTTTGTGAGGACAAAAATCCTGCGTCTACATCCACATCCTATTCCCGACGGCGTGGATCGGAGCAATCCGCTGATAGAGCGTATGGGCTGGGCGCAAGACTATTCGATCATCGCACGAAAGGCCTGAGCAACTACTGGATGCTAGCCGGAATGCCGTGCGCTGATCGTGCCGGTTAACGCAGGGCAGTTATGTGGCTTGCTTGGAGGGAAAAGCAATAAAAGTTGAATATCATAATGCCAAAGCGGTTATTTGCCTCTTGAGTGATTTGGCGCTGTCCGATGTCGCGATTGCCCGTTTGTCGATGTGCCTGGGTGCGGACTGCAATGTCGTCTCGTTTGGAGGGTTGTCGCTGTGTGAATCCATCCGGGCTGGTGATGTCGGTTCTTTGTTCGGCGCTTGCACAGGCCTGATGTCCGCCAAGTTTCACGTACAGCGGGCGCTTGCGCGTGAAAATGGAGGGGTTGATACGCTGCTTGAACTGGACCTGTATGAAGCGCTGGGTACGGCGGTCTCTGCTGATGCAGCCATCCGGCAGGTGATCGGTGCAACTGATGTGTTTGTTTACACTAATCCAGGTATGGTTAACCATGCGGCGCTCGCGCATCGCACCGGCTGTATCGTCGTGTATTGGCTGAACCGCCTCAGTATGATTGATTTGGCGCGTGCCGGTACGAGTATCCCGCTTGCGCAACTCGAGCGCATGGTCGAAATCGAACGGCGCGCGTTGTGTGAGGCGGATATCGTTTTGTGCGAGGACGAAAGCTTGGCCGCGCTGGCGGACCGTGTCCTGGGAGGGCCCGCGCTGTACGTCCTGTATCAGGCGGATCTCGTTCTTGGTCACATTGAGGCGCTCAGGGAGAAGAGGCGCGCTGAATTGTCCCACCTATCGCGCCATGCTCATAGGATCTACGCCGATTTGTGCGCAGCAGCGCTGCAACTGCGCCAGCAAGGATCTGTGCAGTGAGAATAGTTATCGACATGCAGGGCGCACAAACAGAAAGCCGTTTCCGTGGCATCGGGCGTTATACCCTGTCGTTTGCCGAGGCTGTGGTGCGCAACCGTGGCGAACATGAAGTCGTGCTTGCCCTTAGCGGTCTGTTCCCCGATACCATCGAGCCCATCCGTGCTGCCTTCAATGGCCTGTTACCGCAAGAGCACATTCGTGTTTGGTGCGCGCCTGGCCCGATCAGGGAAGAAGACCTGGGTAATCATGCTAGGCGTGAAGTTGCAGAACTGATACGGGAAGCTTTCCTCGCTAGCCTGCAGCCAGACATCATCCACATAACCAGTCTTTTCGAGGGCTATGTGGATGATGCCGTCACTAGCATCGGGCGCTTCGACCGTCGGACGCCAGTCAGCGTTAGCCTGTACGACCTCATTCCGTTACTTAATCCGGACCACTATCTCAAGCCAAGGCCAAGCTATGCGGCCTACTATGAACGCAAGATCAAATCGCTTAAGGAAGCGGGGATACTCCTCGCCATCTCGGCTTATACACGCCAAGAAGGGCTGGACTGTCTGGGAGTGGATGAAGAACGCATCGTCAATGTTTCCACAGCGATTGGGGCAGAATTTCAGCCCGCTACGGTAACCAAAGAGGCAGCATGTGGCCTGCGCCACAAATTCGGCTTGACCCATCCGTTTGTTCTTTGCACCGGTGGCGCCGATGAGCGAAAAAATCTACCTCGTCTCATCGAAGCTTGGTCCCTCCTGCCCCCTACTTTGCGCCAGACTCACCAACTTCTCCTCGCCGGCAAGATGCCGGAGGGCAATGTTGCCGAACTTTGCTGTATGGCCCGCAATCATGGGCTACGGCCGGACGAGCTGTTGTTCAGCGGCTATGTCAGCGACGAAGAACTTATACAGATCTACAATCTTAGCAAGCTTTACGTTTTCCCTTCTTGGCACGAAGGTTTCGGCCTGCCTGCACTGGAAGCCATGTCCTGCGGCGCACCGGTGATTGGTGCCAGTACCACGAGCCTCCCCGAGGTCATTGGGATTGACGAAGCCCTTTTCAATCCGTTTGGTGTTGTCGATATCGCGCGCAAACTAGCTCAGGCGCTGGAGGATGAGCAGTTCCGCGAAAAGCTGCGCAAGCACGGTTTGAACCAAGCCAAGCAATTTTGCTGGGATGCGACCGCGAGAAAGGCAGTTGCCGCATGGACTACGCGACAAATCTCCTCCGATTGTGCGGTCAACCTACTGGAAGGCCGGCGCAAAGCTAGACTGGCGTTTGTGTCTCCATTGCCGCCGGAGCGTACGGGTATCGCAGACTACAGCGCCACGCTCCTGCCGGCCCTGGCCGAATATTACGACATCGAACTCATCGTTGAACAAGATCATGATGTCGATACGCACTGGGTCGACATGCACGGCAGCATACGGAGCATTGCTTGGCTGCGAGCCAATGTGCACCATATCGACCGTGTGCTCTACCAGATGGGTAACTCTCCTTTTCATGCGCACATGTTGGACTTGCTCCAGGACATCCCCGGAGTGGTTGTGGTACACGATTTTTACCTCAGTGGGCTGATGTCATGGCTGGAAGTGGCTGCCGATTGTCGCCACGCATGGATGATCCAGTTGTATCGCAGCCATGGTTACCGCGCCGTGCAAGAGTATGGTATTGACATTGATTGTGCGAAAAGGAAGTACCCGGCAAACTGGTCGGTCCTGCAAAGGGCGCAGGGGATTATCGTTCATTCGGAGTATTCGCGAAGGCTCGCAAGCGAATGGTACGGACCAGATACTGCCACTGCCTGGAAAGTCATTCCTCTATTGCGCCAAGCTGCCACCCCGCTCGATAGAAATGTCGTTCGGCGACAGCTCGACTTGGATGAAAACGATTTTGTCATATGCAGCTTAGGTTTTCTTGATCCGAGTAAGCAGAATCATCGTTTGCTGCGGGTATGGTTGAATAGCTCGCTTGCCAAAGATGTACGATGTCATCTAATTTTTGTCGGGCAAAACCATGGCGGTGAATACGGCGCGCAGTTGTTGGACATGATTCAGATCAGCGGATGTGCTGACCGTATTCGCATTACAGGTTTTGTGTTGGAGAGCGTGTTCCAACAGTACCTGGTTGCAGCGGATCTGGCCGTTCAGCTACGTACTGACTCCAGGGGCGAAACGTCGGCGGCCGTTCTGGATTGCATGAATCATGGATTGCCCGTCATCGTCAATGCCAACGGATCTATGGCGGAACTCGATGCGGAAGCAGTGTGGTTGTTGCCCGATAGCTTTGACGATGAGCACCTGTCGGTTGCATTGGAGACTTTATGGGGTAGTGAGGCGCAACGCCAAGCGCTGGGGGAGAGAGCACAGAGTGTCGTCCATCGTTATCATGCGCCCTCGCAATGCGCAAGGGCGTACGCCGAGGCAATCGAGGGTTTTCATGTAGCCTCCGCTACAGCAGTGCCGGAGTTGATTGGCGTGATCACTGAAATGTTGCACGCTGGACATGAATCCGCCGATCTGAGCAATCTAGCCGGCGCGCTTGCGACAACGTTCCCGTCATTACGGCCAGCAAAGCGGCTTTATCTGGATATTACGGCGACCTGCAGCAACGACCTCAAGACCGGTATCGAAAGGGTGGCGCGGGCCTTGGTCAAGTCCTTGCTTATCGCTCCTCCAGATGGGTATCGGATCGAACCGGTGTACCTAAGTAGTACCGGCGGGCGGTGGCACTATCGCCATGCGTGTGGTTATACACTTGGTTTGCTGGGGCAGGAGGCGAAGAATGTCCTGCAAGACGACGCCGTCGATCCCCAGTGTGGTGATGTGCTAGTCGGTCTGGATATCTCCGGCGACAGGCTCGTTTGTGCGGAGCAGTCTGGTCTGCATGCAAGCTATAGAGCGCAGGGATGCAAGGTTTATTACATGGTGTATGACTTGCTTCCGTTGCGTATGCCCGAAGTCTTTCCACCCGGTGCAGATGATGGTCACCAACGATGGCTGTCAACTATTCTGCGAGGGGATGGAGCCATTTGTATTTCTCGCGCGGTGGCGGACGACCTTCAAGCGTGGATGGCTGAAACAGGAATGCGCACCGGAGTACGACGCCCTTTCGACGTTCAATGGTTGCATCTTGGAGCTGACATTTCGAATTCAGTAGCAAGCGTGGGATTGCCCTATGGCACGAAAGCCGTGCTGAGTGAGATCCGGTCCCGCATCAGTTTCCTAATGGTGGGCACGATTGAACCACGCAAGGGCCATCTTCAGGTAATTGAAGCCTTTACTCAGCTTTGGCGAGATGGTGTAGACGTCAATTTGGTTATCGTCGGGTATGAGGGATGGAAGGCACTGCCGCTGGCGATGCGCCGTGATATTCCGGAGGCAGTAGAGCGTCTGCAAAAGCATCCAGAGTTTGATCGGCGGCTCTTCTGGCTAGAAGGTATCAGCGATGAATACTTGGAAAAGGTTTATCTGGTGAGCGACTGTCTTATCGCCGCCTCCTATGGCGAGGGTTTTGGTTTGCCGCTCATCGAAGCCGCTCAGCACAGATTACCCATCATTGCACGTGATTTGCCGGTATTTCATGAAGTTGCTGGCGATTACGCCTACTATTTCAACGCTGATGGGCCTCAGCAGCTTGCCCTCGCAGTAAGAGACTGGCTGGATCTGTATCGGGCAGATATGCACCCACGCTCGGATGACATGCCCTGGTTGACATGGCAAGAAAGCGCGACCTCGCTGACACAAATCGTACTGGATCAACAGTCCATAAATCTAGCAAAATCGGGACATCTCAAAGCTATGCAAAAAAATTAAGGGCCTGGGAGGTTCGACGATATAACACAAGTGTTCCGGAAAAGGCTGCACAGAACTGTCGGATTTAAGCTTGACCACACTAGAGCGTGCATGAAGACAAGTTCATTCGATCTACGCTATTAGAACCATAATGAATAGCACACCAATCATCCAGTGAGGCTAAATCTACGGGCAACAATGTGTATAGACTTGTTGTGGCTCGTCTGCCGAATGCATTTCTCGTGAAGACACGGATTTGCGTACGCCCGACCGAACTTTTGTTACGTGTGTGGCTTGTGTTAAGTTATTCGATAGAACCGCATATCCATCAAGCGAGATTGGTTGTTTAGCCAGGACCGCTTTTCCGCTAGGGATGCAGCACTGATTGCGATCGTGGCAATTCGCTCGGTCGATGTGGCGTGCTGTGTCAGCCCCGAAACTTATGAATCCCGGGCCGCAGCCGCCAATTTTTCGGCTTCCGGTGCTCGTTCGAGAACGAAGGCTGGTAAACCTACATAAATCTATTTGTTGCCAGCAGTGGTGTTCGGCAAAGCATGAACTGAGAATCTTATGGTTATGGGGCAACGACATATCCGTAGAAGTAGCCCTGGATTTCATCCCGATAGAGAATAAGGTAAGCAGATGAGCAAGGTCGTGATGGTTGAAAGTGCGGACGGTAAAATGCAGTCGAACGCTCATTTTGATTATTGTGTAATTCTGTTCTTATTGGCATTTACATGCGTAGTTTTTATATTGAACTACTACATTTCGGGGCCAATGATTCATGCAGATGAGGGGAGCTATCTTGCGAACTCCGCTGCGATAGCCGGGTACTCGAACGACTTGGCGAGCAGTTACTCAGCGGGCTACTCTATTTTTATTAGTCCGGCTTTTCTTTTTGGAGCTGATCCGGAACACGTTTGGCTCTATGTTAGAATTGTGAATGCAGTATTGTTTTTAGCCCTGACGCTCGGCGTCTGGCGCTTGGCCCACGCACAACTGGTTCCTGTAACTAGCTCGTTCGATCGACTGTCTTCGATATTAATCGTATCGGCATATCCTATGTGGGTTGTGATGGCGGGGTACGCGTTTGCACAACTTGCATTTGCATCAGTATTCGTGTGGTCTGTCTTTTTCCTACGAAAATCACTGCTGAACTCAAGGTTCAGCTTTTTTACATTTTCATTATTGATTTCATTCCTGTATTGGATACATCCAACTGGCGTGGTAGTCATAGTAGCCGGGTTGATCAGTGCGTTTATCCTTTCGTTGCTACGACGCTCGGTTTTTTTTGTGTCCGCGTATATTGTGACAGTGGCCACCGGGGTTGCGTTGTACAAATATGGTTTCCAGCCTTGGTTGTACGATCGTATGACAATTGGCGGAGATCCGGCTCTTCACTATCCGAGCCTCTTTAGGCTCTTGACACCATTAACTACAATTGATGGCATTACTGACGTTGTTGCCCGAAGTGGAGGGCATCTTTTCTATCTCGTCCTTGGGACGGCCGGGCTATTCTGGATCGGTGTGGAGGTGGGGGCTGCCAAGATATTGACGGCCTTACGGTCGCGCAGCGCCATGTTTGGCCCCGCGCAAGACTGGATAGTGCATATTTTCTTGCTTCTTTCATTGCTTGGTGTGCTCGTTCTTTCTGTACTGTTTTTTGCTTCGGATCCCAATGCAGTTCGTATCGACCATTGGATGTACGGCCGGTATGTCGAAGGTGTGATTGCCCCGACTCTGCTTGTCGGTGCCTTATGTTTTACTCGTGTAAGTGCCTTGCGAGCAATACTCGTCGCGATTGGTGCGGCCACCTTGCTTTCGTTCGGAATTAGTGATTACAGCCACACTGCTCGCTTTAACATCCCGGCTTTTTGGCAGGATTTTTATATACGCGGGCAAGGTGTCTGGTGGTGGCTGGTGTACGGCATTGCCGTTGTTCTGACCATCGTGGTGGCGGGTCGCATTTTCGGCAGATTTCTTATATGGATCTTATTTGTTGCCTGTGGATACCTTCAAATTGCCTGGCACGAGAAAGCCGCGCTGGAAGCCAGTCAGCGTTGGGAGGTGGCTACTTATGTGCGAGAGAACGTTGTGCCAGGCGCCTGTGTGGGTTTCGATTTCTCTGGAATAGATAGTTATTACAGACACGTTTTCTGGTTTGATTTCGGCTTTCAGCTCTTTGATTACAGGTATCAACGCGTTGAGCCTAAACGTTGGGCACAAGGAGAGTGTGATGGCCCGCTGTTTTCTTACAGCAGCAATGTCAACAAAGAGTTCGAAGTCGAAGCGTACGTGGCGGCTGTTAGCCCACGCGGTGGGCCTTTGTTGTGGGTGAGGGAAAGTCACGAATGGGTCAGGGGGACCCAGGATGCGGAGATCTACCCACTGAATGTGGCAGATAGATCAGCAGGACTGGGGCGCGTGCTGCGCCAAGGGTGGCATGGTATGGAGGCTGCTCATATTTGGTCGAGCGAAGCGGCGGTACTCTTACTGCCTGTGCCCGATCAATGCAGTCGAGTGGCTTGTTACGCAGAAATTGGGTTTGGTGTTTTTGGTGCATCAAGCCAGCGCCCTGTCGAGGTTGATTTTGAGGTGCGGGGGCAGAAGAGCGCTGATTCCATCGGTAATCAAATATATTCGAACCCAGGCCCCTTTAATTTCAGGGTGCGGTTAGATGGCTCTGAGAGGGTGAGCGAGGTTGTCATTAAAGTCCCCAGTGCAACCTCTCCTAATAAGCTGGCTGGGGCGCCCGACCAGAGGGTTTTGGGGATTGCATTACACTCTATCGACTTAATTCACGACTGAAATCGTGCGATTGATACGAGTGTTTCCGAAATGCACGTATATGCAGAAAAATTGGACTTGGCTGCGTGCTTGATCGGAATCTTTCAGTTGGAAAGATAGATCATTCAAAGTGCCAAGGCAGTAACAGGACAAGTTATTTATGAGCCGCTCGCTGGTAGAGGATGTGATTAAATCCGGATCGTGCACTGGATGTGGTGCCTGTGTTGCCCTCGTTGAATCTCGGGGTGCGTATATGGAGGATACTCCATTGGGGCCAGTGCCCCACTTGCCTGAAGATGTTATCTTTCCGAACTTCCTAGAGCGAATCTGCCCGGGCCGAGGGATCGACTATCCCGCATTATATCGAGAGCATTACGAACAGTATCCGCAAAGTTGGCTGACTGGTTATAGCATTAAAGTCAGGACTGGTTTTGCCGCCGACGAAATTATTCGTCAACATGGCGCATCAGGTGGGATATTGACCCAGACGCTAATTTATCTGCTGGAAAGCGGAAGAGTCGATGGGGTAATCGTGGCACGTCAAGGGGTTCCGACAGCGAAGAAGGCACGTGCCGTAATCGCGCAGACGCGCGAAGAGGTCATTGCCGCGGCGCAGTCCGTCTATATACCGGTTGCCATGCTCGACATGCTGCGAGAGTTGGATCAGGGCAAAGCTTATGCGATCACGTGTCTGCCGGAACAGTCCGCGGCGCTTAGACGTCTGCAGCTTGAAGGCTTTGCTCCAGCGCAGCAGATAAAATATGTTCTTGGTCCCTATACGGGAACGGCGCTGTATCCGGCGGCCATTGACTGTTATCTTCAGTCGAAGCGTGTTCCCGATACAGACCGGGTCACCAGTCTCAAATGGCGTGCCGGTGAATGGCCGGGATATCTCGAAATCTGTACGGAGAGTGGGCGAGTAATTCGGACGCCGAAAATTTACTATAATTTTTTGATTCCGTTCTTTGTGACTCAGACCAGTCTTCAAAGCATGGATTTTGCGAACGAGTTTTCCGATTTGGCGGTTGGTGATGCTTGGTCTCCTGTTTTCGAGGCTCAGGGAGGGGGGCATTCGGTGGTGGTAACCCGAAGCAAGAAAATGGAGGCGATTATTCAGGAGATGATTCAGGCTGGTCTGCTCGATCTACAGGAGATCGATGCATTAAAGGCGGCAGACATGCACGGACACATGCTCGATTTTAAGAAACGCGGTGGCCATCTGCGTAATCGATGGCGCAGCTTAACCGGGCGCATGGCACCTGATTATGGCTATCGACCGGCGCAGATACCCTTTTCCCGCATCTGTGTCGAAATCGTCATCAGTACGCTTTTTGCCGTGGGACGGACGCGTTTAGCACGTTTCTGTGTTGCGCGTCTTCCGGAGTCTATCATCGGGCCGCTGTTTAATTTTCTACGTCTGAGCTGGAAAACGGCAAGCAAGCCGACCAAGCGAAAGGGCCTGAAGGGCTTTGATGTGGTGATCAAACCATGACGCTTGCACGGATTCACGATCAGCTTACGAACTTTTGTGGACAACTGATACCCCGGCTTCTAACGCAGGCTTGCCGAGATGCCAGCGCAGCGGAGTACGGCTCGTTCGACCGCAACTGGTGGCACTACAAGATCAGGGATTTTTCCTCCATCATCCTCCAACAGGGGGGGTATGCGTTGTGTTGTGCGCTGACCATGCCACAGTGGAGGGAGCTCTTTCCCGGATTGTCTACAATCGCAATAGCGAGCGCGAAGTTCTGGAATGCTCGGGCGATTAGATTTCGGGCGTTTGAAGAGTACTACCCGTGGGAGGAGGGCTATCCTCCCCTTGCTTTTTCGACCCTGGCGGTGGTCAAGTTGGTTGATGCCGGTGTCGTCAACATAGCGGTTGTGCGTGATGGGCTTGAAGTCGCCGCTAGGCAGCTACTGTCACGCTTCGAGGGACAGGCAAGCAACCAACAGGTGGCGGGCACCGCAGCATTGTGCATATTGCGCAAAGTAGCCCCTGAGCTCGTGGGGGCCAGCGAGCTCAGTCAGCTCTGCGAACGGACGTTGAGATGTCAGCATGACGAAGGCTGGTACATGGAATATGGCGGACCTGACCTGGGTTATCTTTCCGTAACCATTGACTGCCTGTGGGATGCCTACGATGCGACAGGCGACGCTAGGTTCCGTGAGTCAGCGGTCCGAGCACTTGATTTTATTCAGTGTTTTGTCAAGCTCCCATGTCGAGGAGCGGGGATGCACAATGCAAGAAACACCGATTATATTGTCCCGTATGGCATCGCTCGTTTTCTTGAGTGTCCGGATCGCAGCGAAGCTGCCGCGCTCGTGCTGATTCGTGTATTCGAGAACCTGTCGGAACCGGGCCACTTTCTCCATGCGATCGACGATCGCTATTTTTGCCACTATGTTGGTCATTCGCTGTTTCGAGCCTTACCGTTGCTCGCCGCTGCAGCGAGTTGGACAACCCCCGCGCGCAATAACGTCAATTTGCAGACGCGGATGTTCAAAGGTTGTGGGCATGCCCTGTACGACGACGCGCCGGCGGGTGGGTCGGCACTCGTTAGTGGCCAGAAAGGAGGTGTGTTTTCTGTCTGGTTCTCCGGGCAGCACATCTCCGATTTCGGTTGGTGCGTTACGGACGGTAATACGACGTGGGTCAGCCATTGGTGGGGAGATTTCTGGAAACTGGAGGTTGACGGCGCACGTGTTGCTGTGCAGGGACGTCTCACACCTCACCGAGCTAACACGAGCACCCCCTTCAAGCATTTTGTCTTGAGAGTCTTGAGCATTTTAATGGGCCGCCGAATCATTGCGCTGCTCAAGGAGAAGCTCATCTTCAAGGCAAAATCGGGACCGGTATATGCCTATCAACGGGTCATCGTGTTTGGGAAGAATAGCGTTCGTGTCGTCGATCGGATCGAGATGCCCCAAGGGGCAGAAGCCATGCGTGCACCACGGGCGTCTAAACGACATGTGGCCAGCGCCGATTCGTTTCATGCAGAGGATTTCTCTTTAGCCGACACCCAGGTAACCGTTGGCGAAAAACGGTCATGGGATGATGGGGTATTGACGATAACAACAGAATACAAACTGGATATGGTTTATGAAGCTGATTATTCAAATTCCGTGCTTGAATGAAGAGAACACACTGCCTGAGACCGTGGCAGATCTGCCACGGGCTATTCCGGGTATAGATGTCATTGAATTCATGGTCATTGATGACGGTAGCACCGACAAGACCGTAGAGATCGCCCGCCAGCTTGGTGTTGAACATGTCATAAGTCTGGGGAGCAACCGGGGCTTGGCTACTGCTTTTCGTCGAGGCGTCGAATACGCGCTGGCTCAAGGCGCAGACATCGTGGTCAACACAGATGCGGATAACCAGTACTGTGGTGCAGACATTGCCAAACTGGTGGAGCCGGTTCTGCGTAACGAAGCGGATATGGTCGTCGGCTGTCGACCGATCGTCGACCATCCAGAGTTTTCGCCGATCAAGAAAATTCTGCAATTGCTCGGGAGTTGGACGCTGAGGCAGATTTCCAAGACTACGGTCCGGGATGCTGCATCTGGGTTTCGCGCTTTCAGCCGTGAGACATGTCAACGCATATTCATCCACTCGCGTTTTTCGTATTGCATGGAAACCTTGATCCAGGCGGGGAATTCCGGTTTGCGAGTGACCTCAGTCGACATCAGGGTTAATCCGAAAACTCGCGAGTCAAGACTGTTTACAAGCATCCCCCAGTACATCAAAAAATCTGGACTGACTATGGTGGTGATGTTTGGCCTCTATCGCCCGGGGCGTTTTTTTGGATTTCTGGCTGCTCCCTTTCTTGTGGGAGCGTTGTTTCTGGGAATTCGTTTTCTTTATTTGATTTACTGGTTTGATGAGCACCTTCCAAACCGGACGTACGTTCCGTCACTGATTCTTTTGGCGGTATGCACGATTGTTGGAGCCTTGCTTTTGGCACTCGGTGTCATTAGCGAGATGTTAAAAGCACAGCGGCGTATTACTGAAGAAACTTTGTACCAACAAAGACGGAGTCAGGGCAGGAATGTCGATTTGGCAACTAAAGCGCTCCAGCGCACTCATTGATCCACTGATGATTCGCGATGGGCGCAAGCTTACCAAGTTTCTCGCTGCAGGGGTGCCAGCGGTGCTTCTGGCGATTCCGCTAAATTATGCGCTTGTTTCGATATTTCATTGGGACGCTGCTCTGGCATACGCGCTTGTATTGGTTTTTCAAGTGACCGTGAATTTTTTCATGTGCTCCTGGTTTGTTTTCGAAAGCACCGGGGGAAAATCAAGAATTATGCAGTTCTGGTTATTCTTTTCCGGAATAATTATGTTTAGAGTTGTCGACTGGGTGGTTTACACTGCTCTCGTAAAGTATTTCGATTTTAATTTTATCGTGATCCAGGTAATGAATGTAGTCGCTTTCGCGCTCTTGAAATTTAAATTCAGCAAGAAGATTATGGAAGGTAAGGCCTAAAGAGGCAACATGAAAGAACGCTCGGTCTTCACAGCGTGGTGTGCTTGACTATGGGAGGCTCGGCGCCATCACCAGAGTCAGCGTTTCGATCTCCGTGTTTCTTCGGGCAGGGCGGTGCTATCTCAAACCGGCAAGTGCGTAGGAAAGTATGTCCCAGAGAGTGACCAGTACTTCCGTAGATCATGGTCATCGGGAGTGGGAGTACTATGTGATGCTCATTCCCTGAGGAATGGTTTCTCTGACGGTTGGCTGCCTGCAAGGGGAGCATGTTCAGGGGGGCGGAGGGGTGTCAGTTGTTAGGTTGTGGATCAGGCGAGAGTCGTGTGAGGGCAGGATGAGGCGAGTCACAATATTTGGTGTCGCGGTAGCGCATCTGCTTATGGCGGCGCCCGTGGCAGTGGCGACGATAGGCGACTTAGGTGAGCCCGATCATGGCGCAGAGGGCTTCGGGCAGGTGCTATCACCCCCTAAGCGTGCTTTGGCAGGGCCAGGTGAAAGTATTGCTTTCTCGCATGGAGAGCCCACTGCCTATGAGCAATTGCTGCTGGAACTGATCAATCGGGCGCGCGCGGACCCGGCGGCCGAAGCAGCGCGGTTTGGGATCGGCCTGAACGAGGGTCTTTCGCGCGGTGGTATTTCGGCCGCGGCGAAGCAGCCTTTGGCGTTCAATCAGTATTTGATCGCTGCCGCGCGTGGCCATAGCCAATGGATGCTGAACGTTGATCAGTTCTCGCATGTAGGGGTGAATGGTAGTGATGCTGGGGACCGGATGACTGCTGCGGGATATCCGTTATCGGGCGACTGGGCTTGGGGGGAGAACATCGCCTGGCGTGGTACGACGGGTGTGCCGGACGTTGTTGCCTACATACGTACGATGCATGAAGGCTTGTTCAAAAGTACAACGGGCCACCGGCAAAACCTGTTGAACGATCGATTTACTGAAGTGGGGATTGCTACTGTCGAGGGGAGATACTTTACGAACGGTAGCAATTACAACGCGGTGATGGTGACGCAGAAGTTGGCGGATAGTGGCGGCACGGCGGGACCGTTGTTGACTGGTGTCGTGTTTCGGGATGCGAACCGTAACGGGCTGTACGATGTAGGTGAGGGCGTGGGGGGAGTGTCTGTGCGCATTGCGGGCGGCGTATACCACACCGCGACTAGCGTTTCAGGTGGCTACGCCGTGCCCTACTTGCTGGGCGGTGAGCTGCGGGTGACGTTCGAGTCGAGTGAGTTCGGTGGGAGTGTGACACGTACGGTGGGGGCCACGGGCAGCAATCTGAAACTGGATCTGCTTGCGCCAGCGCGCAACTGGGGCGCAATCAACCGGGTGATCGACCACTACTACCTGAGCGTTCTCGCGCGTACGCCGGATAACGGAGGGCGTGAGTTCTGGTACGGCGAGGCGACGCGGCTGCAGGCTTTGGGGGGGGATGTCGGAGAGGTCTTCATGGCCATGGCCAACTATTTCTTCGTGAGTCCAGAATACGTCAATCGTGCTCTTGACGATGGCGCCTACATTGACTCGCTTTATTCCACGTTCTTTGACCGGCCGGCCGACAGTGCAGGGCGTGCCTATTGGATGAGCCAGTTGGGCACGGGGCTGACGCGCGAAATGGTGTTGAACAGTTTCATGTTCTCGCCGGAATTCGCGGCATACATACTGCGTGAGGTGGGCACGACGCCGAGTCGCCCCGAAGTGTATGCAGTGATCGACTTCTACCGTGGTGCGTTCGGGCGCTTGCCCGATAGTGCAGGGCTGCGTACATGGGTAAACAAGTTTCGAGCGGCCCAATGCGCCCCGGCTGGGGCGCGTAATGGCGAGGTGTACCTTGCCGCGATCGGCATTGCCGCGAGCTTCTTCGAGAGCTCAGAGTATTGGCAGGCCATGCCGATAGCGACGGGCGCCGCGAATCGGCAGTATGTGTCGGATTTGTACAACGCTTTTATGCGCAGGGGCGGCGACTTGGGCGGCTTTGCGCATTGGGTGAATGGGCTCCTTGAGGGACGGATGACGTATGCACAGGTGCGCCGATCGTTCGTTGACAGCGCAGAGTTTGCCGGCAGGGTTCGCGCGATTGCGGAGGCGACTTGTGTGTCCCCGCTTTAAGAGCCCACGCCCTTGTGATGTTCGTGATTGGGGCCGCCGTGCGAGTTCGTTTCCTGTGCTGCTGTATCTGACGACTGCTGCCGGGGTTGTCATCGCCGTGCCGAGAGGCTAAGGTGCCGCGTCCTTTGTGCAGTATCGTGTTCTTGAAGAGCGGAAGAAGCTGAAAAAATGAAAAAAGCAATTGTCACCGGCATTAGCGGTCAAGATGGGGCCTATCTTGCGGAGTTGTTGCTCGGTAAGGGCTATGAAGTATACGGCACGTTTCGACGCACGAGTTCGGTGAACTTCTGGCGCATCGAAGAGCTGGGTATCGGCGGGCACCCCGACCTACACCTGGTGGAGTACGACCTGACGGATCTGTCCTCCAGCATCCGCTTATTGCAGAAAAGTGGAGCGACCGAGGTCTATAACCTCGCTGCACAGAGTTTCGTCGGGGTGTCCTTCGAGCAGCCGGTGACGACAGCCGAGATTACCGGCGTGGGCGCGGTTAACCTGCTTGAGGCGATTCGCATCGTGAATCCTGAGATTCGCTTCTACCAAGCCAGCACTTCTGAAATGTTTGGCAAGGTGCAGGCGATCCCGCAAGTCGAGTCGACGCCGTTCTATCCCCGAAGCCCCTACGGCGTCGCCAAACTTTACGCTCATTGGATGACTGTCAATTACCGTGAGAGCTACGGGATCTTTGGTACAAGTGGAATTCTCTTCAATCACGAATCGCCTTTGCGCGGCCGCGAGTTTCTAACCCGTAAAGTTTCGGATGGGATTGCCAAGATCAGGCTGGGCAAGATGGATCTGCTGGAGCTGGGCAATCTGGATGCCAAGCGCGACTGGGGCTACGCCAAAGAGTATGTTGAGGGCATGTGGCGTATGCTGCAGGCCGATAAGCCCGACACCTATGTGCTCGCCACGAACCGCACCGAGACAGTCCGCGACTTTGTCACCATGGCCGGCAAGGCCGCGGGATTTGATTTGAGGTGGGAAGGCCGAGACAAGGATGAGGTTGGCATCGACCGTGAAACCGGGCGGACTCTGGTCAAGGTCAACCCGAAATTCTATCGTCCGGCCGAAGTGGATCTGCTGATCGGTAACCCTGAAAAGGCACGGTGCGAGCTCGGTTGGGCCCCGCAGACGACGCTCGAGCAACTGTGTCAGATGATGGTCGAGGCTGATTTGCGCCGCAACGAGCGCGGTTTCTCGTTTTAAGAGAAAAGAGAGGCCGCAGGGAATGAGAGTACTCATTACGGGTGTGCTTGGCTTTACCGGTCGATATGTGGCCCGGGCGTTTCGGATAGCCGGCTGGGAAGTGCACGGACTGGGCACGGCGTCGAGCGATCCGGACGGCGTTTGCGACAGCTATTGGCAGGTGGACCTCTGCGATGCGCTTCGGATGCGTGAAGCGGTCGCTGCCTCGTGCCCAACCGCGGTGGTGCATCTGGCGGGGCTGGCTTTTGTTGGGCATGGTGATCCCGAGGCGTTTTATCGGATCAATGTCATCGGTACCCGTAACCTGCTGGCTGCTACTGGTCGGCTCTCGCGATGTCCCGGAGGCGTCTTGCTGGCGAGCAGTGCGAACGTCTATGGCAATGCGACCGCAGGGGTTCTGGACGAGTCCGTGTCGCCAAATCCGGCGAATGACTACGCGGTGAGCAAGATTGCGATGGAGTTCATGGCGCGTTTGTGGATGGAGCGCCTGCCCGTGATGATTGCCCGTCCATTCAATTACACGGGCGTGGGGCAGGACGATAGTTTTCTGTTGCCCAAGATCGTAGGACACTATCGGCGGCGCGAAGCCGCCGTGGAACTCGGAAACCTGGATGTCGTGCGTGATTTTTCGGATGTACGGGTCGTCGCACAAAAGTATCTCGAACTCGTCCAGTCGGGGGCTAGCGGACGAGTCTTCAACGTTTGCTCTGGCAGGGGGCGCTCTCTGGCCGAGGTGATTGCGGTCATGAACGCGATGGCGGGCTACGAAATCGAGGTGCGTGTCAATCCGGCTTTTGTTCGTGCGAACGAGGTGCGCAAGTTGATTGGGTCGGAAGCGCAGTTACAGTCAGTGATTGGTGTGCTGCCTGCGATTGCGCTGGAAGACACCCTTGCCTGGATGTATGGGGTCGAGTCCGCTTGAAGGTTGTCCTTGGCGTCGATGCGATCTTTCCGCCACTGACCGGAATCGGACGTTATGCCCTTCAATTGGCGAATGGTTTGCCGAATCGACCTGAAATCGGTGAGGTAAAGTACTTTTCGATGGGGCGTTGGGTGTCCGGCCCCCAGGCCATGGCAACCGGCGCTGGTGGCCCTGCTGACGCATCAGGGCAGTTCGCCAGGGTACGGCGCGCGATGGCGTCAAACTCGCTGGCTGTGCGCGCATATGCCAAAGTGATGCCGCACCTGCTCAAGTGGCGTTTGATGTCGTTCGACGACTTCATCTTTCATTCGCCAAACTATTTTCTGCCTACTTTTCCTGGACCGGCAGTTGCGACGGTCCACGATCTGTCGATCTACCGCTATCCAGATTTGCATCCGAAAGCGCGACGTGCATATTTTGAACTGGAGTTTCATAGGTCGCTGGCACGCGCTGCTCACTTGATTACCGATTCAGAGTCCATACGGCAAGAGGTGGCGGAGCACTTCGCTTGGCCATTGGATCGGATCACGTCGGTACCGCTCGGGGTGTCCGAGGCCTTCGTGCCCTTGAGTGAGGAGGTGTCTCGTCCGGTGCTATCCAAGCTTGGCTTGGCGTATGGTCGATACGGGTTGTGTGTCTCTACGCTTGAACCACGTAAACGAATTGACAGGCTGATCGATGCTTACGAACGTTTGCCGCGGCGCAGTCGCGAGACCTTCCCATTGGTAATCGTTGGAGGGCGTGGTTGGTTGGATACGGCTTTGCATGAGCGGATCGAGCGTGCGACTCGACAAGGATGGTTGCGTTATATTGGCTATGTCGACGAGGCAGTGCTTCCCGTTGTGTATGCTGGCGCAAGAGCGTTCTTTTATCCGTCGCTCTATGAGGGTTTTGGGTTGCCGGTGCTCGAAGCCATGAGTTGTGGCGTACCGGTCGTGACCTCGAACTGTTCATCATTGCCCGAGGTGGCGGGGGCAGCGGGTATGCTGGTGAATCCAGATGATGCCGATGCCCTGCTGTTCGGTGTCGAAAAGGCGCTAGAAGATGACGAATGGAGGGCAACCGCGAGCGCTCGGGGCCTAACCCAGGCGGCAGACTTTAGCTGGCCGTGCTGCGTAGAGCGAACGGTTGCCGTCTACCGTAAGGTTTGGGGGCAGTGACGGTAGCTGCGGTGTAGTGTTGGCGTTGATCATTTATCGGTGAGGATGTATGAAGATATATGTCGCGGGACACCGCGGAATGGTTGGTGGCGCTATCGTGCGCCGTTTGAAGGACCTGGGCGACTGCGAACTGGTATTTCGTAGCCATGCTGAGCTGGACCTCACCGATCAGTTGGCCGTGAACGAGTTCTTTGAACATGAGCGTCCGGAGCAGGTGTACATGGCTGCGGCCAAGGTGGGTGGGATTCACGCCAACAATACCTATCCGGCCGAGTTCATCTACGACAATCTCATGGTCGAGGCGAATGTGATCCATGCGGCCTATCGATTTGGGGTAAAAGGCCTGCTCTTCCTCGGCAGTAGTTGCATCTATCCGCGCATGGCGCCGCAGCCGATGACTGAGGACATGTTGTTGTCCGGACATTTGGAGCCTACCAACGAGCCCTATGCTGTGGCCAAGATTGCCGGCATCAAGTTGTGCGAGAGCTACAATCGCCAATACGGTTGTGACTTTCGCAGCGTAATGCCGACCAACCTATATGGGCAGGGCGACAATTATCATCCCGAGAACAGTCACGTGATTCCGGCACTCATCCGGCGCTTTCATGAGGCGAAGCGGGAAGCGACGCCGACGATCACGATTTGGGGCACCGGCACGCCGATGCGGGAGTTCCTGCATGTGGACGACATGGCGGCGGCGTGTGTCCATGTGTTGTCGTTACCGCGTGAAGTGTATGACGCACACACGTTGCCGCAGCAAAGTCTGATCAATGTGGGTTACGGCGGCGATGTGTCGATTGCCGAGCTGGCGCGCCTGATTGGCAAGGTGGTGGGCTATTCGGGCGAGATCGTGTTCGATAGCAGCAAACCGGACGGCACACCGCGCAAGCTGATGGATTCCGGCCGTTTGCGCGGCTTGGGTTGGGCGCCGCTGATCGATCTGGAAGCCGGACTTGCGGCCACGTATGAGGACTTCGTCGCAGGTTCGGTTCGGTTCGGTGATCAGGGCTAGGCAGCTCGTGCGTTGACTTTTCTCCGGTGCCTCGCTTAGGAATCGGGTTTGGCCAGAGGTTTGATGCGCTTGCCCCGGGGGGCGCCAGTGACGGCAGAGCCTGCAAGGATGGTTGTCTGTGTCCTGCCCCGGGCCAGCGCTTATAATGCCGCTTTTGTTATTTCGAGCCAAATTCCCGATGCAGATCATCCCCAGCCGCCTCGCCGGCGCATTGATCATCGAGCCGCGCGTTTTTGGCGATACGCGCGGTTTTTTCATGGAATCGTGGAACAAGGCGCGCTATGCCGAAGCGGGCATCGCGCTGGATTTCGTGCAGGACAATCTTTCGTTTTCGCAGCGTGGGGTGCTGCGGGGACTGCATTTCCAGAATCCGAATGCCCAGGGCAAGCTGGTGCAAGTGCTGCAGGGTGAGGTGTTCGATGTCGCGGTAGACATCCGCGTCGGCTCGCCCACCTTCGGACAATGGGATTCGGTCGTGCTGTCGGCGGAGAATCGGCGGCAATTCTATGTCCCGCCGGGTTTTGCCCATGGATTCTGCGTGACGTCCAGTACCGCGCTGTTCACATATAAATGCACCGATCTCTACAATCCGGCTGCCGAAGGCAGCGTATTGTGGAACGACCCGGATCTGGCGATCCCGTGGCCGGTCGAGGCACCGGAACTGTCGGCGAAGGACAGGGCGGGCATCCGGCTGCATGACTTTCCGCGCGACCGCCTGCCACGTTTCGAGGGGTGAGGCGTGACGGTCACCAGGATCCTGTTGCTTGGCGCCGACGGCCAGCTTGCGCGCGAGCTGCGCCGGGAGTTATCCACCTTGGGGGCGCTTGTCGTCGCCGGCCGCAGCATCGGTCGGGAGCACATCGACTTCACCGCCCCGGACTCGGTGGCTGGCGTGATCGAGCGCGTGCGTCCGCACTGGATCGTCAACGCGGCCGCGCACACTGCGGTCGACAGGGCTGAGCACGAGCGTGATCTGGCTTTTGCGGTCAACGCCACCACGCCCAGCGTGATCGCGAAAGCCGCGGCGGAGATCGGGGCTTTGCTGGTGCACTACTCCACCGACTACGTCTTCGACGGTACCGGCGCCCGCCCCTATCGCGAAGACGCGCCGACGGCGCCGCAGAGCGTGTATGGGCAGAGCAAGCGCGCGGGCGAGGAGGCGATAGCGGCGTCCGGCGCGGCGCACTTGGTCTTGCGCACGAGCTGGGTGTACGGGCTTGCCGGAAACAACTTCATGCGCACCATGCGCCGCCTAGCACGTGAGCGGGAGGCATTGCGCGTGGTGGCCGACCAGCGCGGTGCGCCGACCTGGTCGCGTCACATTGCACAGGCCACGGCGCAGATGCTCGCGCGCCTCGGCCAGGATCGTGCCGCCTGGCAACGGCTCTCGGGGGTCTATCATCTGGTGTCGCAGGGCGAGACGACCTGGCACGGCTTTGCCGAGGCGATCATCGGCCATCAGCGCCGCCATGAGCCGGTGAAGGTCACCTGCATTACCCCGATTGCCACTCACGAATACCCCCTGCCGGCGCCCCGGCCGGCCTACTCGGTGCTCGACACCGGCAAACTCTTCGATACTTTCGGCATTCGTCTCCCGGACTGGCGTGATGCATTGGGGCAAGTGCAGGAAGAGCTCGACCGGGAGCCCATCTGATCATGAGCAAGACCCTAGTCGTCACTGGCGGTGCCGGTTTCATCGGCTCGGCACTGATACGTCACCTGATCGCGAGTACCGATTACCGGGTGGTGAATGTCGATGCGCTGACCTATGCCGGCAATCTTGATTCGCTGGCAAGCGTCGCCGACGACCCACGCTACGCGTTCGAGCATGTGGATATCCGCGACGCAGCGGCGGTGCAGCGCGTATTCGAGACCCACGCGCCGGCGGGCGTGATCCATCTCGCCGCAGAAAGCCATGTAGACCGCTCGATCGACGGGCCGCGCGTATTCGTCGAAACCAACGTGCTGGGCACCTACACGCTGCTGGAGGCTGCCCGGCGCCACTGGCGCGCGCTCGCCGGCGACGGGCGCGCTGCCGCGTTTCGCTTCCATCATGTGTCGACCGACGAGGTTTATGGCACATTGGGCGAGACCGGCCTGTTCACCGAAACGACACCTTATCAGCCGAATTCGCCGTATTCGGCGAGCAAGGCTGCGTCCGACCATCTCGTGCGCGCTTGGTACCACACCTACGGTCTGCCGGTGGTGACCACCAACTGTTCGAACAATTACGGCCCGTACCACTTTCCGGAAAAACTCATTCCGCTGATGATCCTGAACGCGCTGGAAGGCAAGCCGTTGCCGGTGTATGGCAACGGCCGGCAGATCCGCGATTGGCTGTATGTCGAAGACCATGCCCGCGCGTTGCTCAGGGTGTTCGAGGCCGGCCAGGTGGGCGAGGAATACAACATCGGCGGTCACAACGAGCAGGCCAATATCGACGTGGTGCGCGCAATCTGCGAACTCCTCGAGCGATTCGCCCCGCACAAGCCGGCCGGTGTGGCACGCTATGCCGATCTCATCAGCTACGTCCAGGACCGCCCCGGCCACGATCAGCGCTATGCGATCGATGCCGGCAAGATCCAGCGCGAGCTTGGCTGGGTGCCGCAGGAGAGTTTCGCGACCGGGCTGGAGAAGACGGTGCGCTGGTATCTGGACAACCCCGCCTGGTGGCGCCGGGTGCGCGACGGCAGCTATCGCGGCGAGCGGCTTGGCACCGGTGTGACGGAGAATTCGTGATGAAAGGCATCATCCTCGCCGGTGGATCCGGCACCCGGCTATATCCGGCGACCTTGGCGGTCAGCAAGCAGCTTCTGCCGATCTACGACAAGCCGATGATCTACTATCCGCTCACGACCCTGATGCTGGCGGGCATTCGCGACATCCTGGTGATCTCGACGCCGCAGGACACGCCGCGCTTCGAGCAGTTGCTCGGCGATGGGCGACAGTGGGGTTTGTCCCTGCGCTACGCGGTGCAGCCCAAGCCCGAAGGGCTGGCCCAGGCGTTCATCATCGGGCGCTCGTTCGTCGGCACCGGTTCGTGCGCCCTGGTGCTGGGCGACAACATCTTCTACGGCCACGACCTCAACAAGAAGCTCGAGAAGGCCGCCCGGCGCGAATCCGGTGCGACGGTGTTCGCCTACCATGTGACCGATCCCGAGCGCTACGGCGTGGTGGCGTTCGACGAGGGCGGGCGCGCGACCTCGCTCGAAGAAAAGCCGGCGCGGCCCAAGAGCAACTACGCGGTCACGGGTTTGTACTTCTATGACAACCAGGTCCTCGAGATGGCGCGTACGCTCAGGCCCTCGTCGCGAGGCGAGCTCGAGATCACCGATATCAACCGGATATACCTCGAGCGCGATGCGCTGAACGTCGAGATGATGGGGCGGGGCTACGCCTGGCTCGATACCGGCACCCACGAGAGCCTGCTCGAGGCCGGCAATTTCATCGAAACGATCGAGCACCGCCAGGGCCTCAAGGTGGCCTGCCCTGAAGAAATCGCCTACCGCAAGGGTTTCATCGACGCGGCGCAGATCGAGCGGCTGGCGCAGCCTCTGGCCAAGAATGCCTACGGACAATACCTGCTGCGAATGCTGCACGAACGGCTCGTCTAGGCCAGGCGATCATTTCGGCTACCGGCGTTGCTGGCCGCGTCGTCGATCTGGCCCAGTACCCCGGCAATGACCGCATTGCGCGCGTCAGCGGCGATTTCGCGCCGGTGGCGACCCGTGTCGGTGGGGATGGGGGCGAATATCTCGACGCGTGCGGTCAGCCGCGGTGCGGCGGCGATGGCGAGGATGCTCTGCCCAAGACTCATGTCGCCGATGTAGGCTGGCGCGACGCTGATGTGTCCATCGGACCCTTGGTAGCGCAGGGAGAGTGGTTGAATGGGGCGTTGACACTCGATCGCGGGTTGCAGCAACGCTGCATGGAAGTGCAGCACCTGGGTGCCGTCGCTGGTGGTGCCCTCCGGAAACACCGCGACGTTGATATCCGCTTCGAGCAGTGCCGCGATCTCGGCATTGACAATTTTCGCGTGGCCGCGACTGCCGCGGCGCAGGAACACCGTATCGTTGCGCGCGGCCAGCCAGCCTATCAGCGGCCAGCCGCGGACTTCCGATTTCGATACGAAGGCCGAGGGGGTCACGGCATTGACCACGAAGATGTCGAGCCAGGATACGTGGTTGGCCACCAGCAGGCTGCCGCGTTCGAGCGTCGCGCCGTGCGCGGCCAACTCGACCCCCAGCAGTCGCAAAAGACGCCGCGACCAGCGCTGGCGCAGGCCTTGCCGACTCGAATGCGCCAGAAACGGGTGGAGCGTCATCACGGTGAGCAGCCCTTCGGTCAGATGCAGCGCGAGCCTGAACAAGCGCCAGGCGAGCAGCAGCGGGCCGGTTGTGGCCGGGGTGCGGCTCAGATCGTCGGATTCGCAAGAATGGGCGGGCTTGGAAATGGGTGTGCCTCGTCTGAACTTACCGGCCTGCGTGTCGATCGGCGATTATACCGGCCCGCAGCGCCCCGGCTTGTGGTCGCCAAGCCCACGAACGCGGGCTTGTCCCTATAATTGCGCCTTTTGCGCGGAGTGTGTTCGATGTCCATCCTGGTCTGCGGTTCGCTGGCTTACGATACCATCATGGTGTTTCCCGACCGTTTCAAGCACCACATCCTCCCCGATCAGATCCATATCCTGAATGTCGCATTCATGGTGCCGGACATGCGACGCGAGTTCGGCGGGTGTGCCGGCAATATCGCCTACAACCTGCGCCTGCTCGGAGACGATCCCTTGATCATGGCGACCGTGGGCGACGACGCGGGTGCCTACTTCGAGCGCCTCGCTCGACTCGGCCTGGCACGCGAACATGTGCGCCAGGTGGCGGAAACCTTTACCGCCCAGGCCTTCATCACCACCGATCTCGACGACAACCAGATCACCGCATTCCATCCGGGCGCGATGCTGCGTTCGCACCTCAACCAGGTCGATGATGCGCGCGGGGTGACGCTGGGCATCGTGGCGCCGGATGGTCGCGACGGCATGCTCAGCCATGCCCGGCGCTATGCCGAATGCGGTATTCCGTTCGTGTTCGACCCGGGGCAGGGGCTGCCGATGTTCGACGGTTCCGAGCTGCTGGATTGCCTGGGGCTCGCCAGCTATTGCACGGTCAACGACTACGAGGCCAATCTGCTGTGCGAAAAGACGGGCCTCTCGCTGGCGCAGCTTGCACAAAAGGTCGACGCACTGATCGTGACCCTCGGGGCCGAAGGCTCACGCATCTACGCGAACGGGGATGCAATTCACATCCCGGCAGTCAAACCGTCCGCGCTGGTCGACCCGACAGGGTGTGGCGATGCCTATCGCGCCGGGCTGTTGCATGGCATTTCGAAGGGTTTCGACTGGCGCACCACCGGCCGCCTGGCCTCGGTGATGGGGGCGATCAAGATCGCCAGCCGGGGGGGGCAGAATCATGTCGCCAGCCGCGACGAGATTGCCGGCATCTTCGCCAACGCATTCGGCGAACGTCCCTGGTAGGCGATGATTCCGTGCCCAGCGGCCTGGGAGTGTGAAGGATGTCACGGCAGGGTGAAACATGTAACTGGATGTTTATTGTAGACTCGGTGGGTACCAAGTGTTCACGTTGCATGTTTGCCTATTCAAACGGAGTGAAAGTTGGCCCATCCGAGAATGATTGCGCGGTCGTGGAGATCGCGAACGAGCCTGGCAGTCGGCGTTGCAGCGCTGGTCCTTGTTTCAGGCGTGGCGCACGCTGAAGGCAGTCGCACCGTTCATCCTTACGGCTATTTTTCGACTGAAGGAGGAGGGCCTGCCGGTACCAACGATTACGCCTCGCTCTATTCGTCGTCAGGTTCGTATTTGAATGGCTTGGTCAAGCAGCAGACGTTTCTCTACGTTCTCGCCAAACCGGGCGAGCAAATTCTCGTCTCCAAGGGCAGCGGTAGCGGCACACTCTACGGTCCGCCAGTTGCGCAGAAGTTGAGTACCTCGAGCGGGTTCGACCCAGCTACCGACGCTGTAAACCTGGGCTTTGGTGCCCCGGGGCAGGAGAGTACGGCCGGATTGACTACGCTGGGCGCCGTAAGCGGTAACGTGATCAACAGCCGGGCCAGGGAGCTTGCTGGTCCGGGCTCCGGCGGCGACAGGTACTCGCCCGGTCTGACCTATACCGTTCCATCTACAGTGTCCGCTCAAGGTGCCGTATATGCGGTGGTTTTTACCGGCACAGTTCAGCGGTGGGACGTGACCGTGCGTAGTCCCTTGGGCGATACGGGCTGTACAACTGGTGACGCTTGCATAGTAGCCAATGCGGATCTTAACGGGCGGGTGTTCACCTATGCCTTTGCCGGCACGTCGGACTCGGCGACGAACCGTTTGTTCAGTACGCTCTATTACATTACCAACGACGGATATCGATACGCCCAGACCATGCGCGGGTTGGCACCCTTCAACTACGTGCTTTATTCGAATGACAAGGGCTTCACGGACAAGGAGTTGATCGCGGGAACCTCCCCGGCGGAGTATCGCGAACACCCCCTCTACAAAAGCGTACGGGGGCGAACGCACACCTTGGATGCGCTGAGATATGGTGCGACCACGGGAGCCGATGTGCCGGCCAGTACCCTCGGCGCCCAAGGAGCGAGGTACCCGATATTCTTTGGCAATGTCACAGCGAGCGAGGCGTTGATCGGAAACGCACAAAACCGCGTCGCGGATACCCTGCATGCACTGGGTATCCCATTGGCACCGCCGGAGCCGGTAATCTTTACTGCGCCGACTACCGAGTTCCCCGATGCGATGGAGCCGAGCTTCGCATACCCGCCAACCGGCGACTCCACAGCCTATTTGGGGCAAGGCGGGGTGTTTACGTTCTGGGCCAAGGATGTGACGTCGTACCGCATTTTCATCAGGGGGGCGGTTGATCCGGTCGACAGAAACAATATCGACCATCCTGATAATCGATTGCTCGAAGGTGCGGCCGTTCTGGGCAAGAATGAAGTTGTTTGGGACGGATTGAACAAAGGGGGGGCGCCGATTCCTGTGGGGGAAGCCTACAACTTCGAAGTGACTGGGCGAAATGGGGAGGTCCATTTCCCGTTCCTTGATGCGGAAGGCAACCTGGGTGGTGGGCCGACGGTCACGCGCCTCAACGGACCGGGCGCGCCCGACTCGAGAGTCTACTATGATGATCGCGGTTATGAATCGCCCTATAGCAAGCTTATCGTCGGTACGGTCGGCGGCAACATCTGCGGGAATAGCGCGCAACAGCCCTCGCCCAACAACGCCATTTATGGTGTCGATTCGGCTGCAGCGTACCGGTCATGGGGCAGTAGCATGAGCGGAAATAGCGGCGCCGACTGCGATAGCCCAAGCACCAAATTCTTCGGAGATGCCAAGGGTCTTGATCTGTGGGCGTACATCAATTCGAGCCCGCTCGGTAGCGAGTTGACGTTTGATGTCGTCGCGGTCGTCGACGTCACGGCGGAGGTGTCCGCGCCGGCCAGTGTGGCGCCCGGTGCGCAGGTGACCGGTCAGGTGCGCTTCCGCAATCTGGGTTCCAACATGGCAGAGGGAACGACCTATAGCTTGAGTTTGCCCAAAGGAATCGCGGGGGTTGCGTGTGTCGGCGCGACCTGCGTGTTCGATGCTGCGTCCAGCACCGCGACCCATGATATTTATCGGGTTACCGGTTTGCCGGGAAGTTTGAGTGGGTTCGGGGCGACAGGGGTCATCAACGTAACTTATACGGCGCCGCTGGCCGGTGGCGAAGTGCAATTGGGGGCTCGCGTTACGACGACGTCTGATGAGCCGGCGCTGCATGCGCCCAATTCCGCAGTGGCTCAGACCGCTGTCTCGGGTGATGCGCCTTTGGTGCCGGATGTTACCGCCGCCGTGTCGCCGCCAGCGGTTGCGGCGCCCGGAAGCATCGTCAATGTACCGGTTTCCTTCACTAATATTGGCACGACATCGGCTACCGGTTTGATCTACACCTTGCAGTTGCCAACGGGCCTGACCGGGGTGGCTTGCCAGGCGCCGGCAAGTTGTTCCTACAATTCGGTTACGGGGTTGGTGAGCGTCAGTGGCTTGCCGGAGATCCTGGCTGCAGGGGCTTCGACCGGTGCGGTGTTGTCTTACACGGCGCCGTCGGATCCGGGTAGGGTGATCGTGCGTGCGACCGTCAATGCCGAAAACGATGCGAATCCGAGCAACAATGAAGATGCCGGAGAAACTTCGATCTGGACCGGTGCGGCAGTGACGACGGCCGATGTCACCGTCACTATCGCCCCCCCGGCGACCGCCCCGCGAGGATTGCCCGTTGCCGTACCAGTCATATTCCGGAACACAGGCCCCGCCGACGCGGATACGAGCGCTGCGGACAGTTTCAGCGTGACGATTCCGGCTGGCTTGAGTGGTGTGTCGTGCCATCCGGTGCCGTGCGTGGTGAGCGGTTCTACCATAACCTGGGATGGGCCGAACGCTATGACGAATGGGCAAACGTTCGAAGCGGGTTTCACATATACTGCGCCTTCGGCGGGGTTTGCCACCGGGGTCGAGGTTGAGGCCGTAGTCAAAACGTCTACGGCGGAGAGCAATACCTCGAACAATCGTGCAAAGGCGACGACTACGTTCGTGGTCCCCGACATGGCGGTGGAAGTCAGGGTGCCGCCTGGTCCGTTCTTGCCGGGTAGTCCGGTCAGTGGCGAGGTGGTGTGCACCAATAGTGGGCAAGCGCCGGCAATCAATGCGCTTTGCGAGGTTGAGCCGCCGCCGGGTGCGGCGAACTGGACATTGTCGTGCACGCCATCATCTTCGCTTGCGTCGTTGCCCCCCGGGGGGCAGATCAACTGCGCGTTCTCTTTCGATGCGCCGGCCGACGGGCAGACGACCACGGTAGTCGGCACGACCGGTGCGGACAATGAACCGGACGACAAGCTTGATAACAACGAAGACCGGGCCACGATCCAGTCGGGCGTGCCGGATGTGTTCTCAACCATCACGGTGCCAGCCAGCGCGAACCCGGGTGATCAGGTCACGGCACTGCTGACATTTGGCAATCGGGGCTTGATGTTGGCAGAGGGTGTGACCTACACGGTGAATGGTTTGCCGCCGGGGTTGGGAGCAGTGTCGTGCGGTGGTGCGACTTGCGCCTATGACAGCGTTGCCGGTACGGTGACCGTCACCGGATTGCCGGTGGCACTGGCGGGTGGTCAGCAGCATCAGGTCGAGCTGAGTTGGACGGTCCCGTCGACCCCGGAATCCCAGACATTGACGCTGGTTTCGACGATCACGACCACGACGCAGGGGAACCCCGAGGAGAATGATACGGCCGAGGCTACGATCTCGGTACCGGCCGCGCCGGGCCAGCAAGGCGAGGTCGCCAGCACGGTCTGGCTGCCACCCAGTGCCGGGCCCGGTGAAACCGTGACCGGAACCGTCAGCTATGTCAACATCGGCAGCGTCCCATCTGATGGCACGAGCTACAAGATCGAGGTGTCGGGCGCCGTCGGCATCCCGGTCGTGAGCTATCAGGGCGTTGTGTGCGCAGTGGCAGGGGACGGTAGCCTGAGCGGGTGCGGCTTACCGGCCACGCTTCAGCCGGGTGAGAGCCTGGAACTGAGTGTGAGCTACGAAGTACCGGCAACACCAGGGAGCGCGGTGACGGTTACGACGACGATCGGCGCAAGCAACGACACCGATCCTACGAACAACACGGCAACAGCTGCGACGGCCGTGGTGACACCTCCCGTGCCGGGTAATCCCGATGTGACGGCTACTGTTGCGCCACCATCAACGAGCTTGCCAGGGGCGTTGGTGACCGTACCGGTGAGTTTCACCAACGTGGGACCGGTGGGGGCCGAAGGAGTGACCTATGTCGTGACCCTGCCTCCGGGATTGACCGGGGTCGAGTGTGTGCCCGGATGCAGCTACGATCCTGCAAGTGGCATCGTAACGGCCCCCCCGGGGCTGCCGGCCACTCTCGCACCAGGCGAAGGTAGTAGTTTCGAATTGCGCTACATTGCGCCGCCCAGTGGCACTGTGATCGTGACGGCGCGAGTCGACGCGGACAACGAACGCGAGCAGGACAGGCTTAACAATTCGGCTACGGCACAAACCCGGATTCTGACGCCGGGTGTGCTGGATCTGCTCAAGACGGTCTACCTGGGGCATGACGGCGGTGCGCAGTGTGCAACGAACACAGCCAAGCTGTTGACTGTGGTGGAGAGGAACCCGCAGCCTCAATCGGTGACTTGGTGCTTCCGTGTCACCAACACCGGAACGAACCATCTTGGGCAGCCGATCTGGGATGACCCGCAACTGGCAGGGCATATCCCCGTGCTGGTGCAGGGTAGTCTGCCTTTGTCTGCGGGTGCGACGGCGGTGTGGTATGTCGAAGCGGTACATGAGCGCAGCGTGGTGAACACCGTGTCGCTCGAAATGGGAGTGACCGATACTGAAGGCACGCCGATAGTGGGGGTGCCGCCAGCGACGGGCAGCGACATCACCGAAACCATATTCGGCATGATTTACGAACCCCCTCTCGGTATCAAGCTTGGAACGCAGGAAGGTCACGGCGTAGTACGCTGGACAATGGTCTGGGTAAACGACAATGTGGTTCGGGCCGATGGTGTGGAGATCATCGACGTGGTTCAGGCGCCGATGTCCTTGCAGACGGGGCCGACATGCCAAGCACACGGTGCGACGGTCTACAGCGTCTGCGAATATGATCCTGCATCCAAGCGCATTCGCGTCGTGGCGAGCTTTGGTCCGGATTTCGGCGTGACGCCTACAGGTCTTCGCGATGCGCCCAACCGGCTGGAGATCGATTTCACGGTAACGGTTCCGGTCAGTGATTTCGCTCAGACCCTGAAAAATCAGGGCTCGGTGTCCTGGATCCCGCCAGGGGGCGACTCGGGGAGCCCGCTCACTCGCGAAACCAGCCATGTCGATGAACATGGTAATCCGACGCCAGGTCCCACCCCGATCGTGGTACGACCGCCCGGGTCGGTGACTGGTATACCGGTCGACAATCCTGTTGCCTTGTTGTTGCTGGCGTTGGCCATGGCGGGTCTGGCAGCAAGAAGTCGGCGCCACATTCGCCGATCGGCTTGAGGCAAAAAAAAAAGCGGCTTGATCGTGTCAGGGCGAGTGAGTTCCTGCAGTATCTGTGCCACTCGCCCCGCATGAAAGAAAGTTCTGGAACGGTGTGTTGCCGATCGTGAGTGGGGAGGAGGCCGCCCGTGTGTGCCCAACTCTCCCGCAAGTCGGTTGTGACACAAGCGGCGTGATTCAGGGGCTTCAATGCCTAACCGCTTTTCTCCTCATTGTGGGACCGCGGGCAGTGGAAGGCGGCAGACGCTTGACTACGGAAAGAAGGCGTAGATTCGATACCCTACGGCGTTGCCTATACCGCTTGTTTCGAAACTGAGGCGTACGAGTTGCGAAGAGGCGGGCGCCAGCCCGGTTGCAAGTGCTTCAGGCCCGGCGAGCCATTCCTGAGGCGTGACCACGCGCCGCACCACCGGACGGTCGCGCGAGTCGGTGAGCGTGAGCTCCAGGTGTGGGGGTTGCTGCGGAAAATGAGCTCGGTTGCGCACCACCGCGTTGAGTGTGTAGCGGGAAGGATTGGCAGGCTCGATCTCGAGATCGGAGGTTTCGATGTCGATCAGGCTCGCGTCCCTGGGCAATGGCAGGTCGCAACCGAGGCGGGCACATGTCTCCAGGTATCGCGGGCGCAGTTCCGGCCATTGGCGGGTGATCTCGTCGCGGAACAGGTAGGCGGACTGGGCCCCAAGAAGGCCCAGCAAGACGCCTATCGTCACCCCCTGCAAGCCTCTCGACGCGCCGCCGGCGGGCGGTGATTCCACGGGCGCATAACGGTTCGGGCTGATGACGAACGGCGCATCCTCGTCTGCCGATTCCGCGGCCTCATCGGTGTGAGTGGGGATCGGTTCCGTGCGGCGGCTCGTGATGGCCGGAGTCGGTGGCACGGGTTCGGCGTCGGGCTGATGCCTCTCGGTGGCGACACGTTCCGCGGTCGTGCGTGCATGCGGATTGAAGCGGGGCTCGATTCTGCTGGCGGTGTCATCGCTGCGGTCCTGCCCGACGATCGAGTTCGTCCGCTCGCGCATGCGCTGCGCCCGCTCCAGCGCTTCACGTTCAGCGGCTTCGGCAGGTGTTTCCGGCTTCGAAGTTCGAGTGGCCGGTACGGGTTCATCGAGCGCGGGCCAGTAGGCCGTTACCGGCGGGCTGGTGCGTCGTGCGGGAGGGGCGCCGAGCGCTTGTTCGTCGGTGGAGATGGAGGGCGGGTCGGGTGGCGTGCCGCGCCGCTGTCGTCTGAACAGGGTCGCCGCTGGAGGGGACGCCTGTTGCCCGCGTTGGGCGTCGGGCGCCTCCTTTGCCGCTTGCTGATGTGACGACTCGGGCAAGGGGGGGCGATGAAAATCGTTGGGGACGCCAAAATCGAGCGGATCGATGCGGGTGTCGGACTCGCCAGATCGATGTTCAGGGTTTGCGCCAGGATCGCTCTCCAGCGGCGTAGCGGTGCCAGTGTCGGAGGATGCCACTGCGGGTGGTTCGAAGCCTGACCGGCCTGCATCCTCGAGCACGAACAAGGCTTCTGGGGGCGGCCCAATGTCCTCGGTCCTTGCCCGGTCAGGCGGAGAAACGGTGGGTGTGGCCGCAGCGCCGTGTGCCGCTTGCTCGGGCGCGTCGACCGCCCGCGCGCGGATGGCCGTATCGACGAAGTTCTCACGGGCGTCGAAGAGGGTGAAGCAATGGCCGCAGCGCACCATGCCGCCGTGGGCCCGAAGCTGTTCGGGCTGCAGGCGAAAAACCGTCTGGCAGGCCGGACAGCGGACGAGTCTCATGCGGGCGACGGCATGCCTGGGCGCTCACCTTCGAGGCGCGCCCAGCCTTCGTGCAGCCCGCCCACACGCAGCGTGATGAAGGGTGCGTAGGCGGTGATCACCTGTTCGGTCTGGGTTTCGAGCACACCCGACAGGGCGAGCCTGCCACCCGGGGCGACCCGCGCCGCCAGCAACGGCGCGAGCACGCACAGCGGATTGGTCAGGATGTTGGCGACCACGATGTCGAATTCACGTGCCAGCGGGGAGCCTGAGTGCTGGATCTCGAGCGAGACATGGTTGCGTTCGGCATTGAAGCGCGCCGATTCGAGCGCCTTTTCGTCGATATCGATGCCGAGCACTGCATCTGCGCCCAGCCGCGCCGCGGCGATGCCGAGAATGCCCGACCCGCAACCGTAGTCGAGCACCGTCGCAGCCGGCGAGACCACCTCGCACAGCCATTCGAGGCACAGCCGCGTGGTTGGATGCGAGCCGGTGCCGAACGCCATGCCAGGGTCCAGTTCGATGTTGATTGCATCGGGGTCGGGTGCGGTGTGCCAGGACGGAACGATCCACATGCGATCGGTGACTTGGATCGGTTCGAACTGGCTCTGGGTGAGCTGCACCCAGTTCTGTTCCGCAACGTCTTCGAGGGTGAACGGAGGGACTGCGTCGAAGCTGGCCGCGGCCGCGGCACGGGCAAGCACGATGGCAAGATCGGTGTCGGCCGCGAACAGCGCGATCACCCGGCTGTGATCCCACAACCCCACCGGATGGTGGCCGGGTTCGCCGAACTGGGGCCGTTCATGGGCGGTGCCGGCATCGGCATCTTCGATGCTGATCGAGAGGGCGCCGTGATCCATGAGCGCTTCGGAGAGTGCCTCAGCCTTGTTCGCCTCTGCCTGCAGGGTGACCGATATCCACACGATGCTTGCTCTATAGTGCCGTCAGGTCTTGTTGACTTCGTTGCGTTCGGCCAGTTTTTGTTCGAGATAGTGGATGCTGGTGCAGCCCTCGTTGAAGCGCGCGTCCAGCATCAACTCCTGGTGCAGCGGCGCATTCGTCTTGATGCCCTCGACCAGCATCTCGGACAGTGCGATGCGCATGCGCCGGATCGCCTGTTCGCGGGTGTCGCCATAGGCGATCAGCTTGCCGATCATCGAGTCGTAGTAGGGCGGCACCGTATAGCCGTTGTAAACATGCGAATCGACACGGATGCCCGGACCGCCGGGCACATGCCAGTTGGTGATGCGTCCCGGGCTGGGCGTGAACTTGAACGGGTCTTCGGCATTGATGCGGCACTCGATCGCATGGCCGCGCAAAACCACCTGGCGCTGCTTGAACCACAGTCTTTCGCCGGCGGCGATACGGATCTGCGCCTGAACGATGTCGATACCCGAAATCAGTTCGGTCACCGGATGTTCCACCTGAACCCGGGTGTTCATCTCGATGAAATAGAACTCGTCATTCTCGTACAGGAATTCGAAGGTGCCGGCGCCGCGGTAACCGATCCGGCGGCAGGCTTCGGCGCAACGCTCGCCGATCTTGTCGATCAGTTTGCGATCGATGCCGGGGGCGGGCGCCTCTTCGATGACTTTCTGGTGGCGACGCTGCATCGAGCAGTCGCGCTCGCCCAGATAGACCGCGTTGCCATGTTGGTCGGCGAGTACCTGGATCTCGACATGGCGCGGGTTCTCGAGATACTTCTCCATGTAGACGACCGGGTTGCCGAACGCAGCCTGCGCCTCGGCCTGGGTGGTCGTCACGGCATTCAGCAGTGCCGCCTCGGTATGTACCACCCGCATCCCGCGCCCGCCACCGCCGCCCGAGGCCTTGATGATCACCGGGTATCCGACCGCTCGCGCCGTGCGCACGATCTCCTTGGGGTCGTCGGACAGCGAACCGTCGGAGCCGGGCACGCAGGGAACGCCCGCGGCCTTCATGGCGTCCTTGGCGCTCACCTTGTCGCCCATCAGCTTGATCGTTTCGGAACGCGGGCCGATGAACACGAAGCCCGACTTCTCGACCCGTTCGGCGAATTCGGCGTTTTCCGACAAGAAACCGTAGCCGGGATGAATCGCTTCGGCGTCGGTCACTTCGGCCGCTGAGATGATCGCCGGGACGTTGAGGTAGGAGAGCGCCGATGACGCCGGACCGATGCAGACCGACTCGTCGGCGAGCTTCACATACTTGGCCTCGGTGTCGGCCTCGGAGTGCACCGCGACCGTGCGGATGCCGAGCTCCCGGCATGCGCGCAATATCCTCAGCGCGATCTCACCCCGGTTTGCAATCAGTATCTTTTCGAACATGGGGCGCTCAGGCGATCACGAACAGCGGTTGGCCGTATTCGACCGGCTGGCCGTTCTCGACCAGGATCGCCTTGATCACGCCGTCCGCGTCGGACTCGATCTCGTTCATCAGCTTCATTGCCTCGATGATGCACAGGCGTTCGCCATTCGAGACCTTCTGGCCGACGTCGACCAGCGGTTTGGCACCGGGTGATGCCGCACGGTAGAAGGTGCCGACCATCGGCGACTTGACCACATGCCCGGCCGGGATCGAATCGGCAACGGCGGCGGGTGCCGCAGCGACGGCCACGCTTGCCGGGGCCATGGCCATGACCGGCGCCGCCGGTGCGGCGAACGTGACGCCGTGCTTGACGATGCGTACTTTCTCTTCGCCCTCGGTGACTTCCAGTTCGGCGATGCCCGATTCCTGGACCAGGTCGATCAGTTTCTTGAGCTTGCGCAAATCCATGTGATTCTCCGGACAAGGCGGTACCGGTCGGTCACCGCCGGACGTACTTAAGTTCAGCCTTCGCGAAGGTATGACAGCCCGAATTCCAGCGCCGCGAGGTAGCCGTATGGCCCCAGCCCGCTGATCACGCCGGTGGCGCGATCGGAAAAATGCGAGTGGTGGCGGGTCTGCTCACGGGCATGGATGTTTTCGAGATGAACCTCGACGAACGGGATGCCGACTGTCACGAGGGCATCGCGCAGCGCCAGGCTGGTATGGGTGTAGGCAGCCGGATTGACGATGATGAAAGCGACACCTTCCGCGGCTGCGGCCTGCACGCGGTCGATCAGCTGCCCTTCGTGGTTGCTCTGAAACGACTCCACGACGACCGAATCCGCCCGTCCCCGGGCGTCCATTGCGGCATGAATGCCGGCGAGGGTGGTCAGGCCGCGTGTGCCGGTCCCGTGCAGGCCGAGCAGGTTCAGATTCGGGCCGTGAAGCACCAGCACGCGGCGCTGCGGCGGTGGAGGTGTTTCTGGGGTTTTGGTGCTTTTTGAGCGCTTCATGACGACAAGTTTGCCGTAATTCGCTACATTTTGTCCAGCACGAAGAGGGCGGCGGGCGGGCCTGTGCGAGTCGCTGCTGCCGCCAGTTAGAGTAACGCGCGAATTCTGCGCTCAAGTTCTTCCTGGTTCAAGGTGCCCAGCTTGACTTCGCGGATCAAGCCTTCGCGGTCGATGATCACCGTGAACGGCAGAGCCTGGACGCTGTTGCCGAATCCGCGCGCCATCTCGAGCGTGCGTGGCGATCCGAGCAAAAGGGGATAGGGCACTTCGAATTCGGCGGCGAAGGTCTTGACCGCCTCGGGGCGGTCGATGCTGATTCCGACGAACTGCACGGTTTCGTTCGAATGGCGCTGGCTGACCGCGATGAAATCGGGAATCTCCTTCAGGCAGGGCGGGCACCAGGTAGCCCAGAAATTGACCACCAAGACCTTGCCCCGCCACTGCCCAAGGCTTTGTTCGACGCCGTCGAGGTCCGGCAGGCGCAGCGCCAGCAATTCGGTGTTGGCGTCGGCCGATACGCTCACCTGCGTTCCGGTACGCGTTGCCTCGCGGGTCAGGTAGCCCGCCGCGCCGGCCGCGACGGCGACCATGACGATCAAGGCGAGTTGCAGCGGGCGCTTCATTCGGCGGCCTCGCGGCTTTCGCGCAGCATGCTTTCGACCGTCGCGAGACGGGCGCGATCGGTGCCCTTGCGCGGCGTGCGTTCACTCACGGAGGGGTAAATCGACAGGCGCACCGGCACCTCGCCCCAGTCGAAGCTCAGCACGGCCTCCGGCGCATTCGGCACCGGGCGGCGCGGCTCGCGGTGTTCGTAGTTGATGTCGCGGCCGAGAAAGAAGATCTCGACCTCCTTGGCGCTTTCGGGATAAAGCTCGATTTCGAGTTCGGCATACTGCCCGGCCGTGCCGTCGAGTGCGCCGCCGGTGAGGTAGGGGCGAAACGCCTCGAGCATCCGCATGATCTCGACCGCGGCGCAGCGCATCTCGAACACCCGTTCGCTTTGCTCCTCGTCCGGATAAAGCGCCTGCCACGCACGCAGTTCTTCTTCGATCTGGGCGTTGGTCGGCAAGGCTTCGGATTCGCCCACGCCCAGTTGGCGTGCCGCCTTGCGCTTGGCGAAGCCGTAATCGGCGATGCCGTCTTCGGCCATCATGCGGGCGGCGAGCACGGCGATTTCACGGCGCAGATTGCCCGCTTTGAATGCATTGGCCCGGGATGTCATGGTCGCGAGTCCTGCGGAGTCTGAAGGTAGAATGGCGCCTATTCTACACGGCCGACATTACCGGGCCGGTTCTGGCTTCGGAGTTTTCATGCACATTCATATCCTCGGCATCTGTGGCACCTTCATGGGCGGCGTGGCCTTGCTCGCGCGCGCTGCGGGGCACACCGTGACCGGTTGCGACGCCAACGTCTATCCGCCGATGAGCACCCAGCTCGAGGAGCAGGGCATCGGTCTGGTCGAAGGCTACGGGCCGGACCAGACGCGCTGCGGGGCGGACCTGTTCGTGGTCGGCAACGCGGTCTCGCGCGGCAATCCGCTGCTCGAGGCGATTCTGGATCAGGGTTTGGCTTATGTGTCGGGGCCGCAATGGCTGGCCGAACATATACTCCAGGGCCGCTGGGTGCTGGCGGTGGCGGGTACCCATGGCAAGACCACGACGACCTCGATGCTCGCGTGGTTGCTGGAAGACGCGGGACTCAACCCGGGCTTCCTGGTGGGAGGCGTACCGGCGAATTTCGGGGTGTCGGCGCGCCTGACCGATTCGAATTTTTTCGTCATCGAGGCCGACGAGTACGACACCGCCTTTTGCGACAAACGCTCGAAGTTCGTGCACTACCGCCCACGTACCGCCATCCTCAACAATCTCGAATTCGACCATGCGGACATCTTCGCCGATCTGGCGGCGATCGAAACCCAGTTTCATCATCTCGTCCGTACCATTGCGCAGAGCGGGCGCATCATCGCCAACGCGGCCGAGGCGAGCTTGAAGCGCGTGCTCGAACGCGGTTGCTGGTCGGAGGTCGAGTGGTTCGATGGTCGTGGCGGCACCGACGAAGGGTGGCGGGCGGACCCGGAAGGTGAGGATGGCCAGACCGTTTTTCGTCTGAACGGGGGGGCGGTCGGCGAGGCCCGCCTGCCCATGCCCGGTGCCCACAATCGCGCCAATGCGCTGGCGGCGCTGGCGGCGGCGCGTCATGTGGGAATCACGCCCGCCCAGGCGCTCGCCAGCCTGAGCGGCTTCAAAGGGGTGAAGCGGCGTATGGAGGTGCGCGGCGTGGTCGCCGGCGTGACTGTTTACGATGATTTCGCGCACCATCCGACCGCCATCGAGCTGACCATCGCGGGCCTGCGGCAGCGCGCCCCGCAGGGACGCATCCTGGCGGTGCTGGAGCCGCGCTCGAACACCATGAAGCTGGGCGTGATGAAGGCGCGTTTGCCCGCCAGCCTCGGGTTGGCCGACCGGGTGTTCTGCTATGCGCGCGGCCTGGGTTGGGACGCGTCGGAAGCGCTTGCCCCGCTGGGGGCGCTGGCGCGTACCCATGACGACCTCGACGCCCTGGTGGCGGACGTGGTTGCGCAGGCGCGTCATGGCGACCATGTGCTGGTCATGAGCAATGGCGGTTTCGGTGGTGTGCACGAAAAGCTGCTGGCCGCCCTGGGTACGGCCCATGCGTGAGCGGTAGCAGGAAATCCCGGTCCGTGCGGGCCGCCCGCCTTGCGGTCGTGAAGACGGGCGGCGTACGGTACGGCTAGTTGTGCCCGGTGTTGCCGGGAGGATTCTCGGCTTTTGGCAGTCCGTCGAGCCGCACGGCTTCTTCGTCGCTGATGTACTCGAACACCCGGACGACCTTCATGACGCCTGCGGTGGTGCGGGCGATCTGGGTTGCCGCGTCTGCTTCGGTTCGCGTCACGATGCCGAGCAGGAAAACCGTTCCCGCCTCGGTCACCACCTTCACGTGCTGGGAGCCGGGCGTCCGGTTCTCGACGAAACGCGTGCGAACCTTGGAAGTGATGAGCGTGTCATTGCTGCGCGCGCCGAGGCTGCTCGGGGCGCCGAGCGCGAGTTCATTGATCACCCCCCGGACATTGGCGACGCCTTCGGCGAGCCGCCCGGCTTCGCTGCGGATCGATTCGTTGGGCACCTCGCCGGTGAGCAGGACGTTACGGTTGAACGAGGTGACGCTGACGTTCACCGTGTTGCCGAACCTTTGGCGAATGACGTCACGCGTGCGCCATTCGATGCCTTCGTCCTCGATGTAGATCCCCGAAGTGCGCCGATCGGCGGCCATCAGGGTCACCGCCGTGGCGCCGCCCGCAACCAATGGAAAGCAGCCCTGCAGCATGGGCAGCGTACCGGATGCCGCCAGTGCGATGCAGAGCCTGCGGCGCATGCGGGACGAGGGGGTTACGGGCGATTCGCTCATTGGTCTTCGACTCCTAGTAGTAAACAATCGATGCCGTCGCATAGGCAATTGAGTACCAGGCGGTGCGTTTCCTGAACGCGCGCCAGGCGATCCGATGGAATGCAGATCTGAACATCTTCCGCCGCGAGGCTTGCGCCAACCTTGCCGCCGGCCGACCCGGTCAGGGCCACGACCCGGATTTCACGTTCGTGCGCCGCGTCGATGGTTGCCACGAGCGCAGCCGATTCGCCGTCGCTACAGATCACCAGCAGCGCGTCGCCCGGGTGGCCGAGCGCCGCCAGTTGCTTGGCCAGCGTGGGTATCCCGGGGGCTGTGAGCGCCGTGTCGCTGCGCTCGCAGCCTGGCGTGCCACCCAGTGCGATGGCGGCCAGTGGCGGGCGCTCCAGCTCGAATCGATCGGTCAGCCTGCCCGCGAATGCGGCGGCGTCCGGAGCGGAGGTGCCGTCGCCACACACCAGTATCTTGCCGCTGTTGAGCAGGCACGCGGTCAGGATTTCAACCGCGCCCGCGATCGGCGCCGTCACGAGTTCGAGCGATTCGAGCGTGGTTCTGGCGCTTTGTTCAAAATGTCCGGCAATGCGTTGAATCAGGTCCATGAGTGGGGTCTGGCTACGGCATGTCCGAAGACTACCCGAAAGTGATGATCGACTTGTTGCGAATCGTGTATCGACGGCCCCAGGCTGCGCGGGGCCGCGAGATTCTAGCAGTCAAATCCGCCCAGGCCGTCGCGGCCGGGATGGACCGGGCGCTCGTTGTGGAGCGGTGGGGATTGTGACGGGGCGGGGGTTGGGCTGGAAGTGACGACCGACCCGGGCGATCCGATTCGGCCTTACATCGATTTACCAAGCTTGTGCGTCGAACGCCGCGCGTACCCACTCGATCCGGGTTGCGTCCAGGCTGTCGAGCAGGATCGCGTCGAAGCGGATGTTGTGCCCGGCATAGCGATGTCCGGCACCGGCCAGCCACCACCGCGCGGCCAGGATCACGCGTTGCTGTTTTCTTGGCGTGATGCTCTCGGCCGCGCCGCCGAAACGGGTCGATGTGCGCAGGCGTACCTCGACGAACACCACGGTGCCGGCATCGAGACACACCAGATCCGCCTCGCCGCCACGGCAGCGCACATTGCGCGCAAGCGTGACGACGCGGTTCAGCGCCAGGTGCGCTTCGGCGAGGCGTTCGGCCGATTCACCCCGGGCTTGCGCCGCCGTGCGGCCGGGGCTGACAATCGCGGCTTGCCCACGGTTGAGTGTTCTTGCCATGTCAGACGGTCCGAATCCGCTGGTCGATATGCCGGCATTGTATGTCGTCGCCACGCCGCTGGGAAATCTCGGCGACATCACGGTGCGTGCGCTCGAGGTGCTCAAGCGGGTCGACGTCATCGCCGCCGAGGATACCCGCCACAGCCAGCGCCTGCTCGATGCCTGCGGGGTACGCACCCGGCTGATCGCGCTGCACGAACATAACGAGCAGGCCGCGGCGGGCGAGGTGATCCGGCGGCTCGGTGGCGGGCAGTCGGTCGCGCTGATCACCGATGCCGGCACCCCGGCGATCTCGGATCCGGGCGCACGCGCAGTGGCGCGGGTTCGCGGAGCCGGCTTCAGGGTCGTGCCGGTGCCGGGGCCGAGTGCCGCGACCGCGGCCTTGTCGGTGGCCGGCTTCGATCAGGGGGGCTTCCTGTTCGTGGGTTTTCTGCCAGCCAAGCCGGGCGCGCGGCGTGCCGCGATCGAAGCCGTGCGGGCGCAGACGGCCACGCTGGTGATGTACGAATCGCCGCACCGCATCGGCGAATCCCTCGCCGATCTCGCCGCGGTGCTGGAACCCGAACGTGCGATCGTCATCGCGCGCGAGCTCACCAAGCTGCATGAGCAGGTGGTCAGGCTGCCGCTGGGCGAGGCGGTCGCGTGGCTGGCCTCCGATCCGAACCATGCGCGCGGCGAGTTCGTCCTGCTGATAGAAGGGGCGCCGCCGCGCGAGGGGCTGGACCCCGAAGCCGAGCGCGTACTGGATCTATTGCTCGCCGAGCTGCCGCTGAAAACCGCCGCCCGGCTCGCCGCCGAAATCACCGGGCAGGCGCGCAACGCCCTGTATGCGCGCGCGCTCGAACTCAAGCGCGGGTGATCCGGCGCTATACTTCCCCAATTGATCATGACGGCCCAAGCATGCAGACGATTACGCTGATTCGCCCTGACGACTGGCATCTCCATGTGCGGGATCTGGCCGCGCTCGATGCGGTTGTGCCACATACCGCGGAGCGCTTCGGGCGCGCATTGATCATGCCCAATCTCAAGCCGCCGGTGACCACCACCGAGGCGGCGCTGGCATATCGTCGGCGCATCCTGGCCGCAGTGCCGCCCGAACGCGGATTCGAGCCGCTGATGAGCCTCTATCTCACCGACAACATGCCGCCCGACGAGATCGATCGCGCATGCGACAGCGGGATCGTCGTCGCCGCCAAGCTCTATCCTGCGGGCGCGACCACCAATTCCGATGCGGGCGTCACCGCCGTCGAGCGGATCCATCCGGTACTCGCGCGGATGGAGGCACGCGGACTGGTGCTGTGCGTGCATGGCGAAGTGACGGCGGCCGAGGTGGACCTGTTCGATCGCGAGCGCCTTTTCATCGAACGGGTACTCGCGCCGCTGGTCGAGAGGTTTCCGAAGCTGCGGGTGGTTTTCGAGCACATCACCACGTCGGAGGCGGTCGACTTCGTGTCGTCGGCAGGCGTGCAGATCGGCGCCACCATCACCGCGCACCATCTGCTCCTGAATCGCAACGCGCTGTTCGCGGGCGGAATCCGGCCCCACCACTACTGCCTGCCGGTGCTCAAGCGTGAAACCCATCGTGTCGCGCTGGTGCAGGCAGCGACCTCGGGCAGCCCCAAGTTCTTTCTCGGAACCGACTCGGCGCCGCATGCGCGCGGCGCCAAGGAAAACGCATGTGGCTGTGCCGGCTGTTATACCGCGCACGCCGGTATCGAGCTGTATGCCGAGGTGTTCGAGGCCGCGGGCGCACTCGAGCGGCTCGAGGCCTTTGCGAGCCTCAACGGCCCGGCTTTCTACGGCTTGCCGCCCAATACCGAGCGGATCACCCTGAAAAAGGCCGAATGGACCGTGCCGGCGAGCTACGGCTTTACCGACGGAGAGACGCTCGTGCCCTTGCGTGCCGGTGAGAAGGTCGCGTGGCAACTTGCGTGAGGAGGGGGCGATGAAGGCTGTGTGTGTGTGGCGGGCCGTCGCGGGACTGCTCGTGGTGCCAGTGCTGCTCGGGTGCGAAAACAGTGCGACCGCCTATATGGTCGATACCAATCAGCATGCGCTGATCCTGTCGCGCGAGCAGCCCTATTTCTGGAGCGACGAGGTGAACCAGGCGATCGTCGTGTCGCGGCTGCCGCATTGCCAGCGCAAGGTCAGGATTCATCCCGGCGGCACGCGCATGGCGGACATGGAGGTTTTCGTGGCTGGTGACAGGCTGTGGGCGCTGCATCAGGGCGGGCGCTGGTATCTGGCCAGCACCGAGCGCTGCCTGGTGCAAGACTGGCAAAGCCCCGCTGCCCCGCCGGGGCCGCTGGTGGGGCGCTTCAGCATGCAGGAAGGGGCGCCGGTGTTTATTGCCGCCGGCCAGTGAGCGGGCGCGTATAATCGCGCCGGGAAGTTCGTCAGGCAATCGCTGCACGCTTTGGCGTGTGGAGGAAAGTCCGGGCCCCGCAGGGCAGGATGCCGGCTAACAGCCGGGCGCCGCGAGGCGACGGAAAGTGCAACAGAGAACAGACCGCCGATGGCTTCCGCCAGGAAGATCAGGTAAGGGTGAAACGGTGAGGTAAGAGCTCACCGCAGGACTGGCGACAGGACTGGCACGGCAAACCCCATCCGGGGCAAGGCCAAATAGGGGGGCGATAGCGTGGCTCGCGCTGCTCCCGGGTAGGCTGCTTGAGCGTCGCGGCAACGCGTCGCCCAGAGGAATGATTGCCCGGCAGCCCTGGCATGCCAGGGCTGCTCGACAGAACCCGGCTTATCGACGAGCTTCCCGCTCGATTTCAATCGTTTTCGGCTCGATTCGCCGCCATGACGCGCTTTCCGCTCATGGCGTGCTGCGCATCGCCACCATTCCCCACGTTTCGCGTCCCGATCGCCACTCTTCATCCGGCGAGACATGAACCTGCGCTATCTGTATTGATTTTCCAGTGATTATTGAGTTTGGCCGTTTTTCCATAAGTCATTGTGTCAGAACGAAAAACCCGGTTCTCTGCCTTGACCGGGTCTGATCTATGCACTAGAGTGGGTGTCAGTGGAAAAAAGTGGGTAAAAGTGTCGCTCTGACGCTTCGCTCCGACCGAGAATTCAGGGGGGTTCATGTTCCAGGGTGCCGTCGCGCTCAGTCTTGATGCCAAGGGTCGCATTGCGATTCCTGCGCGGCATCGGGATGCGCTCGTCCCGGACGGTGCCCCGCTCGTCATTACGGCGCATCCGCACCGCTGTCTGCTCGTGTATCCGCAAGCCGCGTGGGCGCCGATCAGCGCCCAGATTTCGGGCATGCCCGGTCTGGATCCGCGTACTGCCACGCTCAAGCGCCTGCTCGTGGGTTTTGCCCAGTCCGAGGAGCTCGATGCCGCGGGCCGCGTGCTGGTCGCGCCGTCGCTGCGCCAATGGGCCGGGCTGGACAAGCAGCTGTGGCTGGTCGGACAGGGTTCGCACTTCGAGTTGTGGTCGGATGCGGGCTGGCAGAAGCAGCAGGAAGCGATGCTTGCGCTCGACAGCGACGCGTTGCCGCCGGGTTTCGAGAGTCTCGCGCTATGAGTGTTGCGTCGGGGCATGTCAGCGTCTTGCTGGCCGAGGCGGTCGACGGGTTGGCGATCCGGCCTGGCGGGACCTACGTCGATGGCACGTTCGGCCGCGGGGGGCACAGCCGCGCGATCCTGGCGCGGCTCGGCGAGCACGGCCGGCTGGTGGCAATCGATCGCGATCCGGCGGCGATCGAAGTCGGGCGCGGCATCGGCGATACCCGGTTCGAACTGGTGCATGCGCCCTTCAGCGCGCTCGACGAAGTGCTCGACGCGTTGGGTATCGAGGCGGTGGACGGGGTGTTGTTCGATCTCGGGGTGTCGTCACCGCAGCTTGACGAGGCCGGGCGGGGGATGAGTTTTCGCTTCGACGCGCCGCTCGACATGAGGATGGACCCCACCCGTGGGCAGACGGTGGCGCAGTGGCTGGAGCAGGCTTCGGTCGCGGATATTACGGAGGTACTCAGGGATTATGGGGAAGAACGGTTTGCTCATGCGATTGCAAAGGCGATTGCAACTGCTCGGACAGGGGGGCTTGTTGCAACCACTCGACAACTTGCCGAGATCGTGGAAAAAGCCGTCCGTACACGCGAGCCGGGTCAGCACCCGGCGACGCGGAGCTTTCAGGCTCTACGGATTTACATCAATCAAGAGCTCGAAGAGCTCGCGCTAGTCCTGCCCAAGGCGGTCGCCCGGCTGGTGTCCGGCGGGCGCCTCGCGGTGATCAGCTTTCATTCACTCGAAGATCGAATCGTGAAACGCTACCTGCGTGACGAGGCGCGCCCGCCGCAACTGCCGGCTCGCCTGCCTTTGCGCGCCGACCAGTTGCCGCAGCCGCGGCTGCGTCTGGTCGGGCGCGCGGTGCGCCCGTCGTCGGCCGAGGTCGCGACGAATCCACGCGCCCGCAGCGCGGTGCTGCGGGTCGCCGAGCGTTTGGGGGCGGCGGCATGATCCGCATGGATGCTTTCATGTTGATGATCGTGGTGTCGAGCGCGCTCGGCGTCGTGGCGTCGCAGCATCAGGCGCGCAAGATCTTCGTGGCGCTCGAGCGCGAACAAACACGTACGCATGAACTCGAGGTCGAATGGGGCCAGTTGCAGCTCGAGCAAAGTACCTGGGCCACGCTGGCCCGGATCGAGCGGATCGCGCGCACCCGGCTCGAACTCGGTGAGCCGCGGCCCGGCCAGGCGATCGTGATCGAGGGCGTGAGATGAAAAAACCCGGTGCGGTGACCTTCAATCACAACCCCTTGCTCGAGAAGGGCCTGCCCGCCTGGCGTCCCCGGCTGGTGTTGCTCGGTTTGTTGCTCGGCTCGATCACGCTGGTGTCGCGCGCGGCCTATCTTCAGGGCTTCAACAACGACTTCCTGAAAGCCAAGGGCGAATCGCGTTATGCGCGGGTGATCGACATCCCCGCGACACGGGGCCGGATCACCGACCGCCACGGCGATATCATGGCGGTGAGCACGCCGGTGAGCTCGATCTGGGCGATTCCGTCGGACGCCAAGTTGTCGCCGTCGGATACGCGTCAGTTGGCCGCCTTGCTCGAGATGGAGGTGGTCGAGGTCAGTCGCCGGCTGGCGACGCAGGGTGATTTCGTCTATCTCAAGCGCCAGCTTTCGCCCGACATCGCGCGCAGGATCGCGGAACTCAAACTGCCCGGCATTCACCAGCAGCGCGAGTATCGCCGCTACTACCCGAGCGGCGAGGTGATGGCGCATGTGCTCGGCTTCACCGGCGTGGACGACAGGGGCCAGGAGGGCGTCGAGCTTGCGTTCGAGCAGGATCTTGCCGGCCAGCCGGGTTCGCGCCGCGTCATTCGCGACCGGCGCGGCCAGATCGTCGAGGACGTCGAGTCGATCCGTGCGCCGCGCGATGGCCAGGACGTGGCGCTGGCGATCGATGCGAAGCTGCAATACCTCTCCTATACCGCGCTGCAGCAGGCGATCGAGACCCACAAGGCCAAGGCGGGTGCGATCGTGGTGCTCGACGTGCGCACCGGCGAGGTGCTGGCACTGGTCAATGCGCCGACCTTCAACCCGAACAACCGCGCCAACCTGAGCGGTGCGCAGTTGCGCAACCGGGTGCTGACCGATATATACGAGCCCGGCTCGACGATGAAACCGTTCATCGCGGCGCTGGCATTGGAGCGCGGCTTCGTCAAGGCCGAAACGGTGATCAACACCGACCCGGGCCGCATCACGATCGGGCGCGCCACGATCTCGGACACCAAGCGGCATGGTCCGCTCACGGTGGCGCAGATCATCCAGAAGTCTTCGAACGTCGGCACGGTGAAGATGGCACAACACTTCGCGCCGGAGGAAATGTGGCGGATGTTCGACTCGCTGGGATTCGGCGCGCCACTCAGGCTGGGATTCCCGGGCGAGGCGGGGGGGCGTCTGCGTGCCGCCAAGACCTGGAAGCCGATCGAGCAGGCGACCATGTCGTTCGGACACGGCATCTCGGCGAGCCTGATGCAGATGGCCCATGCCTATCTGGCCTTCGCCCGCGATGGCGAGTTGCTGCCCCTTTCGCTGACCCGCGTGAGTGCGGCCCCGGTGGGCGCAAAGCGGGTCTTTTCGGTCCCGACCGCGCTCAAGATGCGCGAGATTCTCGAACTCGCGACCGGCCCGGGCGGCACGGCGCCGAAAGCGCAGGTGCCCGGCTACCGGGTGGCCGGCAAGACCGGCACCGCCCACAAGCTCGAAGGCGGGCGGTACACCAACAAGTACATCTCCTCGTTCGTCGGCTTCGCGCCGGCGTCCGACCCGCGCATCGTCGTCGCGGTGATGATCGACGAACCCACGGCCGGCAAGCATTACGGCGGGACCGTCGCAGCGCCGGTGTTCGCGCGTGTGACCGAAGGCGCGCTGCGGGCGCTCGGGGTCGCGCCCGATGCCCCGCTGGTGCCGCTGCAGGTGGCCGGCGGAAACGCCGAGAGGCGCGAGACGCCGCGGGGGAACATGTGAGCAGCAGCCCCTATGCGCTCGAGATCCTGGCGCGCCTGCGTGACCAGGGCGTGACGCCCTCGAGCATCACTGCCGATTCGCGCAAGCTCGCGCATGGCGATGTCTTTGCCGCGTGGCCGGGTTTTGCCACGGACGGGAGAAAATTCATCCCTGCCGCGGTAGCCAATGGGGCCGCCGCGGTCGTGTGGGAATGCGGCGACGGATTCGTTGCCGACCCGTTGCCGCAGCCCTCGATCGGCGTCGAAAGTCTGCGCCATGTGGCCGGCCATCTCGCCCACGAGATCTTCGGTCGTCCGTCTGCGGCGCTGTGGACGGTCGGCGTGACAGGTACGAACGGCAAGACCACCGTCACCCAGTGGCTCGCACGGGCGCTTGCCGATCTCGGCCTGCCGTGCGGCGTGATCGGAACGCTCGGCAACGGCTTTCCGGGCCAGCTCAGCGACCCGGTGAATACCACGCCCGATGCGCTCGAACTGCATCGATTCCTCGCCGACTTCCGCGCCCAGGGCGCGACCGCGGCGGTCATGGAAGTGTCGTCGATCGGCCTGGAGCAGGGGCGGGTGAATGGCGTGCTGTTCGATGTGGCGGTGTTCACCAATCTTTCGCGCGACCATCTCGACTATCACGGCGACATGGCGCGCTATGGCGCGGCCAAGGCGGCTTTGTTCCAGCAGCCCGGCCTCGCGCACGCGGTCGTCAATGTCGACGATTCGTTCGGGCTGGCGCTGGCGGGCCGATTGGTGGGCGGCGGGCTCGACGTCATCGCATGCTCGTGCGTGCCCGGTTCGAGCAGCACGATCGCGGGGGCTCGCATGCTCGTTGCCCACGACCTGCGCATGGTGCCCGCGGGGCTGAAGTTCGCGCTCGCCTGGCAGGGCGAACGCGTCGACGTGCAGGCCAAGCTGGTTGCCGAGTTCAATGTTTCCAATCTGTTGTCGGTCATCGGGGCCTTGCTCGCGCGCGACGTACCCCTGGCCGACGTGGCGCGGGTGATCGCCCGCCTCACGCCGCCGGCCGGCCGGATGCAGTTGATCGGCGGCATTGGCGAGCCCCTGGTCATCGTCGACTACGCCCATTCTCCGGATGCGCTCGCCAAGGTGCTCGAGGCCGCCCGGCCGACGGCGGTGGCGCGCGGCGGGCGCCTTGCGTGCGTCTTCGGCTGCGGGGGTGATCGTGACCGGGGCAAGCGTCCGCTCATGGGCGAAATCGCCGCGCGTCTCGCCGATCGGGTGATCGTCACCAGTGACAACCCGCGCAGCGAGGAGCCGCTCGCGATCATCGGCGACATCGTCCAGGCCGCCGGGTGCGCGGCTGAAACGATCCCGGACCGCGCCGCGGCGATCCGCACCGCGATCGTCGAGGCGGGCGCCGATGACGTGGTGGTGCTGGCCGGCAAGGGGCACGAACCGTATCAAGAAGTGTGCGGACGGCGCCACCCGTTCTCCGATGGCGAAGAGGCGGCCAGGAGCCTGCTCGCCTGGCAGACGCGGGAGGACGCGCCAAGATGATGAGCCTGCAGGAGGCGGCCCTTGCCCTGAATGCCCGTGCCCAAGGTAATGGCGAGTTCGGCTGCGTCGTCACCGATTCGCGCAGGATGCGTGCGGGCGCACTGTTCGTCGCGCTGCGTGGCGAGCATTTCGACGGCCATCGCTTCGTGGCCCAGGCCGGTGAGCTCGGGGCCGGCGCCGCGATGGTCGACCGCACCTGGTTCGACGGCGGCGAGGATCACGGCGGGGTGCCGCTGCTGATCGTGGACGACACCCGTCTGGCGCTCGGCCGCCTTGCCGCGCATTGGCGCGCGCGCTTCGCGCTGCCCGTGATCGGGATCACCGGCAGCAATGGCAAGACGACGGTCAAGGAAATGTGCGCGGCGATTCTGCGTGCCCGCTGCGTGCGCGAAGGATTCGGCGAGGCGGACGTGCTCGCGACCCGCGGCAACCTGAACAACGACATCGGCCTGCCGCTGACCTTGCTCGAGCTGCGTGATCACCATCGTGCCGCGGTCATCGAGATGGGCATGAATCACCCCGGCGAGATCGGCTATCTGACCGACATCGCGCGCCCGACCGTCGCGGTGGTCAATAACGCCCAGCGTGCCCACCTCGCCGGGATGGGTACGCTGCAGCAGATCGCCGAGGAAAAGGGGGCGATCTACGCCGGCCTGGGCGCGACCGGCGTGGCCGTGGTGAATGCCGACGACGTGCATGCGCCGCTGTGGCGTGCCCTCAATGCGGGGCGACAGGTAATCGGCTTCGGCGGCTCGGGCGCGGCGGACGTGCGGGGGCGTGTCGCGCTGCAAGGCCTGGGGTCGGTGATCGTGCTGACCGTCGGCGACGAAAGCGCCACATTGCGGCTCCAGGTGCCGGGTGCGCACAATGCCGGCAATGCCTTGGCCGCTGCGGCATGCTGCCTTGCGGTCGGCGTGAGCCTGGACGACGTCGTCACCGGGCTCGGCGCCTTCGGCGGCGTGAAAGGGCGGCTGCAGCGTCGCGCCGGGCACGCCGGGGCCTTGATTCTCGATGATTCCTACAACGCCAATCCGGATTCGATGCGGGCGGGCATCGACGTGCTGGCAAGCACGCCGGGGCGTACCTTCCTCGTCATGGGCGACATGGGCGAAGTCGGCGACGGCAGTGCCCAGTTGCACGACGAGATCGGCGGCTATGCGAAGAGCAAGGGCATCGACGGGCTCTTCGCGCTCGGCGACATGAGCGCGATCGCGGTGCGCAATTTCGGCGAAGGCGCCCAGCATTTCAAGACGCCCGAGGCGCTGGCCGCGGGGCTCGCCAAGCTTCTCGATGCCGACACGGTCGTGTTGGTGAAAGGCTCGAGGTTCATGCGCATGGAGCGGGTAGCCGATCTTCTTGCGGCAGTGCACAATGACGACCCTTCCAACATTGGGGGTTCCAATGCTGCTTGAACTTGCGCTGTGGCTGGGCCAGGACATCCGCGCCTTCAACGTCTTCGGCTACATCACCTTGCGGACGGTGCTCGCCGCGATGACGGCGCTGCTGATCTCGTTCGTGTTCGGTCCACCCTTGATCCGCTGGCTCACCTTCAAGAAGATCGGCCAGGCGGTGCGCGACGACGGCCCCAAGTCCCACCTCACCAAGGCGGGCACGCCGACCATGGGCGGCGCGTTGATCCTGATCGCGATCGGCGCGACCACGCTGCTGTGGGGCGATCTGCGCAATCTCTACGTATGGGTGACCTTGCTGGTCACGCTCGGATTCGGCGCGGTCGGCTGGGTGGACGACTGGAAGAAGGTCGTCCACCGCGACCCGAAGGGCCTGGCGAGCCGCTGGAAGTACCTGTGGACCTCGCTGATCGCGCTGGTGGCGGGCCTGGTGCTGGCGCTGACGGCCACCGAACCGGCGCAGACCGAACTGATCGTGCCCTTCTTTAAGGCCGTGAGCTACCCGCTGGGCCTGCTGGGCTTCGTCGCGCTGTCGTATTTCGTGATCAACGGCACCAGTCATGCCGTCAATCTCACCGACGGGCTCGACGGGCTCGCGATCATGCCGACCGTGATGGTCGCCGGCGCGCTGGCGATCTTCGCCTATGTGGCCGGTCACGCCGGTTTCGCGAAATACCTCGGGGTGCCCTACATCGCCGGCGCCGGCGAACTGGCGGTGCTGTGCGGCGCGATCTGCGGCGCGGGGCTGGGTTTCCTGTGGTTCAACGCCTATCCGGCCGAGGTGTTTATGGGCGACGTCGGCGCGCTGGCGCTGGGGGCGGCGCTGGGCACCGTCGCGGTCGTGGTGCGCCAGGAAATCGTGCTGTTCATCATGGGCGGCCTGTTCGTGGCCGAAACGCTGTCGGTGATGCTGCAGGTGGTGTACTTCCGCGCGACCGGTGGCAAACGGATCTTCCGCATGGCTCCGCTTCATCACCACTATGAACTGGGTGGTTGGAAGGAGACCCAGGTGGTGGTGCGGTTCTGGATCATCACGCTGATGCTGGTGCTGTTCGGACTTTCTTCTCTCAAGCTCAGATGAAAGCGCTTTCCGCATCCTCGGTGCTGGTCCTGGGCCTCGGCGAGTCGGGTCTCGCGATGGCACGCTGGTGCAGCCGCCAGGGCGCACGCGTCCGTGTCGCCGATACCCGCGACGACCCGCCCGGGCTTGCGACGCTGGCGCATGCGTGCCCGGCGGCCGAGCGCGTACTCGGGCCGTTCGGCGAGCAACTGCTGGACGGCATCGACCTGCTCGCCCTCAGCCCCGGTATCGATCCCAGCGTGGCGGTCGTGGCGGCTGCGCGCGCGCGCGGCATCGCGATTTGCGGCGAGATGAGTTTGTTCGCCGCCGCGCTGGACGAGCTCGGCGAGCGGCCGCGCATCATTGCGATCACCGGCACCAATGGCAAGACCACCACGACCGCTCTGACGGCCGCGCTTTGCCGCGCCGCCGGATTCGACGCGGTAGCGGCCGGCAACATCAGCCCGGCGGCGCTCGGGGTGCTGGCCGATCGCCTCGATGCAGGCACCGGGCTGCCCGACTGCTGGGTGCTGGAGCTGTCGAGCTTCCAACTGGAGACGATGCAGGGGCTCGAACCCGATGCGGCGACGGTGCTGAACGTGACCGACGATCACCTCGACCGCCACGGCAATCTGGAGAACTACGCGGCCGTCAAGGCCCGGATCTTTGCCGGTGGCGGCACCCAAGTCATCAATCGCGACGACCCCCGTGTCGGGGCGATGGCGAGCGACGGTCGCAGGGTGATCGGCTTCGGGGCAGGCGCGCCGCCGTCGCCCGCCGACTTCGGCATCGTGCGGCGTGGCGATGGCGACTGGCTTGCCCGCGGTGATGTGATGCTGCTGCCGGTCGGCGATATGCGGCTGGCGGGGCGCCACAATCACTGCAACGCACTGGCCGCGCTGGCACTGGCCGGGGCCGTCGGTGCCGCGATCGAGCCGATGCTGGCCGAATTGCGCGCTTTCGGCGGGCTCGCCCATCGGGTCGAGGCGGTCGCGCGCCGCACCGACGGGGTCGTGTTCTACGACGACTCGAAGGGCACCAATGTCGGCGCGACGCTGGCCGCGCTCGAGGGCCTCGGGCGGCCGGTGGTGCTGATCGCGGGCGGGGACGGCAAGGGGCAGGACTTTTCGCCGTTGCGCAAGGCGGTGGCCGAACACGGGCGGGCCGTAGTGTTGATCGGCCGGGATGCGGCGGTGATCGAACGCGCGCTCGAAGGCTGCGGACCGGCCCTGGTGCATGCGCCGGACATGAGCGCCGCGGTGGCGGCGGCGAACCGCCTGGCACAGGCCGGTGACGCCGTGCTGCTTTCGCCCGCATGCGCGAGCCTGGACATGTTCCGCAGCTACGCGCATCGCGCCGAGGTGTTCGTCGCCGCTGTCAAGAGTCTGCCCGGGGTGGTGGCGCAATGAGGCGCGTGGCCGGCATTCTTCCCTTGCCCGGTGCGGGTAGGAGTTCCGAGGCCGGCCGCGCGGTCGAGCGCCTGATGCGCCCGTCGGACACGATTCGCGAGCTCGATCCCCTGTTGATCTGGGCCGCGGTCGGGCTGTTGATGCTCGGTTTGGTGATGGTGTTCTCGTCGTCGATCGCGATTGCCGAGGGCAGTCGCTTCACCGGCAACCAGTCACACTTTTTCCTGTTGCGGCACAGCATCTTCGTTGCGGTCGGGGTGGCGGTCGCGCTGCTCGCCTTCCGCTTCTCGATGCGGCAATGGCAGCAGTTCGCACCGTGGCTGTTCCTGTTTGGCGTGCTGCTGCTGGTGCTGGTGCTGGTGCCCGGCATCGGTCGCGAGGTCAATGGCGCGCAGCGCTGGCTGAACCTCGGGCCGATCAACCTGCAGCCGTCCGAGTTGATGAAGATCTTCGCCGTGCTCTATGCCGCGGATTACACGGTGCGCAAGCTGCCCGACATGGGCAGCTTCCGGCGCGGTTTCATGCCGATGGCGGTGGTGATTCTGCTGGTCGGGTTCCTGTTGCTCAAGGAGCCGGATTTCGGTGCCTTCGTGGTGATCACCTGCATCGCGTTCGGGGTCTTGTTCCTCGGCGGCATCAATGTGCGGGTGTTCATCCTGCTCGCGATCGTCGCCGTGATCGGCTTCCTGCTGCTGATCTGGCTGTCGCCCTACCGCCGCGACCGGCTCTTCGGTTTCATGGATCCGTGGCAGGACGCCTTCGGCAAGGGCTACCAGCTCTCGCATGCGTTGATTGCGTTCGGGCGCGGCGAGTGGTTCGGTGTCGGACTCGGGGCGAGCGTGGAAAAGCTGTTCTACCTGCCGGAAGCGCATACCGACTTTCTGCTTGCGGTGATCGCGGAGGAGCTCGGTTTCGCCGGCGTGTTGGTCGTGATCGCGCTGTTTGCGATCCTGGTGCAGCGGGCATTCTCGATCGGGCGCGAGGCGATCAAGCTCGAGCGCTATTTCTCGGGCCTGGTGGCGATGGGCATCGGGCTGTGGCTGGGCGTGCAGTCCTTCATCAACATGGGCGTGAACATGGGCCTGCTGCCGACCAAGGGCCTGACCTTGCCGCTGATGAGCTTCGGTGGCTCGGCGATCGTCGCCAACTGCCTTGCCGTGGCGATCCTGTTGCGGGTCGATTGGGAAGTGCGCCAGCTCAAGCGCGGGGTGACGGTATGAGGACCCTGATGGTGATGGCGGGCGGCACCGGCGGACACATCTTTCCCGGCATCGCGGTGGCCGAGTGCCTGCGTGCGAGCGGCTGGCGGATCGTGTGGATGGGCAACGCCGACGGCATGGAGGCGCGCCTGGTGCCGGAGCAAGGCTACGAAACGGTCTGGGTGCGCTTCGGCGCGCTGCGCGGCAAGGGTTTGTTGCGCAAACTGCTGCTGCCCATGAATCTCCTGCGCGGATTCTGGCAGGCGCTGCGGGCGCTGCGCCAGGTGAAACCGGATGTGGTTCTGGGTATGGGCGGGTATGTGAGCTTTCCCGGCGGGATGATGGCGGCGCTGACCGGGCGGCCGCTGGTGTTGCATGAGCAGAACGCGGTCGCCGGCCTTGCGAACCGGGTGCTGGCCGGGGTCGCGGACCGGGTCCTGAGCGGTTTTCCGGAGGTGCTCGGCAAGGCACGCTGGGTCGGCAATCCGGTGCGCGCCGAAATCGCGGCCGTGGCCCCGCCGCGGGCGCGCCTTGCGGGGCGCAGTGGTCAGCTGCGTCTGCTGGTGGTGGGGGGCAGCCTGGGGGCGGCGGTGCTCAACGACACCGTGCCGGCGGCGCTGGCCTTGATTGCCCCGGAACTGCGACCACAGGTGACCCACCAGGCCGGAGCCAAGCAGCTCGAGGCGTTGCGGCTGGCCTATGCCCGGGCCGGCGTGGAGGGCGAACTGCTGTCTTTCATCGACGACATGGCGGCCCGCTATGCCGAGGCCGATCTGGTGGTGTGCCGCGCGGGTGCCCTCACGGTCGCCGAACTGGCCGCGGTCGGGGTGGCGAGTGTGCTGGTGCCGTTCCCGCACGCGGTCGACGATCACCAGACCGTCAACGCGCGCTTCCTGTCGCAGCAAGGTGCGGCCGTCCTGATGCCTCAGGATCGACTCGACGCGGCGTCGCTCGCGTACACCCTCACCTCGCTGGGCCGCGACCGCCTGCTGTCGATGGCCGAAGCTGCGCGGGCGCTCGCCCGGCCGCAGGCCGCGGCGGCGGTCGCCGAAGTGTGCGAGACGCTCGCCAGCGGAGATAAAGCATGAAACACAAGGTCAAGCACATTCACTTCGTCGGCATCGGCGGCGCCGGCATGAGCGGAATCGCCGAGGTGCTGGTGAATCTCGGCTTCACCGTCACCGGCTCGGATCTCGGCGACAACGCGGCCACCCGCCGCTTGCGCGCGCTGGGGGTGCGGGTGATGACTGGGCACGACGGCGCGCACATCGAGCGGGCCGATGCGGTGGTGACATCGACCGCGGTCAAGAACGACAACCCCGAGGTGCAGGCTGCGCGCGCGCGTCACGTTCCGGTCGTGCCGCGGGCCCAGATGCTGGCCGAGCTGATGCGGCTCAAGCAGGGCGTGGCGATCGCCGGCACGCACGGCAAGACCACGACCACGTCGCTGGTCGCGAGCATTCTTGCCGAGGGCGGCATGGATCCGACCTTCGTGATCGGCGGCAAGCTCACCGCGGCGGGTGCGAACGCGCGCCTCGGCAAGGGCGACTTCCTGGTGGCCGAGGCGGACGAGTCGGATGCGTCGTTCCTGCTGCTCAATCCGGTGATCGCGGTGGTGACCAACATCGACGCCGATCACATGGACACTTATGGCCACGACTTCGCCCGGCTCAAACAGGCGTTCGTCGATTTTCTGCAGCACCTGCCGTTCTACGGCGTGGCGGTGCTGTGCGAGGACGATCCGCATGTGCGTTCGATCGTCCCGCTGATATCCAAGCAGATCGTTCGCTACGGCCTGTCCGAGAGCGCCAACATCCGGGCCGAGAACATCCGCGCGGCCGAGGGGCGCATGTATTTCGACGCGGTGCGGATCAACGGCTCGACCACCCGGCTGCCGATTCAGCTCAACCTGCCCGGCATTCACAACGTGCTCAACGCGCTGGCGGCGATCGCCGTTGCGACCGAAGTGCAGGTGCCCGACGACTCGATCATCAAGGCGCTGGCCGAGTTCCGGGGGGTGGGGCGGCGCTTCCAGCGCTATGGCGATCTGCCGATCGTCGCGGCCGACGGTGCGCCCCGCGGCCGCTTCACGCTGGTTGACGACTACGGTCACCATCCGGTCGAGATGGCGGCGACGCTTGCCGCGGCGCGCGGCGCGTTTCCCGGGCGGCGCCTGGTGCTGGCCTTCCAGCCGCACCGTTACTCACGCACCCGCGACTGTTTCGAGGATTTCGTGCGGGTGCTGTCGACCGTCGATGCCTTGTTGCTGTGTGAAGTCTATGCCGCGGGCGAGCCGCCGGTGGTCGCGGCCGACGGACGTTCGCTTGCGCGTGCGGTGCGTCTTGCCGGCAAGGTCGAGCCGCTGTTCATCGAACAGGTTGCCGACTTGCCGGCCGAAGTCATGAACGCCGTTCAGGACGGCGATGTGGTGATCACCATGGGGGCGGGGTCGATCGGCGCCGTCCCGGGAAAACTGGCCAGTGCCGAGGAGTCATCGTGAGCGCGGAACATGAGTCGTTCGGTAAGGTCGCCGTCCTGATGGGCGGTACGTCGGCCGAGCGCGAGGTTTCATTGATGTCGGGCCGGGCGGTCCTGGCGGCGTTGCAGTCCGCGGGCGTCGATGCGCATGCCTTCGATCCGGCCGAGCGCAACCCGGTCTTGTTGCGCGACGAGGGCTTCGGTCGGGCATTCATCGTGCTGCATGGCCGTGGTGGCGAGGATGGCACGATCCAGGGCTTGCTCGAGGTACTCGGCATTCCCTACACCGGCAGTGGCGTGATGGCGTCGGCCCTGTCGATGGACAAATGGCGTACCAAGATGATCTGGGCGGCAAATGGCTTGCCGACGCCGCGCTATGCGATTCTCGATGCCGATTCCGACTGGGCGGCGATCGAGGCCGACCTGGGCTTGCCGATCTTCGTCAAGCCGGTGCATGAAGGCTCCAGCATGGGCGCGACCAAGGTCTGCGAGCCCGGGCGGCTGCGCGAGGCCTGGGCGCTGGCGGCCGGTTACGACCGGATGGTGATCGCCGAGGCCTTCATCAGCGGAGCGGAACTGACCGCGCCCTTCCTCGACGGGCAGGCGCTGCCGCTGATCCGCATCGAGGCGCCGGATGGCAACTACGACTACCAGCACAAGTACTTCAGCGACGACACCCGTTATCTGTGCCCGTGCGGGCTGCCGCCCGAGCGCGAGGCCGAGCTGCAGGCGATGGTGATGAAGAGTGCGCAGGTGCTGGGCTGCCGCGGCTGGGGGCGGGCGGATCTGATGATCGACGAGCAGGGGCAGCCGTATCTGCTCGAGATGAACACGGCGCCGGGCATGACTGGCCATTCGCTCGTGCCGATGGCGGCACGCGTGGCCGGACTCGACTTCACCCAGTTGTGCCTCGCGATCCTGAGGGGCGCGCGCCTTGGCTGATCATCGCGCGCGCGCCGAAAGAATTCGCGCCGCGAAGGACGAGGGCCGCGCGTCGGTGCGGGGCGATGGCGTGTGGTATCGCCCGGCCTTCCTCGATCTGATCTCGGACCTGCTGCTGTTGGGGGCAGCGGTTGCTTTCGGCTATGCGCTGGTGCTGTGGTTCATGACGCGGCCCTTGTTCCCGCTGCGCGAGGTGACGGTGCTGTCCCCGCCAGCGCAGGTCACGACGGCCCAGATCGAGTTCGCGGCGCGCTCGGCGATTCGCGGCAACTTCTTTCTGGTCGACCTCGAGAACGTGCGCGCGGCGTTCGAGAAGCTCCCGTGGGTGCGCCGCGCCGAAGTGCGCAGGCGCTGGCCGGACGGGCTGGAGCTGCGCCTGGAAGAGCATCAGGCGGTGGCCTACTGGACCAACGACGACGGCGAGGATGCGCATCTGGTGAATGTCTTTGGCGAGGTGTTTGTCGCCGCGAGCAATGCCAACATGCCCGCATTTTCCGGTCCGCAGGGAACTGCGCCGTATCTGCTGGCCCGGTACCAGCAGTTCAATCGCGCGCTCGCGCCGATCGACAAGCGTGTCGTCGGTCTGCGCTTGTCCGCCCGTGAGGCCTGGCAGCTCGAGCTCGACGACGGCATGGTGATCGTGCTCGGGCGCGAGCAGGACAAACTGCCGGTCGAGCAGCGTCTGGAGCGTTTCGTGCGGGCCTGGCCCCGGGCCATCGAACAGGTCGGGGTGCAGGTCGCGGTCGTGGATCTTCGTTATCAAGGTGGTTTCGCGCTCACACCCGAGCCGCAGCCACCGGAAGCAAAAGGCAAGCAATGAGCAAGGATTACAAGGATCTGATCGTCGGTCTGGACATCGGAACATCGAAGGTCACCTGCATGGTCGCCGAAGCCAAGCCCGATGGCCGCCTGAATGTGGTGGGACTCGCATCCCACCCGATGAGCGGCCTCAAGCGCGGCGTGGTGGTGAACATCGAGGCGACGGTCGATGCGATCTCGCGCGTGATCCAGGAGGTCGAGCTGATGGCCAACTGCAAGGTGCGCGACGTCTACACCGGCATCGCCGGCAGCCACATCAAGAGCTTCAACTCGAACGGGATGGTCGCGATCAAGGACAAGGAAGTCACGCCGCTCGACGTCGAGCGGGTGATCGAGGTCGCGCGCGCGATGCCCATTCCCGCCGAACAGCAGATCCTGCACATCCTGACCCAGGAATTCATCATCGACGGCCAGGGTGGGGTGCGCGAACCGATCGGCATGAGCGGCGTCAAGCTCGAGGTCAAGGTGCATATCGTCACCGGCGCGGTGTCGGCCGCCCAGAACGTGATCAAGTGCGTGCGTCGCTGCGGCCTCGAGGTCATGGACCTGATCCTGCAGCCACTGGCGTCGAGCTATGCGGTACTGACCGAGGACGAAAAAGACCTGGGCGTGTGCCTGGTCGACATCGGCGGCGGCACGGCGGACATCGCGGTCTTCACCCAGGGGGCCATTCGCCACACCGCGGTGCTGCCGGTTGCCGGCGACCAGATCACCAACGATATAGCGATGGCCTTGCGCACCCCGACTTCGGAGGCCGAGGAGATCAAGATCCACCGCGGGGTGGCGATGCACCCGCTGGCCGATCCCGAAGAGATGATCGAGGTGCCGGGCGTCGGCGACCGCCCGCCGCGCTCGCTGTCGCGCCAACGTCTGGCCGACGTGATCGAGCCACGTGTGTCCGAGCTGTTCGAACTGGTCCAGGCCGAGTTGCGACGCAGCGGCTACGAAGAGCTGCTCTCGTCCGGAATCGTGCTGACCGGTGGCTCGTCGGTGATGCGCGGCATGGAAGAGTTGGGAGAGGCGGTGTTTCACATGCCGGTGCGGGTTGCGTCTCCGCAATACGACGGCAGCCTCGCCGACGTGGTGTGCCAGCCCTACTATGCGGCCGTGACCGGCTTGGTCATGGAGGGCTTGGCGCAGCGGCGGCGCGGCATCATGGCGCGTGAGACGCGCAGCGTGTGGCAGGTGTTCGGAAGGATGAAGTCATGGTTCGAGCGCAATTTCTGAACCATGACATGGGATTGAAAGGATTTGATATTGCCACCTGTTTTGCTCGGCTATTTAGTTGTAGACTGCGCGGCGAATACTAGATATTGAGTGACAGGCGGTTTGGCGAAGCGGTTTGCTCTTGGAGGAATGGATAGATGTTTGAGATCGTAGAGAAGGAACAGAACGGTACCGTCATCAAGGTGATCGGTGTTGGCGGTGCCGGTGGCAACGCGGTTGATCACATGATTCGCGAGGGCGTCCAGGGGGTCGACTTCATCGTCGCGAACACTGATGCGCAGGCGCTGCGGCGCTGCCTCGCTTCGAACAAGGTGCAGCTCGGGGCGAGCGGGCTCGGTGCCGGCTCCAAGCCCGAAGCCGGGCGCGCGGCCGCGCTCGAGTCGCGTGACACCCTCGCCGCCGCGCTCGAAGGGGCGCACATGTGCTTCATCACCGGCGGCATGGGGGGCGGCACCGGCACCGGCGCCGCGCCGGTGATCGCCGAGATCGCCAAGGAAATGGGCATTCTGACCGTGGCGGTGGTCACCAAGCCGTTCGATTTCGAGAATCGTCTGCGCGTGGCCGAAAGCGGCGTCGACGACCTCACCAAGCATGTCGATTCGCTGATCATCGTGCTCAACGACAAGCTGCTCGAAGTGTTCGGCGACGATGCCGGGTTCGAGGATTGCTTCCGCTCGGCCGACAATGTGCTCAAGAGCGCGGTGGGCGGCATCGCCGAAATCATCAACGTGCCCGGTCTGGTGAACGTCGATTTCCAGGACGTGCGCACGGCCATGGGCGAGATGGGCCGGGCGATGATGGGTTCGGCCGAGGCCTCCGGCCTGGATCGCGCCCGCATCGCGGCGGAGCAGGCGGCGGTGAGCCCGCTGCTCGAAGGAACGGAACTCTCCGGCGCGCGCTGCGTGCTGATCAACATCACCGCCAGCCGCTCGCTGAAGATGTCGGAAGTGCGCGACGCGGTGAAGACGGTGCAGGCGTTCGCCGCCAAGGAGGCCTTCGTCAAGTACGGCACGGTGTTCGACGAGTCGATGGAAGACCGCGTCCGCGTCACCGTCGTCGCCACCGGCCTGGGCCTGCCCAAGGCCGCGCGCCAGCCGGTGATGCAGGTCGTGGCTGGCACCGGAACCTACGGTCCGGCGATGAGCGGTCCGGGCAACGATCTCGACATCCCTGCGGTCATGCGCAACACCCGCCGCACCACCGTCGAGGCGATGAGCGCAAACGGCATGGGGACCTACGACATTCCGGCCTTCCTGCGCAAGCAGGCGGACTGAGCCGCGCTCTCCCGCCTGTCGGGCGGCGTGCCGTCGTCGAGCCCCTCCTCCGGCTCGCGGCGGCATTGTGCTTCGCCGCTGCGAGCTGCCCGATAGCGTTTCTGCATCAATGCGTTAGCCGTGCCCTCGGGCGTCGTCGTGGTAACATCGAGTCCAAATTGCGGATGAAGCGATGATCAGGCAACGTACTCTCAAATCAGTCGTCAGCGCCACCGGCGTCGGTTTGCACGGCGGGCGCAAGGTTCAACTGGTGCTCCGGCCAGCGGGGCCGGACTCGGGCATCGTGTTCCATCGTGTCGATCTCGATCCGGTCGTTTCGATGCCCGCCGACCCGTATTCGGTCTGCGACACCCGCATGTGCTCCGGTCTGCAATCCGGCGAGGTCAAGGTCGGCACGGTCGAACACCTGATGTCGGCGCTCGCGGGGCTGGGGGTCGACAATCTCGACGTCGACGTCGATGCGCCCGAAATTCCGATTCTCGATGGCAGCGCCAGCCCCTTCGTCTATTTGCTCGGGTCCGCCGGCGTGGTGGAGCAGGAGGCGCCCAAGCGTTTTCTGCGGGTCAAGAAGCCGGTCGAGTTCCACGAAGGCGACAAGTGGGTGAAGCTCGAGCCCCACGATGGTTTCAGCCTCGATTTCTCGATCGTGTTCAACCATCCCGCCATCGACAGCACCTCGACCCGGGTGCGGGTCGATCTCGGCCAGCAATCCTATGAGCACGACGTTGCCCGTGCCCGCACCTTCGGTTTCATGCAGGACGTGGAGTTCATGCGTGCGAACGGCCTGGCCCTGGGCGGCAGCCTCGACAATGCCATCGTGATGGATGAGTATCGGGTGCTGAACAGCGACGGCTTGCGCTACGCCGACGAGTTCGCCAAGCACAAGGTGCTCGATGCGATCGGCGACCTGTATCTGTGCGGGCATCCGCTCCTGGCCGCGTATTCGGCGCACAAGGCCGGCCATGCGATGAACAACGAAGTGTTGCGCGCGTTGCTGGCCGATGAGTCGGCGTGGGAGATCGTCACCTTCGATCGGTCGGACGATGCGCCCGCGGCGGTCATCCGGCAGTTTGCCGAGCCGGTGCACGCCGAGTCATGCTGATCGTCCGCTTGTTCGCGGTTCTCGCGCTGATCGGCATCGGCGGTTCAGTCATCGCGTGGATCTTCACCGGCGATTCGCGCTACCGGCGCCTGGCCTGGATGTTCTTTCGCGCGGCGATCGTGGTCTTGTTCGTCTTCCTGGCGCTGTTTGCGCTGGAGCGCGCGCTGCTGCCCCTGGTTTGAACCCTTTGTGCCGTGTTACGCCGAGCGGCTGCGTGTCGCGAGGCGCTCCAGCGCGGCGCGCAGCGGCGCGTCGAGCGGGAGCGAGGCGGCGAGTGCCTCGATGCTGGCCCTCCCTGCGGGCGGAATCGTTCTCAAGGTCGGCTCCGGTGCGGGCGGCGCGCCGGGGCTCACCTGTACCTTGACGTGTATCGAGGCGACGGGGAAGCCCTGTTCCGCCAATTGGCGTTGCAGGCTCGGGGCCAGTTGCTTGAGCTTGGTCGCGACCGCGCCATTGCGCGCGAGCAACACCAGCATGTCGGCCTTGATGTTTCCGGCCGAACAGGCGCCGCGCAGGCCGTCCGGCAGCAGCGCGTCGCAAGCGGCTTGCAGGCGCAGCAGCCGGCGCGCATGGTCATGCAGGCGTTCGAGGGTTTCGCCGCTGCCGAGATAGCGTTGAAGCGGCTTGGTCATGCTTGTATCGGTTTCATCGGGCCATGGTAGGCGGGCATGAGGGGCGTGGCAACTGGGGGGCGTCGGCACCGGAAATGTGCACCCGGTCCGGGGGCAAGACGCGCCGGCATGCTAAACTTGCGCATTTGCCGAATCGACACGTAAAAACCCATGATCTCCGGCCTGCTAAAGAAAATCTTCGGTAGTCGCAACGACCGCCTCGTTCGCCAGTATTCCAATACCGTTCGCAAGATCAACGCTCTGGAGCAGGAGACTGCCGCCCTGTCCGACGCGGCGCTGCGCGCCAAGACGGATCAGTTCAGGGAACGGGTCGCGAACGGCGAAACGCTCGAAGGCCTGCTGCCCGAGGCGTTCGCGGTGGTGCGCGAAGCCGGCAAGCGGGTGCATGGCATGCGCCACTTCGATGTCCAGTTGATTGGCGGCATGGTCTTGCACAACGGCCGGATCGCCGAGATGCGCACCGGCGAGGGCAAGACCCTCGTCGCCACGCTGCCGGCGTATCTGAATGCCCTGGCCGGCAAGGGTGTGCACGTGATCACGGTCAACGACTATCTTGCCAGCCGTGACGCGGAGTGGATGGGGCGGATCTACGGCTTCCTCGGCATGAGCACCGGGGTGAACCTGTCGCGGATGCCGCACGACCAGAAGCAGGCCGCCTACGCCGCAGACATCACCTACGGCACCAACAACGAGTTCGGCTTCGACTACCTGCGTGACAACATGGTGTATTCGGGCGCCGAGCGGGTGCAGCGCGGCCTCAATTTCGCGATCGTCGATGAGGTCGATTCGATCCTGATCGACGAGGCGCGCACGCCACTGATCATCTCGGGTCAGGCCGAAGACCACACCGATCTGTACCTGAAGCTCAACCAGGTGCCGCCGTTGCTGAAAAAGCAGGAAGGCGAGGGCGACCAGATCAGCGAGCCGGGCGACTACACTCTCGATCTCAAGTCGCGCCAGGTGCTGCTCACCGAGGCCGGCCACGAGAATGCTGAGCAGATCCTCACCCGCATGGGGCTGCTGCCGGAGGGGGCGAGCCTCTACGACCCCGGCAACATCCTGCTGGTGCATCATCTTTATGCGGCGCTGCGTGGTCACGCGCTGTACCACAAGGATCAGCAATACGTGGTCCAGAACGGCGAAGTCGTGATCGTCGACGAGTTCACCGGGCGCCTGATGCCTGGACGCCGCTGGTCGGACGGTCTGCACCAGGCTGTCGAGGCCAAGGAAGGGGTCAAGATCCAGGCCGAGAACCAGACGCTGGCGTCGATCACTTTCCAGAACTACTTCCGCATGTACGGCAAGCTTGCCGGCATGACCGGCACGGCCGATACCGAGGCATTCGAGTTCCACTCGATCTATGGGCTCGAGACCGTGATCGTGCCGACCAATCGTCCGATGACGCGCAAGGACGGCAACGACAAGGTCTACCGTACCGCGCCCGAAAAATGGACGGCGGTGATCGACGACATCAAGAGCTGTGTCGAGCGCGGCCAGCCGGTGCTGGTCGGCACGACCTCGATCGAAGTCAACGAGTTCCTGTCGCGCGAGCTCAAGAAGCAGTCGATCGCGCACCAGCTTCTGAACGCCAAGCAGCACGACAGCGAAGCCGGGATCGTGGCGCAGGCCGGACGGCCCGGCGTGGTCACGATCGCCACCAACATGGCCGGTCGGGGAACCGACATCGTGCTGGGGGGCAATATTGAGCGCGAGGTCGATGCGCTCCGCAACGACGCGAATCTGCCCGATTCCGACAAGGAGGAGCGCATCGCGTCGCTGCGCGGTGAATGGAAAGTGGTGCACGACAAGGTCGTTGCGGCGGGCGGCCTGCACATCATCGGCACCGAGCGGCACGAGTCGCGGCGCATCGACAACCAGTTGCGGGGGCGCGCGGGCCGTCAGGGGGATCCGGGGTCGTCGCGCTTCTATCTGTCGCTCGAAGATCCGCTGATGAAGATCTTCGCCGGCGAACGGCTCAACGCCATCATGGTCCGGCTGAAGATGCCCGAAGGCGAGGCGATCGAGCACACGATGGTGACCCGGTCGCTCGAGTCGGCGCAACGCAAGGTCGAGCAGCGGAACTTCGACATCCGCAAACAGCTGCTCGAATACGACGACGTGTCGAACGACCAGCGCAAGGTGATCTACCAGCAGCGCAACGAGTTGCTGGCCACCGACGATATTTCGGAGACCATTCGCGCGATGCGCCAGGGCGTCATGCACGACGTGTTCCGGGTTTATGTGCCGCGTGAAAGTGTCGAGGAGCAATGGGAAATCGCTGCGCTCGAAATGGCGCTGGCGTCGGAGTACCAGCTCAAGCTGCCGGTCGGTGAGTGGGTCAAGGCAGAGCCCAATATCGATGACGAAGAGATTCTCAAGCGCATCGTCGCCGCCGCCGACGAGGCGTTCGCGGCCAAGACCAGCAATGTGGATCCACGCGCCTGGCATCAGTTCGAGCGCAACGTGATGCTCCAGAGCCTCGACAACCACTGGCGCGAACATCTGGCCTCGCTCGATCATCTGCGCCAGGGCATCCATCTGCGCGGCTATGCGCAGAAGAACCCGAAGCAGGAGTACAAGCGCGAGTCGTTCGAGCTGTTCGAGTCACTTCTCGACACGGTGCGCAAGGACGTCACGCGCCTGCTGATGACCATCCAGATCCGGGCCGAGGCCGAACTCGAAGAGGCGGAGAAGCCTGCCGCCGTCGAGAATGTCGAATACCATCATTCGAGCTACGATGAAGCATTGAAGGGTGCGGGCGAGGAGGGCCGGCAGTCCGGCGGTGGCGAGGTGCCGAAGGTGGGTCGCAACGATCCATGCCCTTGCGGTTCGGGCAAGAAGTACAAGCACTGCCACGGAAAGCTGAACTGACCTGATCACGGTCGTCGATGCTGCGATTCGAGCGGCCCCCGAGGGGGCCGCTTTGCTTGGATGGGAGGCGAAATGACAGATCCGTTCGCGGGGAGTGCGTCGGGGCGGGCGCCCGGACGTTCGGCGGTTGCCGAGCCGCGATCCGTCGGCGAATGGATGATCCGGATCCGCGAGCAGGAGATGCCGGCGCTGGGCGCAACCGTGGCCCTGGTGCGCGCGGTGGCCGAGGACGAGAACGCCTCGACTGCCAAGCTCGCGCAGGCGATCCTGCAGGATGCCGCGATGACCGCCCGGGTCCTGAAGCTTGCCAACAGCGCGTTCTACAATCCGGCGCGTCAGAATATCAGCACCATCAGCCGGGCGATCGTGGTCCTGGGGCTCGACGTGGTGTCGAACATGGCCATTGCGATCCGGCTGGTCGACGGTCTGGTCGCGGGCGGCGTTCGGATGCGTGTGATCGAGGAGATGGCTCACGGCTTTCACGCCGCGGTGATGGCGCGCAGCCTCATGCGCTTACGCAAGGACAGCCACGGCGAAGAGGTATTCATCGCCGCATTGCTGTCGCGGGTGGGTGAAATGGCGTTCTGGGCATTTGGCGGGCATACCGCCGAGCGGCTCGACGCCGTGCTCGAGGGGGGCGCCCTGAGCGCCGACGAAGCCCAGCAGGTCGTGCTCGGTTTCAAGCTCAGACAACTGTCGCTGGGGCTGGCGCGCGAGTGGAAGCTCGGGGCGCTGCTGCTGTCGGTGCTCGAGGGCGGGCGCAAACCCGGTGTTCCCGAGCAGGCCATTCAATTCGCACGGCGCCTCGCCATACAGGCGCGCGAAGGCTGGGATGCGCCCGCGACGCGCGCGTTGATTTCGGAAGTGGCCGGTTTTACCGGTGTCGCAGGCGATACCTTGGTCGAGGAACTGGTCGCCGGCACGCAAGAGGCCGCGCGAATCGCGAGCTGTTTCGGCGTCGCCGAGGCGGTGCGCTTCATTCCGCTGCCGCGCGACCTGGTGATCGAGGCGGAGCCGGCGCTTGCGGCCGTCGAGTCCGATCCGATGCTGCAGTTGCGGATCTTGCGCGAGCTGTCAGGCCTGATCTCATCCGGCGCCCCGCTGAACGAGATCCTCGGGCTGGTGCTCGAAGGCGTGTACCGCGGGGTCGGGTTCGACCGGGTGTTGTTTGCGATGCTCACACCCAATCGGCAGCAGTTGCTCGGGAAGGCCGGCCTGGGCAAGGGCATCGAGAGCTTGCGCCAGCGCTTCATATTTTCACTGGGGGCCGAGCAGGGCGAATTGTTCAACGCGTTCTTCAATCATCCGAGAGCGATGTTGATCGAGGGGGGGCTCGCGGGTGACGGGCTGCGCACCGAGCGCCTGCAACTGGTCACCGATGCCGCGAACGCATGCCTCGCCCCCATCGTGGTGCGCAACCATGTGATCGGACTGTTCTACGCCGACCGCAACCTGCAGCCCGGACCGATCGACGCCGAGCGCTTCGAGGCCTTTCAACTGTTCGTCCAGCAGGTTTCGCTGGCCGCCGGGCGGGCCGGCCGCTAGCCGGGCCCGGCGCACGCGGATCCCGATCGGTGCTGCCACATCGGTGGGCGAGACGCTACAATGCGCCCTCGTCGAAACGCGTGCCGCCAATCGCATTCAGGAGAATCACCATGCCGGTCAACTACACAACGCCGTCACCTTCCGCGCTGCGGGCCGTGCCCGGGGTGCGCCTGGGCGTTGCCGAGGCGGGTATCCGCAAGCTCAATCGCCGCGACCTGACCCTCGTCGAGCTGGTTGCCGGCAGTCGCGTCGCGGGCGTGTTCACGCAGAATCGCTTCTGCGCCGCGCCGGTGCAGGTTTGCCGTGAACACCTGGCCAGCGGAAACATCCGCGCGCTGGTGATCAACACCGGGGTGGCCAATGCGGGCACCGGCGAGACCGGGCTCGAAAATGCGCGCAGCACCTGCGCCGCCGTGGCGCGCACGCTCGAAATCGCCCCGGCGCAGGTGCTGCCATTTTCTACCGGGGTGATTCTCGAGCCCCTGCCGGTCGATCGTCTGATCGCCGGCCTGCCGGGCGCGCGCGCGGGTCTGACCGCGGAGGGTTGGCACGCGGCGGCGCATGCGATCATGACCACCGACACGGTCGCGAAGGTCGTGAGCCGAACGGTCGAAGTCGGCGGACGCGTCATCACCCTGACCGGAATGAGCAAGGGCGCGGGCATGATCAAGCCCAACATGGCGACCATGCTCGGTTTCATCGCGACCGATGCCTGCATTTCGCAGCATCTTCTGGACCGCCTGGTGAAAGAAGCCGCGGATCTGTCGTTCAACAGCATCACCATCGACGGCGACACGTCCACCAATGATTCCTTCATCCTGATCGCGACCGGCCAGGCCGGCAATGCCGAGATCGTCGATGCCGGATCGGATGCGTGGAAGGCCTTCAGCACGGCCGTCATCGATGTGGCGGTGCAGCTTGCCCAGGCGATCGTGCGCGACGGAGAGGGCGCGACCAAGTTCATGACGATCGACGTCGAGGGCGGAAACGACCGCGACGAATGCCGCAAGGTCGCCTACGCGATCGGTCATTCACCGCTGGTGAAGACCGCGTTCTTCGCTTCCGACCCCAATCTGGGCCGGATCCTGGCGGCGATCGGCTATGCCGGCATCGACGATCTCGACGTGTCGCGACTGCGGGTATGGCTTGGCAGTGCCGTGGAGTCGGTGCTGGTGGCCGAGCACGGCGGGCGGGCGCAGAGCTACCGGGAAGACGATGGTGCGCGGATCATGGCCGGTGCCGAGATCGCGATTCGCGTGGACCTGGCGCGCGGCGGGGCGCGTGCGACGGTCTGGACCTGCGATTTTTCCTACGACTACGTCAAGATCAACGCGGACTATCGCAGTTAGCGGGATGCCCGCCGCCTGGAGCACGGGCTGCGCAGGGGGCGCCAAGGTACAGCGTTTTTTTGGGGCGACGTCTCGACGGATCAGGTCTGCTGCGGGTCGCGATGCCGATTGGCGGCGGTGTCCGCGTCGAGCTTCCCGTGGGTGGCGCGCCTGTCCTGGCCGCTCGAGGGCGGCAGCGCGCTCCGGGCGGCCTGAAGCGTCAGACCGCGCAGCCACTCGCGCCAGATCGCGACCAGCAGGGCCATGAGCACCGGGCCGACGAACAGCCCGACCAGGCCCATGGTCTGCACGCCGCCGACGAGTCCGAAGAAGGTCGGCAGGAAAGGCAGCTTCACCGGACCGCCGACCAAATGCGGGCGCAAGGTCTTGTCCACGATGAACAGTTCTATCGTTCCCCATGCGAACAGTCCCAGCCCCGCGGCGATTTCGCCTGAGCCGGCCAGGTAGATCGACACCAGCGTGAAACACAGCGGCGCCCCGCCCGGGATCAGCGCCATCAGGCCGGTGACGACACCCAGCAGCACCGGCGATGGCACGCCGGCAATCCAGTAGGCCACGCCCAGTACCACCCCTTCGCCCAGCGCGATCAGCCCCATGCCGATCACGGTGGCGCTGACGGTCGCGGGGACGACCCGCGAGAAGCGTTGCCAGCGGCTGGGCAGCAGGCGTTCGCCCACGATGTCCAGTTGGCCTGCGATGCGCGTACCGTCCTTGTAGACGAAGAACAGCGTGATCAGCATGAACAGCGTCGTCAGGGCCAGGCGGAACAGGTCGCCGGTAATCGTCAGCAAGGTGCGATAGATGTTGCCCAGATGCTGGCCGCTCAATACCTGTATCCAATGCCCGATCGCATGGGGCTCGCTCAGATGGGCGTGCCAGTACTCGGCCAGCCTGTCCCCCACGATCGGCAGCACGGCGATCCACTCCGGCACTTCGGCGCCGGTGCGGTTTGCCTCCAGCAGCCAGTTGATGAAATTGCCGGCTTCGACCAGCGCATAGTGCAGCGCGATGGTAAGCGGCACGATCAGGGCACAGACGACCACCACGATTGCGATGCTGGCGGCGAGCGTGGTGTTGCCCGCACATGCCGCCACCCCGCGCCGGTACAGCGGCCAACTGGCGAATCCGATGACGAGCGCGGCGAGCGCCGGGACGATGAAGCCGCTGAGGAAATAGACGCCCGCGGCGAGCAGAAGAAGCAGCAAGCCTCTGACGATGAATGGAATCTGCAGGACAGGGGGCATGGCGGTGTCGGTGGGGCGTCGGTTGGTTGCGCGTCTGCGGCGGGCGGGATGCGGCGCGGCCCGGCAAGGATACCTCGCGAGAATGACGCCTGACGATCGAAAACAGGCGATGGTGCGTATTCGACAGGCGTCGCCGGGCTAGTTCAGTGCTCTTGGCATCGCCAGGGTGAACGGCTCGATGGGGGCATCGAAGCGGGTACCGTCGTCGGCCAGCATCTGATAGCTGCCGTGCATCGACCCGACTGGGGTCTCGAGCACCGAGCCACTGGTGTAGCGAAAGCTCTCGCCGGGTGCGATGCGCGGCTGCTCGCCCACCACGCCTTCGCCGCGTACTTCCTGGCGCTTGCCCATGCCGTCGGTGATGATCCAGTGGCGCGACAACAGCTTGGCCGCTACGCCGCCGTTGTTGGTGATGGTGATGGTGTAGGCGAATACGTAGCGTCCTTCGTCCGGTTCGGACTGGGCGCCGACGTATTCGGCGCGGGCCGCCACATCGATGCGGTAGTCGGCTGTATCGGTCATCGGGTCTCTCGGTTCATCGGGTTGGTCTCTGCCCGCGGACAGGGCGCGCGGCCGGAGCGTTTGAACGTTAAAATAGCACTTTTTGCCCGGAAGACTCCTCATGTCCGCTTCAGCTCTCGTCGCAATCTCACCTCTGGATGGTCGTTATCACGGCAAGGTGGCGGGCTTGCGCGATCATTTCTCGGAACATGGCCTGATTCGCAGCCGCGTGCGGGTCGAGGTCGAATGGTTGAAGGCGTTGGCCGCCGAGCCCGCGCTGGCCGAGATTGCGCCGTTTTCCACCTCGACCCGGGCGGAACTCGATGCCATCGTCACCGGTTTCGCGCCCGGGGACAGCGAGGCGGTGAAGGCGATCGAGGCGCGCACCAACCATGATGTCAAGGCGATGGAGTACTGGCTCAAGAGCCGTCTCGCGCACAATGCCGAAGTCACCAAAGTGTCCGAGTTCATTCACTTCGCGTGTACTTCCGAGGATATCAACAACACCTCGCATGCGCTGATGCTGCGCGATGGGCGCGACGACGTGCTGCTGCCTGCGCTCGATGCGGTGATCGCGCGGTTCCGGTCACTGGCTCACGATCTTGCCGACCTGCCGATGCTGTCGCGCACCCATGGCCAGCCCGCCAGCCCGACCACGCTCGGCAAGGAGATGGCAAACATCGCCGCACGGCTCATCCGTGCCCGCGACCGGATTGCCGCGGTCGAGCTGACGGCCAAGTTCAACGGCGCGGTCGGCAACTACAACGCCCATTTTTCGGCTTGGCCGGCGTTCGACTGGGAGTCGTTCAACCGCCGCTTCATCGAGTCGCTGGGGCTGAGCTTCAATCCCTATACGATCCAGATCGAGCCGCATGACGCGATGGCGGAACTTTTCGATGCAATGGCAAGAACCAACACGATCCTGATCGATGCTTGCCGGGACATCTGGATGTACATCTCGATCGGTTTCTTCAAGCAAAAACTCAAGGACGGCGAGGTGGGTTCCTCGACCATGCCGCACAAGGTCAATCCGATCGATTTCGAGAACGCCGAGGGCAATCTTGGTCTCGCGAATGCGGTGCTGCGGCATTTTTCGGAGAAGCTGCCGATTTCGCGGATGCAGCGCGATCTGACCGATTCGACGGTGTTGCGCAACATGGGGGTCGGGTTTGGCCATATGGTGCTTGCGCTCGATTCGTGCCTGCGCGGGCTCGACAAGCTCGAGGCCGACCCGCAGCGCTTGGCGGCGGATCTCGACGATGCCTGGGAAGTGCTCGCCGAGCCGGTGCAGACGGTGATGCGGCGCTTCGGCATCGAGAATCCGTACGAGCAGCTGAAAGCCTTGACCCGTGGCAAGGGCATCACGCGCGACGCGCTGCAGGCGTTCATCGCGACGCTCGCGATTCCCGAGGCCGAGCGGCAACGCCTGCTGGCGATGACACCGGCAAGCTATGTCGGTCTGGCCGCGACGCTGGCGCGCCGGATCTGAGCCCGGAGGCACGCACGATGGTCTTTGCGGACAATCTCAAGCAGCTCCCGAAGGTTTCGCACCTGGCGGCGATGACGCTGCTGGATGCCCAGGGGGAGGTCGTGGGCACGATCGAGAACAAGCCGGGCCAGGCCGGCTCGCTGGCGGTGTACAACCATCTCGCGCAGCTTTACGGCGGCATTTCGCCCGAAGCGGCCCGCAAGGGGCTTGAGCTTTATGCCGAGCATGCCGACGATGCGCGGGCCAACCCGGGCAAGCATCCCAACATAGATCGGCTGATCGGGTTGATCGAGCGCAGCGAAACACTCCGGATCAAGCAGGTGTTCGCGTTGTGACGGTGTGGGCGCCCGTGGCTGGGCCCCCCGATCATGCGGTCTTGATCGAGGGGCGGGGGGTCAGACGACAGCCTCTTCCTTTTCCTTCTTCGGTTTGACGAACTGCTCGCGCTTCATGCCGAGCCAGATCGCCAGCGGGCTGGCGACCAGCACCGACGAGTAGATGCCGAAGCAGATGCCGATGGTCAGTGCGAGCGAGAAGTAGAACAAGGTCTCGCCGCCGAAGATCAGCATCGACAGGACCATCATCTGGGTGCTGCCGTGGGTGATGATGGTGCGCGAGATCGTGCTGGTGATCGCGTGATCGACGACTTGCTCGGTGGTGTAGTTGCGCTTTTTGCGGAAGGTCTCGCGCACGCGGTCGAAGATGACGACCGACTCGTTCACCGAGTAGCCCAGCACCGCCAGCGTGGCCGCCAGCACCGCGAGCGAAAACTCCCATTGGAAGAAGGCGAAGAAACCCAGGATGATGACCACGTCGTGGAGGTTGGCAATGACGGTGGCGACGCCGAGGCGCCATTCGAAACGCAGCGCCAGATAGACGACGATGCCGATGATCACCAGCAGCAGCGCCATCGCGCCGTCGTTGGCGAGTTCCTTGCCCACCTGCGGGCCGACGAATTCCACCCGGCGGAGCTCCGGCGCCGGCGCGTCCATCTTTTGCAGTGTGGCCATCACGCGATCGGCGATGCCATTGCTGTCGACGTCGTCGCGGTTCGGCAGGCGGATCAGCACGTCGCGCGCGCTGCCGAAATGCTGTACCAGGATGTCGGTATTGCCTTCGGCCGCGAGCGCCGCCCGGATCGGCTCGAGTGGCTGGGCCTCGGTGTAGACCACCTCGACCAGGGTGCCGCCGGTGAACTCGACCGACAGGTGCAGGCCGCGCGTGGCGATGAAGAACACCGCGAGCAGGAAGGTTGCGAAGGAGATCGCGTTGAACGCCAGCGAGTGGCGCATGAACGGGATGTCTTTCTTGATGCGGAAAAATTCCATGATGTCGTTTTCCTTGTACCGCGCTCAGTTGCTGTCCGGTTTCCAGATCTGGCCGATGGAAAGGCTGTCGATCTTGCGCCGGCGGCCGTAGATGAAGTTGATCAGCATGCGCGAGACCAGGATGGCGCTGAACATCGAGGTCAGAATGCCGAGGCAGTGCACCACCGCAAAGCCGCGCACCGGACCCGAGCCGAACACCAGCAACGCGATGCCCGCGATCAGGCTGGTCACGTTGGAGTCGAGGATGGTGTTCCAGGCGCGGTCGTAGCCCGCGACGATCGCCGCCTGCGGGCTCACGCCATTGCGCAGCTCTTCGCGGATGCGTTCGTTGATCAGTACGTTGGCGTCGATCGCCATGCCCAGCGTGAGTGCCATGGCGGCAATACCGGGTAGGGTCAGCGTGGCCTGTAGTAGCGACAGCAAGGCCACCAGAAGCAGCAGGTTGGCGGCGAGCGCGATCGATGACACGATGCCGAACAGCGCGTAATACATGCACATGAACGCGGCGATCGCGACGAACCCCCACAGGGTCGAGTGGAAGCCCTTGGAGATGTTGTCGGCTCCCAGGCTGGGGCCGACCGTGCGCTCCTCGATGATCTCCATCGGCGCGGCGAGACTGCCCGCGCGCAGCAGCAAGGCGACGTCGGCGGCTTCGGTGGTGGTCATGCGGCCGGAAATCTGCACCCGGCCTCCGCCGATTTCGGTGCGGATCACCGGTGCCGTCACCACTTCGCCGCGTCCTTTCTCGATCAGCAGGATCGCCATGCGCTTGCCGACGTTGTCGCGCGTGACGTCACGGAAGATCCGCGCGCCGGCGGCGTCGAGGGTCAGGTGGACGGCCGGCTCGTTGGTCTGTCCGTCGAACCCGGGCTGTGCGTCGGTGAGGCGGTCGCCGGTCAGCATGACCTGGTTCATGACCAGCAGCGGCGAGCCCCCGCGCTCGGTGTAGACCGTGGTGCCCAGCGGCACCTGCCCGCCCAGCGCCGCCTCGAGCGCGCCGGGGCTGTCGTCGACCATGCGCACTTCGAGTGTGGCGGTTCGGCCGAGAATGTCCTTGGCCTTGGCCACGTCCTGCACACCGGGGAGCTGCACCACGATGCGTTCAGCCCCTTGCTGCTGGATCACCGGCTCGGCCACCCCGAGTTCGTTGATCCGGTTGTGGAGGGTGGTGATGTTCTGCTTGATCGCGAAGTCGCGCATGCTTTGCTGGGCAAGCGGGCTCAGGGTCGCGATCAGTCGGAAGTCGTCGGGGCCATCGTTGCGATCGGCGAGTTGCAAGTCGTTGGTGTTGTCGGTGATCGCCTTGCGCGCGGCCTCGCGCTGGGCCGTGTCGCGAAAGCGAACCTGGACGGTGTTGCCTTCGCGCGTGATGCCGGCGTGGCGCACGCCGCGGTCGCGCATCAGGGTGCGCAGGTCGCCGGTGGTCGAGTCGAGCCGCTTGGTCAACGCCCCCGGCATGTCGACTTCGAGCAGGAAGTGAACGCCGCCGCGCAAGTCCAGGCCGAGATACATCGGCAGCGCCCTGATCGCGGTCAGCCAGCTCGGCGAGGCCGGAAGGAGGTTGAGCGCCACGACGTACGAGGGATCGTCGCGGCTCGGATTGAGCTTGCTCTCGATGACATCCTTGGCACGCAACTGGGTGTCGGTGCTGTCGAAGCGGAAACGGATACTGTTGGCGTCGAGAAACATCCCGGTGTGGTTGATGTCCGCGTCGCGCAGTGCGGCCTCGATGGGGCCGGCCAGCGCGGTGTCGACCTTGAGCGTCGCCTTCGCGCTCGATACCTGGACGGCAGGGACTTCGCCAAAGAAATTCGGTAGCGTGTAGATCAGGCCCAAGAACAGGACCAGGCAAATCAGGGTGTTCTTCCACAGCGGATATCGGTTCATGGCTTGTGCAGACTGGATGGATGAGAGGGCTGCGATGTAGGCTCGGAGGGTTCGGAGTCCGAAACCTGCTTCGGCCCTGTCCGGGCGCACCGCCAGCCGTCGCGAGTGCGGTCTGTCGATGCGGATGAGCCGGGTGGCGTGGATTCAACCCGGTGAAGCAGGCGCGCGCGCCTTGTGACGGCGTGTGCGCCTCGATGAATGGGCCCGCCGAGTGGCGGGCCTGAGCAGGCTGGGCTCACAGTGCCTTCAGTGTTCCCTTGGGCAGAACGGTCGCGACTGCCTGGCGCTGCACCAGGATGTTGACCTTGTCGGCCACTTCGATGTGCACGAAGTTGTCGCCGAGATCGGTGACGCGCCCGGCAATACCGCCCTGGGTGACGACTTCATCGCCCTTGGAAAGCGCCGAGACCATTGCCTTGTGTTCCTTGGCGCGCTTCATCTGTGGCCGGATCATCAGAAACCACAGCACGATGAACATCAGGATCAGCGGCAGCAGCCCCATCAGGCCGCCTGTCGGATCACCGGCGGCTTGCGCATAAGCGTTGGAAATGAACACTCTTGACTCCGGGTATATTTGACGAACCGCGAATTATAGCAGGTCGGTAGCGCGAACTCGTCGGGTTGATGTTCACTGCGCGCCGCGGGCGCGCTCTTCGGCGAAGCGACGGCGGTACGCTTCGAACTGGCCGGCCGCGATCGCCTCGCGCAGTTCGGCCATCAGTACCTGGTAGTAGCGCAGATTGTGGATGGTGTTGAGCATGCTGCCCAGGATCTCGTTGCTGCGATGCAGGTGATGGAGGTAGGCGCGGCTGAAATTGCGGCAGGTGTAGCAGTCGCAGCGCGCGTCCAGCGGGCGGACATCGTTCTTGTGCACGGCATTCTTGATCTTGATGTCGCCGTAGCGGGTGAACAGCCAGCCGTTGCGTGCGTTGCGGGTGGGCATCACGCAGTCGAACATGTCGATGCCGGCCGCCACGCCGGTGACGATGTCCTCCGGCGTGCCGACGCCCATCAGGTAGCGGGGCTTGTCGGCGGGCAGGCGCGGTGTGGTGTGGGCCAGTATGCGCGCCATGTCTTCCTTGGGCTCGCCGACCGAAAGGCCGCCGATCGCATAACCGGCGAACCCGATGCCGGTGAGGCCCGCGAGCGATTCGTCGCGCAGGTCCTCGAACATGCCGCCCTGAACGATTCCGAACAGCGCATTGCGGTTGCCGAGCGTGTCGAAAGCGTCGCGCGAGCGCCGCGCCCAGCGCAGCGACAGGCGCATCGAACGGGCGGCCTCGTCATGGGTGGCAGGGTGGGGTGTGCACTCGTCGAAGATCATCACGATGTCTGAATCGAGCACCGTCTGGATGCGCATCGATTCCTCGGGCGTCAGCAGCAGGCGCGCGCCGTCGAGCGGCGAGGCGAACTTGACGCCCTCTTCGGTGATCTTGCGCAACGCGCCAAGGCTGAAAACCTGGAATCCGCCCGAGTCGGTGAGGATCGGTTTGTGCCAGTTCATGAAGCGATGGAGCCCGCCATGAGCGCCGATGACCTCGAGCCCGGGGCGCAACCACAGGTGGAAGGTGTTGCCCAGGCAAATCTGTGCGCCGACGTCCGCCAGCGCGTCGGGTGTCATCGCTTTGACCGTGCCATAGGTGCCGACGGGCATGAACACCGGGGTGTCGACGCTGCCGTGGGCCAAGTCGAGGCGGCCGCGGCGAGCGTCGCCGCTGCGGGCGAGAAGTTCAAACTGCATGGTGGGTATTCCGCTGGGTGATGAACATGGCGTCTCCATAGCTGAAGAAGCGATAACGCTGGGCGACCGCATGGGCGTAGGCGCGGCGGGTGGTGTCGAAGCCGGCGAAGGCCGACACCAGCATCAGGAGCGTCGATCTGGGCAGGTGGAAGTTCGTGATCAGCGCATCGACGACCTGGAAGCCGAAACCGGGCAGTATGAACAGTGCCGTCTCGCCGCTGCCGGCTTCCAGCTTGCCTTGCTGGGCTGCGCCTTCGAGCGCTCGCAGGCTGGTGGTGCCGACCGCGATCACCCTGCCGCCGCGCGCCCGGGTGGCTTCGATCGCCGCAACCGTTTCGCGGGGTAGCAGATAGCGTTCGCGATGCATGCGGTGCTCACCCAGGTCGCTCACCCGCACCGGCTGGAACGTGCCCGCGCCCACGTGCAGGGTGAGCCATGCGCATCCGGCACCGCGGCGCTGGAGGGTCGCGAGCAGGGCTTGATCGAAGTGCAACCCGGCCGTGGGCGCGGCAACCGAACCCGGTGCGCGGTTGAATACGGTCTGATAGCGGGATTCGTCGATATCATCGGCGGTGCGGGTGATGTAAGGGGGCAGCGGCAGCCGCCCGTGGCGTTCGAGCAGGTCGAGCAGCGGCGTCGATTCGGGAAAACGCAGATGATAGAACTCGCCGACCCGCCCGATCACGCTGACCTCGAACGCGTCGGCCAGGCGGATGCTGCTGCCGGTGCGCGGCGGCTTGCTGGCGCGCACCTGGGCTAGAGCGTCATGGTCGCCGGTCGCGCGTTCGATCAGGATCTCGACCTGCCCGCCCGTCTCCTTGACGCCGAACAGGCGTGCGTGGATCACGCGTGTGTCGTTGAACACCAGCAGGTCACCGGGGCCCACCAGATCGGAGAGGTCCGCAAAGTGCCGGTCTGCGAGGCGCTCGCCGTCCATGACCAGCAAGCGGCTGGCGCTGCGTTCGGCCAACGGAGTCTGGGCAATCAGTTCGGAGGGCAGGGGGTAGTCGAACGATTCGAGAGTCAGTGACATGCGCTTGATGAGATGGGGGGAGTTGATGGATAATGCGCAGCTTCCCTGCCGGGATGGCGGAATCGGTAGACGCAGCGGATTCAAAATCCGCCGCCGCAAGGTGTGGGGGTTCGAGTCCCCCTCCCGGCACCAAGCCAGTCGTGGTTTGGCCAAATCTCGAGAGTTGATGCCGCGGCGCCAAAAAGAGCGCGATTATACGTTCAGTCGTGGCGCTTTGGCGCGCGTCTGGTTTCTGAATCGCCATGCGCGCCGCCGTCCGGCCACCGAAGGAGGTGCTCCTCCCTGGCGAGGATGTCGCACAGCGGCAGGAGGGTTGCCCAGCGAACGGGCTGGGTCGCTTCAGTCGCTTGCTACACCTCCGGCTGCGCTGATCGCCATCAGGGCCGGATGGGCCATTCGCCGTTCCACCGAGATCGCATAGACCGCTTCGCTCACACCCTCCGCAGTGCCTATCTGGTCTACCCGGTATTGTGCGCACACCTGATCGGCAATCAGTGCGGGCGACGGAAAGATCCCGATTCCGGCTTCACCGAAGGACTTCATCAGCGCACTGTCGTCGAACTCGCCAACGATGCGCGGTGAGAGCTTCTCCGCTTTGAGCCAGCGCAGCAGCGGCTGGCGCAGTGCCGCATCGCTCCCGGGCAGCAGCAGCGGAAGGCGGTTCAGGCAGGCCGGAAAATCCTCGCGAAGGCGCTCGCCGAGGGCCGGTGCGGCGAAGAAGCTGACCGGTGACTCGAAGAGTTTCTGGCTCGCGCCGCGTACGTCCATGTTCGAAGGCAGCGGGCGATCGGCGAGCACGAGGTCGAGCTTGTGAATCGCAAGCTCGCCCAGCAAGCGTTCGAGCTTGTCTTCGTGGCACATGATCCGTACCGGTTCGCTCAGTTTCATGGTCGGCGCCAACACCAGCGAAGCGATCGCTTTGGGAACAACATCGGCTACGCCGACCCGGAACGGAATCGCGCGGCCGGTCGAACGATTGCGCAAAGCCTCTTCGAGTTCGGAGCCGACACGAAAAATCTCCTCGGCATAGGCCAGGACCATTTGCCCGGTTTCGGTGAGCGCCAGACTGCGACCCTGGCGGCGGAACAGCGTCACGCCCATGCTGGCTTCGAGAGTGGCGATCTGGCCCGAGAGTGTCTGCGGCGCCAGCCCCGTCCGCTCGCTCGCGCGCGCGATGCCGCCGGCGCGGGCGACGCTCCAGAAATGATGTAGCTGTTTATAGTTGAGTACGGTCATGGTTCGTAAAAACCAGATAAAGATTTCGTTGAACTCGTATTTTACCGAACAGTCTTAGGTTAGCATTCGCGAAACACGTGAATAGAGCTTTCGCCGGATCGTCGATGTTCGATGGAGTCCGGGTAAAGCTATCCGGCCGGATCACGTGTCGCACGGGCCGGCCGAATTCTGAACTGAATCAAGGAGGACGCTTCAATGGAAAGTCGTACGCTGACTATGAGCCGGACCGAAACATCGGTCCTTTCGACCAACAAGGTCATACGCAACACCTACACGCTGCTGTCGATGACACTGCTGTTCTCGGCCGTCACCGCCGGCATATCGATGGCGCTGAACCTGCCGCACCCCGGTATCCTGATCACGTTGGTCGGTTATTTCGGTCTTTTGTTCCTGACCACCAAGCTCAGGAACAGTGCCGGCGGCATCGTGGCGATCTTTGCGCTGACCGGCTTCATGGGCTATACGCTCGGGCCGATTCTTTCGGCCTACCTGGCGATGCCGAACGGGCATGCCGTGGTGATGCAGGCGATGGGCGGCACCGCAGCGATCTTCCTCGGGCTGTCGGGTTATGCGCTGACCACCCGCAAGGACTTCTCCTTCATGGGCGGGTTCCTGATGGTGGGGATCCTGGTGGCTTTCCTGGCCGGCCTGGGTGCCATCTTCTTCTCGATCCCGGCGCTGTCGCTCGCGGTTTCGGCGATGTTCGTGCTGTTGATGTCGGGGCTGATCCTGTATCAGACGAGCGAGATCATTCATGGCGGCGAGACGAACTACATCATGGCCACGGTTACCCTGTATGTGTCGATCTACAACCTCTTCACCAGCCTGCTGCATCTGCTGGGTGTGATGAACAGCGACTGATTCCGCATTACCGGGCCGATCTGGCAGATTCGACAAAAAGGCGCGAAAGCGCCTTTTTTGTCGTGTGCTGCGTCGCAATGGCGCAAGCAGGTACAATATGCGCCTTTCAATCGGGGAACAGGCAGATGAAGATCGCCTTTCTGGATTTCGAACAACCGATCGCTGAACTCGAGGCCAAGATCGATCAGCTTCGTTTCGTTCAGGATGATCCGGCGGTGGATATTTCCGGCGAGATCGCCAGGCTCGAGAAAAAGAGCCTGGCCCTGTCCAAGGATCTGTATGCCAAGCTGACCCCTTGGCAGATTTCGCAGGTGGCCCGACATCCGCAACGGCCGTATACGCTCGACTACGCCAGTCTCCTCTTCACCGATTTCGAGGAATTGCACGGGGATCGCGCGTTCGCCGACGATCGTGCGATAGTCGGTGGGCTGGCGCGCTTCAACGGCCAGAGTTGCATGATCATCGGGCATCAGAAGGGGCGGGACACCAAGGAAAAGATCCTGCGCAATTTCGGCATGCCGCGCCCCGAGGGCTATCGCAAAGCCCTGCGGCTGATGCGGCTGGCCGAGAAGTTCGGCATTCCGGTATTCACCTTCGTCGACACCCCTGGCGCCTATCCCGGCATCGGTGCGGAAGAGCGGGGGCAGTCGGAGGCGATCGGGCACAATCTTTACGTGATGGCCGAGCTCAAGGTGCCGATCATTTCCACCGTGATCGGTGAGGGTGGTTCGGGCGGCGCGCTTGCAATCGCGGTGGCAGATCAGTTGTTGATGCTGCAGTACTCGACCTATTCCGTGATCTCGCCCGAGGGCTGTGCTTCGATCCTGTGGAAGAGTGCCGACAAGGCGTCGGTCGCGGCCGATGCGATGGGCATCACGGCGCCGCGCCTGAAGGCGCTGGATCTGATCGACCGAATCGTTGATGAGCCGGTCGGCGGGGCGCATCGGAATCATGCCGCGATGGCTCAGACGCTCAAGCTGGCCTTGCAGGATGCCTTGCGCCAGGTGGCCGACCTGGAGCCGGCCGAACTGGTCGAGAACCGGCTCAAGCGGTTGATGAGCTATGGCAAGTTCAAGGACAAGGCCGCCTGACGCGCTACTGACGGAGCAGGTCGGCGAGGTCCTGCGGGCGGCGGGGGTTGGGCGCGACAGCCGTCTGTGCCTCGCGCTGAGCGGTGGAATCGATTCATCGGTCTTGCTCGAGATCCTGGCGGGTCTGCGTCCACGATTCGGTTATGTGCTCGCGGCGGCGCATGTGCATCACGGATTGAGTCCGCATGCCGATGCCTGGTGCAGCTTCTGCGAAGAAGTCTGCACGCGTCTGGGTGTCGATCTGTCGGTATTCAGGGTCGATGTCCCGCGCAATCATCGGGCCGGCCTCGAGGCTGCGGCACGCGAGGCGCGGCATGTGGCGCTGGGCACGGTCGCGGCGGACTGGCTGGTGTTTGCCCACCACCAGGACGACCAGGCCGAAACGGTCCTGTTCCGGCTCGTACGCGGGACCGGTGTTGCCGGTGCCGGTGCGATGAAGGCTTGCGAGCCTGGTGCCCCGGGGCGCCTGAGGCCGTTGCTGGCCGTCCGGCGAGCGGCGCTCGAAGCCTACGCAAGCGCGCGCTCTCTCGCATGGGTCGAAGACGAGAGCAACGCCGATCCGCGCTTTGCCCGTAACTACCTGCGCCATCAGGTGCTTGCTCCGTTGGGTCGTGTCTTCCCGGGGGCTGTGGCGGCGTTGGCGCGTGCGGCCGGGCACTTCCAGGCCGCGGACGCGTTGCTCGACGAGTTGGCGCAGATCGATTTCGCGGCCTGCGGGGCTGAAGCGCTTGCGCTCGAGCCCTTGCTGGGGCTTTCCGATCGGCGCCTGTGCAACCTGCTGCGCTGGATGGTTCGTCGTAGAGGCGCCAACCCGCCAGCGTCGGTCCGCATCCATGAAGTCGTCCGGCAATTGCGAGCAACCGCGGGCGCGCCGGTCTGCCTCGCCTTGGGGGCGGATGTGTTGACCGTCTATCGGGGCGGCGTCAGCCTGACGCGCATTTCGTCCGCAGCGCGGTCGATCCATTGGCAGGGCGAGGCATTTCTGGCATGGGGTGATGGTCGAGTCGTGATCGAGCGCGGGATCGGCTCCGGGCTCGACGGGGCGGCCCTGGCGCACGCGCGCGCGATCAGCCTGACGACCCGCTGGCCGGGGCTCTCGATGCGCCTGGCGGCGAATCGGCCAAGGCATGCGTTCAAGAAACTCTGCCAAGAAGCGGGGGTGCCGGCATGGAAGCGGGATGGTTTGCCGGTCATGCAGGCGGATGGCGAAGCGGTCTGGATCGCCGGGGTCGGGTTTGCGGCTGAATGGCGCTGTCCGCCAGGCGCGGCGGGCGTGACGCCGCTGTGGCTGCCGCTTGACGATTGAGCCGTGTCAGCCGCCGCCCGAGTGGCCGCTGCTCTTCAGCAACTGGGCCAGTTCGACGGCGGAGCGCACCCCGGCTTTCTCGAAGATCTTCGATCGATGCACTTCGACCGTGCGCATCGAGATGTTCAGCTTGTCGCCGATCACCTTGTTGTAGTGGCCTTCCAGGATCAGGTGCATCACCTCGCGTTCGCGACTGGTGAGCGATGCGAGCCGCTCGTTTACGGCGGCCTGTTCCTGAACGTTCGCGCGCTCCAGCCGATCGGCTTCCAGCGCGCGCATGACGATTTCGACCAAGTCACCGTCGTTGAACGGTTTTTCGATGAAGTCGAAGGCGCCCTTCTTGAGTGCAGAAACCGCCATCGGCACGTCACCGTGGCCGGTGATGAATACCACCGGCAGCGTATTCGCGCGCGCGCGCAAGGCGTCGAAGCACTGCAGTCCGCTCATGCCGTCCATGCGGATGTCCATGACCACGCAGCCCTGCCAGTCGGGTTGGACGGCATCCAGAAAGACTTCGGCGCTGGGCCAGGTGCTGCTGGCGAGATTGCGCGTCTTGAACAGCCATTGCAGGCCGTCGCGGATCGCCTCGTCATCGTCGACAATGTGTGGGCGCGGATCGGTCATGCGGGCTCCATCGGCAGCGACAGGATGAACACGGTACCGCCATCGGGCCGGGTTTCGAACCTCAGCCGGCCATGGTGCGCCTCGGCGATGGAACGGCAGATGTTGAGCCCCATGCCCATGCCTTCCTGCTTGGTGGTGTAGAAGGGCTCGAACAGGCGGCGAGCGATGTCGGGCGTGATGCCTTCGCCTTGGTCGGCAACGCGAATGACATAGTGCCCGCCTTGTTCGCGGGTGGTGATGGTCACCGTGCGGCGGTCGCGGGGGTTGTCGCGCATTGCGTCCATGCCATTGCGCACCAGATTCACGACGACCTGTTCGATCATCAGCGGATCGGCTTCGATGTCCGGCAATCTCTCGCCGATGTCGAGCCGGACCGCCATACCCCGTTTGCGGGTGTCAGCTTCCATCAGCGCGATCGCGTCGCGCAAGATCACCGCGATGTCGACCAGCTCGCGCTTCGGTTCCGAGCGCCGCACGAAGGCATGCACGCGGCGCACGATCTCGCCGGCGCGACGGGCCTGGCGGGCAATCTTCTCGTGGATGTCGTGCAGCTCCACCAGGTCGACCTCGTTGGCGGCGAGCCGGTTGAGGCAGCCGTTGTTGTAGCTGGCGATTGCGGCCAGCGGCTGATTGAGCTCGTGCGCGAGGGTCGACGCCATTTCGCCCATGGTCACCAGGCGGGCGGTGGCCTGCAGGCGCTCCTCCTGCTGGCGGGTGAACTCGCGGGCGCGTTTCTGTTCGGTGATGTCGAGCACCGAGCCCATCCAGCCGGTGTGGCGCCCTTCGGCATCGATCAGGGGGGCCTCGAAGATCAGCGCGTCGATGCGACAGCCATCCTTGCGGCGAAACTGCAGCTCGACGCCTTCGCGCGGCCCGCGTCCGGCCAGGACCAGGTCGTGAATCGCCTGGGTGCGCTCGAGGTGGTCCGGATCCCAATACGGCATCGGCGGTGACTGTCCGATCAACTCGTCCGCGCCGAATCCCACCGTCTGGCAAAACGATGGGTTCACATAGGTGATCTTGCCCTTGAGGTCGCGTGCACGCAGGCCGGTCAGCAAGGAGTCTTCCATGGCCTTGCGGAACTGGGTTTCGTACCGCAGCGCCTGTTCGGCCGCGTGGCGGCGCAGAAGCTGACGCCGAAGCTGCCAGATGCTCCACAGAATGATTGCGGCGAGTGCGATGATCGACGCGGCCAGCAGGATCGGCGTCCACCGCAGGGCGCCCCGGTAGGCGGTGATCTGCAAGGTCAGCCCATGGCCGGGTGGGTCGAAGGCAATGGTGTAGAACAGCTCGTTCGACAACGGCGCGACCCGCGACTTGGCCGCCAGCTCGCGTCCGTCGGCATCGATCACGCTGACCCGGTAGCGCTCCGAGAACCACCAGGGCAGTTCGCGCGCGATGAGGTCCTGCAGCGAATAGACGCCAACCATCACGCCGATCAGGCCGCCGCCCGCGTAAGCCGGAACATGTACCTCGAAATGATGCGAGCCGCCGGCGATCTCGTAGGCCGGACCATACACCGGCCGGCCCATACTGCTCGCGAGGCGAAAGACCGACTCCGCCGGCACGGCGCGGCCGGTTTCGCCAATCAGGTGATCCTCTCTCATAGGCGGTCGTGCGGTGTGTATGGTGCCCGTGGCGTCTAACAGGATGATCCGGTTGAGCCCGTTCTCCGTGGTGAGCAGCCGCTGCAGCTTGCCGTCGGTGGCGGCGGACACGGTACCCTCGGCCAGCTCGGGCGCCAATTGGGCGAGCTGGGCCGCGTTGCGATCCAGCAGAAAACGCAGATTCTGCTCGAGCCACAGCACGTCGTTGATCAGGGTCGAGCGCTGGGTGTCGATATCATGATTACGGGTGAGCCACACCAGCGCGCCGATCAAGCCCAGAAACAGGGCAAGCGCGACATAGGGCAATGCCAGTTGCCATTGGGGGGCGGCCGCGCTACCCGCGGGTTGGGCGTGGCTCACTGGATTTCCCCCCGGTCGCTGGCGCGACCACGGCCCCGCAGGAGGAAGCGCGCGCTCACGGGGCGCTGCTCGGTACGCTGGCTGAACGACGCCGAAAAGCCGTGCCCAAGGGGAGAGGTGGCGGGCGATAATCGCACCAACACAGATTCGATCATCGGCCCCTGGGGTGATCGCGGCGCGTTCCGAGGAGGATGAATGAAAGTCTGGATGCTGATCATCGTTCTTGCAGCAATCACCATGGCGAGCCCCGGGGAGGGGCGGACGGCCGAGCCGATCGTGATCAGGTTCAGCCATGTGGTCGCAGAGGATACTCCAAAGGGCAAGGCTGCCGCGTTTTTCAAGCGCCGGGCCGAGGCGCTCACCGGCGGGCGCGTGCGGGTCGACGTCTATCCCAACAGCACCCTGTACAAGGACCGGGACGAAATGGAGGCGCTGCAACTCGGTGCGGTGCAGATGCTGGCGCCGTCGCTGGCGAAGTTCGGGGTGCTGGGCATGCCCGAGTTCGAAGTGTTCGACCTGCCCTACATATTCGATGGCCAGGCCTCGCTGGAGCGGGTCACCAATGGCCCCATCGGCCGGCAACTGCTCGCCTCGCTGGGCGCGCGCGGGATCACCGGGCTGGCCTTCTGGGACAATGGTTTCAAGTCCTTTTCGGCCAATACGCCGATTCGCAAGCCGGAGGATCTGGCCGGCAAGCGCATGCGCATCCAGCCCTCGCGCGTGCTCGAAGAGCAGATGATCGCACTGGGTGCCGTTCCGCAGATGATGGCATTTTCGGAGGTCTACGATGCCTTGAGGATCGGTGTCGTCGACGGTACCGAAAATCCCCACTCGAATCTTTACAGTCAACGCATGCACGAGGTGCAGAAGCATATCGCGCTGACCGAGCATGGCTATCTCGGCTATGCGGTGATCACCAACCGCAAGTTCTGGGACGGTTTGCCGCGTCCCGTCCGGCGCCAGCTCGAACAAGCCGTGCGCGAAGCCAGCGAATACGCCAACCGGATCGCGCGCGAGGAGAACGAACGTGCGATCGAACAGGTACGGGCCGCCGGCACCACCGAGATCCATCGGCTCGATGCGGCCGAGCGCAAGGCGTTCAAGGACGCGCTCCTGCCGGTGCACGCCCGCATGGCCGAACGCATCGGCGCCGAACTGATCAAGCGGATCTATGCCGAAACCGGTTTCGATGCCGCAGGCGTGTGGCCAAGTGAGTGAACCCGGATGATCAGCCGGGTTTGGTCGCGTTCTTACGCCGATGTGCGTCGCCGGACATCTGCGCTTACGCATGGCCTTGCATGAATTGAAGGGATTACTGCTACACTCCCGGGTTTGATTTCATTGACACATCCGCAATCGGAGAACAGTTTCATGGCTATTGAACGCACGCTTTCCATCGTCAAGCCCGACGCCGTCGCCAAGAACGTGATCGGCAAGATCTACCAGCGCTTCGAAGACGCCGGCCTCAAGGTCATCGCCGCGCGCATGGTCCACCTGTCGACCCAGGAGGCCGGGCAGTTCTACGCGGTGCACAAGGAGCGCCCCTTCTTCAAGGATCTGGTGAGCTTCATGACCTCGGGTCCGGTGATGATCCAGGTGCTCGAAGGCGAGGGTGCGATCGCCAAGAATCGCGAACTGATGGGGGCGACCGATCCCAAGAAGGCTGACGCCGGGACTATCCGCGCCGATTTTGCCGACTCGATCGACGCCAATGCCGTGCATGGCTCCGATGCGTCCGAGACCGCCGCGGTCGAGATTGCGTTCTTCTTTCCGGGGATGAACGTTTATTCCCGTTAAGCAGTCGATTCGAAGTCGCTCGGGCGCATATCGCTGGTCGGTATGCGCTGCGGGTGGGTTTATCGTGGGATCCGCATGAGCGCGCCATTCAATCTTCTCGACTTCGATGCGGAAGGTCTGGTCGCCTGGTTTGCCGAACGGGGCGAAAAGCCGTTTCGTGCCCGTCAGGTCCTGCGCTGGATCCATCGCGAAGGATGCGACGACTTCGAAAGCATGACCGATGTCGCCAAGACCCTGCGCGCGCGCCTGCAGGGCGAGGCGTTCGTGGGGGCGCCGCGGCCGGTCAAGGATTCGACCTCGTCCGACGGCACCCGCAAGTGGCTGCTCGATGTCGGCAATGGCAATGCGGTTGAAACGGTGTTCATTCCGGAGCGCAGCCGCGGTACGCTGTGTGTATCCTCACAGGCCGGGTGCGCACTCGATTGCGCCTTTTGCTCCACCGGCAAACAGGGTTTCAACCGCAATCTTTCGGCGAGCGAGATCGTCGGGCAGCTGTGGCTTGCGAACCGTTTGCTGGGCGCCGTGGCCGATGCCGGAGACGAAGCGCCATCCGATGGGGACGATCTTCCGCCCAATGGCCGGGTGATCAGCAACGTGGTCATGATGGGTATGGGCGAGCCGCTCGCCAATTTCGACAGCGTCGTGACCGCGTTGCGGCTGATGCTGGACGACAATGCCTATGGGTTGTCGCGGCGGCGGGTCACGGTGTCCACCTCGGGCATCGTCCCGGCGATGGATCGTCTGCGCGAAGAATGCCCGGTGGCGCTCGCGGTGTCCCTGCACGCCCCCGATGATGCGCTGCGCGACCGGCTCGTGCCGATCAACCGCAAGTATCCGCTGCGTGAGTTGATGGCGGCCTGCCAGCGCTATCTCGAGCGCGCGCCCAGGGATTTCGTGACCTTCGAGTACGTGATGCTCGATGGTGTGAATGACAGCGATGCCTGCGCGCGGACGCTGCTCGAACTGGTGCGCGATGTTCCGTGCAAGTTCAACCTGATCCCGTTCAACCCTTTTGCCAATTCGGGTTTTCAACGTTCTCCGGCCGAGCGGATCCGGCGCTTTGCGGGCATACTGAGCGACGCCGGAATCGTGACGACCACCCGCAAGACGCGTGGTGATGACGTCGATGCCGCCTGTGGCCAGCTGGCGGGGCAGGTGCTCGACAAGACCCGGCGTACGCTGCGTCTGGTCAGACAAGGGGGAGCGGATTGATGCTGCACAATGTGCGTAACGGAGCACTGGCGTTGCTGGTGCTCATCGCGACCGGCTGCGCCGGCGTGTCGGGGCCGCGTCTCGATACCGGTGCCGACCGCCCTGTTTCTGACACCCCCGCCGCCAATCCGGCCCAGGCGCGGGCCAAGATCAGTGCCGAGCTCGGCATGGCCTATTTCGAGATAGGGCGCTTCGATGTCGCCCTCGACGAAGCCAAGGTGGCGCTTGCGCACGATTCCGGCTATGCACCGGCCTACCATCTGCTGGGCCTCGTATACATGTTCCTGGAAGACAACGGGGTGGCCCGCGAGAACTTCAACCGTGCGCTGGCGCTGGCGCCCAGGGATCCGGAGATCAACAACAGCTTCGGCTGGTTCCAGTGCGTGAATGGCCAGAAACAGGAGGGCCTGCAGCGCCTGCTGGCGGCTGCGCGCAATCCTTACTATCGTCATCCCAGCCGTGCGCACACGAACGCGGGCTTGTGTCTGGTGCGAATGGGCGACGATACGGGCGCCGCCGAGCAGTTCCGGCGCGCGTTGGCGTTCGATGCGGGAAATTCGCAGGCGCGATTCCTGCTTGCCCAGGTCGAATACCGCCAGGGTGACTACCTCGGTGCGCGGCAGCAACTGGTGGAGCTGCACCAGCGCCGCGAGCCGACCGCCGAAACCGCCTGGCTGGGTCTGCGGACCGAGCGCAGGCTGGGCAACCGGGATTCCGAAGCGAGCTACGCGGCGCAGTTGAGCGGACGCTTTGGCACTTCGCCCGAATACAAGGCAATGATGCAGGGACTTTTCGAGTGAGCGACTACAAGTACGAAGAAGCCACCGCACTGGATGCGGCCGCGGCCCTTTCGATCGGCAACGCATTGCGCAGTGCGCGCGAGGCGCGCGGCGAGACTGTGCTGGATGTGGCTCATGCCCTCAAGCTTGCGCCGAAGCAGGTCGAGGCGCTGGAGCTGGAGCGCTTCGACCTGCTGCCGGGCAGGGCTTTTGTGCGCGGATTTCTGCGCAACTACGCGCGCCATCTCGGGCTGGATGGCGATCGCCTGGTCGCGCGCCTTACCGACTCGTCGGCTGGCAACCAGCCGTCGGTCGAGCTGAGTCCGCCGAAGAATGCGCGCGGCACCTTGCCGACCGGAAGCGTCTCGCCGAGCAAGGCACCGCGCTCCATCGTCGCGCTGATCGTGGTGGTGGGCGTGGCGCTCGGGGTCGGCTGGTATTTCGACTGGTTCAAGATTTCCGAGGTCGGCCGTGGTGGCGCCGGGCGCGAAGCCGCGCGCTCGGCGACGTCCGAGACCCTGGTCGCGGCGCCGTTCGTCACCCAGCCCTCACGGAGCGAAGAGCCTGCGGCAGTGGCGGTCGATACGTCGGCCCGGGCCGGTGGTGCGGCGAGTGAAACGCCGCCCCCTCCGGCATCGCTGGGCGAGACGAGCGTGCCGGCGGCGGCTGTTGGTGCCCCGGCGGCGGCTGCGGAGCCTGTGCCGTCGGTGCCGGTCGCAGCGCCGGTCGTCAATGCCGGTGCGCAGGCCGAACAGCACCCCGCGCCGGCTCGGGCTGCGGCCGAAGGGCAGGCGGTGCCGGCAAGCCCGGCGGTGCCCGACGCCGTGGCGTCACAGGCGGGCCAACTCTTGTTCAGGTTGCGTGGCGAGTCGTGGATTCAAGTGCGCGATGCCAGCGGCAACACGATCTACATGGGTACCGGCGCGGCCGGGACTACGCGTACCGTACAGGGCACACCGCCCTTTGCAGTCGTAGTCGGCAATGCGACCCATGTTGCGATGGAACATGCCGGCAAGCCGGTCGATCTGACGCCGCATATCCGCACGGGTGTCGCGCGGCTCACCGTGGAGTGAGCGCGATGTCGGATCGATTGTCTCAAATCCCCGATTTCGATGCGGTTTCCGCGCCCAGGCGCGCGAGCGCGCTGGTGCGGGTCGGGTCGGTGCAGCTCGGGTCGAGCGCGCCGATCGTCGTCCAGTCGATGACCAATACCGACACCGCCGATGTGCTCGCCACCGCGATGCAGGTGGCGGCACTGGCGCGTGCCGGCTCGGAGCTGGTCAGGTTGACGGTGAACAACGAGGAAGCAGCCCGCGCGGTGCCGCACATTCGCGATCGCCTGGCGGCCCTGAATGTGCATGTGCCGCTGGTGGGTGACTTTCATTACAACGGCCACCGCTTGCTGGCCGACAACCCCGCCTGCGCCGAGGCGTTGGCGAAGTTCCGCATCAATCCGGGCAATGTCGGGCAGGGCAGTAAACGTGATCCCCAGTTTGCCGCGATCATCGACATCGCGTGCCGGTACGACAAGCCGGTGCGGATCGGCGTCAACTGGGGCAGCCTCGACCAGGCGGTGCTCGCGCGCATCATGGATGAGAATGCCACCCGCGCGATGCCGCGCGATGCCGGCGCGGTGATGCGCGAGGCGCTGGTGGTCTCGGCGCTCGAATCGGCGGCCAAGGCTGAGGAGTACGGCCTGCCGCACGACCGCATCATTCTGTCGGCGAAGGTTTCCAGCGTGCAGGATCTGATCGCGGTCTATCGCGATCTCGGCAGGCGCTGTGACTATCCGCTTCACCTCGGGTTGACCGAGGCGGGCATGGGTTCCAAGGGTATCGTGGCGTCGACCGCGGCGCTGGCCGTGCTACTGCAGGAAGGCATTGGCGACACCATTCGGGTGTCGCTGACCCCGGAGCCGGACGGCAAGCGCACGCAGGAGGTCATCGTCGCGCAGGAAATCCTGCAGACGATGGGGCTGCGGGCCTTCACGCCGATGGTGACGGCGTGTCCGGGTTGCGGGCGCACCACCAGTACTTTCTTTCAGGAGCTCGCATCGGGCATCCAGACCTATGTACGGGAGCAGATGCCGATCTGGCGCGAGCGTCACGATGGGGTCGAGAACCTGACGCTCGCGGTAATGGGCTGCATCGTCAACGGCCCGGGTGAAAGCAAGCATGCCAACATCGGGATCTCGTTGCCCGGCACCGGCGAGCAGCCCGCAGCCCCCGTGTTCGTGGACGGGGTCAAGACCGTCACGCTGCGTGGCGACAACATCGCGGCGGAGTTTCGTGCCCTCGTCGATCGCTACGTGGCCGAAAAATATCCCAAGAAGGCGGGCTGAGCGTCCGCCCCGACAACTGGAATCAAATGAGTCAGAATCTTCAAGCCGTGCGCGGGATGAACGACATCCTGCCAGAAGACGCGGAGAGCTGGGAACACTTCGAAGACATCGTGCGCGACTGGCTGCGTAGCTACGGCTACAGGCCGATCCGGATGCCGATCGTCGAACCGACCGCGCTGTTCAAACGTGCGATCGGCGAGGTGACCGATATCGTCGAGAAGGAGATGTATTCGTTCGAGGACGCGCTCAACGGCGAACATCTCACGCTGCGTCCGGAGGGCACGGCGTCGTGCGTGCGCGCCGCGATACAGCACAAGCTGCTCGCCCAAGGTCCGCAGCGCCTCTATTATCAGGGACCGATGTTCCGGCACGAGCGGCCGCAGAAAGGGCGGTATCGCCAGTTTCACCAGATCGGGGTCGAGGCGCTGGGGTTCGCGGGCCCCGATATCGACGCCGAGTTGATCCTGATGTGTGCCCGGCTGTGGGGCGATCTGGGTCTGGAGGATGTGCGGCTCGAGCTCAATTCGCTGGGGTCGAGCGAAGAGCGCGCTCGCCACCGAGCCGAGTTGCTCGCGTATTTCGAAGCGCACGCGGACCAGCTCGACGAGGACGGCAAGCGCCGGCTCCATACCAATCCGCTCCGCATCCTCGATACCAAGAATCCGGATCTGCAGGATCTGGTCGAAGCGGCGCCCCGCCTGGTCGACTACCTTGGCGAGGCGTCGTTGCAGCACTTCGAAGGCGTGCAGGTGATTCTCAAGGATGCAGGCATTCCCTACCGGATCAATCATCGCCTGGTGCGCGGCCTCGATTACTACAACCGCACCGTTTTCGAGTGGGTAACGACCCGGCTCGGCGCGCAAGGTACGATTTGCGCCGGTGGCCGCTACGACGGCCTTGTCGAGCAACTGGGCGGCAAGCCGGCTCCGGCGGCCGGCTTTGCCATGGGTGTCGAACGGCTGCTCGCATTGTGGTCCGATGCCGGCGGGATCGCCGCCGCGGAGAAGCCGGATGTGTATGTGGTACATGCCGGTGATCAGGCGCTGAGGCTCGCTTTCCGGGCTGCGGAGGCGTTGCGCGAGCATGGTTTCGTGGTGCTGACCCACTGCGGCGGTGGCAGCTTCAAGTCGCAGATGAAGAAGGCCGACGCCAGCGGTGCGGCGATGGCGGTGATCATCGGCGAAGACGAGGCGGCCGTGGGCGAGGTGGGCCTGAAGCCGTTGCGTGGGCCGGGCGCGCAGCAAAAACTGAAGATCGAGAGCCTCGCGGATGCGGTGGCCGAGAGCCTATTTCCTGAGGATGATGACGATGGCGATTTATGATCTCGAAGAGCAGGAACAGATATCCGAGCTGAAAGCCTGGTGGGACCAGTACGGCAAGTTCGTGACCGGCATCGCCGTGATCGCGGCGGTGGCGTCGGTGGGGTGGCAAGGGCTCACGTGGTACAAGAACAAGCAGGCAAGCGAGGCCGGTGCCCTCTATTTTGCCGTTCAGGCGGCGGCTGACCGGGGTGAGCCGGCCAGGACCCGCGAGGCCGCCGGCCAGTTGATCGAGAAGTTTCCCGGTACGGTTTACGCCGATCTGGCCGCGATGCTGTCGGCGACGCTGCAATTCGCCGAAGGTGATCCCAGGAATGCGCGTGCGCAGCTGGAATGGGTGGCCAAGAATGGCAACGACGCCATCCTGCGTGATCTTGCCCGGCTGCGCCTGGCCGCGGTGATGCTCGACGAAGGCGCCGGCCAGGATGCGCTGAAACAGCTCGAACAGGCGCCGGTGGAGGGCTTGCGCTTCAGATTCGACGATTTGCGTGGTGACATCCTGGCGCTCGACGGCAAGCCGGCCGAGGCGCGCAAGGCCTATCAGGCCGCCCTGGATGCACTCATCGCGCAAGGTGCTTCGGCTGGCGGCGATCCCTTGCTCGAAGTGATTCGGGTCAAGCTCGAATCCCTGGAGGGTTGAAGCATGAAATTGGTCCGCGCATCGTTGTGGGCGGTCGCCGCGCTGAGTGTTTTTTCGGCGGGCTGCTCGTCGCTCAACCCGTTTGCTTCGTCCGGCCCCAAGCCTGCCGAACTGGTCGAGTTTCGTGAAACGGCATCGTTGAGCCGACTGTGGGAGGCGCGGATCGGGTCCGCGGGGCCGCACGAATTCACCCCGGCAATCGTTGACGACAACATCTATGCGGCGGCGCACAGCGGCGAGGTCGTGCGGCTGGACGCGGGGCGCAGGGTCTGGACCGCCAATGCGGGCAAGCGTCTTTCCGCAGGCGTCGGCAGCGATGGGCGGCTGGTCGTGGTGGTTGCCACCGATGGGGAGGTGATCGCATTCGATGCCCAGAATGGTGGCGAGCGCTGGCGCGCGCCCGCGGGAACCGAGGTGATCGCACAACCCACGGTGACCGGGTTGGTGGTCGTGTTGAGGGGCTCGGACAGCCGCCTTGTCGGCCTCAATGCGAGCGACGGATCGAAACGCTGGACCTATCAGCGCACGGCCCCGGCGCTCGCGTTGCGCAATACCGCAGGCATGATCGTTGCCCAGGATGCGGTCGTGGTGGGATACCCCGGGGGCAAGGTGGTGGGGGTGAGCCTCGACAACGGCGGGCCGCTGTGGGAAATCACGATCTCCACCGCCCGGGGCGTGACCGAACTCGAGCGGATCACCGATGTGGCAGGTACGGTCGTTCTCGGGCGACGTGAATTGTGCGCGGTGACCTACCAGGGACGGGCAAGCTGCTTCGACACCGGCAATGGCAGCGCTCTGTGGTCGCGGGAGTTTTCCAGCGCGGTGGGCATGGACCGGGACAGCCGCTTCGTCGTGATCACCGATGATGCCGATGCGGTGCATGGTCTCGACGCATTCAGTGGCGCCAACATCTGGAAGCAGGCTGCACTCGCAAGACGCGGTGTTTCGCGTCCACTGATCGTCGGCGATTTCGTCGCGGTCGCGGACCGTCAGGGCTACGTTCATCTCCTCGGGCGCGAGGATGGCGTGTTCGTCGCGCGTGCGCGCGCGGACAGCAGTGCCGTGCTCGTGCCGCCGCAGCGGCTCGGCCTTGCGAGCTTCGTCGTTCAAACCAGCGACGGCGGCATCTTCGCGCTGGAAGCGCGCTAGGCGGAATCAGGCGTGAAACCCACTCTCGTACTCGTCGGCCGGCCGAACGTCGGCAAATCGACCCTCTTCAATCGGCTTACCCGCACCCGCGATGCGCTCGTGGCGGATCAGCCCGGTCTGACCCGCGACCGTCATTACGGCGTCGGACGGGTGGGCGAGCGGGATTATCTGGTCGTCGACACCGCTGGCTTCGATCCGGTGGCGAAGGACGGGATCATGCACGAGATGGCGCTTCAGGCCGAACAGGCGATTGCCGAGGCTGATGCGCTGCTGTTCCTGGTCGATGGCCGCAGTGGCCTGACGCCGCATGATGAACAGATCGCAGTGCGCTTGCGGCGTGCCAACCGTCCGGTCTATCTGGTGGTGAACAAGGCCGAGGGCATGAATCCGAATCTCGTCACGGCCGATTTTCATACCCTCGGCCTGGGGTCGCCCCTGCCGGTGTCCGCTGCTCATGGCGACGGTATCAAGGCCCTGGTCGAGTTGGTCCTCGCGCCGTTTCCCGAGGATGACGACGTGGTCGAGGACAGCACCGACAAAGTGCCGCGGATCGCGATCGTGGGTCGTCCCAACGTGGGCAAGTCGACCCTCGTCAACGCTTTGCTGGGCGAGGAGCGCGTGATCGCGTTCGATATGCCCGGCACCACCCGGGATGCGATCTCGGTGCCGTTCGAGCGCGATGGCAAACGCTATACCCTGGTCGATACGGCCGGCCTGCGTCGTCGCGGCAAGATCTTCGAGGCGGTCGAGAAGTTTTCGGTGATCAAGACGCTACAGGCGATCGAAGAGTCGAATGTGGCTGTGCTGGTGCTGGATGCGGCGCAGGACATTTCCGATCAGGACGCCCATATCGCCGGTTTCGTGCTCGATGAGGGGCGGGCGCTGGTGGTGGCGGTGAACAAGTGGGACGCGGTGGACGACTATCGGCGCGAGCGGATCAAGGCCGATATCGAGCGCAAGCTGCCGTTCCTGTCGTTCGCGCGCTTTCACTATGTTTCGGCGCTCAAGGGCAATGGCGTCACCACGGTGTTGAGGTCGGTGGATGCTGCCTATGCGGCGGCCACCGCGAACCTGTCTACCCCGAGGCTGACGCGTACCCTGCAGGCGGCACTGGTCAAGCAGGCGCCGCCGCGGCACGGTCTTTCACGTCCCAAGATGCGCTACGCTCACCAGGGGGGCAGCAATCCGCCCATCGTCGTGATCCACGGGTCGTCGCTCGACCAGGTGCCGACCGCGTATGTGCGCTTTCTCGAACGGACGTTCATGGATGCGTTCAAGTTGCAGGGGACGCCGCTGCGCATACAATTCAAGACCAGCCACAATCCCTACGCCAGCAAAGATTGATTCATTGATTCCACACCCGGGATCGAATGTTGTCGCCGATGTGGCGGTGCAGCATGAAATCCTATACATTCACAATAAGATAATAGTTTCGAGGTCATAAAAATGAGCAACAAAGGGCAACTTTTACAAGACCCGTTCCTGAATACCTTGCGTCGCGAGCACATTCCGGTGTCCATCTATCTCGTCAATGGCATCAAGCTGCAAGGCCAGATCGACTCGTTCGACCAGTACGTGGTGTTGCTCAAGAACACCGTGACCCAGATGGTATACAAGCACGCGATCTCGACCGTCGTGCCGGCGCGCCCGGTCAACATCCAGCAACAGGAGCCGGGTGATAGCAATAGCTGATGTTCGTGTTGCGACGGCGTTTGCCGGCTGCGTGACGGGCGCGCATGTTTGAGCGGCCCGTATCGGGCGAGCGCGCCGTCCTGGTGCAGCTCGACCTCAATCAGGGCATGCTCGACGAGCGGGTCGCGGAAGCGAAGCTACTGGTCGAGAGTGCCGGTGCTAGCGTGGAGTCGGTAGTGGGCGGGCGGCGGGCACGGCCGGATCCGGCCCTGTTCGCGGGGTCGGGCAAAGTCGAGGAGATCGCAGCTGAACTGCGGGCGCACGAGGGCGACTTGGTGGTGTTCAATCACGCGCTGTCGCCCGGGCAGCAGCGCAATCTCGAGCGCGCCCTGCAATGCCGCGTGGTCGACCGTACCGCGTTGATACTCGACATCTTCGCGTTGCGGGCACGTAGCCATGAAGGCAAGCTGCAGGTCGAGCTCGCGCAGCTCGACCATCTCTCTACCCGCCTGATTCGCGGCTGGACGCACCTCGAACGGCAAAAAGGGGGCATCGGCCTGCGGGGGCCGGGTGAAACCCAGCTCGAAACCGACCGCAGACTGCTTGGGATACGCGTCAAGACCCTGAAGGCACGCCTGGCCAAGATCGGCAAGCAGCGCGAAGTACGGCGGCGCGGCAGGGCGCGGCGCGACATGCTTTCGGTTTCGATCGTCGGCTACACCAATGCGGGCAAGTCGACGCTGTTCAATGCGATGACCAAGGCCGGTGCGTATGCGGCCGACCAGCTGTTCGCGACGCTGGACACGACCTCGCGGCGGCTCTATGTCGGCGACGTGGGGAACGTTGTCCTCTCGGACACGGTCGGATTCATTCGCGACCTTCCGCATGCGCTGGTGGCGGCATTCCAGGCGACGCTCGAAGAAACCGCCAATGCAGACCTGCTTCTGCATGTGGTGGATTCGGCAAGCGAAGATCGCGACTCCCAGATCGAGGCGGTCAACAAGGTGCTCACCGAGATTGGTGCAGGTGACGTGCCGCAGATCATGGTGTTCAACAAGATCGACCTCACGTTGGCTCCGGCGGCGGTCAAGCGCGACGAATGTGGTAACATCGTGCGCGTTTTTTTGAGCGCCGGGACGGGTGATGGGCTGGGACTGCTGCGTGATGCGCTCGCGGAAGCCGCGCGCATGGCGGCATCCGCGACGGATGCCGCGGCAGAACTCGATACAAACATTGATCGATTCAATTAAACCGTGATTACAGGCGCTCTAATGTCATTAAATGATCCGCGCTGGGGTAATAACCAGGGCAACGACGACGACCGGCCAGGCGACAAGCGGCGGGGAGATAACCAGGGGCCGCCGGACCTCGAAGATGTATGGCGCGATTTCAATCAGCGCCTTCAAGGCATATTCGGCGGCAGGCGCGGCGGCGGATCGGGCGGCGGGGGTGGTGGTGGCCAGCAGTTGCCGCAGCTCTCGCCCAAGCAGTTTACCGGCGGAATCGGCGTGTTGCTGGTCTTGGCCGTCGTGGTGTGGCTGGCCAGTGGTTTCTACATCGTCAATGCCAACGAGCGCGGGGTGGTGCTGCGTTTCGGCAAGTTCGTCCAGACGACCGAGCCGGGCCTTCGCTGGCGTCTTCCGTTTCCGATCGAGAGCCACGAGACGGTCGATCTGAGCGGGGTTCGGACCGTCGAGGTCGGCTATCGCGGCACGGAGCGGAACAAGGTGTTGCGCGAGGCCCTGATGCTCACCGACGATGCGAACATCATCAATATCCAGTTCGCCGTCCAGTATGTGCTGAAGAGCCCGGAAGACTTCCTGTTCAACAACCGCTATCCGGATGACTCCGTGATCCAGGCCGCAGAGTCCGCGATGCGCGAGATCGTCGGCAAGAGCCGCATGGACTTCGTGCTTTACGAGGGACGCGAAGAGATCGCGGCGAGCGCCCAGCAACTGACGCAGACGATTCTCGATCGCTACCAGACGGGTATCCTGATCAGCCGTGTGACGATGCAGAACGCGCAACCGCCGGAGCAGGTGCAGGCGGCATTCGATGACGCCGTCAAGGCCGGGCAGGATCGCGAGCGCCAGCGCAACGAGGGCGAGGCGTACGCGAACAACGTCGTACCGCGCGCACGGGGTACCGCGGCGCGGATGTTGGAAGAGGCGAATGCACACCGGGAGCGCGTGGTCGCCAACGCCGAAGGCGAGGCATCGCGGTTCAACCAGATCTATGCCGAATTCAGCCGGGCGCCGGAAGTCACGCGCGAACGCCTTTACATCGAGACCATGCAGCAGGTGTTCTCGAGCACCAACAAGGTCTTCGTGGACGCGCAGGGCAGCAACAACCTGATGCTGATGCCGCTCGACAAGCTGCTCCAGGGGGTTGCGGCTGCGGCGGCGCCCGCGGCGGCGAGTGCCCCGGCGGCTCAGAGTCCCGCGCCTCGCCAGTCCGAGTCCGTTTTCGATCCGCGTGATCGCGACATGATGCGCAACCGCGATTTGGGAGCCCGATGATGAGTAGCCTAAGGTATGTGGGTGGCGCGGCGCTGTTCGCCGCCGCGCTGGCTTCGATGTCGGTCTTCACCGTGGATCAGCGCGAGTTCGCGGTCGTGTTCCAGCTCGGTGAGGTGAAGCACGTCATCGAGCAGCCCGGATTGCAGTTCAAGATTCCCTTGATCCAGAACGTCCGCTTCTTCGATCGACGCATCCTGACGATCGACACGCCCGAGCCGGAGCGCTTCATCACGGCCGAGAAGCAGAACGTGCTCGTCGATCACTTCGTCAAGTGGCGGATCGTCGATCCCAAGCTCTTCTACATTTCGGTGGCCGGCGACGAAACGCGGGCGCGCACGCGTCTGCTGCAGACCGTCAATGGTGCGTTGCGTGAAGAGTTCGGTCGCCGCACCGTGCCCGACGTGGTGTCGGGCGAACGCGATCTGATCATGGAGAACATGCGGGTGCGCGCCGACAACGATGCGCGTCAGATCGGGGTGCAGATTCTCGACGTGCGGCTCAAGCGCGTCGATCTGCCGACCGAAGTCTCCGAGTCGGTCTTCCGCCGGATGGAGGCCGAGCGAACCCGGGTGGCGAACGACCTGCGATCTCAGGGGGCGGCGATCGCCGAGCAGATTCGCGCCGACGCGGATCGCCAGCGGGTCGTCATCATCGCCGAAGCCAACCGCGAAGCGCAGAAGCTGATGGGTGAGGGGGACGCGCGCGCGATTTCGATCTATGCCGACGCGTTTGGCCAGAATCCGGAGTTCTATGCGTTCTCGCGTAGCCTGGAGGCGTATCGCGAGAGCTTCACCGGCAGCAATGACGTGATGGTGGTCGATCCGTCCTCGGACTTCTTCCGCTTCCTCAAGAGCCCCACAGGGGACGCAAATAACTGAGTCGATGGGTAGTACCCTGCTCGCTGCCTTCGCACTGATGTTGGTGATCGAAGGCATTCTTCCCTTCGTCGCGCCGGCGCGCTGGCGCGAAACCTTCTTGCAGCTGGCCAGGTTGGCCGATGGTCAGATCCGCTTCATCGGACTGACGTCGATGTTGATCGGGGTGATGCTGTTGTTCGTGGTGATCTGATTCCATGCGCTGGCTACTCCCCGACCATATCCAGGACACCCTGCCGCCCGAGGCGGACAAGCTCGAGGCCTTGCGCCGTCGTCTGCTCGATGCGTTCCGGAGCCATGGCTATCAACTGGTCATGCCCCCTCTGCTCGAGTATCTCGATTCACTCACGACCGGTGCCGGACAGGATCTCGAGCTCAGGACTTTCAAGCTGGTCGATCAACTGACCGGCCGCAGCATGGGCGTGCGTGCCGACATGACGCCGCAGGTCGCGCGCATCGACGCCCAGTTGCTGAACCGGCGCGGGGTGTCACGGCTCTGCTACTGTGCGAGCGTGCTGCACTCGTTGCCGTCGACACTGACGGCAACGCGCGAGCCGATGCAGCTGGGGGCGGAGCTCTATGGGCATGCGGGTCTCGAGGCGGATGTCGAGATCATCCGGCTGCTGGCCGAGGTCATGCAGGTTGCCGAGGTGCCGGCCAGCCGGATCGACATCGGCCACGTGGGCTTGTTCCGCGTGCTCGCGGCGCGTGCGGGGATCGAGCCCGAACGTGAAGAAGCCTTGTTCGATCTGCTCCAGGCGAAGGATGTGCCGGGCTTGGGCGAGTTCGTCGCGCATGTGGCCGATCCATGGCGCAAGGCGCTGATGGCGCTGCCTGGTCTGTATGGCGCCGCTGCGGTGCTGGAGCGCGCCCGTGCCTGTCTGCCGGACGACGCCGACGTCGTGCGAGCGCTCGACGAGATGCGCTCGCTGGCAGACGCGCTTGGCGATCTGCCGATCAGCTTTGACCTTGCCGATCTGCGCGGCTATCACTATCACAGCGGCGTCGTGTTCGCCGCCTATGGCAATGGTGCCGCGTCGGCGCTTGCGCTGGGCGGGCGCTACGACTTGTTGGGCACGGCCTTCGGGCGCGGCCGGGCGGCCACCGGGTTCAGCCTCGATCTGCGCCAACTCGCGATGGGCCTGCCCGAAGCGGCGGCAGTCGGGGCGGTGCTCGCCCCGCGCGACAATGATCCGGCGCTGCGTGAAGCGGTGCTTTCCTTGCGCGCGGCGGGCGAGGTGGTCATGATCGCGCTGCCGGGGCACGAAACAACATGGAACGAAGCCGGTTGTGACCGGCAACTGGTCAGGCGCGCAGGCGCATGGGTCGTCGAGGCGCTTCAGGGAGAATAGGACAAATGGCAAAGAACGTCGTCGTGGTGGGTACGCAGTGGGGGGACGAAGGCAAAGGCAAGATCGTCGACTGGCTGACCGACCACGCGCAGGGGGTGGTGCGCTTCCAGGGAGGGCACAATGCGGGCCATACCCTGGTCATCGGCACGAGCGAGTACAAGCTCAATCTGGTGCCGTCGGGAATCGTACGCGAAGAAGTGGCCTGCTACATCGGTAACGGGGTCGTCCTGAACGTTCGTCACCTGCTCGAGGAGATCGGCAAGCTGGAGGCCGGTGGAATCAAGGTCCGCGAGCGCCTCAGGATCAGCCCGGGGTGCCCGCTGATCCTCGGTTATCACGTCGCCTTGGACCTTGCGCGCGAAGCCGCCAAGAGTGCCGACAAGAAGATCGGCACCACCGGCAAGGGGATCGGGCCGGCCTACGAGGACAAGGTCGCGCGGCGTGCGCTGCGGGTGTACGACCTGTACGCGCCGGAGCGGTTTGCCGAGAAGTTGCGGGCTAATCTCGAATATCACAACTTCGTCCTCACCGAGCATCTCGGGGCGGAGGCGGTCGATTTCGACACCGAGTACAAGCAGGCGATGGATGATGCGGAGAAGATCCGCCCGATGGTCGCGGATGTATCGGCGGAACTCTATGCCGTGAACAAGGCCGGCGGTAGCCTGTTGTTCGAAGGTGCGCAGGGTACGCTGCTCGACATCGATCATGGCACGTATCCGTTCGTGACCTCCAGCAACTGTGTGGCCGGACAGGCGGCCGCGGGCTCGGGGGTGGGGCCGGGGCGCCTGCACTACGTGCTTGGCATCACCAAGGCCTATTGCACCCGGGTGGGCGGTGGCCCGTTCCCTACCGAACTCGATATCGAGACGGTGGGCGCGCCAGGTGAGCGGATGTCCACCAAGGGCAGGGAGTTCGGCACCGTGACCGGGCGCAAGCGCCGCTGCGGCTGGCTGGACCTGGCGGCGCTGAAACGTTCGATCATCATCAATGGCGTGACCGGCTTGTGCATCACCAAGCTCGACGTGCTCGACGGAATCGAGGAACTCAAGCTCTGCACCGGTTACATGCTCGACGGGCAGCGCATCGATCTGCTGCCGATGGGCTCCGAAGAGGTCATTCGCTGCGAACCGATCTACGAAACGATGGCGGGTTGGTCAGGAACCACCTTCGGGGCGCAGACCTGGGATGCGCTGCCGCTGGAGGCGCGTGCCTACCTGCATCGGATCGAGGAAATCTGCGAGGTGCCGATCGACGTGATCTCGACCGGCCCCGAGCGCGATGAAACCATTCTCCGCCGGCATCCTTTCGGTGCCTGACCCTGTGTGCGGACCCGGTGGGCAATTCACCACCGGCGCCCGCGCAGATATCGCGACGAACGACAGGGCCCACGGCCCGAACGTCGCGATACCCCGGATATCTTCATGCAAGGCTTTGCGGGTGCACACGTGGTGGACGACAAAAAGCCGATCATTCGACCGGCCTTTGCTTGAAACTTTGGTGCCCAGAAGAGGACTCGAACCTCCACACCTTGCAGTACTAGTACCTGAAACTAGCGCGTCTACCAATTCCGCCATCTGGGCGACAGACGCGCATTATAAGCATGATCAGAAGAAAGTCAATGACTGAAAAAACAAACAAGAAAGTTCGTGGCCGAGCCGCCAAGACCACGGGTCCGAGTGCGATTCGCCGTGCCGATCCATTTTTCGAGCGGGAAGTCGCGAGCTACGAAAACCCGCTCCCCAGCCGCGAGTACATCACGCAAGTGCTGGCCGAGCAGGGGGTGCCGCTGCAGTTCGACGCCTTGTGTGCGTTGCTCGATATCCGGGCGGATGAAGCGGGTCTGTTCGAACGGCGCCTGCGTGCGATGGAGCGCGATGGGCAGGTGCTGCGCAACCGCCGCGAGGCGTTCATTCTGCCGGACAAGGCCGATCTGTTTGCGGGGCGGGTCGCGGGTCATGCCGACGGGTTCGGTTTCGTGATTCGCGACGACAAGCAGCCCGACGTATTCCTCGGGCCCAAGGACATGCGCGAGGTCCTGCACGGGGATCGCGTGATCGCACGCATCGTCGGCGTCGATCGCCGCGGGCGTCCGGAGGGGCGCATCGTCGAAATCCTGGAACGGGCCAATCGACGCGTGGTCGGGCGGGTGTTGAGCGAGCATGGCGTGCTGATCGTGGTGCCGGAAGACCGGCGCATTGCGCAGGACATCCTGGTCGCGCCGGGCGGCAAGGCGCCGGTCGAGGGCCAGGTCGTGACGGTCGAGCTGATCGAGCAGCCGACCAAGTTTGCCCAGCCCATCGGACGCATCGTCGAGGTACTCGGCAACTACATGGACGACGGCATGGAGATCGAGATTGCGCTGCGCAAGCATGATCTGCCGTTCGAGTTTTCCGACGAGGCCAAGGCCGAGACGCGCAAGCTGCCCGCCAAGGTCCGCAAGCTCGACCTCAAGGGGCGCGAGGACATCACGGCACTGCCGCTGGTGACGATCGACGGCGAGACCGCCAAGGATTTCGATGACGCGGTCTACTGCGAGCGGCAGGGGCGCGGTTTTCGCCTGATCGTCGCGATCGCCGATGTGTCGCACTATGTCAAGCCGGGCAGCGCGCTCGACGGCGATGGTTTCGAGCGCGGCAATTCGGTGTACTTTCCGCGCCGGGTCATTCCCATGCTGCCCGAAAAACTCAGCAATGGCTTGTGTTCACTGGTGCCCGAAGTCGAGCGACTGTGCATGGTGTGCGACATGAGCATCTCGATGAGCGGGGCGATCAAGGCCTATCGCTTCTATCCTGCGGTGATGTTCTCGCACGCGCGCCTGACCTACACCCGGGTCGCGGCCGCTCTGTACGAACGCGACGACACCGCGCGCGACGAACTCGCGCCGCTGCTGCCGCATCTCGAGAACCTCGACAAACTGTTCCGGGTGCTGCTCAAGGCGCGTGCCAAACGTGGTGCGATCGATTTCGAGACCACCGAAACCCGCATGATCTTCGACGACAACGGCAAGATCGAGCGGATCGTGCCCGAGGTACGCAACGATGCGCATCGCCTGATCGAAGAGTGCATGCTCGCGGCCAACGTGTGTGCCTCGAACTTTCTGCAGGCGCGCGATCAGCCGGCGCTTTATCGCATTCATGAAGGGCCGACCCCCGAGAAGCTCGAAAAGCTCAGGACTTTTCTGGCCGAATTCGGATTCGGGCTCGGCGGCGGTGACGAGCCGAGCGCCAAGGACTACGGCAAGCTGCTCGAGCAGGTCAAGGCGCGCCCCGATGCGCAGCTATTGCAGACGGTGATGCTGCGTTCCTTGCGCCAGGCGGTGTATAGCCCCGACAACGTCGGCCACTTCGGGCTCGCCTACGATGCCTACACCCACTTCACGTCGCCGATCCGGCGCTATCCCGACCTGCTGGTGCATCGCGCGATCAAGGCCGCGATCAAGGGCGAAAGACTGGGCATGGGCGATCTCGACGCGATCGGGATGCACTGCTCGGCGACTGAAAGGCGTGCCGACGATGCGACCCGCGACGTGGTTGCGTGGCTGAAGTGCCACTTCATGCGCGACAAGGTCGGCGAGGAGTTCGAGGGATCGGTTTCGGCGGTGGTCCCGTTCGGCTTGTTCGTGGCGCTCGACGATATCTTCATCGAGGGGCTGGTGCATATTTCCGACCTTGGTGCCGACTATTTCCACTATGACGAGACCCGGCACGAGATCGCGGGTGAGCGTACCGGTGTCCGCTACCGGCTGTCCGACCGCATCCGGGTGCAGGTCGTGAGGGTGGATCTCGAAACCAGCAAGATCGATTTCCGCCTTGCCGCGGACGGCGAACGTGCGCCGCGTCAGGCTGGCAGGCCCGGGCGTGGCGGCGCGGCTGAGGGGGCGGCCGAAAGATCGGTGCCCGTGACCGGGCCCGCACCGGTGAAGCTTGCGACCAAGCCCGCGCCAAAGGCAAAGGCCGCCGCCAAGAAGAAGGCGCCGACAAAAGAGAAGGCGCCGGCGAAAGCACGGCGTGGCACGGCCGCGGGGGTAGAATCCGCAACTCGTTCGAACAAGACCAAAGGCAAGCGTCGTGGCTAGAAAAACGCCGGTACACAATCAATCGTCGGGTGCCGACACCGCGTCGAGCGAGAAGTCGCCACCGTCGGCCAGCCGCATGATCTATGGCTTCCACGCCGTGCTGGGGCGCCTGCGCCGGGACCCGGAAGGCGTGTTCGAGATATACCTTTCGTCGCAGCGCCAGGATGTCCGCGCACGTGAAGTGGCAAAGCTGGTCGAGTCGCTGGGGCTGCGGCTGATCCAGGCCGAGGGCGAGCGGCTGGACAAGATGGTCGGCACCCGCCGGCACCAAGGCGTCGTGGCGCGCATCGACGGCCGCCAGCGTGAGTTGAAGCTGGCGGATGTGCTCGAAGGCCTGGAGGATGGCGGCGAGACGGCGCTGCTGCTCGTTCTGGACGGGATTCAGGACCCGCACAACCTGGGCGCCTGCCTGCGGGTCGCCGATGCGGCGGGTGCGCACGCGGTGATCGCACCCAAGGACCGCGCCGTAGGGCTCAACGCCACCGCGGCCAAGGTCGCCAGTGGCGCGGCCGACACCGTCCCGTATGTCACGGTGACCAACCTTGCCCGCACCATCCGCGAGTTGCAGGAGGCGGGGGTCTGGGTCGTCGGGGCCGATGGCGAAGCCGCGAAGACGGTCTTCGAAGTCGATCAGAAGGGGCCTGTGGCGTGGGTGCTCGGTAGCGAGGGCGAGGGGCTGCGCCGGCTGACCCGCGAAACCTGCGATGAACTGGCACGCATTCCGATGCATGGCAGCGTCGAGAGCCTGAACGTGTCGGTCGCGAGCGGTATCTGCCTGTTCGAGTCGCGCCGCCAACGCGGCTAGGTTCGGCGATGCTCGCAGCGATCCGCCGCGAGCATCCCGTGGTCATCAGTTGAAAGGAATGTTCCAGCTGATGTCGAAGCGGGTGTCATCGGTCGTGCGGTCGTTGTTCACGATCTGTCCGCCGATGAACACCGGACCCTTTTCCCACACCTTGGCGTAGCGTGCCCGCGCGCGCATGCCTCTGAGCGGACTGTCCTGCGGGAAGGTATAGATGAGGTCGGTGGCCACTTCGTCCCAGTCCGGCAGGGGCCGGTCGGAGTGCTCCGCCATGTGGCGGTCGGTACGCTCACCGTAGGTGACGTCGAACTGCAGACCGCGCACGCCCAGCGGGGTGAAGTCGAACAAGGCGCCGAGAATCCAGGTTTTCTCGCCCGCGCGTGAGTTTTCGCCGAAGCGCTGCACGAGATAGGATGGGCCGATCGAGTACGGCGAACGGATGTCCTCGCCATCATCGGTCAGGCCCGCCATGCCATAACCGATGAACCATGGAATCAGCCGCGCCTCGCCGTAGATGCCCCAGTAGTGGGTGTCGAAGTCCTTGATCGTGCTCATCAGCGCATCGCCGTTGCCTTCCTGGTACATGAACTGCGTGCCGAAGCGCAGGTAGCGGTTGTCCTCGAGGCGGTGCACGTAGTCGAAATCCAGATAGACCATGTTGAGGAGGTTGTCGAGGGCGTAGTACGAACCCTCCATCATCATGTTCCGGTGCGGTTTCCACTGGACGCCGGCATAGACGGCGCCGTCCGAGTCGCCGGTCTTGTACTCTTCGGGCCACACCAGAATCTGGTAAACCGCCTGGTAGAGGTTGCGGAAGTCGTTGTCGTTGATTTGGCGCGCCTTGTCCACATAGCCTGCGTAGTAGCGCACCGTTTCCTCGGCAAGCCGGCCCTGGATCGTGGCCGCCTCATAGTGGATCGGATGCATCGCGCGCACATCGCGGCGTCCGATCATGCTCTGGTCGAGCTTGTTGAAGAAGCGCGCGACGTCCTCCATGAACCATTGCTGATTGATCGACTGACGACCCAGGACGACATTATGCGTGCCGAAGCGCAACCGCACGTTGGCTTCGCCGAGCACGCTGACACTCGTTTGCTTCGGGTCGCGCAGAATGAAGTTGAACGGATTCTCGTCGGGCGCATACAACGGAATGGTGAAGTTATAAGTCCCGCCGAACGAGATCATGTTGTTGATCTCGCCGGTATTGCCCCACAGCCAGCCGCCGACGCCCATGCCTTGCTGGGTGAAGCCGGGCGACACCGCGTCACCGTCGGAGCGTCGATCGAAATATGAGGTGCGGAACATGTATCCCGCCTTCGCGTCGGCGACGAAGGGCATGGCGTCAGACTGCGCGAACGCAGGCATGCCGCCTAACCCGAAACCCGATGCGAGTGCCAGCTTGGTGCAGATTGCGGCCACTTTTCTTGCCGAACATGTCATTGTTTTTGTCTCCCCTGGTTGTGCAATCGTTGAAACGCGCCGGTATGCCGGAGGCCCATCTCGTGTGGACTTCGAGCATTGCCGGCGCCGGTACTCGCGGATTCTTCCCGTGATCATCAGCCGATGCAAGCGAAACCGCAAATGCGCGGCAGATGCGGGAGCATGCATCCCGGCTACCGCAGCTCGGGCGATTGCGGCAATGGGGCGCCGCGTCCGCTGCGGTCGGCGGACGCGGCTTTGGTGTGCTGTGCACCAATCCTGCGCGTCCGGGGCACAGCCCTGCTAGACTGGCGAAGCGTTCGTGGCGGTCGATCAATGGTGCCGGCGCGTGTTTTTTGAGGATGGCGGCAAGCGATGCTCGAGTTTCTGCAAGGATTTTCCTTCGGTCTGTTGTTGTCCTGCATGCCGTGGTTCATGCTCGGCATGTTCAACCCCAGGCTGGCACTGCCGGTTCAGGATCCGAGCCGCTGGCAGCTGGTGTTGCGCTACTGGGTCGTTGCGCCGGCGATCGGTCTGCTGGGCTTCACGACTTCCCTGTGGGGCGGGCTGGAGCCCTCGCTGGCCGGCTGGCTGGCCGGGCTTACGGCGATCCCGGGCGAAATCTTCGTCGAACGCCGTTGGCGCGGCTTTCTCGCCCGCCGCCGGGCTGCCCGCGCGGCGCGCCAGCGCGAACAGGAGGCCCTGCATATGCAGCAGGTCCTCGAGCGCCAGCAGCGCGAATCGGGCTTGAGGGTGCTCGATACCCAGCAACTCCCGAGCGATGCCGATGACACCGTACGCGCGCTGGCCGAGGTCAAGCGTCGGCTGCTGGGCTTGCAGCGACCGGATGTCGCGATCCAGGCCGACCGCCTGTACTCGCGTTATTCGCACGCCCTCGAAGTGATCGGCACCAAGTTCGATCGGCGCGAGATCACTTATGAGCGTTCGCGAGGCCTGGTCAGCGAGGTTACCCGCGGCGCGGTCGACAACCTGGGCGCCATGAGCTCGCTCGCCGCGGGCGTGGTGAACATCGATGCCGCTTTTGTCCGCCGCCGGATCTCGCAACTGGGCGCGGGCGCATCCGAGGATGAACGCGTGGCGCTCGAAACGCGCCTTGTCCTGATCGACGAGACCGAGCACCGTCTGCGCGAACACGGTGGCCGGGTGGAGGCCGCGCTGACTGCGCTCGACGATGCGGCGGTCGCGGTGTCGAGGGTGGATACCGGGCGGCCGCAGGCCTCGCTCGCGGCCGATCAGGCGCTCGCCGAACTGCGCCGCTTCAGTGAAAAAGCCGATATTTACGGGCGCAACGCCTGATCTTCGAAAGGAACCCGATCGTGAACGAACCCAAGCCGCTTCAAACCGCAACGAACTTTTCCCTATCCTTGCCCCCCGTCGACGAGATCGCCCAGAGCGTCGAGGCGGCGTTGCCGGCCGGGCCGGTAGAGGATGCCGGGCTGGCGGCGATGGCTGATGCCTTCGTGCGCGACGTGCTGGCCGCGAACGAGGCGATGTCCAGCGCCGACCTGCAAAGACAGGCCATCGATGGCATGGGCATCGAAGTGCAGCGCCAGGCGGCGCGGCGCAGCGCGATGCTGCAGGAGCCGATTCGCAAGCTCGCCCATCAGGGGGACGAAGGCGGGCCGGTGGCCAAGGCTTTGATAGACCTGCGCTCGCAGATGGAAGACCTCGACCCGGGCCGGCACGAGTTTTCGACCGGTGGAATCGCCAAGGCGCTGTCCTTCATTCCCGGTGTCGGAAACCGCCTCGAGCGCTATTTCCGCAAGTTCGAGACGGCGCAGGAAGCGCTCGACGCGATCATCCACGACCTCGAGTCAGGGGCCGGCATGTTGCGCCGCGACAACGTCACGCTGGCCGACGACCAGCAGGTGTTGCGCGACATCCTGGTGCAGCTGCGGCGCCAGATCGACCTGGGAAGAATGATCGATGCCCGTCTCGAGCGCTCGGCCGCCGAGCTCACGCCCGAGGAGCCGCGACGGGGTTTCATCGAAGAGGAGCTCATGTTTCCGCTGCGCCAGCGCATCGTCGATCTGCAGCAACAGCTTGCGGTCAGCCAGCAGGGCGTGCTGGCACTCGAGGTGGTGATTCGCAACAACCGCGAGTTGATTCGCGGGGTCGACCGCGCGATCAACGTCACGGTTTCGGCGCTCAACGTCGCGGTCACCGTCGCGCTCGCCCTCGCCAACCAGAAATTGGTGCTCGATCGGGTCGAGGCGCTCAATTCGACCACGTCCGATCTCATCGCCGGCACGGCCAAAGCCTTGCGCAGTCAGGGTGTCGAGATCCAGACCCGGGCCTCGTCGTCGATGCTCGACATGGAAAAGCTGCAAGCCGCTTTCGGCGACGTGATCGGCGCGATCGACGAAGTTTCGCGCTATCGCCGTGAAGCCTTGCCGAAGCTGGACCAGCAGATAGATCGGCTGGAAGAGCTTGCGACCCGTGGCGACGCCGCAGTGCGCCAACTGGAGCAGGGCAATGCCGCCCACCCGGGCGTCACCGGTTTGAACCAGGCTTGAGCGTGGCCGCTTGCCCGGTGCCGGCGCCGCTGTAACGGCCAGGCCGCGAGCGGGGGCCGGGCGGGGTTCAACTGGCGAACTGCCGTGGAAATGGGGACGCGCCCGGTGCGGCGCTGTCCCATACGACGCGATTGCGGCCGAGATGCTTGGCCCGGTACAGGCTCGCGTCGGCGTCGCTGAAAAGGGTCAGGTCGGGTGTCGTCTGGTGGGGCACGCGCGTGACGCCGCCCATGCTGACCGTCACGGCGGTAGGGGCGCCCGAGGTCTCGCTGCCGACGTGTTGCGCTTCGATCTCGAAGCGTGCGGCCTCGGCAAGCGCCTGGGCGCCCTCCTTGTCGATGCCGGGCAGCAGAATCACGAACTCCTCGCCGCCGTAGCGGCATACCAGGTCGGCGGGACGGCGGAGCGATTTCTGCAGCGAGCTTGCGATGCGGCGCAGCACTTCGTCGCCGGCGGCATGGCCGAAGCTGTCGTTGAAGGCCTTGAAGTTGTCGACGTCTACGACGATCAGCGACATCGCCGCGCCGGTGCGCAGGCAGCGGCGCCATTCCTGCTCGAACACCTGATTGAATCGCCGCCGGTTGGGAATGCCGGTCAGGCTGTCGAGCAGCGCCAGCTGTTCGAGCAGCCGTCTTTGCTGTACCGATTGCAGGTGGTTGCGTACCCGGACACGCACGATCGGCGGGTGGAAGGGCTTGGAAATGTAGTCCACCGCGCCCAGGTCGAGACCTTTCTCCTCGTCTCCGACCGAGTCGAGCGCGGTGACGAAGATGACCGGAATGTCGCGGGTGCCGTCGTCATGCTTGAGCGCACGAATGACCGCATAGCCATCCATGTCGGGCATCAGCACGTCGAGCAGGATCAGATCGGGTTGATGTTCGTGCGCGCGCAGCAAGGCCTGTCCGCCGTTCTTCGCGACGATCAGCTCGTAGTCATCCTTGAGCAGTTCGGTCAGCAGGTTGCGATTGTGTTTTTCGTCGTCGACGATCAGCACGGTGAAGGGCGAGTTCATCCCTGGGCTCCTGTAAGCAGTGCGCGCATGTGTTCGAGTAGCGCGAGTGCCTGTTCATGTTCTACGTCTTCGACCAGATCGCGCAACTGCGCGAGCGTGGACGACCACGAATCGTCGCCGAGGCAGGCCGACAATTCGTCCAGCAAGGGTGTGGTGGCGGCGTCGTGGCGTCTCAGCATGCTCTCGAGACGCGCCATCACCGCGAGCACCGCGCCAGTATCGGTGCTCGCGCCATGCGCCGCTTGCCGCTCCGGCGCGGCGAGTGGCGCCAGTGCCGCCATGACCTCGGTCAATGCCGGCGCGAGGGTCGCGAGCGCCGGTGCCGGGTCGCGGTGTTGCGCGAGCGCATCCTCGAGCGCGCGGGCGCGCAGTGACAGCGTCTCGGCACCGATCGTCGCGGCGGCCGACTTGATCGAGTGCGCACGCCGGCGTGCGGTCGTGTGGTCGGTGCCAGCCAGCGCAAGGGTGATTTCGTCGCCACAACGGGCGAAGGCCCGGGCGAACTCGATCAGGGTGCGGCGGTAGAAGCCGCTGCGCCCCATGTGGTTGGCCAGTCCGCGCTGGATGTCGATGCCGCGCAAGGGGGGTAGCGGCTGATCAGGTTCGGGCCTGCCCGATGTGTCGGGGCCGGCCGGCGCGGTCCGGTTGCCGGCCGGAATCCAGCGCAACAAGGTGTTGAAGAGCACGTTCGGGTCGATCGGCTTGGTCAAGTGATCGTTCATCCTGGCCGCCAGGCTTTGCTCGCGATCGCCGACCATGGCGTGGGCCGTCATCGCGACGATGGGCAAATCGCGGTAACGCGGATTGGCACGGATCGCGCGGGTTGCCGCGAGCCCGTCCATTACTGGCATCTGGATGTCCATCAACACCAGCGCGATGTCCTCCTGCGCGAGGCGCTCGATCGCCTCCCGGCCGTTGGCCGCCTCGATGACCCGCAGGCCTGCCTCGTCCAGGAATTCGCGCGCGACCTGCCGGTTGAGGGCGACATCGTCGACCACCAGCACGCCGGCCCCGCGGATACCGGTGAAATCGAAGACCGGCGCCATCGCCGTGTCGTCCGTAGGGGTGTCCGTGGCGGCCGGGATGTTGGCGCCGAAGCTCTCGAGTATGGCTTCGCACAGTGCCGATTCGCTGATCGGTTTCACCAGCAGCTGGTTGATTCCGGCGTCACGCGTGTGGTTGGCAACGGCTTCGTAGCCGCTCGGCCCGATCATCAGGACCAGCTTCGGGGCGCCGAGCGTGGAGGCGCCCGCCTGGATGTCGCGGGCGGCCTGCAGGCCGTCGACGCGAGGCATCGCCCAATCGATCAGCACGACCTCGAAGCGCGTCGCTTTGCCGACCGCATCCCGCATACGCGCGAGCCCTTCGGCGGCGTCGCCGGCCGATTCGGTGACGAGACCCAGGTCGGCAAGCGTCCGGCACAGCGCGTCGCGCGCGCTGGCATTGTCGTCGATGACCAGCGCCCTGCGGCCGGCGAGCGCGGCCCGCAGCGGTGGCGCGTGCCCGGCCGACGGATCGGCGGCGACCCTGACCGAGAATCTGAAGGTCGTGCCCGAACCGGGCGTGCTTTCCAGCTCGATGGCACCCCCCATCAGCCGCACCAACTGGGCGCAGATGGTCAGGCCCAGGCCGGTGCCGCCGAAGCGGCGGGTCACGCTGTCATCGATCTGGGTGAAGGGGGCGAACAGTGTCGAGCGGTGCTCGGCCGGGATGCCGATCCCGGTGTCGCGCACCGAGAAGACGAGGCCGATGTCTGCGTCGCCGGCGTCGGCGGGTGTGCGCCCGACCGTGATCACGACTTCGCCCTGTTCGGTGAACTTGACTGCGTTGCCGGCCAGATTGATCAGGATCTGGCCCAACCGCAACGGGTCGCCCAGCACCCGTCGCGGCACTTCGGAGTCGATGCGGGCGATGAGTTCCAGCCCCTTTGATTCGGCCGCCAGCGCGACCACGCCCAGCGCCTTGTCGATGACTTCGGCGGGGTCGAACGGAATCGTCTCGAGCGACAGCATGCCGGCTTCGATGCGCGAGTAGTCGAGCACATCGTCGATGACGCCGAGCAGCGATTCCGAAGCGAGCAGCATCTTGTCGAGGTGTTCGCGTTGGCGCCGGTCGAGAGGGGTGCGGGTCAGGAGCTTGCCGAAACCGACGATCGCGTTCATCGGCGTGCGGATCTCGTGGCTCATCCGGGCGAGAAAGGTCGACTTGGCTGCGTTGGCGTGGCGGGCGTCCTCGATGGCGCGTTCGAGCGCCTGGGTGCGCTGTTCGACCAGCCGCTCGAGATTGTCGCGATATTCGGCGAGCTCCCGATCGCGTACCTGGACCGTGTCGATCAGCCGGTTGAAGCCCCGCCCCAGTTCGGCTACCTCGTCGTCGCCGTTGGCGCTGGCACGATCGGGCAAGGCCGTGTCCTGCACCAGGCGGCGCATGAGGGCGCTGAGTTCGGCGATCGGCGCCGACAGTCGGCGCACCACGCGACGCGACAGCCACAGCGACAGGAGCAGCGCGCAGACGAGCACGCCCACGGTTTCGAACGCGGTTCGCCGGAATGCCCGGTGCATGGGTTCGAGCGAACTCGTCAACTCGACGGTCGCCTGCTCCTTCCAGCCCTCGTGAACCGGCATCCACACGGTCAGGGTGGTGGCGTCGAACGCGTGTCCCGACGAACTGGCCGGCCGTGGCCGCGCCTCGATGTCCGGTGTGCGGGCGAAGCTCGCGAAGGTTTCGCCATTCGGCAGGATCAGGCGGGCGTGGACGACCGCGGGGCTGCTTGCCACCGCGGCGAGCAGGCGGCTGGCTTCGATACGGTCTGAAAAGCTCACCGCCGCCATGCTGTTGGTCGCGATCAGGCTTGCCTGCGCCGACAGCGACTCAAGCCATTCCGCGCGCAGCAGGCGTTGCTGCTGATAGGTGATCAGCGCGAACACCAGGACGGCGGCGACCACCAGCGAAGCCGAGCTCAGAAACACCAGCCTGCCGCCGAGGGTGGCCGGGGTGGCGAATCGATCCGGGCGCGATCTGGGCCTCATGCTACTCCTCGACGATCTCGGCGAGGCGCAGGAGCTGGGCGTTGAACTCGATGCCTGCCTGGCGTCCGGCGCGCCGGTTGATCAGAATCCGCAAGCCGCTGCCGTCCGGGCGCAGGGCCAGCTCCACCATCCCCCCGGCGCGCGCGAAGCCGGGAATGTCGGACACGGTCACGATGCCGCCCGCATCCAGCGCTCTGAGGGTCGCATTCAGATGCCCGCCTTCCGACTTGCCGATGAACAGATAGTCACAGGATCGCGTCGCGCTTTCGTCCGGCACGTTGCGAAAGGCGACCGGCGGGCCGCCGCTCGTCTGCTCCGCCAGGTTGCGCAGCGCTGCATCGAGCAGGCTGGTGCCGAGGACGCAGAAGTGCAGGGTCGGGTCGGCGCGTTCGTCGTCGTCGTGATAGACGAACATCGGCAGCTTGAAGAACAGCACCGCCTTGAGCGTCTGCTCAGAGACCGCCGCGTTCTGGGCGAAGGCCGCGCCGGCGGTCGCGCACGCCAGCAGCACGGCGCTGAGGAATTTCGCGATGTTGATCACGACGCGCCGGCCCTCAGAAGCGGTACTCGACCGTGGCCATCCAGGTGCGAGGCTGTTGGGGCATGCTCACGAAGGTGGTGCCCGCCGAGCCATGTGCGACGCGGTAGCGCCGGTCGAGCAAGTTGTCGACATCGAGCCACAGGCTCAGATTGCCGTCCGCGAGCTTGTGCCAGCCCAGGTGCAGGCTGGCCAGGGCGTAGCTGGGGGTTTCGATTCTTGCACCCGGTTTGGTCCGGTCCTTGCGCCCGGTGGTGGCCTCGCCTGACCAGATCAGGCGCGGCGTGACCGTGAACCGGTCGAGATAACGGAAGGTCGCACCCAGGCGCGCCTTGCGGCTGGCGATGTAGCTCAGATCCCAGTCGCGGGTCTCGCTCCCCTCGCGGATGTCACCGTCGATGAAGCTCAGGCTGCCCCACACATCGCCCGACCACTGGCGGCCGAGCTTGAAGCGCCATTGCCCGATCAGATCCGCACCGGTGTGGCTTTCCCGGCCGGCATTGCCCTTGATCGTGGTTTCGCTGAGGATCGCCCCGGGGATGTATTGCGTCGGCGTGGTTTCGTCCAGCGTGGCGATCAGGTTGCTGACCCGGCTGCGGTAGACGTTCGCGATCAGGTTCAGGTTCTGGCGCGGGCGCCAGTCCCAGGTGAAGCTGAGCGTCTTCGATGTCTCGGGGGCCAGGTTGGCGTTCGGCACACGAAAGCCCGAGCCCAGGTAATTGCCGCTGGCGTCGGTTTCGCCGGTGAAGGTTCCGAATGCGCTCAGCGATTCATCGGGTGACGGCGCCCGGAAGGCCTCGCCGTAGAGGAGCTTGAAGACATGCTCCACCTGCGGCCGCCACACCACGCCCAGGCGTGGGTTGGTGCTGTCGCCATAGGACGAGTGGTCGTCGTAGCGTACCCCGGCCATGGTGGTGATGGTGTCGCTCCAGTCCGACTGGAACTGCGCGTACCCATGCACATTGTGGTAGTCCGCTTCGAAGATCTGGATCGGAAGCGTGGTATTGACGAAGGTCAGCCCCTGGTTACCCGGGCCGCGGCGGGTATCGAAGCGTTGCGGCAGGTCGGGGGTTTCGAGCGCGTAGTAGTCGTGGTAACCGACGCCTGCCTGCATGCTGTGCCGGGTGTCGATGGTCCAGTTGAGCGTCTGCTCGACCCCGAGGCGGGTCGCCCGCGAATAGTCGTAGCCGTTGTCGCCGAAATTGGTGTAGATATTCACGTAGCGCGAGCGCGGGTCGACCTCCTGCTCGGAGTAGTCGACCAGCAGCTCGGCGCCGACCGACGGGCCCAGGTCGAAGTCGAGGCGGGCGTAGGTGGTCTCGATGCGGGTTTCCCAGCGTGCGTCCGACAGGAACAACGCGGTATCGGGCCGGTCGCCGGTACTGGTGAGCTGGCGGAAGAAGTTCTGGTAGTGGCCGAAAACGAGCCGGTCGCCGACATCCACCCGGGCATAGACGCTATGGCTTGCGGTTTCACCGGTATAGCTTTCGCGCGCCGCGGCGGGGATGACGAGCTCGCCGCCGAAAGTCCTGGCGTCGACGCGCGGGAAATCATCGGGATAATACCGATCCAGCGGCGCGCGATTGCTGTCCTGCGCATGCCCGCCGACCGTGATCGCGAGCTTGTCTGCGTTGCGCGCGCCGGCCATGAATTCGACGTTGCGGCTGTCGAAGCGCCCGGCGCCGACCGATGCCCAGGCACCCTGGGCATCGGCGGCGCGGTCGGTGATGATGTTGATGACGCCGGCCACCGCGTCCGCGCCGTACAGCGCCGCGGCCGGCCCGTAGAGCACCTCGACCTGGCGCGCATGAAAGAGCGGGAAATTCTCGGCCACCGGAATCTTGCCGCCTGCCGGATGATCGATGCGCACACCGTCGAGCATGATCAACAGCTTGTTATTGCTGTTGTGCCCCTGGAAGCTGAAGTTGTTGTAGCTCGACGACTTGGTGCCGCGCATGAAGTCGACGCCCGGCATGTCTTCGAGCAACTCGGCCAGGTTGCGGTAGCGGCGTTCGCGGATCTGTTGGCGGGTGACGACCATGACATGGGCCGGAGTGTGGTCGCGTGCCTCGACGCGCCGCGACGCCGTCACGATCGGCGTGCTGATCAGCTCTTCCAGTGACAGCGGTAGCAGGCGCATCAACTCCGCGTCGGACGGAGGGGCGGCGGCGAGGTCGGTTGCCCCGAGCAGGATCGCGATGTGCAGGACGATCGGACGTGCGGTGAGGTGTGTGGGCATACGGAAGCGTGGTCGCGAAGTCCGCTCGGGGTGCGAAGGAGCGGATTCTCGCATTTTACGGGCTTGTTGAGCCGGGATGGGCCCGGCTGTCCCGCCTGGCCGATCCGGGTTATCCTCGGACGCCACACGTGGCGCAGACATCCACCTACAGACTCCGGGAATTTCCGACTTGGCCCTTCGATGGTTGATCCGCGCGATCGAAAGCAGCGACCGGGTTGCGCTCGGCGAAGGTTTCGCGTGGCTCTACGGTTTCGTGCGTCCGCGTCGGACGGCGATTCTGGGGCTGCTCGGCTTGTCGCTCATCGCCTCGATGCTGGTGCTGCTGCAGCCGTGGCTCACCAAGATGCTGATCGACGACGGACTGATCGCGCGCGACTACGGCAAACTGGTCGGCATCGCCGTGGCGATGCTGCTGGTCGGTGTCGTCGGCACCGCGCTCGCGGGCCTCAATCGTTATCTGCATACGCGCTTGTCGGGCAACATCCTGTTTGCGCTGCGCAGCGACGTCTATCGCCATCTGCAGACGCTGTCGCCCGCGTTCTTCGCCGAACGCCGCACCGGTGACCTGTTGTCGCGCATCGATGGCGATGTGGCGGAGATCCAGCGCTTCGCGGTGGATAGCCTGTTCTCGGCGGTGAGCGCCGTGATCGGGCTCGCGGGCGCGCTGGTGTTGATGCTCGCGCTGTCATGGCAGTTGTCGCTGCTGGTGCTGGCGCTGGTGCCGGCGCAGTTCCTGTGGCTGCGCTGGATGCGGCGCAAGGTCGAGCGGCATGTGCGGGTGGTGCGCGAGCGCTCGGCGGATCTTTCGAGCTTCCTGGTCGAAACGCTGCCGGCGATGAAGTTCATCCAGTCGGCGGGGCAGGAGCGGCGAGAGGCCGAACGCCTGGCCGGACTCAACCGGAACTATCTGGCGAGCCTGTTGCGTCTGCAGGTCACCGAATTCTTCACCCAGGCCATACCCGGCACGCTGACCTCGCTGACGCGTGCGGCCGCGTTCCTGATCGGCGGGTGGTGGGTGATTCAGGGCGAGTGGCAGTTGGGTGCGCTGATCGCGTTCTCGACCTATCTCGGGATGGCGACCGGGCCCGTCGGCAGCCTGCTGGGTTTGTATGTGGCGATTCAGCGGATGAGCGTGAGCCTCGGCCGGGTGGGCGAACTGCGCCGGGCGCTGCCCGATGTGACGGTTCGCGGCGCATCGCGTCCGCTGCCGTATCCGCTGGTGGGCGATCTCGAATTGCGCGACGTGGTGTTCGCGTATCCGGGGCGCGCCCGGCGCGTGCTGGATGGCGCCACGCTGCGGGTGGCCGGCGGGGCCAAGGTGGGTTTGTCGGGCGCCTCGGGTGTCGGCAAGAGCACGTTGATCGACCTCTTGCAGCGTCATTTCGATCCGCTCGAAGGCAGCGTTATGCTCGACGGCGTCGATCTCCGGACCCTCGCGCCCGGCGACGTACGGCGTGCGATCGCGGTGGTGAGTCAGGACATCGTGCTGTTTCGCGGCTCGCTCGCCGACAACATCCGCTATGCGATGCCCGATGCCGACGACGCGGCCGTGCGCGCCGCGGCGCGCGACGCGCGGCTCGACGGCTTGATCGAGTCGCTGCCGCAGGGCTTGGAGACACCGGTCGGCGAGCGCGGGCAACAACTCTCCGGTGGCCAGCGGCAGCGCATCGCGATCGCGCGGGCGCTGTTGCAGGCGCCGGCGGTGCTGATCCTCGACGAGGCGACTTCGGCCGTCGACGAAGAGACCGAGGCGCAGGTGATCGCCGCGGTGGATGGCCTGTTCGCCGGGCGTACCCGGATCCTGATCAGTCATCGCGCGGCCACGCTCAAGGGTTGCGACATCTATCTGAACCTGGAGGGCGGAAAGCTGCGCGGGGGCGACGCCGCCGGGGAGGGGGACGATGCCGGCTGACCCGGTGCGCATCGGCGTCGTCGACAGCGGCTGTCCCGAGGACGGGCTGCGCGCCTGCCGGTCGGCCGGCTTCGTCCTCGTCGACGGGCGGGTGGCACGCGTGGCCGCGGCGCCCGATCGGCTTGGGCACGGCAGCGCGATCGACGGGGTCGTCCGCCATCTCGCCCCAAGCGCGCAGCTGGTCGTGGCCCAGGTGTTCCAGCAGCGCTTCACGACCACCGCGCTCCAAGTCGCGGCGGCCATCGACTGGCTGATCGGCGAGGACGTGGCGGTGATCAATCTCAGCCTTGGACTGAGCGGGGATCGCCCCGCGCTCGCAGCCGCCTGCGCGCGGGCCGTCGACGCCGGCGTGATCGTGTGCGCGGCGAGCCCCGCTCGCGGGGCGCCGGTCTATCCGTCGGCCTATCCCGGGGTTTTCAGGATGACCGGCGACGCGCGTTGCGCGCGCGATGAAGTCTCCTGGCTCGCGACCCGGCATGCGGATTTCGGCGCGCATGTGCGGCCGCTCGACGGTGCGCTGGCGGGGAGCGGCGCCAGCATCGGATGCGCGCATCTCAGCGGCCACGTCGCCCGCCTGCTGCACGACGGAGCAGCGCGAGATGCCGCTGCGATCGCGGATGCGTTGCAGTCGCAGGCGCGCTATCGCGGGCCGGAACACCGGCGGGGTGACGCGTGAGCGGTGTCGCCCGGCCGCCTGAAAGGGGCGCTCTCCTCGCGCGGGGCGGTGGTCGCGCCAGCGACCGGAGGGTACTCCTGTGAGCGGTCGGTTCGAGGGGCATGTCGTGGTACTGGGGGGCGGCCCGGCTGGCGCGGCCACCGCGATCGGCTTGGCGCGGCGTGGCTATTCCGTCACCGTGATCGGTGAGCCGCGCCGTTTCAGGGCGGTCGAGGGGGTGTCCGAGCGCGTTTTCGCGGCCTTGCACGATGCCGGGTTCGAGCAGGCGCTGACTGCCGTGCAGGCACCGTCGCCGCGCCGGGTCGCCTGGAACGGCCGGATCAGCGCGGCCAATACCGAGCGTCTCGTCGATCGTCAGGCATTCGATCGGGGGCTCCGCGCCGATCTCGCCCGCCATCGCGTGGCTCTGATCGATGCGCGGGTGAGCGGCTGGTCGGCGAGCGGCAGCGGCGCCGTGGTCGAGATCGGCGCGGCGGACGGGTCTCGCCGTGTCGAGGCCGATTTCGTCGTCGAGGCGCGTGGACGGGCGGCACCCCATGCCGCTGCGCCGAGAGTGCGCGGGCGCGAAACGGTTTCGATCCTGCAGTATTGGCACGGCCCGCACGGCGCGGCGGCGTCGGCGGTGGAGAGTTTCGAGGACGGTTGGGCCTGGATGGCGGGTATGCCAGACGGGGCGCGCTACCTGCAGCTCACGCTCGATGTCGCCAGCGGCGATCTGCCGGGCAAGCGCTACCTGGGTGACTATTGCCGGGCGCGGCTGGAGCGGCTCGAGGCGGCGCATCCGTTCATGGCCGGCGCGGCGCCGCTGGGCGAGCCGTATGCCCGCACCAGTACGCCAGTGCTGGTCGAGGCGCTCGCCGGCGAACGCTGGCTGCGCGTGGGGGATGCGGCGATGGCGGTGGACCCCTTGTCTGGCAACGGCATCTTCCAGGCCTTGTCGTCCGCGCTCCAGGCGCCGGCGGTGATCGCCACGATGCTGGAGCGGCCCGTGGATGCGGCGCTGGCGCGCGGGTTTCACCATGGCCGGGTGACGTCGTTGTTCGAGCGCTTCGCCCGCATCGGCCGCGATTTCTATGCACTCGAAACCCGCTGGCCCGAGCGCGCCTTTTGGCGGACCCGCAGCACCTGGCCCGACGCGGAGCCCAGCCATCCGGCAGTGACGCCGCAAAGCGTGCGCATCGATTCGATGGCGGTGGTGTGCGACGGCTACATCGCGCAGCGCGAAGTCGTCGTGACGCCCGATCAGCCGCTGGGAGTCTGGCATGTCGGTGGCCTGCCGGTCGCGCCGGTGCTGCGCATCCTGCGGGAAACCGGCGGCGCGGATGATCCGGTCGAGGCCGTCTGCGGCGCCTTGGCGGTCGATCGGGCACGGGCGGCCGCGGTGCTGGCCTGGATCCGCCGGCATTCATGGGTGTAGGCGCGTCGGTGCGGTCGCGCGTATGCGCCGGGTTTGCGGAACTGCAGGCCAGCGGTACGGCCTGCGTACGCGGGTCGCCCGACCCGCTGGCCGGCATTGCCGGGGGCGCAGGCGCCGCATATGATGGGGCGCTCACGGCCTTTTCCGGGCCCTCGATATTCAAGGAGAAATCTGTGCCCAGACTCGGTACGCCACTTTCCGAAGCCGCGCTGCGCGTCATGTTGCTGGGGGCCGGCGAGCTCGGGAAGGAAGTGATCATCGCCCTGCAGCGCCTGGGGGTCGAGGTGATCGCGGTCGATCGCTACGAGAATGCGCCCGGCCACCAGCTTGCACAGCGGGCTCATGTGATTGCCATGACCGACGGCGCGGCGCTGCGCGCGCTGATCGAGCACGAGCGGCCGCACCTGGTCGTGCCCGAGATCGAGGCGATCGCGACCGACATGCTCGAGGCGATCGAGGCCGAGGGGCTTGCCGAAGTGATCCCGACCGCACGCGCGGCCCGCCTGACCATGAACCGCGAAGGCATCCGCCGGCTCGCCGCCGAAGCGCTGGGGTTGCCGACCTCGCCTTACCGGTTTGCGGACTCGCTCGCCGAGCTGCAAGCGGCCATCGATGGCGGAATCGGCTATCCCTGCATCGTCAAGCCGGTGATGTCGTCGTCGGGCAAGGGGCAGTCATTGCTGCGCGGGCCGGATGAAGTGCGTGCGGCCTGGGACTATGCGGCGGCGGCCGGGCGGGTGAACCAGGGGCGGGTGATCGTCGAGGGTTTCGTCGATTTCGACTATGAGATCACCCTGCTCACGGTGCGCGCCTGCGATGCGGCGGGCGAGGTGCGCACCTACTTCTGCGAGCCGATCGGGCACCGCCAGGTTTCCGGCGACTATGTCGAATCATGGCAACCACAGGCGATGAGTGCCGCGGCGCTGGCGCGCTCGCGCGAGATCGCCGCGGCGGTGACCGCGGATCTGGGCGGGCGCGGCTTGTTCGGCGTGGAGTTGTTCGTCAAGGGCGACCAGGTGTGGTTTTCGGAGGTCAGCCCGCGGCCCCACGACACCGGGTTGGTGACGCTGTGTTCGCAGCGATTCTCCGAATTCGAACTGCATGCGCGCGCCATCCTGGGGTTGCCCGTCGATACCCGTCTGCGCGAGCCGGGCGCGTCGGCGGTGATCTATGGCGGAATCGATGCGGGTGCCGTCGCTTTCGAAGGCGTTGCCGAAGCCTTGGCGGTGCCCGATACCGATCTGCGGCTTTTCGGCAAGCCCGAATCCTTCGTCAAGCGGCGCATGGGTGTGGCGGTTGCGAACGGCGAGAACGTGGCGGTGGCGCGTGAGCGTGCGCTTGCCGCCGCGGCCCGGGTGCGGGTGGTGCTGCCCTGAAGTAGTGGCCCCCGGGCGTCGTCTCGCGCGCCCGGCCGGATTCGCCGCGGCGGCGAACGCGGGGCGGCGGCCATGGTCACACAGCAGCCAGCGCGCGTCGTGATCGCGCGCGGCTCAAAAGAAAATAACAAACCACGTCAGGAGGAGACAACCATGGGTTCAGCCGCCGAATTTCTGCGCGCGCGTGATTTCCTGCTCGCACACCGCGAAGACTATGCCACTGCCTATGCCGGATTCGAGTGGCCCGCTCTGAGCGAATTCAACTGGGCGCTCGATTATTTCGATGTGTTCGCCCGCGACAACGCCAGCCCGGCGCTGTGGATCGTGGAAGAGGACGGGCGCGAGGCGCGGCTGTCGTTCGCCGAGCTTTCCGAACGCTCCAACCGCGTCGCCAACTGGCTGCGGGCGCAAGGTGTCGGGCGCGGCGACAGGATGCTGGTGATGCTCGGCAACGAGGTGCCATTGTGGGAGACCATGCTGGCGGCGATCAAGCTCGGCGCCGTGGTGATACCCGCGACCACCTTGCTGTCGCCCGATGACCTGGCCGACCGCTTGTCGCGCGGCCAGGTGCGTCACATCGTGATCGGCCACGCCCATGCCCCAAAGTTCGCCACGCTGGATGGCGACTACTCGCGGATCTGCGTCGGTGGTCACCTGCCTGGCTGGCTGGCGTTCGAGGAGGCCTATCTGGCCGACGCCGAGTTCGTGCCGGACGGCGCCACCCGCGCGACCGACCCGCTGCTGCTTTACTTTACCTCCGGCACCACCTCCAAGCCCAAGCTGGTGGAGCACTCGCACCAGTCCTATCCGGTGGGACACCTGTCTACCATGTATTGGATCGGGCTCAAGCCCGGCGACCGCCACATGAACATCAGCTCGCCGGGCTGGGCCAAGCATGCCTGGAGCTGTTTCTTCGCCCCCTGGAATGCCGGTGCGTGCGTGTTCCTTTACAACTACGGGCGCTTCGACGCCAAGGGTCTGCTCGACGTGCTGGCGCGCTACCAGATCAGCACCCTGTGTGCGCCGCCGACGGTGTGGCGAATGCTGATCCAGCAAGACCTCGCCGCGTGCCGGAACAGCCTGCGCGAACTCATAGGCGCAGGCGAGCCGCTCAACCCGGAGGTCATCGAGCAGGTGCACAAGGCCTGGGGCATCACGATTCGCGATGGTTTCGGCCAGACCGAGACGACCGCCGTGGTCGGCAATTCCCCCGCTCAGCCACTCAAGCCGGGTTCGATGGGGCGGCCGTTGCCGGGATACCGGGTCGCGCTCCTGAATGCCGAGGGCGTGCCGGCGAGCGAGGGGGAAGTGTGCATCGTCCTCGACCGCCGGCCGCTCGGACTGATGCTCGGCTATGCCGGCGACGCGGCCAAGACGGCGGACGTGATGCGCGATGGCTACTACCGCACCGGTGACGTCGCCAGCATCGACGACGACGGCTATATCACCTATGTCGGGCGCGCGGACGACGTGTTCAAGGCGTCGGATTACCGGATCAGCCCGTTCGAACTCGAAAGCGTATTGATCGAACATCCCGCGGTGGCCGAGGCCGCGGTCGTTCCCAGCCCCGATCCGGTGCGATTGGCGGTGCCCAAGGCCTATGTGATCCTGGCGCCCGGCTTCGCGCCCGACGCCGAGCTTGCACGCGACATCCTCGCCTTCACCCGCGGGCATCTCGCGCCTTACAAGCGCATCCGCAGGATCGAGTTCGCAGACCTGCCCAAGACGATCTCGGGCAAGATCCGCCGCGTGGAACTGCGCAAGGCCGAGGAGGCGAAAGGAGGCACCGCGCGCGGCACACTCGAGTTTTTCGAAGACGACTTTCCCGAGCTCAAGGGCTGACCCGCCGACCGGGCGACGATCCGGGGCGTGACCTGAGCGGATTAGCTGGTACAATCCCGGCCGTGGCGGGTCTCCCCGCATTGCAGCGTGGTGAACCTGGTCAGGGCCGGAAGGCAGCAGCCACAGCCGCTTACTGCAAGTGCCGGGGGTCAGGCTCGCCACCCCGAACCAGCAAAAGGGCGCAATCCTCATTCAGGATTGCGCCCTTTTTCAGTTATGGCAGGGCGAGCAACGCTTCGCCGGCGGTGATTCGCCCGGCGTCAGAGCAAGGTATCGAGCAGCATCATTGCGATGAAGCCGCCGATGAGGCCGGTGGTCGCGAGGGTCTCGTGACCACGTCGATGGGATTCCGGAATGATTTCGTGGCTCACCACGAACAGCATCGCACCGGCCGCGATCGCGAGTCCCCATGGCAGCAACGCGGTCGAGAGGCTCACCATCATCGAGCCCGCGAGTGCGGCGAGCGGCTCCACCAGCCCCGACAATGCCGCGATCGCCACCGCGAAGCGCCGGCCGTAGCCTGCGGCGACGAGCGCGATCGCGACGATCAGACCCTCGGGCACGTTTTGCAGCGAGATGCCGATGGCGACGGCGTTGCCCGAATCCGGACCGCTCGCGGCGATGCCGATGGCGAGGCCTTCGGGAATGTTATGCACCGCGATCGCAAACACGAACAGCCATACCGCGTTCACCGAGCGGGAGCGCCCGGGCGCGTGGGTATGGGGCAGTGCGCGGTCTATCAGCAGCAGCGCGCCGGCACCGAGCGCGAGCCCGGCCGCGACCAGGCGCGCGGCGCCCGCGTCGGTGGCGCCGAGTGCGCGGGCGGCGTCGAAGCCCGGTAGCAGCAGTGAGAACACCGCCGCGGCCAGCATCACCCCGGCGCCAAAACCGAGCAGCATGCCCTGGACGCCGGCGCTGATACGGCGCATCACCAGCACCGGCAAGGCGCCGAGGGTGGTCGCAGCCGCGGCCATCGCACCGCCGAGCAGTGCCGCGGAAAGGTTTGTGCCCGCGGCGGGGAGGCGTTCGCCGAGCTGGAGCGCGAGCAGTACCAGTCCGGTCAGCGCCACCAGCCAGCCGAGCGCGGTGCGGGCGAGGGCGGCGAGACTTTCGGGTTGGTTGTGAAGGCGGGCAAGCTTTTCAACCATTTTTCGGGTGCTCCGGGCGATGTCGATGGGGTGGCGAGGTTCTCGCCAGGATTACCGTTAAAGAACCTTTGGGTATCTCGGCTGCCGTGCGTTTATCCTAATCTAAATGATAATGATTTTCATCATCATTTGTGATAGTTCGGCGATATCGATGATTCCGAATCGCGAAGCCCGAACGATGCCGTGCCTGCCCGCTGTCGCCGGGTCACGGCGGCGTCGCTGCCCGACTTGCCTCTGCTAGAATCCCGGCGATGAGCTATCAGGTACTCGCGCGCAAGTGGCGGCCGAAATCTTTCGGCACGCTGGTTGGTCAGGAGCACGTCGTCAGGGCGCTTTCGCATGCACTCGCGACGGGGCGCCTGCACCATGCATGGCTGTTCACGGGTACCCGCGGGGTGGGCAAGACCACGATCAGCCGCATTCTTGCCAAGGCGCTCAATTGCGAAACAGGGGTGACCGCCGAGCCCTGTGGTGTGTGCAGCGCGTGTGCCGCGATCGATTCGGACCGCTTCCCCGACTATGTCGAGATGGACGCGGCCTCGAATCGCGGTGTCGACGACATGGCGGCATTACTCGATCAGGCCGTGTATGCGCCGGTGCAGGGGCGTTACAAGGTCTACATGATCGACGAAGTACACATGCTCACCGGTCATGCCTTCAACGCCATGCTGAAGACCCTCGAAGAGCCCCCCGAACATGTGAAGTTCATTCTCGCGACCACCGATCCACAGAAGATTCCGGTAACGGTGCTGTCACGCTGCCTGCAGTTCAACCTCAAGCAAATGCCGCCCGGGCATATCGTCGACCACTTGTCGCGCATCCTCGCGGCCGAGTCGATCGCGTTCGAAGCGCCTGCGCTGCGCCATATCGCGCGTGCCGCCAGCGGTTCGATGCGCGATGCGCTGTCGCTGCTCGACCAGGCGATCGCCCATGGCGCCGGTCGGGTCGAAGAATTGCAGGTCACTCACATGCTCGGCACCGTTGGCGACGACCATCTGTTCGCGGTGCTCGACGGGGTGCGCGATGGCGACGTCGCGGCGCTGCTGGGTGTCGCCGACGACATGGAGGTGCGCAGCCTTTCGTTCGACGCGGCCTTGCAGACGCTGGCGTCGCTGTTCCACCGCATCGCGCTGCTGCAGTTTGCGCCGGGGGCGGTCGTAGATGAATCCGAGCGCATGCGGCTCGCGCCGTATGCCGAGGCCTTCGACGCCGAGTTTTTGCAGCTCGCGTACCAGATCGCGATTCACGGTCGCGATGAGTTGTCGTTGGCCCCGGACGACTACGCCGGTTTCACGATGTGTCTGTTGCGGCTGGTCGCGTTTCGCCCGGATCAGGCCGCTGCGCTGGGCGGGCAGGGCAGCGCAGGGCGCGGTGGCGATGGGCGGGCACGCGGGTTACCCGCATTGGCGGCCCCGGTGCCGACCCGGTCGCTGCCGTCAGGAGGCGAGCCACCCCCGGTGGCGGGTGCGGAGGACGCCAAGCGGCTGTCCGCCACCAAGGGTGCGATGGCCGGTGAGGTGGCGCATCGGCCGATGGGCGGGATGGTGCCCGAGCACGGTGCGCGGCCGGCCGTGAAGGGTGCGTCGCCTGTCGCCCGAGCCGAGCCCGCGATCGTGCGGGAGGTGGCTCGGTCCGCCGGCGAGGGGGATGGGTACCCCGCCGCGAGTGCGGATTCGGTGCCGCCCTGGATGGATCTGCCGCCCGAGGCCCAGGAGGGGCTGCCTGTCGCCGCTGCGCGGTTCGGGCCCGGTGTCGGGGTGGCGCATGTCGAAGAGACCGCGGCCACGGTTGCAGTGGCGGAACCGGTGAGGGGCGGCACCGACAGCGTGCTGGCGCCGGACGATGGGCGCGGGGGCGGTGATGTCGCCGCGATCGTCGATTTCGCTGCGCTGGTCGCCGTGGGGGACTGGCATGCGGTGGTGCGCGAACTCGGGCTGGGCGGTATGTTGCGCGAACTGGCGCAGCATTGCGAGTGGGTGGCCCTGGTGGAGGGGCGGATCACCCTGCGGCTTGCGCCGACCCACAGGCATTTGTTGAGCATGAATCCCGATCTGGCCGAGCGCTTGGGCGAGCAGGTCGGCAAGCGCATCGCGGCGGTGCGCAGGGTCGTGATCGAGGTCGGCGAGATCGCCGGAGAAACCCCGGCGCAACGCGATGCCGCCGATCGACGTGCGCGGCATGTCGGGGCTGTCGCGGCTCTCGAGAGCGATCCCTTCGTGCGCGAACTGATCGAACGATTCGATGCCACGCTCGTCGAGGCATCGGTCAAACCCCTTTGAAACCAGTTACCAGGAGAGACGCATCATGATGAAGGGTGGAATCGCAGGGCTGATGAAGCAGGCCCAGCAGATGCAGGAGAACATGAAGAAGATGCAGGACCAGCTCGCTTCGGTCGAGGTCGAAGGGCAGTCCGGCGCCGGCATGGTGAAGGTGCTGATGACCTGCAAGCATGACGTGCGCAGGGTGAGCATCGACGATTCGGTGATGGATGACAAGGAGATGCTCGAGGATCTGCTCGCGGCGGCCGTCAATGATGCCGTCCGGCGCGTGGAAACCACCACCCAGGAGAAGATGGCGGGCTTCACCGCCGGGCTCAATCTTCCGCCCGGAATGAAGTTGCCGTTCTGAGGCCGTCGTGCTGCCTTCGACGCTCGACGAGTTGATCGAGGCGTTGCGCTGTCTGCCGGGTGTCGGCCCCAAGTCGGCCCAGCGCATGGCCTATCATCTGCTGCAGCGCGATCAGCGCGGTGCCGGCCGCTTGGCGACTGCGCTGCAAAAGTCGCTGGCGGTGTTGCGTCATTGCGAACGCTGCAACACGTTCACCGAGTCGCAGATCTGCGAACGCTGCGCCAGCACGCAGCGCGATGCGTCCTTGTTATGCGTGGTCGAGATGCCGGCCGACCTGGCGATGATCGAGCAGACCCAAGCATACAATGGCCTGTACTACGTCCTGATGGGCCGGCTCTCGCCGCTCGACGGCATCGGGCCGCGCGAACTGAAGCTCGACAAGTTGCTCGCCCGGGCGAGCGATGGCGTGGTCCGTGAGGTGATTCTGGCGACCAACTTCACCAATGAAGGCGAGGCGACGGCGCATACCATTTCGGAGCTGCTCACGGCCCGGGGTCTTCATGCGAGCCGTCTGTCACGTGGCGTGCCGGTTGGCGGCGAGCTCGAACACACCGATTCGGGAACGATCGCCCAGGCCCTGGTGGAAAGACGCGCGCTCTAGGTCGTGTTCATGGAGCGGGGCCGCATGTTTGCAGAGAACGGCGCGCCGCAGGCGCAAGTGTTGGCCTTACAAGTGCTTTTTCTGATGCCGGCTTTCCCTTATAATCATGCAGCTTTTCAAATCGGATTTTGGTTTCCTTTCAGGAAGAGGTCATGAGCGTGGATCAAAAGATGGACAGTAGCCGTCGAACACTGCTGTTTGCGACGTCGGCCGTGGGTGGCGTTGCTGCGGTGGCGACCGCAGTACCGTTCGTTGCCAGCTTGTCTCCGTCGGCACGGGCCAGGGCCGCGGGTGCCCCGGTCGAGGCTGACATCAGCAAGCTCGCCCCGGGCGAGTTGATGACAGTCGAATGGCGAGGCAAGCCGGTGTGGGTTCTGAGGCGTACGCCCGAAATGCTCGCCTCCCTCGAAAGAACGGCCGACAAGGTGTCGGATCCCGAGTCCGCGGTGCCGCAGCAGCCTCCGTATGCGACCAACGCGCATCGCTCGATCAATCCGGAATACATGGTCATGGTGGGGATCTGCACCCACCTGGGCTGTTCGCCGAGTTCCAAGGTCGCTGCCGGTGCCGAGGGTGGCATGGGGGCCGACTGGGCTGGCGGCTTTTTCTGCCCCTGTCATGGTTCGACTTTCGATCTGGCGGGCCGGGTGTTCAAGAGCATGCCGGCGCCGACCAATCTCGAAGTTCCTCCTCACAAGTACCTGGCTGACACCATGCTTCTCATTGGTGACGACGGAAAGGCCTGAACGATGACGACAAAATCGCAAGCCCTGGTGAACTGGATCGACGAGCGCTTTCCGCTCACCTCGTCCATCAAGGGGCATCTCACCGAGTACTACGCGCCGAAGAATTTCAACTTCTGGTATTTCTTCGGGTCGCTCGCGCTGCTGGTGCTGGTGATCCAGATCGTGACCGGCATCTTCTTGGTCATGCACTACAAGCCCGATGGCACGCTGAACTCGGCCGGCATCCCGGTCGCGTTCGCGAGCGTCGAGTACATCATGCGCGAAGTGCCGGGTGGGTGGTTGATCCGGTACCTGCATTCCACCGGTGCTTCGGCGTTTTTCGTCGTCGTCTATCTGCACATGTTCCGCGGGCTGTTGTATGGCTCCTACCGCAAGCCGCGCGAGCTGATCTGGATCTTCGGTACCCTGATCTTCCTGGTATTGATGGCCGAAGCCTTCATGGGCTATCTGCTGCCGTGGGGGCAGATGTCGTTCTGGGGCGCGCAGGTCATCATCAACCTGTTCTCGGCGATTCCGCTGATCGGTCCCGATCTCGCACTGATGATTCGCGGCGACTACGTGATCGGGGATGCGACGCTCAACCGCTTCTTCGCGTTCCATGTGATCGCGGTGCCGCTGATCCTGATCGGTCTCGTGGCCGCTCACATCATCGCGCTGCACGAAGTGGGTTCGAACAACCCCGACGGCGTCGAGATCAAGAAGAAAAAGGATGCAAACGGCATTCCGCTCGACGGCATCCCGTTCCATCCGTATTACACGGTCAAGGACATCGTCGGCGTGGTCGGCTTCCTGATCCTGTTTTCGGCGGTCGTGTTCTTCTGGCCCGAAGGCGGCGGCTACTTCCTCGAATACAACAACTTCATTCCCGCCGATCCGCTGACGACGCCGCTGCACATCGCGCCGGTATGGTATTTCACGCCGTTCTACTCGGTGCTGCGTGCGGTCACCTATCCGCTGTTCGGGATCGATGCGAAGTTCTGGGGGGTGGTTGCGATGGGGGCCTCGGTGGTGATCATCGCCTTCCTGCCGTGGCTGGACCGCAGCCCGGCGAAGTCGATTCGCTACAAGGGGCCGATCTTCAAGGCCGCGCTGGTCGTGTTCATCATTTCGTTCTTCATTCTCGGCTACCTCGGGGTGCTGCCCCCGACGCCGATGCGGACGCTGGTCGCACAAATCTGCTCGGTGCTTTATTTCGCCTTCTTTTTGTTGATGCCCTGGTACAGCAAGCTGGACAAGTGCAAACCGGAACCGGATCGGGTGAATTTCAAATGACAATGAACGTATTCAAGACCCTCAAGCGTTTCGCCGCCGTCCTGCTGTTCGTGCCGTCGCTCGCGCTGGCGGCGGGTGCCGCGGTGCATCTCGACCGGGCCCCGGTCAGCACTGATCCGGCGGCGCTGCAACACGGTGCCAAGCTGTTCGTCAATTACTGTATGGGCTGTCATAGCGCCAGTTTCATGCGCTACAACATGATGAACAGCATCGGGCTCACCGATCAGCAGATTCGCGACAACCTGATGTTCACCGGTGAGCGTGTCGGTGATCTGATGAAGATCTCCATGCGCCCGAGCGAATCCAAGGTCTGGTTCGGCAAGGCGCCGCCCGATCTGACCCTGATCGCGCGGCAGCGCGCTTCCGGCGACGGCAGCGGTGCCGACTGGTTGTACACGTATCTGCGCCAGTTCTACCGCGACGACCAGCGTCCGACCGGCTGGAACAATGTGGTCTTCGCAAACGTCGGGATGCCCCACGTGTTGTGGGAGTTGCAGGGCGAGCAGGTCGCGAAGGTGACCGAGAACGCCGATGGGACCAAGAGCTTCGAGTTGAGCCTGGCATCGCCGGGCACGCTTTCGGTGGAAGAGTTCGACAAGGCGGTCGCCGACCTGGTGTCTTATCTGGTCTGGTTGGGTGAACCCGTCGCCGAGAAGCGCAAGACGATCGGTGTTTTCGTGCTGCTGTTCCTGGCCGGCCTATTCGTTCTGAGCTATGCGCTCAAGAAGAATTACTGGAGGGATATCCACTAGGGCGGGCGGGCCGCGGCATGGGCCGCAATGGTGCTCGATTGCCCACTACGCACCACGCGCGGCCCGCGTGGTGCGCTTTGTTTTTCAAATCCGGAGTTGCTTTATCATGATGACCTTATATTCCGGCACGACTGATCCTTTCAGTCATCGTTGCCGGATCGTTCTTTTCGAGAAAGGCATGGATTTCGAGGTGATCGATGTCGATCTCTACAACAAGCCGGAAGATATCGCAGTAATCAACCCATACAACCGGGTGCCGGTGCTGGTCGATCGCGACCTGATCCTGTACGAAGCCAACATCATCAACGAATACATCGACGAGCGTTTCCCCCATCCGCAGTTGATGCCGCCAGACCCGATTCTTCGCGCACGCGCACGCCAGTTGCTGCATACCTTCGAACAGGAGTTGTTCGCGCATATCGACATCCTCGAGGCCAACGACAAGAACGCCGATGCGAGCCGTGCCCATGTCCGCGACCAGTTGGTTCAGTTCGCGCCGATCTTCACCAAGCAACGGTTCATGCTCGGCGACGAGTTCTCGATGCTCGATGTGGCGATCTCGCCGCTGCTGTGGCGTCTGGAACATTACGGAATCGAGTTGCCGAAGGCCGCTGCCGCAATCATGAAGTATGCCGAACGCATCTTCAGCCGGCAGGGTTTCATCGATGCGCTGACGCCGTCCGAAAAGGTGATGCGGCGCTGAACCAGCAGGGTGAGCCGATCGGTTTCACCCTTTGAAGACTGACATTAATGACGACTGTATCGACCAAACCCTATCTTGTCCGCGCGATTCACGAGTGGTGCGTCGACCAGGGCATGACGCCTCATATCGCCGTCGTGATCGACCACCACGTCATCGTGCCGACGGGTTATGCACGCGACGGACAGATCATCCTCAACCTGAGTCCGGATGCCACGAGCCAACTGGTGATCGGAAACGAGGCGATCACCTTCCAGGCGCGCTTTGGCGGCAAGGCGCATGCTTTGCTCGTACCGATTGCCAATGTGATCGCCATCTATGCCGCGCAGAACGGGCAGGGGATGGCGTTCGAACCGGAGTTGGTCGACGACCAGCCCGAGACCGAGACCACGGAACCGATTTTGGAGCATGTGTCCGACGGCGAAGCTTGCGATGGCGACGAGTCGAAACCCAAGGCACAGCCGCGGCGCAACCATCTCAAAATCGTCAAATGACGCAGCGCATGGGCGCCCCAAGCAACCGATCTGGAGAGAACCGCCATGGAGTGGCTGGACGATTACGAACTCGAGCTTGAGCCGATGGACCAGACGCATCATGAGTTCGTCGAAATCTTCAACCGGCTGGCGAGCGCCGACGCCGCCTCCCGGCTCGAACGCCTGGACGAATTCATCGCCCATACCGAGGCGCATTTCGGGCAGGAGAATCGCTGGATGGAAGCCATCGACTTCCCGGGTTGTCACCGCGCCGAGCATGATCGGGTTCTGGCGGTGTTGCGCGAGGTTCGTAGTCGGCTGGCGGCTGGTGACGGATTCTTTCTCGGGCGTCTGATCGAGGAACTGCCCACCTGGTTCGGTCATCATGCTTCGGGAATGGATGCGGCCCTGGCCTTTACCCTGAAGTCGGTGGGTTTCGACTTTGAAACCGAGACGGTCGCGGGTTCGAAAGGCGCTTGCGCCGCCAGCAGCGGTGCCGGCGCCTGTGCCTGCGGACCCACGATGAGCGAAGTCCAAGCGGCCGAGGGGTGAGCGTGCTCATCGTGGTGGAGGCGTGGGGGCCGTGTCCGGTGTGGCGACTTGCCCAAGCCGGGCCAATGATCGAATCGTACGCGTCGCGCCTTCGAGCGGCATAATCCTGCCCGGCCGCAACCGGTTGCGGCCGGGCATCTACGGAGTCTCAAATGTCTCGTGTCACGCTTACCCAGCACCTTATCGAGCAGCAAAGGGCAGGCCGCATCAATCCCGACCTGAGGTTGCTGATCGAGGTCGTCGCGCGTGCGGTCAAGGCCATCAGCGTCAATGTTTCCAAAGGCGCGCTGGCGGGCGTGCTGGGCGAGGCCGGGACGGACAACATCCAGGGCGAGGCGCAGAAGAAGCTCGACGTGATCGCCAACGACATCCTGCTGCAGGCGAACGAGTGGGGCGGGCATCTGGCCGCGATGGCTTCCGAGGAGGTCGAGGAAGTGCACCAGATTCCGTTCGACTATCCCAGGGGCGGCTACCTGTTGCTGTTCGATCCGCTCGACGGATCGTCGAACATCGACGTGAATATTTCGGTCGGTACGATCTTCTCGGTCCTGCACAATACCGCGCAGGCGGGCGATCCGAGCGAGGCTTCGTTCATGCAGCCGGGGACCGAGCAGGCCGCCGCCGGCTACGCCCTGTACGGACCTTCGACCATGTTCGTGCTCACCGTGGGCCATGGCGTCCATGGTTTCACGCTCGATCGCGAGATGGGGAGCTTCGTCTATACCCACCCGTTCATGACCATTCCCCAGGACACCAGCGAATACGCGATCAACAGCTCCAACGCCCGTTACTGGGAGCCGCCGGTACAGCGTTACGTGGCCGATCTGCAAGCTGGCAAGAGCGGCCCGCGCGGCAGGGACTTCAATATGCGCTGGGTCGCATCGATGGTGGCCGACGTGCACCGGATCCTGACCCGCGGCGGCGTGTTCATGTACCCGCTCGACGAGAAATGCCGCGCCGTGGGCGGCAAGCTGCGGCTCATGTACGAGGCGAACCCGATGGCCCTGATCGTCGAGCAGGCGGGGGGCGCGGCGTCGACCGGCCGCGAACGTATCCTCGCAATTCAACCCGAAAAGCTTCATCAGCGGGTGCCGGTGATACTCGGTTCGGCCAACGAGGTCGCCCTTGCCTGCCGCTACCACGGCGACAACTGAAGCGTTTCACTGAAACTGCGGGCGATCATCTTCGCTCGCGGCCGCACGCTGCGGACGACGACGGTCTGTATTCCGCCGCACCGGACGACTGATTCGCGCACGAGTGGAGGCCGTCATGAACACGGTCGCTTTCACGCCGGCAACGGCCGCCCTGCCGACCCTGCCCAGGTCCGGCTTGCGTCGGTCGATCATCGACGCGCACCGCATGCCCGAGCCATGCTGCGTGCCGCCCCTGGTCGCCGCGGCGCAACTCGATGCCGCTACCCAGGCGCGGGTGCAGGCGTTCGCCGCGCGGCTGGTTTCGGGCTTGCGTGGCGCGCGCAGCCGTGCGTCGGGCGTCGATGCGTTGATGAAGGAGTTCTCGCTTTCGAGCCAGGAAGGGGTCGCGTTGATGTGCCTGGCCGAGGCCTTGCTGCGCGTGCCCGACAACGCCACGGCCGATCGCCTGATTCGAGACAAACTCGCCCATGGCGACTGGCGTGCCCACCTGGGCCATAGCCCGTCGCTGTTCGTGAACGCGGCGACCTGGGGGTTGCTCGTGACCGGGAGGCTGGTTGCGACCCGCAGCGAGGCGGGCTTGTCGAGTGCGCTCACCCGGATGCTGGTCCGTGGCGGCGAACCTTTGATCCGCAAGGGCATGGATCTGGCGATGCGCCTGTTGGGCGAGCAGTTCGTGACCGGGCGCGATATCGACGAAGCGCTGGCGCGGGGCCGCGGGCCGGAGAGGCGTGGCTATCGCTATTCCTTCGACATGCTGGGCGAGGCGGCGCTGACCGGCCGCGATGCGCAGCGCTACTACCAGGCGTACGAGCGCGCGATCCACGCGATCGGCACGCACTCGGCAGGGCGCGGGGTCGTCGATGGCAACGGGATCTCGATCAAGTTGTCCGCCCTGCATCCACGCTACGTCTGGTCGCAACCGGATCGTGCGAAGAACGAGCTGCTGCCCAACGTCAAGGCATTGTGCCTGCTTGCCCGTTCGTACGATATCGGTCTGAACATCGATGCCGAAGAGGCCGAACGGCTCGAGCTCTCGCTCGACCTGCTGGAGGCGCTTGCCCTCGACACCGATCTGTCCGGCTGGGCAGGACTCGGCTTCGTCGTTCAGGCCTACCAGAAGCGCGCGCCCTTCGTGATCGACTATCTCATCGACCTCGCCGTCCGCAGCGGCCAACGCATGATGGTGCGCCTGGTGAAGGGCGCCTACTGGGATGCCGAGATCAAGCGCGCCCAGGTCGACGGGCTCGCCGGGTATCCGGTATTCACCCGCAAGGCGTATACCGACGTCTCGTATCTCGCCTGCGCCGCCCGGCTGCTCGCCGCGCGCGACCGGATCTATCCCCAGTTCGCGACTCACAATGCCCATACCGTGGCTGCGGTCATGCACATGGCGGGCGATGCCTACCCGCCCGGCGATTACGAGTTTCAGTGCCTGCACGGCATGGGTGAACCCCTCTACGATCCGATCGTGTCATCGCCGACCTGCGCCCGGAGGGTCCGGATCTATGCGCCCGTGGGCAGTCACGAGACCCTGCTCGCCTATCTGGTGCGGCGCCTGCTGGAGAACGGCGCGAACACCGGCTTCGTGAACCGGATCGTCGACGAGCACGTGCCGATCGAGGCGCTCACGGCCGATCCGGCGGACGAGGCGCGTCGTCTCGCGGGCGTCCCGCATCCGAGAATCCCGCTACCGGCGATGCTGTATGGCGCCGGGCGGCGCAACTCGGTCGGATTCGATCTGTCGTCCGAGCCGGTGCGGGCGGAGATCTTGGCGGCACTGATCACGAGCAGTGGCAGTGTGTTCGAGGCCGGGCCGTTGCTGGCGCCCGGCATGCGGCCCGGCGGTGTGCGGCAGGCGGTGCGCAATCCCGCCGATCATGCGGATGTGGTCGGAACCGTGGTCGAGGCCGAACGCGCGGATGTCGGGCAGGCGCTTGCCGATGCGAGCGCGGTGGCGGCCGCGTGGGCCGGGCGCACGCCGGCCGAGCGCGCGGCATGTCTTGAGCGGGTAGCCGACCTGATGGAGGGCGATGGCGCACGCTTGATCGCGCTCGCCGTGCGCGAAGCGGGCAAGTCATGGGCCAACGCGGTCGCCGAACTGCGCGAGGCGGTCGATTTCTGCCGCTACTACGCCGATGCGGCGCGCCGCTTCGACAACGGCACCCATCAGCCGCTCGGTCCGGTGGCCTGCATCAGCCCATGGAACTTCCCGCTCGCGATCTTCACCGGTCAGGTCGCGGCGGCGCTCGCGGCCGGCAACCCGGTCGTGGCCAAGCCCGCCGAGCAGACGCCGCTGATGGCTGCCGCCGCGGTGCGTCTGTTTCATGCGGCGGGTGTGCCGGTCGCGGCGCTGCAACTCCTGCCCGGTCGCGGCGAATCGATCGGTGCGGCACTCGTCGCCGACCCGCGGGTGTGCGGCGTGCTGTTCACCGGTTCCGGCGACGTGGCCCGCATCATCAATCGCACGTTGTCCGTGCGCGGCTGCATTCCGCTGATCGCCGAGACCGGCGGCCAGAACGCGATGATCGTGGACTCCACCGCCTTGCCAGAGCAAGTCGTTGCCGACGTGATCGCGTCGAGCTTCGATTCGGCCGGGCAGCGCTGTTCGGCGCTACGGGTGCTGTGCCTGCAGGAGGAGATCGCCGGGCCGGTGCTCGAGATGCTGGCCGGCGCGATGCAGGAGCTCAGGGTCGGCAACACGGCGGATGTGCGCAACGACATCGGGCCGGTGATCGACCAGGCGGCGCGCACCGCCCTCGAGGCGCATGTCGCGGCCATGCGGGCGGCGGGCGCACGGGTCACACGTCTGCCGCTTGGTCCGGCTTGCGACACGGGTACCTTCGTCGCGCCCACGGTGGTCGAGATCGCCGATTTCAGCGTGCTCGCCGGCGAGCAGTTCGGCCCAGTGCTGCATGTCCTGCGCTACCCGGCCAGCGATCTCGACAAGCTGGTCGCGGCGATCAATGACAGTGGCTACGGCCTTACGCTCGGCGTGCATTCGCGCATCGACGAGCGCATCGGGCGGATCGCCGCGCAGGCGCGGGTGGGCAACCTGTACGTGAATCGCAACATGATCGGCGCCGTGGTCGGCGTGCAGCCGTTCGGTGGAGAGGGGCGCTCGGGCACCGGCCCGAAGGCGGGCGGCCCGCTGTATCTGCATCGCCTGCTGTGGCGCACGCCCGGCCCCGACCTTGGGCAGCGTGAGCGCATCGGCGATTCGCCGGCGTTCGCCGAACTGGTCGACTGGCTCGAACATGGCGCACGTGCGCTCATTGACGACGACGCCCTGGGATGCCTCCGGGAGCACGTCGATGCCTATCGCGGCCGGCGCCTCGCGGGGCTCGAACTCGGCTTGCCGGGTCCGACCGGGGAGGACAATCGCCTCCGCTTCGTCGCGCGGGGCGTGGTCGCCGGTGTCGCGAGCGAGCTGGCGGCGTTGGCGCATCAGGTGGTCGCCGCGCTTGCGACCGCCAACCGCATCGTGTTCGATGACGACGAGCCTGCCCGTACGCTCGTCGGCACCTTGCCGACCGCGGTCCGTGCGCAGATCGTGCTCGATCGCGAGCGGTGGAGGAGCGGGTGCGACGCCGTGCTCTTCGACGGGCCGCCGCATGAAGCCCGGTTGTGGCAGCGGCGCCTGGCCGAGCGTGACGGGCCGATCCTGCCGCTGGTATGCGCGCGACCCGACTATGACATCAGCCGGCTCGTGCATGAGCGGACGCTCAGCGTCAATACCGCGGCGGCCGGCGGCAATGCCAGCTTGATGGCCATGGGGGCGTAAGCTTTTGTGATCGGGGAGGCGGGCTCGCGCGAGCTTGGGTAGAATCGCGCCATGCCATTGTTTACCAGCCTCCCCAACTGCAGACCCCAGCCCCGATCGTCGTCAGTCTCCACCGTCTGCGCGGCTTCGCGCCGCGGCCGGGACGGGGCGATCGTGCTCGCGTTGGTTGCGACCCTGATGAGCTTCGCCCCCGGTCTCGCCGCGCAGGAGCGCCTGGAAGTCGAACTGCAGGCACCGAGCGAAGTGCGTCCATTGCTGGAGCGTCACCTGCGGATTCTCAATCGCGATGACGTGGTGCTGCCCGAGGCCCGGGGTGACCGCCTGGCCCTGCAGCGCCGCACCCGGCGCGAGATCGTCAACCTGCTCGCAACCGAGGGGTACTTCTCGCCCGATGTGAAGCTCGATCGATCCGAAACCGGCAAGTGGATCCTGACCGTCGTGCCTGGCCAGCGGGCTGCCATATCCGAGGTGACGCTGACGTTCAACGGGCACCTGGGCGGCGCGGGTCCGGCACGGGCGTCGCGCCGGGCCGCGCTCGAAAGCGGGTGGTCGCTCCAGAAAGGCGCGCCATTTCGCCAGGGCGACTGGGACGGGGCCAAGCAACGCCTCCTCGACGGGGTGGCGAGCCGTGATTATGCCGCGGCGCGCATCGCCGAGAGCCGCGCGGACGTCGATCCCGAAACCGCGCAGGTGCGGGTGTTCGTAACCGTCGATTCCGGGCCGCCGTTCGTTCTCGGTCCGCTGGAGGTGGAGGGGCTGGAGCGCCTTCCCGAAGATTTCGTCAAGCGCTACGCATCGGTGCGTGAAGGCGACCGCTTCGACCAGGATCGGCTGCTTGCATTTCAGGGAAGCTTGCAGAACGCGCCTCAACTCGCATCGGTGGTGGTCGATATCGAGCGCAATCCGGCGCTCGCGGCCGCGGTGCCGGTCAAGGTGAAGGTGACCGAGGCCAATTCCCGCCATCTCGCGCTCGGGCTGGGTTATTCGTCCGACACCGGTGCGCGCACCGAGGCCTATTGGCGCGATGTGAACTTCCTGAAGCGGGGCTGGGAGCTGTCGACCGGCCTGCGCCTCGAACAGCGTCGCCAGTCCTTGTTCGGCGATGTCTTTCTGCCGCCGGCGCTCGCCGGGCATCGCGACAGTTTTGGTGCGATGATCGAAACCAGCGACATCGAAAACCTCAAGACCACGACCGGCGCGATCGGGGTCAATCGCAGCAGGACGCGCGGCAACATCGAGACCACGCTCAGCCTGCGCTACCAGCGCGAAGACCTCGAGCCGCTCGGTGGCCAGGAGTCGAGCAGCAATGCCTTGACGGCCAACTGGATCTGGGTCCAGCGCAGGGTCGACGACGTGTTCAACCCGCGCAGGGGCTTGGTGCTGCACGGCGAGATCGGCGGCGGCAGCGACGCATTGTTGTCGGATCAGGATTTTCTGCGCACCTACGGACGCATCGTCCGTTACCAGCCGGTCGGCGCGGAGGATACGCTCATCCTGCGGCTTGAGGCGGGTGCAACCATCGCCGACAGTCGTGACGGGATTCCGCAGGACTTCCTGTTTCGAACCGGGGGTTCGCAGACGGTGCGTGGCTACCGCTTCGAAAGCCTGGGCGTGCAGGACGGCGCTGCGATCGTCGGGGCGCGCTACCTCGCCACCACCAGCGCCGAGTATGTGCGCTGGTTCAAGGACCCGTGGGGTGTGGCGACCTTCGTCGATGCGGGCGACGCCGCCGACGAACCCGGCGACCTCGACCTGCGCGTGGGTTATGGGCTCGGCGCGCGCTGGCGCAGTCCGGCGGGGCCGCTCGCGCTCGACCTCGCCTGGGCGCATCAGGACGAGCGGCTGAGGTTGCATTTTTCGATCGCGATCGCGTTCTGAGCACGCCCGGTTGCGCTTGATCCTTGCCTCGGGTGAGGGGCGTGCGCTCAGGTTTGCGGCCCGGCCGCGCCGATCAGTGCGCGCGCGTGCGCGAGCAAAGCCTTGTCCAGCAGCAGCCTGCGCATGCTGTTGGCCAGGCGGGCGCGCAGCTTTAGGTCGTCTGCCCACGCGTATCCATCGACTTCGGGCAGCGGATGGTGCGTCACATGATGGTCGAAGTAACTGGTGCAGCGGCAAAGATGCAGGGGGGTCTCGACCGAAGTCGTCTTCACCGCGAAAAGGTGCAGATCCTTGCCGCGGTAGTAGGCGTGGCGGCCCAGGTCGGTGAGCCGGTCAGGGGCGAACCCGAGCCCGAATTCTTCGCGCGCCTCTCTGAGCGCACACGTCATCGGGTCTTCGCCGCGATCGATCAGTCCCTTGGGAAGATCCCAATGGTCGCTCCCGGTCGAATGACCGATCAGTAGTTCCAGTCGCTCGTTGATGACCAGCAGGCCACAGGAGAGTCGGGTGGTTGCCATGGCGGTTGATGCGGCGCGTGATCCTCCGGATGCCGCCATGGTACGCGCGACGCGGCCTGCCGGCCAGCGGATGACCGGGCATTCGGTTTTTGAACCGTTCCGGGTGGTTGCCGCGTCGCCCGCGACGAATCGAAAAAATTTGGCTGGTACGCACTTGAATTTGGCCAGGGGCGACCCTATTATTAGCACTCGTCGGCGGTGAGTGCTAATAACCGTCGATCCGAGCCTTGGCTCATAGTCCAAACAAGCCTGCGCGGGCAGGGCCCGCCAATTTTGTGTCGAACCAGAAGGAGTTACTCGATGAATATTCGTCCCTTGCATGATCGTGTGATCGTCAAGCGTCTCGAAGCAGAACGCAAGACCGCCAGTGGCATCGTCATTCCCGATTCGGCCGGTGAAAAGCCGGATCAGGGCGAAGTGATCGCCGTCGGCAATGGCAAGATTCTCGATGATGGCAAAGTCCGTCCGATGGCGGTCAAGAAGGGCGACAAGGTGTTGTTCGGCAAGTACGCCGGCCAGACCGTGAAGGTCGATGGCGACGAGCTTCTCGTCATGCGTGAAGAAGACATCATGGGTGTCGTGGAAGGCTGAGCCTTTCAAACGGTTGTCGACGAATAACGAATTCAAGGAGTAGAAACAATGGCTGCAAAAGAAGTCAAATTTGGTGATTCCGCCCGTGACCGCATGGTTGCCGGCGTCAACGTCCTGGCCAACGCGGTCAAGGTGACCCTGGGCCCCAAGGGTCGCAACGTGGTGCTCGAGCGCTCGTTCGGCGCCCCGACCGTGACCAAGGACGGCGTATCGGTCGCCAAGGAAATCGAACTGAAGGACAAGTTCGAGAACATGGGTGCGCAGATGGTCAAGGAAGTCGCCTCGAAGACCTCCGACATCGCCGGTGACGGCACCACCACGGCTACCGTGCTGGCCCAGTCGATCGTGCGCGAAGGGATGAAGTTCGTGGCCGCCGGCATGAACCCGATGGATCTGAAGCGCGGCATCGACAAGGCCGTCATCACGACCATCGATGAACTCAAGAAGCTGTCGAAGCCGTGTTCGACCAACAAGGAAATCGCCCAGGTCGGTTCGATCTCGGCCAACTCCGACGCCGACATCGGCGAGATCATCGCCCGCGCGATGGACAAGGTTGGTAAGGAAGGCGTCATCACCGTCGAAGACGGCAAGAGCCTCAACAACGAACTCGAAGTCGTCGAAGGCATGCAGTTCGATCGCGGCTACCTGTCGCCTTACTTCATCAACAACCCGGACAAGCAGGTCACCGTCCTCGACAGCCCGTTCGTGCTGCTGTTCGACAAGAAAGTGTCGAACATCCGCGACCTGCTGCCGGTGCTCGAGCAAGTCGCAAAGGCTGGGCGTCCGCTGCTGATCATCGCCGAAGACGTCGAAGGTGAAGCGCTGGCGACCCTGGTGGTGAACAACATCCGTGGCATCCTCAAGACCTGCGCCGTCAAGGCTCCGGGTTTCGGCGATCGCCGCAAGGCCATGCTCGAAGACATCGCGATCCTGACCGGTGGCCAGGTCATCGCCGAAGAAGTCGGCCTGACCCTCGAGAAGGCCACCCTGGAAGACCTCGGCCAGGCCAAGCGCATCGAGATCGGCAAGGAAAACACGATTATCATCGACGGCGCCGGCGATGCGTCGCGCATCGAGGCGCGGGTCAAGCAGATCCGTGTCCAGATCGAAGAAGCCACGTCCGATTACGACCGCGAAAAGCTCCAGGAGCGTGTCGCCAAGCTCGCCGGCGGTGTCGCGGTGATCAAGGTCGGTGCGGCGACCGAAGTCGAAATGAAGGAAAAGAAGGCGCGCGTCGAAGATGCGCTGCATGCGACCCGCGCTGCGGTCGAAGAAGGTATCGTCCCGGGCGGCGGTGTTGCGCTGATCCGTGCCCGTGCCGCCATCGGTTCGCTCAAGGGCGACAACCACGACCAGGACGCAGGCATCAAGATCGTGCTGCGCGCGATCGAGCAGCCGCTGCGCGAAATCGTCGCCAACGCGGGCGACGAGCCGTCGGTGGTGGTGAACCGCATCGTCGAAGGTTCGGGCAACTTCGGCTACAACGCCGCGACCGGTGAGTACGGCGACATGGTCGAGATGGGCGTGCTCGATCCGACCAAGGTGACGCGCACCGCGCTGCAAAATGCAGCCTCGGTTGCCGGTCTGATGCTGACGACCGACTGCATGGTTGCCGAGCTGCCGGAAGACAAGCCGGCCGCTGGCATGCCGGGCATGGGCGGTATGGGTGGTATGGGCGGTATGGACATGGGAATGTAATTCCCGCTCCTCCCCGGTTTACCGGGGGCGCATGCTTCACCAGGAAACCCCGCGAAAGCGGGGTTTCCTGTTTTTGCGGTCGTGCGAATCGAGCACGCGATGCACTGCCGTGGTCCCGATGGGCGCGCGCCCTGGCAAGCAGATCCGTCAGGCCTGACACTTGATGTGCGCGAGGGAGTAATATGGCGAAAAACGGCGGGGAGCATCCATGGCCTGAGGCTGGAATGCTCCCCGGGACGCGTCTTTGTGGAGCCGCGTACCCCAGTGACCGGCAAAAAGAAGAACAGCGGGTGTAATGTAAGCCCGCTCGCTTACAAATAACTTACATCCTGATTTCATGCGGATTCTCCTAGCTGAAGATGATAAGGTCATTGCCGACGGCCTGTGTCGGGCCCTCAGGCGTGGCGGGTTTGCGGTGGATCATGTCGCGTCGGGCGCCGATGCCGATGCGGCGCTTTCTTCCCAACCGTATGATTTGCTGATTCTTGACCTCGGTTTGCCCAAGCTCCCCGGGATCGACGTGCTCAAGCGCTTGCGCTGTCGGAAGTCGGCACTGCCGGTGTTGATTCTCACCGCGCAGGACGGCGTCGACGAGCGCGTGCGCGGTCTCGACGCGGGTGCCGACGACTACCTCACCAAACCGTTCGCATTGCCGGAGCTCGAAGCGCGGGTGCGCGCGCTCACGCGGCGCGGGACGGGGCAGGCGAGCTGTATCGAGGTGGGCGCGCTCAGCTACGATCAGGCCGACCGGGTGGTGAAGATCAACGGACAGGTGATCGAACTGTCCGCCCGCGAAGTCGGCCTCCTCGAGGTGTTCGCGCTGCGTGTCGGGCGTCTGGTCAGCAAGGACCAACTCGTCGATCACCTGTGTGGCTGGGGTGACGAGGTCTCGAGCAATGCGATCGAGGTGTATGTGCATCGCCTGCGCAAGAAACTCGAGGCCAGCGGGGTCCGAATCGTCACGGTCAGAGGCTTGGGCTACTGCCTGGAACATCCGGATGCGGCGCAGGCGGCGAAAGGCTGAGCGGGGAAGCGCGGTACGCGGAGGTCCGTCACAGCCTAACTCGCTGTTCGGTGAGATTCTCGACTGGATGCTTGCGCCACTGCTCTTCCTGTGGCCGATCTCGATCATCGTCACCCATAGCGTTGCCGACAACATCGCCAACCAGCCTTACGACCTCGCGCTGGCCGACAGTGTTCGCGCGCTCGCGCGCCTGGTCTCGGTCGAGTCCGGCCAGGTTCGGGTCGATTTCCCGGCGCCGCCGCGCGCGCTGTTTCGCTCCGACCAGGATGACACTGTTTACTATCAGGTGGCGGATGCCGACGGCACCGTCGTTACCGGCGACGAGCAGATCGGCCGGGTTGTGCCGCCGGTGGATGTGTTTCCGGAGCAGATCCTCTTTCGCGACGACTTCATCCAGGGGGAGCAGGTCCGGGTGGCCTACCAGTTTCTGCGCGACCCCGCCGAGCGGAACGGCGAGCCGGTGCTGGTTCAGGTTGCCGAAACCCGCAACAAGCGCAGCGATCTCGCGTCGCGCGTCGTGACCGGCGTGTTGCTGCCACAGTTCGCGATCATTCCGCTGGCTGTCATCCTGGTATGGGTAGGGCTCACCCGCGGCATCATGCCCCTCAACAAACTGCAGAGCCGGATCCGCCGTCGGCGGCCGACCGATCTGTCTCCGATCGAGCCTGCAAGTGTGCCGGAGGAGGTGCGGCCGCTGATCGTGTCGTTCAACGACATGATGGCGCGCCTGGAGGAGAATCTGCAGGCGCAACAACGTTTCATCGCCGATGCCGCGCACCAGATGCGTACCCCGCTCACCGGCCTCAAGATGCAGACCGAGCTTGCCTTGCAGGAGGTCGATCCGGAACTGCTGCGCCAGTCGCTGCAGCACATCGCGGACAGCACGGACCGCGCCGGCCACCTCATCAACCAATTGCTCTCGCTTGCGCGGGCCGAAGCAAGCTCCGAGAAGGTTTACGCGGTCGAGCAGGTCGACCTCGAGGCGATCGTGCGCGAAGTGGCACAGGAGCTCTTTCCGCGCGCACTCATCAAGGACATCGATTTCGGCGTCGAATATAGCGGACACTTGCTGATCGTGGTCGGCAATGCGGTGCTCTTGCGCGAGTTGGTCAAGAACTTGATCGACAACGCGATCAAATACACCCCGCGTGGCGGCAGTGTCACTGCGCGCACCCGGGTTGCAGGTGCGATCATTCTCGAGGTCGAAGATACCGGTGTCGGCGTGCCGGAGGCCGATCGCGAGCGGGTGTTCGAGCGTTTCTATCGCGTTCTGGGCAGTGGCGAAGACGGCTCGGGCCTGGGGCTGCCGATCGTGCGCGAGATCGCCGATCTCCATCGTGCCACCGTCAGCCTCAATCCCAACCCGGCCGGGCAGGGCACGATCGCTCAGGTACTGTTCCCACGCGGCCACCCCACGGCGCCGACACATGTGGCGCTGCCCTTGAGTTGAGGCAGATGGTGGGCAGGGCGAGGCAGAAAGCATCGCGAAACATTTGACGTGGCGATTCGATAAGCTATAATGCGCGTCTTCTTGGCCAGTTAGCTCAGTTGGTAGAGCAGCGGATTGAAAATCCGCGTGTCCGTGGTTCGATTCCGCGACTGGCCACCAAAAAATTCACACAAAAGAGCCCACCCACCAGGTGGGCTCTTTTGCTTGCGTTGAGGTGTTTGGGTGTTTGCGACCGGATCTGTTACTTAGCTGCAGGGGATTGTCTTCTCGGCCTGTCATGCTACGCGCGGAACGTCTGCGCTTTGCCGGTTGTGTGTTTCGTGGGCTTCGATGCCTTGTCAGATGGTGGTGATGGATGTGATTTCAAGCGTGGCCGGTTCGCGGTCTCTAGCCGGCGGCGCCGGCCGCCTTGGCGCGCGCGGCGGTCGCGTCGCGCTGCACGTCGGTTTCGGGGGAAATGGCCAGCCAGTCGCCTATGTGACGACGGATCAGGCCGGTCAGGGTTTCGATCCAGTCATGGCGTTCGTTCAGGCACGGAATGTAGCGAAAGGACTCGCCGCCTGCGGCCATGAAGGCGTCCCTGCATTCCATCGCGATCTCTTCGAGGGTTTCCAGGCAGTCGGAAACGAAGCCCGGACAGATCACGTCGACGCTCTTGAGACCCTGGCCGGCGAGGGCCTGGAGCGTGGGTTCGGTGTAGGGCTTGAGCCATTCGGCCTTGCCGAAACGCGACTGGAAGGTGAGCTGCCAGCGCTCGGCCGGCAGTTCGAGCGCTTCGGCCAATAGGCGCGCGGTTTTGCGGCATTCGCAATGATAGGGGTCGCCCAGGTCGAGTTGCCGGCGTGGCACGCCATGAAAACTCATGATCAGCTTGTCAGCCGCGCCGTTGCGGGCCCAGTGGTCGCGCACGTTTTGCGCCATGGCCGCGATATAGCCGGGGTCGTCATGGAAGTTGCGGACATAGCGCAGCTCTGGGAGGTTGCGCCAATGAACGAGGCAGTTGGCCACCGCGTCGACGACGCTGGCGGTGGTGCTGGCCGCATACTGCGGGTATAGCGGCACTACCAGAATGCGGGTGCAGCCCCGGTGCCGCAGGCGATCGAGCACGTCGGCCACCGAGGGGGCACCGTAGCGCATCGCCCAGTCGATTTCCAGATCACCGCCGGTGCCGGCGTGATGCAGGTAGCCCTTCACCAGCTTGGCCTGGCGCTCGGTATGGACCTTGAGGGGCGAGCCTTCGTCCATCCATATGCCTGCATATTTTTCGGCGGATTTGCGCGGGCGGGTGTTGAGGATGATGCCGTTCAGGATAGGCCACCAGATCAGCCGGGGAATCTCGACCACGCGCGGATCGGAGAGGAACTGCTTCAGGTAGGGGCGCAGCGCCGCGGCGGTCGGGGCGGTCGGCGTACCCAGGTTGACCAGCAGCACGCCGGTGCGTCCGGGGCCGCCGTGGGTGTGCTTGGGCTCGGTCCAGAAGCGGGCCATGAGAGTCCTTGAGTGGTGGGGATGAGTAGGGAAACCGAAAGCGGTGACCGCAGGCGGCTTCAGTTCTTGTTTGCCAAAGCGTTGCTGAGCAGACGGGCGGTGATGTCGACGAGTGGAATCACCTGGTCGTAGGCCATGCGGGTCGGCCCGATCACGCCTACCGACCCCACGATGCGCCCCTCCAGCTCATAGCTGGCGGTGACCACGCTGCAGCCGTCGAGTTCAGCGAGGCCGGACTCGCCGCCGATGAAGATCCGCACGCCTTCGGCTCTGTTCGAGAGGTCCAGCAGTTGCACCAGCGCGGTCTTCTTTTCGAACAGCTTGAACAGCTCGCGCAGGCGCGACATGTTCGACGAGAGGTCCTCGACGCCCAGCAGGTTGATTTCGCCCGACATCACGTAGCGGGTCTCACTTTCATCCAGAGCTTCGTTGCCGGCCTCGACCGCGGCGCTCATGAGTTCGGTCATGTCGCTGCGCAACTGCTTGAGCTCGTTGTGCAGGCGGGCGCGCATTTCACCGAACGCGAGGCCGCCCAGATTCTCGGTCAGATAGTTGGCGGCTTCGGTCAGCTCGGAAGGCGAATACGAACGCCGGGTGTGGAGAATGCGGTTCTGCACGTCACCGGCGGTGGTCACGATGATCAGCAGGATGCGGGATTCGGATAGGCTGATGAACTCGATCTGGCGAATCCGGGTGGCCTGGTTGCGCGGCGTGACCACCACGCCGGCAAAATGGGTGAGGTCGGACAACAGATGCGACGCCGCGCTGATCAGCCGCTGTGGCTGGTCGGCCTGCAGCTGACCCTGCAGCACGCGCACGCGCGCCTGTTCGAGCGGCTGCACGGTCAGCAGCGAGTCGACGAAGAAGCGGTAGCCCTGAGCGGTTGGAATACGGCCGGCCGACGTATGCGGACTCGCGATGAAACCCATCTCTTCGAGATCGCTCATGACATTGCGCACCGTCGCGGGCGAGAGCTCGAGCCCCGAGTGGCGCGACAATGCGCGCGACCCTACGGGCTGGCCCTCGACGATGTAGCGTTCGATCAAGGTCTTGAGCAGGATCTGCGATCGGGTGTCTAGCTGTTTCATGGCGCCTGTATTCGTTTGCGCTGATTTTAGGGAAGTATTGTCTCCCATGCCAAGCAACGGTGCGAATATGGTTTAATCCGCGCATGGCGAAGCGCTTCGAAACCATCGCACTCATAGGCAAGTACCAAAGCCCGGATGTGGCCGAGGCGGTGTTGCACATTGCCGAATTCCTGCGCGACCGCGGCCATGCGGTATTGATCGAACAGGGTACGGCCAGCTCGATCGGGGTGGCGGGGGGATTTCCGGTCGCCAGCTACGATGCGATCGGGGCCACGGCCGACTTGGCGCTGGTGTTGGGCGGGGATGGCACGATGCTGAACACCGCGCGTCGGCTTGCCGAACACGCAGTGCCGCTGGTCGGGGTGAATCAGGGGCGGGTGGGCTTCCTGACCGACATCAGCCGCGACGATGCGATCGCGCGCCTGTCCGAGATGTTCGAAGGCAAGTATTCGGAAGAGAGCCGCTTCATGCTGAGCGCGGAGGTCCTGCGCGGTGGCGAGCGCGTCTATCAGACGCTGGCGCTCAACGACGTGGTCGTGAACAAGGGGGAACTCGGGCGGATGATAGAGTTCGACGTTTCGATCGACGACGACTTCGTCTATACCCAGCGCTCGGATGGCATGATCGTGACCACGCCCACCGGTTCGACCGCCTATGCGCTGTCGGCCAACGGGCCGATCCTGCACCCATCGATCGGTGCGATCGCGCTGGTGCCGCTTTGTCCGCATGCGCTGACCGCGCGTCCGGTCACTTTGCCCGATACCTGCCGGATCGACATAAACCTGCTGTCACCCCATGACGCACGGGTGCATTTCGACGGTCAGGCGCGCTTCGACGCGCGCGCTGGCGATTGCGTGCGGATCACCCGCTCGCCTTATGCGATCAGGTTGCTTCATCCCGAAAACTACAGCTATTTTGCGATGCTGCGCGAAAAGCTCCACTGGAGCGCCGTGCCCCGGTTGCCCTGATCGCGTGCGCTCGAACACTCTCCATCGCCTGCCATGCTGCGCCGTCTGAGCATTCGTGATTTCGTGATTGTCGACCGGCTCGAACTCGAGTTCAGGTCGGGCTTCGGCGTGTTGACCGGTGAGACCGGCGCGGGCAAATCGATCCTCCTCGACGCGCTCGGTCTGGCGGTGGGCGGGCGTACCGATGCGGGTGTCGTACGCAGTGGCCGCGACCGGAGCGATGTGAGTGCCGAGTTCGCGCTACCACCCTCGGAGGCGCTTGCGGCCTGGTGTGCCGAGCAGGCGATTCCGCTCGACGACGATGTCTTGCTGTTGCGTCGCGTGATCGAGGCGGGCGGACGTTCGCGGGCATGGGTGAACGGCGTGCCGGCGACGCTCGCCCAGTTGCGCGAAGTCGGCGACTGGTTGGTCGATATCCATGGGCAGCATGCCCATCATGCGCTGCTGCGCGCCGATGCCCAGCGCATTTTGCTGGATGCCCATGCCGGGGCGAGCGGACTCGCGGCCGAGGTCGCGGATCTTTACCGGGCTTGGCAGCGGCTGGCCGAACTGCGGCGCCTGGCTGAGCAGGACGCGAGCAGCTCGGAGCGGCAGCGCGATCTGCTTGCCTGGCAGATCAAGGAAGTCGAAGCGCTCGCGTTCGACCCGAACGACTGGGAGCAGCTCAACCTCGAACAAGCGCGTCTTGCGCATGCCGCCGGCCTGATCGAGGGGGCCGACGCAACCGTCGCGCAACTCGGTGATGGCGATGCGGCGCTTTGTGGCTTGCTCACGCGTGCAAGCAGCCGCATCGAGGCCATGGCGGATATCGACGCGGGTCTTGCCGAAGTGCGCGAACTGCTTGCCGGAGCAGCGATTCAGGCGGATGAGGCTCTGCATGCGCTGCGCCGTTATCGTGACCGGCTCGACCTCGATCCGGCCCGGCTTGACGAAATCGATCGACGCATCGGCCAGGTCACCGACCTTGCGCGCAAGTATCGCGTTCCGCCCGAAGACCTGCCGCGCTTGCTGGACGACTGGCGGCACGAACTCGCCACGCTGATCGAGCGTGCCGATCCGGCCCACCTGGCCGCCCAGGAAGCGAAGGCACGGGAGGTCTACGAGGCCGCCGCTGCGCGGCTGAGCGCGTTGCGGCAGCCCGCGGCCCATCGCCTTTCAGCCGAAGTCACGGATGCGATGCAGACACTTGCGATGGCCGGGGGGGCGTTCGAAGTGGTGCTTGAAGCGCTGCAGTACGGCAATGGCCATGGGCTCGAGGCGGTCGAGTTTCGGGTTGCGGCCAATCCCAGTCAGCCTTTGCGTCCGCTCGCCAAGGTAGTGTCCGGTGGCGAGTTGTCGCGTATCGGCCTTGCGATCCAGGTCATGACCAGCCGCGACTCGGCCACGCCGACGCTGATCTTCGACGAGGTCGACGTCGGTATTGGCGGCAGCGTGGCCGAGATCGTGGGCAAGTTGCTCGCGCGGCTCGGTCGTGACCGCCAGGTTTTGTGCGTGACCCATCTGGCCCAAGTCGCGGCCTGCGCCGACTGGCAGTGGAACATTGCCAAGGCCGCCCGGGGCGAAGAGGTGGTGAGTGCGGTGACGCGGCTGGATGACGAGGGGCGCATCGACGAAATCGCGCGCATGCTGGGCGGGATGCGAATCACCCCGACGACGCGCCGGCATGCCGCCGAAATGCTGGGATTAACACACCACGATCCGCAGACCTCGACCGAACCCTGAAAGCCGGCGTCGGCGCGGATGGCCGCGGCCGGGCGTCATTCGCGGTTCGAACAGTCCTTGCGCAGGCAGTCGGCATAAAGGTAAAGCGCGTGTTCGCGCACCTCGAAGCCGCGCTCCTTGGCTATCGCCAGCTGACGCTTTTCGATCTCCGCGTCGAAGAACTCTTCGACCTTCCCGCACTGCATGCAAACCAGGTGATCATGGTGCCCGCCCTCGTTGAGCTCGAACACCGCCTTGCCCGCTTCGAAGTAATGCCTTTCGAGCAGGCCGGCCTGCTCGAACTGGGTGAGCACCCGATAGACGGTCGCAAGGCCGATGTCCATGTCTTCGGCCAGCAACTGCCTATAGACGTCCTCCGCCGTCAGATGGCGCGTGCCGGAAGTCTGGAAAAGATCCAGGATCTTCAGGCGCGGGTATGTGGCCTTGAGGCCCATACTCTTCAAGTTCTTGCTGTTGTCTGGCATGTGGGGATCCCATTTCGGTGGCCGAACACGCATCTCAAGCGGGTTTTGCGTCCGCTATGATATTCTTTTTGCCCCGGCCTGAGAACGCTTCGCCTCGGGCGCCACCGCCTCATTGAACCGAAACCATGTGCCTCAAAACCTTTCTCGCGCTGTGCGCCACGCTCGGCCTGACCGCAGGCTGCTCGATGAACTCGGCGATCGAACTGCTGGATCCGTATCGGATCGATGTCCGGCAGGGTAACTACGTCAGTCAGGAAATGATCGCGCAACTCAAGAAAGGCATGACGCGCGACCAGGTGCGCTATGTGCTCGGAACCCCCTTGCTGGTCGACACCTTCCGTACCGACCGCTGGGATTACGTCTATCTGCTGGTGCCGGGCAAGGGCGAGCCGCACAAGCGCGCGATCAGCGTGTACTTCGAGAACGACCTCCTTGCGCGGATCGAGGGGGACGTGGCGCCGGCCGGGACCGGCGGAGAGCCTGTCGTGACGGCGCCGGCGCCGAACCGGGTGATCGAGGTGCCGCGCCCGGAAGCCAAATGAGCATCGTATCCGGGATCGGCGCCAAGCGCCGTGGCGGTCGTACATCCAGATTCGAGACACAGAGATGAAACAAGTCAATGTAGCGGTGGCCGGCGCTTCTGGGCGCATGGGAAGAATGCTGATCGAAGCGGCGCTGGGGGATGACGGCGTCGCGCTCGCGGCCGCCTTCGATCGACCCGGTGAAGCGTTTATCGGGCGCGATGCCGGCGAATCGATCGGCGCTGAATCGGGCATCCTCATCGGCGTCGATGCTCGCGCTGCGATTGCCTCGGCCGACTGCGTGATCGATTTCACCCGGCCTGAAGGCACGCTTGCGCACCTGGCGCTGGCGCGTGAGCTGGGATGTGGCATGGTGATCGGCACCACGGGCTTCTCGGCCGAGCACAAGGCCGAGATCGCGGCCGCCGCCGCGCACATCCCGATCGTGTTCGCACCCAATATGGCCGTCGGGGTGAACGCGGTGTTCCGGCTTCTCGAGGTCGCGGCCGGAATCCTTTCCGAAGGCTACGACGTGGAGATCATCGAGGCGCACCATCGCTTCAAGGTCGATGCACCCTCGGGCACCGCCTTGCGCATGGGTGAAGTCGTCGCGAATGCCTTGGGCCGCACGCTCGAGGATTGCGCAATCTACGGACGCGAGGGCGTCACCGGCGAGCGCGACGCGCGGACCATCGGTTTTTCGACCATCCGGGGTGGCGACGTGGTCGGCGATCACACCGTGTTGTTTGCCGGACTGGGCGAGCGAATCGAGATCACCCACAAATCGGGCAGCCGCATGCCTTACGCCACCGGTGCGATGCGCGCCGCGCGCTTCCTGCAGGGGCGTTCGAGCGGACTCTTCGACATGCAGGACGTGCTCGGGCTGCGCTGATGCCATGAGCGATCGGCACGACGCTCACGCCGATCGGGCGCAGATCCGAGCGCCTGTGTCCGACGTTGCAGACGAGCTTGCGCGCTGTCGCGCCGAGCTTGCCGAGACGCGCGAGCGACTGAGCCTCGGCATGCGCAATACCGGAACGGGGTTCTGGGAGTGGGATCTCGTCGATCGCCGCATTCGCTCCGATCGGCTTTCACTCGAGATCATGGCGCGTGCGCCCGACCAGGCGGACATGGCGATCGATGCGTTCATGCTCGAAGTCCATCCGGACGATCGGGCGCGCGTCGACATGTTGCTGAAGACTCATCTGCGTGGCGATCTGCCGGCATTCGAAGCCGAGTTCCGGCTGTTCGCGCCGGATGGCGCTCCGCGCTGGGTGCAGGCCCGCGGGCGCGCCGATCAACGGCAACCGGATGGCCGCTGGGCTCGTGTGTCCGGAACCTTCCGCGACATTTCGGTGCAGAAGCGGATCGAGGCGGAGCTCATCGAGGCCCGCGACCGGGCCGAGGCCGCCAGCCGCATCAAGGGCGATTTTCTCGCCAACATGAGCCACGAGATCCGCACACCGATGAACGGCATCATCGGCATGACGGAACTGGTGCTCGACACCCAGCTCGAACCCGAACAGCGCAATTACCTCAAGACCGTTCGCTCCTCGGCGGAAGCGCTGCTGACCATCATCAACGACATCCTCGATTTCTCGAAGATCGAGGCGGGGATGCTCACGATCGAGGCGATCGATTTTTCGTTGCCCGACCTGGTGTCGGATACCCTGAAGTCGGTCGCGCTGCGTGCCCATCAGAAAGGCCTCGAGATCTTCAGCGTGTTGGCGGCGGATGTGCCGAGCCAGGTGCGGGGCGACCCTGGGCGCTTGCGCCAGGTGCTGGTGAACCTGCTCGGCAATGCGACCAAGTTCACCGAACAGGGCGAAGTCGAGCTCCAAGTGCGACTGCGGCAGCGCGAGCGGGCAGAGGCATGGGTCGAGTTCGCGGTGCGTGATACGGGCATCGGCATCCCCGCCGACCGGTTGGAGGCGATTTTCGGCGCCTTCACCCAGGCCGATGCCAGCACCACGCGGAAGTACGGCGGCACCGGCCTCGGATTGGCGATCAGCCGGCAACTGGTCGGCCTGATGGGCGGAGCGTTGCGCGTGGACAGCGAACCCGGGCGGGGCAGCGTGTTCTCGTTCGAGGTCGGGTTCGGGGTGGTCGCGGAACCGGAGCCGCTCGATTGCGCGCGCCTGCGCAGCCGCAGGGTGTTGGTGGCGGTCGTGAACAAGGCGTTCGGACATTCCCTGTGCCGGCAACTGGAAACCTGCGGGCTGCGTGGCAGCATGGCCGCCTCGGGCGAGATGCTGCTCGCGCTGCTGGCCGAGGAGAAAGGGGCGCGCGACCCCTATGATTTTCTCCTGCTCGACAGCCAGATGGGCGAACCGGGCGGGTTGGCGCTGGCCAGGACGTTCGCGGAGCAGACGCCGTGGCTCGATCGGATCGTGATGTTGCTGCCGAGCCACCTGCAGAAGGACGACGTCGCCCGCTGCAAGGATCTCGGTCTCTTGTCGCGGATCGCCAAGCCCTTTTCCTTGCCCGAATTGCTGCAGGCCTTGGACCTGGCCTGCAGCGGTGGCGCACTGGAAGACACCGAACCGGATTTCGAGCTGGATGCCATCGCCACCATGACGCAGATGTCCGGGATGGCGATCGGCGCGCCGGATGGTCTGAAGATCCTGCTGGCAGAAGACAATCTCGTGAATCAGACGGTTGCGACCCGCATGTTGCAGAAGGCGGGGCATCAGGTGGTGGTCGTGAATAATGGCCGGGAGGCCGTCGATCAGTTCGACGAGAACAGCTTCGATCTGATCCTGCTCGACATGCAGATGCCGGTGATGGGCGGGCTCGACGCCGCGCGCGCGATCAGGGCGCGCGAGGCACGGCGTAGCTGGGCGATGAGCGCGGACGTGTGGATGCCGATCCCGATCGTCGCGATGACCGCGCACGCGGGGGCGGACGACCGCAACCGTTGCCTCGAGGCCGGCATGGACGACTTCGTCACCAAGCCGGTCCGTCCGGCGGAGTTGCTGGCCGCGATTTCACGGGTCAGTGCGCGCAAGGTCGACGCCGACAGCGGGGCCGGCGATCTTACGGTGCTCGACCCGGCCGAGCAGGGCGCCGATATCGATCTGCAGCAGACGTTGGAGCTCCTGGACGGCGACGAGGAGTCGGTGCAGCAGCTCATCAGGATTTTCCTGCGCGATATCGGGGCGTCGCTCAACGCGCTGAAGGGCGCGCGCGAACGGGCCGACTATCCGCGCCTGGCCGATATGGCACATTCGATCAAAGGCAGCGTGGGCGTGTTCTTCGCACAGAATGCGTTGTCGTCTGCGGCCTTGGTCGAACAGTTGGCGCGAAGCGAAAACCCCGAAGTGCTGCGTGCTCCGCTCACCACTTTCTTCGCCGATCTCGATGCGCTGACCCGGGTACTCAGGAAGTCGCTGCGCTAGTTCGGGCGCCCCCGGTTTGCGCGACGCACCACGGCGCTGCTATAATCTGCGAAATTCATTAGCGGGATTGGCCGATCGGCCCGTCCCGTTTTTTCACGTATGGGGGGCGATCAGCCTGTCCTCATGCGCTACGGCTCAACTCAGGAGTTTGTCGTGACTGCATTCCCGTCTGCTCTTCTGGCGCTCGCTGACGGAACGGTTTTCTGTGGCAAGGGGATCGGTGCGGCGGGCAGCACGGTTGGCGAGGTGGTTTTCAATACGTCGATGTCGGGCTATCAGGAAATCCTGACCGATCCCAGCTACTGCCGTCAGATCGTCACCCTTACCTATCCCCATATCGGCAATACCGGCGTCAATCCCGAGGACGTCGAGGCGGGCCGGGTACATGCCGCCGGTCTCGTGATTCGCGACCTGCCTTTGCGGGCCTCGAATTTCCGCATGGATCGCACCCTCGACGCCTATCTGCGCGACGAGAACGTCGTCGCGATCGCCGGCATCGACACGCGCAAGCTCACCCGCATCCTGCGCGAGAAAGGGGCTCAGGCCGGTTGCATCGTCACCGCTGCGGCCGGCGAGGCGCTTGACGCCGAGGCGGCCATCGCCCAGGCGCGCGCGTTTCCCGGGCTTGCAGGCATGGATCTGGCGAAGGTGGTGTCGGCCTCCGCAGCCAGCGCCTGGGTCGAGGGCGAATGGATGCTCGGCACGGGTTATGTCGAACCGGTGCAGTCACGGTTTCACGTGGTCGCGTACGACTTCGGCGTCAAGCGCAACATCCTGCGCATGCTCGCCACGCGCGGCTGCAAGTTGACCGTGGTGCCGGCGCAGACGTCCGCTGCCGAGGTGCTGGCGATGGCACCGGACGGCGTCTTCCTGTCCAACGGGCCGGGCGACCCGGAGCCCTGCGACTATGCGATCAGCGCGATTCGCGGCTTCCTCGAGCAGGGCATTCCGACCTTCGGGATCTGTCTCGGGCACCAGTTGCTGGCGCTCGCATCTGGTGCGCGGACGGTCAAGATGAAGTTCGGGCATCACGGTGCGAACCATCCGGTAAAGGACCTCGACACCGGCCAGGTGCTCATCACCAGCCAGAACCACGGTTTTGCGGTCGATGCCGATTCGCTGCCGTCGAACCTGCGCCCGACGCATGTATCGCTGTTCGATGGCAGCCTGCAGGGTCTCGCGCGCACCGACGTGCCCGCGTTCTGCTTCCAGGGCCATCCGGAGGCGAGTCCCGGGCCGCATGACGTGTCATACCTGTTCGACCGTTTCATCACGATGCTCGAAGCGCGTCGTTGAATCACCCAGCGGCCGCCTGCCACGGCGGCCGCGCTCAAATGATAGGCCGAGGTTAGGCGATGCCTAAACGCACAGACATTCAAACGATTCTCATCATTGGCGCCGGCCCGATCATCATTGGCCAGGCCTGCGAATTCGACTATTCCGGCGCACAGGCCTGCAAGGCGCTGCGCGAAGAGGGTTTCAAGGTCGTGCTGGTGAACTCCAATCCGGCGACGATCATGACCGACCCGGGTACGGCCGATGTGACCTACATCGAGCCGATCACCTGGCAGGTGGTGGAGCGCATCATCGAGAAAGAGCGCCCCGATGCGCTGCTGCCGACCATGGGCGGCCAGACCGCACTGAATTGCGCGCTCGATCTTGCCCGCCATGGCGTGCTCGAGAAGTACGGGGTCGAGCTGATCGGCGCATCTCGCGATGCGATCGACAAGGCCGAGGACCGGCTCAAGTTCAAGGACGCAATGACCGGGATCGGGCTCGGCTCGGCGCGGTCGGGCATTGCCCACAGCATGGAAGAGGCCTTGCAGGTGCAGGGCGGGATCGGTTTTCCGGTGATCATCCGCCCCAGTTTCACACTTGGCGGCACTGGCGGCGGTATCGCCTACAACATGGAAGAGTTCCACGAGATCTGCAAGCGCGGACTCGAGGCCAGCCCGACCAATGAGTTGCTGATCGAGGAGTCGCTGATCGGCTGGAAAGAGTACGAGATGGAGGTCGTGCGCGATCGCGCCGACAACTGCATCATCGTGTGCTCGATCGAAAACCTCGATCCCATGGGGGTGCACACCGGCGATTCGATCACGGTGGCGCCGGCGCAGACTCTGACCGACAAGGAATACCAGTTGCTGCGCAACGCCTCCATCGAGGTATTGCGCGAGATCGGTGTCGACACCGGCGGTTCCAACGTGCAGTTCGCGATCAACCCGGACGATGGGCGCATGATCGTGATCGAGATGAATCCGCGTGTCAGCCGCTCGTCGGCGCTTGCTTCGAAGGCGACCGGCTTCCCCATCGCCAAGATCGCGGCCAAGCTCGCGGTCGGCTATACCCTCGACGAGTTGAAGAACGACATCACCGGCGGTGCTACTCCGGCGTCGTTCGAGCCGTCGATCGACTATGTCGTCACCAAGATTCCGCGCTTTGCGTTCGAAAAGTTCCCGCAAGCCAACGACCGCCTGACCACCCAGATGAAGTCGGTCGGCGAGGTCATGGCGATGGGGCGTACCTTCCAGGAGTCGTTCCAGAAGGCGCTGCGCGGCCTTGAAGTGGGCGCCTACGGCCTCGACGAAGTCGAGACCGATCAGGAAGACCTCGAGCACGAACTCGCCAGCCCGGGCGCGCAGCGCATCTGGTATGTGGGCCAGGCCTTCCGCGAGGGCTACACGCTCGAGCAGGTGTTCAATTTCACCAAGATCGATCCGTGGTTCCTGGCTCAGATCGAAGATATCGTGCTGACCGAGAAGGCCCTCGGCGGCCGCTCGCTGAAGGCCATCAAGACGCCGGAACTGCGCGAGCTCAAGCGCAAGGGTTTCTCTGATCGTCGTCTCGCCAAACTGCTTGGCAGCGACGAGACCGCGGTGCGCCTGCATCGCCAGGCCCTGGGGGTGCGCCCGGTGTTCAAGCGGGTCGATACGTGCGCGGGCGAGTTCTCGACCTCGACCGCCTACATGTATTCGACCTACGAGGACGAATGCGAATCCCAGCCCACCGGCCGCAAGAAGATCATGGTGCTGGGCGGGGGGCCGAACCGCATCGGCCAGGGCATCGAGTTCGACTATTGCTGTGTGCATGCGGCGCTCGCCCTGCGCGAAGATGGTTACGAGACCATCATGGTCAACTGCAACCCCGAGACGGTGTCGACCGACTACGACACCTCCGATCGTCTTTACTTCGAGCCGATCACGCTCGAGGACATCCTCGAGATCGTGCATATCGAAAAACCGGTCGGCGTGATCGTGCAGTTCGGTGGGCAGACGCCGCTCAAGCGGGCGCAGGCGCTCGAAGAGAACGGCGTGCCGATCATCGGCACCAGCCCCGACATGATCGATGCCGCCGAAGACCGGGAGCGCTTCCAGCAGCTACTGGTGGACCTCGGCCTCAGGCAGCCGCCCAACCGTACCGCGCGCACGCCTGAGGCCGCCGTGCGACTGGCCGCCGAGATCGGTTATCCGCTGGTGGTTCGTCCGAGCTACGTGCTGGGCGGACGGGCGATGGAAATCGTGCACGAGCAGAAGGATCTCGAGCGCTACATGCGCGAAGCGGTCAAGGTGTCGAACGAGTCTCCGGTATTGCTGGACCGCTTCCTCAACGACGCGACCGAAGTCGATGTCGATGCGTTGTCCGATGGCGAGCAAGTCATCATCGGCGGGATCATGGAGCACATCGAGCAGGCGGGCGTACACTCGGGCGACTCCGCGTGTTCGTTGCCGCCGTATACGCTCACCGACAGGCTGCAGGACGAGTTGCGCCGCCAGACCGAGGCGATGGCGCGCGCGCTCAACGTGGTCGGGCTGATGAACGTGCAGTTTGCGATTCAGGGCGACGGCGACGACGCGGTCGTCTATGTACTCGAAGTGAACCCGCGTGCGTCGCGTACCGTTCCGTTCGTGTCGAAGGCCTGCTCGCTGCCGCTCGCCAAGATCGCGGCGCGCTGCATGGCCGGCCAGAGCCTCGCGAGCCAGGGCGTGACCGGCGAGATCGTGCCGCATTTCTACTCGGTTAAGGAGGCGGTCTTTCCGTTCGTGAAGTTCCCGGGGGTCGACACTATTCTCGGACCCGAAATGAAATCCACCGGTGAGGTCATGGGCGTGGGCCGCAGCTTTGCCGAAGCCTTCGTGAAGTCGCAATTGGGTGCCGGGGTGCGGCTACCCAAGGCCGGCAGTGCGTTCATCAGCGTCAAGCCCTCGGACCGCCCGGCGGCGATCGAGGTCGCACATGCGCTGCATGCGCTGGGTTTTACGCTTGTCGCGACGCGCGGCACGGCCGCCATCATCGAAGCTTCGGGTGTGCCGGTCAAACCGGTGAACAAGGTCACCGAAGGTCGTCCGCACATCGTCGACATGATCAAGAACGACGAGATCTCACTGGTGATCAACACCGTCGAGGAGAAGCGCCAAGCCATCGTCGATTCGCGCTCGATCCGCACCAGTGCGCTTGTCGCGAAGGTCACCGTATACACGACGATCGAGGGCGCACGTGCAGCCACGATGGGCATGCGCCATCTCGACAGCGTCGAAGTCTATAGCCTGCAGTCGCTGCATGCCGAGTTGAAGGATAGGGGATGAACAAGACGCCGTTAACCGTGCGCGGCGCGGAGTTGCTGCGCGCCGAGCTGCATCGTATGAAGACCGTCGAGCGTCCCGCGGTCATTGCCGCGATTGCCGAGGCGCGCTCGCATGGCGATCTGTCGGAGAACGCCGAATACGATGCCGCCAAGGAGCGTCAGGGCTTCGTCGAGGGGCGCATCAAGGAGCTCGAGGCGAAGCTGTCGAATGCCCAGATCATCGATCCGGCCCTGCTCGACGCGGACGGTCGCTGTGTGTTCGGCGCCACGGTCGAACTGGAGGATCTCGACTCCGGCGACGGCGTGACCTATCAGATCGTCGGCGATGACGAAGCCGACGTGAAGGAGGGCAAGATCTCGGTCAGCTCGCCGATCGCGCGTGCGCTCATCGGCAAGTACGCCGGCGACGTCGCCGAGGTGCAGGCACCGGGCGGTGTGCGCGAGTACGAGATCGTCGAGGTTCGCTACGTTTGATCGGAGTGCGAACATGATCGAGCGTTACGCGGCACATCTCCTGCTGATTGCGGTCACCCTGTGGGTGGGGGCCTTGTGGGCCATCGGATTCATCGCGGCGCCGACACTGTTCGCGATGATTCCCGATCGCAGCCTGGCGGGGAACGTGGCCGGGCGGTTGTTCGAACTCACCGGTTGGATCGGCATCGGGTGTGCGGCCTGGATTCTGCTCCACGCGTACGCTGTCCATCGGGGCGCGATGTTCCGCAACCGCATCGTCGGTGTCGTGATGTTGATGTTGGTCGCGTCGCTCGCGACTCAGTTCTGGATTCAGCCGCTGATGGTTCAGATGAAGCTCGAGGTGTTGCCGCTCGAGGTGATGGCGAGCCGGCTGGCCGAGCGCTTTGCGCGCTGGCACGGCATCTCCAGCCTGATCTATGTGGCGCAGAGCGTGCTCGGTCTGATCTTGGTGGGAGGCGCCCGGCGCCTGATGCGCTGAGCATGCGTGTCGCCGGGCATGTGGCTAAGTTTGGAGCGCCCGGGTTGCCTTGCTCAATCGCCGCGGACGGGAGACTTGGCGCCGGTGCTGCGTGGACGGCGAACCTGCTTGCGCTTCTTGTCTGCGGCGGTCTGGATCAGCGCGGCGCGGCGGGCGGCGGCGACAAATGCGCGCGCGGATTTTTCTTTTGCCGGACGCCGCGTCGGCATCGCCTTGGCAGTTCTTGCCTCGTCCGCGCCCTCCGTTTCACGCCGTTTGCGCCAGACCACCAGAATCGTGCCGATATGTTGAACCGGCGCAGCCTCGAGTGCGTTGCAGACCTGCGCAAGCAGCAACTCGCGCTCGGTCCGCTCGATGCCGTGCACCTTGATCTTGATCAGTTCATGGGCTTGCAGCGAGCGTTCGATTTCCGCCTGCACCGAGGGTGTGAGCCCGTTGGCTGCAATCGATACGACGGGGTTCAGGTGGTGGGCGGCGGCGCGCAATGCGCGCCGATCGCCCGGTGAAATCTCGATCATCGACATTCTCAACTTCTTTTTTCAGGTCAGGGATTCTACTCCGATGAAGCGCACCAGGACCAGCAAGGCGTGGATGATGGAACATGTCAACGACGCCTATGTTCAACGCGCCAAAGCCGAGGGTTACCGTTCGCGCGCGGCATTCAAGTTGCTCGAGATCGATGAACGCGACCACCTGATGCGCCCGGGCATGGTCGTGGTCGATCTGGGCGCGGCGCCGGGGTCGTGGTCGCAGGTGGCGCTGAAGCGGGTGGGCGTGAAAGGGCGGGTGATCGCACTCGATCTGCTGCCGGTCGAAGCCATGCCGGGGTTGGAGTTCATACAGGGGGATTTTCAGGAGGACGCGGTGCTCGAGCAACTGGAGTCCCTGCTCGCCGGCGCGCCCGTCGATCTGGTCCTGTCGGACATGGCGCCGAACATGTCGGGAATCGAGCTCACCGATCAGGCGCGCTCGGTGTATCTTGCCGAGCTTGCCCTCGATTTCGCGGCGCGGCATCTGAAGCCGGGCGGCAAATTTCTGGTCAAGGTGTTCCAGGGGGCGGGCTTCATGGCGTTTCGCCAGGTGGCGCAAGAGAGCTTCACGGCATTGCAGGTACGCAAACCCAAGGCGTCGCGCGATCGTAGCGCCGAAGTGTATTTGCTGGGTAACGGGTTCAAAACTGGCTGAGAGACGGAGTGCGCTGGTTGGCCTCAACAGTATTGATGTAGTGGGAATGAATGGATGATCATCGATATCGACGTGGTTTCGGATTTCGTTTGCCCGTGGTGCTTTCTTGGCAAGGCCCGCCTTGATTGCGCGCTGGAGGCCTTTGGGCAAACCCACCCGGACATCGAGACGCGGGTGAACTGGTTGCCCTTCTTTCTGAATCCCGATACCCCGGCAGCGGGGGTGCCATACCGCGCTTTTCTCGAAGCGAAGTTCGGCGGTGCGCGAGGGGCTGACTCGGTGCTGGCACAGGTGACCAAGGCGGCTGAACCGGATGGGCTCGCATTCGCATTCGATCGCATTCAGCGACGTCCCAGTACGATGAATGCGCACCGACTCGCCTACCGCGCGCAGTCGCTCGGGTTTCGGCAGGATCAGGTGCGGCAACTGGTGGTGTCGTTGTTCGAAGCGCATTTCCAGAAGGGCCTCGACATCGGCGATACCGCCGTGCTGGCCGATATCGCGGTCGCCTGCGGCGACCGCCGGGATGCGGTGCTGGAATATCTAGCCGGTCTGGGCGGTGTCGCGGCGGTTCGGCGCATGGCGGGGCAGGTGCAGAGTCAGGGGATCGGGGGCGTGCCGTTCTTCATCTTCAATCGCAGCTTGGGCGTGTCGGGCGCGCAATCGCCGGCAGTGCTCGGTTCGGCGTTGTTGAAAGCCCTTGATGCGGGTGCTGCGGCAGCACCGGCGGATCCTCCGCGCTGACAAGGGACCAGCAAATCGGCTAGAGAGCTTGCGGGCTCGCCATCTGTCTCACCGTCCTGCGCGATTCGGAGCGGTGAAAGCCGTAGTGATTCGGGGGGCATGCGACGCAGTCGCCCGAAGAGCGCGCCGAGCAGGTGCCCGATGCTCAGGTGTGGGCGTCGTGCGGGTATCGCCTTTTCGGCGGATGCGCGTGCCGTGGACCTGCAATTGCGTATAATCCGTTGACTGGCGCGAGCCAATCTGAGTCAGACCTCGAACCAGGACTTTGCTCATGGCGGCCCCGACGACGATACCGGGGTGTTTCCACAGGTGCAGGTGACGATCCGATGATTGTTTTTTCGGATGGTCTCCATTGCTTGGCCTGCGGGAACGTTAGCCAATAGAATGAGTCAATGATTTGTCGCCCAAGCAGGGCCTGAGGGAAATACATTGAATAATCTTTTCAAGAATCTAGCGATCTGGATGGTGATCGGCGTCGTTCTGATGACGGTCTTCAACCAGTTCAACACCCGCCAGGTGTCGCCGAATACCATGGAGTACTCGCAGTTCATGGAGGAGGCGCGTGCAGGCCGGATTGCCAAAGCTTCGATCGATGGCCGGGTCGTGAAGGCGACCACGCTTGAAGGCCGTCAGATAACCGTTTACACGCCCGGCGTGCAGGACATCTGGATGGTGTCGGACCTGATGCGCGCAGGCGTGTCGGTGACGGCGGCGAAGCCCGAGGAAGAGCAGTCAGTGCTGATGAGCATCCTGATCTCGTGGTTTCCGATGCTGCTCCTGATCGGGGTGTGGGTGTTCTTCATGCGCCAGATGCAGGGTGGTGGGCGCGGCGGCGCGTTCTCGTTCGGCAAATCGAAGGCTCGCATGCTCGACGAATCGGCGAACTCGCTGACCTTCGCCGATGTGGCCGGGTGCGACGAGGCCAAGGAGGAGGTGTCCGAACTGGTCGATTTCCTGCGCGATCCCTCCAAGTTCCAGAAGCTCGGCGGCCATATCCCGAAAGGCGTGCTGATGGTCGGTTCGCCGGGCACCGGCAAGACGCTGCTGGCGAAGGCCATCGCCGGTGAAGCCAAGGTGCCGTTCTTCTCGATCTCGGGCTCCGACTTCGTCGAGATGTTCGTCGGCGTCGGCGCGGCACGGGTGCGTGACATGTTCGAGCAGGCCAAGAAGCATGCACCCTGCATCATCTTCATCGACGAAATCGATGCGGTCGGCCGTCAGCGCGGCGCCGGCATGGGCGGCGGCAACGATGAACGCGAACAGACGCTCAACCAGTTGCTGGTCGAGATGGACGGCTTCGAGGGTCAGACCGGGGTGATCGTGATCGCGGCGACCAACCGTCCCGATGTGCTCGATCCGGCGTTGATGCGCCCGGGCCGATTCGACCGTCAGGTGGTGGTGCCGCTGCCCGATATTCGTGGCCGCGAGCAGATTCTCAAGGTACACATGCGGAAGGTGCCGATTGCGCCCGATGTAGAGCCGGTCGTGATCGCGCGGGGCACGCCGGGTTTTTCGGGTGCGGATCTCGCCAATTTGGTGAATGAGGCGGCATTGTTCGCGGCACGGGGTAGCAAGCGCCTGGTGGACATGGAGGACTTCGAGCGCGCCAAGGACAAGATCATGATGGGGTCCGAGCGTCGCTCGATGGTGATGCCCGAAGAGGAGCGACGTAACACTGCCTATCACGAATCCGGTCATGCGCTGGTCGCGAAACTGCTCGACAAGACCGATCCGGTGCATAAGGTCACGATCATTCCGCGCGGTCGCGCGCTGGGCGTGACCATGCAGCTACCTGAGACGGACCGCTACAGCCAGGATCGTGAGCGCCTGTTGCAGACCATAGCGGTGTTGTTCGGCGGACGGATCTGCGAAGAGATCTTCATGAACCAGATGACGACCGGTGCGTCGAACGATTTCCAGCGTGCCACCGACCTCGCCCGCCGGATGGTGACGCAATGGGGCATGTCCGATAGCTTGGGGCCGATGGTCTATGGCGAAGAGGAAGGTGAAATCTTCCTGGGCCGTCAGGTCACGACCCATCGCAATGTTTCGGAGGCGACCATGCAAAAGGTCGACGCCGAGATTCGCCGCATCATCGACCAGCAGTACGCGCTGGCGCGCAAGCTGATCGAAGACAACCGCGACAAGATCGAAGCCATGACCAAGGCCCTGCTCGAGTGGGAAACGCTGGACGCCGACCAGATCGAAGACATCATCTCGGGCCGCACGCCACGTGCGCCCAAGCCGACATCGCAGCCGCAGCGCCGCCCGAAGGACGACGCGCCGGGGGCGGAGCCCAATGCGCCGGCTCCGGTGGCCTGAACCTGAACGGACTGAAACATCATTGAACATGGACCGGCGAAAGCCGGTTCATGCATTTTGGAGTTCCGAACCATGACGATGCTGACTTGCGGCCGTTTTGTTCTCGACATGCAGCGGCCGCGTATCATGGCGATCATCAATACGACGCCGGATTCGTTCTCGGGTGACGGCCTGGCTGGCGACCTGAGCGGTGCGCTCGTCCGGGCCGAGCAGGCGCTTGCCGAGGGGGCAGACGTTCTCGACATCGGGGGCGAGTCATCGCGTCCGGGGGCCGAGCCGGTGAGCGAGCAGCAGGAACTGGACAGGGTGATGCCGCTTCTGGAGCGTCTTGCGGACGGACCGGTGCCGGTTTCGATCGATACCGTCAAGCCAGTCGTCATGCGTGCCGCACTGGCGGCTGGCGCCAGTCTGATCAACGATATCAACGGATTTCGTGCCGAAGGCGCGGTCGAAGCGGTCGCGTCCGGCAACGCCGCACTATGCGTGATGCACATGCAGGGTCGGCCGCGCACGATGCAGGCCGAGCCGCGCTACGATGATGTGGTGGGCGAAGTCAGGGCGTTTCTGCATGCGCGTGTCGACGTGCTACGCAGCGCCGGGGTTGCGGAGGCGCGTATCCTTCTCGATCCGGGATTCGGTTTCGGCAAGACGATCGAACACAACCTCGCGATGCTGCGCGACCTTGCCGCGTTTGGCGCGCGGGGCTATCCGGTCCTGGCGGGCTTGTCGCGCAAGTCGCTGCTTGGGACGTTGACCGGTCGCCCGATGGGAGAAAGAGCCATTGCCAGTGTGGTTGCCGCCGTGATTGCGGTGCAAGGCGGCGCGCGCATCGTGCGGGTGCATGACGTTGCGGCCACTCGGGACGCGTTGACGGTGTGGGAGGCGGTCGAGGGTGGCCAACCTTCCGTTTGAATCCGGACGTAACGCATTTGACGGTAGTTTGGGCGGGTGGTGCGATAATCGGGTTTTATCCAGAGCGGCGGAGGCAGGATGGGGCGCAAGTATTTCGGCACGGACGGTGTGCGTGGTCTGGTTGGCGAGGCGCCGATCACCCCTGATTTCGTGATGAGGCTGGGTTATGCCGCCGGGCGGGTGTTGGTGCAACACGAGAGCCTGCCGCGCGACGAACACCCTGCCGTGCTGATTGGAAAGGATACCCGCACCTCGGGTTACATGCTGGAGGCTGCGCTCGAAGCCGGCTTCTCGGCGGCCGGGGTGGATGTGCTGCTGGCCGGCCCGATGCCGACGCCGGCTGTGGCCTATCTGACGCGTGCGTTGCGTCTGCAGGCGGGGGTCGTGATCTCGGCGTCGCACAATCCATTCTATGATAATGGAATCAAGTTCTTCTCCGCGGGAGGGGCGAAGCTGCCGGACAGCATCGAGCGCGAGATCGAGGAACGGGTCGAGCAGCCGATGGGGTGCGTCGAGCCCGCCAAACTTGGCAAGGCGCGGCGAATGCGCGATGCCGCCGGGCGCTATATCGAGTTTTGCAAGAGTACCTTCCCCGGCGAGCTCGACCTGCGCGGCATGCGGATTGCGCTCGATTGTGCCCACGGTGCGGCCTATCACATTGCACCGAGCGTGTTTCACGAACTCGGCGCCGAGGTGTTTGCGGTTGGTGTCGAGCCCAATGGCGTCAACATCAATGACGGTGTGGGGGCCACCCGGCCGGAAAACCTGCAGCGCGCAGTGCTCGAGAATCAAGCCGATATCGGGATTGCGCTCGACGGCGATGGCGATCGCCTGATCATGGTCGATGCGCAGGGTGAGATCTACGACGGTGACAAGCTGATCTACGTGATCGCCGCGTCGCGCAAGGCGTCGGACAGGCTCGACGGCGTCGTTGGCACCCTGATGAGCAACCTTGGTTTCGAGCATGCGATCGAGCGGCTGGGAGTGCCCTTCGATCGTGCCAACGTTGGTGATCGGTATGTGCTGGAGCGGCTCCAGGAGCGGGGTTGGCGACTGGGCGGCGAAAATTCCGGACACATCATCTGCCTTGACTGCCACACGACCGGCGATGGGATCGTGTCGGCGCTTCAGGTGCTGGCGGCGCTCAAGTTGCAGGGCGTGACACTGAGCGAGGCGTGCAGCGATCTGGTTTTCTATCCGCAGAAACTCGTTAACGTGCGCCTGCCGTCCGGATTCGATTGGGCCGCCGACGCGGGTATAGCCCGCGCCCGCGCCGCCGCCGCCGCGGAACTCGGGGACAGTGGCCGTATCCTGCTCAGACCGTCCGGCACTGAGCCATTGCTGCGGGTAATGGTCGAGGGACGCGATGCAGCCCAGGTTGAGCGATTGGCGGCGGAGATTGCATCGATGGTGGCGCATGCCATGAATTAGGCCGGCGTCAGCGGCGACGATGCGGTTGTGCCCGACGTAACCGGGCGACCGTCACATGGCTGTAATCTTTGATTGTCACACTACGGTTCGGATTGGATCGACGCGAAAGCAGCTGCCCGTCGATCGACTGGACCGTTTTGTTTTTTCAAAGAGGAAGCGCAACATGAAACTCAAGCAATGTGTGATCGGGGCAGCCGTGGCCGGCATGCTGACCGGAGGGGTGAGTGCGACCGCGTTCGCTCGCGATAACATCCAGATCGCTGGTTCGTCGACGGTGCTGCCATTTGCCAGCATCGTGGCGGAAGAGTTTGGCAATGCCCTTGCACAGTTCAAGACGCCGGTCGTGGCCTCGGGCGGGTCCAGCGGCGGTTTGCGCCAGTTCTGCCAAGGTGTAGGTCCCAACACCATCGATATCGCCAACTCGTCGCGGCCGATCAAGTCGGCCGAAGTGGAAAGCTGCGCAGGCGCCGGTGTGAAGAACATCCACGAGATCAAGATCGGTTACGACGGCATCGTGTTCGCGTCGCGCGCCGACAAGGGTAGTTTCGCCCTGACGCCCAAGCATGTCTTTGCCGCCGCCGCCGCCGAAGTGCCGCAGGACGGCAAGATGGTCAAGAACCCCTACACCCGCTGGTCGCAGATCGATGCTTCGCTGCCCGATCAAGAGATCGTGCTGGTGATTCCCGGTAGCAACCACGGTACACGTGAAGTGTTCGAAGAGAAGGTGACGCACCCCGGTTGTGCCGAGTTTCCGGAGATCAAGGCGCTTGAGGGCGATGCCAAGAAAGCGGCGTGTAACAACCTGCGTCAAGACGGGCGCGTGATCGATATCGCCGGCGACTATACCGAAACACTGGGCCGCCTCGATGCGCAGGCGGACGCGGTCGGCGTCTTCGGTCTGAGTTTTTACGACCAGAACCGCGATCGCCTCAAGGTCGCAACGGTCGGTGGCGTCGTTCCCAGCCTCGCAACCGTGGCTTCGGGTGAATACCCGGTGTCGCGCCCGCTGTACTTCTATGTGAAGGGCGAGCACATCGGCGTGATTCCGGGTATCAATGAATACGTGGAATTCTTCCTGTCGGAGGCGGTGTCCGGTTCGGGCAGCCCGCTCGAGGCGGCCGGCCTGATTCCGCTGCCCGACGCCGAGCGCGCCCAGGTGCTTGCCGACTTCGCCGCTCGCAAGGTCGCGAGGTAATAAAAGCCGTTCCCGTCCTCGTCGGCAGCGTTGTTGGCGAGGGTGGGAATGATTCCTTGGGGAGTTCTCCGCGTCACACCTGCCGCCAGCGAATGATTGGAGCGGGATTGCGGCGCGAGGCTTCCAGGCTTCTGGAGTAAAGATGAGCAATTCGGTACTGATCGCAGGGCTGCTGATCCTGACCGCGCTCGCATACCAATTTGGCCTTACGCGCAGCCGTGCGATTGCCAATGGTCCGGTGAGGATGCACTCGCGGCCTGGGTACTATGGGCTGCTGGTGGCGCTTTGGTGTGGGTTGCCGGCGTTGGGCGTGTGGTTGGCATGGTTCCTGTTCGAGGCACGCATCGTCGAGTACATGGTGCTCGGCCAGATACAAGCCGAAGTCGGCGTGCTGGACGGCCAGCAGGCGATGGTGTTGTTGCGCCGGATCACTTCGATTGCCTCCGGCATCGGCGTGTCGGATACGCCGGCGGCCTACGAGTTGGCGGCGGCCGAGACGATGTCACGGTTGTGGGCGACCAGCCGGATGGCGCAGGTGGGTCTGATGGCCGCACTTGCCATGGGTGGTCTGATATGGGCGTTGAGACGCCTGACGCCGACCCTGCGAGCCAGGAATCACGTCGAAAAAGTCATGAGCGTGGTATTCGTGCTGTGCTCGACCATTGCGATCCTGACGACGGTGGGGATCGTTTTTTCAATGTTTGGCGAGGCGATGCGATTCTTCAGCTTCGTCAATCCGATCGATTTCTTCTTTGGTCTGAACTGGAATCCACGTTTCTCGACGGTCGGCTCCGGTGCGCAGGGTGATTTCGGCTTGATTCCGTTGCTGTGGGGTACGCTGATGATCAGCGGGATCGCCCTGCTCGTTGCGGTGCCGCTCGGTTTGATGAGCGCTGTGTTCATGGCGGAGTATGCACCCGATTGGTTTCGTTCCACCGCCAAGCCGCTGCTCGAAATACTGGCGGGGATTCCGACCATCGTTTATGGATTTTTCGCACTGGTTACGGTCGGCCCGTTTTTCCACGAACTCGGGCAGGCGATGGGATTGCAGATTCGGGCAACCAGCGCACTGACGGCCGGTGTGGTGATGGGCATCATGATCGTGCCCTTCATGTCCTCTCTGTCCGACGACATCATTACCCAGGTGCCGCGCATGATGCGGGATGGTTCGCTGGCGCTGGGGGCGACCAAGTCCGAAACGATACGCAAGGTCGTGTTGCCTGCCGCCTTGCCCGGTATCGTTGGTGCGTTTCTGCTGGCGGCAAGCCGGGCGATCGGCGAGACCATGATCGTGGTGCTGGCAGCCGGCAATAGCCCGGTTCTGCATGCGAACCCGTTCGAAGCCGTGTCCACCGTTACCGTGACCATCGTTAATCAGCTGACCGGCGACACCGATTTCGCCAGCCCGCAATCACTGGTGGCATTCGCGCTCGGGTTGACGCTGTTCGTGATCACCCTGGGGCTCAACGTCTTCGCGCTGTACATCGTGCGTAAGTACCGCGAACAGTACGATTAAGGAACATTCCATGAATCAGGAAGCACAGGCTCCCCGGGGAGCCCTCGAGATTCGTAAGCGGCAGATCGAGTCATCGCTGCAGCGACGCCATCGCACCGAGCGGACGTTTCGCGCTGTCGGGTTGGCTGCGGTCATCATGGGACTCGGTTTCGTGGCCCTGCTGTTCGCCACGATCCTGGCGAAGGGCTTGCCGGCATTCTGGCAGGCGACGGTGACGACCGAGGTGTTCTTCGATCCGGCAGTGATCAAGGTCGAGGCTCGGCCGGTGCGCGCCGCCGACGAGAATCCGCAGCAGTTTCGCGACCGCGAATTGGCGTGGCTGAATCGGCTCGGAATGGTCAACTGGAACCGCATCATCGAGGATACCCTCATCACGCACCTGCCCGACGCAGCCGAGAAGCGACCCTTGGTGCGCCAGTTGGTGACGAGCGGCGAACGTTTCAAGTTGCGCGACATGGTTGCGGCGGACCCCGGTTTGATCGGCAAGCGGGCGCAGGTCGAACTGTTGGCGGATGCAAACGTCGACGTCTGGTTGAAGGGCAACATCGACCGCAGCTTGGATGATAGCCAGCAGCAACTGAGACCCGAAGTGCGTGCGTGGGCCGATGAGCTCAAGGAACGAGGGGTGATCCAGAACAGCTTCAATACCAGCTTCTTCGTCAATCCGGACTCGCGCAGTTCACTGGCTTCGGCGGGCTTGGGGGGGGCGTTCATCGGTACGCTTTACATGATGGCGATCGTGATCTTCCTGTCGGTGCCGATCGGCGTACTCAGCGCGCTGTACCTGGAAGAGTTTGCGCCACGCAACCGCTTCACCGATCTGATCGAGGTGAACATCAACAACCTTGCCGCGGTACCGTCGATCATTTTCGGTCTGCTGGGGGCGGCCGTGTTCATCAACTGGCTGCATTTGCCGCTCTCGGCGCCGCTAGTGGGGGGGCTCGTGCTTTCGCTGATGACGCTGCCGACGGTGATCATCGCGACACGTTCGGCCTTGAAGGCGATTCCACCGTCGATTCGGCAGGCTGCGCTCGGAATCGGAGCGTCCAAGATGCAGACGATGTTCCATCATGTGCTACCCCTGGCGATGCCCGGTATCCTCACGGGGGCGATCATCGGTGTTGCGCAGGCGATCGGCGAAACCGCGCCGCTGCTGCTCATCGGCATGAGCGCGTTCGTCGCGACCTTGCCGGTTACGCCGCTGGACCAATCGGCGGCGCTCCCGGTACAGATCTACCTCTGGCAGGGCAACGAGTTGCGCAACTTTTTCGAGGCGCGCACCTCGGCGGCGATCATCGTGCTGCTGGCGCTGATGCTGAGTTTGAATGCACTCGCTATCTGGTTGCGGAAGAAATTTGAGAGAAGGTGGTAATCATGAAGATACAAGAGCCCATCATGCGGTCAATCGTGGCAAAGGATGAAGCCGTCAAGAAGCGCGAGCAGGCGCTGGTCAAGATGTCCGCGCGCGATGTAAAGGTTTTCTATGGCGAGTCCGAGGCGCTGCACGGCGTTGATCTGGACATCTACGAAAACGAGGTGATCGCGTTCATCGGCCCGTCGGGCTGCGGAAAGTCGACGTTTTTGCGTTGCCTGAACCGGATGAACGACACCATCGACGGATGCCGTGTGACCGGTGACATCAAGCTCGACGGCCAGGACATCTACGACCGTTCGCTTGACGTCGTCCTGCTGCGTGCGCAGGTCGGCATGGTGTTCCAGAAGCCGAATCCGTTCCCTAAGTCGATCTACGACAACATCGCCTATGGTCCGAAGTTGCACGGGCTGACCAAGACGCACGCGGATCTCGACGTGATCGTCGAGCAAAGCCTGACCCGCGCAGGCCTCTGGGACGAAGTCAAGGACCGCCTTGATGCCCCGGGGACCGGGCTGTCAGGGGGGCAGCAGCAGCGCCTGTGTATCGCGCGTGCGATCGCCGTCAGCCCCGAGGTGATCCTGATGGACGAACCCTGCTCGGCGCTCGATCCGATCGCGACGGCCAAGGTGGAGCAGCTCATCATCGAACTTTCGGACAACTACACCATCGCGATCGTGACGCACAACATGCAGCAGGCCGCGCGCGTGTCGAACCGAACGGCCTACTTCCATCTTGGCGATCTCGTCGAGGTCGACCAGACGCCCGAGTTGTTCACCAATCCGAAGAACCAGCGCACCGAAGACTACATCACCGGGCGTTTTGGTTGACATCGGCGACGTCAGGATACGCACATGGTAAAAGAAAGGATCTACAACGTACTCTTTCTTTGCGTCGGCAATTCGGCTCGCTCGATCATTGCCGAAGCGCTGCTCGAAGCTGAAGGAAAGGGGCGGTTTCATGCCTACTCCGCGGGCAGCCAGCCGCGTGGCGAAGTCAATCCCCTCGCACTCGACATGCTCGTGAAGACCGGTTTACCGGTCGAAGGGCTGAAGTCGAAGAGCTGGTCGGAGTTCGTCGGGCCGGATGCGCCGGAGATGGATTTCGTGATCACCGTGTGTGACAACGCAGCCGGCGAGGTTTGTCCGGTATGGCCCGGGCAACCCATGAACGCCCACTGGGGCGTGCCTGATCCGGCTGCGTGCGAGGGCGATGAGGTGGAGCGACATCTCGCTTTTGCCGACTGCTATCGGATGCTGCGCAATCGCATCGGCCTGTTCGTCAATCTGCCCCTGGCGTCGCTGGATCGTCTTTCCCTGCGCAGCCATATGGATAACATCGGGGCACTGTGCGACCCATCCCCCGATTAGCCCTGCCATCTCTTTGACGGCTGACTCGACATGCACCCGGTGGCTTTGTTGAGTCGGCTGGGCGAGGCTTCCTGAGTCGGTCTCAAGCGGATATACTAGCTCGTTTATTAACGGATCCGTATCCCTTTGGGCAACAAGCTGGTTATCGGTAACTGGAAGTCGAACGGGCGGCGTCTCGAGAACGAGGCGCTGCTCGGGGCTCTCCGTGCCCATTCGTCATCGGCCGTGAGTGTCGTCGTGTGCGTGCCGTATCCTTATCTCGATCAGGCAGGGCGTCTGCTGCAAGGTAGCGCAGTGGCGTTCGGGGCCCAGAATGTCAGCGGGCATCCCGACGGTGCATTTACCGGGGAGGTCAGTGCCGGGATGCTCGCTGATTGTGGTTGCAGCTATGTCATCGTAGGGCATTCCGAACGTCGCGCCTTGCTCGGGGAGACCGATGAAGACGTTGCGCGCAAAGCCGCGCTTGTCTTGCGGAGTGGTCTCGTGCCTGTGGTGTGCGTAGGCGAGACGCTTGCCGAGCGCGATGCGGGCGAGGTCGAGCGGGTCATCGCGCGTCAGTTGGATGCGGTCTGCGCGGCGTTCGAGATTGAGGAGCTCGCGCGGATCGTCGTAGCGTACGAGCCAGTGTGGGCGATCGGCACGGGTCGGTCGGCCGATGTGTCTCAAGTTCAGGCCGTGCTGGCATTTGTGCGCACGTGCCTGGCCGCGCGGCATGCGGCTGCGGCGAGGGCGAGGGTTCTGTATGGGGGGAGTGTCAAAGCGTCCTCCGCGTTGGCTTTGTTTGGTCTGCCGGATTGCGATGGCGGGCTGATTGGTGGGGCGTCATTGGTGGCTGAGGAGTTTCTTGCGATCTGCGAGGCGGCTGTGGTGGCGTCTAAGGGTGATTCAGTCAATGAGTGAAGTCTGCAATGGGTAGTTATCTGTTTTCGATCGTTCTGACGGTTCATGTCATCGTGGGTCTGAGCGTGATTGGTCTCGTGCTGATGCAGCATGGCAAGGGTGCTGATGCGGGGGCTGCGTTCGGCGGCGGTGGTGGTGGTTCTGCGGGTAGTCTGTTTGGTTCGTCGGGATCGGCGAATTTCCTGAGTCGTACCACGGCCATACTTGCGGCGGTGTTTTTCGTCACCAGTCTCGGATTGACGTTTCTGTCGAACAGCGCCGGGGCGCCAGCATCTAGTATCATGGAAGGGGCTGTTCCGGCACCTGTGCCGGCTGTCGAGTCGGGTGCGTCAGGCGAGGTGCAGGACGGTGGCTCGAACGCGCAGTCGATCCCGAAATAGTTTGCAACAGGATTTGCGCGCTCCAGGAAAAGCCGTATAATTATGTCTTCGCTTTAAACCGTGCCGACGTGGTGAAATTGGTAGACACGCCATCTTGAGGGGGTGGTGGCGCAAGCCGTGTGAGTTCGAGTCTCACCGTCGGCACCATAAAGAATAGCCCGCAAAAAGCGGGCAATTTTATGTTGCGTAGTGCGGCATAATCAGAAATCAACTTTGAGGGAAGCGCGATGCTGGAAAATTATTTTCCTGTGCTGGTCTTTGTCATCGTGGGTCTCGGTTTTGGTTTCATACCCATCATTTTGGGGCGGTTGGTTGCGCCTTACCGGCCCGATAGTGAAAAGAACTCTCCCTATGAGTGCGGTTTCGAAGCTTTCGAAGACGCGCGGATGAAGTTCGATGTTCGCTATTATCTGATTGCCATTCTCTTCATTCTCTTCGATCTTGAGATCGCTTTCCTGTTTCCTTGGGCTACGGTGTTCCAGGAGTTCGTGGCTGCAGGTGAGCATGCCTGGTTTGTATTCGGGTCGGTCATGGTGTTTTTGACGGTGCTGGTTGTCGGCTACATCGTCGAGTGGAAAAACGGCGCGCTGGATTGGGAGTAAGCCATGAGCATCGAAGGTGTGTTTCGTGAGGGCTTCGTAACCACATCGCTCGACACGGTTATCAACTGGACTCGCACGGGCTCTCTTTGGCCGATGACGTTCGGGTTGGCCTGTTGTGCGGTCGAGATGATTCATGCGGGCTGTTCCCGCTACGACCTCGATCGTTTCGGGGTGGTCTTTCGGCCCAGTCCGCGCCAGTCCGATCTCATGATCGTGGCGGGAACCTTGTGCAACAAGATGGCGCCGGCCTTGCGCAAGGTTTATGACCAGATGGCGGAGCCGCGCTGGGTCATCTCGATGGGTTCCTGTGCCAATGGTGGTGGCTACTACCATTATTCCTATTCGGTTGTGCGCGGCTGTGATCGCATCGTGCCGGTGGATGTCTATGTGCCGGGCTGTCCGCCGACCGCCGAAGCATTGTTGTACGGCATCATCCAGCTGCAGAACAAGATCAAGCGCACCAACACCATTGCACGTTGACGGATCGCCACTCATGAGCGCGAAGCTTGAACGTTTGAGTCAAACCCTCCGAGATGTGCTCGGTGAGGCATTGCAGTCGCTGGTCGTCGATCGTGGTGAGCTGACGATCGAGGTTGCGGCGAGCGAGTATCTAAGGGTCGCGCAACTGCTTCGCGATCATCCCGAGCTGAGTTTCGAGCAGTTGCTCGATGTGTCCGGCGTCGATTATTCGGCTTACAAGAACGAGACGAGGGACGGTCGGCGGTTTGCGGCGGCGAATCATCTGCTGTCGATCAAGCACAACTGGCGTTTGCGCTTGCGCGCCTTTGCTCCCGAAGATGGTTTTCCGGTGTTGGCATCGCTGGTGCCGGTCTGGCCAAGTGCGAACTGGTACGAACGAGAAGCTTTCGATCTGTACGGAATCATGTTCGAAGGGCATCCGGACCTGCGCCGTATTCTCACCGATTACGGTTTCGTCGGCCATCCGTTCCGCAAGGATTTCCCGGTTTCGGGCTATGTCGAAATGCGCTACGATCCCGAAGCCGGTCGCGTGGTTTACCAGCCAGTGACGATCGAGCCGCGCGAAGTCACGCCGCGCATCGTTCGCGAAGAAAAATACGGGGATGTCGGGCATGGCTGAGATTCGCAACTACACGATCAACTTCGGTCCCCAGCATCCGTCCGCGCACGGTGTGTTGCGGCTGGTTCTGGAGCTCGATGGCGAAGTGGTCGAGCGCGCCGATCCGCATATTGGCCTGTTGCATCGTGGAACCGAAAAGCTCGCCGAGACGCGTACATGGGTGCAGTCGGTGCCTTACATGGATCGCCTCGACTATGTGTCGATGATGTGCAATGAGCATGCCTACTGTATGGCGATCGAGCGCCTGCTCGGCATACAGGTGCCGGAGCGCGCTCAATACATCCGGGTGATGTTCGACGAGATCACCCGAGTCCTGAATCACCTTCTGAACATCGGCACCCATGCGCTCGACATCGGCGCGATGACGATGGTTCTGTATACCTTCCGTGAGCGCGAAGATCTCATGGATGCCTACGAGGCAGTGTCGGGCGCGCGCATGCACGCTGCATACTACCGGCCGGGCGGCGTCTATCGTGACCTGCCCGATCGGATGCCCAAATACGAGGTCAACAAGTTCCGCAATGCGAAGGTGGTCAAGGAACTCAATGCTGCGCGCGACGGTTCGTTGCTTGATTTCCTGGAAGATTTCACCGATCGCTTTCTGCGCTACTGTGACGAATACGAAACCCTCCTGACCGACAACCGGATCTGGAAGCAGCGGACCGTCGGCATCGGGGTCGTATCGCCCGAGCAGGCCAAAGCGTGGGGTTTCACCGGGCCGATGCTGCGCGGTTCCGGGGTAGAGTGGGATCTGCGCAGGAAGCAACCCTACGAAGTGTATGACCGGATGGAATTCGAAGTTCCGGTCGGTGTGAACGGCGACTGTTACGACCGGTATCTGTGTCGTATGGAAGAGATGCGCCAGTCCAACCACATCATCAAGCAGTGCATAACGTGGTTGCGCAAAAATCCCGGCCCGGTGATTGTCGACAACCACAAGGTTGCGCCGCCGCCGCGGGCCAGCATGAAGTCGAACATGGAAGAGTTGATCCATCACTTCAAGCTGTTTACCGAGGGTATGCATGTTCCCGAGGGCGAAGTTTACGCCGGGGTCGAGCATCCCAAGGGCGAGTTCGGGGTTTATGCGGTGTCCGACGGCGCAAACAAGCCTTACCGAATCAAGCTGCGTGCCCCTGGTTTTGCGCATTTGGCCGCGATGGATGAAATTGCGCGGGGCCACATGATTGCGGACGTTGTTGCGATCATCGGCACCATGGACGTCGTGTTCGGCGAGATCGATCGCTGACGGCACGAAGCGAACAAACAGGCAACCGGAAGACGAGCACCCAATGCTGAGTCAGGAATCGCTGCAACTCATTGATCGCGAGATCGCCAAGTATCCTTCGGACCAGAAGCAGTCGGCAGTCATGGCTGCCCTGCGCATAGCCCAGGTCGAGAAGGGCTGGCTGCCGCGCGAGCTGATCGATTTCGTCGCGGCTTATCTGGAGATGCCCCCGATCGCTGCGTTCGAAGTCGCGAGCTTCTACAACATGTACGACCTCGAGCCGGTGGGTCGGCACAAGATCACGGTGTGCACGAACCTGCCCTGTGCGCTGTCCGGTGGTGTCCATGCGGCAGACTATGTCAAGCAGAAGCTCGGGATCGGGTTCAACGAAACCACGCCCGACGGCAAGTTCACGTTGAAGGAAGGCGAGTGCATGGGGGCCTGTGGTGACGCACCGGTGCTGCTCGTGAACAACCACAAAATGTGCAGCTGGATGACTCGCGAAAAGATCGACCAGCTGCTCGCCGAGCTGGAAAGCAAATGAGCGCACGCGAACTGATTCTCGCCGGGACCGACGGCGACCGCGCCTGGCGGCTACAGGACTATCTGGCGCGAGGTGGATACACAGCACTGAAGAAGATCCTCGCCGACAAAGCCACGCCGGATGCAATCATTGCCGAGCTGAAGGCTTCGGTGTTGCGCGGACGCGGCGGCGCGGGCTTCCCGACCGGGTTGAAGTGGAGTTTCATGCCGCGTGCGTTCCCTGGCGACAAGTACCTCGCCTGTAACTCGGACGAAGGCGAGCCGGGCACTTTCAAGGATCGTGATATCCTGCGCTTCAATCCGCATACCGTGATCGAAGGCATGACCATTGCAGCGTACGCGATGGGTGCCGTGCGCGGTTACAACTACATCCACGGCGAAATTTTCGAGATCTACGAGCGCTTCGAGGAGGCGCTGGCCGAGGCGCGCGCCGCGGGCCTGTTGGGCCGGAACATTCTCGGGAGCGATTTTTCGTTCGATCTGTTCGCTCACCATGGGTACGGCGCCTATATCTGCGGCGAGGAGACCGCCCTGCTCGAATCGATCGAGGGCAAGAAGGGGCAGCCGCGCTTCAAACCACCATTCCCGGCGAGTTACGGTCTTTACGGCAAGCCGACCACGATCAACAACACCGAGACCTTCGCATCGGTGCCGTTCATCATGAACATGGGCGGACAGGGCTTTCTCGAACTCGGCAAGCCCAACAACGGCGGTACCAAGCTCTTTTCGGTCTCGGGCCAGGTGAACCGGCCGGGGAACTACGAGATCGAGCTCGGTACGCCGTTTGCCGAGCTGCTCGAAATGGCCGGCGGGATGCGCGCGGGGCGCAAGCTCAAGGCGGTGATCCCGGGAGGCTCGTCGTCGCCCGTGGTGCCGGCAGACGTGATGATGGATTGCACGATGGACTACGACTCGATTGCCAAGGCAGGCTCGATGCTCGGTTCCGGCGCGGTGATCGTCATGGACGAAACTGTCTGCATGGTCAAGGCTCTCGAACGGCTGTCGTATTTCTATTTCGAAGAGTCATGCGGGCAATGCACGCCCTGTCGTGAAGGCACGGGGTGGCTCTATCGGGTCATTCATCGTATCGAGCACGGTTTGGGGCGACCCGACGATCTCGATCTGCTCGGTTCGGTCACGACCAACATCATGGGTCGCACGATCTGCGCCCTTGGCGATGCGGCCTCGATGCCGGTGCAAAGCTTCGTCAAGCACTTCGGTTCCGAGTTCGAGTACCACATCCAGAACAAGAAATGTCTTGTGCCGCCCGAAGTGCAGTACGACGGCAGCCAAATTTATGTGAGACCGTCATGCTAGAGATCGAAATCGACGGCAAGGCGCTGTCCGTCGACGACGGAAGCACCATCATGGACGCCGCGGCCAAGGCTGGCGCGTACATCCCCCACTTCTGCTACCACAAGAAGTTGTCGATCGCTGCGAACTGCCGGATGTGTCTGGTGCAGGTCGAGAAGGCGCCCAAGCCCTTGCCGGCCTGTGCGACCCCGGTGACCAACGGCATGAAAGTGTGGACCCATTCCGAAGCTGCGGTGAAAGCCCAGAAAGGGGTGATGGAGTTCCTGCTGATCAACCATCCGCTCGACTGCCCCATCTGTGACCAGGGCGGCGAGTGTCAGCTGCAGGATCTGGCGGTCGGTTACGGTAGCAGTCAGTCGCGTTATCAAGAAGAAAAGCGCGTGGTTCTGAACAAGAATCTCGGCTCGCTCGTCTCGACCGACATGACCCGTTGCATCAATTGCACTCGCTGTGTTCGATTCACTACCGAGATCGGCGGGCAGATGGAACTCGGGCAGGCCTTTCGCGGCGAGCATGCGGAGATCATGCCCTTCATCGAAAAGACGGTCGATTCCGAATTGTCGGGCAACATCATCGACCTTTGTCCGGTCGGCGCGCTCACCTCGAAGCCGTTCCGCTTTTCAGCCCGTACATGGGAGCTGTCGCGGCGCAAGTCGGTAAGCCCGCACGATTCGCTCGGTTCGAACCTGATCGTCCAGGTCAAGCATGACGTGGTCAAACGTGTGCTACCGCTCGAGAACGAAGAAGTCAACGAGTGCTGGCTGTCTGACAAGGATCGATTCTCGTACGAGGGTCTGAACAGTGACGAGCGTCTCGTTTCGCCCATGATCAAGCAGGGTAGGGAATGGAAGCGGGTCGATTGGCAGGAGGCTCTGGAGTTCACCGCCAATGGGCTCAAGTCGGTGATTGACGAGCACGGTGCGAGCCAGGTCGGCGCGCTGGGTTCTCCGCATGCGACGGTCGAGGAACTCTTCCTGTTGCAGCAATTGATGCGCGGGCTCGGTTCCAAGAATGTCGATTTCAGACTGCGGCAGAGTGATTTCCGCGCGGACGGGCGGCGTGCTGGCGCACCATGGCTGGGCATGCCGATTGCGGGCGTTGGCGAGCTCGATCGCCTGCTGGTAGTGGGCAGCTTCCTGCGCAAGGACACGCCGCTGCTGGCGCAGCGTGTTCGGCAGGCCGCCAAGCGCGGCCTGCACGTCTCGGTCGTCGGGCCGACCTCGGAAGACTGGTTGCTGCCGGTCAAGGCGCGGGCGCTCGTTGCGCCGTCGCAGATGGTCGATACCCTGTTGCAGGTCGTGTTTGCACTGGCGGACGAGAAGGGACTCGATGTGGGCGACGGTTTCGCCAACGCGAGGCCGGCGGTCATTTCCGAAGGAGCTCGCGCCGTCGCGCTGAGTCTCGCAAGTGGTCGCAAGTCTGCGGTGTGGCTGGGGAATCTCGCCGTGCAGCATGCGCGGGCAGCTGAACTCACGATGCTCGCAGCCGAAATCGCTCGTCTCGCCGAAGGCGTCTACGGTGTGATTGGCGAGGCGGCCAACAGTGTGGGAGGTTATCTTGCGGACGCGGTCCCGCATGCCGGTGGTTTGAACGCCGGGCAGATGATCGACGAGCCACGCCGGGCGTATGTATTGCTCAATGCCGAACCCGCGCTGGATTTCGCCAATGCCGCAGCCAGCGTGCGGGCGCTGGAAAGTGCGCGGCTGGTCGTTGCGCTTGCGAGCTTTGCGACCCCGTCGCTGCTGGATTGCGCCGATGTGTTGCTACCGGTTTCTCCCTTCACCGAAACTTCGGGTACCTTCGTGAGTACCGAAGGGCGGGTGCAGTCCTTCGCCGCCGTTGCCAAGCCCAGGGGAGATGCGCGGCCCGCCTGGAAGGTATTGCGTGTGCTCGGCAACATTCTGTCCTTGGCCGGTTTCGAGTACAACGACTCGGAGGCGGTCGCGGCCGCAGCGCTCGGGCGGGACGTCGCGTCGCGGCTCGACAACCGGGTGGACGGCATTCTTCATGCGGCGACGCTCCCGCGTGAAGGGCTTGAGCGGGTTGCGGATGTGCCGATACATTTCGCTGACCCATTGGTGCGTCAGGCCAAGTCGTTGCAGCGCACCCGCGACGCTGGCGCACCGGCCGTGCGGGTTAACCCCGAGACGCTGGCGGCGTTGGGTATTGCGGCAGGCGAGCGGGTGCGCGTGAAGCAAGGGGACGTTTCGGCAGAACTGGTCGTGATCGAGGATCCGGCCGTTGCCATCCGGTGTCTGCGGGTTCCGGCGGCGCATGCCGCGACGGCAGCGCTTGGTGCGATGAGCGGTTCAATCAGCATGGAGCGCGTGTGATGGACGGCTTGCTCGAACCCATTTCGCAGTTTTTCGGTCCGGTTTGGCCGTTGGTCTGGACACTGGTCAAATTCGTGGCGATCGTCGCGCCCTTGTTTCTGTGCGTAGCCTATCTGACCTTGGCCGAACGAAAGGTCATTGGCTACATGCAGGTGCGTATCGGCCCGAACCGGGTCGGCCCGGCCGGTCTGCTGCAGCCGATCGCAGACGGCGTCAAGTTGTTGCTCAAAGAGATCATCGTGCCCTCGGGGGCCAGCAAGGGCTTGTTCATCTTCGGCCCCGTGTTCGCACTGGCACCTGCGCTGATAGCATGGGTCGTCATCCCGTTCAATGAAGGGGTGGTGGTGGCGGACATCAATGCCGGCCTATTGCTGTTGCTCGCAATCACGTCGATCGAGGTTTATGGCGTGATCATCGCGGGCTGGGCGTCCAACTCGAAGTACCCGTTCCTCGGCGCGATGCGCGCCGCGGCCCAGATGGTGTCGTATGAAGTCGCGATGGGCTTCGCGCTGATCTGCGTGTTGCTGATATCCGCGAGCCTGAACCTCACCGATATCGTAATGGGTCAGGCGAAGGGCAGCTTCGCCGACATGGGGCTGGGTTTCCTGTCATGGAACTGGTTGCCGCTTCTGCCGATGTTCGTGATCTTCGTGATCTCGGGCATTGCAGAAACCAACCGCGCACCGTTCGACGTGGTCGAAGGCGAAGCCGAGGTCGTGGCGGGCCATATGGTGGAGTACTCGGGAATGGCGTTCGCGCTGTTCTTTCTGGGTGAATACGCCAACATGATTCTGGTTTCGATGATGACTTCGCTGCTGTTCCTCGGCGGCTGGTTGTCTCCGGTGGGTTTCCTGCCCGATGGTTTCTTCTGGCTCGCGCTGAAGACCTCCTGCATCCTGTTCCTGTTCCTGTGGGCGCGCGCGACCTTCCCGCGCTTCCGCTACGACCACATCATGCGGCTGGGCTGGAAAGTGTTCGTCCCCATCACGATTGCTTGGGTGATCGTGGTTGCGGTGTGGATGATGACGCCGCTGTCTATCTGGAACTGAGAGGCTGATGATGGGTGCCAATGATTACATCGGTAGCCTGTTCCTGAAGGAACTGGTAAAGGGTATGGCGCTGACGGGCAGACACCTGTTCGCACGCAAGATCACGGTGCAGTTTCCTGAGGAAAAGACGCCGCAGAGCCATCGGTTTCGCGGCTTGCATGCGCTGCGTCGCTATCCGAATGGCGAGGAGCGATGCATCGCCTGCAAATTGTGCGAGGCAGTATGCCCGGCGATGGCAATCACGATCGAGTCCGATCAGCGCGACGATGGTTCGCGGCGGACCACGCGTTACGACATCGACCTCACCAAGTGCATCTTCTGCGGCTTTTGCGAAGAGGCCTGTCCGGTAGACGCGATCGTGGAGACGCGGGTGCTTGAGTACCACGGCGAGCGGCGTGGCGATCTGTATTACACCAAACAGATGTTGTTGGCGGTGGGCGACCGCAACGAAGCCCAGATCGCCGCCGACCGGGAAGCCGACGCGCAGTATCGCTGAAAGCCCACAAGCACCGACTACGGAGGAGACCCCGTCGAGGGTCAACAAAGAGAATGGAATTCAAGACTTTCGTCTTTTACGTGTTCGCAGCGATTCTGGTCTTCGCGGGGCTGCGGGTGATCACGGCGCGCAACACGATTCATGCGGCACTGTATCTGGTTCTGGCGTTCGTGAGCGCAAGCGGAATCTGGATGCTGCTGCAGGCCGAATTCCTCGCGATTACGCTGGTACTGGTATACGTGGGCGCGGTGATGGTTTTGTTCCTGTTCGTGGTCATGATGCTCGACATCAACACGGCACGGCTGCGCGAGGGTTTCTGGCGCTATCTGCCGGTCGGTGGGTTGGTGGGGATTCTGCTCGTGGTCGAAATGTCGCTGGTGCTGGGCGCCCGTTATTTCGGTGTCGAGGCGATGCCTGCGCCGGCAGCGGCGGCGGCCGACTACAGCAATACCCGTGAAATCGGCCGACTGCTTTACACCGACTATGTTTATCCGTTCGAACTGGCCTCGCTGCTGCTGCTGGTGGCCATGATCGCCGCGGTGACGCTCACCCTCAGGAAGCGCAAGGGCGTCAAGGCAATCGATCCGAACGAGCAGGTTTACGTCAGGCGCGAGGGCCGCGTGCGGCTCGTCTCGATGCCGACCGAAAAAGAATAAGACCGTGCTGACCAAAGACGTCAGGCCAATCAGGGGGTTTTGTTGATGCTTTCGCTTTCCCACTTTCTCATCCTGGGCGCGATCTTGTTCGCGATCAGCGTGGTCGGTATCTTCCTCAACCGGAAGAACCTGATCGTGCTGCTGATGGCCATCGAGTTGATGCTTCTCGCGGTGAATCTCAACTTCATAGCGTTCTCGCATTATCTGGGCGACCTGTCGGGTCAGATCTTTGTTTTCTTCATCCTTACCGTTGCAGCCGCCGAAAGTGCGATCGGGCTTGCAATTCTGGTGGTGTTGTTCCGCAACCTGCGGACCATCCACGTGGATGATCTGGACAGCCTAAAGGGTTAAGGAAGCGACGGACATGCAAAGTCTCTATCTACTGGTTCCGCTCGCGCCGCTGGCCGGCGCCATTCTGGCCGGACTATTCGGCAAGCTCATCGGGCGCCGCGCGGCGCACGTCGTCACGATCGCAGGCGTGCTGGTGGCGTTCATCGCCTCGGTTGTCATTTATCAGGATGTCGCCGCCGGCAATACCTTCAACGGTACGATCTACACCTGGATGGAGAGCGGTGGGTTGAAGTTCGAAGTCGGCTTCCTCATCGATTCGCTGACCGTGATGATGATGCTGGTGGTCACGTTCGTGTCGCTGATGGTGCACCTCTACACCATCGGTTACATGCACGAGGATCCGGGCTATCAGCGGTTCTTCAGCTATATCTCGCTGTTCACCTTCTCGATGCTGATGCTGGTGATGTCGAACAACTTCCTCCAGCTGTTTTTCGGCTGGGAAGCGGTAGGCTTGGTCTCGTATCTGCTGATCGGCTTCTGGTACGAGCGGCCGACCGCAATCTACGCCAACCTCAAGGCTTTCCTGGTGAACCGCGTCGGGGATTTCGGTTTCCTGCTCGGAATCGGCTTGGTCGCGGCCTACGCCGGAACGCTCAACTACGCGGAGGTGTTCGCCCAGGTGGACACGCTCGTTTCCCAGCAGGTTGCTTTCACGGGTTGGCCGTTGATAACCGCGATCTGCATCTGCCTGTTCATCGGCGCGATGGGCAAGTCGGCTCAGGTGCCGCTGCATGTGTGGCTGCCCGACTCGATGGAAGGTCCGACACCGATTTCGGCGCTGATCCACGCTGCGACGATGGTGACGGCAGGTATTTTCATGGTGGCAAGGATGTCACCGCTGTTCGAGCTGTCCGACACAGCGCTGTCGTTCGTCTTGGTGATCGGCGCCACTACTGCGCTGTTCATGGGTTTTCTCGGTATCGTGCAGAACGACATCAAACGTGTCGTGGCGTACTCGACGCTGTCACAGCTGGGTTACATGACCGTAGCGCTGGGGGTTTCGGCATATTCCGCCGCGGTGTTCCACCTGATGACGCATGCGTTCTTCAAGGCCTTGCTGTTTCTTGGCGCCGGTTCGGTCATCATGGGCATGCATCATGATCAAGACATGCGCAACATGGGTGGGCTGTGGAAGTACATGCCGATCACATGGTTCACATCCTTGCTGGGCTCGCTCGCGCTGATCGGCTTTCCGCTCTTCGCCGGTTTTTACTCGAAGGATTCGATCATCGAAGCCGTGCATGCGGCCAATATTCCGGGGGCCGGCTACGCGCTGTTCTGTGTCCTGCTGGGCGTGTTCGTAACCGCGTTCTACTCGTTCCGGATGTACTTCCTGGTGTTCCACGGCAAGGAGCGCTTTGGTCAGGCGCATCACGACCACGGTCACGACGACGGGCATGCGGCCGACGATCATGCGCACGACGGGCACGCCGATGCTCACGCGACGACGGATCACGACGATCATGAGGAGGAGCACCATCATGGTCTAGCGCCGGGGCAGAAGCCGCATGAGTCGCCGTGGGTCGTCACAGTGCCACTGATACTGCTTGCGATTCCCTCGGTCATCATCGGCTTCATCACGATAGAACCGATGTTGTTCGGCGACTGGTTCAAGGACAACATCGCCCTTGCGGCCCACCATGTGGGTCTCAAGGAGCTCGAGGCCAACTTCCACGGCCCTCTTGCCATGGCGCTGCACGGGCTGCAGACGGCACCTTTCTGGTTGGCGATAAGTGGTGTGGGGCTGGCATGGTTCTTTTACATGGTGCGGCCCGACATTCCCGCGGCGATTCAACGCACCTTCCAGCCGTTGCACACGCTGTTGGAGAACAAGTACTACTTCGATCGCTTCAACGAAGTGGTGTTTGCCGGCGGGTCGCGCATGCTCGGCGGTGGTTTGTGGCGAGTCGGCGATCGAGGCCTGATTGATGGCGTAATCGTGAATGGCGGCGCGCGCATGGTTGGATGGATTGCCCAAGCGACGCGCCTGTTCCAGACCGGGCATCTGTATCAGTATGCATTTGCAATGATCATCGGGGTCTTCGCTCTGCTGACCTTCTGGTTCAACGCAGGTTGAACCAGTGCGTGGAAATTCTCGTTGGATGACGCGGAATAACGACAAACGCACCATTGTTGGTGCAATGAACGGAAAGCAACAATGACGGGTATGCCATTACTCAGCCTGGCGATCTGGATTCCGATCCTGGGCGGATTGCTTGTGCTGGCCACGGGGTCCGATCGCAATGCGGAACTTGCGAGGAAGCTTGCGCTAGCGGTTGCGGTCGCCGGTTTTGCGGTTACCTTGCCCTTGTTCACCCAGTTCGACACGAGCACGAGCGCGATGCAGTTCCAGGAGTTCGGTGCCTGGATCCCGCGTTTCAACGTCAATTATCACCTCGGCGTCGATGGCATATCGATGCTCTTCGTCGTGCTCAACGCCTTCGTCACGATCATGGTGGTTCTGGCGGGCTGGCAGGTGATTCAGGACAAGGTGGCGCAGTACATGGCCGCCTTCCTGATCATGTCCGGCTTGATGAACGGAATCTTCTCCGCGCTGGATGGCATCCTGTTCTATGTCTTCTTCGAGGCCTCGCTGATTCCGCTTTATCTGATCATCGGTATCTGGGGCGGGCCGAGAAGGGTGTACGCGGCGATCAAGTTCTTCCTCTATACCCTGGCCGGTTCGTTGTTGATGCTGGTCGCCCTGCTGTACCTGTTCATCGAGTCGGGTGGTTCGTTCAGTATTCTGGAATGGCATCGTTTGCCGCTCGGCATGACGCCGCAGACGCTGGTGTTCTGGGCTTTCCTGATCGCGTTCGCGGTCAAGGTGCCGATGTGGCCGGTACATACTTGGTTGCCGGATGCGCATGTCGAGGCACCCACCGGCGGTTCGGTCGTGCTGGCTGCGATCGCGCTGAAGCTCGGTGCGTATGGGTTCCTGCGGTTCTCGTTGCCGATCGTTCCGGATGCGTCGCAGGCCATGGCTCCGGTGGTGATCACGCTGTCCCTGATCGCGGTGGTCTACATCGGCCTGGTCGCGCTGGTGCAGACCGACATGAAGAAATTGGTCGCCTACTCGTCGATTTCTCACATGGGTTTCGTGACGCTCGGTTTCTTCATGCTCAACACCCTGGGGATCGAGGGGGCGCTGGTGCAGATGATTTCGCACGGCTTCGTTTCCGCGGCGATGTTCCTGTGCATCGGGGTGCTCTACGATCGTATGCATTCGCGTGAGATCGCGGACTACGGCGGTGTCGTCAAGACCATGCCGAAGTTTGCCGCCTTCTTCATGCTGTTTGCGATGGCGAATGCGGGCTTGCCTGGCACCAGCGGTTTCGTGGGTGAATTCATGGTCATTCTGGGGGCAGTCGAATTCAACTTCTGGATCGGTTTCATCGCCGCGACCACGCTGATTCTGGGGGCAGCGTACACGCTCTGGATGTACAAGCGGGTCGTGTTCGGCAAGGTGGCGAACCATCATGTCGCCGAACTCGAAGACATCAACACGCGCGAATTCGTGTTCCTGGGGATTCTCGCACTGTGCGTGCTGGCGATGGGTCTTTATCCGTTCCCATTCACCGAAGTCATGCATGCGTCTGTAACCGAACTCCTGCGGCATGTCGCCGTGAGCAAGCTCTGAACGAGCAGCCGAGCCACTTTTCCGGACTGGTAAGAAGATGAATTTCGTTGTTCCTGACTTCTATCCTGCAGCGGCGGAGATCTTCGTCGCGGTGATGGCTTTGGTGATCATGCTGGCGTTCACCTTCTTTCGCAGCATCGCGCGCAGCCTCGCCTATTTTTTGACCCAGGCGACCCTGGTGGGGGCGGCCTTCATCACGATCTGGACCCTGGACGGGCAGGTGACGCTGACGTTCAATAACATGTTCATCTCGGATCTGCTGGGCGATCTGCTGAAGCTCACGATCTACTTCTCGGTGGCGGTCGGCCTGCTGTATGGCCGCGGCTATCTGTCGGACCGGAATATGGACCGGCCCGAGTATTTTCTGCTCGCGTTGCTAATGACGCTTGGCATGATGGTGATGGTGACCGCCAATCACATGTTGTCGCTTTACATGGGGCTGGAAATGATGTCGCTGTCGCTGTATGCGATGGTGGCTTTCGACCGCGATTCGGTGCGTTCGACCGAGGCGGCGATGAAGTACTTCGTGCTCGGGGCGCTCGCGTCCGGATTGCTGCTCTATGGCATGTCGATGATCTATGGCGCAACCGGCAGCATGGATTTCTCGAGCATCGCCCAGAGCGTCTATAACCAGTCTGCGAACAAGACTGTGTTGATGTTCGGTCTGGTCTTCGTGGTGGCCGGGCTCGCGTTCAAGCTGGGGGTGGTGCCCTTCCACATGTGGGTACCCGATGTCTATCAGGGCGCGCCGACGGCCGTCACGCTCATGATCGCTACCGCGCCCAAACTTGCGGCGTTTGCGATCTCGCTGCGCATGCTGGTCTTCGGCTTGTTCGAACTGGCCGACCAGTGGCAGTCGATGCTGATGTTCCTCGCGGTGCTGTCCATCGTGCTTGGTAATCTCGCCGCGATCGCGCAGACCAATCTTAAGCGCATGCTGGCGTATTCCGGTATTTCGCACATGGGCTTCGTGCTGCTCGGCCTGCTGTCGGGCGTGGTGGATGGTGACCGGCAGTTCGCGCTTAATGCCTACAGTTCGGCGATGTTCTACGCCGTTTCGTATGTGATCATGAGCCTGGCGTCGTTCGGCATGGTGGTCTTGTTGTCGCGCGCGGGCTTCGAAGCTGAGAACATCGAGGATTTCAAGGGTCTCAACAAGCGCAGTCCGTGGTTTGCGTTGATGATGATGATCGTGATGTTCTCGATGGCGGGCATTCCGTTCTTCATTGGTTTCTTCGCCAAGCTGTCGGTATTGCAGGCAGTCGTGCAGGCTGGCTACATCTGGCTTGCGCTGGTTGCCGTCCTGATGTCGGTCGTGGGCGCCTATTACTATCTGCGGGTGGTCAAGGTCATGTACTTCGACGAACCCACTGATACCGCGCCGATCAATGCGCCGGCGGATGTGCGGGTGATGCTCTCGGCCAACGGTGTGGCGATTGCAGTGCTCGGTTTGCTGCCACAGGGTTTGATGTCATTGTGTGCCTATGCGTTGATCGCGTCGCTATAACGAAGGGCGCATGGGCGTGCACACCGGGTGGGTGTCAACGGTTGCAGCGCGATGATTGGGACCGCCGAGACGTCGTCGCGAGATCCGCTGGAAGAGCGTGGGTTGGAGTCGGCGCGGGTTTTCAAGGGAAAGCTGCTCGAGATCCATTGTGACCGCGTCGAGCTGCCGGACGGCAACGAGGCAACCCGGGAGTATGTCCGCCATCCGGGCGCGGTCGTCGTCGTGGCGGAACTGCCCGATGGTCGCTTGCTGTTCGAGCGCCAATTCCGTTATCCGTTGCGGCGGGCGTTCATCGAGTTGCCAGCCGGAAAGATCGATGCCGGCGAAGAAATCCTGAGTTGTGCAATGCGCGAGCTGCGCGAAGAGACCGGCTATGAAGCCGCGCAGTGGCTTCACCTTGGCGTGATGCATCCATGCATCGGCTATTCGGACGAACACATCGAGATTTTCCTGGCGCGTGAACTGACGCATGTTGGCAATGCGCTTGATGCGGGCGAGTTTCTGGAAGTTTTCAGCATGTCTTTCGACGAAGCCCGCGAGGCGGTGTTCGCGGGCCGCATCACCGATGGGAAAACCATCACGGCGCTGTTCATCGCACAACCGCATCTGGATTGAATCGATGCCCTGCCTGCTTTGAGGTGTGGGCAGGGTAGGGGGCAGGATCCGCGCAATTGAATTCAAGTTGTTGCCCGGCTTGGTCGCGTGCGCCGCTTTGCTGCACAATGTCGGCCTGTCCAAACCGTGATGTCGCATGCGTTACGAATTTCTCGTCGGTCTTCGCTATACCCGTTCGCGCAAGCGAGCCCAAGGGCGCAATCAGTTCATTTCGTTCATATCGCTGGTGTCGATGCTGGGGACCGCGCTCGGGGTCGCGGCGCTCATCGTGGTGCTGTCGGTGATGAATGGTTTCCAGGAGGAGTTGCGCACCCGCATCCTTGGTGTGGCCTCCCATATCCAGATCAGCGGCTACGAGGGGGCGATGTCGGCCTGGCAGCAGGTGTCGGAGCAGGCCCAGCGCCATCCGGACGTGCGGGCCAGTGCGCCCTATGTCCAGGAGCAGGGACTGTTGTCGTTCGATGAGCAGGTGCGCGGCACCCTGGTTCGGGGTGTATTGCCCGCCGAAGAGGAGCGCGTCGCCGATTTCGCCAAGTACATGAAGGCCGGCAGCCTCGATGCGCTCGAAGCAGGGCGGTTCGGGATCATCATCGGGCGTGACCTGGCGCAGGCCCTGCGGGCGAGCATGGGCGACAAGATCACGCTGATCGCGCCGCAAGGCCTCGTTACCCCGGCGGCAGTCCTGCCCAGGGTCAAGCAATTCGAGATCGTGGGGATCTTCGAGGCCGGAATGTACGAGTACGATTCCGGGCTGGCATTGCTGCACATGCAGGATGCCCAGGTTCTTTACCGCATGGGTGATGCGGTGACCGGGGTGCGGCTCAAGCTCGACGACCTCTTCAGTGCGCCGCGGGTGGCACGCGAGTTGGCAGGCGTCATCGAAGTGGCGGCCTATGTGAGTGACTGGACGCGCAGCCACGCCAACTTCTTTCGCGCGGTTCAGCTCGAGAAGACCATGATGACGGTCATCCTGTTCCTGATCGTAGCGGTGGCGGCGTTCAATATCGTCTCCACCTTGGTGATGGCGGTTCAGGAGAAACTCTCCGACATCGCGATCCTGCGTACACTTGGTGCGAGTCCGCTGTCGGTGATGGCCATCTTCATGCTCCAGGGGGCGATCATCGGCATCGTTGGTCTGGCGGCCGGTGTGCTGGGTGGTTTGTTGCTTGCGCACAACCTCGACGTGGTGATCCCGGCGCTCGAAGCCGTCACCGGTGCGACGCTGTGGAACAAGGAGGTCTACTACATCAGCGAGCTTCCGTCGAAGGTACTCGCCGGCGACGTGATCACGATCGTGTCCTTGTCTTTCGTTCTGACCCTGATTGCAACGGTTTACCCGAGTTGGCGGGCATCGCGGGTCAATCCGGCCGAGGCCCTGCGCTATGAGTGAGACCCTGGATTCGGAGGTGCTGGCCTGCGTAGGGCTGGGCAAGACCTTTCGCGAAGGCGTGGATGCGCTCACGGTGTTGCGCGACGTCAATCTCGCCGTCCGGCGGGGTGAGGGCATTGCGATCGTGGGCGCGTCGGGGTCTGGAAAGAGCACGCTGCTGCATTTGCTCGGCGGGCTAGACGTGCCCTCTACGGGCACGGTGGCGTTGATGGGCCGCGATTTCTCGACGATGTCCGATGCCGAGCGCGGACGCCAGCGTAACGTGACACTTGGCTTCGTTTACCAGTTTCACCATTTGCTGGGTGAGTTTACCGCGCTCGAAAATGTGGCAATGCCGCTCTATGTCCGACGCATGGATACGGACGCTGCGAACGAGCAGGCGGCGGCCATGCTGAAGGCGGTGGGGCTGGGGCACCGCTTGGACCATACGCCGGCCGAGCTCTCGGGGGGCGAGCGGCAGCGCGCGGCGATCGCGCGGGCGCTGGTGACCCGACCGGCCTGCGTGTTGGCGGACGAACCAACCGGCAATCTCGACCGGCGTACCGCCGATGCCGTGTTCGATCTGATGCTGGGGCTGAATCAGGATATGCACACGAGTTTCGTGATCGTCACTCATGACGAATCGCTCGCGCGGCGGGCGCAGCGGCAGTTGCGTCTCGACGATGGTCAACTGCTGCCGTGATGCCGGGCCTTGCGCACGGTGCTGCGTCGGCGCCACTTGCGTATGAGCCAGATGCGCCAGGCCGCGCGAATGCCCAGGTAACCCACGACCGCCAGACCACTGCCCAGCAGAACCAAGCCAAGTGCCAGCGGTTGGCCCAGCTCCAACAGCCAGTCTCCCGTCGCTGCGAACCAGGCGAAGAGCCCCAGTCCGTTCCAGTCGGGGGGTGACACGAAACCCTCGGTGCCGCCACCCAGCGCGAGGCTTCCGATCTCGTAGGCGAGCAAATAGATCGGTACCAGCGTCAGTGGGTTGGTATACAGCGTCGTGACGAGCGCCAGCGGAAGATTGACCCGCAGCACGATGCACGCCAGTGCTGCACTGGGCATTTGCAGTGGTCCGGGCACCAGCCCGCAGAATAGTCCGACGGCGACACCACCTGCAACCGAATGTCGGTTGAGATGCCATAGACGCGGATGAAGCAGCGTATTCGAGAAGGGCCTCAGCCAGCGGTTCGAGTGGATCGTTTCATGATCCGGCAATAGACGTTTGAGGTGGCTGCGCATCGTCGGGATCGGCTTCCTTCTGGATTCTGCGGTGTGCCCACGGCTCAGCTACAGGCTTCGGGGCGGTGCGAGCCGCTTCGCTTGCGTTGATGGTCGTACTGACGCATCATCGGTTTATGCGAATGGCAATCGCCGGGTTTGCGCTGGGGATTATGTTGCTGCAACGTCAGGCCGCGTTGCCGGCAGCGTGGATGCTGTGGCTGCCGGTGTTGGTGATTTTGCCTCTTTGCGTGCGCCGTGTCGCGTCCGGTGTGGGTGGCGCGCGGGCCGGGCAGCACGTACTCTTTCTCGCGCTGGGGCTGTCGCTTGGTTTTGCGTGGGCAGCCTGGCGAGCGGAGTGGCGGCTTGCCGATGCGCTGCCGGACGAGTGGCAGTCGACCGACATCGACTTGCAGGGCGTCATCTCCGAACTGCCGCAGCGCATGGATGGGGGATGGCGTTTCGAGCTCGACGTCGAGCAGGCCTCCGCACCCGTGCCGTCGCGGGTACTGCTCTCGTGGTACGCCCGTGGTGGCGATGGTGCGGCGTTGCCGGTCTTGCATCCCGGTGAACGGTGGCAACTGCGCGTGCGCCTCCAGAGGCCGCACGGCTTCAACAATCCCAACGGCTTCGACTACGAGGCCTGGCTGCTGGAGCGTAATCTGCGCGCGACCGGATACGTGCGCGCGGGCGGCGACAACATCCGCGTCGTTGAACGGGTGCCCGGTCTGATGCTCACAGTGCACCGCGCGCGTGACAGAATAAGGACTCGCTTCGACGAGATGCTCGCCGGTCGGCCCTATGCCGGCATTCTGGCGGCACTCGCGGTCGGAGACCAGCGTGCGATACCCGCAGAACAGTGGGAGATCTTTCGGCACACTGGCGTCGCGCACCTTCTGAGTGTGTCCGGTTTACATATTTCGTTGGTCGCGCTGCTCTCCGGTGGCTTGGTGGGATGGGTCTGGCGGCGCTTGCCGCGTATGCCGCTGTACCTTCCGGTACGCCGCGCTGCGGCACTGGCCGGATTGTTGGCGGCCGCAGGCTATGCGGCACTGGCAGGCCTCGGAATACCGACCCAGCGTGCCCTGCTGATGCTTGCGGTGCTTGCCCTGGCGTTGATGAGCGGGCGGGAGGTGATGGGCAGCCGCACCCTCCTGATCGCGTTTGTGGCTGTTCTGGTGCTCGACCCGTGGGCGGTATTGTCGGCTGGCTTCTGGTTGTCGTTCGGTGCGGTCGCCGTGATCCTGCTGATCGTCTCGGGGCGCCGGCCGGCGCTTGGCGCATTGCATGCCGCAGTGCTGATCCAGGCCGCGATCGGCTTGTTCACTTTGCCCCTCCTGGTGGCGTTGTTCGGCAGCTATCCGCTGACTTCGCCGCTTGCAAACGCGATCGCGATTCCATTGGTCAGCTTCGTAGTCACACCGCTGGTGCTGGCCGCGATCGTTCTGCCATGGCGGCCGCTCCTCGAACTTGCCCATTGGCTGTGCGATTGGATGATGTGGGGGCTCGAATTGCTGGCCGCACATCCGCTGGCGCTCTGGGAGCAGGCGGCGCCTCCGGCGTGGTTGGTGCTTTCGGCGTTGGCGGGGGTGCTATGGCTCTTGTTGCCGCGCGGCACGCCGGGACGTGCGCTCGCTCTGCTCGCAGTGTTGCCGATGTTGCTATGGACACCCGCGCGCCCGGACTGGGGTGAGTTTCGGGCGACCGTGGTCGATGTCGGTCATGGCCTCTCCGTTCATGTCGCGACGGCGTCGCACGACCTGCTCTACGATGCCGGGCCGCGCTATGGCGCGCTATCCGATGCGGGCGAGAGAGTGCTCGTGCCCTATCTGAGAGCTTCGGGCGTCGCCGGCCTCGATCGACTCGTATTAAGCCATGATGATATCGACCATACCGGCGGAGCCGGTTTCGTGCTCGCCGCGTTTCGGGCCGCGGCATTGATGGCGAATCTTGGTCCGGAACATCCGCTCCGGCACGCGGCGAGCGGGGCTGTTCTCGCATGCCGGGCTGGTGAAACCTGGAGTTGGGATGGTGTGGGTTTCGAGGTGCTCCACCCAGCGGGTGACGAGCCGGGGCCCGTGCGCGACAACGATACGAGTTGCGTGCTCAGGATCGTCGGCGGGGGTGGCAGTTTGTTGCTTACCGGAGACATCGAGTCGGCTGCTGAGCGGCACCTGCTGCGCAGAGATCGGGAGGGGTTGGCGAGCGACGCGGTGGTCGTGCCTCATCACGGCAGCCGATCGTCGTCTACGGCGGCGTTCGTGCGGGCGGTCGGGGCCGGCCATGCACTGTTTCCAGTAGGCAACCGCAATCCCTTCGGCCATCCCCATCCGTCGGTGGAAGCGCGCTGGCGTGCGGCGGGGGCGCGAATCTGGCGGACCGACCATCATGGCGCGCTGATCGTCGAGAGCCATGGCGACGGCCTGCAGATTACCGGCCAGCGGGCACGCGCGCCACGTTACTGGCATTCACGTCGACCATTGGATTGAGATCGAACCGCGTTACACTGCATCCGAAAGAACGGACCTAGGGTTGAACCGATGAGCTTCATGGATTCGTTGCGCCGTCTTCTGCAGGGCGCGTCTGCGGCATCCGGGGCCCGCAAGGGTTTGCGCGAGCGCGTCGTCCAGTGCCAGGGGCCGCACGGCTTGCATCGCATGGCATACACCGAATGGGGAGACCCGCGCAATCCCAAGGTGTTGATCTGTGTGCACGGGCTGACCCGTAACGGGCGCGATTTCGACTATCTGGCGAAGGCGCTGTGCGAAGAGTACCGGGTGGTATGCCCGGACGTGGTCGGCCGCGGTCGCAGCGATTGGCTGGGCGTGAAGGCCGACTATGGTTTTCCGCTCTATGTTTCGGACATGGTCACGCTGATCGCACGGCTCGATGTGCAGACGGTGCACTGGGTCGGCACCTCGATGGGGGGATTGATCGGCATGGCGCTGGCGAGTCAGCCGCATAGCCCGATCACCCGTATGGTGCTCAACGATGTCGGGCCGGTGGTGACCGCTGCATCGCTCCGGCGCATAAACGAGTATCTCGGCAATGCACCGGTGTTTCCGACCATGGCAGCGGCCGAAGCTTATGTCCGGGCGGTCAGCACGTCGTTCGGCAAGCTCACCGATGCCGACTGGGCACACTTGACGGCCTATGCCGTTCGTCCGGTCGAGGGTGGGTTCGCGATGATCTACGACCCTGGCATCGCCGAGGTTTTTCGCCATACGCCGCTGTTGGCCGATGTGGATCTGTGGGGTATCTACAAAGCCATTCGCTGTCCGGTTCTCGCGATTCGCGGTGCCGAGTCGGACCTGCTCGAGCGTGCGACGCTCGTGCGGATGGCGGAGTGCGGGCCCAAGGCCGAGATCGTCGAGGTGCCCGATGTCGGACACCCACCGATGTTCCTGAATGACGAGCAGGTCGGTCTGGTGCGCGATTTTCTGCTCAAGGGCGAGGCTCCGTCGAGATGAAAACCGGCTATCTGGATTGCTGGTGCGGTTCGTATTGCGGTTGTCGGTAGGCCCCGGTTACCGCGGTCGGCGAGGCTTCGCCGTGGGCGAGGCCTGGAGCGGTGGACTGTCCGGTTACCGGGCGGTCACCGCTTCGTGTCTTCCGAATCCTTGGGTGAGAAGCGAATCGCCGCCGAATTGATGCAGTAGCGCAAGCCAGTGGGTTGTGGCCCGTCTTCGAACACATGTCCGAGATGGGCCTCACACTGCTCGCACAGCACCTCGGTACGATGCATGAAGTGGCTGCGGTCGTCGCGCTTGGCGACGTTCTCGGGCGCCGCAGCGGTCCAGAAGCTGGGCCAGCCACAGCCCGCGTCGAACTTGTGCGTGGAATTGAAGAGTGGTGCGTCGCAGCATACGCAGCGATAGTCGCCATCCGCCCAGTGATCCCAGTATTCCCCGGTGAAGGCCCGCTCGGTGCCCTGTTCACGGCTTACGTGATACTGGATGGGGGACAGGGCTTCTCGCCACTCGGCGTCGCTCTTTTCGATTTTTGGTGGCATTCGTGGCTCCACAGCGGCGGCGCGCTCGCGCGCCGCCGTATTGATTTCAGTGCAGATGCCTGGGCGCCTGGTCGGCGTGATCCTCGGGCATTTCAGCGTGCACGATCTCGCCTTCGGGTGACGGGTAGAGCGGTGCGCCGCAGTCGTCGCAGTACTCGAGCGGAAAGCGATGTTCGAGATTCACGATGTCGGTCAGCCCGCATTCGCGCAGGACCGCGTCGATGTCCGCCGCGATATCGGCCGCTTCGTCCTCCGGACCGAGGAGTGGCCAGACCACGCCATGGAGAACGCTGTCGGAGTCGCGGGCAGTGAATCCGATCCGGTATTCCTCGAGCTGCTTGTCGAAGAAGGGCGCGATGACGGCGCGCAGATTGGCGGCGGGTGTCTGCAACTCGGCGCCCAGGAAGGCAACCGAGGCACGGATGGCATAGGGGCGGCTCTGGCGGTCGGCCTGGCGGCTGGCCGCGAAGTAGGCTTCGGGCAACACGACTTCCATGGCGCAACCCGGAAACAACGGTGCGAGGCAGGCTCCACCCTGGTTGCGCCACTGGGCCAGGGCCTGGTCGCGGCTGTTGTCTTCCTCCTGCCAGGCGAATAGCGGCGCGCCGCGGGGGACCGCCACCGCGGCGAGCAGGTAGCGGGTGTCGGACAGGAAATGCGCGGTCTCGGGCATGCCCTCGGTTTCGACATGCAGATCTTGCCTGGCGAGCGCCGCGCGGCCGATCGCCGCCGCAAAGGCGGCCGTCGGACAATAACCCTGGGGGAGTTGATCGGGGCTGAACAGGAAGTCCGCGAGGGCCAGCCTGGCGTTGTCTGCCAGGACGTGGGCTTGCAGATGAACCCGCAGGTTGGCCAGCACCGCGGCCGGGATCGACGTGGCCGGAATGCGATAGCGTGACCAGGCCAGCACCGGGGCCGCGAGCAGCAGGATCTCGTGATCGTCCGAAACCCGCAGTGCGTTCTCGGCGCGGGCCTCGATGAAATCCGCCAGTTCTTCATACGCCCTGATCTCGGCGCTGTAGAGGTGATCGAGCGCTGCATTCAGGACATCTTCGTCGTCGTCGGCGAGCTGCTCGTCGATCACTTGGCAAAGCTGGGCTTCCCAGTAGCGGTCTTCTGCCCGGCTGCCCGATTCGACCAGCCCGGTCGCAAGCCGCACAAGCTGCTCGGCCGCGTTGCCGAGCCCGCCGCGGCGCTTCTGTCGGGATCTCTTCATGATGCTCTCTTGTGTTGGTTCTTGCAGTGATTAGGCGGGCGGACAAGCGTATTCTGCATGCAGATTTCGAGTGCCGTGCGCCGCCGGGGTTCGATCAATAGCCCGGGTTCTTGAGCCTGACCGCCTGAAGGATGACGGCGGAAATTTCCTCGATCGACTTGGTGGTTGAGTCGAGCCAGGGAATGTTCTCGCGCCGCATCAGCTTTTGCGCCGCTTCGATCTCGTAGCGGCAGTTCTCGAGCGAGGCATAGCGGCTGTCGGGGCGCCGCTCCTGGCGGATCTGCACCAGACGCTCGGGTGCGATCGTGAGTCCGAACAGTTTCTTGCGATACTGCTGAACCTCGCCGGGCAACTTGTTGCGTTCGAAATCCTCGGGAATCAACGGGTAGTTGGCCGCCTTCACGCCGAACTGCATCGCGAGATAGAGACTCGTGGGAGTCTTGCCCGAGCGCGACACCCCCACCAGTACCACGTCGGCATCGTCGAGTTCGCCGTTGGTCGACACGCCGTCGTCATGGGTCATCGCGAAGTTGATTGCTTCGATGCGCGCCTTGTAGTCACTGCTGTCGGCGATGCCATGAAAGCGGCCGACGGTATGGGTCGAACGCACACCGAGTTCGGATTCGAGCGGTCCGATGAATTGTTCGAACAAGTCGATGCAGAGCGCATCGGCGTCACGCATGGCCGCAATGATCTCGGGATTCACCAGCGTGCTGAACACGATCGGCCGGACGCCGTCGCGGCGACGGGCTTCACGGATCTGGTTGGCGCATTCGATCGCCTTGTCGAGATTGTCCACGAAGGGGATGCGCACCTGGCGCAGCCGCGCCCCGGGAAACTGCGCGAGCAGACTGTGGCCAAGGGTTTCGGAGGTGATGCCGGTGCCGTCGGAGATGAAGAATACGCAGCGGGTCGGGGTGTCGCTCATGATCGTCGGACTCGGTATTGGACCGCCAGTGTGAAGACAGTGGTGCGGCAGGGCAACAAAACTCGTAAAATTCGTATTTTGCGTTGTCCCCAACTTTTTCGGAAGGCCATTCATGACCCGTTACGTCATTCCCTTTACCGAACTGCGCATGACTGACGTCGAGCAGGTCGGCGGCAAAAACGCCTCGCTCGGCGAAATGATCAGCCAGTTGCCCGCCAGCGTGCGGGTGCCTGGCGGTTTTGCAACCACTGCAGACGCGTACCGGGAGTTTCTGGCCCATCAGGGACTTGCAGAACGTATTTCCGCGGCGCTCGCCCGACTCGACGTCGACGACGTGGATGAACTGGCACGCGTGGGCGCACGCATTCGCGAGTGGATCGTCGAGACGCCGTTTCCGGCCAGGCTCGAAGACGAGATCCGTGCCGCCTATGCGCAGATCACTGCCGAAGGCGAAGGCAGCTTCGCGGTGCGTTCTTCGGCGACGGCCGAGGATCTTCCCGATGCCTCGTTTGCAGGGCAACAGGAGACGTTTCTCAACATCCATGGTTTCGAGAACATCCTGCATGCGATGAAGGAGGTTTTCGCGTCGCTTTACAACGACCGCGCGATCTCGTACCGGGTGCACAAGGGCTTCACCCATGCGGAGGTGGCCTTGTCGGCGGGCGTGCAGCGCATGGTGCGCTCGGATACCGGCGCCTCGGGCGTGATGTTCACGATGGATACCGAGTCCGGCTTCACCGATGTGGTGTTCATCACCGCGTCCTACGGCCTGGGTGAGACGGTGGTGCAGGGGGCGGTGAATCCGGACGAGTTCTATGTCCACAAGGCGACTCTGGCGCTCGGCAAGCCGGCGATCGTGCGCCGCAACCTGGGTTCCAAGCTGATCAAGATGGTTTTTGCCGACAAGGCGGTGGCGGGCAAGTCGGTGCGCACCGTCGATGTGCCGGAGGTTGACCGCCACCGTTTTTCGCTCACCAACGAGGACATTCTCGAACTCGGCCGCTACGCGGTCATCATCGAGCAGCACTACGGCCGGCCGATGGACATCGAGTGGGGCAAGGACGGCCAGGACGGCAAGCTCTACATCCTGCAGGCCCGGCCCGAAACCGTGAAGTCCCAGTCCGCCGGCCATGTCATGGAGAAGTACCATCTCAAGCAGTACAGCAAGGCGCTGACCCACGGCCGGGCGATCGGCCAGAAGATCGGCGCCGGTGTGGTCCGGGTGGTCGCCAGCGCTTCCGAGATGAACCGCGTGCAGGCGGGCGACATCCTCGTCACCGACATGACCGACCCGAACTGGGAACCCGTGATGAAGCGCGCCAGCGCGATCGTCACCAATCGCGGCGGACGTACCTGCCATGCGGCCATCATCGCGCGCGAGCTGGGCATACCCGCGATCGTCGGGTGCGGCAATGCCACCGATGTGCTCGAGGAAGGCGATTCGGTCACGGTGTCGTGCGCAGAGGGCGACACCGGCTACGTCTATCGCGGCCGGCTGGAGTTCGAGATCGTCACCACCGACATGGGCAACCTGCCCGAGATTCCGGTCAAGGTCATGATGAACGTCGGCAATCCCGAACTTGCATTCGAGTTTGCCCAGATTCCGAACGGTGGGGTCGGGCTCGCGCGGCTCGAGTTCGTCATCAACAATATGATTGGCATCCATCCCAAGGCTATTCTCGAGATCGGCCAGGTGCCGGCCAGTCTGCGCGAGGAGATCCAGCGGCGCGCGCGCGGTTACGCGACGCCAAAGCAGTTTTTCATCGAAAAGCTGGTCGAGGGTATTGCGACCATCGCCGCCGCGTTCTATCCGAAGCCGGTCATCGTGCGCATGTCCGACTTCAAGTCGAACGAGTACCGCAAGCTGCTGGGTGGCGACATCTACGAGCCGGAAGAAGAAAACCCGATGCTGGGTTTCCGCGGAGCGTCGCGCTACATCGCCCACAGCTTCCGCGACTGCTTCGAGATGGAGTGCGCGGCGATGCGCAAGGTGCGCAATGAGCTCGGCCTGACCAATGTGCAGATCATGATTCCGTTCGTCCGCAATGTGGACGAGGCGCGCGGCGTGGTCGAGTTGCTGGCCGAGCATGGTCTCAAGCGTGGCGACAATGACCTGAAACTCATCATGATGTGCGAGATTCCGTCGAACGCGCTGCTCGCCGATGCCTTTCTCGAGCATTTCGACGGTTTTTCGATCGGCTCGAACGATCTGACCCAACTGACCCTCGGCCTCGACCGCGACTCGGGCCTGGTCGCGCATGCGTTCGACGAGCGTGACGAGGCAGTGAAGCTGTTGCTGTCGATGGCGATCAGCGCCGCCAATCGTCTTGACAAGTATGTCGGCATCTGCGGGCAAGGGCCGTCGGATCATGCGGATTTTGCCGAATGGCTGATGGATGAAGGCATCCAGACGATCTCGCTCAATCCGGACACCGTTGTGAGCACTTGGCTGAAGCTTGCCGCTCATCGCGGCTGATCGTTCGTCGACAGGTCACTGCGGGGCGGGCGCGCCGAGCGTGTCCGCCCCGCGTGCTTGTAATCGGCCATTGGACCTGAGTTTTCGCACTGTTTTGGTGATAGACTCCCAAGACTTTTTGGCCAAATGTGATTCTTTCCCACATTCTGGCGTCTGACTCATTCATCCTGCCGACGGCGGTCGCATCGTTGGCGTGCAGGGTCTGGAGGTGCGGAATGGCGCTAGTCATTCTTTCCGCCAGTTCCGTGACTCGCGGCGAAACGCGTACGATCAGTATGCGTGCGTTCGCGAGTCTGGCGCTGGCCGGCATGATCTTGGTACTTGCATGTGGAGTTGCGGTCGGTATGGCGATGCGCCCTGGCGCCGTGTCCGAGCCGCCGCATGAGCAGGTGCTGGCAGACCAGGCGACATCGGATCCGGCCGTCGAAGTGGCTGAGTTGCCCGTGGCGGTGCCCGCCGGTCTGGCCGAACGTGTGGAGTCACCGGATGATTTCGTGGAGCCGGCTGCCGCCGACACCAGTGACAGCCGGCTTCTGATCGATCGCTTCGGCGAGTTGGCGGGACGCATGATCAGGCTCGAATCCGAAGCGCGCGTGCTGTCGGAGCGCATTTCGGCGATCGGCGAATTCGAACAACGGGTTGCCGCCAGTGATGACAAGGCGAGCAGTACCAAGGGGCGCCTGGCCCGCACGCCGCCTGGTGGCCCCGCGGGCGGGCCGCTGCACGCGCCGCGAGCGGAGGCCGGCGATGTGTCGTTGCCTTTCGCACCCGACCTCGGTTCCGAAGACGACCTGTACGAACACATGGCGCGCATGGATGAAGGTGTGAGCGCGCTTGCGGTGCGCCTCGCAGCGCTCGATCAGATCGCCACATCGTTCAAACTTGTGCACATGTCGTTTCCCGGTCGCTCGCCAATGCCCGGGGTCGCCGCGAATTCGAATTTCGGCAACCGTATCGATCCGTTCAATCGGCGGCGGGCCTTTCACAGCGGAGTCGATTTCAATGCACCGCGCGGCACGCCGATTCATGCCAGCGCGGGTGGGCGGGTGATTTATTCGGGCAGGCGTTCGCAGTACGGGCTCACGGTTGAAATCGAACACATGGCGGGCTTGGTGACGCGCTATGCGCACGCGTCCAAACTCCATGTCAAGGTCGGCGAGGTGGTGATGCCGGGGGCGCTCATTGCCGAAGTGGGTTCGACCGGCCGATCGACCGGGCCTCACCTCCATTTCGAGATTCTCAAGGACGGGTATTTCGTGAATCCGGCCGCCTACCTCGCGCGTTTCTGATCTCGTCCCGATGTGGCACCGCAAGCGCTCGTCGACGCGGGGGCTGACCAGTGATGCGCTGGTGATATCGGACAGTCGTCGCCAGGTGCGGGTGCTTGCCGCCATACTGGCGCTTGTCCTGATCGCGCTGGGCGCGACGCTGCTCGCGGCCTTTCTGGACGAGTCGCCGACGCGGGGGCCGGTGCCGCTGCTGGATCAGCCGACGAACGCCGGGAACGCCCAGGCGACTCCGGACGAAGCAATGTTTGCGGCGCTTGAGGCACAGAACGAAGTGCTCCGGGTGCGGGCCCAGTCCTTGCAAGATGCGCTCGACGGTGCCACGCTGGATCTCGAAGTAGAGCGCGCGACGCGTGCCGAACTGGAGCTTCAGCTCAAGGGGCTGCGGGAGCATCTCGCGCAGACTCAGGAAGAGTTGGCTTTCCTGAAGAATGCGGGCAACGGCGCGACCAAGCCATGAACATCGGCCTGCGTGGTGGGCGGGCCAATTGCGGGAGTCCTCATGTTCGGGAAGAAGCAGAAGAAGGGCCGGATCGAGATCGCCAAGCTGTCCAGCCTGATTGCCGACAACCTGCAGGTGGTCGGCGATGTCCTGTTCTCGGGCGGGTTGCGCGTGGATGGCAAGGTGGAAGGCAACATTCTGGGGCAAGCGGGTGAGAAGAGCCTGATCGTGCTGAGCGAGAAAGGCTGTGTCGTTGGCCGAGTGCGTGCCTACGATGCGGTGATCAACGGAACGATTTCGGGTGATCTCGAGGTCGAGCACTTTCTGGAGTTGCAGGCGGGCGCGCGCGTCTCGGGCAATATCACCTATAGCCAGCTACAGATGGAATGCGGCGCCACGGTCGAGGGCCAGTTGATGAAGGTGGCACCGGTGGCCAGCCTGGCGGCGCCGACGACTCCGCTGTCCCTGCCGCCATCGGTCGATAGGCTCGATGTTGCGGAGTCGGAGAGGGCCTGAAGCGCTTGCTTGCAGCGAAGCGCGGATCGACGGGGTTCGGTCTGTTCCCGTGGTAAACGCTCACACATGCGGCGTGCGTTCAAAGCTAGAATGCCGGTCTAGACAATGCCGGTGAAGTCCGGCGCCCTATGGAGAAATGCAATGCCTCTCGTTTCCATGCGCCAGTTGCTCGATCACGCCGCCGAGAACGGCTACGGCCTGCCGGCGTTCAACGTCAATAATCTCGAACAGGTCCAGGCGATCATGGAGGCGGCACACGGATGCGACAGCCCGGTGATCATGCAGGCATCGGCTGGCGCCCGCAAGTACGCGGGCGAAGCTTTTTTGCGTCACCTGATCGATGCTGCGGTCGAGTCCTATCCGCATATTCCGGTCGTGATGCACCAGGATCATGGCCAGTCGCCGGCCATCTGCATGGCGGCGATCCGCTCAGGGTTCACCAGTGTGATGATGGACGGCTCGCTGCTCGAAGATGGCAAGACGCCGTCGTCATACGAGTACAACGTCGAGGTTTCGCGCGAAGTGGTCAAGTTCTCGCATTCGATCGGGGTTACGGTCGAGGCCGAGCTCGGATGTCTGGGGTCCCTGGAGACCGGCCAGGCGGGCGAGGAGGATGGTATCGGTGCGGAGGGAACACTCGATCATTCGATGCTGCTCACCGACCCGGATCAGGCGGCCGACTTCGTGCGCAAGACCGACTGCGACGCGCTCGCAATCGCGATCGGCACCAGCCATGGCGCCTACAAGTTCAGCCGCAAACCGACTGGCGACATCCTCGCGATCGACCGGATCAAGGCCATCCACGCACGCATTCCCAACACCCACCTCGTCATGCATGGTTCGAGCAGCGTGCCGCAGGAGTTGCTGGAGATCATCCGCAGCTATGGGGGCGACATGAAGGAGACCTATGGCGTGCCGGTGGAGGAGATCGTCGAGGGGATCCGATTCGGCGTGCGCAAGATTAATATCGATACCGACATCCGGCTTGCAATGACGGGTGCGATTCGCAAATTCATGTTCGAGAACCCCTCCAAGTTCGACCCGCGCGAGTATAACAAACCGGCGCGCGAAGCTGCCAAGTTCGTGTGCAAGGCACGCTTCGAGGCGTTCGGGAGCGCCGGTATGGCGAGCCGGATAAAGCCGGTGCCGCTCGACAAGATCGCCCAGCGCTACCTCAAAGGCGAGCTCGCTCAAGTCGTACGCTGAGTACCGGCTGGCGTTGCCGCAGCGGTCCGCTCAGTTGTTTGCTCCGGTGCCCGGGGCGGGCGGCGCAAGCGGCGCATCCTGACCTTGGGGTGCGCGCAGCATTCGCCATCCCATGAACGCAAACAATATAGTCATGAGCGGGCTGAGGATGTTGAAGAACGCAAACGGCGCATAGCTGACCGTAGCAACCCCCAGCGTCGCGGCCATGAAAGCGCCACAACTGTTCCACGGGATCAGCGCGGAAGTCACCGTGGCCGTGTCGCCGATCGCGCGTGACTGCACTACGGGTTTGTATCCCCGATCGCTAAACGCATTCTTGAACATGCGCCCCGGCAGCACGATTGCGATGTACTGGTCCGCGGTCACGACATTGGTCGTGATCGTGGCGCCGACCAGCGACGCGACCAATGCGCCGATGGACTTGATCTTGCGGACTAGCGGCGCGATCAAGCATTCGAGCACCCCGATCTTCTCGACCACACCGCCGAAGGCGAGCGCGGTGATGATCAGCCAGATCGTGCCCAGCATGCTCGCCATGCCCCCCCTGGTTAACAACTGGTCGATACCCGCGTCGCCGGTGGATGATTGATAGCCGCTGGCGAGTGCCTGCCACACGCCCTTGAGCAGGGCGAGCGTTTCGGACAGGTCTGCGTCGCTGGCAAACGCGATCACTCGCTCGGGCGATACCCACACCGCCAATATGCCGCCCGCGATTGCACCGGTGAAGATGGTCGTGAAGGGCGGAAACTTGAGGATTGCCAGTGCCAGCACCACCACAAGCGGCAGAAACAGGATCGGGGTGATGTTGAAGCTGCTGTGGATGCTCGCGATTTTCTCCGATGCGTCGAAATCACCGGGCTCGCCAAGAAACCAGAAGAACCCCAAGGCCAGCAGAAACGCCGGCATCGATGTCCATAGCGTCTCCACGATGTGCTCGTAAAGATTGGCGCCGGTTGCCACTGCGGCCAGATTGGTCGAATCCGAGAGGGGCGACGACTTGTCGCCGAGATAGGCTCCGGAAATGATCGCAGCGGCGGTGATCGCCGGATCCAGGTCCATGTTGATCGCGATGCCCATCAGGCCGATGCCGATCGTGCTGACCACGGTCCAAGAACTGCCGATACAGAGTGAAACCAGTCCGCAAATGATCGCCGACGTCATGTACAGATAGTGCGGACTCAGGATCTGCAGGCCGTAATAAACCATCGCCATCAGGGTGCCGCTCATGGCCCAGGTGCCGACCAGGGATCCGACTGCGAACAGGATGAACATCGCGCCGACACCCGTGCCGACACTGGCTACCGCCGCTTCGCGCAGCGCGTCGAGGGTGTAGCCACGCCGCCAGCCGATGAACACCGCGACCAGCGATGCGACCACCAGGGCGATCTGGTTCGGTCCGTCTGCGCCACCCTCGCCGAACAGGTAGAACGACAGCCCCACCAGGATCACGAGGCTCGCGACCGGGACGAGTGCCTCGGTGACCGATAAAGCGGGCGGTGTTTCAGCAGTCCGATCTTGCATCTTTGACCTCGCACCGGTTTTGGCGAATCGGGCGCCTGTTCAGCAGGCTCGAAGTTCAATCTAAGCGCTAACAGTGGACTCGTCAAGATGACCCGAAGAAAGCCCTGGCTGCCCAGCCGGCATGTTTTGGGGAGCATGCGATATGACTGAACTTGGACCGCGAGGCGCGAGTTCCGGGATCCACGACGAGCGGGGAAACCCCCTACTTGACAGTGCGAAAAATAAGGAGAATATTTCAAAAAGTATAAAAAAATCATGGTGCATCGCATTATCCGAATCATGACTATTGCGAATGCGCCGGTGTAGCAGGCACTGAAAGCCAAAGGAGAAATGATGGGCTCGTCATCTGATCAGAAGTTGTCGCGTTTTGCATTGACGGCGATGGTCGTCGGTTCGATGGTCGGTGCAGGGATCTTCTCGTTGCCTGCGACTTTCGGGCGCGCAACCGGGCCGTTCGGAGCAATCGTCGCGTGGATCATCGCGGGTACCGGCATGCTGATGCTCGCTTTCGTGTTCCAGTCGCTGGCCATGCGCAAGCCGGGTCTCGATGCGGGCATCTTCGCCTATGCCCGGGCGGGATTCGGCGATTATCTGGGCTTTGCCGCGGCGTTCGGATTCTGGGCGGGCACCTGCCTCGGCAACACCACTTACTTCGTATTGATCAAATCGACGCTCGGAGCGGTCATTCCGATGTTCGGTGACGGCAATACGCCGAGCGCGGTATTCGTCTCGTCGATCATATTGTGGGCCGTGCATTTCATGATTCTGAGGGGAATCAAGGAGGCGGCGTTCATCAATCAGGTGGTTACGGTCGCGAAGATCGTACCGATCTTCCTCTTCATCGCCATCGTCGGTTTTGCATTCAAGTACGATTTGTTCGCGAGCAATTTCTGGGGCGGCGGCGATTATGACAACGCGGACCTGTTCAATCAGGTCCGCAGCACGATGATGGTGACTGTCTTCGTCTTCATCGGTATCGAAGGCGCGAGCGTTTATTCGCGTTTTGCGAAGAAGCGCGAGGATGTGGGCTGGGCGACGGTGATGGGTTTTATCGGCGTGTTGTGCCTGCTGGTCATGGTCACGCTCCTCCCCTTCGGCGTTTTGCTCCGACCTGAACTCGAGGCTTTGCGCCAACCGTCCATGGGGGGGGTGCTGCATGCGGTCGTCGGGCCATGGGGGGGATGGTTCGTCGGAATTGGGCTGATCGTGTCGGTGCTCGGCGCCTATCTGGCGTGGTCGCTGCTCGCCGCCGAGGTTCTCTATACCGCTTCGAAGAACGATCTGGTGCCCAAGTGGCTGGGGCGCGAGAATGCGAACCGGGTACCGGTCACCGCGCTCTGGCTCACCAACAGCTTGGTCCAGATTTTTCTGATCTCGACGCTTTTCGCTCAGGAGGCCTTCGATCTGGCCCTCGAGATGACCAGTGCGATGACATTGATCCCGTATGTGCTGGTCGCTGGCTACGCCCTCAAGCTCGTGCTGACCCGCGAGACCTACGAGACCGATACCCGCGACCTGAGCAAAGACATGGTGTGGGCGGGCATCGCGACGATCTACACGGTGTTCATGTTGTGGGCCGGCGGCATGACCAACATCCTGCTGTCCTGCATCCTGTTTGCGCCCGGGTCGATTTTGTTCATCGTCGCTCGGCGCGAGCAGGGCAAGAAAGTATTCACCGCCGCCGAGGTCGGCTTGTTCGTCCTCATTCTCGCCGGGGCGGTCGCCGGTGTCGTTTCACTGGCAACCGGTCGCATGACCATCTAGCTGTAATCGGTGCTCAAACAAGCTGTCAATCGACAACGGAGGAGATCGCAATGACCAGTACCAGCCAGCCAGCATCGGCAGACAAAACACCTGTTTATGGCGTTCATTCGGAAGTCGGGGTGCTGCGCAAGGTGATGGTGTGCGCGCCCGGACTCGCGCATACCCGCCTGACCCCGAGCAACAACGATTACCTGCTTTTTGACGATGTTCTGTGGGTCCAGAACGCCAAGCGCGACCACTTCGACTTCATGACCAAGATGCGCGACCGCGGCGTCGAGGTCGTCGAAATGCACAACCTCCTGGCCGAAACCGTTGCGATTCCCGAGGCCAGGGCATGGTTGCTGGATCGCAAAGTGACGCCGAACAATGTCGGGCTGGGCTTGATCGAAGATACCCGTGCCTACCTCGAAAGCCTCGATCCGCGCCAGTTGGCGGAGGTGTTGATCGGAGGCGTATCGGTGGTGGATATTCCCGACGAGTTTTCGACCTCGGACTATCTCGATCTGGTACGCGAATCGCACGGGATGACCGAGTACCTGTTGCCGCCGCTGCCCAACACGCTATATACGCGTGATACCACTTGCTGGATCTATGGCGGGGTCACGTTGAATCCGCTCTATTGGCCGGCCCGCAAGGAGGAAACCTTCCTCACCACGGCAATCTACAAGTTCCATCCGAGCTTCACCGGCGCCAGGTTCGAAGTGTGGTGGGGCGATCCCGACACCAACTTCGGTGCGGCCACGGTCGAAGGCGGCGACGTGATGCCGGTGGGCAACGGCGTGGTACTGATCGGCATGAGCGAACGTACCTCGCGCCAGGGTATCGCTCAGATGGCTGCCGCGCTGTTCAGAAAGGGCGCTGCCGAAAAAGTCATCATCGCCGCGATGCCCAAGCTGCGGGCCGCGATGCATCTCGATACCGTGTTCACTTTCGCTGATCGCGACTTGGTGACGCTCTACCCGGAAATCATGAACCATGTTCATGCCATCACGTTGCGCCCAAGCGACAAGCCAGTGGGCATCGACGCGACGCTGGAGACGAAGTCCTTCGTCGAAGTCGTCGCACAAGCACTGAACCTGAAGAAGTTGCGGGTCGTCGAGACCGGTGGTGATCACTATGCCTCGGAGCGCCAGCAGTGGGATAGCGGCAACAACTTGGTGGCGGTTTCGCCCGGATCGGTTTTTGCCTATGACCGCAACACCTGGACCAACACCCAGTTGCGCAAGGAAGGCATCGAGGTCATCACGATCGTCGGCGCCGAGCTGGGGCGGGGCAGGGGCGGTGGCCACTGCATGACTTGCCCGATCATCCGCGATCCGATCGATTACTGAGGCGCTACGTTTGCCGGTCGTCTGGTGTCTCGCCCCTCGCGGGGGCGAGACCCGTTCCGTTGTTGGAGGGGCGTCCGGCTTACTGCCATCCCTCGTGTCCACGGCCTAAACAAAGAGGGCAGGTGCCCATGCAAGGCCGTTAGATGTCAGGTGAAGCGCTCTTCGAGTGCAGCGATCGCCGGCAAGGTCTTGCCTTCCAGGAACTCCAGAAACGCGCCGCCCCCGGTCGAAATGTAGCCGACGTCGTCGGCGATGTGGAACTTGGCGATTGCAGCCAGCGTATCGCCGCCACCGGCGATCGAGAAGGCTTCGGAGTGCGCGATGGCGGAGGCGACCATCTTGGTTCCGCCGGCGAATTGCGGTAGTTCGAATACGCCCACCGGGCCGTTCCACACGATCGTGCCCGCGTTGGCAATGATCTCGGCGAGTTTGGCTGCGGTTTTCGGACCGACGTCCAGGATGCGGTCATGTGTGGCGACATCGTCGACCGAGATCTTGTTGGCCCGGGCGAGTGCCGAGACTTCGTCGGCGACGACCACGTCGGTGGGCAGGGGCACCTCTGCCCCGCGCGCCTTCATCGCGTCCATGATGGCATGGGCTTCCTTGACCAGATCCGGCTCGGCGAGCGAATCCCCGATGCGCTTGCCGGAGGCGAGCAGAAAGGTGTTGGCGATGCCGCCGCCGACGATGAGTTGATCGACCTTGTCGGCCAGCGATCTGAGGATGGTCAGCTTGCTCGAAACCTTGGAGCCGCCCACGATCGCAACCAGGGGCCGGGCCGGTTGATGCAATGCCTTGCCGAGTGCATCGATTTCGGCCCCCATCAGCATGCCGGCGCAGGCGACCGGGGCGAAGCGGGCGATGCCGTGGGTGGTGGCTTCGGCCCGGTGGGCGGTGCCGAATGCGTCGTTCACATAGATGTCGCACAGGGCGGCCATCTTCTTCGCGAGTTCTTCGTTGTTCTTCTTCTCGCCCTTGTTGCAGCGGCAATTCTCGAGCAGCACCACCTCGCCGGGATTGACGTGGAAGCCGCCCTCCACCCAGTCCCGGACTAGGCGCACCGGCTTGTGCAGCAACTGCCCCAGGCGTACGGCCACCGGGGCCAGCGTGTCGTCCGGACCGACCTCGCCTTCGGTCGGGCGTCCGAGATGCGAAGTCACCATGACCGCTGCGCCGCGGTCGAGACAATATTGAATGGAGGGAAGCGAAGCCTTGATACGGGTGTCTTCGGTGATGTTTCCGGCTTCGTCCTGGGGGACGTTCAGGTCGGCACGAATGAAGACACGTTTGTCTGCGACAGCCAGGTCGGTAAGCTTGAGCACGTTCATGGGTGGATCATCCAGGTAGGTGGCTAATTGCGGGCGCCCGCTCAGTGGGTGCCGGCCAACGGGTTTGCCAATGGTCGAGCGCGTCCACGAGCCGGTTGGCGAAGCCCCATTCGTTGTCGAACCATAGCAAGAGGCTCATCAGTCGGGTGCCGCTCGCACGCGTCTGACTGCCGTCGACGATGGCCGAATGGGGGTCGTGGTTGAAGTCTATCGACGCGTGCGGGTCGTCGGTGTAGGCGATCAGGCGTGCGAACGATCCGTTGGCCGCCTCGCGCAGCAAGGTATTGACGGTAGCGACGTCGATGCGGGTGCGGGTGGTCAACACCAGATCGATCGCCGAAACGTTGAGGGTCGGAACCCGGATCGCTTTGGCTTCGACCTTGCCGGCGAGCTGCGGCATCAAGCGTTCGATGCCGCGCGCGAGTCCGGTCGAAACCGGAATGATCGACTGCATCGCCGAGCGGGTCCGGCGCAGATCCGTATGGTGGTAACCGTCGATCAAGGGTTGATCGTTCATGACCGAGTGCAGCGTCGTGAGCAGCACGTGTTCGATGCCGAAAGCCTGGTCGAGCAGCGCCAGCACCGGCACCGCGGCGTTGGTCGTGCATGAGGCATTCGACACGATGCGTTCGTCGCCGTCGAGGCGGTCGTGGTTGATGCCATACACGACTGTCGCGTCGACATCGCTGGCACTGTTGCCCGGGTGGGAGAGCAGGACTCGCCGACAGCCCGCCGCGAGAAAGCGTGTCAGGTCGTCACGGTCGCCATAGCGGCCCGAGCATTCCACCAGCACGTCGATGTCGAGCGCGCGCCAATCGACGTCTTCCGGCGTCTGTGCGTGACTGACCGCGATCGCAGATCCGTCGATTGCCAGACCGGCCTCGGTGGTCTCGACCGTTCCGGGAAAGCGCCCGTGGGTGGAGTCGAAGCGGGTCAAGTAGGCGATGCTGGCAAGATCGGCCGGCTCGTTGATCGCGACCACCTGGCTGCGGGCCTGGAACGGTGACGCATGCAGGGCGCGCAGGAAGCTGCGCCCGATACGACCGTAGCCGTTGATGGCAAGGCGCAGGCGTGCGGGGCCGGACTGTTGGGGTATTGGCATCGGTTCTCGGCGCCGCTGCCATGCCGAAGCATGGCAGCGGTGATCGTGCCGGATTCAGCGGGCGTCGGCGAGGGCGCGTGCGGCGTCCAGCATGCGGCAGGAATAGCCCCATTCGTTGTCGTACCAGGCCAGCACCTTCACCAGCGTGGAACCGTCCGCGCCCTTGATGACACGGGTCTGGGTCGCATCGAAGGTGGACGAAACGGTGCTGTGGTTGAAGTCGGAAGACACCAGCGGTTCTTCATTGACAGCCAGTATCCCCTTCAGAGTGCCGTTGGCGGCCGTCTTCATCAACTGATTCACTTCGTCCTTGCTGGTCTCGCGTCCGGCCGTGAAGGTCAGGTCTACCAGTGAGACGTTGATGGTCGGCACGCGCAGCGCGAATCCATCCACCTTGCCCTTGAGCGCCGGCAATACCAGACCCACGGCAGCGGCGGCGCCGGTCTTGGTCGGGATGATGTTGTGAGCGGCGGCGCGCGCGCGGCGCAGGTCCTTGTGGCGCACATCCACCAGCACTTGGTCGTTGGTGAAGGCGTGGATGGTGGTCATCAGGCCCTGCTCGATGCCGATGTTGTCCTGCAGCACCTTGGCGACCGGTGCCAGACAGTTGGTGGTGCATGAGGCGTTGGAGACGACGGTCATCGCCGCAGTGAGAATCTCGTGGTTCACCCCGTAGACGATGGTCGCATCGACGTCGTCGCCACCGGGTGCGGAAATCAGCACCTTCTTCGCGCCCTGCTGCAACAGCACTTCGGCCTTGGCCTTGGAGGTGTACGCACCGGTGCATTCGAGCAGGACGTCCACACCCAGCTCCGCCCAGTTGATCGCCAGCGGATCCTTGGTCGAGAAGAACGGGATGCGCTTGCCGCCGATGATCATGCAGTTGTCGCCGTCGGTTTCGACCGATGCCGCGAACCGGCCGTGAGTGGTGTCGTACTTGGTCAGGTGGGCATTGGTCTTGATGTCGCCCGAGGCGTTGATCGCGACCACTTCGAACTCGTTCTCCAGCCCCTGCTCCCAGATGGCTCGCAGCGTGCAGCGTCCGATACGGCCATATCCGTTGATTGCGATCTTGATCGACATGTCTAAGTCCTCTCTATGAACGAAAATGTCTGGGGCGGTCGGCCCGACCGCCAAGTCTTACTCGAGCAGCGCTCTGACGGCCGCGACCACCGCGTCGGTGGTGATGCCGAACAGTTTGAACAGTTCGCCTGCGGGAGCGGATTCGCCGAAGCGATCGATTCCGATGACGGCGCCCAGGCCGCTGTCGGCAGCGCCCACGTACTTGCACCAGCCGTCGGTCACCCCTGCCTCGACTGCCACCCGCGGTATGCCGGCTGGCAGGACCGCGGCGCGCCAGGCGGAATCCTGGCGGTCGAAGACGTTGGTGGACGGCATCGACACCACCCGCACCGCGATGCCGTCGGCCGCCAGCGCCTTCTGCGCTTCGAGCGCCAGCGCGACTTCGGAGCCGGTGGCGATGACGACGGCCGCCGGTTTGCCGCCCGGGGCGTCGCTCAGGATGTAGCCACCCCGGCGGATGGCCGCGGTCTGTGCTTCGGTGCGCGCCTGGAAGGGCAGGTTCTGGCGCGAGAACATCAGCGACGAAGGGCCGTCGCGGCGTTCGAGCGCATGGGCCCAGGCCACCGCCGACTCGGTGGTGTCGCACGGGCGCCAGACATCCATGTTGGGCATCAGGCGCAGGCTGGCGGTCTGCTCGACCGGCTGGTGGGTCGGTCCATCCTCGCCCAGCCCGATCGAATCATGCGTGAACACGAAGATCTGGCGGATCTTCATCAGCGCCGCCATGCGCAGCGCATTGCGCGCATATTCGCTGAACATCAGGAAGGTGGCGGTGTACGGGATCAGCCCGCGATGCAGCGCGATGCCGTTGGCGATCGCGCACATGCCGAACTCGCGTACTCCGTAATACACGTAATTGCCACCGCTCTCGCGGCCGACGCCTTTCGACCCGGACCACAGCGTGAGGTTGGAGCCGGCGAGATCGGCCGAGCCGCCCAGCAGCTCGGGCAGTTTCGGGGCGAAGGCTTCGATGCTGTTCTGGCTCGCCTTGCGGGTGGCGATGGTCTCGGCCTTGGCCGCAACGTCGGCAATCACCCGGTCGACATGCGCGGACCAGTCGGCGGGCAACTCGCCGTTGATCCGGCGCGAGAACTCGGTGGCGAGCTCGGGGTAGGCGCGCGCGTAAGCAGCAAAACGCTGGTTCCAGTCGGCTTCGGCCGCCTTGCCGGCTTCGACCGCGCTCCAGGCGGCGTAGACGTCGGCAGGCACTTCGAAGGGCGCGTGATTCCAACCGATATGGGTGCGGGTGGCGGCGATCTCGGCATCGCCAAGCGGCGCGCCATGCACGTCGTGCGATCCCTGCTTGTTGGGAGCGCCCGCGCCGATCACGGTCTTGCAGCAGATCAGCGTGGGCTGGGTCGTGTTCGTGCGGGCAGCCACGATGGCGGCCTCGATGGCGGCCGGGTCGTGGCCCTGGACGTCGCGAATGACCTGCCAGCCGTAGGCTTCGAAGCGCTTGGGGGTGTCGTCGGTGAACCAGCCTTCGACATGGCCGTCGATCGAGATCGCATTGTCGTCGTAGAACGCGACCAGCTTGCCCAGGCCCCAGGTGCCGGCGAGCGAGCAGGCTTCATGCGAGATGCCTTCCATCAGGCAGCCGTCGCCGAGAAAGACCCATGTGCGGTGATCGACGATCTCGTGCCCCGGGCGATTGAACGCGTCGGCGAGAAGCTTTTCGGCAAGGGCCATCCCGACCGCATTCGAAATGCCCTGGCCAAGCGGGCCGGTGGTGGTTTCGATGCCTGGGGCATAGCCGTATTCGGGGTGCCCCGGGGTCTTGCTGTGGAGCTGGCGGAAGCGTTTGAGTTCCTCGATCGGCAGGTCGTAGCCGGAAAGGTGCAGCAAGGCGTAATGCAGCATCGAGCCATGCCCGTTGGACAGCACGAAGCGGTCGCGATCCGGCCAGGTCGGGTTGGCGGGGCTGTGCTTGAGATGATGCCGCCACAACACCTCGGCGATCTCGGCCATGCCCATCGGCGCACCCGGGTGGCCGGACTTTGCCTGCTGCACGGCATCCATCGCGAGCGCGCGGATCGCACCCGTGAGTGGATTGAACACGGGAGGCTTGACGTTGCGACTCTGATGCATGGTGATCGATACCCGGCTTTTTCGAAGAGCCGGATTATCGCCGATAAACACCCCCGACCGCTAGGCGCGGGGCGATCGTGACGCGCCCGGCGGCGGGCGGCGGGACGCTGTGCCCCGGTCGGCCGCCGGGCTGGCCCTCATTTGGCGCGCCGGCTCTTCTCCATCAGGCGCCAGATCAGCGGGGTCAGAATCAACTGCATCGCCAGGTCGAGTTTTCCGCCCGGTATCACGATGGTGTTGGCGCGCGACATGAACGACTCGTGGATCATGTTGACCAGGTAGGGAAAGTCGACGCCACGGGGGTCCTTGAAGCGAATCACCACCATCGATTCGCTCAGTGACGGAACGTCGCGGGCAATGAACGGGTTCGAGGTGTCGACGATCGGTACGCGCTGGAAGTTGATATGGGTCCGGGCAAACTGCGGAACGATGAAATGAACATAATCGTGCATCCGCCGCAGAATCGTGTCCTGAACCGCCTCCATCGAGTAGCCGCGCACGCGGGTGTCGCGATGCAGCTTCTGGATCCACTCGAGGTTGATGGTCGGCGCGACGCCGATCAGCAGATCCACATGGCGGGCAATGTCGATGGTGTCGGTCACCACCCCGCCGTGAAGGCCTTCGTAGAACAGGCAGTCGGTTCCGACCGGGAGGTCTTCCCACTGGGTGAACGTGCCCATGGGCAATCCCCAGTGCATCGACTGCGCCTCGTCGTGGATATACAGCCTGCGCCGTCCGACGGCCGATTCGCCGTAGCGCCGGAACAACTCCTCGAGTTCGTCGAGCAGATTGGCCTCGGGGCCGAAGTGGCTGACTCCCGGGCCGCGGGTCGACTCGGCGGCGGCGATGCGTTTCTTCATCTCGTCGCGGGTATAGCGATGAAAGCTGTCGCCTTCGACGACTGCGGCTTCGACCCCCTCGCGATGAAATATCGCCTCGAAGGTGTGCTTGACGGTGGTGGTGCCGGCGCCCGACGAGCCGGTGACCGCAATGATGGGATGTTTGACGGACATTGAAGCCTCCAGTGATCAAGCTTGTTCGTGGCGGCTGGTTGGGGTGCGTGTCATGCGCCGGTCAGCGCGATGCGAACACCCGCCTGGCCGCGACTACCAGCACATGTACCTCGTCGGCGCTCATGTCGGGATAGTGGTTGCGCAGGGTACGGTAGGCGAGATGATCGAGGCTGTTGCTGCCCCAATGGTTCTCGGGTGCGAAAAAAGGTTCGATCAGCATGATCGCTTCGTCAAACACGCCGCGTACCCGCAAGTGCTTGCGACGTTCCAGGGTCTGGGTGCTCGATAGATCGGAAGAGACGGATTCGCTCATAGGTATTGGGAGATGTCGATGCAACAGGAGCCGCACTGGCGTTCCTGCGCTTGCGCGCATGCGGCGCCAGTGGGCGTACTCGGCCGAGGCCATGTGTCGCCATGCCTGTGTGGGCAAGTTCACGCCGATCCGCAGGGCGATCCAGGCGCGTGGTCGGTGGGTCGGTCACGAGTGCGCCGCCAGCCAGGTTCGCCATTCGCCGAACAGCGATGGACTCGCCGCCGCGATCACGCCGCGCTTGACCGACGGGCCGGCCATCAGTGAGCCGCCGTCGAGCGAGACCGCCTTGCCGCCGGCTTCGTCGAGAATGAGCTGGCCGGCCGCATAGTCCCACAGCTTTTGGCCGCCGTGAAGATAGACGTCGAGACGTCCGGCCGCGACGAAGCACCACTCGAGCGCGCTCGAGCCGAAGTTGCGCTGCGAATAATAGGGCGGGCGGACCGCGAGTTCGTCGCCCAGATGGTTGCTGATCCGCTTGAAATCGATGCCCGCGACGGCGTCGCGCAACTGCAGCGCAGCGTTGCGCAGGGGGAGCTCGGCGCCGTTCAGGAAGGCGCCTGCACCCTTGGCGGCGAAGAAGGACTCGTCGGTGACCGGGTTATAGACCACGCCGAACTGGGGTTCGTGATCGACCAGGTAGGCAATCGAGACCGCGAAGAACGGGATCCCGTTGGCGAAATTGGTCGTGCCGTCGATCGGATCGATGCACCACATGCCCTTGCGGCCAGCGGCCCAGCAGTGGGCCTGTTCTTCGTCGCTCATCTCCTCGCCCAGGACCGGGCCCGGCATGAGACCTGGAAGCGCATCGGTGAAACGGCGCTGTGATTCCATGTCAGCTTCCGTGAACAGCGAACCATCCGCCTTCTGGCTGCGCGCAGTCTTCAGATAGCGCGGCAGGATGACCTCGCGCGCGATCTCGCGCACCAGCGATTCGAGGGCACGGGCATCGGCAAGGCGTGCCATTGCATTCGGCATTTTTGCTCCTGGTGTTGCGCCGCGGGGAGACATGCGCCGCAGCGTAAATGCACGGCTCGGTGCGGTCCGCGCGTGGATGCGCTGGCCGCACCGAGTTTCCCTATAATAGCATGATGATTTCGCGCTTCTTTTTTCCCGACACCCTGCCCGAATCAGGTGTGGTGCGCCTGCCGGAGGCGCTCGCCCATCATGCGACACGCGTGTTGCGCATGGCGCCGGGCGATGCGATGGTGCTTTTCGACGGCGGCGGCGGGGAGGTGGCGGCTCGCCTGCAGGGTGGTGGGCGCGAGTGGTTCGCTACTCTCGACGAGCGTGATCCGGTGGACCGTGAATCGCCATTGGCACTGGTGCTGGTGCAGGCCCTCGCCAGTGGCGACAAGATGGACTGGATCGTACAGAAGGCGGTCGAGCTGGGTGTCGCGGCCGTGATCCCGATCGAGGCGCGGAGATCGGTGCTGCGCCTGTCGGGTGAGCGCGCGCTGAAGCGCGTGGCTCACTGGCAGCAGGTGATGCTGGCAGCCTGCGAGCAGAGCGGGCGCAACCGGGTGCCCGAGATCGGTCCGGTCATGTTGCTCGCGCACTATCTGGCGACCCATCGCGATACCGACAAGGTGATGTTCTCGCCCGGCATCGGGACGCCGTTGAAGGCGTTGGCGCAGCCGCAGGGGCCGCGCCATTTTCTTGTCGGTCCGGAAGGGGGGTGGGCCGACGATGAGCTTGCCGCCTGCGGGGCGGCACAGTGTGCGGTGGCGACGCTTGGTCCGCGGGTGCTGCGCACCGAAACGGCCGGGCTTGTCGCGCTTGCCGCGGCCCAGGTCCTTTGGGGAGATGTCTGAAATGTTCGAATCGGTTGAGATCGGCCACCGGACCTCCAAGGAAGATTTCGAGAAGTTCGAGCCGCAGTTGCGCGCGGATCTGCTGGATGCTCAGTTCGATCTGCGTGATCAGGCGCCGTTTGCGGTGGTGATCCTGATCAACGGCGTGGATGGCGCGGGCAAGGGCGAAACCGTGAATCTGCTCAACGAGTGGATGGACCCACGCCACATCGAAACCCAGGCTTTCGATTCGCCGACCTCGGAGGAGGCCGAGCGACCCTATATGTGGCGCTTCTGGCGCACGCTGCCGCCCAAGGGCAAGATCGGTGTGATGTTCGGCAACTGGTACACCGATCCGATCCAGGAGCGGGTCGAGAAGCTCACCAAGAAGGCGGAACTCGACCAGCATCTCGACGACATCGTGCGTTTCGAAAGCATGCTGGTCAGAGAGGGCGTGCTGTTGTTGAAACTGTGGTTTCATCTGCCCAAGGCGGGGCAGAAGGCCCGCCTCGAAGCGCTCGAAAAGGATCCGCGCACGCGTTGGCGGGTAACCGAGCTCGACTGGCACTATTTCAAGCTTTACGACCGCTATCGCGAGGTGGCGGAGCATGTCTTGCGGCGCACCAGTACCGGCGAGGCGCCGTGGCAACTCGTCGACGGCTCGGACCCGCGCTATCGCGCCGTGTTCGTCGGGCGGGCCTTGCTCGATGCGCTGCGCCGACGCCTCGACGCGGCGAATCAGCATTGGGCGCCGCGCCAGACCGCGCCCGCGCTGCCACCGGTGCTGGACGGGCAAAACCTGCTCAATACCCTGGTTCTCGATCAGCCCATGACCAAGAAGGACTACAACCTTCAGCTCGAGGAACTGCAGGGCAGGCTGGCGCTGCTGGTGCGCAACAAGGCATTTGCGGCGCGGTCGCTGGTACTGGTGTTCGAAGGCCACGATGCGGCTGGCAAGGGTGGTGCGATCAGGCGCGTCACGGCCGCGCTCGATGCCCGCCGCTACCGCATCGTGCCCATTGCCGCGCCGACGGACGAAGAGTTGGCAAAGCCTTATCTGTGGCGGTTCTGGCGCCAGTTGCCGCGGCGGGGCAGGGTGTTGATCTTCGATCGCTCGTGGTATGGGCGGGTGCTGGTCGAGCGGGTCGAGGGTTATTGTTCCGACGCCGACTGGATGCGCGCCTATTCCGAGATCAACGATTTCGAGGACGAAATCATCGCGGCCGGCGGGATCGTGGTGAAACTCTGGCTCGCGATCAGTGCCGACGTGCAGCTCGAGCGCTTCAAGGAGCGCGAGGCCGAGCCCCACAAGCGCTTCAAGATCACCGACGACGACTGGCGCAATCGCGGCAAGTGGGCCGAGTACGAACGCGCGGTGTGTGACATGATCGACCGCACCAGCACCGAGAACGCGGCATGGACTCTGGTCGAGGCCAACAACAAGTACCACGCGCGGATAAAGATACTGCGTACGTTGTGTGATCGGGTTGAGGCCGCGCTAAAAAGTTAATGTTGCGCTGCGGTAGCGGCCTGTAACGCCGAGGAAGAGCCTGGCGGGCGGTTCCGATACAATGTCGTCCTGACAGCCCCGATCGATCCGCATCCGGGGCGCGGATCCTAAACGCCACGGGTACCTGCTTGACCAGCGACACCAGACCTCCCAGTTCGGCCCATGACGCCGCGAACGACACCAGCCAGTTCCAGTTCGTTTCCTGGGTGCGGGGTGCCGCGCCCTACATTCATGCGTTTCGCGGACGTACCTTCGTCATCGGATTCGGTGGCGAGGTCATGGAAGGGCCGCGCGCCCAGAGCCTCGCTTACGACTGCAACCTGTTGGCGGCGCTGGGCATTCGTCTCGTGCTGGTGCATGGTGCGCGCCCGCAGATCGAGTCCGAAATGGCCCGGCGTGGCCTCGAGCCGCGCTATCACCACGGACTGCGCGTGACCGACGCCGCCGCGCTGGAGTGCGTCAAGGCCGCGATGGCGGTGACCAGGCTGGAGCTCGAGGCGCTGCTCTCGCAAGGTTTGCCGAACACCCCGATGGCGGGTAGCTACATGCGGGTGACGAGCGGCAACTTCATCACGGCCCGCCCGGTCGGGGTGGTGGAGGGCATCGACTACCAGTACACCGGCGCCGTGCGCAAGATCATTGCCGACGAGATCAATGCCGACCTCGATCAGCAGAACGTGGTGCTGATCACGCCGCTGGGCGTGTCGCCGGCCGGTGAGATCTTCAACCTGAGCATGGAGGACGTCGCCGAGGCCGTTGCGGTTGCGCTCAAGGCCGAGAAGCTGATCTATCTGTGCGACGCCCCGGGGCTGCTCGATGGTGAGGGGCGGCTGATCGACTCGGTCACCGCCGATGAGGCGCAGCGCATGCTGCTCGCCGAAGAAGGCCTGACCGAGGATCTCGACCTGTACCTGCCGCGCGCGATCAGCGCGGTGCGCAGGGGGGTGGCGCGCGCGCACCTGATCGACCATGACAAGGATGGGGGGCTGCTGCTCGAGTTCTTTACCCATGCCGGTGTGGGCACGGTGGTTTCGCGCGACCCGCTGTTTCGCCTGCGCGAGGCGACGATCGACGACGTCGGTGCATTGGTGGCGCTGATCACGCCCATGGAGGCCGATGGTAGCCTGGTCAGACGTGGGCGCGAGCTGCTCGAGCAGGAGATAGAGCGTTTCACGCTGGTCGAACATGATGGCGTACTGGTCGGCTGTGCGGCGTTGTACCCGTTCAGCGACGAGCGGGCAGCTGAGCTCGCCTGCCTTGCCGTCACGCCCGAGTATCGCCGCTCGGGTCTGGGTGACCAGCTGTTGCGCCGGCTCGAGCGGCGTGCCCGCTCGCTGCGGTTCGAGCGCCTGTTCGTCCTCACGACGCGGACCGCCCATTGGTTTCGCGAGCGCGGGTTCATGGAGACCGATCCAGATTCCTTGCCGCGCCAGAAGCGCGAACTCTACAACTATCAGCGTCGTTCGAAGGTATTCGTCAAGATCCTATGACTTCCGACTCTCCGATGCGGAGGCACGACCAGGATGCGCAGGCGCACCACGCCGCCGCGCCGCCGCCTGACGGCAGTGCCGCGGTGGCGGGAGCCTTCGGCGTCGTCGCGGCGGGGGTGGCTGGTCTCGTCCTCGCCCTGCATCTCGCCGCGGATGACTGGTGGCTCACCAGTGCTGCGCTGCTGGCGGCCGCGGCCGTGTCGGGGGCGCTCGCCTATCGGCACATCGCCGCACGCTGTCATGTGCGCGAGCTCTATCGTTTGCAGGTCTGCAAGCACATACAACTGCTCGATGATGCGAATGCGCTGCCGAGCGGGCGCGCGTTCGCCCCTGAATCCGCTTCGCGCGAAATGTTCGAGCGTATCGAAGCGGCCGCCCGGCAGCTGAGACTGTTGCGCGAGATCGAGGAGGGGGTGCACGGCCTCGAAGCCCTCTTCGATCCGGCCGGCCGGCTGCTCTGGATCAGCCCGTCGGTCGAGCGCTTGACCGGTTATTCTCCAGCAGACTGCCTGGCCACGGACGCGCCTGTCGATTTTGTCGTGCATGAGTCCGATCGTGCCTATTGCCGAAAGATGGCCGCGCAGATAGCGGCTGGCAGCCGTGCCGAGGATTTCGAGATGCGCCTGGTGCGCCGCGACGGCCAGACCCGCTGGGTGGCGTGTCACCTGCGTCCGCTCGGCGGTGAAAACGGCGCGTTGCGCGGCCTGCGGCTCTCGGCCGAAGATATCCATGCGCGCAAGGAAACCGAGTACAAGCTTCTTGAAACGGTTGCCGAGTTGCGTCGTTCGCAAGCGCTGCGCGAACACTATCTGTCGCGCAGCAGGGACGAACGGATGCGCCTGACCGCGTTGCTGAACGTCATTCGGCTGGGCATCCTGTTCATGGATCGCGATCATCGCGTGCTCTACTACAACCGGGCGATGCTCGAGATGTGGGGGTTCCAGCCGGAAGAGAACCTGATCGGGGTGCGCGATGTCGTGCTGCACAGCCGCATGGCCCACCTCCCGGTCGATCCGGAAGCCTTTCTGGCCCATGTGCAGGAGCGGTTGGGCCAGCGCGACAACCACAAGACCGGCGAAATTCCGCTCAGGGATGGGCGCATCCTCACTGACGCGAGCGCGTTGGTCGAAGGCGGGCCGGATGGCGCCGATATCGGCCGAGTGTGGATTTACGAGGACGTGACCCAGGCGCGCCTGACGGCCCAGCGACTGGTCCAGATGGCCGAGCGCGATCCGTTGACCGACTTGTTCAACCGGCGCCGCTTTCACGAAGAGCTGGATCGGGCGCTGGCCAATGCGCGGCGCAAGTCTGGCAGAACCGGCTTGGTCATGATCGATCTGGACGGCTTCAAGCCGATCAACGACGAATACGGCCATCAGGCCGGTGACGAGGTGCTGGTCACGCTGGCACGAACGGTGGGTGCGCTGATCAGACGCGACGAGATGTTCTGCCGTCTGGGGGGCGATGAGTTCGCCGTGCTGGTCCCGGATACGGCGGCACAACCCTTGCAGGAGCTTGCGCGCCGAATCGTCGAGGCCATCGCGGGGCTGCGCTTCGAGTTCGGCGGGAATGCGGTCAGTCTCACGGCAAGCTTGGGAATTGCCGTCTTTCCCGAGCATGCGGCCAATGCGGAGCGTCTGATTGCAGTCGCCGACGAGGCCATGTACTTTTCCAAGGCCAGCGGTCGCAATCGCTGGTCGATCGCCGGCGAGGGCGCCGGTGGCCCGGTGGGGGCGGCGAGTCAAAACATACTTGAAAAGGAATAAAGAATGGCACGAATGGTCAACTGTGTGAAACTCGGGCGTGAGTCCGAAGGGCTCGATCTGCCGCCGGTGCCGGGCGCGCTGGGGAAGCGGATTTTCGAGAATGTGTCGAAGGAGGCGTGGCAGCAATGGGTCAAGTACCAGACTATGCTGATCAACGAGAATCGCCTCAATCTGATGGATGCGCGTGCGCGCAAGTATCTGTCCGAGCAGATGGAAAAGCATTTTTTCGGCGAGGGGGCCGATCAGGTCGGCGGCTATGTTCCGCCGGCTGCGTGAGTGGACCGGCCGGTCGTTCGCGGTCAGGGCGTCATGAGTTCGGAGCAGCAAGCATCCGGACCGGCAAAGCGATGGCCCGACGTACCGGCATGCTATGGCTGGCTGTCGCTCGATCGGCGAGGCGTCTGGCGGCTGCAGGGTGAGCCGGTGGTCCATGCCGGGCTGAATGCCTTCATCGGCCAGAACTACCGGCGCGACGAATCGGGTTGCTGGGTGGTGCACAACGGGCCGCAAAAGGTGTTCGTCTCGCTCGATTATGCGCCGTGGGTGTTCCGGCTGATGCCGGACGGGACCTTGCTGACCCATACGGGGCTTGCTGCGGGTCGGCCGGAAAGCGCATACATCGACGAAGAAGGGGCGATGCTGTTTGTGACCCCGGTCGGGCCGGGTTTGCTCGATGATCGCGATCTCGCCCGCATGCTGGCCGATTGCGTGACCGCTTCAGGCGATGGGCTCGACGAACTTGTGCTCGAGCAGGCCATGGAAGGCCGTGTGGTGCTGTTCTGGAGAGGCGTGCAAATCGATACGCTACGGCGCGAGACGGTCGCGGCGCGGTTCGATTTCGTCGCGAAACCACTGGCGCCGGATTCCGCCCTGCTGACGTGAGACCTGGCACGAGGTGAGGCGTGCGGCGGGCCATGGGGCCCGCGTCCCTGGCGCGGAAGTACGCTCCCGCCGGCGGATGACCGCCATGTGCGCGCGGGAGGCTGCCGTCGGGTCAGGCCTTGTTGATCTGCTGTTCGAGCGCTTCGAGCGTCGAGTGACGGACATCCTTGCCCTTCACCATGAAAACCACGTACTCGGAGATGTTCGTCGCATGGTCGCCGATGCGCTCGATCGCCTTCGCAATGAACAGCACGTCGAGCGAACGGGTGATCAGCCGGGGGTCTTCCATCATGAAGGTCGCGAGCTGACGCAGGATGCCCTTGAAGATCGCGTCGACTTCCTTGTCCTTGCGCGCAATTTCCACGGTCCCGGACACGTCTTGCCGCGCGAACGCATCCATCGCACCGTTGAGCATGTCGATGGCCATGTTCGCGACATAGCGCAGTTCGATCTTGGGTACGAATGCCGATTCGGCTTCGACGATGGGGCGCGATGCCTTGGCGATCTTCTTGGCCTCGTCGCCAACCCGCTCCAGGTCCGTGACCATCTGCATCATCGTCATGACCAGACGCAAGTCGCTGGCTTGGGGGGCGTGGCGGGCGATGAGCTGGATACAACGCTCGTCCAGCTCCATTTCTTCCTGGTTGACCAGTTTGTCCCCCTGGATCACCTTTTCGATCAAGGCGATGTCGTTGCCGGTCAGTCCGTCCAGCGCGTCGGCAACCTGCCTGCGTACGTTCTCGGCCATGAGGAGGATGCGACGTCGAATCTCGTCCAGTTCGTCGTCGAACTTGGTGACAGTGTGCTTGTTCATCGTGATCATTCGAAAGGACTCAGTTCGAGCAGACTAGCAGTTAAATGTGACAAATATGTTGCATGGCGCACCGGTGGTCTAGGGGTCAAGGGGGGCCTACCCGTTCGACCCCGGACGCGGTGGCGAGCAACAGGATGTCCGCTCCGCGACGGGCAAAGAGCCCGTTGCTGACCACGCCGACGATCTGGTTGAGCTCGGATTCGAGCGCATCCGGGTCGGTGATCCGCAGTCCGTGTACATCCAGGATCTGGTTGCCGTTGTCGGTCACGAAACCTTCGCGCAGGACCGGCTTGCCGCCCATTGCGTGAAGCGTGCGCTCGACATAGGCGCGTGCCATCGGGACGATCTCCACCGGCAGTGGAAAGGACCCGAGCGTATCGACGCGCTTGGTGGCGTCGCAGATGCAGATGAAGCGGGTGGCGACCGCAGCGACGATCTTCTCGCGCGTGAGCGCGCCGCCGCCGCCCTTGATCATGCTGAGCCCCCCGTCGATTTCGTCGGCACCGTCGACATAGATCGGCAGGTCGGTGATGTCGTTCAGGTCGAAGAGTGCGATGCCGTGTGCCGCAAGACGGCGTGAACTGGCTTCGGAGCTCGATACGGCGCCAGCGATCCGGTCTTTGATCGCGGCCAGGCCGTCGATGAAGTGATTCACGGTCGAACCCGTGCCGACGCCGACGATGCTGCCTTCCTCCACGTATTCCAGCGCAGCATGTGCTGCGGCCTGCTTGAGTTCATCCTGGGTCATGGTGTGCTGTTTCCTGCAGGTGTTGGCGGTCAGAAAAGACCGTCGAATGGTTGAACGGGTACGGTGGCGCCCGCGGCCACGTTGCCCTGATCTTCGGGGAGAACGATGAAACAGTTGGCGTCGGACATCGATTTGAGGGCACCCGAACCCTGGGCACCGGCCACGCTCACCGTGCGCTCGGCGCCGGCACGGGCGAGGTGGCCGCGCAGGAACTCGCAGCGCCCCGGACGCTTCGCGACCGACGACGTGATGGTCGCGTCGAACAGCACGCGCTCCGGCAGTGGAGAAACACCGGACAGCGTCAGCAGTGCATCCTTCACGAACTGGTAGAAAGTCACCATGACCGCGACCGGATTGCCCGGCAGACCGAAGATCCAGGCATTGCCGATACGGCCGAACGCCATCGGGCGGCCCGGCTTGATATCGATTTTCCAGAAAGCGACGTCGCCGAGCCGCGCCATCAGCGCGCGGATGAAGTCGGCTTCGCCGACCGATACGCCGCCGCTGGTGAGAATCGCATCGGCATTGGCGGAGGCATCGATGAATGCCTGTTCCAGCGCCGTCGGGTTGTCCTCGATGACGCCCATGTCGAGCAACTCGCAGCCGAGGAGCGTCAAGGCGCTGAAAAGCGTGTAACGGTTGCTGTCGTAAACTTGGCCCGGTCCGAGCCGTTGACCGATCGTTGCGATCTCGTCTCCGGTCGAGAAGAACGCCACCCGCAGTCGTCGCACGACGCTGACCTCGGGAATGCCGAGCGAGGCGATCAAACCGATCTCTGCCGCGCCGCAGCGTTTGCCCGACGGGAGGGCGATGCTGCCCTGTGCGACGTCCTCCCCGGCGCGCCGCACGTTCTGCAACGGTTCCTGGTTTGCGGGAATGATTGCCGAGGCGCCTTCGGCACGTGCATGCTCCTGAATGACGATGGTGTCTGCCCCCTGGGGAATCTCGGCGCCGGTCATGATGCGTACGGCCTGGCCCGCACCGATCCGGCCTGAAAAGGGCCGGCCGGCGAAAGCGGTGCCCACGACCTGCAGGCGGGTCGTGCCGGCGGGCGCGAGATCGACATGGCGTATCGCGTAGCCATCCATCGCGGCGTTGTCATGCGCCGGCACATTGCAGGGCGCGATCACCGGCTCGGCAAGCACGCGTGTGAGTGCGTCGCGAATCGAAACACGCTCCCGACCCGCAATCGCGGTGAGAGGCGCAAGTATGGCCTGCCGGGCCGCAGCCATGCCGAGGCTGGTTTGGGGGTTCTGAGTCATCACGATCGGGTCCTTCGGGGCTGTTCCGGCGACGACGGCCAAGTGCTGGCCGGGGCGCCGACCCGGAATTATCGCCGATCCGGCGTGCGCGCGTGAGTGCGATGTCGCTGAATTCAGGGCAGAGCGCATGCCTGCGTCGCCCGGGGGCGCCGTACTTGATAGACTCTGCAACCATGATCGATTCCATTCACGATGCCGCATTCGCGGCCCTGATGCTGGCCGCGCCGGCATCGAAGTGTGCCTTGGTGGCGCAGCTACAGACCGGGCTGGAAAGCGGTGATTATCGTACCTATCCGGGCGAGAACGATCCGGTTGCGATCGTACATCCAGGGCGGCCGGAGCGCCCCGAGCTGGTTTCACCCCAGGCGCTGGGGCAGCGCCGGGTCGGCAGCGCCCAAGGACACGCCGCGCTCCTTCATGCGATCGCGCATATCGAATTCAACGCGATCAATCTCGCACTCGATTGCGTTCATCGCTTTCGTGCGTTTCCGGCAGCCTTTCATTCAGGCTGGATCAAAGTGGCCGCCGACGAAGCCTTTCACTTCGGATTGCTTTGCGATCGGCTGCACAGCTTGGGTGCCGCCTACGGCGACTTCCCGGCGCACAACGGCTTGTGGGACATGGCTTGCCGTACCGCGCACGATCCGCTCGCGCGCATGGCGCTGGTGCCGCGTGTGCTCGAGGCGCGGGGGCTGGACGCGACACCGCCGATCATCGAGAAGCTGCGCCGTATAGGCGATCAGGGCAGCATTGCGGTGCTGGAACGCATACTCGCGGACGAAGTGTCGCATGTCGCCCTGGGCGACCGTTGGTTCAAGCGGATCTGCATGGAGCGTCAGCTTGACCCGGAGGAGACTTATCTGGCGCTGATCGATGCGCTTGCGGTCGCGCGCCCGCATCCACCGGTAAACGAGGCGGCGCGCCTTGCCGCCGGTTTCAGCGCCGACGAACTGGCATGGATGATGAACCGGCGCTGAGTGTGGAGGGCGTGTGCCTGGGCGTCGATGGTCGAGCCGGCGTGCAGCCGGGTGCGGGCCAGAAGCGACAGGCGTAAAAAAGGTGGCCGCAGCCACCTCTGGGGACCGGTGTCGGACCGGGTATCAGCGCAAGCCGGCCGCGAAGTCCGAAACCGCGCGCATTTCGGCGTCGGTCATCTTGAGCGCGATCATGCGCATCATCTGGTTGGGATCGTTGGCACGGCCCCCGTCACGGAAGTTCTGGAGCTGTGTGAGCGTGTACTGTGCGTGTTGTCCCGAGATCCGCGGGAATTGCGCGGGCATTCCCGAGCCGGCCGGGCCATGACAGGCGCCACAGGCGGGCACGCCCTTCGAGGCGATACCGCCACGCCAGATTCGTTGTCCCTGCTCGATCGTCTCCGGGTTCACCGCAATGCTGGGTTCGAGTTTCTGCGCCGCGTAGAAGTTGGCGATGGCCTGCATGTCGGCTTCTTCGAGGCTGGCCGCCATGGCGCTCATGACCGCGTTTTCACGGACGGGGGGTTTGCCGTCCCAACTCTTGAATTCCTTCAATTGCTTGAAAAGGTATTCGGGAATCTGGCCGGCGAGTTTCGGATTTTCGGGTAGCGCACTGTTGCCGTCGACGTTATGGCAACCTGCACAGAGCGAACCGATAAGTGGATTGACCTTGTCGGCCTCCGCAGCAGGGTCTTGAGCATGAAGGCTGCCTGCAACCAGCAGCAGTGAGAGCAGCAGGGAACGCTTGGTCATGGTGTCCTCAGAAAGCCGTGAGCGATGGTCTTAAACGCGGTATTCTATATCAACCTCATGCATTTGCGCGACGCATTCGGCGCCCTATTATCCAGTCCGCGCAACGCGCCATCAAGTTTTCATGCCGATCTTTCGCAACGCCCAATTCGAAATCTCCATCGCGAAGCCGTCCGGATTGCCGCCGCCAGTGGGGGCCGAGATTGCCTTTGCAGGACGGTCGAACGCCGGAAAGTCGAGTGCGATCAACACCATCGCCGGTCATACCAGGCTGGCGTTCGTGTCGAAGACGCCCGGTCGGACGCAACTGATCAATTTCTTTCGCCTCAATTGCGGCGCGGCGCTGGTCGACCTGCCCGGTTACGGTTATGCCAAGGTGCCAGAGAGTGTCCGACGCCAATGGCAGGGGTTGCTCGAGAGCTATCTCCGTCGGCGCGAGAATCTCGTCGGCCTGGTGTTGATCATGGATTCGCGTCATCCGCTCAAACCGCTCGATCTCCAGATGATCGGCTGGTATGCGCCGTCCGGCCGCCCGATCCATATACTGCTGACCAAGAGCGACAAGCTTTCGCGCAACCAGGCAAGTGCAGCCCTGGCACTGGTGCGCCGAGAGCTTGCCGGCATGGGTGAGCAGGTCACCGTGCAGTTGTTTTCGAGCTTGAGCAAGACCGGAACCGAGAAGGTCGAGAGTACGGTGGCGCGCTGGCTCGGACTTGACATGCCCGAGCTGCCCAAACCGGACAAAAAAACCCCGGGCTGAAGAGATGTGGGCCCGGGGAGATTATGCCTTTTCCAGGCACCCGCTCAGGGAGGGAAGCGGGTGACGGCCGAAGCCGTCCTGGGTTGAGATCGGCAAGCCGGCGGATAGTTCCCGTGGCTGGGCACGGCGCCGTTTGCGGATTGCTTTCCGTTCATTCACAGGAATTCATATGAGCTCAATCGGACAATTTCCGACCACCCGCATGCGACGAATGCGTCATGACGATTTTTCGCGTCGTCTGATGTGCGAAACCCGCCTGAGCGCGGACGATCTGATCTATCCGGTGTTCGTTCTCGATCGGGGATCCCGGACCGAGGCGGTTGCTTCGATGCCGGGCGTCACGCGCATGACGCTGGATCATCTGCTGAGGGTCGCCGAGGAGGCGCTCGAACTGGGGATACCGGCCCTGGCGCTGTTCCCGGTCATCGATGGCGTCAAGACGCCCGGGGCCGAGGAGGCATGGAATCCGGAAGGCCTGGTGCCGACGGTGGTGCGTGCCCTGAAGTCGCGGTTTCCCGAGTTGGGCGTGATCACCGATGTCGCACTCGATCCGTATACCAGCCATGGCCAGGATGGCCTCATCGACCCGGCCGATCCGAGTGGCTATGTGCTGAACGACGAAACCCTCGAGGCGCTCGCGCGGCAGGCGCGCTGCCATGCCGAGGCCGGTGCGGATGTGGTTGCGCCTTCGGACATGATGGATGGGCGGGTGGCGCGAATCCGGGCTGAGCTCGATGCGGCCGGATTCGTTCATACCCGAATACTTGCGTATTCGGCCAAGTACGCATCGAGTTTCTATGGTCCGTTCCGGGATGCGGTCGGTTCGTCCGGCAATCTTGGCAAAGGCAACAAGAAGACCTATCAGATGGACCCGGCGAATTCCGACGAGGCGATTCGCGAGGTCGCTCTCGATATCGCTGAAGGCGCGGACATGTTCATGGTGAAGCCGGGTATGCCTTACCTGGATATCGTCCGGCGGGTCAAAACCGAACTGAAAGTGCCGACCTACGTCTATCAGGTCAGCGGCGAGTATGCGATGCTCAAGGCGGCGATCGGCAACGGCTGGCTGGCCGAGAAAGACTGTGTGCTCGAGGCGTTGCTCGCGTTCCGGCGCGCAGGGGCGGACGGGATTCTGACTTATTTCGCTCTCGATGCGGCTCGCTGGCTGAAGGCCGGGGGGTGATGTGGCGAAGCCGGTGGGTTCTCCGGGGGCATCGCTTACAGCACGCGGCCCGCAGTGCGCCTTAGTGCGAGTACCGAGCCGAGCTTGAGATCGACATAGGGCGGCTGACCCAGTCCCCGCCCGATCAGCACTGTTTTCATCCCCAGTCGCTTGGCGGTTCTCAGGTTTTCGGCCGAGTCCTCCACCAGTATGCAGCGCCGCGCTTCGAGCCCCTCGCTGTCGAGCAGGCGGTGAAAGGCTTGCATCGATGGCTTGGGGTGGAAGTGAAGCTGTTCGATCCCATAGGTGGCGGCGAAAAGACGTCGAATCCCCATGATGTCCAGCACGGCGTCGACATACGGGCGCGGGCCGTTCGAGAACACGAGTTTCTTGCCCGGCAGACGCCGGAGCATGGAGCCGAGCGCGCGGTCGAATACCATCATCTCGTGCAGTTTTTCGAAGCGGTGCGTCTCGGCAAGAAAGTGACGCGGGTTGGTGCCGTGATGGCGAACGAGTCCGAGCAGGGTTGCGCCGTAGCGGCGCCAGTAGTGCATTCTGAGCGCGTTGGCTTCGTCGTGGCCCAGCGCGAGATGGCGCTCTAGGTAAGCTGTCATCGCCGCATTCAGATGTGGAAAGATATGCGCGCTGGCGTTGTGGAGGGTGTTGTCGAGATCGAACAGCCAGGTGGGATGGCTCATGGGCTGTTCCGGGGGCGCGGTGGGCGCTGGGGCTGAAAATGCATGATTGCCCGCCCGTCTTCGAGCTTGGCCGGGGCTGCCTTCCAGGCATGCCCCTGGATGATCTCGAACGTGATCGGTAGCCGGCCGTCCTTGAACCTGGCCTGCAGTGCCGTGCGTGCAGCGTCCCAGCGCGACTTGCCGCTCAGTCCGCGTGGCCGGAGCGTGCTTGCGTTGCTCCAGCCGGATCGGCGCAGGTCGGTGAGCAAGGCATCGACATCCGCATAGGTGAGGGTGATGATCTCCATGTCCATCACCGGGTCGGAGAAGCCGGCCTTGACCAATGCGTCGCCGATGTCGTGCATGTCGATGAAACGGTGAACGTGTGCGCCGACCCGATCGTCCAGCGCGAACCGCAACTCCTTGAGCGTGTCGGGGCCGAGGGTCGAGAACATCAGCAAGCCGTCTATCGCGAGCGTCCGGTGCATTTCGCGCAAGGCTGGTAGCGGATCGGTCAGCCAGTTGAGCATGAGGTTGGACCAGATCAGCTCAAACCGGGCATGTGCGAACGGCAGGGCGCGGGCATCGGCGCAGGTGAGCAGCGGCGCCGGCGCGTTGCTGGTTTTGGGGGCGAGCAGCCGCGCCAGAAACCCTGGCTGCCGGTCGCTCGATTTCAGAAAGCCGCGGGCGAAGTCGATACCCACGCGCCGCGCTTGCGGATAGCGTTTGCCCAGTGCGTCCAGATCGCCGCCGCCGCCGCAGCCGATGTCGAGAATCCGGGCGGGGGCGATGCGAATGTAATCGAGCCGCTCCGACATGCGGCGCGCGATCTCCAGTTCGAGAACCGCCAGCGGGCGTGCGTGCGCTGCGCTGCGGTCGAAACGTCGTCGCGCCAGCTCGTGATCGAGGGCGTAGTCGCTGCCGCTTGCGCTCATGCTCGGGGTTTCGGGGAGGCCGAAGCGTGTGAGAAATTCGTTGGCATGTTGGAGAATCCGGGGTGTAATGCGGAATCAGACCGCGCATGTTGGGTATCGGACAGGATCTTGTCAAACTCGTTATCGTCGCTGCGTGCCAGCCTTGGTTTCGTCATCGACCTGCTTGCGCCGCAAGAGTGTTTCGCGTGCGGATGCGATTCCGGTGGAGCGCTTCTCTGCCCGGCGTGTGCGGCAGAGTTGCCCGTGCTCGGTCCTGCGTGCCCGGTCTGTGCGCTTCCGGTCCCGGGCGGTGAAGTCTGTGGTGCTTGCCTGAGCGCGCCGCCCGCCTTCGATGCCACCTTCGCGGCGTTTCCATATGCCTTTCCGATCGACCGCATGGTGCAGGCGCTCAAGTATCGCTATCGCTTGTCGGTCGTGCCATTCCTGGCCAACGCCTTGCTCGCCTCTGGACCGATCGAAGGGGCGGGCGTGGTCTTGCCGATGCCGCTGCATGTCAAGCGCTTGCGCGAGCGCGGCTTCAACCAGGCGGTGGAACTCGCACGTCCGCTCGCACGGGCGCGCGGCTTGCCACTGGAGCTGGCGCGGGTGGGCAGGGTGCTGGACGTGGCGCCGCAGATGTCTCTTTCGTGGCGTGAGCGCCAGTCGAACATGCGTGGCGTGTTCGCATGCGCAGGGTCGTTCGACGGCCTGCACGTCCTGGTCGTCGATGACGTGATGACGACCGGTGCGACGTTGCATGCGCTCGCCGCCGTGCTGAAACAGCATGGCGCGAGTCGTGTCACCAACCTGGTCGTGGCGCGTACGCCGCGAATGAGCTGACATGTTCAACGTTGTCTTGTTGCAGCCCGAAATCCCCCCCAATACCGGCAACGTCATTCGTTTGGCCGCGAATACCGGCGTTCGCCTGCATCTGGTCAAACCCTTGGGCTTCGACCTGAGTGATCGGCAACTGGCGCGCGCCGGACTCGATTACCACGATCTTGCCAGCGTTGTCGTGCATGAGGATTGGGCCGCGTGCCAGCGTTTTCTTGGCAAGGCGCGCGTGTTTGCATTTTCGACGCGTGGGCAGCGGCACTTCGGCCAGGTGGCGTTCGGGGCCGGCGACGCGCTGGTGTTCGGTTCCGAAACCAGCGGACTGCCGCAGGCGTTCCTGGATCAACTCGATGCTTCGCAAGTGGTGCGTATTCCGATGCGGGTCTCGAACCGCAGCATGAACCTATCCAACAGCGTGGCCGTGGTGGTTTTCGAGGCGTGGCGGCAGCATGATTTCGCTGGTGGTTCGTGACCTCTCGCAGGGCCGCGGGTGTGCAGGTCGCGGTGCCTATTCGACCTTCGGTTCACGCGCCAGCAGTCGTTCCACCGCTTCGCGTGGGCTGACGCCGCCGGAATGCAGCAGTGCGTCGATGGCTGCGCAGATCGGCATCTCCACGCCGTGAATGGCCGCCAGTCGTACGGCCTCTCGAGTGGTGGGCACGCCTTCGGCGACATGACCGAGATCGGCAAGTATCGTCGCGAGCGGTTTGCCGGCGGCAAGCGCGAGCCCGACCCGCCGGTTGCGGGACAGATCCCCGGTACAGGTCAGGATCAGATCGCCCATTCCGGCCAGGCCCATCAGGGTTTCGGCCTGGCCGCCGCGTGCCTTGGCCAAGCGTGCAGTTTCGGCCAGGCCGCGTGTGATCAATGCGGCGCGCGCATTGAGGCCGAAACCCAGCCCGTCCGACACGCCGGCCGCGATTGCGATGACATTCTTGATCCCGCCGCCCAGTTCGGCGCCAACCAGATCGGTATTGGCATAGATCCGCAGCCGTGGTTGGTGAAGCACATTCACCCAGTGCCGCGCAAACTCGATGTCGCGCGCCGCGAGGCTGATGGCGGTGGGAAGTCCCGCTCCGACCTCGGCGGCGAAGCTGGGACCGGTGAGGACGCCGCATGGCGCCGCATCACCGACCTCCTCGGCCACGATTTCGTGCGGGAGCTTGCCGCTTCCGCTTTCGAGCCCCTTGCATGCCCAGATCAGAGGGGTGCCGGGTGTTGCGTGGTTAAGCGCACGTACGGTTGATCGAAGCCCGGCCAGTGGGGTGACCACGAGGTGGATCTCGGCCCTGGTCGCCACGGCCTCGAAGTCGGCGCTGACGGCGAGCGATGGTGGAAAGGCGACGTTTGGCAGATAACGGTCGTTGCACCGGGCGGACTCCAGCTCGGTGATTTGCCGTGCGTCCCGGCCCCACAGGGTGACTTCGTGCTGGCGCGCGAACGCGACCGCCAGCGCGGTGCCCCATGCGCCGGCCCCGAATACCCCGATGCGCATGGTGCTTACAGACCCCAGACTTCGGTCACCCGGACGTAGCCGCTCAAGCCGTCCTGGTGACCGACCTGCACCCAGCCACTCGCAGGTTCCGAACGCAGTTCGAGTACCGTGTCACGTGCCGCCTCGAACACCGGAGCCGCCGCCGCCTCGGGGCCTTGGCGCACGGTCGCGCGATCAGCCGAAACCAGCAAGGTGCGGCGAGGACTCAGTGCCGAGCCCTCGATCCAGTTGAGCGTACCCCCGGCATCGCGCACCTTGACCCACTTGTCGACCACCACCACGACTTCGACGGGCGTGCCCGTTGCGATGATGAAGAGCCGCTTGCCCGTTTCCGAGGGGGTTTCGTAGAGGATCGAGGCCTTGCTCACCGAACGGAACTCGATTGCGTGAGCTGCGTTGAGGCCTGCCAGCAGGCCCGTGGCAAGAATGAGCGTGCGCAGAGGTAGGTTCATGGCGCTTTATTGAACCTGGATTTCGCCGCCTTGCTGGGCTGCGCTGGCTTGTTGTTTCTGCGTCTGGTAAAGGCCCTCGAAGTTGACCGGTGCAAGCACCACCGGCTGAAAGCCGGCGCGCGTGACGGCGTCGGAAACCGCTTCACGCGCGTATGGGAACAGGATGTTGGGGCAGCCGATCATCATCACCGGTTCGAGATCGCCTTCGGGAATGTTGCGAATCTGGAAAATGCCGGCTTGCGCGACCTCGACCATGAAAAGCGTCCGTTCGTCGGGCAGCTTGGCGCTGACCGTGATGGTGAGGGTCACCTCGAAGATCCCGTCGTCGACCGGCTTGCCGTCGGTACGCAGTTGCACATTGACTTGGGGATTCTCACGTTCGAGGAAGATCTTGGGTGCATGCGGGACTTCCAGCGACAAATCCTTGACGTACAGCTTTTCGATCGAGAATACGGGTTGAGCGTTTTCGGCCATTTTTCGTTACCTGGTTGATGATTGATTGAAGAGTGTGAAGAGCGAGTCCGCATTGCGGACCAAGGGATCGGGGCTCAGGGATTCAAGAGCGCGTCCAGCCTGCCCGCGCGCTCCAGGTCGTGAAGGTCGTCGCAGCCGCCTACATGCCTGTCGCCGATGAAGATCTGGGGTACGGTGCGCCGTCCGCTCAGCGACACCATTTCGCTGCGCCGCTCAGGATGCAGATCCACCCGGATCTTGTCCAGATCATCGACCCCCTTGCTGAGCAGCAACTGTTCTGCGCGTATGCAGTACGGACAAGTGCCGGTCGCATACATCCGTATCCGCGGCTTTTGCGTCTGACTCATTTCGATTTCTTCTTGCGACCGAGCGGTTGCCCGGCTTTTTCCCATTCGAATATGCCGCCGCGCAGGTTGAAGAGTTTGTCGAAACCGGCCTTGCGCAGCGTGCCGAGGGCAGAGCTCGAGCGGGCGCCAGTGGCACAGCACAGGATCAGCGGCTTGTTCTTGAGCTTTTCGAGCTCGGTGATGCGGTGCGGCAAGTCCTTGAGGGCGATATTGCGTGCGTTGGGTATGTGGCCCTGCTCGAATTCGCCCTGATCACGCACGTCCACCACCACCGCGTCTTCACGGTTCATCAGCAGTGTTGCCTCCACCGGCGAAAGCTGGGTCTTGTCGCCGCCCGAGCGGATCAGGTCGACGAGCAACCAGCTCCCCGTGGCGGCTGCCAGGGCCACCCAATACCAATTTTGCTGAAAAAATTCCACTACTTGCTGCTCCGTTGTGATTGGTAGGTCCGCGTCAGCGCGCCTTGTTGGAGGGGGCGACGCCGCAGAACAGTTCGCGCATCAGTACGATGAGTTGAAGCGTGCGCTGGTCTCCGACACGGTAATAGACGCGGTTTGCATCCTTGCGGGTCTGGAGGATGCCCTTGTCCCGCAGTATCGCGAGGTGTTGGGAGATGTTGCTTTGCGATGTCCCCACGACCTCGACGATGTCCTGCACGCAGATCTCGCCTTCTCCGAGCACGCACAGGATCTTCAGGCGCAAGGGGTGGGCGATCGACTTGAGGGCGCGCGCGGCGGTCTCGATTTGCTCGTGCTTGTCGATCAGGTCGATGAAGGTGTTGTGATCCACTTGGGCGCGCCGCTAAGTTAAGGCTAGTGGAGTAGTATAAAATATTGCGGCTCGGTGGAGCGTGAGATTCGTTGTGGCGGTTTTTGACCCGGTCCTCCGCAGCAGGCGCAACAATGCTTCCCGTCCGGTCGAGCAGTCTCTCATTCACTCTTTGTGTGCGCGAACTCATGTACAAGATCGTTTTATTGCGGCATGGCGAATCGACCTGGAACCAGGAAAACCGTTTCACCGGCTGGACCGATGTAGACCTGACCGAACGTGGCGTCGCCGAGGCGCATCGCGCCGGGCAGCTCCTGAAAGACAAGGGTTTTGTTTTCGATCGGGCCTATACCTCGGTGCTCAAACGCGCCAACAAGACCCTCAACCTGGTGCTCGAGGAACTGAGTGCGCTATGGCTGCCGGTGGTTCATTCGTGGCGGTTGAACGAGCGCCACTACGGTGCGCTGCAAGGGCTCAACAAGTCTGAAACCGCTGCGAAGTTCGGCGACGAGCAAGTGCTGATGTGGCGCAGGTCCTACGACACGCCACCGCCGCCCCTGCCCGAGGGAGACGATCGGCTTGCGCTTGATGACCCGCGCTACGCTGATTTGCCGCATGCGCAGTTTCCGCGCACCGAGTGCCTGAAGGATACGGTAGCCCGCTTCATTCCCTACTGGGAAACCGTGATCGTGCCCGACATCCTGGCTGGCCGGCGCCTGCTGATCACCGCGCATGGCAACAGCCTGCGCGCGCTCATCAAGTATCTCGACGGCATCTCCGACAGCGATATCGTCGCCTTGAACATTCCGACGGCGCAACCGCTGGTCTATGAGCTCGATGCCGATCTCAAGCCGATCCGTAGCTACTATCTGGCCGACGAGAGCACGATCCGGGCGGCGGAAGCCGAGGTTGCCGCGCAGGCCGCTCGGGCCAAGGCCTGATTTGCGCACACCGCGGGTCTTGGTCGGGGCGCAATGCGGATGAGCCTGCCTCGGAGGGTGTTGCTGGCGCTCATCGTTGCGGCGGGCGCCGTGCCGGCTTACTCCACCGTCGCGGCGCAGGGCAGCGAAGTCGATAGCAAGCGTGCCGACCTGGATGCGCTCAAGCGCCGTATCGACGAACTCGACAAGAGCATCGCGGGGGTCGAGGCCAGTCGCAGCGTGGCCGAGCGAGACCGGGTGCGGGCCGAACGCGCCGTATCGGCGGCGCGCCGGCGCATACGCGATATCGGTGCCGAACTCGCGCGGGTCGAGGCGGAACTGACCGAAAAGGTGGCCGAGCAGGCACGGGTGGCCGGGCGGATCGCGGTTGGCCGTGCCGAGCTTGGCGAGTGGCTGCGGCGAAACTACATGCATGGCGGCAGCGAAGTCGCGCCATTTCTGGCCGCCCAGGACCCCAATCAGATGGCGCGCGATTTGCGCTACTTGGAACACCTGGGGCGGGCACGGCTCGCGCTGATCGACAGCCTGCGGGCCGACTTGCGTAACCAGGAAAACCTGGTCGCAACGATCGTGGCCCGAAAAGAGACGCTGAGTGGCCTCGAGGCCACTCAGCGGCAAGAATCGGAGGCGCTCGCGAAAGTACTGACCGAGCGCTCGCGCGTGGTTGCGGGCCTGAGCGCCGATCTGAAAAAGCAGCGGGCCGAACTTGCGGAATTGCGTGAAGATGAGGAGCAGCTCGGGCGGCTGCTGGTCGTGCTGGCACGGCAGCAGGCCGAGCGGGAAGCGGCCCGGCGGGCGGAAGAGGCACGTCGGGCGGCAGAGGCGGCGCGGCGTGCCGAGATCGCGCGGCGTGCCGCCGAAGCCGAGCGGATCGCCGCGCAACAGCGTTCCATGGGTGCGGGCGCCAGCGAGCGAGAGGCCCGGTCGCCGCGTGTCACCGAAACCGAGCAAGCCAGTCGAAGCGAACCGGTCGTCGGTCAGGTGACACAGGCGGCCGAGCTCGCGCCTACCGGGATCAGCTTCGCCCAGTTGCAGGGGAAGATGCGGTTCCCGGTGCGCGGGGAACTGGTAGGGCGTTTCGGCGCTCCTAGGGCGGAAGGCGGAACCCGCTGGCGCGGCGTGTTCATCCGGGCCGGGAGTGGACAGGACGTGCTTGCGGTCGCATCCGGCGAGGTGGTGTTCGCGGATTGGCTCAGGGGCTATGGAAATTTGATCATCGTCGATCACGGCAGTGAATACATGACGATCTACGGACACAACGATGCGCTTCTGCGGGAAGTGGGCGACCGAATCGCCGCAGGGGCCGCCATCGCCAGTGTTGGCGCGAGCGGAAGCGTTCAGGAATCGGGTTTATACTTCGAGATTCGGCACCGGGGTCAGCCCGTCGACCCCATGAAGTGGGTTCGCCTAAATTAGCTGGGCCGGTGTCCTCTCGGCAAAGCGCTTTATTCTGGAGTGGTCATGCGCAACAAGTTTCAAAAGGCGGGATTGGTGATGACCGGGATTTTCGCCGGCATTCTGATCAGCCTGAATTTTTCCGCCAATGCTGACCGAGTTGCGCCCGCGAGCCTGCCGGTTGAAGAGTTGCGCGCTTTTGCCGATGTGTTCAATGCGATCAAGCAGGGTTACGTCGAACCGGTCGAAGATCGGAAGCTGATCAATCATGCGATCAGCGGCATGCTGACCGGCCTCGACCCGCATTCGGCCTATCTCGATGCCGAGGCGTTCAAGGAACTCCAGGAGGGCACCCAGGGCGAGTTTGGCGGTCTGGGTATCGAAGTCGGGATGGAAGACGGTTTCGTCAAGGTCGTTTCCCCGATCGAAGACACACCGGCGTTTCGCGCGGGGGTACAGGCGGGCGACCTGATCGTGAAACTCGACGACACGCCGGTCAAAGGCATGGACCTGTCTGACGCGGTCAAGATGATGCGCGGCAAGCCGAACACCTCGATCACGCTGACGATCATGCGCAAGGGTGAAAGTGCGCCGGTGGTGGTCAAGCTCGTACGCGAGATCATCAAGGTGCAAAGCGTCCGTTCCAAGATCATCGAGCCGGGTTTCGGCTATCTGAGGGTCAGCCAGTTCCAGGAGAACACGGCCACGGCGGTCGTCGAACATCTGAACAAACTGATGGCCGATGGTCCGTTGACGGGCCTGGTGCTGGATCTGCGCAACGATCCGGGCGGTTTGCTGCACGGTGCCATCGGTGTCTCGGCCGCTTTTTTGCCGGCCGACACGCTGGTGGTTTCGACCGACGGCAGAACCCCCGATGCGCGGCGTGAGTACCGGGTCGATCCCGAAGATTATTTGAGAGGGCGTACGCGCGACTTCATTCGCAACCTGCCGGCCGCTGCGCGCGAGGTGCCGATGGTGGTGCTGGTCAATGGTGGCTCGGCGTCGGCGAGTGAAATCGTCGCAGGCGCGCTGCAGGATCACAAGCGTGCGACGATTCTCGGGACGCAGAGCTTTGGCAAGGGGTCGGTGCAGACGATTCTGCCGATCAACAACAGTTCGGCGATCAAGCTCACCACCGCACGCTATTACACGCCCAGCGGACGCTCCATTCAGGCGAAAGGTATCGAGCCGGATTTCGTGATCGAAGAATCCGAGAACGGTTCCAGTCGACGGGTGCGTGAGGCCGATCTTCTCGGCCACCTCGAAAACGGGGCCGAAAAGGAAGGACCTGCCGCGCCGGGGGCCAAGACGGAACCCGAAAGTGATGGCGCCGCCACGCAGCCGCGTTTCGAGATGGGTGGAGACGACGACTATCAGCTGCGTCAGGCCTTGCGCCTTCTCAAGGGTGAGCAGATCGTCCAGAGCGCCGCGGACAAGAGCTGATCAAAAGTGGTCATGGTGCGTCGGGAGCGGCAGGCAAGCTCGCCGGCGCCGGCATGGTTGTGTTTCGAAACCGGTCAGGGCGTTGGGCGGCTTCTGCGAGGAGGCACAGCGCCGCAAGCTGTTTTCGCCCGGACGCCTGATTGCCGCGAACCCACATGAATGACGATCAGTTGCTGCGCTATAGCCGGCATATATTGTTACCCGAGATTGGCGTCGAAGGGCAGCAGGCGATTCTTGGCGCGCGGGCGCTGATCGTGGGGGCGGGTGGGCTCGGTTCGCCCGCGGCGATGTATCTTGCCGCTGCAGGTGTCGGCAAACTGGCGCTGTGTGATGGCGATACCGTTGATCTGACCAATCTCCAGCGCCAGATTCTTCATTCCACCGCATCGGTGGGCAGACCGAAGGTCGATTCCGGGGGCGAGACGCTGGCGCGCCTGAATCCGGAATCCAAGATCGAGACGATCGCGGTGCGCCTGGAAGGGGCGGCACTGGACGAGCAGGTCGAAAGGTCTGATGTCGTACTCGACTGCAGCGATAATTTCGCGACCCGGCATGCGATCAATCGTGCCTGTGTGCGTTATCGCAAACCGCTCGTGTCGGGGGCGGCGATCCGTTTTGACGGGCAGGTGTCGGTATTCGATCTGCGTCGGTCCGGGAGTGCGTGTTATCACTGTCTTTTTCCCGAAGGCATGGCGTTGGACGAGGCACGATGTGCAGTCATGGGCGTTTTTGCGCCGATGACCGGAATCATCGGCGCAACCCAGGCGGCCGAGGCATTGAAGCTGCTGGCGGGGTGCGGTACTTCGCTGGATGGGCGCCTGTTGCTTCTCGACGGGCTCGGGATGGAGTGGCGCAGCATCAGGCTGGGCCGTGACCCGGCTTGCCGTGTCTGCAGTGGTGGATGATTCGATGAAAAACGGGTCGGGGCCGGCCGCGAGAAGGACGCTCAGGCCTTTTGGGTTGGACGGGCGATGATACGCAAATCCTTGCCAAGCATGCGGAGATCGCGAACATCCAGACAGGTGGCTTGGTCCAGCGATTCCGGCGCAACGAGATTGAACAACCCCTGGGCGTTGTCGCCGATCAGTTTAGGTGCCAGATAGAGCAGCAGTTCATCGATGCATGACTCGCGCATCAGCGAGCCGTTGAGCCTGAAACCCGCTTCGACATGGACTTCGTTGAAGGCGCGACGCCCGAGTTCCTGCATCAGCCGCTGCAAATCGACTTTGCCTACCGGATTCGGAAGCGACACGACCTCGGCACCCAGCCCTTCGAGTATCGCGATCTTCGCGTGGTCGTCCGACGCGGTGGCAATCAGGCATTGTCCGCCCGCCAGTATTCGCGCCGTGGCCGGCGCATCGAGCCGTGCATCGATCAGCACCCGCCACGGTTGGCGCTCACAGGGGATTTCGCGCACGTTCAACTGCGGATCATCGGCCAGTACCGTACCGATACCGGTGAGTACCGCACAGGCGCGTGCCCGCCAACGGTGGCCGTCCCGCCGTGCCGCCTTGCCGGTGATCCATTGGCTGACGCCGTTGTTCAGCGCCGTCTTGCCGTCGAGCGTGGCCGCGGCCTTGAGGCGCGTCCATGGGCGTCCGCGGGTCATGCGTGTCACGAAACCGATGTTGAGTTCGAGCGCTTCGCCGGCCATGAGTCCGTGTTCGGTCTGTACGCCCGCTGCACGCAGGCGTTCGAGGCCGCGTCCGGCCACCAGTGGGTTCGGGTCTTCCATGGCGACGACGACGCGGGCTACCCCGGCCGCGATCAAGGCATCGGCGCAAGGCGGCGTCCGACCATGGTGGGCGCAGGGTTCGAGCGTGACGTAGACCGTGGCGCCGAGAGCGGCGTCGCCGGCGATCCGCAGCGCTTCGATCTCGGCATGCGGCTGACCGGCCTGGCGATGCCAGCCTTCACCCACGACGATGCCGTCGCGAATGATTACGCAGCCGACACGCGGGTTGGGCATGGTCGTACACAGGCCACGCGCGGCAAGCGCGAGTGCACGCGCCATCGCGGTATGGTCAGTTGCCGAAAAGGTCATTCTCGGTCGGTGTCGCCGGGGCGGCCTCGCGCGTGCCGCGATTGCGCTTAGGGCGTGACTGCACTTCCCGGATGACTTCCGAGAACTCATCGACATCGGCAAAGTTGCGATAGACCGAGGCAAAACGGATGTATGCCACCTTGTCGAGCTTCTTCAACTCGCGCATGACCAACTCGCCGATTCTTTCGCTCGGAATCTCCGACTCCCCCAGCGAAAGGAGGCGTGCCTCGATACGGTCGATCGCGGCCTCGACCAGTTCCAGCGTGACGGGGCGCTTGCGCAGTGCCAGTGTCATGCTGCTTGCGAGTTTGGCGTGGTCGAATTCGGTCCGGTTGCCATTGCGCTTGATGATATGAGGCATCTTGAGGTCGATGCGCTCATAGGTCGTGAAGCGCTTGTCGCACTTCACGCATCGCCGCCGCCGCCTCACGACATCGCCTTCGTCGTTTTCGCGGGTGTCGGTGACCTGGGTGTTGGGATCGCTGCAGAAAGGACATTTCATGGCCATGCCCGCCACGGTAAGCGGGCGAGGCCGCAGGCACGCGAGCGCATGTCCGGTGCCGCGGCAAGGCCGTAGCGACATCCGGCAACGGCGCGGCCGCCGGATGTGCGGCTGTGCTTCATCGCTGGTCTGTACTCAGCGGCCATACACCGGAAAGCGTGCGCACAATGCCGCGACCCGTGCCCTGATGCCGGCGAGAACGGTCTCGTCGCCATGCGAGTCGAGGGTGTCGGCGATCAGATGGGCGACTTGCTCGGCTTCGATCTCGGTAAATCCGCGCGTCGTCATTGCGGGAGAGCCGATGCGGATACCCGAGGTCACGAAGGGTTTTTCCGGATCCTTCGGGATCGCATTCTTGTTGACGGTGATATGCGCGCGCCCGAGCAGTGCTTCGGCATCCTTGCCGGTGATGTTCTTGGCCCGCAGGTCGAGCAGGAATACGTGGCTTTCGGTACGCCCCGACACGATGCGCAGGCCACGGTCTTCCGACAGCACTTTGGCCATCACCCGTGCGTTGGCGATGACTTGCTCCTGGTAGTGCTTGAAGCGGGGGCTGAGCGCTTCCTTGAACGCGACCGCCTTGGCAGCGATCACATGCATCAGCGGTCCTCCCTGGAGTCCGGGGAAAATCGCCGAGTTGAGCGCTTTCTCGTGCTCGGCCTTCATGAGGATGATGCCGCCGCGCGGTCCCCGCAGGGTCTTGTGGGTCGTCGAGGTCACCACATCGGCATGCGGAACCGGGTTCGGGTAGTAGCCCGCGGCAATCAGTCCGGCATAGTGGGCCATGTCCACCCAGAAGATCGCGCCGACTTCCTTCGCGATCTTTGCGAAGCGTTCGAAATCGATGTGCAGCGAATAGGCCGATGCCCCCGCGACGATGATACGCGGCTTGTGCTGACGGGCGAGCGCCTCCATGGCCGGATAGTCGATCTCTTCCTTTGCGTTCAGGCCGTAGGCAACCACGTTGAACCACTTGCCGGACATGTTGAGCGGCATGCCGTGGGTGAGGTGGCCGCCCTCGGCGAGGCTCATGCCCATGATGGTGTCGCCCGGCTTGGCGAAGGCCATCAACACCGCCTGGTTGGCCTGCGAGCCCGAATTCGGCTGGACGTTTGCTGCTTCGGCGCCAAACAGCTTCTTGATCCGGTTGATCGCGATCTGTTCCGCCACATCGACATGCTCGCAACCGCCGTAATAGCGCTTGCCGGGATAGCCCTCGGCATATTTGTTGGTGAGTTGCGACCCTTGCGCTTCCATGACCGCATGCGACACGTAGTTTTCCGACGCGATCAATTCGATATGGTCTTCCTGGCGGCGATTCTCGGCCTGTACGGCCTCCCAGATCTCAGGGTCGATCTTGGATAAAGTGTCTTGCGATGAAAACATGGGGCGAACTCGAACCTGTTGGTTTAAAGGCGAATACTAACATGCCCCCGATCGGCGGACGCAGTGCGCCGTCGCGACCGGACGGCGGCGGTGACGGAGGGGATGGGCGGTTCAGGTATTGGGAAGTTCGTCGCGCGCGCTTGCCAGGTGGCCCGTGTCGCCCCAAGACTCGAGTGTCCAGCCGCGCTCGTAGCGAATCCAGTTGAGTGCGGCGTTCGGGATCGCGAAGTCTCGCGGCGTATCCAGCGGCTTGCCGGTGGCCAGGCGGTGGGCGATATCGAGCACGCCGCCGTGGGCGACCACCAGCACGCTCTCTCCCGGGTGCCTGCGTGCGATGCCTTCCAGCGATGCCGATACGCGCGCGCTGAAGCGCTGCAGGCTTTCCCCGCCCTCCGGAAGCACGAAGTCCGGGTCGCGGGTTTCGAAACGCGCGTAGGCCGCGGGAAAGCGCTGCCTGGCTTCGCTGTAGGTGAGCCCCTGGAAGCAGCCGTAATGCCGTTCGCGCAGGGCCGGCGTCTTGTGTGGCGCGAGGCCGACCGCGACGGCTGCGGCTTGGGCGGTTTCGAAGGCGCGTTGCAGATCGCTGCTGTAGCACGCGCCGAAAAGCCCCGCCGGGAGGCAGGCCGCCGTTGCGTCGGCCTGCGCGCGCCCCACGTCGTTCAGCGGCACGTCGATATGGCCTTGCAGTCGATGCTCGGCGTTCCACGCGGTTTCCCCATGCCTCACCAGGCACAGGCGTGTGTATGAGCTTGTCAATCCCACGCCCCTCCACCGCCGCTGCTCTCGCCCCAGCCATCGTCGCCCGCCGGCGCCTCGATCGTAATCGAGTCGCGATCGACCTCGATCTTCTGGTCGAGGCCGCTTGTCACCAGTCCCGGAAATCTGATCAGCAGGGCCAGCAGCACCAGCTGGATCGCGACGAACACGATCGAACCCCGGTAGATTTCGGTCGTCTTGATCCCGGGAATCCGCTTGCCCGACAGCCGGTCGATGTATGCGCTCACGGGTGCGACGCTGCGCAGGTAGAACAGCGCAAAGCCGAACGGCGGGGTCAGGAACGACGTCTGCAGGTTGACCGCGATGATGATCCCGAACCAGATCAAGTCGATACCCAGTTTCTCGGCCACCGGTGCGAGCATCGGGACCAGAATGAACGCGATCTCGAAGAAGTCGAGGAAGAAGCCGAGGACGAAGATGATCGCATTCACGAAGATCAGGAACCCGAGTTCTCCCCCCGGCAGCTTGTCGAACAAATGCTCGACCCAGATATGGCCGTCGACCGCGTTGAACGTGAAACTGAAGATCGTCGAGCCGATCAGGATGAACATCACGAATACCGACAGCTTGGTCGTCGCCTCGAGCGCCTGGGTGAGCATCTTCAGGTTGAGGCGCTTGCGCGCGGCGGCCATCAGCAAGGCGCCCGCCGCACCCATCGCGCCGCCTTCGGTGGGGGTCGCGATGCCGAGGAAGATCGTGCCCAGGACCAGGAAGATCAGGCCGAGCGGCGGAATCAGCACGAATGTCACCCGTTCGGCCATGTGCGACAGCAGGCCCAGCTTGAGGCGGCGATTGATGGCCACGAGCAGCAGCGCCAGCAGGCCGCCGAACATCATCGCGGCGATCACGGCCTCGTCCCGGGCGGCATTCACTGCCTCGCCGCTCATGGCGCTGCGCAGCGCGCCGTAGTTGCTGCCGAGCACGGTCGACAACGCGATGATGATCGCCGCGAAGATCAGCAGCGAGCGCACGCCGCGGGTGCCGTCGGGTTCGCGCAGCGTGATCGCCTCCGGGGGCAGGGCGGGGACCATCTTGGGCCTGAATATCGTCAGCCCGATCACGAACAGGGTGTACAGACCGATCAGCATGAAGGCCGGAATGATCGCACCCTTGTACATGTCGCCGACGCTGCGGCCGAGCTGGTCGGCCATCACGATCAGGACCAGTGATGGCGGCAGCGCCTGCGCGAGGGTGCCCGAGGCAGTGATGATGCCGCAGGCCACCGACCGGTTGTAGCCATAGCGCAGCATGATCGGCAGCGAAATCAGGCCCATCGAGATCACCGATGCCGCAACCACGCCGGTAGTGGCGGCGAGCAGCGAACCGACGAAGATCACCGCGAAGGTGAGGCCGCCGCGTATCGGCCCGAACACCTGGCCGATCGTATCCAGGAGATCCTCGGCCATCCCGCTGCGCTCGAGGATCAGGCCCATCAGGGTGAAGAACGGAATCGCAAGCAGGGTATCGTTCTGCATGATGCCGTAGATACGCAGCGGAATCGCCTGCAGTAGCGTCGACGGCAAGAGGCCGAGCTCGATCCCGATCACGCCGAAGAACAGTCCGCACGCAGCCAGCGAGAACGCGACCGGAAAGCCCGAGAGCAGGAAGAACATCACCAGGCAGAACATGATCGGCGCGATGTTGGCGGAGACGAATTCGATCATTTGCGCACCTCGCCATGCTTGGCCGCGTCATCCGTCGTGCCGGTCTCGGATTCGGAAGAGGGGGCGCCGTGTCCGCCCGCCAGGAATGGATCGGGCGCGCGTCCCGCCAGGAAAGCGAGCCGTTTGATCAGCTCGGAAATGCCTTGCAGCCCCAGCAGGGCGAAGCCGAGCGGTGCCAGCGCAAACACCGGCCAGCGCAGCAGGCCGCCGGCGTTCGACGACATTTCGCCGGAATTGTAGGCGTTGACGACGACTGGCCACGATAGTTGGATGACAAGAAAGCACAAGGGCAGCAGGAAGATCACGATGCCGCCGATGTCGATCAGCATGCGCGTCCTGAGCGAGAGCCTGTTCGCCAGGACGTCGATGCGCACATGCGCGTTCTGCATGAAGGCATGTCCCGCACCGAGCATGAAGACTGCGGCATACAGGTACCACTGGATCTCGAGGAACGCGTTCGAGCCGATATTGAAGGCCTTGCGCGCGATCGCATTGAGCGCGCTGATCAGCGTCGCGGCCAGGATCAGCCAGATGATCGATTTCCCGACCACATGACTCGTCCGGTCTATCGCGTGTGAGAGTTTCAACAAGAATCCCATTGGGGCATGCTCGTAGAGATGTGTTACCGAACGACCGGGTTTTCCGGAACCGTTGTCTGGTGACTGGCCGTGCAGGCTCGAAACCCGGTTGCCTGCTCGGCCGCGTACTCGCCGAGCAGGCAACCGGGGATTGCAGCGCTACCGGATCAGAGTTTCTGAGCGGCCATGTACTGGTCGAAACTGCCGTCGGCAATCGGATTCCACTGGATCTGGTCGGTCTGGAACCGAATGAAATCGGCGTAGACCTTCTTCCAGTTGGGGTTCTTGTCGTTGAGCTCGGCGTAAACCTCGCGTGATGCCTTGAACGCGGCGTCCATGACGTCTCTCGGGAAGCGCGACAGCTTCGCCCCTTCGCCGATCAACTGCTTCAACGCACCCGGGTTGAGCGCGTCATACCTGGCCTGCATCACCACGTGCGCATCGGAGGCCGCCTGGCGGAGGATGGCTTTGTACTCGGCGGACAGGCTGTTGTAGGCCTTGTCGTTGACCATCAGGGTCAGTTGCGCGCCGCCTTCCCACCAGCCCGGGTAGTAGTAGAACGGGGCGACCTTGTGGAAGCCGAGCTTGTGGTCGTCGTAGGGGCCGATCCATTCGGCCGCGTCGATGGTGCCTTTTTCAAGCGACTGGTAGATTTCGCCAGCCGGGATGTTCTGCGGCACGCCACCGATCTTCGCCAGCACGCGGCCGCCGAAGCCGCCGATGCGCATCTTCAGGCCATTGATGTCCGCGACCGACTTGATCTCCTTGCGGTACCAGCCGCCCATCTGGGCGCCGGTGTTGCCCATCGGGAAGTTCACGATGTTGTACTGGGCGTAGAACTCCCGCATCAGCTTGAGGCCGTTGCCTTCGTACATCCATGCGGTGATGCCGCGGGAGTTCATGCCGAAGGGGATCGCGCAATCGAAGGCGAAGGTTTCATCCTTGCCGAAGAAGTAGTAGTTCGCGCTGTGTGCGCACTCCACCGTGCCTTGCTGGGCGGCATCGAGCACGCCCAGGGCGGGTACCAGTTCACCCGCAGGGTGGATCGTCAGCTGGAATTTGCCGCCAGTCGCTTCTGCGAGGTTCCTCGACAGGGTTTCGGCGGCGCCGAAAATGGTGTCGAGCGACTTGGGAAAGCTCGATGCGAGTCGCCACCGAATTTGTTCGCCGCTGTGTATGGCGGGGGCTGCAGGTGCGGCTGGGGCCGAAGCCGCGGGGGTTGAGGTATTGGTTTCTTCCTTCTTGCCGCAAGCTGCAAGCCCGACAGCCGCGCCTGCAGCGAGGCCGGCCCCCGCCTTTTTTAGAAATGAACGACGCTCCACATTAGCCTCCTTTGGTTTTTTTACATTTGGCGCAGTGGATTATAGGGATTGCGAAAAACCAAGATAGCGCGGAAAACCCTAGCGCGGAAAACCCTAATCAGGGCGCCGCGCGGCGGGGGTCAGCTGCCCGCGACCGTCATCCGGTCGATCAGGATCGAGCCGCAGTGCTTCGCGCCACGCGGCAGTGCATCGTTGCCGATCGCACTGATTCCCATGAACATTTCACGCAGATTGCCTGCGATCGTGATTTCCTCGACCGGGTGCTGGATTTGCCCGTCTTCGACCCAGAAGCCGGCCGCGCCGCGCGAATAATCACCTGTCACATAGTTGACGCCGTGCCCGAGCAACTCGGTCACGATCAGGCCGCGGTGCATCTGGCGCGCCAGTTGTGTGAAGTCGAGTTCGCCGTCCTTGACGACGAGATTGTGCGAGCCGCCCGCGTTGCCGGTGGTCTGGAGCCCCAGTTTGCGGGCGGAGTAGGTCGATAGGAAATAGCCCTGCAATACCCCGTCGGTCACGATTTCCCGGTCCCGGGTTGCCACACCTTCGTTGTCGAAGTACGAGGAGCCAAATCCGCCGCGGAGGTGCGGGCGCTCGCTGATACTCACCCGCGGCGACATCACCTGCTTGCCCAAGCTGTCGAGCAGAAACGAAGACTTGCGGTAAAGCGCGCCGCCGCTGACCGCATGCACCAGGCTGCCGATCAGCGCCGTGGCCAGGGGCGCCTCGAACAGCACCGGCACCTCGCAGGTCTTGATCTGGCGCGCGCCCAGCCGGGCAAGCGCGCGCTCGCCGGCGCGCCTGCCGATCGCTTCGGGCGAACCGAGGTCGAGGGCGTTGCGGCGCGAGTCGTACCAGTACTCCCGCTGCATTTCATCGTCGCTGCCGGCGATCACCGAACACGACACGCCGTGCCGCGAACTGGCGAACCCGCCCATGAATCCGATGCTGTTGGCCGAAATGAAATGCGACTCCTGAGTCGAGACGCTGGCGCCTTCGGAGTTGCTGATCCTGGGGCTCACCGCGAACGCGGCCTGTTCGCAGGCCCGTGCCATTTCGATGGCCTGCTCGACCCCGAGACCCCACGGGTGGTGCAGGTCTAGATCCGGGCAGTCGCGTGCCAGCAGTGCCTCGTCGGGCAACCCGGCGCACGGGTCGGGGGCCGTGAAGCGGGCGATCGACAGCGCCGCGTCCACCGTCGAGCGCAGTGCTTCGGTCGAGAAGTCTGACGTGCTCGCGTGCCCGCGCTGCTGACCCAGGTAGATCGTGACACCGACGCCCTTGTCGCGGTTGTACTCAATGGTGTCGACTTCGCCCTTGCGCACCGAGGTGGTTTGCCCGAAGCCTTCGGAAACGTCGGTTTCACAGGCGGTCGCCCCGCGCTTGGCCGCATACTCGAGCACGTCACTGGCGATTTCACGAAGGCGGTTGGGCGAGAATGAGAAGCCGGTGTCGGACATGAGCGAAGTCGGTTTTATCAGGGGCTATAATCTTAACCCGATCCTGAACATGAAAACCCCGATGATTGACGAACACGCGTCGGCCGACGATGCCGAGGATGCTGCGGGCATCTACGCTGGACCCAGCAAGAGCAGCCTCAAGCGCGAGATGCATGCGTTGCAGGATCTCGGCGAGCAACTCGTGGCCCTTTCGTCCGAGCGGCTTGCCAAGGTGCCGATGCCGGAAGCGCTGCTTGCTGCCGTCAAGGATGCGCAGCGCATCAGCAAGCATGGCGCGCGCCGCCGCCAGCTGCAGTACATCGGCAAGCTGATGCGGCATATCGACCCGGTTCCGATCCAGGCGCAGCTCGATGCGTTCAACGGGGTGTCGAAGGCCGAGGTGGCGCGCCAGCATCGGCTCGAGCGGCTGCGCACCGAGCTCATGGATGATGACAGGGCAATCGGCAAGATCGCCGAGATCTGGCCGGAGGCCGATCTTCAGCATCTGCGCACGCTGCGGCGCAATGCCTTGAAGGAGCGCGAACAGAACAAGCCGCCGCGGGCGTTTCGCGAGATTTTTCGCGTGCTGCGCGATCTGGACGAAGGGGCGGGGATCGATGGCGCGGTCGCACCGGACGAGGTAGCCGACCAAACCGGTCTGTCCGGTTGATGGAGTGACAGTGAGCGAACAGATTCGCATCGGGCTGGTTTCGATCAGCGACCGCGCCTCCGGCGGTACTTACGAGGATCAGGGCATTCCCGCTCTGGCGGGATGGCTCGGTCGCGCGCTCACCTCGCCGTGGCATGTCGAAACCCGGCTGATTCCGGACGAGCGCCCATTGATCGAGGCGACCTTGATCGAATTGGTGGACGCGGGCTGCGCGCTGGTGCTGACTACCGGCGGCACCGGGCCGGCGGCGCGCGACGTCACGCCCGAAGCCACCCTGGCCGTCGGCGACAAGGAGATGCCCGGATTCGGCGAGGAGATGCGCCGGATCAGCCTGAACTTCGTGCCGACCGCGATCCTGTCGCGGCAGGTGGCGGTGGTGCGCGGAAAATGCCTGATCGTGAATCTGCCCGGGCAGCCGAAATCGATCCACGAGACGCTCGAAGGCGTGCGCGCGGCCGATGGCTCGGTGTCCCATGTCGGAATCTTCGCCGCGATCCCGTATTGCATCGACCTGATCGGCGGGCCCTATGTCGAGACCGATGAATCGGTGATCAAGGCGTTCCGGCCCAAGCACGCACTCAGGCCCCGGAGCCGCTGAGGCGCACGCACGGTCGAGCTGGCGGTTGCGGGGCTTTACTTGGGTACGATCCGGATGACCTTGCCCTTGAACTGCGGCAGGTGTGCTGGCGCCGTCGCCAGTTGTCGGCGGCGCTCGAGCTCGCGCCACCAGCCGCGAACACCGAGCAGCGCCGCCAGCACCAGCGTGTAGGCGAGGGGCATCGAAACATCGGCCTTGACCAGCCACCAATAGTGCAGCACCGAGAAGATGGCAATGGCGTAGATCGAGCGGTGCAGTGCCTGCCACCGGCGCCCGCCCAAGTGGCGGATCGCGAGATTGCTCGAGGTGGCCGCCAGCGGAAGCATCAGGACGAAGGCCGCGAAGCCGACCGTGATGAAGGGGCGCTCAAGGATATCCTCGGCGACCGCCCCCCAGTCGAACCACTGGTCGAGCCACACGTAGCTGGCCAGATGCAGACAGGCATAGGCGAAAGTGAACAGCCCCAGCATGCGTCGCAGCCGCAGCAGCCAGTGCAGACCGGTCAGTCGCCGCAGGGGGGTGACGGCGAGGGTCATCAGCAACAGGTTCAGCGTCCATTCGCCGGTGGAACGGCGGATGGACTCGACCGGATTCGCGCCGAGCGTGTCGGCGAACCAGCCCTGGGCCATCAGTGCGGTGGGGATCAGCAGCAATGCGAACAAGGCCGCCTTGATGCCTGCCAGGGCCAGGTTACCGGGATTCTTGAGCGTCATTGGCGTGGGTCTTCAAAGTGAACTTGCGCACATGCGGCCGCCTTCAACCTGCCGCAAGCTGCGGTGACAGCGTGGAGCGTCAGTAATGTTGGCCGAGATCCATGCCTTGGTACAGGCTCGCAACCTGTTCTCCGTAGCCATTGAACATCAGGGTGGGGCGCCGGCGCAACTCGCCGATGCGGCGTTCGGTGGCCTGGCCCCAGCGCGGGTGGCGCACTTTGGGATTGACGTTCGAGTAGAAGCCGTATTCGTGTGGCGCGGAGGTGTTCCAGGCCGTCGCGGGTTGTGTCTCGACGAGTCGAATGGTCACGATCGACTTGGCGCTCTTGAACCCGTACTTCCAGGGTACGACTACGCGTACCGGTGCGCCGTTCTGGTTCGGCAGCACTTCGCCGTACAGACCCAGCGCCAGGATGGTGAGGGGGTGCAGTGCCTCGTCCAGGCGCAGCCCCTCGGTGTATGGCCAGCGCAGAATCGGGCGGGTGAGCATGATCCGGGGATCGTAGTGGGTCACGAATTCGACATACTTCGCGGACCCCAGCGGTTCGACCGCCTTGAGCACGGCCGCGAGCGGAAAACCGACCCACGGCACCACCATCGACCATGCCTCGACGCAGCGCAAGCGGTAAACGCGCTCTTCGAGCGGGGCGAGTTTGAGCAGGTCGTCGATGTCGAAGACGCGCGGCTTGCCGACGAGCCCTTCGACCGTGACGGTCCATGGACGTGTCGCCATCTTCTGCGCGTTGATCGCCGGGCTTTCCTTGTCGGTGCCGAATTCGTAGAAATTGTTGTAGCTGACGATGTCCTCCCGGGGCGTCTGCTCTTCGCTGGTGCCGAAGGGGCCGGGCACGATCGGCCCCAGGCCCGCACCATCGGTCCGGGCCGCTCTCGCAAGCGGACCGAGCGCCAGGCCGGCGGCACCCAGCGAAGCGGCCAGGATGAATGTGCGGCGCGCCATGAACAACGGTCGTGGCGTGATTTCGGATGGCGCGATATCGCCGGGTCGTCTTATCAGCATGTGGAGTACCCAGGGGGTGAAGAAACGTCGTCAAGCTCTGACCGCGGAGCATACCGCCAGGTTTCAATTCGACGCGCCGGCGTCGCACGCGGCCTGGATGGGTTAAAATCGCGGGTCCACCAGTCTGCAAAATAACAGGGTTGCGCCATGTCTGCCTCGGTCAAGATTCATATCGACGATGTCCGCATCAAGGAAATAAAGGAGCTCATTCCGCCGTCGCACTTGTTGCGGGAGTTCCCGGCTACGCCGCTCGCCGCGGATGTCGCGTTCCAGGCGCGCCAGTCGATTCACCGGATTCTTTTCGGCGCTGATGACCGCCTGCTCGTCGTGATCGGGCCCTGCTCGATCCACGATCTGGATGCTGCAATCGAGTATGCGCGCCGGCTCAAGGCCGAAGCCGACCGCCTGGCCGGCGATCTGCTGATCGTGATGCGGGTCTATTTCGAGAAGCCGCGTACCACTGTTGGCTGGAAAGGGCTGATCAACGATCCCTATCTCGACAACAGCTTCAAGATCAACGAAGGCGTGCGCCTCGCGCGCAAGCTGCTGTGGGAAATCAACGAACTCGGCCTGCCGGCCGGCACCGAGTTTCTCGACATGATCACCCCGCAATACATCGCGGACCTGATCTCGTGGGGCGCGATCGGCGCCCGTACGACCGAGAGCCAGGTGCATCGCGAACTGGCTTCCGGGCTCTCGTGTCCGGTCGGGTTCAAGAACGGTACGGACGGCAACGTCAGGATCGCGGTCGATGCGATCAAGGCCGCGCAGTCGCCGCATCACTTCCTGTCGGTGACCAAGGCAGGGCATTCGGCGATCGTCTCGACCTGCGGCAACGAGGACTGTCATGTGATCCTGCGCGGTGGCAAGTCGACCAACTACGATGCCGGGAGTGTCGACGCCGCGTGCAAGGAATTGGCCGCGTCGGGTGTGCCGGGCAAAGTCATGATCGACTTCTCGCATGCGAACAGCCGCAAGCAGTATCGCCTGCAGCTGGAGGTCGCCGCCGACGTGGCCGGGCAGCTGAGCGCCGGCGATGCCCGCATCATCGGCGTGATGGTCGAATCGCATCTTCACGAGGGACGCCAGGATCTGGTGCCGGGCAAGACGCTGGAGTACGGCAAGAGCATCACCGACGCCTGCATCGGCTGGGACGACACGCTGACGCTTCTCGACACGCTCGCCGAAGGGGTGCGTAACCGGCGGGTTGCGCGCGCGGCCGAACTGGAGTGAGCGCCAGCGGTTGACGCGCTCGAGCACCCATGGGGTGGCGGTATTGCCGATGGTCGGCGCGGCCGCTCCATGACGCTGGGCGCGCAGCCCCGGCGCGATTGCGCTTCCCAGGCTTGTTACGCCCCGTCCGATGGATTCCCGCCCTCCGACTGCAGCACCGAGGAAGATCATCCACTGCGACTGCGACTGCTTTTACGCGGCGGTCGAGATGCGCGACGACCCCACGCTGATCGGGCGCCCGCTTGCGGTGGGTGGGCGTCCCGACCGGCGCGGGGTCGTCGCGACCTGCAACTACGAAGCGCGTGCGTTCGGGGTGCGCTCCGCGATGGCGACGGCGCATGCGCTGCGGCTATGTCCGCAACTGCTGATGCTGCCGCCGGATTTCGAGCGTTATCGTGCGGCTTCGCGTCAGATTCTCGCGATTTACCGCGACTACACCCCCTTGGTCGAACCCCTGTCGCTTGACGAGGCCTATCTCGACGTGACCGGGGTGGTGCGTTGCTCGGGTAGTGCCACCCTGATGGCGCAGGAGATTCGCGCGCGCATTCATGCCGAGGTCGGCATTACCGCGTCGGCCGGGATCGCGCCCAACAAGTTCGTGGCGAAGGTGGCCAGCGACTGGAACAAGCCGAATGGTCAGTTCGTGGTCCGACCGGCGGACCTGGACGTGTTCGTGGCGGCGCTGCCAGTCAAGAAGATCTTCGGCGTGGGCAAGGTCACGGCGCGCAAGCTCGCCGCACTGGGGGTCGAGACCTGCGGCGATCTGCGCGCCTGGAGCCTGGCTGACCTCACCCATGCCTTCGGCAGTTTCGGCGTGAGTCTGCATCGCCTGTGCCGCGGGGTGGATACGCGCCGGGTGGTGCCGGACCGGGTGCGCAAGTCGTTGTCGGTCGAGACCACCTTCGACGTCGATCTGCCCGATCTCGCGGCGTGCCGGCGCGAACTGCCGGCCTTGCTGCGGGAATTCGAGCGGCGCTTGGCCAGTGCGCGCGAAACCGCGCCGGTGCACAAGGCGTTCGTCAAGATCCGCTTTTCCGACTTCAGCCACACGACCGCAGAGTGCGTATCGGCTGCGCCGTCCGGTGAAACCTGGCAACGCTTGCTCGCCGAGGCGCAGGCACGCAAGGCCCTGCCGGTGAGGCTGCTGGGTATCGGGGTGCGTTTCGCACCGCGCGAGGCGCAGGCGCCCCCGCCTGCGCAACTGGCACTCTTCGACGCAGACGCGCCTTGAGCGGTCCGCCCCGCGTGCCGGCAGCATGCACGGGCCGGGTTCTCAAGCGTTCTTGCCCTTTTGCCACAAGACATCGCCTCGTCCGCCCGCTCGGTTGAGCACCCGCGCCAGCACGAACAGCAGGTCGGAGAGACGGTTCAGATACTGGCGTGGTCCATCGCCGACCGCTTCTTCGAGCGCCAGCGCGACCAGCGCCCGCTCGGCGCGGCGACATACCGTGCGTGCATGATGGGTGATCGCGGCCGCGCGCGTGCCGCCCGGCAGGATGAAGTCCTTGAGCGGCTCCAGCGGCTCGTTGAGTCCGTCCAGCGCTTCTTCGAGCTTGGTCACCTGCTTGCCGGTGATCATGGTCATCCCGGGAATGCAGACTTCACCGCCGAGGTCGAACAAGTCGTGCTGCACGTCGGTGAGCAGGGCGCGCACCTCGTCGGGCAGTTCTTCGGTGAGCAGAATGCCGATCACGGCGTTGCACTCATCGACCTCGCCCAGCGCATGAATGCGCAGACTGTTCTTCGAAACGCGTTTGCCGTCGCCCAGCCCGGTCGTGCCGGCGTCACCGGTGCGGGTGTAGATCTTGGAGAGTCGGTGTCCCATCCTGTGCCTCGTCTTGTATTGCGGGGGCGCACATTATAGTGCGGCTGGTCGTCCCATCGAATCGGTTGCCCAGGACGGTTCGATTGACGCCCCGGAGAGCGGCCGCGTACCATGCTGCAAGCCGCCCACGGCCACCGCGGGACGATATCCACATATCCGGCATGGTGCCGTAGATCGCGTTGGCGTCGGATCGCGGGCCTCGCGCCGAGGCGTGTCACCGTGGGCGCGCGGGGCCGTCCGGCCCGGCGTTAACTCCATGCTTGTTCAAGACTGCAAATAATTTATGAAATCCGCCGAAATCCGCGAAAAATTTCTCAGATTCTTCGAATCGAAGGGCCACCAGATCGTCGCCTCCAGTTCGCTGGTGCCGCATGACGACCCAACCCTGCTGTTTACCAATGCCGGGATGAACCAGTTCAAGGACGTGTTCCTCGGCTTCGACAAGCGCCCCTATACCCGTGCCACGACTTCGCAGAAATGCGTGCGCGCCGGCGGCAAGCACAACGATCTGGAAAACGTCGGCTATACCGCGCGCCACCATACCTTCTTCGAGATGCTGGGCAACTTCAGCTTCGGCGATTATTTCAAGCGCGACGCGATCGCCTATGCGTGGGAACTCCTGACCGACGTATTCAAGCTGCCCACCGACAAGCTGTGGGTGACCGTCTACGCCGAGGACGACGAAGCCTACGACATCTGGACGAAAGACGTCGGCGTGCCGGCCGAGCGCGTGATCCGCATCGGCGACAACAAGGGGGCGCGCTACGCTTCGGACAACTTCTGGATGATGGGCGATACCGGCCCCTGCGGCCCATGCACCGAGATCTTCTACGATCACGGCCCCGAAATCTGGGGCGGACCGCCCGGGTCGCCCGACGAAGACGGTGACCGCTACATCGAGATCTGGAACAACGTCTTCATGCAGTTCAACCGTGACGAGAGCGGGGTGATGCATCCGTTGCCCAAACCCAGCGTCGATACCGGCATGGGGCTCGAACGCGTCTCCGCGGTGCTTCAGCATGTACATGCGAACTACGAGATCGACCTGTTTCAGACGCTGATCGCCGCGGCGGCGCGCGAAACGGCGTGTTCCGACCGCGACAGCCCCAGTCTGCGGGTTCTGGCCGACCACATCCGTGCCTGTTCGTTCCTGATCGCCGACGGCGTCATCCCCGGCAACGAGGGGCGTGGCTACGTGTTGCGACGCATCATCCGGCGTGCGATCCGCCATGGCTACAAGCTCGGTGCGCGCGCGGCATTCTTCCATCGGCTGGTGGCCGATCTCGTCGCCGAGATGGGCGAGGCGTATCCGGAATTGCGCGAGCATCAATCGCGCATCACCGCGGTGTTGAAGCAGGAAGAGGAGCGTTTCTTCGCCACCATCGAGAACGGCATGGAGATTCTCGAAGCGGAGCTCGCCATGATGAGCGGGCGCGGCATCAAGGTCTTTTCGGGCGAGACCGCGTTCAAGCTCCACGATACCTTCGGCTTTCCGCTCGATCTCACCGCGGATGTGTGCCGCGAGCGCGAGGTGACCGTCGATGCGGCCGCTTTCGATGTCGCGATGGCGCGGCAAAAGGAACTGGCCCGGGCTGCGGGCAAGTTCAGGATGGCGGCCAACCTGGAGTACACCGGCCCCGATACCGCCTTCCATGGCTACGAGCGGCTGGAGGAGCGGGGTACGGTGCTGGCGCTGTATCGCGACGGCGTGCCGGTTGACGCGTTGTCGGAAGGCGAGCAGGGGGTCGTGGTGCTGGACAACACCCCGTTCTATGCCGAATCCGGTGGCCAGGTGGGCGACCGCGGCGAGCTGCGCGCGAGCGGCGGCATTTTCGGTGTCGAGGATACGCTCAAGATACAGGCGGCCGTGTTCGGTCACCATGGCGTGGTCAAAACCGGCCGGATCGCGCTCGGCCAGGCGGTCGGTGCGCGGGTCGATGCGACTGCGCGTGTGGCGACCGCCCGCAACCACTCGGCGACCCATCTGATGCACAAGGCCTTGCGCCAGGTGCTCGGCAGCCATGTCCAGCAGAAGGGCTCGCTGGTCGACCCCGACAAGACCCGCTTCGACTTCACCCACACCGCGCCGCTCACGGCCGAGGAGGTTCGCGAGGTCGAAGAACTGGTGAACGATGAGATCCTGGCCAATGCGCAAACGCGTGCTGAAGTGATGGCGCTCGAGGCGGCTCAGAAGACCGGGGCAATGATGCTGTTCGGCGAGAAGTACGGTGAAGAGGTGCGGGTGCTCAGCATCGGTTCGTCGGTCGAACTGTGCGGCGGGACGCATGTGTCGCGCACCGGCGACATCGGTGTGTTCAAGGTCGTTGCCGAGAGCGGTGTGGCGGCCGGCATCCGCCGGGTGGAGGCCGTCACCGGACGCAATGCGTTGCGCTATCTGCAGGAACAGGAGCGGCGTGTGCAGGGGGTGTCCGCCTTGCTCAAGGTCCAGCCGGACGATGTCGCCGAGCGCGTCGTCGCGATCATGGACAACGCCCGCAGCATCGAGCGCGAATTGCAGCGCCTCAAGAGCAAGCTCGCATCGTCACAAGGCGATGGGCTCGCCTTGCAGGCGATCGAGATCGGCGGTTTCAAGGTCCTCGCGGCAACGCTGGAAGGCGCGGACGTGCCGACATTGCGCGAGAGCCTCGACAAGCTGAAGGACAAGCTCAAGTCCGCGGCGATCGTGCTGGCCGCGGTCGGCGACGGCAAGGTCAGCCTGATCGCCGGTGTGACGCCCGACCTGACCGCGAAAGTCAAGGCGGGCGACCTGGTCAATTTCGTGGCCCAACAAGTGGGTGGAAAGGGCGGCGGCAGGCCGGACATGGCCCAGGCCGGCGGCACCGACCCGGCGAATCTGCCCGTGGCGTTGGCTGGCGTCAAGGATTGGGTGGCGGCCAGGCTGTGAGCCGCGGCCGCGCGGCCTGGCGTGCGCGAAAGTCGCGGGTTCGGCGGGTTCGCCCGCGGCTTTCGAAATGCACGCCGTGAGGCGTGCCGTGGTTCAGAACGGCAGCGCAAGCCCCGGCCAGACGGCCTCGATCGCGCGCCGAAAATCGGCCTGAATCCTCGCGATGGCGGTTTCGCTGTCGGCTTCGAAGCGCAACACCACGACCGGGGTGGTATTGGATGGGCGGGCCAGGCCGAAACCGTCCGGGTATTCGACGCGTATGCCGTCGATCGTGATGATGGCGTCCGCAGCGGTGAAGCTCGCCGCGTCGCGCAGGCGGCTAACCAGGTCGAAGGGCTCGCCTTCGTTCATCTCGATGTTGAGTTCCGGCGTGCTGACTGCGTCGGGCAGGGCCTCGAGCACGGCACTCGGGTCGCGCGAGCGTGACAGGATCTCGAGCAGGCGCGCGCCGGCATAGAGGCCGTCGTCGAATCCGTACCAACGTTCCTTGAAGAACATGTGGCCGCTCATTTCGCCGGCGAGCGGAGCGCCGGTCTCCCTGAGCTTGGCCTTGACGAGTGCATGGCCGGTGTTCCACATCGTGGCCGTGCCGCCATGCTGGCCGATCCAGCCCGCGAGCTTGCGCGTGCATTTGACGTCGTAGATGATTTCGCCGCCGGGCACGCGGCTCAGCACATCGGCGGCGAACAGCATCAGTTGCCGGTCGGGATAGATGATCGCACCGGCCTTGGTGACCACGCCCAGGCGATCGCCGTCGCCGTCGAAAGCAAGCCCCAGTTCGGCATCGGATTCCCGCAGGGTGCGAATGAGGTCCTGAAGGTTCTCAGGTTTGGAGGGGTCGGGGTGATGGTTCGGAAAGGTGCCATCGACCTCGCAGTAGAGCTCGATGACCTCGCAGCCCAGTTGGCGAAACAACTCGGGTGCAATCCCGCCCGCGACGCCGTTGCCGCAGTCGATCACGATCTTCATCGGGCGCGCAAGCTTCACGTCCGACACTACGCGGGCGATATAGGCTTCGTCGATGCGGGCGCTGCGCAAGGCGCCGTTGCCGTGCGCGAGGGTGTTGTTGGCGATGCGGTTGCGCAGTGCCTGGATCATCGGCCCGTACAGCGTTTCGCCGCCCAGCACCATCTTCAGGCCGTTGTAGTCGGGGGGGTTGTGGCTGCCGGTCACGCTCACGCACGAGTCGGTGCCCAGATGGTACGCGGCAAAGTAGGTGAGCGGCGTCGGTACGCAACCGATATCGACGACGTCGACGCCCGCGGCACGGATCCCGTCCGCGAGCGCGCCGGCAAGCGCCGGGCCGGACAGGCGGCCGTCACGGCCGACCGCAATCTCGCGTTGGTCCCGGACCTTGGCCTCTGTACCGAGTGCGTGTCCGATTGCGCGCACGGCGTCTTCGGTCAGGGTGCGATCCACGATGCCGCGGATGTCATAGGCCTTGAAGATTTCGGTGGCGGGCAGAATGTGTGCTGCTTGGCTCATGGCTTGATGGTCGCTTGGTTGGTCGGATGGACGATTATCGCAGAAAGGCATGCCGCGATTCGAGTGTGACGCCGGGATATGACAGGCGTCGGTGGCCTTCGCCGAGTCGATCGCCGAAGTGGCCGAGGATGCGTGCCGGTAGCCAGTCCAGGTTGCCGGGCGGGCTGCCGGTGAGAAAGCCCACATGGCCGCCGCCGGGCGGGCATTCGAAGCGCACCGCATCGGCCAGTTCGGTTGCCCGTGGCCAGGCGGTGGACGGCACGAAGGGGTCGTTTGCGGGGTTGAGTATCAGCGTCGGTACGCAAATCCCGGCCAGCCAGGGTTTGCTCGAAGCCTTTTGCCAGTAGTCGTCGGCTCCGGCGAAGCCGTGTACCGGCGCGGTGAACGCGTCGTCGAACGCATGCAGCGTCGTGGCACGGCGCGCGCGTTCGATGTCGAAACGGCCGGGATGGCGCAGGTGTTTGTACTCGGCCTTGCGGACGAGGGTCTTCAGGAAGTGCCGTGTGTATAGCTTGTTGAAGCCGCGACTCAAGGCATGGCCGGCGATCGCCAGGTCGAGAGGGGCGCAGACCGAAACGGCGGCGTCGACGATCGTCGTGGCGGTATCCGCCCGCTCGCCCAGCCATTTCAGCAGCGCATTGCCACCGAGGGAAACGCCGGCCGCGAACAGCGGGGCCGCGCCGGCTCGCCGCCGGAGGTGATGCAACATCCAGTCGATTTCGTCGCTGTCGCCCGAGTGATAGGCTCGCAGCAAGCGGTTCGGCTCACCCGAGCAGCCCCTGAAATGCGGCACCACGCCGCGCCAGCCGGCGGCTTGGAGTGCACGCATCAAGCTGCGCGAATAGTGACTGCGACTCGATCCTTCGAGACCGTGGAACAGTACCACCAGCGGAGCGTCGTCCGGCCTGGTGGCCAGCCAGTCGAGATCCACGAAATCGCCGTCGGGGGTCTCGATGCGCTCGCGCCGGTATGGCGGCATCGCGCCTTTGCGCAACAGCGGCACGATCGTCTGCAAATGCCCTCCCGGCAGCCAGGGCGGCAGGGTCGCGGTTGTTGCCATGGCGCGCCGACCTCAGTGCACCGTGCGCGGATTGTTGTGGTTGGGGATCTCGGGAATTTCGGGGGTCGCGGAGGTGTGATGCAGCACCATCTTCCAGCCATACGCGCCGCGCATATAGACGTTGGTGGCCACGAGCGGTGGCTGCAGGTTCTGTTCGCCTTCGACCGAAACGTGTTCGAGCACGCTATGCACCGTCAGCAGCATGCTGGTGTTGGCCATCAACTGGGTCGTGCGCACGGCAAGGCGCACGCCGGCCGAGAACAGCTGTCGCCATGCTTCGCGGACGTTCGCCAGCCCGACGAGGCGGGCTCCGTCGGGGTGAATGCAGACGACCTCGTCGTCTTCCGACCACACGGCCATCATCGCCTCGAGGTCGGAGCGTGCCAAGGCCTCGTAAAAGGCGATCTCGGCATCGGTCGCCGAATTGAAGTTCTGCTTGCTCACGGTAGGTACCCGAACACGGCCGGATCCGAGCACGGAGGAGACGACCGGACACGAAAGGAAAAAGTGCGCAACGGACTTCTGTGGCATGCCGAAGTCCGGAAGACGGGACCGCGCCGGTGGCGCGGAGCCGTCGGCTGCGCTGCTCAGTGATGACCCTTCGGACGTTCGCCGGTCAGCACGTAGCGGGCGCTGCAGTAGGGGCAGATCACCTCGCCATGTTCGAGCACATCCAGGAAGACTCTTGGGTGCTGGGCCCACAGCGGTGCGCCGGGACGCGGGCAGGAGAGGGGCAGGTCCTTGGCTGTGATTGCCACGGTCAGCGATTTGTCGTTCGTTTCAGCCATGATGTATCCGCTCAGACGTAAGCCAGCCAATGTTCATATTCGGGTGCGCGCCCATTCACGATGTCGAAGAAGCGCGCCTGGATCTTTGCCGTGATCGGCCCACGCTTGCCGTCGCCGATCACACGGCTGTCGAGCTCGCGAATCGGGGTGACCTCGGCGGCGGTGCCGGTGAAGAAGGCCTCGTCGGCAATATAGATGTCATCGCGCGTGAGTCGTTTCGACTGTACTTCGAGACCGAACTCGCGCGCAACATTGATCACCGAGTCGCGGGTGATGCCGGTGAGCGCCGAGGCGATCTCAGGTTCGTAGATCTTGCCGTCCTTGATCACGAACAGATTCTCGCCTGCGCCCTCGGCAACGAAGCCCTGGGTGTCGAGCAGCAGCGCCTCGTCGTAGCCTTCCTGGGTGACCTCGAGGTTGGCCAGGATCGAGTTCGCGTAGGTGCTGGCGACCTTGGCGCGCGGCATCGTGACGTTGACATGGTGCCGCGCGAACGAAGACGTCTTGACCCGGATGCCTTTCTCGAGGCCCTCTTCGCCCAGGTAGGCGCCCCACGGCCATGCCGCGATCGCGACATGCACGGTCGCACCACGGGTGGAGATTCCCATCTTCTCGGAGCCGTAGAACGCGATCGGGCGGAGGTAGCAGGATTCGAGCTTGTTGGCGCGCACCACCTCGAGCTGGGCCTGCATGAGCTCGTCCTTGGTGTAAGGAATCGTCATCATGTAGATCTTGCCCGAGTTGATCAGGCGCTGGGTGTGCTCCGCAAGACGAAAGATCGCCGTGCCCTTGACGGTGTTGTAGGCGCGCACACCTTCGAATACCGCCAGGCCATAGTGCAGGGAGTGGCTGAGAACATGGGTCGTGGCGTCACGCCAGGGTACGAGTTTGCCGTCGTACCATATGAACCCGTCGCGGTCGGACATGGACATTGGGGGTCTCCTGCGGTGTGGAAAGTGGCGCGCTCCGAGGCGCGCGTCGAGTCCGAAATTCTAGCGCAAACTCCCCGCGTTCGTCGCGAGCTCACGATGGGCGGCCGGGCACCATCCGTGCTGCCGAGATCGGCCTGCCGGGCTGTCACAAGCCCTTCATCCGCAGTCCGTATATTTCCCCGGCGCTGAATCTAAGATAGGGGAAATACATTTTTGAATCAAAGACTTTTGGGGTGGCGTCGGGCGTTCTGATCGCGGCCGCCCTGGCGGCCTGTGGCGCTAGCAGCAGCAAGGACGATGCGCCCGTTCCCACGCCCAAATCGATTTCGCTCGAATTCACAGGGCGCTGTTCGGCTAGCAGCTTCGCCAGCAGTGCGGCTGAAATCGTTGCTTACGGTGCCGGCTCCCGACGCAGCTTCGTCGTCAACGCCGAGGCCGGCCGGCTCGATGTGCTCGACCTGACCAACCCGGCCGCGCCGCGCTTGCTCCAGAGCCTCGATGCCGCCGTGATCGCCCCCGGTGCCGAGGTCAACAGCGTTGCCGTTCATGACGGTATCGTCGCGGTGGACATCGAGGCTGCGGTCAAGACCGACCCGGGCTTCGTCGCCTTCTATCGCGCGCACAACCTGAACCTGATCGGCAGCGTCACCGTCGGCGCACTGCCGGACAACCTGATTTTCACTCCCGACGGACGCAAGGTGCTGGTCGCCAACGAGGGCGAGCCGAGCGACGATTACCAGATCGACCCGGAAGGCTCGGTCAGCATCATCGACCTTTCCAACCTGAACAACATCACCGTGCGCACTGCCGGCTTCAAGGCCTTCAACGACAAGGCCGACCCATTGCGCGCGGCCGGCATGCGCATATTCGGACCGAAGGCAACGGTGGCGCAGGATCTGGAGCCGGAGTATGTCGCCGTCTCCGCAGACGGTGGCACGGCCTGGGCGGCTTTGCAGGAGAACAACGCCCTCGCGAAAATCGATGTGGCCAATGCGACCGTGACCGCCATCCTCCCGCTCGGCTATAAGGATCACGGCGTGGCCAACAACCGCTTCGGCGCCGGCAATGGGCTGGATGCGAGCGACACCGAAGGCGCAATCAACATCCGCACCTGGCCCGGAGTGGTCGGCATGTACCATCCGGACGCGATCCAGGCCTATACCGTCGGCGGCGAGACTTATCTGGTCACCGCCAACGAGGGCGATGCGCGTGCCTGGGGCGAGGATGACGACGCCTACTGGAACGGCGATGCGAACCAGGGCTTCGTGGAGGAATTCCGCGTCAAGCATCTGGTGCACCGCAGTGGTTTCGATCGTCGCGCGGGCGACGACCTGCCGCCGCAACTGCGTGCGCTGGCCGCCGGGGCCCTGCTCAATCCCGACGTATTCGGCTATTGCGGCGCGACGGCCGGCAATCCGGGTGACTGCCGTGAAGACAAGCTCCTCGGGCGCCTGACCGTGACCTGGACCCAGGGTTACCGCGCCGACTCCGCGGGCCAGCCGGTGTTGTTCAACGCGCAGGGCGCCGAGGATCCGGCCGGCGACCGCCTCATGTACGACAAGCTGTATGCCTTCGGTGGCCGCTCGTTCGCGATCTGGAGCGCCGACGGCGATCTGGTCTACGACTCCGGCGATCTCATCGAACGCTTCATCGCCAGCGATGCCTGCCGCGCCGGCAGCGCGCGCAACATTCCTTGCGCCCAGTTCTTCAACAGCAACCATGAAGAAGGTAGCACTTTCGACAACCGCAGCGACAACAAGGGGCCCGAACCGGAAGGCCTGGTCATCGGCCAGATCGGTGAAAAACACTTCCTGTTCCTCGGCCTGGAGCGCATGGGCGGCGTTCTTGTCTACGACATCAGCCTGCCTACCGCACCGGTCTTCGTCGATTACATCAATACGCGCGAAGACTGGACCACGGCCGACCCGGGCAGCGTACTGTCTGCGGTCGGCGAGCTCGGCATCGAAGGTCTTGCCTTCGTCCCTGCCGCCGATTCTCCCAATGGCGAAGCGATGCTGATCACCGGCAACGAGGTCAGCGGCACCACCGCGATCTACACCATTCGCCAGACCTTCTGAGCCGCCTTGCCAAAGGGTAAAGCGGTATCGCTTCCGGTGCCGTGAATCCGCACAAGCATCAGGTCAGCCGGGGTGCCCGTGGGCACCCCGTGCGTGCCGAGCGGGATCGCTCCGACGCCGGCTGACTCATGCGCGGACCGGTCCGGCCGCTTCAATCTTCCGACCGCTCGTGCGGGCGCCGGTTGTGTCGGCGAACCCCTTGCCATGCGCTGACCTCGCGTATCCCGATCCTCGACGCTGATATCCGGCGGTCGCGAGCGTAAAATAGCGCGCGAAAGCCTTGGAGCATGCCTGAGCGGCCGACGACGCGCGCAATTCCGCGCCGGGTGGCCGCGATGGGTGGCGGGGCTGGAAGCATAGGGAGAGCAATGGATGATGAGCAGGATCTGGCGGCCCAATGTCACCGTGGCGGCGGTACTTGAGCGGGATGGGCGTTTCATGCTGGTGGAAGAGGAGACCGAGGGCGGATTGCGCTTCAATCAACCTGCGGGCCATCTCGAGGCGAACGAGTCGTTGATCGATGCTGCGGTGCGCGAGACGCGCGAGGAGTCCGCGCATGGCTTCGAGCCCGGATACCTCGTCGGCGTCTATCTGTGGCCACGGCCGGATGGAGCGCTCACCTATTTGCGCTTCGCATTCGGCGGGGCGGTCGGTGAGGAGATCCGGGGTGCGTGCCTTGACGATGACATCTTGAGGGTGGTGTGGATGACGCCCGAGGAGATGCGGGCATGTTCGGCGCGCCATCGCAGCCCGCTGGTGATGCAGTGTGTCGATGACTGGCTGGCGGGCAGGCGGTATCCGCTCGACCTGTTGAGGCATTACGTGTGATGCACCGTCTGGTGGGTGTCTTGGTCGTGGTGGTGTGGGCGCGCGCCGCGTATGCGCTCGAATCCTTCGATTTGTGTTTCAACTATGGCTGTTCGGAAACCGTCGCGGTGGTGTTCGGCGACGACGAACTGGAGAGGGTCGGGGCGCGTTTTGTCGGCGTGTCGGATGCGGCGGGCGAGCGCGAGGTGATGGCCCGGGCGGTTGCGGATCTCTATCGCATCGCGGGCGAGCAATCGCCGATCATGGCCGACCGCGGGGGCAATTATGCCGACGAGGGGGTCGAAGGGCGGATGGATTGCATCGACCATTCGACCAACACGACGGGATTTCTCGAGTTGATGGCGTCGAAGGGGTGGTTGCGGTATCACGTGGTGCGCGAACCGTCCCGCAGGTCGCGTATCATCTTCCAGCATTTCTCGGCCCTCGTCGAAGAGCGCGACGAGGTTCAGCCTGACGTGCCGCAAGGCGTGCACGGGGGCGTCCCGGATCATGTCGCGATCATGCTGGCATTGTGCGATTGCCCGGAAGTGGTGCGGGATGCCGAGGTGGTGAAGGCCAGGCAGGTGATTCCGAAGACGGCGCCCGCGCAATTCGTGGTCGATACCTGGTTCGAGGATCATGCACGGCCGGCTGTGATCATGCCGCTGGCCGATTGGTTGAATGGAGAGGGGCCGGATGTCCAGTAGTCAAGACCCGCAAGGGATGAAGGTGGTGGTCGGCATGTCCGGCGGGGTCGATTCTTCCGTGGCTGCGCTGTTACTCAAGCGCCAGGGATTCCAGGTCACCGGCCTGTTCATGAAGAACTGGGAGGATGACGATGACGACGCGTACTGTTCCACGCGCCAGGACCTCGTCGATGTCGCGTCGGTCTGTGACGTGATCGGGATCGACCTCGAAGTGGTGAATTTCTCCAGCGAGTACAAGGACAAGGTGTTCGCCGACTTCCTGCATGAGTACGAGGCCGGCCGGACCCCGAATCCCGACATCCTGTGCAACTCCGAGATCAAGTTTCGCTGTTTTCTCGATCATGCGCTGAACCTCGGTGCCGATCGGATCGCGACGGGTCATTACGCGCGGGTGCGCGAGTGGTGCAATGACGGGCGCAGCGAGTATCAACTCCTCAAAGCCGAGGACGGCACCAAGGATCAGAGCTATTTCCTGTATCGGCTCAACCAGGCGCAGCTTGCGAAGACGCTGTTTCCGCTGGGGGGGTTGTACAAGCGCGAGGTCCGCCGGATCGCGGCCGACGCCGGCCTGCATGTCGCTGCCAAGAAGGATTCCACCGGAATCTGTTTCATCGGCGAGCGGCCGTTCAGATCGTTCCTGATGCGCTATCTGCCGAGCAGATCCGGCGAGATTCGCGCCCTCGACGACAATCGCCTGTTGGGCGAGCACGATGGGTTGATGTACCACACGATCGGACAGCGCAAGGGCCTGCACATCGGGGGCATCAAGGGCAATCAGGACGAGGCGGGTGAGCATGAGGCGTGGTACGTGGCGGCCAAGTCGATCGGCGACAACGTGCTCTACGCGGTGCAGGGGCATGATCATCCGGCGCTCTTGCGCGATCGCCTGACTGCCACCGGACTCAGCTGGATCTCCGGTCGCGATCCCCACACCCACTGGGTATATACGGCCAAGCCGCGTTACCGCACGCCGGACATGCCTTGCGAGATCGATGCGATCGTCGCTGGACGGGCGGAGATCGCGTTCGCCGAGCCGCAATGGGCGTTGACGCCCGGTCAGAGCGTCGTGGTCTACGAGTCGACCGTTTGTCTGGGGGGCGGCATCATCGCCTGATCATGTTGGCGATGCGCGCGCTGCCTGTGCTCAGAGCGGCGCCTTGTGCAACAGGGGCAGGGCGCGCTCCGAGTAGCGTTCACAGTTGAGAATGAATTCACGCGTGCTCTTGGGCATCGTCACCCTGGCGCGGCTCATGTAGCTGATCAACTGTTCGCCCTGGACGAGCAACTGCTTGCCGTCCGACGCGAGCTGCATGAGTTCGGCCGACGGCGCGGCGGTCAGATGGGGCTTGAACGCCGAAAGGTGTTCGGCCGCGACGACGAAGTCCGCCCAGATATCGAAGATTTTCGGGTCGGTGCGCAAGGTTTCGGTCTTGGCCTTGGCGGCCTCGCACAGGGCGTGGATGTCGCTTTCGACACCATGGAAAATGGGGCTGGGGGCAAAGGTGTTCACCATCACCGCTGCGATCTTGTCGATGTCGCGCAGCGTCTGGGCAATCTTGATGTAGCGGCTGTCGTAAAAGGCTTCGATCGGAATCGAGAAGGCGCGAAACGGTTCGCCCCACAATTCGTCGATGCCTTCGTCGCCGCTGCGATGCAATACCATCCGGCCCAGTTCCAGTGATTCCTGCAGGCACTGGCCGCATTCGCTCATCAGTGCGCCGTCCTCCGCCACCTCGACGCCTTCTTCCTGGAGATCGACCAGGCGGGTGAAGATGTCGGTCGCGCGGTTGAACAGGGCGCCCGCGAGCATTGCGCCCTTGACCCGCTTGCGCTCCGGGTCGGTCTCGGCTTGAAAGGCCTGGCGCGCTTCCTTGAGGCGTTTGCCGGGAATGTTGATGCCATGCTCGACATGGTTGAAGAGCCGTCGCGTCAACGCCTCGATCAGTCTGCGCTTGGCCTTGAGCGAATCTTCGGGCGGATCGTAGGCCTTGATCCAGTAGCCGTCGTAATAGACCCGCTCGACGCCGGCGATGGTCTCGACCGTTCCGTTTGCAATTGAACTGCTCATGTTCATGGGGAAAGCAATGGTTGTTCTTGTAAGAATAGTCCTCTTGTGCAGGGCAATATAGCCCAGCTTGCGACTTGCCGCTCGAAGCTTAATGCAAATTTCGATCGAAGCGGTTCGAATCGTCGAACTTGGCGGTCGTCGGGCTGGATCAGGGCGTTCGCGCGATACGCTCATGCGCGAGGCGGGCGTTGCGTTGTTTGCGGCGTTTGAGAATCACGTTGATCCGCCATAGCAGCAGGACGCCGAAGTAGCCCAGTACTGCGGCAGTGATCGCCATGATCAATACGCCGAGCACGAGCGGTCGTCCGATGCCGGCCAGCCAATCGAGACTGCCCAGGACCCAACCGCTCGCCTCGAGCGTGCCCTCTTCGGGCAAACGCGGATCCGCAGCCGTACCGCTGGAAGGCAGGAGCCAGTTGCCCAGGCGATAGGCAAGGTAATAGATCGGCCCGTAGGTGAAGGGGTTGCTCACCAGTGTCGCGATCGCGGCAACCCACAGGTTGGCGCGCGCCATGAGTGCCACCAGCGCTGCCGCGGGGATCTGCCCGACCGGCACCATGAAGCCGAGAAACGCGCCTATCGCTACCCCTTTTGCTACCGAGTTGCGGTTGACGCGCCACACGTCGGGATCATGAATGCGCGGCCCGAGCCAGCGCAGAAGGCGGCTCTGGACAATGGTCTCGCGCGTTGGCAGGAAGCGTTTGATCATCGGCGACTCGCAGTGCGGATCCGAATATTACTCCGGATACGCGCACCAGGCCGAGCGGCCCGCGCACGTTCGCCATCCCGGCTTTCAGAGTGTGTCCGGCGAAGTCACCGAGCGGAGTACGGTCTGGCTTTCGTCGTCGCGCACGCGGTTGGTGAACCACCACAGGGCGCCTTTCTTGATGGTCCAGTCGGCTTCGGTGCCGGAAAGCAGGAGCGCCGCGATGCGCCCCAGCGTCGGTTGATGGCCCACGATCAGGCAGGCGCCGTTGCCGTCGGGCCACCCGCTCGCGGCGATCAGATCGGCAACGCTGCCTTCCGGCCCGAGCGCGGTGACGATATCGAAGTCGTCGCTGAAGGCTGCGGCCGTCTGGCGCGTGCGCATGGTGGGGCTGGCCAGCACCTTGAGCCGTTTGGGCTTGTTCTGTGTGAGCCATTGGGCGACCTTGTTGGCCTGCTTCTGACCGCGCTCGGTCAGTTCGCGCAGGTGATCGGGCGGCCCGTCGACCGCTTCTGCATGACGCCAAAGCAGCAGGTCCATGTACTCGTCCTCGCCTAAAACCCCTGATTCTGTCTTCATTCGATTACGTGTGTGTGACAAGTGTCGGCGCCTGCGGGTTCGTCGCTTCGATTCGCGGTGTCAATGTTCATTTGCGGGCTCGGCTTTTCGAACGCTTCGTGTCGGTGTGTTTCCATGGCGCAGTTTCCCACAGAAGCGGTGCGAGGTCGGCAATGGCGCGGCGGCACATCCTGGCGTAGCGGGGGCCGTGCCAGCCGCAGGCAAAGCCGGCCGCAGCGCTCAACTGCGGTTCGTCCCCTGCCCAGGCCGCCAGGCGCCCGCGCGCCACATCCAGGTCGTTCACAAAGCCGAGCGCATTCTGCGCCTCGGCAAGCGCTTTGATATAACGCCGGGTGCTGCGCTCGCGCATGAGCGGCGCGAAGAACTCGATGCCATAGCGCAATTCCTTCAACACGATTCGTAATTCATGCAACTTTGCCGGAACCAGATCGCGGGCAGCCGTGTGTCTGCGGCGTATCTTCTTGCGCAGCCGGGCGAGTTGCAGACGGGCGAATAGCCCGAGGTCGGCCGCGCCGATCAGGTTGTTGGTGGGCAGTGAATGGAGCGCCGCGGTCAGATCGATCAGCAGACGTCCCTGTTCGGCCGGATCGAGACGTTTGCGGGCGTCCACGCGCGCTGCGTCGCGCGCCGTGCGCACGATGCCTTGCAGCCGGGCGAGCGCGGCATCCTCTTCCGGGGTCGAGCCCGCGACCGGTGCCAGGATCTCATCGTAGAGGACATCCAGATCGCGCGCGTCGCCGAAGCGATTGGCATTGTCGCGCAGGCGGGCCGACCATTCGGCAGCGAACTCGGGTGGGAGAGCGGGGCCGAACAGCTTCAGCAGCGAACGTAGGCGGCGCTGCGAGACCCGCAACTGATGTATGAACTCGGGGTTGTCACTGAGGGCGGCGCCGGCTGCGTTGGCCTGCCATTGGTGGATACAGGAAAAGGCCAGTGCGGCGAAAGCCTCGACCGGCGTTTGCGCCGCGTCGATGCGCGACGCCGCCGCGCGCGCCGGTTGCCGTTCTTGTCCGAGGTGCAGGCGGTAGCCGCGTTCGGCCTTGCTCATGTCGCTGGGCAGGAGCGGGACGTCGGCGACCAGCTTGCGCGCGAGGAGGAGCAGGTCGAGCGGCGTGCCGTGCTCGAGTTCGAGCTCGAGTTCGCAGATCGGCTCGCTGTGTTCGCCAGCCACGATCTCGCCGACATCGATCATGATCAGGATGCTCGTTTTGCCGTCGGTGGCGTAGCGGCGGGTCTCGCGCCGGAAACGGGTCGAGAACACCGGAACCAGCTCGGGCGCCTGTTGGTCGAGGATCCCGCGCACCTTGGGGTCGTCGATCGCGCTGAAGTCGAACGCGCCGTCGAAGCTCTGTTCCCACTCAGGCCGGCTGCTGAGACCGCCCGTCGACTCGGCCGCGCACTTCACGGTCTGTAGCCAGGTTCTACCCTGGCGGCGGGTACGCACGGCGATCTTCAGCGTTTTCAGCGCGAGGTCTTCGCTGTCGTAGTAGGTATTCTCGAGTGTGACGGCGTTGCCAAGCTTTGGTGCGTCCGCCACGATCGGATGACGGCGCAACATGGGCAGGGCGGAGCGTGGGAGTTCCAGCTTGAGTTCTATTTCGCGGCTCATTGATGACCATGTTTGGTGCATGGTTTTGCACCAGAATTGGGATAATTCCCGATTCTAGCCTTCGCCCGCGAAACTGTCATGCCGCAGATTATTACGTAAATATTTCATTAATATCGAAAACTGCCGTTGGTGAAGCACCACTCAGGCCTCGCCGAAAACCGCCTGCCAGAGCTGTTTGACCGGCTCGGCCGCATCGGCCGCTTCGGCGAGGTCGATGCGCGAAGACAGGCCGTTGAGCCGTTGACGGTGTTGCAGATGGCGCATGTGCCGATAGCTGTCGCCGCATGTCGTGGCCAGCTCGAGCGGTATCAGGCCAAGCCCGCCGGCGATTTTCAGCAGGGCGATGTTGCCGAGGTTGCCGGTCAGGCTCGGATGTTGGCGCGCGTTGCCGAGCACCAGGTACTGAACCAGGAACTCGACGTCGATCAATCCGCCCGCATCGTGCTTGAGATCGAAAAGGCCGCGCTTGCCCGGGTTCGCATCGCGCATCTTGCGGCGCATTGCGACCACTTCGGCACGCAGCGTTGCGGGGTCGCGCTCCTGACACAGGACGTCGCAGCGAATCTGCTCGAATGCGTCGCCGATCGTCCGGTCGCCCGCGGCGAAACGGGCCCGGGTCAGCGCCTGGTGCTCCCATACCCAGGCGCTTTCGAGCTGGTACTTGCGAAAGGCTTCGACAGAGCAGGCCAGCAGGCCCGAGTCTCCGTTCGGGCGCAGCCGAAGATCGGTTTCGAACAGCACCCCGGCCGCGGTCTGGCTCGATAGCCAGGTGTTCAGGCGCTGGGCAAAGCGCGAGTAGAGTTCGAGCGCCTCGGGCGCGTCGTCATCGAACACGAACACGATATCGAGGTCGGAGGCGTAGCCCAGTTCCTTGCCGCCCAGCTTGCCGTACGCGATGACTGCGAAGCGGGGCGTATCGCGGTGGCGGTTTTTGATCTTGCGCCATGCCAGCGGCAGCGCGAGTTCCAGGACCAGGTCGGCCAGTGCCGAAAGGTGGTCGGCGAGCCGCTCGACCGTGAGCTTGCCGGCGATGTCCTGGGTCAGCAGTCTGAATACCTGGGCATGATGTTGTTCGCGCATCATGTCCATCTGATGTTCCATGTCGGGTTCGATCGCGTCGAGATGCTCGGCCAATTCGCTACGAAAGCGTGCCCAGTCGGGCTCCACGTCGAGGTGGCGGTCGTCGAGAAGTTCGTCGAGCAGGATCGGATGGCGGGTCAGATACTGTGCTGCCCAGCGCGAGGCGCCCATCAGGTCGGTCACCCGGCGCAAGGCCTGCGGATACTGTTGCAGCAGGGCAAGGTAGGCGCCGCGGCGGCTGATCGCTTCGAGCAGGTCGAAGCAGCGCGCCAGGGTCTCGTCGGGTCCGGGAGTGTCCGCCGCGGCTTCGATGATGCGCGGAACGAGCGCGTCGAGGCGGCTGCGGCTGCGATTGGGGAGCTGCTGGTAGCGGGCGGAATCGTGAAAGGCGGCGAGACGGCGCGCCGCCGCGGCCGGGTCTGTGTAGCCCAGGCGCGCGAGTTCGGGGTCGACGGTGGTGGCGCCGCCGGCGCTGGTCCACATTTCGTCGAGTGCATGCCGCTCTTCGCTCGGATCGCTGAAGACGTCGACGAAGTGTCGGCTCACCGTGCAGCGATGCGCATCGAGCGCTGCGATGAAAGCGTCGGTAGACGGGTAGGCCATCCCGCGCGCGATGCGCTCGAGATCGTCGTGCCCGGCGGGCAGGTCATGGGTCTGGGCGTCGTCTAGATACTGCAGTCGATGCTCGACCCGGCGTAGGAAATCGTAGGCATTGCTCAGTTCGGAGACCGCGTCGAGGGTCAGGATTCCGCGCTCCGCCAGCAGGCCGAGCACTTTCAGCGTGGGGCGTACCTGCAATTCGCGGTCGCGCCCGCCGCGGATCAACTGAAACACCTGGGCGAGGAATTCGATTTCGCGGATGCCGCCCGGACCGAGCTTGACATTGTGGGCACGGTCGCGCCGCTCCACTTCGCGGCGGATCTGCTGGTGCAGGTCGCGCATCGCGTTGATCGCGCCGAAATCCAGATACTTGCGGAACACGAACGGGCGGGCGATCTTCTCGAGTTCGAGGTGGCGTTCGCCATTGAGTACCCGCGCCTTGATCCACGCGTAACGCTCCCACTCGCGGCCCTGGGTGATGAAGTAGTCTTCGAGCATGTCGAAGGAACACACCAGCGGCCCGGAGTCGCCATTCGGCCGCAGGCGCATGTCCACCCTGAAGACTTGCCCGTGCTCGGTGACTTCCGCAAGCGTCTTGATGATGCGCTTGCCCAGGCGCTCGAAGAACTCGAAGTTGCTGATGACCTTGGCGCCACCGGTGTCGCCGTCCTCCGGGTAGACGAAGATCAGGTCGATGTCGGAAGATACGTTCAGTTCGCGTCCGCCCAGCTTGCCCATGCCCACGATCAGGAGTTCCTGAACCCAGCCGGACTCGGACAGCGGGGCGCCGTGCCGGCGCACCAGGCCTTCGCGCGCGGCGTCATGGGCGAACACGATCGCGGTTTCGGCGAGGAGCGTCATGGTTTCGGTCACTTCGGCCAGGTTGGCGGCGCCCGTGAGGTCGCGCACCATGATGTGGGTGATCACCCAGGTGCGCAGGTGGCGCAGTATGGCCGGCAGCGTGTCCTCGGTGGGCGCGCGTGCTTCGATGAAAGCGCGCATCATGGATGCATCCAGCGGTGTTCCGAGCGTTGCCCGCAACTGGGCTTCGAGCCAGGGGCGGCTGTCGAGCATTCTGGTCAGAAAGCGCGACAGCGTCCGTGCTTGGCTGATCGGGTCAGCGGTTTGTGAGGATTCGCAAGACATGGCGGTTGTTTCCCTGATCCATTGCTAGAATGCGCGACCTGCATGACGCTCCTGGCGTCTGGTGACGCGAGACCGGGTCGCGGACAGTCGTGATTGTAGCGAAGCCGGGGTCCATTCCGATGCAATAAGGTGCGGGTCGAGCGTCTGCAAATGAACAACAATCCACAGCCTGCCGCCGTGCCCGAGGAGCGGGCGCCCGCTTCCGGGCGTGCGCCCGCGGGGCGTGCCGGACGTGTTGTCCTTGCGGCGCTGATCGTCGCGGCCGCGTTGCTGCTGGTCGTTCGCGCTTTGCTCGTTCCGGCCGTGGACCGATTTCGTCCCGACCTGATCGCGATGCTCGAGCGTTCGACCGGGCTGCAGGTGGCGGTGGAGCAACTCTCGGCCGAATGGACAGGGCTGCGCCCGCGCGTGCGCCTGAGCGGCCTCGCCGTTCGCGATCAGCGGGGGGGAGCGGTCTTCAGCCTCGCGGCGGTCGAGGGCACGCTCGCCTGGTCGTCCTTGCTGCGGGCGCGTCCGGTGTTTCACCGGCTCGTCGTGCTTGCCCCCGAGCTCGCGGTGACCCGCACGGCCGCGGGTGAGCTGATCGTGGGCGGGGTGCCGATCGAGTTGGGGCGCGACGAGCGGCGATCCGGGCTTGGCGATTGGTTGTCGCTCCAGCATGAGGTGATCCTGCGTGGTGCCGCGCTGCAATGGGTAGACGAGGCCCGTGGCGCGCCTGCGCTCGAGCTGCGCGGCGTCGAAATGCGTTTGCTCAACCTGCGCGGGCGCCACCGTCTTGGAATCGTGGCCGAACCCCCGCGTGAGCTTGCGGGCAGGTTCGAGGCGCGTGCCGACCTGGTGCGCTCCGCCGGTGAAACCGGCTGGCAGGCGGTGGGTGGTCGGCTGTTCGTCGCGATCGACGATGGGGTGCTCGGTGCGTGGCGACCATGGTTGGATTACCCGGTCCCCGTCGATGGTTTCGGCAACCTGCGTGCCTGGTTCGACATCGACAGGGGGTGGGCGGTCGGTTTCACGAGCCGTTTCGCGCTGGTCCAGGTAAGGACCACACTGGGTGCCGATCTCCCGGAACTCAGCTTGGCCGAGGCCGAGGGGCGCATCGATGTGGCGCACGATGCCGAGACTTCATCGGTGTCGGTACGAGGGCTCAAGCTCGAAGTGGCCGGCCGCGAACCGATCGGCAGCACCGATATCGACTTTGAACGCCGTGGCGAGGCGGGGCGCGAGGGCGGTCGGTTCGCGCTCAACTGGATCGATTTCAGCGCGGTGGCGGCACTCGCCGCCCACCTGCCGCTCGACTCACAGCTGCGCGCGCGCCTGTCCCTGTTCGAACCCCGCGGGCGTGCCGAGGATGTGCGGTTCGCATGGACGGGGAAGATCGGCGCTCCCGAGTCGTGGAACCTGGAGGGGCGGTTCTTCGACGCCGGGCTCAGACCCGAGGGCAGACTGCCCGGATTCGAAGGACTCTCGGGCGAGTTCTCGGGTGATTCGCAAAGTGGACGTTTCCGTCTGGATGCCAACGCGGCTGCCCTCGAACTGCCCGCCGTCTTTTCCGAACCGCGATTGAGATTCGCCGTCCTGCAGGCGCACGGCGGATGGCGGCGTGGCGAAGAAGGCCTCGAACTGGTGATCGACCAGGCACGGTTCGAGAACCCCGACGCCGCCGGCACATTCTCGGGCAGCTATGTGGCCACCGCCGAGGGTCCCGGGCGGGTCGATCTGAACGCCGATCTTAACCGCGCGAACGTCGAGGCGGTATGGCGGTACCTGCCGCGCTCATTGAACGAGCGCATCCGCGAGTGGCTGCACAGGAGCCTGGCCGGCGGGGCGGTGACGGAAACCCGCTTGCGCCTGCGCGGCGATTTGCGCGACTTCCCGTTCGGCAATGGCAAACCCGGGGAATTCCGGGTCGTCACACGCTTCGTCGGCGCGAATCTCGACTACGCCGACAAGTGGCCGGCGATCACCGATATCGACGGCGAGATTCGCTTCGAGGGGCCGGGCATGTTCATCAAGGCCGAGCGCGCCAAGGTGTTCGGGGTGGCGCTCGCCGGTGTGTCGGCGATCGTGCCGGATCTGGGGGCGAAGGGTGTGCAGGTCATGAACGTCGAAGGCACGGCGGAGGGGCCGAGCGCCGATTTCCTGCGGTTCGTCGCCGAAAGCCCGATCAGCGAGCGGATCGGCGGGCTCAGCGACACCTTGCGTGCCGTCGGTCGCGCCACCGCGACGATCGGCTTGGAGATTCCGCTCCATGCCGTGCGCGACAGCAAGGTGAAAGGAGCACTCCAGTTCTCGGGCAATCGCATCACCCTGTTCGACGGATTTCCGCCATTGACCGACGCGGCGGGCCAGCTCGATTTCAGCGAGCATGAATTTGCGATCGACCGGCTGAGCGGGCGCTGGCTGGGCGAGCCGATGTCGCTGACGGCCAAGACGGTGCAGGGCGAGGGGGTCCGGTTCGCCGGGGAGGGCGGGGCGCGGGTTCGCGAACTGAGCCAGGTGGTTGCATCGCCCCTGTTCGATCACCTGTCGGGCGGGTTGAAGTGGCAACTGGGTATGAACCTGACCAAGGGGGGCAACGAACTGACCCTGCGGTCCGACCTCACCGGAGTGTCATCGAGCTTGCCGGCGCCGTACAACAAGCGTGCCGATGAGGGCTGGCCTTTCACGGCAACCCTGTCGCGCGCGGGCAAGAACGGGGGCGAGAGCTTGCGGGCGCTGGTGCAGGACCGGTTCGCCGTCGAGCTGCAGTGGGTGCGCAGCGGGCAGGGGCGCGCACTCGCGCGCGGCGGCGTGGGCTTGTTCGTGCCGGCACAAAGCATCGACGGAGGCCTGCATGTGGGTGCCCGGCTCGACGGTTTGGATCTCGATGCCTGGCGGCGGATCGTGGGCGGTGGCCCCGCATCGACGTCGTCTCCTGCGGCTTTGCCGGTCAAGGCGGTCGACCTGCGGGCGCGCACGCTGCAGGCGTTCGGGCAAACCTATGACGATGTGGAGCTGCATGCGATCGCCTCCGGTGGCGGCTGGGATGGACGCATCGCGAGCCGCCAGGCCAACGGGACGTTCGCGTGGCGGCAGGCGGCGGGCGAGGGTGCGTTGAGGGCCCGGCTCACCGATCTGGTCGTCGCGGATCGCGCACCGGCCGCTGATGCCGAGGTGCCGGCGCAAGCACCCCGGGCCGACGCGACCGAAGCAGGTGCGCCGGCGAGCCCGCCGCCGGCGCACCTGCCGGCGCTCGATGTCGTCGCGGACCGGTTCGTGTTGCGGGGCATGGATCTGGGCAGGTTGTCCTTGCAGGCCGTCAATCGCGATGGGGTTTGGGATTTGGCGGCCCTGGAGTTCATCAACCCGGATGGGCGCTTCAGCGGCTCGGGCCACTGGATCGCCGGGGGCGCGATGCTGACCGAGATGAAGTTCGATCTCGCGGTGAGCGACATCGGCGGATTCCTCACGCGGCTCCGCCACCCCGATGCGGTGGGCAGTGGCTCGGCGGAGTTGTCGGGCGAGCTGACCTGGCGCGGCGCTCCGACCCGTCTCGATCACCCCTCGCTGTCGGGCGCGCTGAAGCTCGAAGCCCGCAACGGACAGTTCTCGCGCCTCGAGCCGGGCGTCGGCAGGCTGCTCGGGGTGCTCAGCCTGCAGGCGCTGCCGCGTCGGCTCACGCTCGACTTTCGCGATGTGTTTTCCGAGGGTTTCGCCTTCGACCGCATTTCCGGTAGCATCGTGCTCGACGAAGGGGTGATGCGCTCGGATGATTTCGAGATCGTCGGGCCGGCGGCGCGGGTGTCGATCAGCGGAACGGCCGATGTCGGCAAGGAGACCCAGAATCTCGAGGTTCTGGTGCAACCCACGCTGTCCGAGTCGGTCGCGATCGGTGCTGCCGCAGGACTCATCAATCCGGTCGCCGGCGTGGTGACCTATCTGGCGCAGAAGGCCTTGAGCGATCCGATCGAGAAAATGTTCGCGTTTCGTTACGCGATATCGGGCGGCTGGGCCGATCCCCAGGTCGAAAAGCTCGGGGGCGCACCCGATCAAGAGCGGGTTCAGGAAGACTCAAACCGGTAGAGCGAATGAGCACTTCATCTCAGACCTACAGAATTGCGGCGATACAGACGGTTTCCGGGCCGGATGTAGCCGAGAATCTGCGCATCGCGGGCGAACTCGTTGCCGAGGCCGCCGCGGGCGGGGCCAGGCTGGTGGCGTTGCCGGAGTACTTCCCGCTCATCAGCCCCGATGAAAACGCCAAGGTGGGCCTGCGCGAACCGGAAGGCGCCGGGCCATTGCAGGATTTTCTGCGCGAGGCGGCGGCGCGCCACCGCGTCTGGCTCGTCGGCGGAACCATTCCGCTGATGGCCAGCGCCGCCGACAAGGTGCGCAACACGACGCTGGTGTTCGATGACGAGGGGGCCCAGGTTGCCCGCTACGACAAGATCCACCTGTTCGGATTCCGGCGCGAGCGCGAGGCCTACGACGAGTCGGTGACGATCGAGGCGGGTCGGGACGTGGTGGTTTTCGATGCACCCTGGGGGCGGACCGGGCTGTCGGTCTGCTACGATCTGCGCTTTCCCGAGCTCTTTCGCCGGATGGGCGAAGTCAGCCTGATCGTGCTGCCGGCCGCATTCACTGCAACCACCGGGCGGGCCCACTGGGAAGTGCTGTTGCGTGCCCGCGCGATCGAAAACCAGTGTTATGTGATGGCGCCTGCGCAGGGTGGCCGGCATCCGGGCGGCCGGATCACCTGGGGGCATACGCTGGTGGCCGACCCGTGGGGTGAAGTCCTCGCGTGCCGCGAAGAGGGCGCGGGCGTGGTGTTCGCCGATCTCGATCCGGCTCGCATGGCCGCGGTGCGCGAGAGCCTGCCCGCCCTGCGCCATCGTTGCCTGGCGCCCGATTGAGTTTTCGCCGCTCGGGGCGTGGCTCCGCAGCATGCTCGCGCCCAACCGATACAACGACAGTCGACGCCGTCCGGGCCGTCGATGAACGAAATGGAAATCCGATGAATGCGACTCAAGATGCACTGGCGGTAGCCGATCGCTACTTGCTCAACCCCTATCAGCTGGGGGGCGCAGAGCTCGAGAAGGTGTTTGGCAGTTTGATGAACCACCGCCTCGACTATGCCGACCTGTATTTCCAGTACCAGCGCTCGGAGGGCTGGAGCCTGGAGGAGGGCATCGTCAAGTCGGGCAGCTTCAGCATCGAACAGGGCGTCGGCGTGCGCGCGATCAGTGGCGAGAAGACCGCGTTCGCCTACTCCGACGACATTTCCCTGTCCGCCCTGCTGGCGGCGGCCGAAGCCACGCGTGCGATCGGCAGCGTGGGCGGCGGGTTGCCTGCGGCGGTCGCGCTCGCGCGCATGACCCCGCCGCCGCGCCTGTACCGCGCCGACGATCCCCTGGATTCGCTCGACGATACGTCCAAGGTGCGTCTGCTTGAGCGCCTGGAACGCCTCGCCCGCGACGTGGATCCGCGCGTCACGCAGGTCATGGCGAGTATCGCGGGCTCATGGGAAGTGATCATGGTGGCGCGCAGCGACGGCCATATGGCGGCGGATGTGCGACCGCTGGTGCGGGTGTCGGTCACCGTGATCATGGAAGACGGCGATCGACGCGAACAGGGCAGCGCGGGTGGAGGCGGGCGGTTCGACTATGGCTACTTCACCAACGAGCGTCTCGGCGAGTATGCCCGCGCAGCGGTGCATCAGGCGCGTACCAATCTCTTCGCGGATCCGGCACCGGCCGGCATGATGACGGTGGTGCTGGGCTCTGGGTGGCCGGGCATCCTGCTGCATGAGGCGATCGGCCATGGTCTCGAGGGAGATTTCAACCGCAAGGGCAGCTCGGCCTTTTCCGGGCGGATGGGGCAGCAGGTCGCGTCGCGCGGCGTGACGGTGGTGGATGACGGCACGCTCGCGGATCGCCGGGGCTCGTTGACCATAGACGACGAGGGTAATCCGACCGCGCGGACGGTCTTGATCGAGGACGGCGTGCTCACCGGCTACATGCAGGACATGATGAACGCGCGTCTCATGGGTGTGGCCCCCACCGGCAATGGGCGGCGCGAATCCTATGCCCACCTGCCGCTGCCGCGCATGACCAATACCTACATGCTCAACGGCGACAAGGATCCGGAGGAGATTATCGGCTCGGTTGACAAGGGTTTGTACGCGGTGAATTTCGGTGGCGGACAAGTGGACATCACCTCGGGCAAGTTCGTCTTTTCGACTTCGGAAGCCTACCTGATCGAGAACGGCAAGGTCACCCGTCCGGTCAAGGGGGCGACGCTGATCGGCAACGGTCCCGATGCCCTGACGCGTGTCTCGATGATCGGCAACGACATGGCACTCGACCCTGGCGTCGGCACCTGTGGCAAGGATGGGCAAAGCGTTCCCGTGGGGGTCGGGCAGCCCACACTGCGCATCGACGGCCTGACCGTGGGGGGAACCGCGTGATCCGCGCGTTCGGGAACCGCTGTAGGCGAGCGGCTACATGTAAGCGCGTGTAAGCGAATCCGGCCCCCGCCGAGGGAATTTCAGCGGGTTTGTAAACAGACCTGCAATGCCCGCCCGGTGCTGCGTTGGTAGGTTTGGGCCAATGTGACTGGGCCGGGTTTTCGAGGGATGCCGGAATCAGGGCGTCTGGAAAACTGAAACATCCAATGCGATGCTGCAGCGGGTTCGAGATTACACTCGCGAGTCTCGAGCCACCCGGTACTCATTGAAGGAGAAAACATGTTCAACAAGCCTACGCTGTTCCCGAAGTCAAGCGAAGCGGCGCCAACGTCCTCAGTGTCGGCCCCGCGCGGCGGTCGTCTCGTTCCGGGGACGGGAGCGCCGGGTGGGGTTGCATCGGCAAACGAAGGTCCGAGCGTGAGCCGGGAATCGCCGCTTGCGTCGGCGAGCGTCACGTCGGCCGCTGCAGCCGCGTTGCCGGCCACGGCGGCCGATGCGAAGACAGCGGCTGTGTCCAGTGACAGCCATCTGATCGTTGGCCCGAACGTCAAGTTGAAGGGGGCGGAAATCCTCGACTGCGATACGCTGGTGGTGGAAGGCACGGTCGAGGCGAAAATGGATAGCCGCGTGATTCGGATTGCCGAGAAGGGTTTCTTCACCGGCACGGTCGGAATCGACGTTGCCGAAATTCATGGGCGCTTCGAAGGTGAACTGACGGCACGCAGTCAACTGATCATCCACTCGACCGGGCGTGTCAGCGGCAAGATCCGCTATGGCAAGATCTTCATCGAGGAAGGTGGCGAGATTTCCGGCGATATCAAGGCGGTGGATGCGAGTTCTGTGCCCGCGTCCGCACCGATCGGCATTCATGTCGTTCCGGCGAGTACGCCGCCCGCGGCCACGGCCGCAACTTCGGAGTAACCGAGGCACCGGACGGTTTCGATACCGGCCCGGGCAGGCTGGAGCTGACCCCGCTTCAGTTTGCCCGGGGTGCGGCCGCGGTCGTGTCGATCGACTGGGCGGGCGCGGCGCCGGCTGCGACGGCGACTGCCTCGTAGGCCCATTTCTTTTCCCACGCGGCGCGCACCATGTTTGGATACTCGGCTTTGCCCAGACTGCCGTTGTAGCGGCCGAGCGCCCTGAACAAGTCCCCTTTCTCGATGTCGAGGTAATGGCGCAGAATGGTGCAGCCGTAGCGCAGATTCTTGCGCAGGTGGAATAGGTTGTCGTCGCGCTGGCCGATCACTTTCACCCAGAACGGCATGACCTGCATGTAGCCGCGCGCGCCGGCGCTCGAGACCGCGTACTTGCGGAATCCGCTTTCCACTTCGATCAGGCCGAGCACGAGCTGCGGGTCGAGCCCCGCCCGGCTTGCTTCATAGTGAATGCTGATCAGCAGCTCTTCGCGGTAGCGCGGGTCGGGAATGCGTTTCTCGAGGCGACGCGACATTTCGGCCAGCCAGTGATCGCGCGCGACCGGGTCGCGAATCAGCAATTCGGGCGCCGCTGCGTCGCTGACGGCTGCGTGAAGCGACGCCTGGATGCTTGCAGACATCGGTTCGTATTGCTGCGGCCCGGCCAGGGCCGCCGAGCCCCCGCCGAGCGCGAGCACAAGCGCTGCGCTCATGATCGAGCTTCTCAGGGGCGAAGTGCGCCGGGACGGGGACGGGTTCATCGCGCCGCGCGTGCTTACTTCGCGAGTTTTTCGGTCAGCAGTGCTGCGAGCGCTGCGAGCGGTACTTTGGTTGCCTCGGTGTCGCGGCGTCCCTGATACTCCGCAACGCCTTCCTTCAGTCCGCGCTCGCCGATCACGACGCGATGAGGGATGCCGATGAGCTCCCAGTCCGCGAACATCACGCCCGGACGCTCGTCACGATCGTCGAGGATCACATCGATGCCGGCGGCGCTCAAGGATGCATGTAGTTCGGTCGCCGTTTCGCGCACGGTTTCCGACTTGCCCCAGCCGACCGGGCAGATCGCGAGTTCGAACGGCGCGATCGGCAGCGGCCACACGATGCCGCGTTCGTCGTTGTTCTGTTCGATCGCCGCACCCAGGATGCGGGTGACGCCGATGCCGTAGCAGCCCATTTCCATGAACTGCTCGCGCCCGTTCACGTCGAGAAACTTGCAGCCCATCGCTTCCGAGTACTTGGTGCGCAGCTGGAAAATGTGCCCGACCTCGATGCCTCGGCACAGGGCGATCGAACCCTTGCCGTCGGGCGAGGGGTCGCCGGCCACGACGTTGCGCAGGTCGGCGACTTCGGGTGCGGGGAAGTCGCGGTCGAGATTTGCACCACGATAGTGCCAGTCGTCGTCGTTGGCGCCGACGACGAAGTCAGCCATGACGGCCACGCTGCGGTCCATGATCACTCTGCCGGCGAAGCCGATCGGCCCGAGCGATCCCGGGTTTGCGCCAAATCCGGCCAGGATGGCCTCGGGTGTGGCGAAGGTGAGCGGCGTGGCGACGCCTTCGATCTTCTGCGTCTTGATCTCGTTCAGCACGTGATCGCCGCGAATCATCAGCAGTACCGGCTTGCCGCCTGCCGCTTCGTCGCCTTTCACCACGACCGCCTTGACCGTGCTTTCGACCGGGATGCTCAGGAATGAGGCCAGCTCGGCAATCGTCTTGACGCCGGGTGTATGCACCTTGTCCAAGCTTTGGGTGGCCGGGGCGCGGCTGGCGGGCGCCAGTGCTTCGGCGAGTTCGACATTGGCGGCGTAGTCGGAGTCGGGGCAGTAGGCGATGTCGTCCTCGCCGGTTTCGGCAATGACATGAAACTCGTGCGACCCCGTTCCGCCGATCGAACCGGTGTCGGCGGCGACCGCGCGATAGTGCAGGCCCAGGCGGGTGAAGATGCGATTGTAGGTATCGTACATGTTCAAATACTCACGCTCGAGATCTTCGAACGAGGCATGGAACGAGTAACCGTCCTTCATCGTGAATTCGCGCCCGCGCATCACGCCGAAGCGCGGCCGGATCTCGTCACGGAACTTGGTTTGGATCTGGTAGAAATGCTTGGGCAATTGTCGGTAGCTGCGCAATTCCCGGCGGGCGACGTCGGTGATCACCTCTTCATGGGTAGGGCCGACGACGAAATCGCGTTCATGCCGATCTTTCAGGCGCAGCAGCTCCGGCCCGTAGAACGCCCAGCGGCCGGACTCCTGCCAAAGCTCGGCCGGCTGGATCGCCGGCATCAGCACTTCGATCGCGCCCGCCCGGTTCATTTCCTCGCGAACGATTTCCTCGACCTTGCGAACCACGCGCAGCCCCATCGGCATCCATGTATAGATGCCTGCGGCAACCTTGCGGATGAGACCGGCGCGCAGCATCAGCTTCTGGCTGGTGACCTCGGCGTCGGAGGGGGCTTCCTTGAGTGTCGAGACGAAGAAACGGCTTGCAAGCATGCTGTGCGTCCAATGAGATGCGAAAAGGGCAGGCCGCAATTCTAGCAGGCCTCACCGGCGGAGCAGTCGGTCGTCGCGCATGCCGCGCATGCTCGTGCCAGATGGCGGAAAACCGGGTTCGGATGTGCTTGATTGCGGCGTCGCCGGTGGGTTCGGCACGTGAGCCGGCTTTCAAAGCGTGGGCAAGTGTGGAAGAATCCAGTCAATTACTGAATCAAAGGTTTGAATATGCTCGATCGTGAAGGCTATCGCCCGAACGTCGGCATCATTCTGGTCAATGCGCGCAATGAGGTATTCTGGGGCAAGAGAATCCGTGAGCACTCGTGGCAGTTTCCGCAAGGCGGCATCAAGCACGGCGAGTCGCCGCAGCAGGCGATGTACCGGGAGCTATACGAGGAAGTGGGTTTATTGCCCGAGCATGTGAAGATCCTTGGGCGCACGCGTGGCTGGTTGCGTTACGACGTTCCCAAGCACTGGATACGGCGGGAGTGGCGTAATACCTACAGAGGGCAGAAGCAGATCTGGTTTCTGCTGCGCCTGGTGGGTCGTGACACCGATGTGTGTCTGCGGGCCAGCAAGCATCCGGAGTTCGATGCTTGGCGATGGAGTGAGTATTGGGTGCCTCTCGAAGCAGTCATCGAGTTCAAGAGGCAGGTCTATCAAAAGGCGTTGTTCGAGTTGTCCGGGGTGTTGTTCAGGCTCGGTCCGCCCGATCCGCCGGCGGCGTATCGTGAGGCGGGCCTGCTCGCCAGGCCCGACCGGTGAATGCGTCAGTGTTCGCAGACGTGGCCTTGGCGATTGGTGCGGGCGACGCGTGAAGTCGGGAGTATGTGCTTGTCAGAGTTTGGTTCGTTCGCGCGTTTGTGCGCGGTGGCGCGCGGGGTGGTGGCTGCGTTTTCGATGATTCCGGTGGTGGCTTGTGCCGGTCTGTTTTCGGACGATCCGACGGAAAGCTGGGTGGAAGGACCCGTGGAGTTTCCGGCATCGGCGATTCCGGGCGACTTGCGTGATTTTTTCGTGAGCTCGGCTTCTCCCAACCGCTTCAGGATCGACGAGAGTTCGATCACCATCTCGCCCGATGGCGTGGTCAGGTATGTGCTGGTGGTGCAGACCGGGGGCGGAGCGCGTGCCGTGACGTATGAAGGGGTGCATTGCGCGAGCTGGCGGGTGCGAATCTACGCCAACGGTCGGGACGACGGAACATGGGCGGCGGCGCGTGACGCGCAATGGCGGCCGATTCGGAACAGCGCTTATAACCGGGTGCACTATGCGCTCGCCGAAGATCATTTCTGCGACGGGTTGGTTCCTCCGCGTAGCCGTGATGAAGTGTTGCGGCGGCTTCGCACCAAGGGTTACGGCAATACGTCCTGAGCGGGGGATAGAGAAATGGCATTGGATCAAGCGATCGTCGAATTCGACAAGGTGTTGCGTACCTTGTTTGCGCCCGCGCGATCGGTCAGGCCGATACCGGGCGCCGAACTGCCGGACGTGTCGCTGACCGACGCCGAGCGGCGGCATGCGGCAGCGCTGATGCGCGTTAACCACTGCGGTGAGATTTGCGCGCAGGCCCTTTATCAGGGGCAGGCGATGACGTCGAACGACGAGCAGGTTCGGCGCGAGCTCGAACAGGCTTCCGCCGAGGAGACAGAGCATCTGGCGTGGACCGAACTGAGGATTGCCGAACTGGGGGGGCGCAAGAGCCTGCTCAACCCGTTCTGGTATGCAGGTTCGCTTGCCATGGGCGTCGTGGTCGGCAAGTTCGGCGACCGCTGGAATCTTGGCTTCCTGGCTGAAACGGAGCGCCAGGTCGAGGCACATCTCAAGTCCCATCTGGACAGCCTGCCAGACGGAGATCACAAGTCGCGCGCGATCGTGGCGCAGATGAAGGAAGACGAGGTGCACCATGCCGAGATGGCCGTTGGCTTGGGCGCGCACGAATTGCCGCCGCCGGCCCGGGTGGTGATGAAACTCATGTCCCGGGTGATGACAGGGCTGTCGTATCGTCTATAGCCCGTTTATAGCCGTTTCAGGTCGAGGCGTCGTGGCCGGGTGTTCCCAGTGGTGGAACGGCGGGTGGGTCAGTCTGCCTCGACGATGTCCCATGTGTGGGTGAGTTCGGCGGTCTTGCCCATCATGATCGAGGCCGAGCAGTATTTTTCGGCCGAGAGATGAATCGCGCGCTCGACGGCGTCCGGCTTCAGGTTGCGCCCTTTCACGGTGTAATGAAAGCCGATACGGGTGAACACTTTCGGATCGGTGTCGGCACGCTCGGCCACGAGGCGCACTTCGCATCCGCTGACCGTCTGCCGCGATTTCTTGAGGATCAGCACCACGTCGAACGCGCTGCATCCGCCGGCCCCCGCAAGCAGTAATTCCATTGGCCGGGGGGCGAGGTTGCGGCCACCCGCCTCGGGGGCGCCGTCCATTGCAAGCAAGTGACCGGTTGCGGTCTCGGCGATAAAGGTCATCCCGTCCATCCACTTGACCGTGCATTCCATCTATGCTGACTCCTTTGTTTCGTAAGGTGGATTCCATGACCGGGTCCGTCGGAATTCTACCGGATTCCCGGGTCCGGCGGGCGGCGCCAAGCTGATCATGTGTGCCCCGCGTCGATGCGAAAACCGTCGGGAATATCGGTGTTTCGAGAGGGCGGTGGCCCGCCTTGGCGTGACGTAATTCACATAAGAAACAACAGCCTGTTTTTAATAAAACGCCCTGATAACGTAATCAAAACATTTATAGTGCAGCGCACAAAAAAAACTTGCCTGCCGGGAGTGGGGTGTGGATAATTCGTCTCAGTCGGATCGCTGAGCAACATGATCCAAACGGTGTCTCCTCCACCCTCCTCCTTTGGTGTGGATTTAACGCAGTCCCTCGGGGCTGCGTTTTTTTTAGCTTGAACGGTCGACCGGGTTTGACAGGGTAAGGCCGTATCCCTTAAGATCACGAGCTTTACGTTTATTGGCCGTCAACCGAGGCCGGACAAGATCGAGGATTCGAATGAAAACGTTTTCTGCCAAGCCGCACGAAGTCAGGCGCGACTGGTTTGTTGTCGATGCATCGGACAAGGTGCTTGGCCGTCTGGCTGCCGAAGTTGCACGCCGTTTGCGTGGCAAGCACAAGGCCATCTACACGCCGCACGTCGATACCGGTGATTTCATCGTCGTCGTCAACGTCGAGAAGCTGCGCGTGACCGGCAACAAGGCTACCGACAAGAAATACTATCGCCATACCGGCTACCCTGGCGGGATTTACGAAACCAGCTTCACCAAGATGCAGCAGCGCTTTCCGGGGCGTGTGCTCGAAAAAGCCGTGAAGGGCATGCTGCCGAAAGGTCCTCTCGGCTACGCGATGTTGAAGAAGCTCAAGTGCTACGCCGGTGGCGAGCATCCCCATGCTGCCCAGCAGCCCCAAATTCTCGAGATCTGAGGAGCCGTCAATGGCTGTTAGCTACAACTACGGTACGGGTCGTCGCAAGACTGCGGTTGCTCGTGTCTTCATCAAGCCGGGTACCGGCAACATCGTCGTCAATGGCAAGCCCGTGGACGAATTTTTCTCGCGCGAAACGGGCCGTATGATCGTGCGGCAACCGCTGGTGCTGACCGGTAACGAAGGTCGCTTCGATATCATGGTCAATGTGACCGGCGGTGGTGAGTCCGGGCAAGCCGGCGCAGTTCGCCACGGTATTACCCGTGCGTTGATCGATTACGACGGTGAACTCAAGTCGCCGCTGCGCAAGGAAGGTTTCGTGACGCGCGATGCCCGCGAAGTCGAGCGTAAGAAGGTTGGTCTGCGCAAGGCGCGCCGCAGGAAGCAGTTCTCGAAGCGCTGATTCATCAGTGCTGCATCCGAAGGCCGCCCGCGAGGCGGCTTTTTGCGTTTCGGTAACGCAAACGATCGAGTTCGGATGGAATAATGCGTGTTCGTACACGGAGATAAAGCAGGGGGTCGGGAATGATCAAAGTGGGTGTTGTTGGCGGTACGGGCTACACGGGTGTCGAGCTGTTGCGACTGCTGGCGGGGCACCCGGCGGTACAACTGGTGGCAATCACTTCGCGCGGCGATGCGGGGACGCCGGTTGCCGCGATGTTTCCCAGTCTGCGCGGCCGGGTTGGGCTGGAGTTCGTCGCACCTCAGGACGCCGATCTCGAATCGTGCGATGTCGTATTCTTCGCCACGCCCAACGGTATTGCGATGCAGCAGGCTCGCTCGCTGATCGATGCGGGGGTTCGCGTGATCGATCTGGCGGCCGATTTTCGTATTCGCGACGTCGCCGAGTGGCAGAAGTGGTATGGGATGACGCATGCGGCCCCTGAACTCGTTGCCGAAGCGGTTTACGGCTTGCCCGAGGTCAATCGGGCGGCAATCCGCGGTGCGCGTGTTCTCGCGAATCCAGGATGTTATCCGACGGCCGTGCAGTTGGGCTTCATCCCACTCATCGAGGCCGGCTTGATCGATCTTGGTCATCTGGTCGCAGATGCGAAATCAGGGGTGTCGGGCGCGGGGCGCAAGGCTGAAGTGAACGCGCTGTTCGCCGAGGCCGCGGACAGTTTCAAGGCCTATGGCGTCGGTGGTCATCGCCATCTGCCCGAGATTCGCCAAGGGCTCGGTCTGGTTGCGAACGAGCCGGTGGGTCTGACTTTCGTGCCGCATCTGACGCCGATGGTGCGCGGCATCCATGCGACGCTGTACGCTCGCCTCACCCGCGACGTGGATCTGCAGGGGCTCTACGAAGCGCGGTATCGTGATGAGCCGTTCGTTGATGTGCTGCCGTCGGGGGGGCACCCCGAGACGCGTTCGGTGCGCGCCAGTAACATGTGCCGAATCGCGGTCCATCGTCCCCAGGGGGGGGATGTGGTGGTGGTGCTATCGGTCATTGACAATCTGGTCAAGGGTGCAGCCGGGCAGGCCGTGCAGAACATGAATATAATGTTCGATATTGATGAACGGCTCGGATTGGACATCGTTCCGGTCAGCCCTTAGGTGCTGCGGTAGTGGAACCTTTCGGGGTGTGGGTTGCCAAAGCAGAATGGGATTGTGACGCGGTACGGCGGCGATGCGCCGTCCCCACCAGTGATTTTGAGGAGAGAGCATGAACACAGCGGTCGATATGCCGGAGTTGCTGGTTTTCACGGACAGCGCGGCGAGCAAGGTCAAGGACTTGATCGAGGAAGAAGGTAATCCGGCTCTCAAGTTGAGAGTGTTTGTGAGCGGCGGTGGGTGCTCCGGCTTTCAGTACGGCTTCACTTTTGACGAAGAGGTCAATGAGGACGATACCGCGTTGGAAAAGAACGGTGTGACGCTGCTGATCGATCCGATGAGCTACCAATACCTTGTTGGAGCGGAGATCGATTACACCGAAGGGCTCGAGGGCTCGCAGTTCGTGATCCGCAACCCGAACGCCACGAGTACCTGTGGTTGCGGTTCGTCGTTTGCCGCATAAGCCGGATGCGAATCCACACAAGAGAGTGCTCCGGCACTCTTTTTTTTCGCCCATGGCCGGATCTGGATGATGTGTCGGGGGATAGGGTTGACGTCAACGTCAACAAGACCTATCGTCCGCGCGCATGACCGTGATACCAGAACCGATAAGGAGGAAGACAGATGAAGATCGAAAACGGCGTTTTTGTCGTGACCGGAGGAGGGTCAGGGCTCGGGGCGGCAACGGCGCATATGCTGGCCGCCGAAGGCGGGCGGGTGGTACTGGCCGACGTCAATCGCGACGCAGGTGAGCAGGTCGCGCGCGAGTTGGGCAACGCCGCGGTGTTCGTACCGACCGATGTTGCCGATGAAACGAGCGCCAAGGCGGCCATCGATCGTGCGGTGACCGGATTCGGCGGGCTCAATGGCTTGGTGAATTGCGCTGGCGTGGCGCCGGCCGAGAAGGTGATCGGCCGTGAAGCGCCACATCGCCTCGATTCGTTCATGCGTACGGTCAACATCAACTTGATCGGTACGTTCAACATGTTGCGTCTTGCCGCCGATGCGATGGTGAAGCTTGCACCGAGGGAGGGCGGGGAGCGCGGCGTCATCGTCAATACCGCCTCGGTGGCCGCTTACGATGGGCAGATCGGTCAGGCCGGCTATGCTGCGTCGAAGGCGGGCATCGTCGGCCTGACTTTGCCGGTGGCACGCGAACTCGCCCGATCGGGCATCAGGGTGATGACGATTGCACCGGGCATCATGGAAACCCCGATGTTGATGGGCATGCCTCAGGAGGTTCAGGATTCGCTCGGCAGGATGGTGCCATTTCCGTCGCGCCTCGGGCGCCCTTCGGAGTATGCCGCCTTGGTCAAGCACATTCTCGAGAATGGGTATCTGAACGGCGAGGTGATCCGGCTGGATGGTGCCATCCGGATGGCAGCGAAGTAGGCCGCCCGCCGAAGGGCTGATTCAGCTTCCGTCGCTTCGGCAGGCTGGCCTGCTGAACCTTTGCGCCAGCGCATTGGTCAGCCTCATCAAACGTGCTAAAACACGCTGGCGCGCCGATCCCCTGCATGGGGCGGCGCTTACCTGCCGACGCCAATCTTGGAATTGCATGAGTTCTGCCGACACCGCTGTTGCCGCCCATGTGGGGGATGAATCAGAGTGCTATCACTGTGGGCTGCCGGTGCCGTCGGCCACTCATCATTACGTGAGTGTAGATGGCGTACCGCGCCGGATGTGCTGCATCGGGTGTGAGGCGGTGGCACAGTCGATCGTCGATAACGGCCTTACCGACTATTACCGTCATCGCGACGCGATGCCCGAACCGGTGAAGGAGGCGTTGCCTGCGGAGTTGCAGGAACTGGGCCTGTTCGATCATCCCGATTTCCAAAAGTCGTTCGTTCAGCCCGTGGGCGAGCATGAACGCGAGGCTTCGCTGATTCTCGAGGGCATTACCTGTGCGGCCTGCGTGTGGCTCAACGAGCAGCATGTGGCGCGTCAACCGGGTGTCTCCTTGATCGAGGTGAATTACGCCACTCGCCGTGCGCGGGTGCGCTGGGACGAACGCCGGATCAAGCTGTCGGAAATCCTGGCGGCCGTTCAGGCCATTGGTTATCGGGCTTACCCGTATGATGCCGAACGCTCCGAGCAAATCGGGCAGCGTGAGCGGCGGTCGATGCTGTGGCGGGTGTTCGTGGCCGGTTTCGGCATGATGCAGGTAATGATGTATGCCTTTCCAGCCTACATCGCGGCAGACGGGGATCTGTCGGCCGACGCCGACCGGCTGATGCGCTGGGCGAGCCTCGTGTTGACCGTCCCGGTGGTGCTCTATTCGTCCGCGCCGTTCTTTCGGCGCGCGTGGCGCGATATCCGCTTGCGCCGGTTGGGGATGGACGTGCCGGTGGCGCTGGGCGTCGGTAGTGCATTTCTCGCGAGCGTGTGGGCGACCCTGATCGACGGACCCGAGGTCTATTTCGATTCGGTAACGATGTTCGTCTTCTTGCTGTTGTGCGGCCGCTACCTCGAGATGCTTGCGCGGCAGAAGGCGGTGCGCGGAGTCGAGGAGCTAGGCAAGGTGCTTCCGGCATTTGCCGAGCGGGTCGATGCCACAGGTGGGAGTGCTCGTGTTCCAGTGTCGCAGCTCAGCGTGGGTGATCGGGTCAGGGTACGTCCTGGCGAGGTGATTCCGGCCGATGGCGTGGTGCTCGAAGGGGTCAGCGAGGTCAACGAGGCTTTGCTGACCGGCGAGAGCCGGCCGGCGCCCAAACTCGCCGGCTCGGCGGTGACCGGCGGATGCATCAACATGGCCAGCCCACTCGTCGTCGAGGTCAGGCAGGTCGGCGATTCGACACGCTTGGCGGCGATCAGGCGTTTGATGGATCGCGCCGCAAGCGAACGTCCCGGAGTCGCGACGAATGCCGACAAGGTTGCGCGCGTGTTCATCGTCGTGTTGTTGGTGCTGGCCGCTCTGGCCTATGGAATCTGGCACTTCGTCGATCCTGAGCGCGCGTTGTGGATTTTCGTTTCGGTGCTCGTCGTGGCATGTCCGTGTGCCCTGTCGCTTGCGACGCCGGCGGCGTTGACGGTTGCGACCGATTCGCTCGCACGCATGGGGGTGCTGGTTACCCGTGGGCATGCGATCGAAGCGCTGGCCGGCGCCAACCGCTTTGCGTTCGACAAGACCGGAACCTTGACCCGGGGTCTGATGCAGGTCGAGTGCATCGAAGTACTCGACGGCTCCAGCCGTGAGCGCGTGCTCGCCTTTGCCGGGGCACTCGAGCAGGCCTCGGAGCATGCGGTTGCCGCCGGGGTTCGTCTGGCGGCGGAGGGGCTGAGCCTGGAGAAAGTAGAGGCGCTGCGCTCCGTCGTCGGCCGCGGTGTCGAGGGCAGGATGGGGGGCGTCCTGATGCGCATCGGTCGTCCGGATTTCGTTGCCGAACTGGTCGCCGGCGACGTGCCTGCGCAGGTCGGCGAGCTGGAGCAGGGCGGGGCGACGGTCGTGGCATTAGGCTCCGAGCGTGGCTGGATGGCGCTTTTCGCGCTGTGCGATCTGCCCCGCAGCGAGGCGCCGCACCTGCTCGCGCGCTTGCAGCGCGAGCAGGTGCCGGTGACGATTCTCAGCGGAGATTCGGCCGCAGCGGTGCGGGCCGTGGCGGGACAGCTCGGTGTGCACGACTGGCATGCGTCGATGTCTCCTGCGGACAAGCGGGCCTGGGTCGAGGCGAAGCAGCAGGAACCGGGTGCCGTGGTGGCCATGGTGGGTGACGGGGTGAACGATGCGCCGGTCATCGCGCAGGCACATGTCTCGGTCGCGATGGGGGGCGGTACCGATCTTGCGCGCAATCAGGCCGACATCGTGCTTCTGTCGGAGCAGTTGACAGCGCTGTCGGGCGGCATCGATCTCGCCCGCAAGACCATTCGGATCATTCGCCAGAATCTCTGGTGGTCGTTCGGCTACAACATCACTTCCGTACCGCTGGCGATGCTTGGCTTGGTCACGCCCTGGATGGCTGGTCTGGGCATGGCGCTGAGTTCGCTCCTGGTCGTGCTCAACGCGCTGCGTCTGCAGCCACGCAAGACGAATGACAGAACGTAAATCCCATGGAAAGTCTCTACATCCTCATTCCGTTGTCGGTCGTGCTGGTGTTCGTGATCGGCCTGATATTCTGGTGGTCGGTGCGCTCCGGTCAGTACGATGACATGGAGGGACCCGCCTATCGGTTGCTGATGGATGATCGCGACAAACCACGCGAGCAGGCGACGCTGGATAGGCCGAAGGCGCCCGGCAAAGACTGAGTCCGCTGCGCAGGCTGACGGTGAGGCCGACTGATGCTTTGTTGACGTAGGTCAAATTATGATCGTGGCGGGTTGCGCATAATTCGATCATGGTTTTCGAGGCGACGACGATGCCTGTCGTGCGGCGCCTCCGTCCGGATTTTCTGTCTCTCTGTTGGGGTTGGGGGTGCGACGTGTGCGCACCCTTTTTTTTGCCCTGGGCGCATGCGCCCCGATAGCGTGCGCTTCCGAACGGGGGGGCTCTGGAATACAATGTTGACTTGCATCAAGTTTCAAAATCCCGCGCAGCGTATTCTCCTGCCGGACGGTTTGCTGCAGGCTAAAAAAATTTTGATCAGGCCTGACTGGAAGATTTTCAATCAAAGGGGTGACTTACATGCAATCGCAAGCGACTTACAACTACAAAGTCGTTCGCCAGTTCTCGATCATGACCGTAGTGTGGGGTATCGTGGGCATGCTGGTCGGCGTCATCATTGCCGCACAGCTGGCTTATCCCGCGCTCAACTTGTCGGAGCTGGGTGAATGGTTTCATTTCGGCAGGTTGCGTCCGCTGCACACCAATGCCGTGATCTTCGCGTTCGGGGGATGTGCGCTTTTTGCGACCTCGTACTACGTAGTACAGCGAACCTGTCACACGACCTTGTTCTTGCCGAAGCTTGCAGCTTTCACCTTCTGGGGTTGGCAAGTCGTCATCGTACTCGCGGCGATCACCCTGCCCCTGGGTTTCACCGCGGGTAAGGAATATGCCGAGCTCGAATGGCCGATCGACCTGTTGATCGCGGTAGTGTGGGTGTCCTATGCGATCGTGTTTTTCGGCACGATCGCCAAGCGCAAGACCTCGCACATCTACGTCGCGAACTGGTTCTTCGGTGCGTTCATCCTGACGGTGGCGCTCCTGCATATCGTCAATAGTGCCGCGTTGCCGGTTTCGCTGACCAAGTCCTATTCGGCCTATGCCGGTGCACAGGATGCGATGATCCAGTGGTGGTACGGTCACAACGCGGTCGGCTTCTTCCTGACTGCGGGTTTTCTCGGGATGATGTATTACTTCGTGCCGAAGCAGGCCGATCGCCCGGTTTATTCGTACCGCCTGTCGGTCGTACACTTCTGGGCGCTGATCTTCACTTACATGTGGGCCGGCCCCCACCACCTGCACTACACCGCGCTGCCTGACTGGACCCAGTCGATCGGCATGGTCTTTTCGCTGATTCTGCTTGCTCCGTCCTGGGGTGGGATGATCAACGGCATCATGACGCTGTCGGGTGCCTGGCACAAACTCCGCACCGACCCGATCCTCAAGTTCCTGATCACGTCGCTTTCGTTCTATGGCATGTCGACCTTCGAAGGGCCGATGATGTCGATCAAGACGGTCAACGCCTTGTCGCACTACACCGACTGGACTGTCGGCCATGTGCACTCGGGTGCGCTGGGCTGGGTGGCGATGATCTCGATCGGTGCGATGTATTACCTGATCCCGCGTATGTACGGCAAAACCGAGATGTATTCGACCAAGCTGATCACGACCCATTTCTGGGTTGCGACGATCGGTATCGTGCTCTACATCGCGTCGATGTGGATTGCCGGCGTCATGCAGGGCTTGATGTGGCGTGCCACCAACCCGGACGGCACCCTGACCTATTCGTTCATCGAGAGCGTGAAGGCGAGCTATCCGTTCTGGACCATCCGCCTCGCTGGTGGCGTGCTGTTCCTCGGCGGAATGCTCATCATGTTCTACAACATGATCAAGACCATCGCCGGGCAGCAAGCCTACGAAGCGCCGGTGCTGTCGCCCGCGGCCGCGCACGCCTAATCGGAGAAGAACAGAAATGGCTACATCGAAACACGACATTATCGAGCGAAGTGTCGGTCTGATGATCGTGCTGACGCTACTCACCGTGAGCGTGGGGGGGCTGGTGGAAATCGTTCCGCTGTTCTTCCAGAAGTCGCTCACGCAGCCGATCGATCGCGAAGGCAATCCACTCGAGATCAAGCCTTATGACGCTTTGAGCCTGACCGGGCGCGACATCTATGTTCGGGAAGGCTGCTACAACTGCCATTCGCAGATGATTCGTCCGTTCCGGGCCGAGACCGAACGTTACGGGCATTTCTCGGTAGCGGGAGAGTTCATCTACGATCGTCCGTTCCAGTGGGGCTCCAAGCGTACCGGCCCGGATCTGCATCGGGTGGGCGGGCGCTATTCGGACGAGTGGCACCGGGTTCACCTGAACAACCCCCGCGACGTCGTGCCGGAGTCGAACATGCCGGCCTTCCCGTGGCTCAATCGTCCGGTTGATCCAAGCTCGATCGAGAAGAAGATGACGGTTCTGCGTACGCTGGGCCATCCCTACACGGATGAGCAGATTGCGGGCGCACGCGCCGAACTCGAGGGCAAGACCGAGATGGATGCCGTGGTCGCCTATCTACAGGGCCTCGGTACCGCGCTTTCGAACTTCAAGTAAGGCAGGAGATGCGTCGTGGATATCAATGACCTGAGAAGTATCTTGACCGTGCTGGGGTTTGTCTGTTTCATCGGCATTTGCCTGTGGGCGTACAGCAGTCGTGCAAAGGCGGGCTTTGACGAAGCGGCGCAACTGCCCTTTGGCGATGACGATGGCCTGGCCTCCGCGAGTGGCCGGCAATCCAGGGAAGGAAAATAAAATGGCTGACTTCGTAAGCGGCTTCTGGAACGTGTATGTGATGGGGCTCGTCGCGCTGAGCCTGCTGTTCTGTCTGTTCATTCTTTTGTCGAACAACAAGCGCCAGAGCGGACCCGTGGCCTTGCACGGGCATGTCTGGGACGAGAATCTCGCCGAGTACAACAATCCGTTGCCGCGCTGGTGGCTGTACCTGTTCTGGATCACCCTGATCTTCGGCGTGGTCTATCTGGTCATGTATCCGGGCTTCGGCGCCAAACCCGGGATACTCGGCTGGAGCTCGGTGGGGCAGTACAAGCTTGAGCAGGCACGGGCGGCCGAGCGCTATGGCCCGATCTTCGCAAAGTATTCCCAGATGGATGTCGCCGCAGTCGCGGCCGACCCGGAAGCGCAAGGGATGGGGCAGCGTCTGTTTCTGACCTACTGCTCGCAGTGCCATGGTTCGGCTGCGACCGGTGCGCGTGGCTTTCCCAACCTGACTGACAAGATCTGGCATTGGGGGGGAGAGCCCGGTACGATCAAGGAAACGATCGTCGGCGGCCGCATGGGCGTGATGACGCCGTTTGGCGGGGTGCTGGGTGGCGAAGGGGTCAAGGACGTGACGCATTATGTTCGTTCGCTGTCCAATCTGGCTCACGATTCGCTCCGAGCCCAACGCGGTGCGGAGTTGTTTGCACAAAACTGCACGGCGTGCCATGGCGCGGACGGAACGGGTAATCCGATGCTCGGTGCCCCCGATCTTACCGACGGGTACTGGTTGTGGGGTTCCTCCGAAGCTTCGATCATTGAGACCGTCACCAATGGGCGGATGAACCAGATGCCTGCATTCGGAGAATTCCTCGGCGAGGACAAGGTGCATTTGCTCACCGCCTACATTTGGAGTCTGAGCAACAAGCAGGACAAGTAATCCGGGCAGTACGCGCAGTGAAGAACATGACCCGGGCTTCGGCCCGGGTTACGAAGATGTTTATATTAGTGTATACGGATTGACAAACATGTCAGAGCGTAAGCAGGCAGGGGGCGGTGCCGCCGAGCAGGCCGATAAACCGCTGGTTGCGAACAGCCTCTACGAGGTGCGCAAGAAACTGCATGTGCGCACGATCACCGGTGCTTTTACCAACTGGCGCTGGGCCCTTGTCTGGGTGACCCAGATCATCTTTTACGGCACACCATGGTTGGTCTGGAATGATCGCCAGGCGGTGTTGCTGCATCTCACCGAGCGCAAGTTCTATATCTTCGGTTGGGTCTTCTGGCCCCAGGATGTCTTCTATCTCGCGATCCTGTTGATCATTGCGGCGTATGGCCTGTTCTTCTTCACCGCGGTCGCGGGGCGGCTGTGGTGCGGCTACGCCTGTCCGCAAACGGTCTATACCGAAATCTTCATGTGGATCGAGGAAAAGATCGAAGGTGATCACAACAAGCGCCGAAAGCTTGCCGATGCTCCCATGGATGGTGGCAAGCTTGCCAAGCGTGCGGCAAAGTACGGCGCCTGGGGCCTGCTTTCGTTGTGGACCGGCTTCACCTTCGTGGCTTATTTCTCGCCGCTCGACGAGTTGCTTGCCTCGGTGCGAAACTTCGGCTTTGGTGGCTGGGAGATCTTCTGGATCCTCTTCTACGGTACGTTCACCTTTGTCTTCGCCGGCTTCATGCGCGAACAGGTGTGCAAGTACATGTGCCCGTATGCACGTTTCCAGGGCGTGATGTTCGACCCTGATACGCTGGTGATCACGTATGACGAGGAGCGGGGCGAGCCGCGCGGGACGCGCAAGAAGGGTGTCGATCCCCGCACCGTCGGCAAGGGTGACTGCATCGACTGTGGAATCTGTGTGCAGGTCTGTCCCACCGGCATCGATATCCGCAAAGGCTTGCAGTACGAATGCATCGGCTGTGCGGCCTGTATCGATGCCTGCGACCAAGTCATGGACAAGATGAACTACCCGCGTGGCCTCGTTCGCTATTCGACCGAGAATGCGGTCAGGAAACATTGGGGTGCGAAGGAGATCCTCGCGCACGTCGCCCGCCCACGCACGCTGATCTATGGCGGGATTTTGGTGGCGATCTGCCTGGCGTTGCTCGTCGGTTTGGCAACGCGCTCGGATCTTCGGGTAGACATCATTCGCGATCGCGCCTCGTTGGGACAGGAAATGTCCGATGGCTCGATCGAGAACGTGTTCCGCCTGCAGATCATGAACATGGTCGAGCAGAAACGTACGATCAGTATTGCGGTGACCGGGCTGGAAGGCATTCACATTTCCGGGCCGAACACGTTCGAGATGCTGCCTGCCGCCTCGGAGTCCGTGAACCTGCAGGTGCGGGCGCCTGCCTCGGCCGCCGCGCCAGGATCGCATCCGATCATGTTCGTCATTTCCGTGGCCGGCGACGAATCCGTGGTGGTCGAAGAGAAATCCACCTTTATACTGCCTCGCTGAGAGAGAAGAGATGACGGCAACGACTATGACACGCAAGACCGATTCACCGTGGTACCGGCAGGGATGGCCGTGGTTTCTGATCATGTTTCCTGCGATTGCCGTAGTGGCGGGGCTGGTGACTTTCTGGATCGCGTATGCCACTTTCGACGGCATGGTTGTCGACGACTACTACAAGGAAGGCCGAACGATCGACATGACGGTCGCCCGTTCGGTCAAGGCGGCAGAGCTTGGTTTGAGCGCCGATGTCAAGCTCCGCTCCGAAGACATCGAGATCGTCCTGGCGTCGTCGAACGGTGCGGTGCTGCCCGCCCAATTGATCGTGACGATCATCCACCCCACCCGCGCGGGCCAGGATCAGCATCTGGTGCTCGAGGGCCGCAGTGGCGTGTATAGCGGCGAAACGGCAACGCTCGGCACCGGAAAATGGTTGCTGCAACTAGAAGACGAGTCCCGCAGCTGGCGGCTGAACGGGACCACTCACCTCCCGGCAGAGATGGAATTCAGGGTTGTTCCTTATGATTCCTAACTGCAAACAGGAGGCCTGCCATGGCTTGGAAGGAGTTGTTTACCACTGATATCGGACTGCTCAGTGTCTTCACGATCGGATTCATTCTCGTGATGGCGGCATATCTCGCCAATTTTGCAAAGAGGCATATTGCCGAGGATGAAAAAAAGGCCAGGGGCGGCTGATATTCACCTTGAGCGAGGAGACATGGAATGATGAAGTGGATACAGGTTTTATGGCCGTCGTTCCTGATTGCCGGTATCGGGGCAATCGTCTTCTTTACCGTCGTCGACCCACAGGAGCTGTACTTCATGGGGGAGCCGGTGCATTTTTCGTTGCTTGCGACCTACTCGATCGGATTCATCGGCTTGTGGATCGTATGCGCGGCATCGAGCCTGCTGACCGTCTTCCTGCAACAGGGCGCGGATGAGTTGAACAGACCGCATTCACATTGACGCAATCACGTTGAGTGTCGCGACAAGACGAACGGCCCGGCAAATTGCCGGGCCGTTTGCAATTCCGGCGTGGCTTCGTGTTTCAGCGGTAGATGAGCACCGGTATTTTCGAGTGGGTCAATACCTTGGTGGCCTCGCTGCCCAGCAGCAGACCGGCTATACCGCGCCGTCCATGCGATGCCATGAAAATCAGATCGCAGGCATGTCTGTTCGCCGCGTCAATGATCGCCTCGTAGGGAACCTCGTTGATCAGTGTGTCGGTATCGGCGACCACACCGGCATCGTCGGCTGCGGTTTTTGCCTTGGACAGGATGGCATTCGCTTCTTCGGCGGCGGCCCGGGCAAACTGCTCGGGCGTGGTCGGGTCGATGAGCGCGCCTTCGCCATAGATCGGCATTGGAAAGTCCGGTTGCGCATAGAAGAATGTCACGCGCGCGCCGGCTTCCTTGGCAAAGGAGACCGCTCGCGCGACTGTCGATTCGGATAGAGCGGAGCCATCGGTGGGAACCAGCAGATGCTTGAACATGGGGCGTTCCTCCCTGTGCACTGTGATGTATGCAATTATAGGCCCATGGGGCTTGCCAGGCACGGGTTGATCGCGAAAGGGGGACATATGAGGATCACTTTCCACGGCGCCGCCGGTGAGGTGACCGGATCTTGCGCGCTGGTTGAATTCGACGGCGGAAAATTTCTTGTCGATTGCGGGATGTTCCAGGGAGGGCGCGGTGCGACGGTCAAGAACCTCCGGGCGCTCGATTTCAGTTTGCGTGATATCGATTTCGTGTTGCTGACCCATGCCCATCTCGATCACGCCGGACTCGTGCCGCGCTTGGTGGCACTCGGCTATCGCGGACCCGTATTCGCGACTCAGGCGACCGTGGATCTGTTAGCGGTCATGTTGCTCGATGCCGCGCATATCCAGGAGAAAGAGGCCGAGTGGAAGAATCGCCGTATGCATTCCCGGGGCGCCCGCCGGCTTTCGCATGCCGCGCCGCTCTACACCGTCGAACAGGCGCGAAGCAGTCTTTCTCGGTTGCGCAAGCTTCGTTACGACGAAGCCGTGTCGCCGCACCCCGGCGTCCGGTGCTGGTTTCGTGAGGCGGGGCATATCCTGGGTTCGGCGATCATCGAGATCGAGATCGAATCCGGCGGACGTACCTGCCGAATCGTGTTTACGGGCGACCTCGGGCAGCCGGGCAGGCCGGTGTTGCGCGACCCGGCCATCGTTGACCGGGCCGACGTGCTGGTGATCGAGTCGACCTATGGCGATCGTGCTCACCGTGCAATGGCGGAAACCGAGCAGGAACTGGTCGGGATTCTCCGCGATACCCTGGTGCGCAGGCAGGGCAACGTGATCATCCCCGCTTTTGCGGTCGGCCGCACCCAGGAGGTGATCTTCGTGCTGGCGCGCATGGTGAAGGATGGGCATGTCGGCCCCCTCGAAATCGTAGTGGACTCGCCGATGGCCTTGGCGGTAACCGAACTTACGCTTTGTTATGACACCATATGGGATCAGGAGACGCGTGAGCTGCGGGACTGGGTTGCCGCGCATCCCGAGCGGGTTCGATTGCGTTTCGTGCAGGATGTCGAAAAATCCATGGCGCTCAATCATGAGCGGGCCGGGCGGGTGATCATCTCGGCGAGTGGAATGTGCGAAGCGGGGCGTATCAGGCATCATCTGCGCTACAACGTCACCCGTCCGGAGTGCAGCATCGTAATCTGTGGTTTTCAGGCGGGGGGAACCTTGGGGCGGCGCTTGGTGGACGGGGCGCGCTGGATCACGCTGTTCGGCGAGCGGCTACCGGTGCGCGCATCGGTACACACCGTCGGCGGGCTGTCGGCGCATGCGGACCAGCCGGCCCTGCTCGACTGGCTGCGCCATTTCGAGCGCGCACCTGGGCAGGTTTTCGTCGTGCATGGAGAATATGCGGCATCGACCGCTTTCGTCGCGGCGCTGGATTCGGCGCTCGGCTGGACGGGGGCGCTGGTGCCAGAAGAGGGTTTCGCCTATCCGATAATGGCGCACTGAGCGCCGTGCTTGTGGGTGCGTATGCGGACGACAGGCAGTGGGCCCGGCGCCTTGTGGTCCGGGCAGATCGACTTGAACGGCAGGAGTGCTGAAATGCTGAAGAAGGAACCGAACAATCCGGGCGGCGCCATCAGAAAAGCCCTTCGGAGCATGCATGATTCGGTCGAAGGGGCTTGGGACCCGCTGGGCATGGCGGCCCCGATCATGCATGCCCAGATTGCGTGGCTTGCGCATCCGCAGGAACTGGCCGAGCGGATGGCGACGCTGTCGAGTGATTTGTGGCGGCTGCAGTGGCATTCGATGTATCGCGCCCTCGGACAACCGCACCCCGATCCGGTCAAGCCCAACCCCGACGATCAGCGGTTTGCGGACTCGTGGTGGACCGACACGGCCACCTGGGATCTGTCCAAGGAATGGTATCTGGCGTTCACCCACAACATCCAGGACATGTTGTATGACACGCCGGGGCTCTCCAGCAAGGAGCGCCGGCGAGCGGCTTTTTGGTGGAGAAAGTGGCTCAACGCGGTGGCGCCCACGAACTTTTTTTGGACCAATCCGGTGGCGATTCGCAAGGCGGTGGAGTCGAACGGCCAGAGCCTGATCAACGGTTTCAGGAACATGCTGGCCGATCTCCAGGCGGGCGATGTGCGGATGACGACGCCCGATGACTTCAAGGTCGGAGAGAATCTGGCAACCACGCCCGGGGCCGTGATCTTTCGCAACGAGTTGCTCGAGGTGATCCATTACACGCCCACGCAGCCGAAGACCCATGCCGAGCCAGTCGTCATCGTCACGCCGTGGATCAACAAGTACTACATCCTCGATCTGGTGCCGAAGAAGAGCATGATCAGATATCTGCTCGATCAAGGGCTCGAAGTGTTCATCACGAGTTGGAAGAACCCGGATGCCTCGATGCGCGATGTGAGCTTCGACGCCTATCTCGAACGGGGCGTGCACGCCATCGTCGAGACGGCACGCAAGTTCAGCGGGGCGGAGAAGGTGCACGCGGTGGGTTACTGCATCGGTGGAACGGCGCTGTCGATGTATATGGCGTGGGCGAACCGGCGCTTCAAGCCGGAGGACGTGCCGGTCGCCGATTTCACCCTGTTTACCACCTTGATCGATTTTCACAAGCCTGGCGATATCGAGGTATTTATCGATGAGACCAGCGTGCGCTACATCATCGAGAACATGGCACGCAAAGGCTATCTCGAAGGCAAGGAGATGGCTTCGTCGTTCAGGCTCCTGCGCTCCAACAGTCTGATCTGGCACTACGTGGTACACGGCTGGCTCTACGGCGAGACGCCACCGCCGTTCGATGTGCTTTACTGGAACATGGACGCAACGCGCATGCCCTACACGATGCATTCCTGGTATCTGCGCGAGCTTTACCTGCACAACCGCCTGATACAGGCCGATGCGCTCGAGGTGGCCGGCGAGCGGCTCGACCTCGGTACCATAACCCAACCGCTCTACGCGGTAGCGGCCGAAGATGACCACATCGCACCGTGGGCGCAGGCCTTCAAGGTCACGAACCACGTGTCGGGGCCGAAACGCTTCGTGCTGTCGAGCTCGGGCCACATTCTGGGAATCGTCAATCCGCCGGTCAAACCGCCCAAGCGCACGTATCGGGCGGGCGAGGCCCACCGTGCCGGCACGGTCGATAACTGGCAAGCCTCCGCGACTACCCACGACGGTAGTTGGTGGGAAGACTGGATGGAATGGCTCAAGCCACGCTGCGGCGAGCTGCGCGACGCGATGCCGACCAGCAAACGCGGTTTCGCCAAGCTGGCCGACGCACCCGGTACCTACGTGCTCGAGCGCTGAGTCCGGGCCGGCAAACCGCGGCCGCCACCGGTTGCCGTCGCCAGTAGCGATTGACCGCGGTCAAGGTGTGCGAGCGGCTACGGTCGGACAATCCGCGTCACTGATCGTCCGCCGGTCCCTGCCAGGGGCCGCTTCGCGAGTGACGAAGATCGAGAGGCCCCCACCAAATGGCGATGGCAGAAGCCCCCAGACCGCCCGGCATGATGTTGTTGAGAGCGCCGCATCGCGCGATGTTTCTCGGTGGCTGCGCGATGCTGCTTGCGAGCTTTGCGCTATGGGCGGTCGAAATAGCGGCCAGGGCCGGGGTCGCCGGGGGGGTGTCATGGACGCTGCCACCCGCCTGGATGCATGCACTGCTGGTGCTCGGCGGGGTCTTCCCATTCTTCATATTCGGTTTTTTGCTGACGGCCATGCCGCGTTGGCAAGGGGTGCCCGATTTGGTCGCGCGCGACTGGTCGCATGCATGGTACTTGCTCGCTGCGGGATGGAGTGTCGCACTGGCCGGCATGCTGCAATCGGGGCTCTTGGTTGCCGGTTTGGTCGTGGTGTTGGCTGGTTGGGTCAGCCTGCTGCGGGTTTTGGGGCGGGTGGCCCTGCACCAAAACCCCGATCGGCTACATGCGCTGCTGACCTTCGCGGCGCTGATCGGTGGAAGTGTCGCCCTTGGGGCCTGGCTGCCTGCGATTGTCATGCAGGATGCCGGTTGGGCGCGATTCGCAACCCAGGCCGGTCTGTGGTGGTTTCTGCTCCCGGTGTTCTTCACCGTCTGCCATCGCATGCTGCCATTCTTTTCATCGAATGTGATCAAACCCTATGTGGTGGTGCGGCCGCGCTGGGCATTCGCGCTCGTCGGCGCCAGCGTCGCGCACGGCGCACTTGCCATCGGCGGACACGAAGCGCTGGCCTGGATCGTCGATTTGCCGGCTGCGGGCATCGCCGCCTGGTTGTCGTACAAGTGGCGCCTCGTCGCCGCCTTGAAGGTGGCCTTGCTGGGCATGCTGCATGTCGGATTCGCATGGCTGGGCATTGGGCTGGTCCTGTTCGCTATCCAGGGCGTCGCAGCGACCTTTGACGTGCACCTGTTCGGCCTTGCGCCCCTGCATGCGATCGGCTTGGGTTATTTTGGCTCGGTCCTGCTCGCGATGGTCTCGAGGGTGACGCTCGGGCATTCGGGGCGGGCGCTGAAGGCAGACCGTCTCACGGTGGCGCTGTTTGCCGCGCTGCAGTGCGTGACGCTGATCCGCATCGCGGCCGACATCGGCCCAACCGCCTTCTCGAGTACCCTGATGATGGTGTCGGTGGCTGCTTGGTGCCTGATATTCTCGGCCTGGGCGATCCGCTATGCGCCCAGCTATTGGCGCGCGCGCGTCGATGGCAAACCGGGTTGAGCATGGACTATCTCGCCATCCGGCATCTCCATGTCTTGTGTGTCGTGCTGAGCGGCGCAGGTTTCCTGCTGCGGGGTATCTGGATGTTGCGCGGCAGCGCCTTGCTCGCGCATCGCGTCGTGCGTGTGCTGCCGCATGTCATCGACACTTTGCTGCTCGCGAGTGCGCTGATGCTGGCATATCTCAGCGCTCAGTATCCGTTCGTGGTGGCGTGGGTGACGGCCAAGGTTGTCGGATTGCTGGTCTATATCGGCCTGGGAACGATTGCGCTGAAGCGCGGACGCTCGCCGGCCGTGCGCGGCGCCGCGTTCGCGGCCGCAATCGTGGTCTACCTCTGGATCGTCTCGGTAGCGCTGATGCGTTCGTCGTTTGGCTTTTTTTCGGCAGGAGTGCCCGTATGAACCCGTCGCTGATTCCGGTCGCACCCGGCTTCGAAACCCCGCTCGAGATGCTCGAGGCTTGCCACGAACGGCTCGATGCCCAGCTCCGGACGCTGGGCAGACTCGTCGACTGGCTCGGCACGCATGGGCCTGACCACGACGCGGCCCATGCAGCGGCGAATGTCATGCGCTACTTCGATACGGCGGCCCCGAATCATCATCTCGATGAGGAGCAGGACCTCATGCCCACGCTGCTTGCACGCGTGGGGGAAAAAGACCGCCTGCGCCTGCAAACCCTGGTCGACGGCATCCTGGACGATCATCAACGATTGTTTGCCGCGTGGCGCGACATGCGGGCGCTGCTGGAGCCCTTGTCGCGCGGTGAACAGGTAACGCTCGATGCCACCGTCGTGCAGGGTTTTGCCGAGCTTTATCGGCGGCACATCGCGCGCGAGGAGGAGGAGCTGCTGCCTTGGGCACAAACGCTGCTGCACGAGGATGATATCGTCAGGCTCGGTCGGGCGATGTCGGGGCGGCGTGTGGTCGGGCAAGTCTAGGCGGGGCGGCCGCCTTGGTGCCTCCGGGGGACGGATCGGCTGCTGCTACTACCGCGGGTCGATCAGCGGCTGTTGACCGGGTGATGGACGAGCCGCCGCAATCCGTCCAGATCGGCGATACGGATATGTTTCTGCTGCACTGCAATCAGGCCGCTTTCCTGGAACTTGGAAAACGCCCGCGACACGGTCTCAAGCTTCAGGCCGAGGTAGGAGCCGATTTCGTCACGCGTCATGCGCAGGTGGAACTCCGCCGGCGAAAACCCGCGCGCCGTGAATCGCTGCGACAGGTTGAGCAGAAACGCCGCCAGGCGCTCTTCTGCCCGCATCGACCCGAGCAGCATCATCACCCCGTGATCGCGCACGATCTCCTTGCTCATCACCTTGTGGAACTGGTGTTGCAGGCCTTCGATCTGGCGCGACAGCTCCTCGAGCTTGTCGTACGCGATTACGCACACCTCGCTGTCTTCGAGCGCGACCGCGTTGCACGAGTGCAACTCGGTGCTGATGCCGTCAAGACCGAGGATCTCGCCGGTCATCTGAAAGCCGGTCACCTGTTCGCGCCCGTCTTCGAGCAGCACATCGGTCTTGAACGAGCCGGTGCGGATCGCGTAGATGGCTTCGAAGTCTTCGCCGGAGCGGTAAAGATGCTGGTTGCGCTTGACTTTGCGCCGGGCGCCGACCAATTCGTCGAGGCGGTTGATTTCGGTTTCGGACATGCCGAAAGGCAGGCACAATTCCAGCAGATTGCACTGCGAACATGCCGATTTGATGTCGGCTACGGTGATTGGAACTGTCGCCCTCATTCGCACACTCTAAGACTCCGTGGGTACCGCGGCCATTTGCCAAGCGTTGATCCAAGTCAACCACCTGGCCGCGAATTTTTGAGATCGTAAGCCCCTATCCAGAGCATCAAGACCATGAACAGTGACAACGATATCGTATTCGACACCAAGCTGATCCGTCGCTTCGATGTAAACGGCCCACGCTACACTTCTTATCCGACTGCCGATCGCTTCGTCGAGGCTTTCGATGCAAGCGCCTTGCGCGACTGGCTCGCCAAACGGGCAGTGGGCGGTGTCAGCCGGCCGCTGTCATTATACTTCCACATCCCGTTCTGTAATACGATCTGCTACTACTGTGCGTGCAACAAGATCATCACCAAAGACCATGGGCGTTCGGCCAAGTACCTGAATTATCTTGACAAGGAAATCGAGCTGCAGGCGCAGTATCTTGGCGGAAGCCGACAGGTCACCCAGCTGCACCTGGGCGGGGGAACGCCGACTTTTCTTGCGCATGACGAGATGCGCCAGTTGATGGCCTCGGTGCGGTCGCGTTTCACGCTGGTGCCGAATGGGGAGTATTCGATAGAGGTCGATCCGCGCAAGGTCGATTTCGAAACGGTCAAGATGCTTGCGGATCTCGGTTTCAACCGGATGAGCGTCGGTGTGCAGGATTTCAATCACGACGTGCAGGTCGCCGTCAACCGGGTACAGAGCGTCGACGAAACGCGCCTGGTGATGGAATCGGCGCGCGCGACCGGGTTCAAGTCGGTCAGCATGGACCTGATCTACGGGTTGCCCAAGCAGAATGTGATCAGTTTCAATCGCACGCTCGAAGAGGTGCTCGAGCTTTCGCCCGATCGCATTTCGCTCTACAGCTACGCTCATCTGCCTGGCCTGTTCAAACCGCAGCGGCGGATCGATGGCGATGCCTTGCCAAGCGCGGATACCAAGCTTCAGATCCTGCAACTGGCGATCAGGCGTCTCACCGAGGCAGGCTACGTCTATATCGGCATGGATCACTTCGCCAAGCCGGATGACGAACTCACCGTCGCCCAGCGTCAGGGGCGCCTGCACCGCAACTTCCAGGGTTATTCGACCCAGGTCGAGTGTGACCTGCTGGCGTTCGGGGTGTCCTCGATCGGAAAGATCGGGCCGGTGTATTCGCAGAACGTCAAAACGCTGGACGAGTACTACGATGCGCTCGACCGGGACGAGTTGCCGGTGATGCGCGGGATCGAACTCACCGCCGACGATCTGCTGCGGCGCTCGATCATCCAGGCCTTGATGTGCCACTTCGAGCTCTCGATCGAGTCCATCGAGATCGCACACCTGATAAACTTCCGCGAGTACTTTGCCCAGGAGCTGGAGGATCTGCGCGAGATGCAGTCGGCGGGTTTGGTCGCGATCGAGGATCAGTGGATCAGCGTTCAGCCGGCTGGCAGGCTCTTGGTGCGGGGCATTGCGATGGTGTTTGACCGCTACATTCGTGCCGACCGCGAGCGTGCCCGCTATTCCAAGGTAATCTGAGGCTCAGGATTATTGGTTTCACGCACCCTGACTAGCTTGGTCAGGGTGGATTCTGCCTTGGCACCGCAACGCGTTATGGCCCTGGCCACCCTTTCATGATCGAGCCCGGATACATTGCTGTTTTTATGATCGGCCTTCTCGGCGGCACGCATTGCGTGAGCATGTGCGGCGGCATCGTCGGTGCGCTGAGCGTGCAGGTGAAGATGCCGGGCGAGCAGCGGCGCGACTGGCCGCTGCACTTCGCCTACAACCTCGGCCGGGTCACGACCTATACGGCGCTCGGTGCGTTCTTCGGTGCGATCGGCACCGCCGGGCTTCTGTTCAATGACGTGCTGCCGGTGCAACTGGGCCTGTATGTGCTCGCCAACCTGATGCTGATCGCGCTTGGGCTCTACCTAACGGGCTTCACCCGGCTGTTGGCGCCGGTCGAGCGGGCGGGCGGGCGGGTCTGGCGTCTGGTCCAGCCGGCGACACGCCGGTTCTTGCCGGCGCGCCATGTCGGTCAGGCGCTGCCGCTCGGGCTGTTGTGGGGGTTTCTGCCCTGCGGGCTCGTATACAGCGTGCTGACCACCGCCTTGCTTACGGGCTCGGCCACGCGGGGTGCCGGCATGATGCTGGCTTTCGGCCTGGGGACGTTGCCCAACCTGATGCTGGCCGGCATGCTGTTCAAGCGCTTTCGTGATCTCACCCGCAATACCCGGGTGCGTATGGCCGCTGGCATGCTGGTGCTGGGATTCGGGGTGTTCGGGTTGTTCCATGCACCGTCGCTCGGCGGGAGCCTGTGGAGTGGAATCGTCTGCGAGGTTTGAGCCGAACGCCGGAGGTTGCGTCCGGTGTGAGGCAATACGGGGCGGCGAGTATAGTGCGGTTTGTGTGATCCACGGGGCGCGTCGGCCGCGTCCTGCCGCACGCGGAGCATGTTCGATGAAGTGTTCCGCTACCAATGAAATTCCTGCGAATCCTTTCCTCGCATTCGTGTATAAAGTGCTCGAATTGATTTCGTTGGGAGCAAAGGTGATGACTGAAGTGACGATCAGGGTTGCAGGTATGAGCTGTGGCGGTTGCGTGCGTAACGTGACCGGCGTTTTGAAGGCGCTGTCGGGCGTTGACCTGGCCGAGGTTTCACTCGAGGACGGCGTGGCGCGGGTGGCCTTCGATCCGGCTCAGGTGTCGGTGGAGCAGTTGCGCGGCGCGATCGAAGCCGCGGGTTTCGATTCGCCCACCTGAATGCTTGCCCGGTCACCGGGGTGAACTGAGCCGGCGCCGTTTGGCGCACTGGGGGGAGGCTTCGCTTCGGCCTTGGGCGTGCGTGATTGCAAGCGCGTGGGGTCGTGTTTGAACATATAATCACGCTTCTTTATACAGGGGAGGGATGTATGAGTTTAGATCTGGTCAAGGCCGGCAAGGATGTGCCGAACGACATCAACGTCATCATCGAGATTCCGGCGCAGGCCGATCCGATCAAGTTCGAGGTCGACAAGGACAGCGGCGCAGTATTCGTCGACCGCTTCCTGGGTACCTCGATGCGCTATCCGATCAACTACGGCTATGTGCCCCACACCATCGCCGGCGACGGTGATCCGGTCGACGTGCTGGTGGTGACGCCGTTCCCGTTGTTCCCGGGCGTGGTCATTCGTTGCCGTCCGGTCGGTGTGCTCAAGATGGAAGATGAATCGGGCATGGATGCCAAGGTGGTCGCGGTGCCCGTTTCGAAGCTTACGCCGCTGTATGACAAGGTTCAGTCGACCGACGATCTGCCCGAACTGCTGATGAAGCAAACGGTGCACTTCTTCGAGCACTACAAGGATCTCGAGCCCGGCAAGTGGGTGAAGGTGGTTGGCTGGGGCAGCCTCGAAGAGGCCCGTCAGGAGATTCTCGACGGTATCGAGAACGCCGCCAAGTAAGCGTCTGATGTCTGCATGCCTGCAAGCGGCCCGCCTGTGTGCGGGCCGCTTGGCTTTCGTGCCGCGCGCCGGTCACCGCGCGACGGGCGTGCCGGATTCCCAAGCCTGGGGGTGAAACGGTGTGCGCTCGTTGAGCTCGTCGAGATAGAGGTTCATGCCCTCGGATTCGCGCGCCAGGTACTGGTCCACCGCGTTGCGGAAGCGCGGATCGCGGATCCAGTGAACCGATCGGGTAACGACCGGTTCAAGCCCGCGGGCGAGCTTGTGTTCGCCTTGTGCCCCGCCTTCGAAACGCTGGCGTCCGGTGGCAATGCAGTAGGCGATCGCTCGATAGTAGCAAAGCTCGAAATGCAGAAACGGCACGTGTTCGACTGCGCCCCAGTAGCGTCCGTAAAGAGCGGTTTCATCGCATAGAAAGAACGCGCTTGCGACCGGCTGCGCGCCGCGATCCGCGATCAGCAGGCGAACACTACTGGGCGCGCGCTTGGCCAGCAGCTGAAAGAAGCTCGGGTTCAGATAGGGCGTGGAGCGGTGCAGCGCATAGGTGGTGGCGTAGCAGCGGTAGAAGAAAGCCCAGTCGGCCGCACTGGCCTGTGCCCCGTCCAGCCAGCGGTAGGTCAGGCCGAGCGCGTCGACCCGGCGCCGCTCCTGGCGAATCTTCTTGCGCTTGTCATTGGTGAGCCTGGCGAGGAAATCGCCGAATTCCGCATAACCGCTATTGAACCAATGAAACTGGACGCCTTGGCGTACGAGCAGGCCGCGTTCGCGCAATGCTTCGCCGTCACCCTCGTGCGGGAAGAGCATATGCAAAGATGAATGCCCGGATGCCTCGGCATGCTCGAGCAGAACGTCGATGAGGGCGTTGCGCGCGACAGCGTCACGCGCCATCAGCCGGGCGCCCGGTATCGGGGTGAACGGGATGGCTGCGAGCAGCTTCGGGTAGTAGTCCAGCCCGTTGCGGGCATAGGCGTCTGCCCATGCCCAGTCGAACACATACTCGCCATACGAGTGCCGCTTGAGATACAGAGGCACCGCAGCGGCGAGCGCATCGCCGTCTCGCAGCAGCAGATGCTGTGCCTGCCAGCCGGTCGCGCCGCCTATGCACCCGGATTTCTCCATTGCCGCGAGGTAGGCATGTGACAGGCAGGCCTGTGGGCCGGCAAGCATGTCCCACTGGTGTGCGTCGACCCGGTTCAGGTCCCGGGAGAACCCGACTTCGAGCGGCTGCATCGCGCTGGCCGTTTTTTACAGCGATCGCCGCGCGCGGCGGGATGATCAGGCCGCGGCCGGACTGCACTCGCTCGCAAGCGGCTTGTGGGTCCGGCCATCGAGCAACACGCCTTTCCAGGGCAGATCGATCCATACCAGGCCGCCCTTGGCTTCTTCATAGCGGGGCAGACCCGAGGCCGAGCTGTCACGCACGAGGGCATAGTCCCGGCCTTGCCATTTGATCTGCATCCGCTCAGGCGCGGCTGGATGGCGAGCTACATCCACCCGCATACCCGCTTCGCAGCGATAGGTACCGCTTGCGAGTTCGAAATCGAGCGGTGACGCTTCTCCACGGGGCGCCTCGCTGGCCGAATGGAATGAAAAGCTGGAACAGCCGGCCAAAGCTGCCGAGAGGAGGGCGGCCAACAGTGTGAATCGGGTCATGATCTGTCTGCAATATCGAATTGCACCAATTCTAACAGGGTGTCGAAGGACCGATGCTGCCGCGATTCGCCGAGGCCGGCACCGCCGTCTACCCGAAAACGGCCCGTGCGACTGCATCCGACCGCCCCGGGGCCATATTGGCCGGTATCCGGCGGGCCGGCGTGCCCAATTTTTGAGCGATCGGGATTTTTCCAGTCGCTGCGATGGCTTGCATGCCTTGCCCCGACTTTATCCACAGGCTTGCCCACGCAAAGTGTGTGTCGAACCCGTTTGTGGGTAGTTCACAACGCCGTGTTGGGCGTTATAGTGGCGCCCATGAATAAAACCCTGACCATTGCCATTGCCCAGTTCAACCTTGTGGTGGGTGACCTCGAGGCCAATGCGGAGCGTATCGTCAAGGCGGCCGAGGATGCACGTGTGGCGGGCGCCGCGCTGCTGATCACCCCCGAACTGGCCTTGTCGGGGTATCCGCCGGAAGACCTGTTGTTGCGCCCGGATTTCTATCGCGCGTGTGCGCTACAGCTCGAGTGCATTGCGGCGCTTACCCGAAGCATCGATCTGGTCCTGGTCGTCGGGCACCCGTTCGAACGGGATGGGCGTCGATTCAATGCCGCTTCGGTGCTGCGCGCCGGGGGTGTCGAAGCGACCTATCTCAAGCGCGAGCTCCCGAACTACGAGGTGTTCGACGAGAAGCGCTATTTCGCCCGTGGCGACCAGGCCTGTGTGGTCGAGGTATGCGGCGTGCGGATCGGGCTGAACATCTGTGAGGATCTGTGGTCGCCCGAGCCGGCGCGACTTGCCCGCGCAGCGGGGGCGGAAGTGCTGATCGGCCTCAATGCGTCGCCCTACCACATGAGCAAGCAATCCGAGCGTATCGCGGTGATGCGCGCGCGCGTGGCGGAAACGGGTATGCCTTTGCTGTATTGCAACATGGTTGGCGGCCAGGATGAGCTGGTGTTCGACGGTGCGTCGTTCGCGCTCGACGGCGACGGCAGCTTGAGCCATCAGTCGGATGCTTTCGAGGAGCGCCTGGATGTCGTTGCGTTGCGCGCGGGGCGCTGGGCATCCGGGCGGATTGCCGCGCCGCTGACGGTCGAAGAGGAGGTCTATCGCGCGCTCGTGCTGGGGGTGCGCGACTATCTCGGCAAGAACCGCTTCCCGGGCGCGATCATCGGTCTGTCGGGCGGCATAGATTCGGCGCTGACCCTGTGCATTGCCGTCGATGCGCTCGGGCCCGAGCGGGTGCGGGCAGTCATGATGGCGTCGCCATATACTGCGCAGATGAGCCTGGATGATTCGCGCGCGCTGGTGGCCAATCTGGGCGTGCGGTACGACGAGATCCCGATCACTGCGGCGATGAACACTTTTACCGAACTGCTTGCACCGCAGTTCGCGGGATTGCCCGCAGATACCACCGAAGAGAACCTGCAGAGCCGCATCCGCGGAATGATCCTGATGGCGTTGTCCAACAAGACCGGTGCGATCGTGCTTACCACGGGCAACAAGAGCGAAATGGCGACCGGTTACGCCACGCTGTACGGCGACATGGCGGGCGGATTCGCCGTGCTCAAGGATCTCTACAAGACGTTTGTGTTCCGCCTGTCGCGCTGGCGCAATACGGTGGCGCCGGTGATGCCGGAAAACATCATCACCCGCCCGCCGTCGGCCGAGTTGAAGCCCGATCAGACCGATCAGGATTCGTTGCCGCCCTACGAGGTCCTGGACGCGATCATCGAGGCCTACATGGAGCGGGACGAATCGCCCGGCCAGATCATCGCCGGCGGTCTGCCCGAGCCTGACGTGCGGCGCACCGTCGCGATGCTCAAGCGCAACGAGTACAAGCGGCGCCAGGCGCCGGTCGGCATTCGTGTGACGCGACGCGGGTTCGGCAAGGATTGGCGTTATCCGATAACATCGCGCTACCGGGACGCGTACTGAACAGACAGCGTGCGTCCGATAAAAAACTAGGGGATGAAGCAATGAAGAAAATCGAAGCAGTGATCAAGCCGTTCAAGCTCGACGAAGTGCGCGAAGCGCTTTCCGAAGTCGGCATCACCGGCCTGACCGTGTCCGAAGTGAAAGGCTTCGGCCGCCAGAAGGGGCATACCGAGCTCTATCGGGGAGCCGAATACGTGGTCGATTTCCTGCCCAAGATCAAGGTGGAAATCGTGCTTTCGGACGACGTGATCGATCAGGCGGTCGAGGCGATCATCAAGGCCGCCCGGACCGGCAAGATCGGCGACGGCAAGATCTTCGTCAGCCCGATCGAGCAGGTCGTACGGATACGCACCGGCGAGACCGGTGACGAAGCGGTGTAAGTGTCCGCGCTCGGGTGCTCGAGTTCAACCTTGTCTGGCAGTGCCCGCATTGGGCGCGCGCAGCAAGACCGTCAGTGCGCCCGAGCCGCCCTGGTGGGCACCAGCTTGACAAAAGGCGAGAATCTCTTCGCGCTGCGCAAGCCAGCCGCGTGATAATTGCTTCAGAATCGACAGCTTGCCCGGAGAACCCAAGCCCTTGCCGTGAATGACGCGCACGCAGCGCCGGCCCCGGGCCAGGCTTGCGGCCAGGAATCGCGCGAGCGCCTCGCGGGCGGCTTCCCGGGTCAGCCCGTGCAGATCGAGTTCTCCTTGCAAAACCCATCGTCCTCGCCGCAGATCGACCAGAACCCGCCGGGGCAGGCCGGGTCGGAGAAATGCGGCTTCTTCGCCCATGTCGAGCCGATCTTCGAAGGTCAGGGGGGCGTCCATGGTTTCGCGCAGCGCGGCCTGATCGTCTTCGCTGCTCTGGCGCGGCTCGGGCGCAGGGCGCGTTTGTACGTGTTCGACCGTGTTGCGCTCGCCAAGCGGCCGCGCGCCGCGGGTCGCGAGCCTGAAGAGTTCGTCCGCCGCCAGATCACTGCCGTCGGCCGGCAGCAGGTTCAGCGCATCCCGGCGGTCGGGGGACAGGTCCGCCGAATCTCCCCGGGCGACAGGAAAGGGTTTGGGCGCGTGGGTGTCGGCACGTTCGGATGAACGCAGCGGCCGAACGTCGCCGATCGCAGCACGAAACAGCGCAGCGCCCTCGAGTGGCCGATCATCAGGCGGACTCGAGCGCCGGGGCGGCGCCTCAGGCTCGGCTGCTCGGGGGCGGGGCAGCGGCGGGGGTTTGGGGTGATCGGGTTCGAGGCGTGAGGTCGAGCGCAGGGGCGTCACCCCCCTTACCGCGTCGCTGAATGCGCTGGATCCGGCCGAAGCGCCAGGGTTGTCCGCTTCGATGGGTAATCGTTGCCGCTGTGGTCCGGCGTTGGCGACAGGCCGCGTGCCGGTGCGCGCGCGTCGTGCCGCGAGAGCAAGGCGCAGTGCGGCGAGATCGTCGAGGGCGCGCAGCCGGACGCCCGGACCCTCGCCATTCTGGCCGGCGCCGGCCCCGGCCCCGCGCCGTTTCGACATCGTCGTGCTCAGCCGAGCGCGTCGAGGTAGCGCTCGGCATCGAGCGCGGCCATGCAGCCGGTGCCGGCAGACGTGACCGCTTGACGATAGATATGGTCTTGTACGTCACCGGCGGCAAACACCCCTTCGATGCTCGTGGCGGTCATGTTGCCGTTGCGTCCGCCGTGGGTGACGAGATAGCCGCCTTCCATCTCGAGCTGGCCTTCGAACAGATCGGTGTTGGGTTTGTGTCCGATCGCGATGAAGACGCCCCGCAGCGTGATGTCGCGCGACGTGCCGTCGGTCGTGCTCTTGATCCGCATGCCAGTCACGCCGGTATGGTCGCCGAGTATTTGGTCGAGGGTGGCATCGAGGGCCAGCTCGATCTTGCCGGCGGCCACCTTCTCCATCAGCTTGTCGATCATGATCTTTTCGGCGCGGAAGGTCTGGCGGCGGTGCACGAGGGTGACCTTGGACGCAATGTTGGCAAGGTAGAGCGCCTCTTCGACGGCGGTGTTGCCGCCGCCGACAACGGCGACTTCCTGGTTGCGATAGAAGAAGCCATCGCATGTCGCGCAGGCCGAAACACCCTTGCCGGCGAACTGCTCTTCCGACGGTAGCCCGAGGTACTTCGCGGTTGCGCCGGTGGCGATGATCAATGCGTCGCAGGTATATTCGCCCGCATCGCCGATCAGTCGCAGCGGCCGCTCGCCCAGTTTGGCCGTATGGATGTGGTCGAAGACCATCTCGGTGTCGAAGCGTTCGGCATGGCGCTGGAAGCGCATCATCAGGTCGGGACCCAGCACGCCGTCGGCGTCGGCGGGCCAATTGTCCACGTCCGTCGTGGTCATCAGCTGGCCGCCCTGGGCCATGCCGGTAATCAATACCGGCTTGAGGTTGGCGCGGGCCGCATAGACCGCCGCAGTGTAGCCGGCGGGGCCGGAGCCGAGAATCAGGAGTCGGGCGTGCTTGGTGGTCATGGTCGCATCTTCACGAATGAACTAAAGCCGCGATTATAGGGCTTGCGTGCCACGGCGCGACCTGTCGCAGCGTCCGTCGTCCCTATTCCCGGGCGGGGCCGGCAGTGGTCTGCGATGGGCGCGGCTGTTTGCGGGAATTGCCGGAACGATGCAATATATGCGTTACGCAAACCATTGGCGACCCGTGTTCGCTTGCTGGCCCGGAGCCTTTCTCGGTCGGTGTGGTGCATCCCTTGTGGTTCCCGGAGGAAGAATGAGCCAACCCACTTCAGTATCGATCACCGCGCTGCGCACCTTCCCCTTGTTCAACGGCTTGTCTGACGAGACCCTGGGCGCGGCCGCGCGCGCGGCGATGATGCGGCGCATTCCGCGTGGGCAGGCCGTGGTGCTGGCGGGTGAAAAGACCGACTATGTCTACTTCGTGCTGACCGGCAGTCTCAAGGTCATCGTCAGCGACGAGGATGGTCGCGAGGTGATCCTGAGCATTCTCGGCCAGGGGGAGCTGTTCGGTGAGATGGGCGTGTTCGGCGAACAGCCCAGATCCGCTTCGGTCGTCGCGGTCGTGCCGTCCGACCTGGTCATGATTTCCAAGTCGGACTTCAAGCACCTGATGCATGACAACTTCGAGGTGTCGTGGCGGATGATGTGCAATCTCGCGGATCGCCTGCGCAATGCCGACCGCAAGATTGAAAGTCTGGCATTGATGGACGTTTATGGGCGGGTGGCACGTCTGTTGATCGAGATGAGCGAGGACGTCGACGGCAGGACGCTGGTCGTGCGCAAGATCACCAAGCAGGATATCGCCAAGATGATCGGCGCGTCGCGTGAGATGGTGAGCCGGGTCATGAAGGATCTGAGCACCCAGGGATTGATCAGCGAAACCGATCAAGGCATCGTGCTGACCGCCGGACTGGGAGATCTTTGATTCTCCTGTTGCCGCACGGCGGGAAACCGTCTGCGGCGGTGCCGTCATGACGGCAGGCGGGGCGGCCGGCCGTATTTGTTTCGCCGCGAAAGTGCCGACGCCCTGGCCAGGATGTATCGCATATAATCCGGGCTCGCATGTTTTCCGGGCTTTCTGACCCCGTGTCGATGTTATCGCGGCTTTCTCCTTCCCGTTCCAAACCCCTTCCCGAGCGGATCTCGCTGTTGCTGCAAGAGGCACGGTGGCTGGCCCTCGGGGTCATGTCACTGTACGTCGGCTTGATACTGCTGGGCTACAACCAGGCCGATCCGGGCTGGTCGCATGCCGCCGATGTCGCGCGGGTGACCAACCCCGGCGGCCGCTTCGGTGCGTGGCTGGCCGACCTGCTATTCTATCTGTTCGGGCTGTCGGCGTGGTGGTGGGTGGTCTTTCTGGGTTATGGCCTGGCGTGGGGCTTTCGTCGCCTGCGCAACGAGTTGCGCGCCGATCGCCGGTCCTTCTTCATCATCCTCGTCGGCTTCCTGGTGGTGCTGCTCGCCAGCAGTGCGCTCGAGGCGCTGCGTTTTCATTCGCATGGCGCGAGCGTGCCGCTTGCACCGGGCGGGCTGCTGGGTGTCGAGTTGGGGCAGGTGGTACAGCGCTACCTGGGTTTTACCGGTGGAACCTTGCTGCTGCTGGCCATGTTGGCGTCCGGATTGAGCCTGTTTTCGGGCCTGTCGTGGTTGTCGCTGGTCGAGCAACTGGGTGCCTGGTTGGAAGGCTTGGGGTTGAAGGCGATTGGCGCTTGGTACAAGTGGCAGGACCGCCGTGCTGGACAGCAAACCGCCCAGAAGCGCGAGGTGGTCGTCGAGACCAAGCGCCGCAAGGCCGAGGTCGAGCCGCCCAAGCCCTTGCGCATCGAGCCGGCTGCGCCCGCGGTCGTGAAATCCGAGCGGGTCGAGAAGGAGCGCCAGCAGACCCTGTTTGCCGAGATGGGCGAAGGCGGACTGCCACCCCTGGCGCTGCTCGACGAGCCGTCGAACGATGTCGATCCGCCGTCCGCCGAATCGCTTGAATTCACGTCGCGCCTGATCGAAACCCGTTTGAACGACTTCGGCGTCGAGGTGAAGGTGGTCGCGGCCTACCCCGGGCCGGTGGTGACGCGCTACGAGATCGAGCCGGCCACCGGGGTCAAGGGCAGCCAGGTGGTCAACCTCGGCAAGGATCTTGCCCGGGCGCTGTCGCTGATATCGATCCGGGTCGTCGAGACCGTGCCGGGCAAATCCTGCATGGCGCTCGAGCTGCCCAACCCCAAGCGCCAGACCGTGCGGCTGTCCGAGATTCTGGGATCCAAGGCTTATCACAGCATGAGCTCGGCATTGACGGTGGCGTTGGGCAAGGACATCGGCGGCAACCCGGTCGTGGCCGATCTGGCCAAGATGCCGCACTTGCTGGTGGCCGGCACCACCGGTTCGGGAAAGTCGGTGGGCATCAACGCGATGATCCTGTCGCTGCTGTACAAGGCTGAACCGTCGCGGGTGCGGCTCATCATGGTCGATCCGAAAATGCTCGAGCTGTCGATCTACGAGGGCATACCGCATCTGCTTGCGCCAGTCGTCACCGACATGAAGCATGCGGCCAACGCGCTCAACTGGTGCGTGGTCGAGATGGATAAGCGTTACAAGCTCATGGCGGCGGTCGGCGTGCGCAATCTTGCCGGGTTCAACAAGGCGGTGGCCGATGCACGCAAGGGCGACAAGCCGCTGACCAATCCCTTCTCCATCAATCCGGACAACCCCGAGCTGCTCGAAGCGTTGCCGCACATCGTCGTGATCGTCGACGAGCTTGCCGACATGATGATGGTGGTGGGCAAGAAGGTCGAAGAGTTGATCGCGCGCCTGGCACAGAAGGCGCGCGCGGCGGGTATTCACCTGATCCTGGCTACCCAGCGGCCGTCGGTCGATGTGATCACCGGCCTGATCAAGGCCAACGTGCCGACCCGCATCGCGTTCCAGGTTTCGTCGAAGATCGACTCGCGCACCATTCTCGACCAGATGGGGGCGGAGACCTTGCTGGGCATGGGCGACATGCTCTACCTCGCCCCCGGGACCGGGCTGCCGATGCGGGTACATGGCGCTTTCGTCGCCGACGACGAGGTGCACAAGGTGGTGGATCACCTCAAGACGATGGGGCCGCCCGACTATGTCGAGGGCATTCTGTCGGCGGCCGAGGATGACGTCGAAGCGCTCGGAGGCGGCGAGGCCGGGGGAGACGACGAAGCGGATCCGCTTTATGATCAAGCGGTCGAGATCGTGCTCAAGACCCGCCGGCCGTCGATCTCGCTGGTGCAGCGGCACTTGCGCATCGGCTACAACCGCGCCGCGCGCCTCATCGAACAAATGGAGCGTTCCGGGTTGGTTTCGGCCATGGGGACGAACGGCAACCGGGATGTCATCGTGCCGGCACGGGAGTCGGAATGAAGCAGTCTTGCGGCAGACGGTGGTTCTTGGCGGTCGTGGCTTCGGGCGCGCTTGCTTGGTCGGGCGCGGCGGCTGCGCAGGTCGAAACGTCAGGCGTGGTGCAGCTCGAGCAGTTCGTGGCGCGTACGCGCCAGGCGGCGGGGTCATTCGAGCAGACGGTCACGGCCAGTTCCGGGCGGCGTCCGCAGATTTCCAGTGGCACATTCGTGTTCATGCGGCCGGGCAAGTTTCGCTGGGTCTACGAGCGTCCCTATCCGCAATTGCTGGTTAGCGACGGCGAACGTCTGTGGTCTTGGGACGAGGATCTCAACCAGGTGACGACGCGTGTCCTGGGCGACGCGCTTGGCAGCACGCCGGCTGCGGTGCTGACCGGCGACGGTGCGCTCGTGCGCGATTTCGAGCTGGCCGACGCGGAGCCGGCCGACGGACTGCAATGGGTCGTTGCAACGCCGCGCCAGGCGGACAGCAGCTTCGAATCGATGCGCCTGGGTTTCGCGCAAGGCATGCTGCACAAGATGGCGTTGCGCGACAACTTCGGCCAGATGACCGTGATCGTGTTTACCGAGTTCGATGCGGAGGCCGACATCGATCCGACGCTGTTCTACTTCGTGCCGCCGCCGGGGGCCGACGTGATCGGCGGCGATTGAGCGGAGCCATGCGGGTGGGTGATCTGTTCGCATCATCCGAGAATGTTTCGGCGGGGCGCCCGGGGCCTGATGCGCCGCTCGCCGAGCGCCTGCGGCCCGCGACGATCGACGAGGTGGTCGGCCAGCGCCATCTCCTGGGGCCTGGCAAACCCCTGCAGCTCGCTTTTGCATCGGGCAGGCTCCATTCGATGATTCTGTGGGGGCCGCCCGGTGTGGGCAAGACCACCCTGGCGCGCCTGACCGCGAGTGCCTTCGATGCCGAGTTCATTGCGCTGTCGGCGGTGTTTTCGGGCGTCAAGGACATCCGCGAAGCGATTGCGGCCGCGCGCGCGAACCGCGACCGGGGGCGTCATACGATTCTCTTCGTCGACGAGGTGCACCGCTTCAACAAATCGCAGCAGGATGCGTTTCTGCCCTACGTTGAGCAGGGCCTGGTGACCTTCATCGGCGCGACCACCGAGAACCCGTCGTTCGAGGTCAATGCCGCATTGCTGTCGCGTGCCGCGGTTTATGTGCTCGAGCCGTTGGATCCGGCAACGCTCACCGCTCTGTTCGAGCGTGCCCGGCAGGTGGCGTGCCCCGATCTGAGCTTCGACGTGCATGCGGTCGAGCGGATCGTGGGGTTTGCCGACGGCGATGCGCGTAGGCTGATCAACCTGGTGGAGCAGCTCCAGATTGCGGCGCAAACGGCGGGTGTGAACCCGGTTCTGCCCGGCTTCGTGGATGAAACCCTGGTGAGCAAGCTACGTCGCTTCGACAATGGGGGCGATGCGTTTTATGACCAGATCTCCGCTTTGCACAAGTCGGTGCGTGGTTCTCATCCCGATGCGGCACTCTACTGGTTTTGCCGGATGCTCGACGGTGGCGCCGACGCACTCTACCTGGGGCGCCGAATCATCAGGATGGCGGTTGAGGACATCGGCCTCGCAGACCCGCGTGCGCTCGAGATTGCATTGAATGCATGCGCTACCTATGAACGCCTTGGCTCGCCCGAAGGCGAGCTTGCGCTGGCACAGGCGGTGGTGTTCCTGGCGTGCGCCGCAAAATCCAATGCCGTCTACAAGGCCTACAATGCGGCGCGTGCTTTTGTTGCCGCGGATGGCTCGCGCCCCGTGCCGGTACATCTGCGCAACGCGCCCACCCGACTCATGAAGGCGCTCGGCCATGGCAAGGCCTACCGTTATGCCCATGACGAGCCCGATGCCTATGTGGCCGGAGAATCGTATCTTCCGGAGGGTATGCAGGCGCCCGGCTGGTATCAACCGGTCGCTCGAGGGCTCGAGCAGCAGATTGGTGAAAAGCTCGCACGGCTGCGCGAACTCGATGGTTTGGTGGGCCGGCCTCCAAGGGGCGAGCCGAAAGACTGATCGAATACCGGCGAGGTCTAACCGGTTGGGGCCGGTGCCGTATCGGCTAACTGGCCGACACGGCCTGACGCGGGGTCAGTGGCAGACCGGATGGTCTTGCATGAAGCGTGCGCAGACTTTTTGTGCGCGCTGCGCTTTGGCGATATCGCCCCTGATCGTTGCACGCTCAATCAACTGCTGCATGTACTGTGTCAGCATCAGCACGCCCTCTGGGGTTTGTACCAAGCCGCACACGAGCTGTGCGGCGGCAACATCTGGAATGTTCTCGTGCTCTGCAATCAACTCGACTTCGTCGTCTGTCAAGTCGCAATAGTCCAGGCAGTCACGGATGGATAGCATGCGGGTCTCCTTTGATGGTCATGTAGCGATCTGTCGTCGCTTGTTTGTGACTTGAGTTTAAACCGCATGGTTCCAAACACAAGTTGAAGATAATCATCGAAAGTGATGCGCTCATTGCCAGTTTTAATCGATTTGTATCTTTTTCCGATACCGGGTGTCGACGCGTTTTTCGCAGCAAGTTCTCGAAGAACCACCCCGGAAAGCCTGGCGGGGCTGCTGCGCCCCGAGTTTGAACTTGAGCGAAAAACAGCGACAATGCGGCACTTTGGGTGTCTTTGACGGCCACTCTGCAAACCTTTGATCCAACTCAGATTCCGGAATCCAAATGCTTGATATTCAACTCCTGCGCAACAATATCGAACTCGTCTCGGCCGCTTTGGCAGGCCGCGGGATGTCATTCGATCCGTCCCGGTTCCAGGCGCTCGAGGCCGAACGCAAAGGTCTCCAGACACGCACACAGGATCTCCAGGCCAGACGCAACGCGCTCTCGAAGCAGATCGGCATGCTCAAGGCCAGGGGTGAGGATGCGAGCGAGGTGATGACGGAGGTCGGTACGACAGCGGATGAGCTCAAGCGCAATGAACTGGCGCTTGCGGCCCTGCTCGACGAGATCAATGCCATCGTGGCCAGCTTGCCGAATCTGCCGCACGAAAGCGTGCCGCGCGGCCGCGACGAGAGTGACAATGTCGAGATCCTGCGCTGGGGCAGTCCGCGTGCGTTCGATTTCGAGCCGCTCGACCATGTCGACGTCGGGGCGCGGCTTGGGCTCGATCTCGAGATGGCGGTCAAGCTTTCGGGCGCGCGGTTTGCGGTGATGCGCGGCGGTGTCGCGCGTTTGCACCGCGCGCTCGCGCAGTTCATGTTGGATGTTCATACCCGTGAGCACGGCTATACCGAGGTTTACGTGCCCTACATGGTCAATGCCGCTTCGATGTTCGGAACGGGTCAGTTGCCGAAGTTCGAAGAAGACCTGTTCGCGGTGCCCCGCGGTGACGACGGCCGCTTGTTCCTGATTCCGACATCCGAGGTCCCGGTGACCAATTTCATGCGCAACGAAACCGTCGCCGCCGATGCTTTGCCGATGAAGTACGTCGGGCATACGCCCTGCTTTCGCTCCGAGGCGGGCAGCTATGGCCGCGATACGCGCGGCATGATTCGCCAGCACCAGTTCGACAAGGTCGAGTTGGTGCGAATCGAACACCCCGAGCATTCCTGGGCGGCACTCGAAGAGTTGAGCAGCCATGCCGAGGCGGTCCTGCGCAAGCTGGAACTGCCGTATCGCAAGATCGTGCTATGCACGGGCGACATGGGGTTCTCGTCCGCCAAGACCTACGATCTAGAGGTATGGCTGCCTGCGCAGAAGACCTATCGCGAGATTTCGTCATGCTCCAATTGCGGCGACTTCCAGGCGCGTCGGATGCAGGGTCGGTTCAAGAGCGGGCAGGGCAAGAACGAGTTCGTGCATACCTTGAATGGTTCGGGGCTGGCGGTGGGGAGAACCCTGGTGGCCATTCTCGAGAACTATCAGCAGGCCGACGGATCGTTGAGCGTGCCGAAGGCGTTGGTGCCCTGGATGGGCGGGGTGGAGATCCTCGATCCGCTGCGTTGAGCGCTTGGCGATTGCCGCCAGTTACTCGTCGCGGCGCCCCAGGTGTATGCCAGGGCGCGCAGCGGGGGCCTGAAACGCCGGCACGACGCGCAACAGGATGCCGTAGTAGTTGCGGATGTTCTCGGTCATCACGACGGCTTCGCCGCCACGGGCAGGCCCCGATTTGAGGCGTGCCGCATACTGAGGCTTGGACAGCAGCGGCAAGACCTTCTTCATGTCCCACCATGAGGCATCGTCCTTGCCCATCTGGCGTGCGATCGTGCGCGCGCCGTTGAGGTGTCCCATGCCCAGGTTGTATGCGGCCGTAGCCAGCCAGGTTCGATCGGGCTCGGCGACGTCGTCCGGCAAGCCGTCGCGCATGCGTTCGAGGTAGCGCGCACCCCCCGAAATGCTCTGACGTGCGTCCAGGCGGTCCTTGACCCCCAGCCGGTCGGCCGTATCGCCCGTCAGCATCATCATTCCGCGCACGCCGGTCGGCGAGCGTGCGAGTGGATCCCAATGGGACTCCTGGTAAGCGAGTGCCGCCAGATAGCGCCAATCGATCCCGGTTTCGGCTTCGGCTTCCTCGAAGTGCGGCTGGAACTCGGGGAGGCGGCTTTCGATCCGCTCGAGAAACAGGGCCGCGTCGGCGGTGCCGATCCGGCGGATATGGCTGAAGTAGCGATCGGCGATTCGCTCGATCACGCCTCTCTTGGGCGCTTCGTCCAGAAAAGCGCGTACCTGCACGTTAAGGTCACCGCTGGTGCGCGGTGGCAGGCCCCATGCCAGCGATGTCTTGAGGGGTAGGTCGTACTTGATGACAAGATCAGGATTGACTTGGGCGGCCAGCGCGAAGTGGGTGCGATCGGTTGCCACGAGGTCGAACTGGCCGTCACCAAGCTTCTCGAGCATTCTTTGATCGTTGAACCCCTGGGGATAGCGCAAGTGCAGGTCGGGCGTGCGTTGCCTGACTTCTTCGAGATTTTGTGCCGCTGGAGACCCATGGCGCACGCTCACGGTTCGGCCGGCGAGCCCGGCTTCGTCGACCACATCGGCCGAGTCCGACCGACCCACCAGTACGTAGTCGACCTCGCGCAGCGGCGCAGACCATTCGAGCGGGAGCCGGTCCCGCCGCGCCAGCCCGGCAGCGGCCATGTGCGCCTGTCCTTGGATGACGGCATCGATTGCCCGGGTCGCATCCGCGTAAACGACGAATCGCACCGGTATCTCGAGCTTCCGTGCGAGCAATTCGACCATGTCGTGCTCGAAGCCTGCGGTTGTGCCGTCGGTGCTTTCGAAATACGAAATGGCATCCCGCTGCGTCGCAACACGCAACTCCCCGAGTGTCCGGTAGTCGGCAATCGCGGGTGTTTCTTGCGGCGTACATGCCACAAACAAAAGCGGGATGAGTAGCGCGAGGATGCGGCGCATGGAATGGTCCGGCACCAAACCAGAGATTCTGCATGCACCTCGGGGCGCAGGCAACCTCAGGCAACCGTCCGCCGCAGGACTATACGGTCGAAGCGGGGTTTTGCCTCGGCCTCGAGTAAGTGATAAATTAGAATTTGATTAAATAGTGGAGTAATCATGGAAGGAAAATCATTTACCCGGATCACCGCGGATGTGTCCGGCGCGCTCAAGAAGATGCACAAGGAAGTGCCCGAGACGATGCAAGGTTTCGGCGCGATGTCGAAGGCTGCAATGAAGGCGGGTGTACTCTCTGAACTCGACAAGGAACTGATCGCACTGGCAATCGGTGTGACGTCGCGCTGCGACGCCTGCGTGGGATTTCATGTCAGGGCGCTGATTCGCCTTGGCGTGACGCGTGAACAACTCATGGAGACACTCGCAGTTTGCACCTACATGGGCGGCGGTCCGGCGTTGATGTATGCGGCGGAGGCGGTGCGTGCGTACGAAGAAATGCTACCCGAAAACGCTGCAAATACTTGAGTGCATTTTTATTGGGTTTGATTTAAAATGGCAGACTTCGAGCGGAGAGGTGGCAGAGTGGTCGAATGTACCTGACTCGAAATCAGGCGTACTGCAAGGTACCGTGGGTTCGAATCCCACCCTCTCCGCCACACAAGCCTAAAGCCCTTTGATTGAAAAGGGCTTTTTATTTCTATCTTTCAAATCATCATTTCTGGTTGCGCAACCGGCTGGCACAGTTCGACAACAGGTCGGCACTAGCTCGCCAAGTGGTGCCTAGCGCCGACAGTAGAGCGTCGACGATGGACGACGACGGGCCTTCCTACGCGCTGCCGCAGCGCGGTCAATGTCATGTCGGTCAGCAGCTTGTCGCACGGTGCAGGGACGATCCGGGATTATCCGGAACCTTCTCGCCGGCCTCTTCGATCAACCATTGCTTGACCAGCATAGCAGCCGGGCTCAAAGCAATCTTGTTGTGTTGCACGATGTAGTAGCCGTTATCCAGGTGGAGGCACCCCGCAAAGGGTTCGATCAATGCCTGCCCGCTCACCTCGTCTTCGGTAAGGTGGGGACTCGCCAGAACCACGCCATGACCCTGCTTTGCGGCTTCGATGGCCATCAGGGCTTGGTCGAAGTGGATGCGCGGAATGCCGGCCACGGTCCCGGCATCCAACCGACTGAACCGACTCAACCACTGTGTCCAGTAGGGCTGTACGCTGGTTACAAGCAGGCTGGCTCCGGCCAATGCGTCCGGGGTGTTCAAAAGCCGCGCTTCGGCATACTCCAGTGTGCAGAATACGCGGACCTCATCGTTGAACATCAAAGTGGCATCGAGCCGGGTATCCCGTCCGTTGAAATACCGAATGGCCAGATCGACCGCCTCGCGCTCGAAGTCGACGATTACGGATGAGGCATTGAGATGCAGTTCGATCCCCGGATGTCGCGTCAGCAGGTTCGCCATGCGGCGCGTGAACCACTTGGCCGCAAAGCTGGGGGGCATGGACAGCAATACGGCCATGCCGCGGCTATGCTTGAGCCTGGTGCTGGCATCGGCAATCTGCTCAAGTGCCGGCTGGATCTTCTGCCAGTAGCTCAGTGCCGCCTCGGTAGGTTGAATCTGCCGTACATGGCGGATGAACAATGTGACGCCCAGCCATTCCTCGAGTTTGTGGATCTGCTGACCAATCGCACCGGGGGTCACGCACAACTCGTCAGCGGCCAGAGAGAAGCTCTTGCTTCTCATCGCAGCATCGAAGACAAGCAACGATTTCATTGGAGGGTATCGGGTCATGGAATGAGCCATGAAATAGATAATCTATATCATGACCTACAATAACTCGCTTGTCCCAGCGCTCGTATATTCAACACAATGGAGCCGGCAAGCGGGCTACGGGCGAATCGCCCCTCAACCCTGATTACGGAGAAAACTGCACCATGAGTATCTTGCGCGAGGACGTAAGCCCCGGGGCCTTGAATCGGGATAGCCAGGAATGCCTACCGGGCTTTCTGGGGATAGAGATGCTGGAATTGAGGCAAGACGTGATGACCAGCCGCATGTCGCTCAAACCGTTGCATGGCGCCATCAACGGGTTTCTGCACGCGGGCAGTGTCGTGACGCTGGCCGATACCACCTGTGGCAACGCCACGATTGCCCATCTGCCGGCGGGCGCCCAGTCTTTCACGACGGTTGAATTGAAAAGCAATCACCTGGGCACGGTTCGGGAAGGCGCCGTCACGTGCACCGCCACGGCTCAGCACCTTGGCAAGACGACACAGGTCTGGGATGCGATCGTGAGGGATGAAGCGACGGGGAAGAAGATTGCCCTGTTCCGTTGCACCCAGATGATTCTCTGGCCGAAACCCTGACTCCGGTGACGTATCTGTCATGAAAGAAATTTACTATTTCGACGATCTTGAGGTGGGTCAGCGCTTTGGTTCGGGGTGTCTGACACTGGATGAGGCGGCCGTCAAACGCTTCGCTGCCGACTACGATCCGCAACCCTTCCACCTGGACGACGAGGCGGCGCAGGAAACCCTGTTTCGAGGCTTGGCGGCAAGCGGCTGGCATACGGCGGCCATGACGATGCGCCTAATCGTCGAAAGCGAATTCAAGCCGGCCGGAGGTATCGTCGGTGCCGGCTTGGATGAACTCCAATGGCCTCGGCCGGTTCGCCCGGGAGATGTGCTCTGCGTCGAGACAGAGGTTCTCGAGGTGCGGGCTTCAAGATCCAGGCCAGAACAGGGCATGGTCAAAGTTCGGGTGACGACCCGGAATCAGAAGCACGAACAGGTTCAGATCTATGTGGCAAACCTCGTCGTGAAGCGGTACGTGCCTTGAGGGGCGCAGACCGGCCGCGACCGACTGGGCGTCAATTGGGCAGATCGCCAAAGCGGGTTCCGCGTGCCTCCACCGTGGACGCCTAAACTGATTCCAATATTAGGAAACTGCCTTTGCCGGCCAGCATTTGCCGCCGGGCCGATATATCTCATCGCATAGATGGCGATTGCCATGCTGGCTCAAGGTCGGCCGATTCTTGTTTGTCATTGTGGAAGAGCGACGCCTATACTGAGTGTCGGCAAATCATGCCGTTCGATTGGTCTCGCCGATCCGTAGGGCCGGGCTTTGCGACCTGGCTTGTCATCGCGTGATTTGGTTGAGACTCCCGGGGTTCCGTCCGCGTTTACTTGTCCCATCTTCTGGAGCACATACTCATGTCCAAGCCTGCGATGTACCTGTTGACCAGTGCCATGTTCTGTCTGTTTTCACCGCTTGTCGAGGCGGGGGGAAGCAGCGGGTGTCGTGATGGATCGTTGTCGGGCATGTCGTTCGTTGAATTTGAGTCCTTCGATCCGAGTACTCAGCCGGCTACGCCGCTGGTGGTCAAGGGTACCCTCCGCATACCGGAGCCGGGCGGCGGCAAGAGCCGCTGCGTATCGAGCAGACGCAAGCTTCCGGCGGTCGTCATACTGCACAGTTCGGGCGGTATCGATGCCACCGGCACCTTCTATGCAGAAGCATTGAACGAGGCTGGTGTGGCGACACTGGAGATCGACATGTGGGAGGCGCGTGGGGTGATGAGCCCGGCCGACAGACCGCTGGCGCCGATCGCTGTCTACCCCGATGCGTTTGCCGCGCTTGCGTTTCTGGGAACTGTGCCCGGTGTTGCGGCCGACCGTGTCGGTGTGCTCGGGTTTTCGCTTGGGGGTGTGGCCAGCCTTGCGACGAGCGAGCAGACGTATGCCATGGCGTTTGGTGGTCATGCCTTGAGGTTCAAGGCCCATGTCGCCAACTATCCCGTGTGCCACGGGGCCAACATGGGTTTTTTTGGCCTGCCGGCGGAGGCGGTGGGGACGACGTTTCGGAATCTCACCGGTGCTCCAGTGCTGATCCAGGTTGGATCCAAGGACGATTACGATAATGGCGCCGGTCCTTGCAGGGCGTTGGCGCAAGAAGTGAACGTCATCAATAAAAAGGTCGTCGAAGTGGTGGAGTATCGGGGTGCCTATCACGCCTGGGACAGGCTCATGGTTCCGATCACGGTGCCGGATATCTTCGGGGACCAGGGTAGTTACTTCGAGACCGGTGTGGTTCCCGAGGTGGATCTCCAACCGGATGTTGAAAAGGCACAGGTGTCACGCAAGCGGGTGGTGAGTTTTTTCAGGCGCCATCTGTGATGCCCGTGCCGGCGTTCATTGTTGCTGGCGGGCGTCGTAGAGTGAAGGCGTTACGCCCGCGCCCGCGAGAAATTCGCGCAACTGCTTGACTGCCGGGCGGGTGAATTCGTTGCTGTGGTGAGGGTGGTGAAGCATGAGTTCCCGGCCGTTCAACAGTACGCGGAATCGCGCACCGTGGGCGGCCTCCACGGTGGCGCCGAGGTGGTGAAGCAGCGATTCGACATCGCGCCACTGGATGTTGTTCTTGATCGGTTCGTGAAAAACCGATTCGAGGACGGTGCGTTGCTTGTGGCTCATGGCGTAACCTCGCATGCAGAGGAAGCGGACGAACGCAGATGGGGCCGCATGGTCTCGCTGGTCCAGGCGGGAACGTCGACCTCGATTATCCGCCACCGGAGTCCCGTTGGCGACCCTGTCCCGGGCGGATTGACGAGGCGGGAGGGGGCCGCAATCCGATTGAACCGATGCGCCCGTTTCGTTTCAAATCCGTGTTTCGAACCTCCGGGCGCCGGCTGCGACGCGGCGTCGTCCGACCCGGATCACATCAGGAGATGATCATGTCCAAACACCTTGCCGTGGTTTTCTGCAGCCTCGTCTTCATCGCCTTTACCGGGCAAGCCCATGCTCATCATGGTTGGAGCGCATATGATGCTGGCCAGGCGCTGACGCTGGAAGTGCCTATAAAGGTGGTCAATTACCGTAATCCGCATGCCGATCTGCGCATCGAGCACGCGGGCAAGACCTGGGAGGTCGTGCTGGCCCCCGTCGGTCGCCTGCAGGCGCGCGGGCTGCCCGAAAGCGATCTGGTGGAAGGCAAGACCGTGACCATCGTCGGTTATCCGCGCAAGGACGGCACGGCCGAGATTCGCGCCGAGCGCATCATCGTCGACGGTCGCACCATAGAACTGCGCTAGCCCGGCCCGGTGGAGTTCCTGCTCGAATGGGCCGGCTGGCTCGAGGCCTCGACGCTCGGCATGCAGATGCGCGGCTCGGCGTGGCTCTATCCGGTGGTCAACGTGTTGCATCTGCTCGGTTTGGTGATGTTGCTGGGCAGTATGCTGTTGCTCGATCTGCGCTTGTTGGGCCTGGCGCGTGAATTCGATCTGCCGGCGCTGTCGGCCAGACTCACACCGGTTGCGATCGGGGGATTGCTGATTCTGCTCGTGAGCGGTTTTTGCCAGTTCGTGGCGGACGGTGCGCCGCTGGCGGCGAGTCCATTGATGCAGGTGAAGGTGTTGCTGATCGTATTGGGGGTCGGCAACGCGCTTTGTTTTCGGTATTGGTGGTCGTCACGCCTGGGTACTTGGGATGAGCGGCCGTCAGTGCTCGGCCGCCTGCAGGCCCTTGCCTCGCTGCTGATCTGGTTCGCGGTGATGGTGCTGGGGCGCCTGCTCGCCTACTTTTGAGTGCCCTGGGTGAAGCCATGCCGCGAGCCGGGTTCGACCCGGCCCGCGGTGCCGGGCTTACTTGACGGTGTAGATCTGGTCGAACACGCCGCCGTCCGAGAAGTGTTTCTTCTGGGCCGCCTGCCAGCCGCCGAGATCGTTGATGTTCACCAGCTTGACATCAACGAACTGATCCTTGAACTTGGCGGCGACGTCGGGATCGGTGGGGCGATAGAAGTGCTTGCCGGCCAGTTCCTGTCCTTCTTTTGAATACAAGAACTCGAGGTAGGCGGTCGCCACTGCACGGGTGCCTTTCTTGTCGACGATCTTGTCGACCACGGTGACCGGCGGTTCGGCCAGAATCGAAAGGGACGGTACGACGATCTCGAATTTGTCTGCGCCGAACTCCTTGAGTGCGAGGAAGGCTTCGTTCTCCCACGACAGGAACACGTCGCCGATGCCGCGTTGGACAAAGGTCGTGGTCGATCCGCGTGCGCCGGAATCGAGCACCGCCACGTTCTTGAACAGGCTGGTGATGTAGCCGCGCACCTTGGCTTCGTCACCGCCGAATTCCTGCGCCGCCCAGGCCCAGCCCGCGAGGTAGTTCCAGCGGGCGCCGCCCGAGGTCTTCGGGTTGGGCGTGATCACGCTTACGCCTTCCTTGATCAGATCGCCCCAGTCCTTGATGGCTTTGGGGTTGCCCTTGCGCACCAGAAACACGATGGTCGACGTGTAAGGCGAACTGTTGTGCGGCAGGCGCGCCTGCCAGTTGGTGTCGAGGAGGCCGTGTGCGGCAATCGCGTCGATATCGTAGGCGAGCGCCAGTGTGACCACATCGGCTTCGAGCCCGTCGATCACCGACCGCGCCTGCTTGCCCGCGCCGCCGTGAGATTGCTGAATCGTGAGTTTTTCACCCGTCTTGGCTTCCCAGTGCTTGATGAACACCGGGTTGAATTCCTGATAGAGCTCGCGGGTCGGGTCGTAGGAGACGTTCAGCAGCGTCGTTTGGGCATGGGCAGTGGTGAGGGCGGCGAAGCCGAGGAAGAGGCCTGCGAAGAGCGACTTGGCGCGGAATGCATGTTTCATGGTGAGTCTCCTGTTCAAATAACGGTGAGCTATTAAAGAACAGGTTCTATAGAACACAAAACGAGATTAACTGAGCTGCTTAGCAGTTTTGTTGCGTTCGTGCGCTCACTCAACCATGCGCCTGGACGGCAACAGTGCTGGACGGTCCGAACGTTTCGGCGACCGCATGGCCCTGAAGCCAGACGCCCGGCGCGTCGCACATGCCGAGAATGAAATCCTGCTGTTCGACGCGGGTGAAGATCGTGCGGACGCCTTCCGCGGCGGCCAACGCAACGAAGTTGTGCGCCTCGTCGGTCTTGGAAAAGGTGCGCGAATCGATCTTTACGAAGTTGGGCCGGACCTCCCGCAATACGGATTCGAGGTCGCGGGCCGAAGCGACGTTGGCGCCGACCTTGAAGCCGTTCAGGCGATAGTTCGACAGTACGAAGGCGAGCAGTTTCGGATCGGCGCAGGCCGCCGTGGGCGTTTCGATGACGATGTTGGCGCTCGGACGGTCGAGCGCCATCAGTACGCGCCTGAACGCGTGCCCGTGATCCTCCGCCACAGCCGGCAGCAGGCGGCCGTGCACGTTCAGGAAGAGCAGGGCATCGTGCTCGATCGGCTCGGGGTTGTTCAGCACATGCAGGGTGCGGCAGAGCCGGTCGAGCCCGACCAGGGTATCGTCGTCCGCGACGAGCGAAAACAGATTCCAGGGCGAGAGGCCTACCTCATCGGCGTTGTGGCAGCGTACGAACGCCTCGCTGCCGATGACGCGATCGCTCGCGATTTCGATGATCGGTTGATACAGGCTGGTCAAGTGAGCACTGAGAAAGCGCCCGATGACCCTGCCATCGGCGTGCCGGCGCAACGACAGTCCGGGCTTCCATGCGAGCGGAAGCCAGTCCAGGCGCCCCCCTCGTCCCTTATCGCCCATTTCTCCTCCATTTTTTCATGATTTCGACATGCAATACCGAGCCGCGATTCTAGCCATTCGGGCAGGTACGCCAAACCAGCAAAAAATGCATTCGTTCGCAGGCATTGCGAAAACGCCGGTGCCTTCGGCGGGTCGGGTGCGGCGCATCGCGGGCTCCGCTCCGAAATGCAATGCAGAATTGCTTTGTTCGTCGTCGCGGCCGGGCGCGACGATAATCGCAGCCATATTTCATCGACATCGCGGATCTCAGAATGAACACCACCCTCATCGTTCCCGGCCTGAACGGCAGCGGGGATGCGCATTGGCAAACCTGGTTCCAGACCCTGCTTCCCGACGCGTGCCGGGTCGAGCAGGACGACTGGACACGTGCCGAGCTTCCGGCGTGGTCGCGGCGCGTGCTCGAGCGCATCGATGCGGCCACTGGGCGCATCGTGCTGGTGGCGCACAGCTTCGGGTGCCTGGCATCGGTCGCTGCGGCGACCCAGCGCCGCGACCGCATTGCGGCCGCGTTGCTGGTGGCGCCGGCCGATCCGCGCAAGTTCGGGGTCAGCGCTTCGTTGCCGGTGCGGCACCTGGGGTTTCCCAGCGTCGTGGTGGCCAGCAGCAACGACCCGTGGGTGACCCTGGCAACCGCGCGCTACTGGGCCGGCCGCTGGGCGAGCCGATTCGTGAATGTCGGTGCCAAGGGGCATATCAACGTCGACGCCGGCTTCGGACCGTGGCCCGAGGGTTTCGAACTCTACGAATCACTGGTCCGGGCCGACGCGCGGGGGGCGACCGGTGCGGCGACGGCGGGCAACGCCTGGCAGATCGGCGCGAAGCGCAAGGTGCCCGTCAGCGCGGCATCGACGGTCTGACCCGGATCTGGGGGTGGCGCAAATGCATTTTCACTGCTGAGCTTGTTAGCTTTTCTTTGTTTGACGGGGTAGGTGTGCGCGCTAAGGTTCGATGTCGCCGTGGGGCATCCCATGCCGTCCAATCATAACGATCCGGAGATCCGCCATGTCAGTTGCCGTTGCTCAAGCCGTTTCTTCCTCAACGCGTCCGGAATATGTCGGCACGCAGCCGGCTGTGATCCATCCGGTTCTGGCCCGGGCGCGTGAGCGCGCGCTCGCCGAGCGTCTTGCCTATGCGGGCAGCGTTGCGACCGAAGATGCGTGGGCCCTGTTTTCGGGCGGTGAAGCGCGTATCGTCGATGTGCGTACGGCCGAAGAGCTCAAGTTTGTCGGGCATGTGGAAGACAGCCTGCATGTGGCCTGGCAGCTCGGACCCAAGATGGAACGCAACCCCAGATTCATCGAAGAGCTGGCAGCGCTGGTTGGCAAGGACGAGCCGGTGCTGCTACTGTGTCGCAGCGGCAAGCGCTCCGTTGCGGCCGCCACCGCGGCCAAGCAGGCGGGTTTCACGCAGGTGTTCAACATTCTCGAAGGCTTCGAGGGCGATCTGAACGGCAGCAGCCAGCGCGGCGGCAAGAACGGCTGGCGCCAGCGCGGTCTGCCCTGGGTGCAGGACTGATCGCGCGGGCGAAGATCAGGACCATTTTTCCGGGAGAACTGAATGTCCAATTGGTATACCGATAACGCCGAATCCATCGGCAAGACGCCGTTGGTGCGCCTGAACCGCGTCACCGACGGCGCCGCTGCCACCGTACTGGCCAAGATCGAAGGGCGCAATCCGGCCTATTCGGTCAAATGCCGAATCGGCGCGGCGCTGATCTGGGATGCCGAGAAACGCGGTCTGCTCGGACCGGGCAAGGAACTGGTCGAGCCCACCAGCGGCAACACGGGGATTGCGCTGGCATTCGTCGCAGCGGCCCGCGGCATTCCACTCACGCTGACGATGCCCGAAACCATGAGCGTCGAGCGGCGCAAGCTGCTGGTCGCCTATGGCGCGAAGCTGGTGTTGACCGAGGGTGCCAAAGGCATGAGCGGCGCGATCGCGAAGGCGGAGGAAATCGCGGCGTCCGACCCGGGGCGCTACGTGTTGCTGCAGCAATTCAAGAACCCGGCCAACCCGGCCATTCACGAAGAGACGACCGGTCCCGAGATCTGGAACGATACCGACGGCAACGTCGATATTTTCGTGTCGGGGGTCGGCACGGGGGGCACCATCACCGGCGTGACGCGCTATTTCAAGAACGTACGCGGCAAGGCGGTCCAGTCGGTCGCGGTCGAGCCGGCGGCGAGTCCGGTCATCAGCCAGACGCTTGCGGGTGAGCCGGCCAAGCCGGCGCCCCACAAGATCCAGGGTATCGGCGCCGGGTTCGTGCCGCAGGTGCTCGATCTGTCGCTCGTCGATGCAGTTGAAACAGTCAGTAACGAAGATGCGGTGCTGTTTGCCCGCCGCCTTGCCCGCGAGGAAGGGATTCTTGCCGGCATCTCGTGCGGCGCCGCGGCTGCCGTCGCGGTGCGGATTGCGCACAGGCCGGAAAACGCGGGCAAGACGATCGTTGTGGTGTTGCCCGATTCGGGCGAGCGCTATCTGAGTTCGGTGCTGTTCGAAGGGATCTTCGACGCGGCGGGCCTGCCGGCCAGCTGATCCGCAGTGGCGGCTTGGACCCATAGCGCTCGTCGGGGGTGGCAGCGCCCGACGAGCGCTTTTCGTGTCCGGCCGTTCAGAGGCGCGAACACTGGTCTTCCTTGTTTCCGCCCACCTGGTTGCCGCTGCCGGTCGGGAAGCGCAGGTTCGATTTGCATTGCAGATTCCCGCCGATGTGGCTGTCACGCACGGTGATCGCGCCCGAGTTCGAGAACAGCTGAACGTCGCCCCCGACCCTTACACCCTCGATGCGTACCTGTCCCCCCTGCTTGGCCTGAACGTTGCCGTCGATGCTCGAATCGAACAGCACGACCACGTTGGCGGTGCCGTCCGCTTCGATGTTGCCGCCGACGCGCACGCTGCTGGCGATCAAGGACCCCGACTCGTTGAGCTTGATGTTGCCGCCGATCCGTGTGCCGTCGAGGGTGCAAGTTCCGCTCGGTGAAACGTGCACATCGCCATCGATGACGATTGCCCCGATGCGGCGGTTGCAGGGGCGCTCGTCCGCGTGAGCCGGCAGCGCCAGCAGCGCCGTGCAGGCCGCCGCGCAACCGATTTGGGTGAATACGTGCATCGGATCTCCGCACAAGGCCATGGCGGCCCAATGGTGTTTGGTCGCGCAGTTTAAGTCGGACACAACATCATTGCTCACATGAATCGTAACCGAATGCAGACCGTGGGCGGGGCCCCCCGTCAATCCGCGCTGCCGGGTTGTTCATCGGCGGGGTAGGGGGTGGAACGGGCGGGGTCTGTGGCGAGGCGCCAGGCGGGCGCAGATGCCGGCGGCCGTCCGGCGCGCGTGCTCAGGTCCGGCCTTTCCAGGGCACCATGCGCCGCTCGACGTGGCGCATGCCCAGGTCGAACAGCCAGGCGACGACGCCGATCACCAGAATGCCCATCACCACCACGTCGGTGCGTAGAAAGTTCGACGCGTTCATCACCAGTTGCCCCAGCCCGACCGTGGCGGCAACCAGTTCCGCCGCGACTAGGGTGGTCCAGCCGAATCCGATCGCAATGCGCATGCCGGTCAGGATCTCGGGCAGCGCCGCGGGCAGGATCACGTGACGTATCACCTGCAGGTTCGACGCACCCATCGAGAGGGCGGCGTGTATCTGCTCGGACTGGGCGGAGCGGACGCCGGCACGGGCGGACACCGCCAGTGGCGCGAAACAGGCGAGATAGATCAGCAGGATCTTGGCGGTTTCGTCGATACCGAACCAGATCACGATCAATGGCAGATAGGCGAGCGGCGGCAGCGGGCGGTAGAACTCGATCGGCGGGTCGAACACGCCACGGGCGAGGCGCGAGACGCCCATCAGGATGCCGATCGGAATGGCCGTGGCGCATGCCAGCGCGAACCCCGCCAGTACCCGGCCGAAGCTCCAGATGAAGTGCTCGAACAGCGTCTTGCCACCCTGCAGTTCGCCGCGATGAGCCGCCACGAGCGCATCGCCGATTGCGGCGGGCGATGGCAGGACCAGTGGCGGAAGCCAGCCGTTGCGGGTCGACGCCCACCACAGCAGGATCAGGGCGAACACCGTCGCGAGCGACACCGCCTTGCTTTGCCCCTCGGCCGGAAACTGATGCGCCCGGGCCGCCGGCAGTTGCCCTGGGTAGGGCGCAGGCGGGGGGCGCGTAGCGCGGCCGGTTCGTACGGCGGTCTCGTTCATGATTTCGAATCGGCGTGAATCAGACCGAGGATGTGTTCGCGCTGGCGGATGAAGTCGGGGTCGGACTTTACCGTGCGCGCGTTTCCGCATTCGACATAGCGTCGCGCGAATGGCAGCGTGAACTCGTGCGCGATGCGCCCGGGCGAAGGCGTCATCACGATCAGCCGGGTCGCGAGAAACAGCGCCTCTTCCACGCTGTGGGTGATGAAGAAGACGATCTTGCGTTCGGCCGCCCACACCTTGAGCACCAGTTCCTGGATCTGTTCGCGGGTGAGGGCGTCGAGCGCGCCGAACGGTTCGTCCATCAACAGCACCGACGGGTTGGACGCCAGCGCCCGCGCGATGCCCACGCGCTGCTGCATGCCGCCCGAGAGTTGATGGATGGGATGGCCGGCGAAAGCGGACAAGCCGACCTGGGCGAGCTTTTCGTGCGCGATCGCGGCACGCTCGGCCTTGCCCATGCCTCGCATGCGCAGGCCGAACGCAACGTTGTCGAGCACGCTCAGCCAGGGCATGAGGGCATGTTTCTGAAAGACTACCCCGCGGTCGGCGCCGGGCCCCGCCACCCGCTGGCCGTCGAGGCGGATCTCGCCGCGCGAGGGCGTGAGGAAGCCGGCGATCGCGGAGAGCAGGGTGGTTTTGCCGCAGCCCGAGGCGCCGAGTGCAACCACGAAGTCGCCGCTATGCAGATCGAGGTTGACCGCATCGAGGGCGAGCGTGCCGCGCGCGTCGGCCGCGTGCCGGGTGTCGAATCGAACGCTCAGGTTGCGGATGCTGAGCGTGCCGCCGCGCGACCGGGCGTCGACCCCGGCACGCGCGGCGGCGGGTTCGCCCGCTGCGAAGGGCAGGGTCGCCGCAAGGCTCACTTGGCGGCCTGTTCGACGTAGGCGGCGTTGACCCCGGCCGAGTAGTCGGGCAGGACGTTGGCGATGGTGCCCTGGCTCTTCAGGAAGGCAGCCGTCGCGGCGAGGGAGCGGGCGGCACCGCCGTCGGCGCCACCACCCAGCCACGTGGCAGAGGCCTGGTCCGCAGGGGTCGGGAAGCGATACAGCGCCAGGCCCGCGGGAACGTCCTCGGGCTTCGCGCCGGTGATCTTCGCGATCGACAGCACCTCGGGCGAGCCTGCCGTCCACGCCGCCTTGTCCCGGGCATAGCGCTGATCGGCGGCGGCCAGTACCTTCACGAACTGCGCGAGGAACGCCGGGTTCTCCTTGGCCCATTCCTTGTTCACGACGATGCCGTCGAACGTGGTCTTGCCGGTCTGGCGCGAGATGTCGCCGGATGAGACCAGGATCTTGCCGTTCGCCGCCACGCGCGACAGCACCGGCTCCCACACGAAGGTGGCATCGATATCGCCACGCTCCCAGGCGGCCGCGATCTCGGGCGGGCGCAGATTGACGATCTTGACGTCGTTGGGGTTGATGCCGGCGTGTTCGAGCGCGACCAGCGTGTGGAAGTGGGTGGTCGAAGTGAAGGGCACGCCGATGCGCTTGCCCTTGAGGTCGGCGAGCGATTCGATTCCGCTGCCGTTGCGCACCACCAGTGCTTCGGCGTCGTTGATGTCATCGAGAATCCAGAACAGCTCGACCGGCAATCCTTGCGAAATGCCGGCCGCGATCGGTGCGGAGCCGGCTTCGCCGATGTGAATCTGGCCCGAGGCCAGCGCCCGGATCACGTCGCCGCCACCGGCGATCTGGCGGAAGTTGATCTTGTAGCCGGTTGCCTTTTCGAGCTCGCCGGCATCATGCGCCACCCGCCATGGCACCAGCATGTCCTGATAGGCGATCGTGACCTCTTTTTGCTGGGCGGACGCGCTGCCGGCGAAGAGGGCCGCGGCGATCAGGGAGGATTGGAGAAGAAAGCGTCGTCTGCTGGTCATGCCGGGTACTCCGTTCGGATTGGGTCGTGTGGGGGGGCTGTGCCGCTGGCGCCATGGCGATCCAGGCCTGCGCCGCCTGATCGGCTAGGAACGGCCCCGATCTTAGGGAGCGCGCGATGTGCGGAGAACGATTTAGTTGTGAATTGCTTATGCGTGGATTTGCGCACGCTACGCTGCCCGGGCCGGCGGATCGGGCGCGGCGCACGGTGGGGCGACTTAGCGTTTTTGCTGCGTTCGATCTGAACAATTTTTGGTTAGCGGCGGGGATGGCCATGGCTATCCTGCCGGACCATGAGCCGCATGCACGGCATTGCCGTGGCCGCGCGCCCCCGTCCGCCGAACGAGATCGATACACACCATGAGCGCACATCCGAATCCGAATGCCTTGCCGGGCGAGACCGACTTCCAGTGGGATCTCGATACCATCGTTGCCCGGTTGCGCGAAGTGCGCGGACAGTGGCGCGAGGGTCAGCAGCGGCGCAAGGAGTGGGGCGGGCGCGAGTTTCCGTCGCGCGAGGTGTTGCGCGATGTGGTATCGAAGCTGTGCGGCGCCTTGTTTCCGATGCGCCTGGGGCCGGCCGATCTGCGCCAGGAAAGCGAGGACTACTACGTCGGGCACACGCTCGACGCCGCGCTTAACGCGCTGGTGCACGAGCTGCGGCTCGAGCTGCGTTACTTCGCGGTGCGCGACGGCCGCACCCATGCGGATGCGGACCGGCACGCCGACCGTATCGTACGGGCGTTCGCCGCGAGCCTGCCCGCGATCAGGGCGACGCTGGACAGCGACGTGCAGGCCGCGTTCCGGGGCGATCCCGCGGCGCGCTCGGTCGATGAGGTCGTGCTGTGCTATCCCGGGCTGCTCGCGATCATCCATCACCGCCTCGCGCATGCGATCTACCAGCAGGGGGCGCCGCTGGTCGCGAGGATCGTGGCCGAGATCGCCCATTCCGAGACCGGGATCGACCTGCATCCGGGCGCGAGCATCGGTGGCAGCTTCTTCATCGATCACGGCACCGGGGTGGTGGTCGGCGAGACCACGGTGATCGGCGAGCGGGTACGGCTCTATCAGGCGGTCACGCTGGGCGCCAAGCGCTTCCCGGTCGGTGCCGACGGGGGGCTCGAGAAGGGCCTGCCGCGTCATCCCATCGTCGAGGACGATGTCGTGATCTACGCCGGGGCGACGATTCTCGGCCGGGTCACGATCGGCCGGGGCTCGAGCATCGGCGGCAATGTCTGGCTGACGCACAGCGTGCCCGCGGAAAGCAACATCACCCAGGCGAGTTCGCGCAATGAGCTACTGGGCGACTGATGCACCGGCTTCCGATCCGCCCGGCGGGACGCTTGGGCCGGTCGTGGACGCGGGCCGCGCGCTCGACGACGAGAGCGCGTCCGACCGGGAACCCGATCATGAGATCGCCCAGACGGTCGGTGCGAACCTGCGGCGTTTTCGCGCCCGCCAGCAATTGACCCTGGACGCGCTCGCGCGACGTTCGGGCGTGAGCCGGGCGATGCTGGGGCAGATCGAACTGGGCCGCAGCACGCCGTCGATCGCGATCGTGTGGAAGATCGCGCGCGCGCTCGATATTTCGGTGACCAGCTTTCTGGGCGAGGCGCTGGTCGAGCGCGACGTGCTGATCCGCGCCGCGGACAGCGCGGTGGTGGTCGCGGCGCGCGGCAAGGTGCGGGTACGGGCGCTGTTCCGCGAGGCGGCGACGCCACGCACGGAGTTCTTCGAACTACGCTTCGCGCCGCTCGTGCGGCATCGTTCGAGTGCCCGCGAAGCCGGTGCGCGCGCGAATCTGGTCGTCGCGCAGGGCTCGATCGAGCTGGGTGTCGGCGATCGCAAACATACCCTCGCCACCGGCGACTCCGTTCAGTTTTCCGCCGATGTGGAGCATGTCTACCGCAATCTGGTGGACGGCGAGACGCTCGCCTACCTGGTTCTCAGTTTTCCCCGCAGCGAATCCTGACGAGGATCGTTCGATCCGGAAGTGGCGTGCCGCGCCCTTGAAACGAAAAAAACCGGCGAACCGCGATATTCGAGGTTCGCCGGGGGCTGCCATGGCGGATCAGTTGCGGACCGGATTGCGTCCGCTGGTCAGCCGTAGCAGTGCCGAGTACAGCGCGTCCACCTCGGCGCAGGTGTTGTAGAACGCCAGCGACGGCCGTACCGTCGCCTCCAGCCCGAAGCGGCGCAGGATCGGCTGGGCGCAGTGGTGGCCCGAGCGCACGGCGATACCTTCCTTGTTGAGCGCCGCACCGACATCCTCGGTCTTGAAGCCGTCGAGGGTGAAGGACAGCACGCTCGCCTTGTCCGGCGCCGTGCCGACCAGGTGCAGGCCGGGCACGTCCTTCAGGAGACGGGTCGCATAGACCAGCAAGCCGTGCTCGTACTGGGCGATGTTGTCCATGCCCAGTGCGGTCACGTAGTCGATCGCCGCGCCCAGGCCCACCGCGTCGGCGATGTTGCCGGTGCCTGCCTCGAAGCGGCCGGGGGCGGGATGGTACTCGGTGTGCTCGAAGGTGACGTCGCGGATCATGTTGCCGCCGCCCTGCCACGGGGGCATGTCGTTGAGGATGTCCTCCTTGCCATACACCACGCCGATGCCGGTCGGACCGAACACCTTGTGGCCCGAGAACACGAAGAAGTCCGCATCCAGCGCCTGCACGTCCACCGCCATGTGCGATACCGACTGCGCGCCATCGACCAGTGCCAGCGCCCCGGCGGCATGGGCCATCTCGACCATCGTCTTGGCCGGCGTGACCGTGCCGAGCGCATTCGATACCTGGGTGAACGCCACCAGACGGGTACGCGGGTTGAGGAGCTTCGCATACTCGTCGAGCAGGACCTGCCCGCAGTCGTCGACCGGAATCACCCGCAGGCGCGCGCCTTTTTCGGCGCACAGCTGCTGCCATGGCACGATGTTGGCGTGGTGCTCGAGGTTGCTGACGATGATCTCGTCGTCCTTGCCGATGTTGGCGCGCCCCCAGGCCTGGGCGACCAGGTTGATCGCCTCGGTCGCGCCGCGAACGAAAATGACCTCGTTCACCGAACGTGCGTTGAGAAACCCGCGGACCTTGTCGCGTGCCGCCTCGTACGCATCGGTTGCGCGCGCCGCCAGTTCATGCGCGGCGCGGTGGATGTTGGAGTTCTCGTGGTGGTAGAAATGCGCCAAGCGGTCGATGACCGACTGCGGCTTCTGGGTGGTCGCCGCATTGTCGAGCCAGATCAACTGGCGCCCGTTCACGCGCTCGGAAAGGATCGGAAAATCCTTGCGTACCAGATTGACGTCGAACGGCGGTCGGTTGTGCACCGGAATCGCGGGCTCGGAGGCGAATTCCTGCCCCGGCACGCGAATGCCGGGCGCGCCCGGGCGGGGCGCTTCCAGGAAGTAGTAAGGCTGCGCCGTGACCGCTTGAGGCGTGTTCACGCCGATGCCGGACGTGGGCAGGCGTGGCGCGAGCAGGCTGCGCAGTTCGGCTTCACCCGGAATGCCCAGGTCCAGCGGGTCGACGAAGCCGCCCACGCGCGGAGTGAGGTCGAGCCCGAGCGCATGCGGCAGCGTGGGTGCGGCGGGCGGATGGACCGGCGCCAGCGTCGTGGCTTCCTGCGCGAGCCCCAGGCCGGGCAGGCTTGGCACGAACGATTGCGGTGCCGCGAAACGTTCGGGGGCGGGAACACTCGCCGCGTCGCCGGCGCCCGGTAAGGCGCTGAAGAAGGCGTTGGCCAGCCGCGCCAGGCTTTCGACGTCGGGCAGGCCGACGCCCGCGGACTCAGGCGTAGTCATTTTGATAGACATGGTACTTGTCCACTTCGACACCATCCAGAACCGCCAGCGCATCGTCGGTCAGCACGGCCAGCGAGCAATACAGCGAAACCAGGTAGGAGGCGATCGCGCGGTCGTTGATGCCCATGAAGCGCACCGACAGGCCGGGGCTTTGTTCGCCCGGCAGGTTGGGTTGATACAGGCCGACCACGCCCTGGCGGCTTTCGCCGGTGCGCAGCAGCAGGATGCTCGACTTGCCGTCCTCGATGCGGACCTTGTCGGAGGGGATCAGGGGGACGCCGCGCCAGGTGATGAACTGGGAACCGAACAGCGACACGGTCGGGGGCGGCACGCCGCGGCGGGTGCACTCGCGGCCGAAGGCTGCGATGGTGCGCGGATGCGCGAGGAAGAAGCCGGGTTCCTTCCACACCTTGGTCAGCAGTTCGTCGAGATCGTCCGGGGTCGGCGCGCCGGTGCGGGTGTTGATCCGCTGATCGGGGTGCACATTGCTCAACAGGCCGTATTCGGCGTTGTTGATCAGCTCGGACTCCTGGCGCTCCTTGATCGTCTCGATGGTCAGGCGCAGCTGTTCGGCGATCTGGTTGTGCGGGCTGCTGTAGAGGTCCGACACCCGGGTGTGCACGTCGAGTACGGTATTGACCGCGCTCAGCATGTATTCGCGCGGGTCGTCGACGTAGTCGACGAAGGTCTGCGGCAGTTCGCGTTCGTCGCGGCCGGAACACTCGACCTCGACCTGGCCGGCATCCTTGACCTTGTTCACCCGGTAGATCCCGGCCTCGACCGGCAGCCACTGCAGCACATGGGTGAGCCAGCGCGGCGTGATGCTCGACATCTGCGGAACGGTCTTGGTCGCATTCGCCAGCTGGCGTGCGGCGACATCGCCCAGCGCGGTATGAACGTAGGATTCTTGTGCCATGTTGCTACTCCGTGATAAAGGGTTTCGACTTCGGATGCGCGCCGGATCGTGGCGTACACCGGAGGCCGTCAAGGTAACGCTTCCAATTATTTATGTAAAGCTTATCTCATTGTTTTATAAGTAAAAATCCGCTATATTGGACTCCTTTCCGCAATGACGGAAAATTGCCCGCCAAAGCGCTGCGGCGTCCGGGGCACACCGCGGAAGCCGCGATCCAGCGCTTCGCACCCCGGCCAGCAAAAAAATGGGCGGTGTCATCGGACACCGCCGAAATGCCACATGGGAGGACATGCGGAGGAGGCAAACTGCCGGGCATCTTCGGTCCATCGATTCCGTCACCCGAGCAGTGTGCCCAAGCGGCACGGGGGCTGAAACCAATCAAAGTTGCTAAGCTATTCGGCCGTTCATCGCTACCGGGCCGCCACGGTCGGTGTCGGCATGGTGCGCCGCACGCGCCCTGGGCGGGCGTGGATTCATGACGTTTGGAATACGGCGCACGGGCGGGCGCGGGCGTAATAACAATTTCAGAAATCGAGATTTGTGGCCGGTCCGCAGCGGGTCATGATCGGGGACCCGCCCACCGGATCAGTGCAATATCATGTGCCAGTTGCTCGGAATGAATGCCAACAAGCCCGCGTCGATAAAGTTCTCCTTCGAGGGCTTCGTGCTGCGCGGGGGGCGCACCGACGAGCACCGCGACGGCTGGGGTCTGGCCTTCTTCGAAGGGCATGCGTGCCGGACCTTGCATGACTGCCGGCCGTCCGCCGATTCGCCGTTGGTCGAGCATCTGCACCGGCACCCGGTGAAGTCGCGGAACATCATCGCGCACATCCGCAAGGCGACCCAGGGCGGACTTTCGCTGCAGAACTGCCATCCCTTCACCCGCGAGCTCTGGGGCCAGCACTGGGCCTTCGCCCACAACGGGAATCTCAAGAATTTCGATCTGCGCCTGAGCGGCCGCTATCTGCCCGTCGGCGAGACCGACAGCGAACATGCGTTCTGCTATCTGCTGCAGGAACTGGGCCACCGCTTCGGGGCGCTCGCGCCGACCACGCCGGAGCTGTTCGAGGCGCTGGTCGAGTTGTCCGCGCGTGTTGCCGCGTTCGGCCCGTTCAATTTCCTGCTGTCGAACGGCAGTGGCCTGTTCGCCTATTGCACCACGGAGCTGCACTTCGTGACCCGCTGCTACCCGTTCGCTTCGGTACGGGTGCTCGATCACGACCTCCAGGTCGATTTCGGCCGCTACAACCATCTCGACGACTGCATGTCGGTGATCGCCACCAAGCCGCTGACCAGCGGTGAAGACTGGACCGCGTTCGCGCCGGGCGAGCTGCGCTACTTCTTCGATGGCGCGCCCACCCGCAAGGGCGTGCTGCGCCGCCAGCTCGCGGTATCGGTTTGAACCGGTGTCGGCGGCTTGCCGTCATGCAGCGCGATTCCCGCGGTGCAGGTAGCGGTCGCCGGCCCACAATCCCAGCAGCAGGGCGAGCAGGGCGATGGTGGCCGGCAGCGATCCGTTGCCGGCGGCGACGACCGTCGGACCCGGACAGTAGCCGGCCAGGCCCCAGCCCGCCCCGAAGATCACGCTGCCGGCCAGCAGGCGCCGGTCGACCGGGCGCGATGGCTCGGCCGGCGTGCCGGCGCGGATGCGTCGTGCGGCGACGACGAAGCCGATCCGGGCGCTTGCGATCGCCGCTACCATCACCAGCGCGAGCGAGGGGTCCCAGGCGCCGGCGATGTCGAGAAAGGCGAGCACCTTGGCCGGGTCGGCCATGCCGGCGATGATCAGCCCGATGCCGAACACCAGCCCGGCCGCGCCGGCGGTCAGGAGGGGCCTCATTGCACGCCCCCGATCACATGGCGAATCAGGTAGGTCACCGCCATGGCGCTGCCCATGAACGCCAGCACGGCCCACAGCGATCGCAGCGAAAGGCGGGCAAGCCCGCAAACGCCGTGTCCGCTGGTACACCCGTTGGCAAGGCGGGTTCCGAAGCCGACCAGGAATCCGGCCAGCGCCAACAGTGGCCAGGCGTTCGCCGACCAGTACGGTGTCGTCACCGCCAGCGCGGGGGCGAGGGTCTTGAGCACGAGCGGCGCGGCGAGCAGGCCCGCGACGAAGGCAAGGCGCCAGCCGTTGCCGCCGGTGCGTTGCACGATGGCCGCGAGGATGCCGCTGATGCCGGCGATCTGGCCGTTGGCGACGATCAGGATCGCCGCCGCCAGCCCGATGAGCGCGCCGCCCCCGAGCGCATGCCAGGGGGTGAACGCCGTCCAGTCAATGTTCATGCCGCAGTTTCCATGGCGAAGTTTGCGATCCCCCGATTCTTCGATGCCCGCCCGACGCGGGTGCTGCGCGGGCCGTTTCGAACCGAATCGGCAGGATCATGGGGTCGTGGCGGCTGCGCCGATCACAGCGTCCAGCTGTAGGCGATGCCGAAGATGTCTTCCTTGAGGTGAATGTCCGCCTCGCCGCCGCCGAACGCGGCCGGGATCGCGTTCCGCCCGCGCACGGTTTCGCGGGCCGCGCGGGTGTAGCTGAAGCTCCACTCGCCGCCGCCTTCGAGCTTCCAGCTCGCGCCCAGGCTCCAGTGATCGCGGACCACGCCGGGGGCGAGGATGTTGAAGAAGGTCTGGCTGGCCGGTATGGGCTGGTCGCTGCGGCTGTAGCCGCCGCGCAGGGTCAGGCGCTCGTCGTGGCGGTAGACGATGCCGAGCTTGATCACCGACACGTCCTGCCATCCGAAGCCGCCGCCGTCGTCGGTTCCGAGCAGGTTTCCGGCGAAGAGATTCTCGAGCGGGTTGCCGACCGACTTGATGTCGCTGTATTCGATGCGCTGCCAGTCGGCGGCCAGGGTGAGCGCCGGGCTGGCTTTCCAGGCGAACCCGAATCCGTATTGCGACGGCGTGTCGAAGCTGCCCTGCTCGGCGAAGAGGCCCGCGTAGCGATCGAAGCGCCCGGCGTCCACCTCCGACGCCCAGCTGACGCCCACGCTCAGCTCGGGCGTGATCTCGCCGAGATAGCCGAGCTTGACCCCCCAGCCGGTTGCGCTGTCGGTTCCGCGATTCGTGACCGAGCCGGGCCGGCTCGAGGTGAACGGGTTGTCGAACGCGCCCAGGCCCTCGGCCGAGAAGCGCTGGTAGGCCAGATTCAAGGCCACCCCGAAGGCGTGTCTTTCGGCCAGCCGGTACGCGATCGAGGGGCTGACGAACAGCTGCGAGAGATCGACGCCGGCGTTGCCGCTGGAGCCGAACGCGCCGAACGGGTTGCGTCGATAGTCTGTGTTCATGCCGCCGTTGCCATAGACCGCCAGGCCGACTCCGATCTGCGGCGAGACCTGGTGCGAGTAGGCGAACTCGGGAATCAGGAAGTTCTTCTCGCCGTTGCCCGAGAATTCGCCGTCCGCACCGGCCTGGTTGCCGCTGATCCGGCTGCCGCGCGTGGGCCTGAACAGCGACAGCCCGAGGTCGATGCGGTCGCCGCTCGAAGCGGCGGCGGCAGGATTGGCGGCTGCCGCGAATGCGTCCTGCACCAGCGCGTAGCCGACTCCGGCCGTGCCTTGCGAGCGCACGCCGATGCCATGAGAAATGTAGCCGTTGGTCGCGAATGCGAGCGACGGCAGGAACAGGCCCGGCACAGCGAGCGCGAGCATGCGATGACGCATAGGGGGGTTCTCCATGCAGGTGACAGCCAGGCGCGGTGATGCGCGGTGGCGAGACTATGCGTGCGGGTGCGGCGCTGCCCAACCAATCAATTCAGATTTCCAAAGCAGCCGATCCGATCATCGTGCGGCCCGGAAATCTAAGCATTCCTGATTTTCTTCGTTCGCTTCGGCGCTGGCCTGAAGTAGGCTCGATGCCACCCGATCGCGGTGGTCGCCCAGCGGCCCCGCGGCCCGCCAACTGCACAGGAATCAAGCATGCCCAGCACCCCGCCGAAGAACGTACGAACCCGGCCGCTGATCGCGGCCGTCGCCGTGGCCGCCAGCCTGCTGGCCGCGCCGGGCGCGCCCGCCTGGGCCGCCGACCTCAGGATCGGCCTCGCGGCCGAGGTCACCACGCTCGACCCCCACTTCTTCAACAGCGGGCCGAACAATGCGTTCCACCACCACCTGTTCGACACGCTCGTCGACGTGGATGCCAGCGGCAAGCTGATACCGAGCCTGGCCGAGTCGTGGCGGGTGATCGACGACACCACCTGGGAGTTCACCCTGCGCAAGGGGGTGCGGTTTCACGACGGCAGCGAGCTGACCGCGCAGGATGTGCTGTACTCGCTGGAGCGGCCCGGATTGATCCCCAACAGCCCCGGTTCATTCACCAGTTACACCAAGCCGATCGTGGCCAAGGAGGCGGTCGACGCGCATACGCTGCGGCTCAAGACCGAAGCGGCCTATGGCCCGCTGCCGCTCGATCTGATCTCGATCTTCATCGTGTCGAAGAAGGCCGCGGAGAACGCGACCACTGAGCAGTTCAACAGCGGCGCGGCGGCGATCGGCACCGGCCCGTTCAAGATCGCCGAGTTCCGCAAGGGCGAGCGCATCGAGATCGTGCGCAACGACGATTACTGGGGGCCGAAGCCCGAATGGGACAAGGTGCAGTTCAGGGTGCTGGCGAGCGATGCCCCGCGCCTGTCGGCGCTGCTGGCCGGCGATGTCGATCTGATCGAAGCGGTGCCGCCGGCCGACCTGGCCAAGCTCAGGCGCAACGACGCGCTCACGCTGGCGCAGCACACCACCTGGCGCACGCTGTTCTGGCACGTGGACCAGTTCCGCGACGATTCGCCGTTCGTGACCGACAAGGCCGGCAGGCCGCTCGGCAAGAATCCCCTCAAGGATGCGCGGGTGCGCCAGGCGATTTCGAAGGCGATCAACCGTCAGGCGCTGGTCGAGCGCTCGCTGGAGGGCTTGGGCCAGCCGGCGTCCAACATCAACTCGCCGGGCATCTTCGGCTACAACCCCGATCTCGAGGTCGAGGCCTACGACCCCGAAGGCGCCAGGAAGCTGCTGGCCGAGGCCGGCTATCCGGATGGTTTCGGGCTCACCATCCACGGACCGAACAATCGCTACATCAACGACGAGCAGGTCGTCCAGACGGTTGCGCAATTTCTCAATCGCGTCGGCATCCAGACCAAGGTCGAGACCCAGCCGCTGTCGATCTACTTCGGTAAGGCGCGCGCGAGCGAGTACAGCTTCGCCCTGCTGGGCTGGGGGTCGCTGGCCAGTGACTTCACCCTGCGCTCGATCGTGGGCACGCCCGATCCCGATACCGGCTGGGGTACCTGGAACTGGGGCCGGTACAGCAACCCGGCGGTCGATACGCTGGTGCGGTCGGCGCTGGGTTCGGTCGATGAGGCCAAGCGCGAGGACTTCAGCCGCCAGGCGGTCAAGGTCGCGCTCGGCGACCATGCCGTGATTCCGTCGCACCATCAGCTCGCGACCTGGGCGCTGCGCAAGGGCTATGAGTACCCCGGGCGGATCGACGAGTTCACCTACGCGCACGAGGTCCGCAGCGTGAAGTGAGCCGGCGCATGCCGGTCGTCGAGGGCCCCGGCGAGTTTCCGCGGCGGCCGGCGGCGCGCGGCCGGGTAGCCGGATAGCCATGGTGCTGTTCATCCTGCGGCGCTGCATCCAGGCCGTCTCCGTGTTGTTCGTCATGTCGCTGGTGGTGTTCGCCGGCGTGTACGCGATCGGCAGTCCGATGGACTTGCTGGTCGATCCGCAAGCCACCCGCGAGGATCTGGCGCGCGCCGCCGCCGCGCTGGGCCTCGACCAGCCCGCATGGGTGCAGTACTGGCGCTTTCTGGTCAGGGCGGTGAGCGGTGATCTCGGCAATTCCTTCATCCATGGCAGCCCGGCGCTGGGCCTGATCCTCGAGCGGATGCCGGCCACCTTCGAGCTCGCGCTGGTCGCGATGCTGATCGCGGTGCTGCTGGGCATTCCGCTCGGGCTGTGGTCCGGGCTCGCGCCCGATTCGATCAGCGGCCGGGCGATCATGGCCGGTTCCATCCTGGGGTTCTCGCTGCCGACGTTCTGGGTCGGGCTGATGCTGATCATGGTGTTCGCGGTGCAGTTGGGTTGGCTTCCGGCCGGCGGGCGCGGGCCGACCCGTGAATTCCTGGGCCTGCACCTGTCGGTGTTTTCGGCCGAGGGGTGGCGGCACCTGATCCTGCCCGCGGCCAACCTCGCGCTCTTCAAGCTGTCGCTGATCATCCGCCTGACCCGCAGCGGCACGCGCGAGGCCTTGCTCCAGGACTATGTGCGCTTCGCCCGGGCCAAGGGCCTGTCCAGCACGCGCGTGGTGGGCGTGCATGTGCTCAAGAACATCCTGATTCCGGTCGTCACCGTGGTCGGGCTCGAGTTCGGCGCGCTGATCGCGTTCTCGGTGGTCACCGAGTCGATCTTCGCCTGGCCGGGTATGGGCAAGCTGCTGCTCGAGTCGATCGGGCAACTCGATCGGCCGGTCGTGGTGGCCTACCTGCTGCTGATCGTGGTCTTGTACGTGGGCATCAGCCTGGTCGTCGACCTGCTTTATGCCGCGCTCGACCCGCGGGTGCGTCTGCGCGGCGGTGCGGCATGAGCGCGGCGGCGCGCGGTCCGCTGGCGCAGTTCGCCGGCGCCTATGCCGAAAGCCGCCTGGCGCTGTTCGGGCTCGCGCTGCTGGTGGCGATCGCCCTCGTCGCGTTGCTGGCGCCGTGGCTCGCGCCGCAGAACCCGTATGACCTGATGGCGCTCGACATCCTGGATTCGCGCCTGCCGCCGGGCAGCCCCAGCGGAGACGGGCGCATGATCCATCGTCTCGGCACCGACGAGCAGGGGCGCGACATGCTCTCGGCGATCTTCTACGGCTTGCGCATCAGCATCATGGTCGGCCTGAGCGCCACCGTGATCGCGCTGGCGATCGGCATGGCGCTGGGCCTGGTGGCGGGCTATTTCGGCGGGCGTTTCGACACCGTGCTGATGCGCATCGCCGACATCCAGCTGTCGTTTCCGTCGATACTCACCGCGATGATCCTGCTGGCGCTGTTCGGCCAGGGCATCGACAAGATCATCATCGCGCTGGTCGCCTCGCAATGGGCCTACTATGCGCGCACCACGCGCGGCGCGGCGCTGGTCGAACGGCGCAAGGAGTACATCGAGGCGGCCCGCCTGCTCGGTCTTTCGACCGCGAGGATCCTGGCCCGCCACCTGCTGCCGAACTGCCTGCCGCCCTTGATCGTGGTGGCGGCGCTGCAGGTGGCCGCGGCCATCGCGCTGGAGGCGACGCTGTCTTTTCTCGGCCTGGGCCTGCCGGTGACCGAACCGTCGCTCGGGCTGCTGATCTCGAACGGCTTTCAGTATCTGTACTCGGGGCGGTACTGGATCAGCGTCTTTCCCGGGGTGGCGCTGCTCCTGACGATCTTCGCGATCAACCTGGTGGCCGACCAGTTGCGCGACGTACTCAACCCCCGGTTGCACCGGCAATGACGGGCGCGCGTACGCCGACGCTCGTAGTCCGCCAGCTCACGACGCGCTTCACCAGCCGCGCCGGCAGCGTGACGCCGGTGAACGACGTCAGTTTCAGCGTCGGCGCGGGCGAGGTGCTCGGGCTGGTCGGGGAGTCGGGGTCGGGCAAGTCGATGACCGGGTATTCGCTGCTCGGGCTGATCGATCCGCCCGGCCGCATCGTGGCCGGCAGCATACGCCTGGACGGGCGCGAGCTGCGCGGGCTGTCGCCGCGCGGCTGGCGCGAGATTCGCGGCAACCGGATCGCGATGATCTTCCAGGATCCGATGATGACCCTCAATCCGGTGCTGCGGATCGACACCCAGATGGTCGAGGCGGTGCTTGCCCATCGCCGGATCGAGCGCGCCAGCGCGCGCGGCCTGGCGCGCGACGCGCTGGCGCGGGTGGGCATCGCCGCGCCGGACGAACGCCTGCTGGCCTATCCGCACCAGCTCTCGGGGGGGATGCGGCAGCGCGTCGCGATCGCGATCGCGCTGCTGAATGCGCCGGCGCTGATCGTCGCCGACGAGCCGACCACCGCGCTCGACGTGACCCTCCAGGCGCAGATCCTGTTCGAAATGCAGACCCTGTGCCGCGAGGCCGGTACCGCGCTGATCTGGATCACCCATGACCTTTCGGTGGTGGCCGGGCTGGCCGACCGGGTGTGCGTCATGTATGCGGGAAGAATCGTCGAACAGGGCGGCGTCGCACAGGTGCTCGAGCGGCCCGCCCATCCATATACCCGCGGCCTGCTCGATTCGACCCCGGCCGCGGCGGCCGCGGACCGTTCCGCCGGCGGGGCGGCGAAGGGGCGGCCATTGCGGCAGATTCCCGGCATGGCGCCGTCGCTGCTCGATCTGCCCGAAGGCTGCGCGTTTCGTCCCCGCTGCGAACATGCCGACCTGGCGTGCATGCGGCCGCCGCCGAGCGTTGAGCTCGAGGCCGGGCATGCGGTGCGCTGCTTTCATCCGCTGGCGCGGGGGATGCGATGACGGCGCCGCCGCTCCTGGCCTTGCGCGCGGTCAGCGTGCGCTTCGGCGTGCAGCCGGACTGGCTCGAGCGTTGCGCGCAGCGGCTCGGCTGGCTGGCGCACCCGGCGCAGGTGCATGCGCTCGACGCTGTCGATCTGGCGATCGGCGCGGGCGAGGTGGTGGGCCTGGTGGGCGAGTCGGGGTGCGGCAAGTCGACGCTCGGCCGGGTCGCGGTGGGTCTGCAGGCCGCGACCACGGGCGAGCGCCTCTGGCGCGGCGAGGCCATCGATCGCCTGCCGGCCGCGCGCCGGCGGCGGGAGCAGCTCGGCATTCAGATGATCTTCCAGGACGCATCGGCGTCGTTGAATCCCCGCATGCGGGTGGGAGCGCTCCTGGCCGAGGCGCCGCTCTTCCACGGATTGATCGGCCGCGCCGACCGGCGCGAGTTCGTCGCGGCGCTGCTTCGTGAGGTCGGACTCGAGCCGGGCGTGGCCGAGCGTTTTCCGCACCAGTTTTCGGGCGGTCAGCGTGCCCGGGTCGGGATCGCGCGCGCACTCGCGGTGCGGCCGCGATTCCTGGTCTGCGACGAGGCGGTGGCGGCGCTGGATGTGTCGGTGCAGGCGCAGGTGCTCAATCTGTTCATGAGCCTGCGCGAGCGCCTGGGCCTGACCTATCTCTTCATCAGCCACGACCTCGGCGTGGTGCGTCACCTGTCGGATCGGGTGGTGATCATGTACCTCGGCCGAGTGGTCGAAAGCGCGCCGGTCGAGGCTTTGTTCCGTGAGCCGGCCCATCCCTATTCGCAAGCCCTGCTGGCCGAGGCGCCGACGCTCAAGGTCGAGAAGAAGCGCTTCGTGGCCATTCGCGGCGAATTGCCCTCGCCGCTGAACCCGCCCGCGGGCTGCCATTTCCATCCGCGCTGCCCCCATGCCAGCGCCCGCTGCGGTGCCGAAGCGCCGGCGCTGCGCGAGCTCGCACCCGGACACCACGCCGCCTGCCATCTGCACGAACGCTAGCAGCGCGGCGCCGGCCGGGCGCCGTCACTGTTGCTGCAGCAACACCCGAGCAGCACAGGCGCTGTTTGCACTGCAGCATCCGGCGATTCGATAGTTTTACAAGTAATTGATATATATGTGAAATTCGTGCTGGCACAGCCTTTGCAATAGAGGTGACACGAATGCACTTGCGCAACCTACAACACTGCAAAAGGACTCGATACATGACGAGCAAGATCAAGGTAGTGGCCATCTCCGGTGGCCTGAAGAATCCCTCCCGCACCCACGCGCTGGCGAATGCGCTGACGAGCGCGCTGGCGAGCCATGCGCAGATCGAGATCCGCCTGATCGATCTGGGCGAGATCGGGCCGCGCTTCGCGGGTGTCCTGCAGCCGGATGATCTGCCGGCCGAGGTGCGTTCGGCGATTCGCGCGATCGAGGGGGCGGATTTCATCGTCGCGGCGACCCCGGTCTATCGGGCTTCGTTCACCGGATTGTTCAAGCATCTCCTCGATTTCGTCGATCACAACGCCCTGATCGACGTGCCGGTGCTCCTGGCCGCGACCGGCGGCAGCGATCGCCATGCCTTGGTCATCGATCACCAGTTGCGCCCGCTGTTCAGCTTCTTCCAGTCGTTCACCCTGCCGGTCGGCGTGTATGCCAGCGAGGCCGACTTCGAGAACTATCAGGTGTCCAGCACGGCGCTCAGGCAGCGCATCGAACTCGCCGTCGAGCGCGCCCTGCCTTTCGTGCGCCCGCGCGTCGGTGCGAACGTCAGCCAGCAGGTCCGCGTCGCGGCCTGAGCGTGGCCGCCAATTATTTTTCGGAAGGGATGAGTGCCATGAGTACAGAGAACATCAAGTTTGCCTACTGGGTTCCCAATGTCAGCGGCGGTCTGGTGGTCAGCAAGATCGAGCAGCGCACCAGCTGGGACATCGACTACAACCGCAAGCTCGCGCAGATCGCCGAGAAGGCCGGCTTCGACTACGCGCTGTCGCAGATCCGCTTCACCGCCGGCTATGGCGCGGAGTACCAGCACGAGTCGGTGTCGTTCAGCCACGCGCTGCTCGCGGCCACCGACAAGCTCAAGGTGATCGCCGCGATCCTGCCGGGGCCCTGGCATCCGGCGGTGCTCGCCAAGCAGATCGCGACTATCGACCATCTGAGCGGCGGCCGGGTGGCGGTCAACGTCGTGTCGGGGTGGTTCCGCGGCGAGTTCACCGCGATCGGCGAGCCGTGGCTCGAGCATGACGAGCGCTATCGCCGTTCCGAAGAGTTCATTCGCGCCATCAAGGGCATCTGGACGACCGACAACTTCACTTTCCGGGGCGATTTCTATCGCTTCAACGGCTACACGCTGAAGCCCAAGACCTTGCAGCAGCCGCACCCGGAGATCTTCCAGGGCGGCAGCTCGCGCGCCGCGCGCGACATGGCGGCGCGGGTGTCGGACTGGTATTTCACCAACGGCAACACCGTCGAGGGCATCAAGGCGCAGGTGGACGACATCCGCGCCAAGGCGGCGGCGAACGATCACCGGGTCAAGGTCGGCGTCAATGCCTTCATCATCGCGCGCGACACCGAGGAGGAAGCCCGGGCGGTGCTGGCGGAGATCATCGAGAAGGCCGATCCCGAAGCGGTCAATGCCTTTGGCGACGCGGTCAAGCAGGCCGGCAAGGCGAGCCCCGAGGGCGAGGGCAACTGGGCCAAGTCGACTTTCGAGGATCTGGTCCAGTACAACGACGGCTTCAAGACCAACCTCATCGGAACGCCCCGGCAGATTGCCGAGCGCATCGTGGCCTTGAAGGCGGTGGGTGTCGATCTGGTACTGGCGGGTTTCCTGCACTTCCAGGAAGAAGTCGCGTACTTCGGCGAAAAAGTGCTGCCGCTGGTGCGCGAGCTCGAAGCGCAGGCCGGGCGGGACGCGGTCCAGGCGCGGGATCTCGCCGAAGCGGCTTGAGGGCGGAATCGTGATCAGGCCGACTTCAAGGACCGTGGGCGCCGAAGCCACGACGCTGCCCGGCTGGCTGGAGCTCCAGACCAGCCGGCAGGGATTCGGCGTGGCGTTGCGGCACAAGCGCCTGGGGGTGTGGCAGCCGCGCACCTGGCGCGACGTGCAGGCCGAGGTCAGCGGACTCGCGAGCGGCCTGAGCGCGGCCGGGTTTCGTGCCGGCGCGGTGCTCGTGGTCCTCAGCCATCCCCGCCCCGAGGCCTTGCTGCTGGCGCTCGCGGCGCAATGGCTGGGCGGCAGCGCCGCGCTGCTCGACCCGAACGACGATGCGGCGATCCAGGCGCGCCTCCTCGCCGAGCTGAAGCCCGGGTTCCTGTATGCCGAGGGCCTGGAGCAGGTCGAGCGGGCGCTGGCCGCGGGGGTGGCGCCTGCGCTGTTGATCTATGCCGATGCGCGCGGATTGCGGGCTCACCCGCATGCGGCGCTGCGCAGCTATGCCGACTTGATCGCGACCAGCGACCCCCGGGTGCCGGCGCGGCTGGCGCGCGCGCATGAACCGGCGTTCGTGATCCACCGCGTGAACGGGGGCGGCGGTTCCGAAGTGCAGCGCCTGACGCATGCCGAACTGCTGCGACAGGGGGCACTGCTGGTGCAGGCCGAGCGCCTCGGAGCGGACGAAGAGGCCTTTGCCGCGCGCGCCTTCGCGGCCGCCGGCCAGGCGCGCTACCTGATCGCCCCGTGGCTGATCGCGGGTTTTCGCCTGAACTTTCCGGAGAATCTCGCGACCCGCGACAACGACCGCCGCGAGCTCGGGCCGACCTTGGTCGCCGGTACCCGCGAGACTTACCAGCGGCTCGAAAACCTGGTGCGCGAGCGGTTGCCCGCGCCGGGGAGCTGGCAGCGCCGCCTGGTCGATTGGGCGCTCGCGCCGGGTGCGTGCGGCGTTCAGCGCCTGCTCGGATACTGGTGGGTGAGGCGGCCGCTGCGCGATGTGATCGGCTTTACCCGCACCCGCGCACCGTTGCTGGTGGGGGCGCCGTTGCCGGAATCGTCGTCGCGCTTCTTCGCCGCGCTCGGTATCGAGGTCAGGACCTGGCCGGATCCCGCGGCCTGGCAGGCCCATGACCCGGCCGCCCGGCTCGCAGGCGGCGGCTGGACGGATTTCCAGGCCCGCCAGCGCCCGATCGGGCCGGACTGGGCCAGGGAGCCGGTATGAGCGCCGCCGACACGTCGCCGCTGCTGGCGCTCGACCGGATCTCGCTGTCGTTCAAGGGGGTGAAGGCGGTCAGCGACATCAGCTTTGCGGTGGCGCGGGGCGAGATCTGCGGACTGATCGGGCCGAACGGGGCGGGCAAGAGTTCGCTCCTGAACGTGATCAACGGGGTTTATCGCGCGCAGGCGGGCAGCGTGAGCTTCGATGGCGAGCTCAGGCGCCACATGCGCCCGCACCATGCGGCCGAGCGCGGCATCGCCCGCACCTTTCAGAACATCGCGCTGTTCAAGGGCATGAGCGTGCTCGACAACGTCCTGACCGGACGCAACCTGAAGCGGCGCAGCACCTGGCTCGAGCAGGCCTTGCGGGTGGGCAGGGCCAACCGCGAAGACGATGCGCAGCGCGAGCGCGCCGAGGCGGTGATCGAGTTCCTGCGTATCCAGCCGTGGCGCGACACCCTGGTGGGCAAGCTGCCGTATGGCCTGCAGAAGCGGGTCGAGCTCGCGCGCGCGCTGGCGGCCGAGCCCAAGCTGTTGCTGCTCGACGAGCCGATGGCGGGGATGAACGCGGCCGAGAAGAAGGAGATGAGCCGCTTCATCGTCGATATCAACCGCGAGTTCGGCACCACCGTGGTTCTCATCGAGCATGACATCGGGGTGGTCATGGGGCTTTCCCATCATGTCGTGGTCCTCGACTACGGACGCAAGATCGCCGATGGCGCGCCCGGCGAGGTGCGCCAGAACCCGGAGGTGATTGCCGCTTACCTCGGCACGCGCCACTGACACCCACACCCGGCAGCCGCCATCCCGCGATCGCGCGGGAGGGGAGCGGCTTGCCAAAAAAAACGGCAGGACACAGGACCGGACCATGGAATTCTTTTTCGAAGTGCTGATCGGCGGCTTGCTGGCGGGAGTCATGTACTCGCTGGTGGCGATCGGCTTCGTCCTCATCTACAAGGCGTCGGGCGTATTCAATTTCGCCCAGGGGGCGATGGTGCTGTTCGCCGCGCTCACTTTCGTGAGTCTGGTGGAGTCGGGCGTGCCGTTCTGGGCGGCGTTCGTGCTGACCCTGGCGACGATGATCCTGCTGGCGCTGGCGGTCGAGCGCTGGGTGCTGCGCCCGCTCGTCAACCGCTCGCCGATCACGCTGTTCATGGCGACGCTCGGGTTGGCCTACATCATCGAAGGCGGCGCTCAGGCCTTGTGGGGGGCCCAGGTGCATGGGCTCGAGCTGGGCATCGAGGATGTGCCGCTCGAGTTCGGCGGGCTGTTCGTGTCGCAGTTCGACCTCTTCGCCGCGGCCACCGCCGCCACGCTGGTGCTGGTGCTGTCGCTGCTGTTCAACAAGACCCGCATCGGCCTGTCGCTGCGCGCCGTGGCCGATGACACCCTGGCCGCGCAGGCGGTCGGCATTCGCCTGCGCAGGATCTGGGCGGTGGTGTGGGCGGTCGCGGGCCTGGTCGCGCTGATCACCGGCCTGCTGTGGGGCGCGCGCCTGGGGGTGCAGTTCTCGCTGTCGCTGGTGGTGCTCAAGGCCTTGCCGGTACTGATCATCGGCGGCTTTTCGTCGGTGGGCGGCGCGATCGTCGGCGGCCTGATCGTCGGTGCCAGCGAGAAGCTCGCGGAAATCTACATCGGCCCCGTCATCGGCAGCGGCATCGAGAACTGGTTTCCCTACGTATTGGCAACCCTGTTCCTGCTCGCGCGGCCGGCCGGCCTGTTCGGCGAGCGCGCGATCGAGCGGGTCTGAACGGAGTCATCGAATGTTCTATACCGAAGCCGGACAGTTCAGCACCCGTTATGCGGCGGATCGCCGCGTCTTCCGCCTGCGCCAGGACCGGCTCGCACTCGCGCTGCTGCTCGCCTTTGCCGCGGGGGTCGTGCCGTTGGTCGGCAACGACTACTGGTTCAACGCGATCCTGATTCCGTTTCTGGTCCTGTCGCTCGCCGGGCTGGGGCTGAACCTGCTGACCGGCTATGCCGGGCAGCTTTCGCTCGGTTCGGCCGCGTTCATGGCGGCCGGCGCGTTCGCCGCGTACAACTTCCACTTGCGTATCGAGGGCCTGCCGCTGTTGCTCAGCTTCGGCCTGGGGGGGCTGGTGGCGGCCTCGCTGTCGGTGCTTTTCGGCCTGCCGAGCCTGCGCATCAAGGGTTTCTACCTGATCGTGGCGACCCTGGCGGCGCAGTTCCTGATCCCGTGGGTGCTGGTGAAATATGGCTGGTTTTCCAACTACAACGCGTCCGGGGTGATCTCGGCACCGCCGCTGCGGGTGCTCGGCGCCGATCTGAGCACGCCGGTGGGGCGCTACCTGCTCACCCTGGGCGTGGTGGTGGCGCTGACCTGGCTCGCCAAGAACCTGGTGCGCAGCGAGCTCGGGCGCAACTGGATGGCGGTGCGCGACATGGACACCGCGGCCGCGGTGATCGGGATCTCGCTGCCCAAGGCCAAGTTGTTGGCGTTCGCACTGAGCGGTTTCTACCTCGGAATCGCGGGGTCGCTGTGGGCGTTCGCCTATCTGGGCACGGTCGAGCCGCACGGCTTCGATCTGTCGCGATCGTTCCAGGTGCTGTTCATCATCATCATCGGTGGCCTGGGCAGCATCCTCGGTAACTTTCTCGGGGCGGCCTTCATCGTGCTCTTCCCGCTGCTCCTGTCGAATCTCGCGGGCGCGCTGCCGCCCGGGCTGGTGGACGCCGGCCAGCTCGAGAACTTTCAAAAGATGATTTTCGGGGCGCTGATCATCGCCTTCCTGATCCGCGAGCCCGAAGGTCTCGCCCGCATCTGGCAGCAATTCCGCGCCCGGGCGCGCCGGTGGCCGCTGCGCTACTGACCGGGCGCGTCCGAGTGGTTCTTTCCGTTCTGTTTCGTTCAATCCAAACTTCAGGAGTCGAATAAATGTCCTTGCTCAAACCGATCGCCCTTGCCCTGTCGCTCGGCGCCTTCAGCCTCGGCAGCCAGGCTGCGGCCGAGCAGTACTTCCCGCTGCAGAGCTACCGCATCGGGCCCTATGCCGCGGGCGGTACCGGGTTCTTCGGCGGTTTCATCGATTACCTCCAGCATGTGAACGCCAATGGCGGGGTCAATGGCGTGAAGCTGACCTGGAGCGAGTGCGAAACCGAGTACGTGGTGGAGAAGGGTGTCGAGTGCTACGAGCGCCTCAAGAAGGGGCTCAACGGCGCGCCCGCGGCGGCGACCAACCCGCTGTCGGTCGGTATCGCCTACGCGACCCTCGACCGTTCGCATGCCGACAAGCTGCCGCTGATCACGATCAACCACGGACGCACCGATTCCACCGACGGGAGCGTGTTCCCGTATGCGTTTCCGCTGCAGCTCAACCCCTATTCGGAGGTCTCGGCGATCGTGAACTACATCGCCCAGCAGGTCGGCGGGGCCGACGGGCTCAAGGGCAAGAAGATTGTCACCTTGTACCACGGCTCGCCCTACGGCAAGGAAACCAACGAGGTGCTCGAGAAGCTGGCGGCCAAATACGGTTTCGAACTGACGCTGCTCGAAGTGCCGCACCCGGGCAACGAGCAGCAGTCGCAGTGGCTCAACATCCGCCGGATCAAGCCCGACTACGTGATTCTGCGCGGCTGGGGCGTGATGAACCCGGTGGCCTTGAAAACCGCCCAGAAGGTGGGTTTCCCGGCCGACCGCATCATCGGCAACATCTGGAGCAACTCCGAGGATGACGCCTCGCCGGCGGGCGCGGCAGCCAAGGGCTACATCTCGATCACCACCCATCCGTCCGGCACCGACTTCCCGGTGCTGCAGGGCATCAAGAAGGACGTCATCGACCCCGGCAAGGGCAACCTCGCCGATCCCAAGCGCCTGGGGACCGTCTATTACAACCTCGGGGTGGTCAACGGCATTCTCAACGTCGAGGCGATTCGCCTCGCCCAGGCGAAATTCGGCCAGCGCCCGCTGACCGGCGAGGAGGTGCGCTGGGGCTTCGAGAACATCCGGCTGGACGACGCGCGCCTGCAGGAGCTCGGCGCGCTGGGCCTGGTGCAGCCGCTGCAGCTGTCTTGCGCCGACCACGAGGGCGGTGGCGCGGTGCGCTTCCAGCAATGGGACGGCCAGGAGTGGAAGCTGATCAGCGACTGGGTGCAGGCCGATCGCGCCCTGCTCAGGCCGATCATCGAGGCGTCGGCCCAGCAGTACGCCAAGGAAAAAGGCATCACTCCGCGCGACTGCTCGAAGGAAAGCTGAGCGCCCGGGGATTGCCAGCGGGTTCGCCACCGGCGGACCCGCGATGACACATCCAAACCAGAAGGAGCAGTGACATGACACATCGCGACAACTTCGCCAGCCTGTCGACCGGCGCCGACTACGCCGAGCTCGCCGGGCGTTTTCGTCCCCTCTTCACGCGCATCGCCGAAGGCGCGCTCGAGCGCGAGCGTTCGCGCACGCTGCCGTCGGAGCCGATCAAGTGGCTGAAGGAGGCTGGCTTCGGCGCCGTCCGGGTGCCGGTCGAGCACGGCGGCGCGGGCGCATCGCTGCCGCAGCTGGTCCGGCTGCTGACCGAACTGGCCGCGGCCGACTCGAACCTGCCCCAAGCCTTGCGCGGGCACTTCGCGTTCGTCGAGGACCGCCTCAACGCGGCCGCCGACGCCCGCCAGGACGTCTGGTTCAAGCGCTTCGTCGCCGGCGAGATCGTCGGCAACGCGTGGACCGAGGTCGGTGAGGTCAAGATCGGCGACGTGATCACCAAGGTTTCGCGCAAGGGCGACAAATGGGTCGTCAATGGGGCCAAGTTCTACAGCACCGGCAGCATCTTTGCCGACTGGATCGACGTCTACGCCCGCCGCAGCGACGACAACGCCGACGTGATTGCCGCGGTCAGGGTCGATCAGCCCGGCGTGCGGCAGCAGGACGACTGGGACGGCTTCGGCCAGCGCACCACCGGCAGCGGCACCTCCACGTTCGAGGATGCGCTCGTCGAGCCGGAAAACATTATCGACTTCTCGACCCGCTTCAAGTACCAGACCGCATTCTATCAACTGGTGCATCTGGCCACGCTGGCCGGGATCGGCCGCGCGGTCGAGCGCGACGTCGCGCAACAGGTTGCCGCCCGCAGGCGCATCTTCAGCCATGGCAATGCCCCGCTGGTGCGCAATGATCCGCAGATCCAGCAGGTGGTGGGCGAGATCGCGGCGCGTGCGTATGCCGCCGAGGCGATTGCGATTCGCGCCGCCGAACCGGCCCAGCGCGCCTACGAGGCCCGCTTCGTCCCAGACGCGGCGGCCGAGCGGGCCGCCAACATCGACGCGGAGATCGAGTCGGCGAAGGGGCAGATCGTCGTGGCCGGACTGGTGCTGGGCGCCGCGACCGATCTGTTCGACACGCTCGGCGCGTCGTCGGCGCGCGAAGGCCCCGCGCTCGACCGCCACTGGCGCAACGCCCGCACGGTCGCCACCCACAACCCGACCGTCTACAAGGCGCGGATCGTCGGCGACTGGGCCATCAACGGCACCGAGCCGCCGTATGTCTGGCAGATCGGCGGCAGCCCGGCGAGCGCCGCTTGAATCCGGCGCGGGTACCGTTTCAGCGCACCTCCCCCGATCGCAACCAGGAGCGTTCCGAATGAGTTCAAGTAGCAGCGAAGTCGGCACCCGCTGCCACCCAGCGGCGACGCCGGTGCCGGCGGAGCCCATTCTGCAAGTCGAGGGAATCGAGGTCGTCTATGACCAGGTGATCCTGGCCGTGCATGGCGTGACCCTGTCGGTGGGGCAGGGCGCGATCGTCGCGCTGCTGGGCGCCAACGGTGCTGGCAAGAGCTCGACCCTGAAGGCGATATCGGGCCTGGTCGGGGCCGAGCGCGGCGCCATCGTCGCCGGGCGCATCGCCTACCGGGGGGCGGAGGTCACCCGCGCCGCGCCCGACACCCTGGTGCGCGGCGGCTTGGTGCAGGTGCTCGAGGGGCGGCATTGCTTCGCCCACCTGAGCGTCGAAGAGAACCTGCTCACCGGCGGATTCGTGAACCAGCCCTCGCGCCAGCAGCTCAGGGCCGAGCTCGAGAAGATCTACCATTACTTTCCGCGCCTCAAGGAGCGGCGCAAGAGCCTCGCGGGCTATACCTCCGGGGGCGAGCAGCAGATGGTCGCGATCGGACGGGCCTTGATGGCCCGACCCCGGCTGGTGCTGCTCGACGAGCCTTCGATGGGACTCGCCCCGCTGATCGTCGCGGAGATCTTCGACATCGTGAGCCGGCTCAACGCCACCGAAGGCGTGAGCTTCCTGCTCGCCGAGCAGAATGCCAGCATTGCGCTGCGGCACGCGCATCATGCGTTCGTCCTTGAAAGCGGGCAGGTCGTCGCATCCGGTCCCGCGGGCGAACTGGCCGCGCGCAGCGACATTCACGAGCACTATCTGGGCGCGGCCGCGTGACACGCTTTTGGCGTACAAACATCATTTGACATGGGGGGAGAGGCGTAGCAATACTGCTCGACGCGGCGATACTCCTCGTGGAGCGTCGAAATCACTGTCCCTGATCCGCCATCGTGGCATCGCGGCGTTTCCCGGGGCAATCGGGCGGCGGCGTCGATGATGGCAGCCATCCCGACAGCGTTCGACGAGGTCGCGCGACCCATTCGCATTTTTCGTCGGAGCAGGTTCATGTCCACCTTCATCGAAGTAGAGCACGTCACCACTTACCGCTATGCGCAGCCGGTGGAGTTTTCCAAGCATCGTGTCATGTTCCGGCCGCGCGCCGCCCACGACATCCGGGTCCTGAACGCGACCCTGGATGTCGAGCCGGCGTCCCGGCAGCACTGGGTCCACGATGTCTTCTCCAATTCCGTGACGATCGTCGAGCCGCTGGTGCCGGCCGAAGAGCTGCGCTTCACCGCCCGTTTCACCATCGAGCACTTCGGCCTGCGCAACCTCGAACTGGAGGTCGACCCGGAGGCGCGCGATTATCCCTTCCAGTACAGCCCCGACGACCAGCTCGATCTCGCGACCTATCTGCCGCTGCAATACCCGGAGGATGCGCCCGTGGTCAGCGAATGGGTCAAGCAGTTCTTGCCCGCACGCGGCGTGATCCATAGCCGCGATCTGCTGCGCAACATCGCAGCCGGGATCCGCGCGGATCTTAGTTACCAGGCACGCGAGGCGATGGGCACCCAGCGGCCGGCCGAGACCCTGGGGCTGATGGGCGGCACCTGCCGCGACTATGCGCTGTTGATGATGGAAGCCGCCCGCGGCCTGGGGCTGGCCGCCCGATTCGTCTCGGGTTATCTGTACGACCCGGCCCTGGACGGTGCGGCGCCGGTCGAACTGGGCACCGGCCTGCAGCAGGGGATGCGGCAGATGGAAAGCCACGACGGCTGCGACCCGGTTCAGGGCGCCGGCGCGACCCATGCGTGGCTGGATGTGTTTCTGCCCGGTGCCGGCTGGGTGCCGTTCGACCCGACCAACGGCATTTTTGGCGGCACCGACCTGATCCGCGTCGCCTTCACCCGCACGCCGGAGCAGGCCGCGCCGGTTTCCGGCGGCTGGATGGGCGCGGCCAGCGACTACCTCGGCATGTCGGTGAAGGTCAACGTGCGCCACATCGACGCCGAGACCGCGTATGCGGGCGAGCGTGACGCCGTCGCCGTCCAGGCGGAGTGATCCCCGGACAGGTCAGGCGCCAAGCGTTTACTGCACGCGCACCTCGACCCGGCGCGCCTCGGCGGCGTCGCTGCCGCCCAGGGTGACGGCCGGGCGGCGCGTCAGGACGCGCTCGGCGGGCACGCCGGCCGCGATCAGCGCTTCACGTACCGAAGTGGCGCGGTTCTTCGCCACTTCGGCGTTGACCGCCGCACCGCCGGTTTCGTCGTGGTAGCCCGACAGCAGCGCGCTTGCCTGCGGGGCGGCCGCGAGTGCCGCGATCACGATGGCGATCTGTTCCGGTGCCGTCGCGGGCAACGCGGTCTGGCCCGAGTCGAAGTGGATCTTGACCAGCGGTTCGCCGACTTCCGCGATATCTACGAAAGCGATCTCGCCGGCCCCGAGCGCCGTTGCCTGCGCTCCGCGCAAATGGTAGGTGCCCAGGCCGATGACGAGGGCGATGACCAGCGCGATGATGCCGAACAAGACGCCGATGACGACGTTGAGTTCGCTGTCTTCCTGATCGAACATGTGCTGCACTCTCCTGTAGGTGCGCGACCCGACGATTCGGGCGGCGTCGGGCGTGATTCTATCGGAATGCCCCTGCCGCCGCGACGCCTTTGACCCGGCGAAAGGCGTGCCTGGCAGGTGCCGGGACGGTCAACTGTCCGCCCAGTCGACCCAGCCGAACTGGGCCGTCATCAACACCAGGACGCCGAACACGATCCGGTACCAGGCAAACACCGTGAAGTCGTGATTCGAAACGTAGCGCAGCAGCGCCTTGACGGTGAGCATGGCGGCGATGAAGGATGCGACGAAGCCGACCGTGAACACCGGCAGGTCGGCCATGTCGAGCAGGTCCCAGTTTTTCGCGACGTCGTAGACGGTCGCCGCGAACATGGTCGGGATCGCCAGGAAGAACGAAAACTCGGTCGCGGTCTTGCGCGACAGGCCGAAGATCATTCCGCCCATGATGGTCGCGCCGGAGCGCGAAACGCCGGGAAACATCGCGACCGCCTGGGCGAAGCCGACCTTCAGCGCGTCGAGCCAACTCATTTCGTCGATGCTGTTGACCCGCGGTTGATAGACCTTGCGTTCGATGAACAGGATCAGCACGCCGCCGCCGATCAGGGCCATCGCGACGGTCAGCGGATTGAACAGGTAAGTCTTGATGGTGCTGTGGAAGAGCACGCCGAGCACCGCGGCCGGCAGGAAGCCCGCCACCAGCAGGCCGGCGAAGCGCTGCTGTACCGGGTCGCTGGTCAGGCCGCCCAGGGCCGCGCCGATGCGCGCGCGAAAATGCCAGCAGACCGCGAGAATGGCCCCCAGCTGAATGACGATCTTGAATACCTTGCTTTGATCGTCGGTATAGCCGAGCAGGCTGCCGACGATGATCAGGTGGCCGGTCGAGGAAATCGGCAGAAACTCGGTCAATCCTTCGACGATGCCGAGGATCAGGGCCTTGAGGAGCAGAATCGGGTCCATGGGGTACAGCCGTGATTGGGAGGCCGCATTCTACTATCAGCAGGTCGGCGCCCGCCCGCTTGTCGGTGTGATCAAGGCACGCCGCCCGCCGTCTCGGCACGGTTGTCGAACGCGCCGCCGGTGAGGATCTGGTCGGACACGGTCACCGCTTTCTTGCCCGGCAGCAGGGGAAACACGAGCTCGGCGAAGCGGATCGCTTCTTCGAGATGCGGGTAGCCGGACAGCACGAAGCTGTCGATGCCGAGGTCGGCGTACTCGTGGATGCGCGCGGCGACCGTCTGCGGGTCGCCGACCAGGGCTGTTCCGGCGCCGCCGCGCACCAGCCCGACGCCCGCCCACAGGTTGGGGCTGATCTCGAGCTGGTCGCGCCGCCCGCCGTGGAGTTCGGCCATGCGGCGCTGGCCCACCGAGTCCATCTTGGCGAAGTTCTCCTGCGCGCTGCGAATGTCCTCGTCGTCGAGGCGGCTGATCAGGCGCTCGGCGTCGGCCCAGGCCTCGTCGTTGGTTTCGCGCACGATCACGTGCAGGCGAATGCCGAAGCGCAGCGTGCGGCCGTATTTCTGCGCGCGCCGGCGCACATCGGCGATCTTTTCGGCGACCGCGGCCGGCGGTTCGCCCCAGGTCAGGTAGGCGTCGACATGCTTGGCCGCGAGTTCGTGCGCGGCGGGCGACGAGCCGCCGAAGTAGAGCGGCGGATGCGGTTTCTGCACCGGCGCGAAGAAGTTGCGCGCCGCCTGCACCGTGACATGCTTGCCCTCGAAGTCGACGCTCTTGCCGGCGAGCAGATCGCGCCAGACGGTCAGGAATTCGTCCGCGGCCTCGTAACGTTCGTCATGGCTCAGGAACACCCCGTCCGCGGCGAGCTCGGTCGCATCGCCGCCGGGCACGACATTCAGCAGCAGGCGTCCATCCAGTGCCTCGTCGAGCGTCGCGGCCTGGCGCGCCGACGCGGTGGGACCGCTCAGCGAGGTGCGCAGGGCCACCAGCAGCTTGATCCGCTTGGTCACCGGAACCAGGCTGGCGGCCGTCACCCAGGGGTCGAGGCAACTGCTGCCGGTCGGGATCAGCAGGCCGTCGTAGCCGAGTTCGTCGGCGGTCACCGCGATCCGGCGCAGGTAGGCGTTGGTGGCGGGGCGGCCGAACGCCGACCGACCCAGGTAGCGGGTGTCGCCGGAGCTCGGCAGGAACCAGAAGATGTCCGGAGTCATGTGCGTGCTTTCCAGTGGAGGGCAAGGTGCGGATGCGATCGCCTCCGCACCGGTCGCCGGGGGTGATCCCGGTCAGGGGCTGCGCCCGATGTTAGTGGAGGCCGCCGGGGCGACCAAACAATGAAACTGAATATCGAGCGCACGATTTCAGAGCGCTGGCCCGGGCATGCCCAGGCGGGCCGGGCATGAGCCGGTCCGCCTGCGCTGGGCCGTTCGCCCGCGTCAGAACTCCGGACCGCCGAACCCGCCGCCGCCCGGGAGCGCGGGGCCGGCGGGCTTGTCGTCCTGCGGTTCGGCGATCAGCGCGTCGGTGGTCAGGATCAGCGACGCCACCGAGGCGGCGTTCTGCAATGCCGAGCGGGTGACCTTGGCCGGGTCGAGCACGCCTTGTTCGACCAGGTCGCCGTACTCGCCGTTGGCGGCGTTGTAGCCGAAGTTGCCGCTGCCTTCGAGCACGCGCGCGACCACCACCGAGGCTTCCTCGCCGGCGTTCGACACGATCTGGCGCAGCGGCTCCTCGACCGCGCGCAGCACGATCTTGATCCCGGCATCCTGGTCGTGGTTGTCGCCCTTGAGTTCGCTGATCGCGGCGCGCGCGCGCAGCAGCGCGACTCCGCCGCCGGCCACGATGCCTTCTTCCACCGCCGCGCGGGTGGCATGCAGCGCATCCTCGACCCGGGCCTTTTTCTCCTTGAGCTCGACTTCGGTCGCGGCCCCGACCTTGATCACCGCCACGCCGCCGGCGAGCTTGGCCTTGCGTTCCTGCAGCTTCTCGCGGTCGTAGTCGGAGGTGGCGCCGTCGATCAGGGCGTCGATCGTCGCCACCCGCGCGCGGATGGCGTCGGCGCTGCCCGCACCGTCGATGAGGGTGGTGTTTTCCTTGCCGATCTCGATGCGCTTGGCCTGGCCCAGGTCCTCGAGCGTCACCTTCTCGAGCGACAGGCCGATCTCTTCGGTGATCAGCCGGCCGCCGCTCAGGATCGCGATGTCTTCGAGAATCGCTTTGCGCCGGTCGCCGAAGCCCGGGGCCTTGACCGCGACCACCTTGAGAATGCCGCGGATGGTATTCACCACCAGCGTCGCCAGGGCTTCGCCTTCCACGTCTTCGGCGATGATCAGCAACGGCCGTCCGGACTTGGCGACCTGCTCGAGTACCGGCAGCAGCTCGCGGATGTTGCTGATCTTCTTGTCGAACAGCAGGATCAGCGGATTGTCGAGTTCGGCGATCTGCTTTTCCGGGTTGTTGACGAAGTAGGGGCTGAGATAGCCGCGGTCGAACTGCAGGCCCTCGACCACCTCGAGCTCGTTGGCGAGGCTCTTGCCGTCCTCGACCGTGATCACGCCCTCCTTGCCCACCTTGTCGATCGCGTCGGCAATGATCTGGCCGATGTCGGGGTCCGAGTTCGCCGAGATCGCGCCGACCTGGGCGATCTCGCGGCTGGTGGCGGTGGGCTTGGCGATGACCCGGATCTCGTCGATGACGCGCGCGACCGCCTTGTCGATGCCGCGCTTGAGGTCGGCCGGGTTGTAGCCGGCTGCCACGAACTTGAAGCCCTCGCGCACGATCGCCTGGGCGAGCACCGTGGCGGTGGTGGTGCCGTCGCCAGCGTTGTCGGAAGTGCGCGAGGCGACTTCCTTGACTAGTTGCGCGCCGATGTTCTCGAACTTGTCCTTGAGTTCGATCTCCTTGGCCACCGAGACGCCGTCCTTGGTGACGGTCGGCGCGCCATACGAGCGTTCCAGGACCACGTTGCGGCCCTTCGGGCCGAGGGTTACCTTGACCGCGTTGGCGAGGATGTTCACACCCTGGACGATCTTGGCGCGCGCGTCGTCGCCGAACAGAACCTGTTTTGCTGCCATTGTTGACTCCTTGAATGAAAATCCGACTTCGGGCGGGGCGAAACCGTGCTCAGGCTTCGATGATGCCGAACACGTCGTCCTCGCGCAGGACCTGCAGTTCCTCGCCGTCCACCTTGATCGTCTGCCCGGCATACTTGCCGAACAGCACCCGGTCGCCGACCTTGACCGCCAGCGCACGGCGCTCGCCGTTGTCGAGGATGCGGCCGCTGCCCACGGCGAGCACTTCGCCGTGATCGGGCTTTTCGCCGGCCGAATCGGGTATGACGATACCCCCGGCGGTGGTGCGCTCGGGCTGCAGGCGTCTGACGATGAGGCGGTCGTGAAGCGGCTTGATGGCCATGCTGGTTTCTCCTGTGCGATGGCGTTCGGTTGCGATGAACGGCCGGTCATGTTGAGGTGGCGGGCAGGCTGCCCGGCGATGCTGGCACTCGCAGTGCGACAGTGCCAAGGCCTTGCCATCTTGAATCAGCATCCCGGCCGTTCAAAATGAGACGTTTTCATTTGGGTTGCAGCAAATCTGCTATCGGCTGGCGGGCCGATACCCGGCGCGACGACTCCGGGGTCAGGCCGCGTGAAGTGGGTCGAAGGTGTCGCGGTAGGCGAACAGACCCACCGCGCCGCCGGTGTGAACGAACACGACGTTCTGCCCCTTTCTGAACACGCCTTTGCGTATCAGCCCGATCAGCCCGGCGAAACCCTTGCCGGCGTACACCGGGTCGAGCAGGATGCCTTCGGTTCGGGCGAGCAGTTCGACCGCCTCGATCATCGCCGGGGTGGGGCGGCCGTAGCCTGCGCCGACGTAGTCGCTGTTGACCGCGACCGCCGCGGGTGCGAGCGGTGCGTGCACGCCCAGCAGCGCGAGGGTGCGTTGCGCGAGTTGCCGGACCTTGTCCTCCTGCGCGGCACGTTCGGCGCGCACGCTGATGCCGAGCACCGGAATGCCGCTGTTGAGCCCGTGGAAGCCCGCCACCAGTCCGGCCTGGGTGCCGGTGCTGCCGGTCGCATGGACCACGTGGTCGACGACGATGTCGCGGTCGTCGGCCTGCTGCAGGATCTCCTGGGCGCTCACGACGTAGCCGAGCGCGCCGATCGGGTTGGAGCCGCCGCCGGGTATGGTGTAAGGCGCCTCGCCGCGGGCGCGCAGCCCGTCGGCGTAGAGCTCGATCTCGGCGTTCATGTCGAGCCCGCCGGGCCGCGGTTCGAGCCTGCAGCCGAACAGGCGGTCGAGCAGCACGTTGCCGCTGTTGCGGTACTCCACGCTCGCATCGTCGATGCGCGCCTCGAGCAGTGCGGTGCAGTTGAGGCCGAGCAGGGCGGCCGCGGCGGCGGTCTGGCGGACATGGTTCGACTGGGTCGCCCCCTGGGTGACGATATGGTTCGCGCCCTGGGCGAGGGCATCCCCCAGCAGGAACTCGAGCTTGCGGGTTTTGTTGCCGCCCGTGGCCAGGCCGGTGCAGTCGTCGCGCTTGATGTACAGGTTGGGGCCGTCGAGCAGCTTGCTCAGGCGCGTCAGCGGTTCGAGCGGCGTCGGTGCGTGCGTCAGGCGCACACGCGGAAAGCGGGAAAGGTGCATCGGGATCTCCTTCGTCAGTCACTGGGCGGAACGGTGTGCGGATCATGCGCGGCCTGGTCCCGCCACCAGCGGACACAGGCGCGCGCGAGCGCCCGGGTCGCATCGATCGTGTGCGGCAACAGCGGCGAATCGACGTGGGCCAAGGCCGGCGGCACCTCGGTGCAGGCCAGCACCAGGCTTTCGGCGCCCTGCTCGACGAGTTGCCGCGCGGCCTGCTGGAGCAGGTGGCCGCCGCGTGCGAGATCACCCGCCTTGACCGCATAGCAGCCGGGCGTGAACAGATGCTCGAACGCGTGCGCGTCGTTCTCGATGGTCCGGATCCCGAGTGCCGCGAGGCGGGCCTGGTAGAACCCGGCGCGCAGCGTCCCCTGGGTGGCGAGCAGCCCGACTGTGGCCGGGCGGCTGCTCGCGGCCGGCCATTGCGCGGCGACGGCGTCGGCGATGTGAATCAAAGGCGCGCGGGCGCGGGCGGCGAGCGCCTCGAACCAAACGTGCGCGGTATTGCACGGCATCACGATGCAGCCGGCGCCGATCGCGTCGAGGCGTGCGATGGCCGCATGCATCGCCGGCAGTGGCGAGATGCCCGTGCCGGCGACGAAACGCTGCCGGTCCGGGATCTGGGCCACGTTGTGGGCAACGACCGGTACATGCGCCTGATCGCTGCGCGCCCCGGTCTCTTCGATGATCTTGGCCAGGAGATCGACGGTGGCGAGCGGGCCCATGCCGCCCAACACGCCGACGAACGGGCCGAGCGGAGGGTAGCGCATCCGCTCAACACTGGCGCTGCATGCCCCAGCGGCGTACCGTGAGCCGTTCCAGGGTGTTGAAACACAGGTTTTCGACCACCAGGCCGATCACGATCACCATCGCCAGCCCGGCGAAGACCTTGTCGGTGTAGAGCTCGTTGCGATTCTGGAAAATGTACCAGCCGAGGCCGCCCTGGCCGGACGAGGCGCCGAACACCAGCTCGGCCGCGATCAGGGTGCGCCAGGCGAAAGCCCAGCCGATCTTGAGGCCGGCGAGAATCGACGGCAGCGCGGCCGGCACCAGGATCTGCAGTACGTAGCGCAGCCCGGTCAGACCGTAATTGCGCCCGGCCATGCGCAGCGTTTCCGATACGCCCAGAAAGCCCGCGTAGGTGTTGAGCGCCAGCGGCCACAGCACCGAATGAACCAGCACGAACACCAGGCTCGCCTCGCCCAGGCCGAACCACAGCAGCGCCAGCGGCAGCAGGGCGATCGCCGGCAAGGGGTTGAACATCGCGGTGAGCGTGGACAGCAGATCGCGGCCGAGGCGGGTGGATACCGCCAGCGTGGTCAGCACGAACGCGGCACCGATGCCGATCAGATAGCCCTGGATCAGCACCGCCAGCGAGCGCGCCGCGCGCCCGAGCAATTCGCCGCTCGCCAGGCCGGCCACGAAGGCCTGCGCGGTCTGGACGAAGCTCGGCAGCAGCAGCGCGTTGCCCTGCCACATCGCGGCGGCCTGCCATGCCAGCGCGAGCGCGGCGAGGATCACGGTCTTGCGCAGCCAGGCGAGTTGCCACAGGCGCCGGTGCGGCGGCAGCGCGCGTGCGAGCGGCAGATCGGTCAGCGCTTCGAGCGCTTGCTCGTACTCCGCCCGGCGCCACGGGTCGGCGCTGCCGGCGGGCACGGGCGAATGCGATGTCGATGCCATCGGGCGCCGTCAGATCGCGAAACGGACGCGCTCGAGCGGCGTCGCGGCGGCGTCCGCCGCGTCGTCGCGCGGTTCGGCGGAGTCGGGAAACAGCAACTGATGAATGCGCCGCACGGTGTGCTGGAACGCGCCGCCGCCCAGGCTTTCCAGGCCGAACGCGCTCGTGTCCAGCTCGGCGCGCACCCGCCCGGGGTGGGGCGACAGCAGCAGCACCCGGTTGCCGATCACCGCCGCCTCTTCGATCGAATGGGTGACGAACAGCAGCGTGAACCGCACCTCGTCCCACAGCGCCAGCAGCTCTTCCTGCATCTTGCGGCGGGTGAGCGCATCGAGCGCCGCGAATGGCTCGTCCATCAGGAGGATCTTCGGCTGCATGGCCAGGGCGCGGGCGATCGCGACCCGCTGCTTCATGCCGCCCGAGAGGGTGTGCGGATAGGCATCGGCAAAGCTGGCCAGCCCCACCTTGTCCAGGTAGTGAAGCGCACGCGCGCGGGCCGCATGCCGCGACAGCCGGCCCTCGGCGAGGAGCGGAAACATTACGTTCTGCACGACCGTCTTCCACGGCGGCAACTGGTCGAACTCCTGGAACACCACGATCCGGTCGGGGCCGGGTTTGCGAACCTCGGCCCCATCCAGAAGAATCTGTCCGTCGCGCGGTTGCAGGAACCCCGCCACGGCCTTGAGCAGCGTCGACTTTCCGCAGCCCGAGGGGCCGAGCAGCACGAAGCGGTCGGCCGGCAGCACTTCGAAGCTCACGCCGTGGGTTGCCCGCACGATCGCGTTCGCGCTCTGATACTCGAGGCTGACCCGATCCACCGTGAGCAGGGCGCGGCTCGCGACGCTCGCATCGTTGGAAGCATCGCGGGCGACACCCGTCGGAACGGCGGCAGCCCGCATTAGCCCGGCGCTCATGCTTCAGCTGCCGGTCGCGGTGATGGCATCGTCGAAGAAGTAGTCCTTCCACGAGGCCGGCTTGTTCTTGATGGCGCCCACGCGGTGAATGAACTCGGCCAGCGCGAAGGTGTTGCGCGGGGCCACCGTGAAGCGGATCTCGGGGTTTTCGAGGATCTGCAGCAGAAAGCCGCGATCGATCTTCGCGCCGGTCACGCGGATGTAGATGTCGGCGGCCTCGGCCTTGTTGGCGGCGATGAAGTCCGCCGCCTCGCCGAGCGCGGCCTGGAACGCCGCATAGGTCTTGGGATTGTCGGCGCGGAACTTCTCGGTGGCATACAACAGCGTCGGCGAGTTCGGTCCGAGCACGTCGTAGGATTTCAGCACCACCCGCACGTTGGGGTTTTCGAGCGCCTGGTACTGGAAGGGCGGGTTCGAAAAGTGCCCGGTCAGTTCGGTGCCGCCGGCGATGATGGCGGTGGTGGCGTCGGGGTGGGGCAGGGCGACGGTGTATTTGTCGAGGCGGTCATACTGGTCCGCGCCCCAGCGCTTGGCGGCCGCGAATTGCAGGAAGCGGGCCTGCACCGAAACGCCGACCGCCGGCAGCGCGATCCGGTCCTTGTCGGTGAAGTCCTCGATGCTGTGCACATTCGGGTTGTTGCTGACCAGGTAGTAGGGGAACTCGCCCAGCGATGCGACCCCGCGGACGTTCTGCTTGCCGTGGGTGCGGTCCCATATGGTGAGCAGCGGCCCGATCCCGGCGCCCGCGATGTCGATGTTTCCCGACAGCAGCGCGTCGTTGATCGCCGAGCCGCCCGACAGGCGCGTCCACTCGACGTCGATGTCGACGCCCTGCGCCTTGCCGTGCTTCTCGATCAGGTTCTGGTCGCGGACCACGTTCAGCAGCAGGTAGACGATGCCGAACTGCTCCGCAATGCGAATCTTGCCCTCGGCCTGTGCCGGCGTCGCGATCGCCGTGGTGGTCAGGGTGGCCGCGACACCCAGCACGGTCAGCAGGCGTTTGAATCTTCCGGGTCTTGGTTGGGGTTTCATGATCGGTTGGTCCTTTGAGGGCAAGCGTGAGCGAGGCCAGATTCTAGGTACGGGCCGGACCGGCGATCCAATATGCATTGCTGCGATTGTTATCAGCGCGCCTGCTGAGTGCGGCGCGGAGGTGCCCGGATGCGAGGCGGCGCGCGGCTTGCGGTTCGCGACGGATGTCGCGAGGCGGGATTAGAACGAAAACAGGCTTGCTTATACGTATTGATTGGTTCCGGCCGGGGCGCGGCCCGGATAGGCTCGCCTCCCACTGAATCGGCCGGCCCGGGTCCGCGTTCTCGCGGCCACCGGGGCACCGACTCGATCGATGATCACAAGCCCGAAGGAGATTTTCCATGCGTATCCGTTCCCTGCTGTCCTTCATCACCGCCGGCGTAATCGGTCTGGCGGCCTCCAGTGCGTATGCCGACCTCCTGGCCGACATCAAGAGCAAGGGAGAAATCGTCGTCGGCGTGCTCGGCACCGACGAACCGAACAGTTTCGTCGACCCCAAGACGCGCGAGATCGTCGGCTACGAAGTCGATATCGCCAAGGCCATCGCCGACAAGCTCGGGGTCAAGCCGGTGTTCAAGCAGCTCGCGGTGGCGGCGCGGATTCCAGAGGTGCAGCAGGGGCGGGTCGATCTGCTGGCCGCGTCGCTCACCCACAACAAGGAGCGCGAAGCGCAGGTCGATTTTTCGCTCACGACCTTCGTGACCGGGCAGAAGGTTTTGGTGAAGAAGGATAGCGGCATCAACGATGTGGCCGATCTCGCCGGCAAGAAGGTGCTGACGGTCAAGGGTGGCACCCAGGAGCCGAACATCCGCAAGGCCGTGCCGAACGTCGACGTGGTGACCTTCGAGACCACCCAGCAGGCGTTTCTCGCGTTGCAGCAGGGCAAGGGCGTGGGCTATGTGAACGACGAGGCGAGCCTGCTGAACGACCATGCCAAGCTCGGCGACGCCAGGAAGAACTACCAGATCCTGCCGCAGAACATCAGCGTCGAGCCGCTAGCGCTCGGCATCAAGAAGGGCGAAGCCAACCTCAAGGCGGCGGTCGACGGCGTGTTGCGCGAGCTCGAAGCTTCGGGCGAGGCCGAGAAGCTGTTCTTCAAGTGGTACGGCCCGGACACCCGCCTGCAGTTCCAGTCGCGCGATTTCAAGATCGATTCGGACAAGATCGACGGCTGATCGAAACGCGCCACGGCCTCATACCCGCGCCGGGGCCGCCTGGCTTCGAGGCCGTGATTCCAACCCGTGACGGATGCTGCCCGCCCGGGCAGCACGTCGATCCTGCATGCCCGAATTCGATCTTTCCCTCGTTCTTGCCGGCCAATACCACGACCTGCTGGTCAGCGGCCTGAAACTGTCGCTGCAACTGCTGGCGGTCACGTTCGTGCTGTCACTGCCGCTCGCGACGCTGGTCGCGCTGTTGCGGCTCGCGCCGGTGCGCGCCCTGCGCTGGTTCGGCTTCGCCTATGTCGAGTCGATCCGCAACGTGCCGCTGCTCGCGCACATGCTGTTCTGGTACTTCGGCGCGCCCGAGCTGTATCCCGAGAGCGTGAAGCAGTGGCTGTACCAGCTGAACATCGAGGCGATCAGCGCCGTGATCGCATTGACGCTGTATACCTCCGCGTACATGTCGGAAGACATCCGCAGCGGCATCCGCTCGGTGCCGCCGGTGCAGTTCGAAGCCGGCCGGGCGCTGGGCTTCGGATTCCTCGCGACGATGCGGCTGGTGGTCCTGCCGCAGGCGCTGCGGGTGACGGTGCCGCCGCTGCTGTCGCAGACGCTCAACCTGTGGAAGGGCACCAGCATCGCGACCGTGATCGGCGTGAGCGAGCTGATGTACCAGGCCGCCCAGGTCGAATCCTCGACCTTTCGCAGCTTCGAGGCCTTCGTGTTCGCCACGGCCGCCTACCTGAGCGTGTCGCTGTTGATCACCGGGGTTGCAATCTGGTACCAGCGCCGCTATCCGGTGAGGTCGGCATGATCGAGCTGATCGACGATTACTGGGTTTTCTTCCTGATCGGGCAGTACCCCAACGGCCCCCTGGGCGGCCTGTCGCTGACCCTGATCCTGGCTTCGCTCGGCCTGATCCTCGCGCTGCCGCTGGGGCTGTTGCTGGGCATCGCGCGCGTGAGCCCGTTCGCGGCGCTGCGCCTGCCGGTCACCGCCGTGATCTTCGTGGTGCGCGGCACGCCGCTGCTGATGGTGGTGTTCTGGGCCTATTTTTCGCTGCCGGCGCTCACCGGCCACAAGAGCGATCAATTCACCACGATGCTGATCGCGCTGGTGGTGTTCGACGCGGTCTATCTCGCCGAGATCGTCCGCGCCGGGATCAAGTCGCTGCCGGCGGGGCAGATGGAGTGCGCGCGTTCGCTGGGTTTGAGCTGGATCGCGGCGATGCGCCTGGTGGTCCTGCCGCAGGCGCTGCGCCACATGCTGCCGTCGCTGGTCAACCAGTTCGTGTCGACGATCAAGGAAACCTCGCTCGGCTACATCATCGGCCTGACCGAAGTCTCGTTCATCGCGGCCCAGATCAACACCCAGGTGTTCACGATGCCGATGCAGGTCTATCTGATCCTCGGCCTGACTTATTTCACCCTGTGCTTCGGCCTGTCGCGCTTCGCCTACTGGCTGGACCGGCGCCTGAACCGCGGCACGCCGAGCAGGGCTGCAGCATGATCGAGATCGACAAAGTCAATAAATGGTTTGGCGCCTACCATGCGCTGGTGGATATCAGCGAGACGGTCGCCAAGGGCGAGGTGGTGGTGGTGTGCGGCCCGTCCGGTTCGGGCAAGTCGACGCTGATCCGCACGCTCAACCGCCTCGAGCCGATCCAGTCGGGGCGGATCCTGATCGACCGCCACGACATCCATCGCCGCGGGCTGGACATCAACGCCTTCCGCTCGCGCATCGGCTTCGTGTTCCAGCAGTTCAACCTGTTTCCGCACCTCGACGTGCTGGGCAACTGCACGCTCGCGCCGATCCGGCTGCGCGGCCTCAAGCCGGCCGAGGCGCGCGAGCGCGCGCTGGCGCTGCTCGAGCGGGTAGGGCTGGCGCACAAGGCGCATGCCTATCCATCCGAGCTGTCGGGCGGACAGCAACAGCGCGTTGCGATCGCGCGCGCGCTCGCGATGCAGCCGCCGCTGATGCTGTTCGACGAGCCGACCAGCGCGCTCGACCCCGAGATGGTCGGCGAAGTGCTGGCGGTGATGCGCGATCTCGCGCGCGACGGCATGACCATGGTGTGCGTCACCCACGAGATGGGTTTCGCGCGCGAGGTCGCCGACCGGGTGATCTTCATGGATGAAGGCAAGGTGCTCGAGCGCGCCACTCCGGACACTTTCTTCAACAACCCGCAGCATCCGCGTGCGCGCCAGTTCCTGTCAGACATCCGCTCGCCGTTCGCCGGCGCGCAGGGGTGAGCCGCGTCCAGGCCGCCCATGCCGGCCGGCGCGCATATTAACGATGGGTAGAACCAATGCTGAATTGATTGGTTTGGCACGCTGCCGCGCCTACCTAGAATGGGTTTCGACCATTCCACCCGCGCCGGGGCTTCCGAGCCGCCGCGCCACGCCTCAGGACATGACATGAAAATCGAGACGATCGCCGTGCATGGCGGCTACACCCCCGACCCGACCACCAAGGCCGTCGCGGTGCCGATCTACCAGACCACCTCGTATGCGTTCGACGACACCCAGCACGGCGCGGACCTGTTCGACCTCAAGATTCCCGAAGGGCACATCTACACCCGCGTGCACAATCCGACCCAGGACGTGCTCGAACGGCGGGTCGCCGAGCTCGAAGGCGGAGTCGGGGCGCTCGCGCTCGCATCCGGCCAGGCCGCCGTCACCTATGCGCTGCTGACCATCGCCGAGGCCGGCGACAACATCGTGTCGGCCGCGACGCTCTATGGCGGCACCTACAACCTGTTCGCCCATACGCTGCCGCAGCTCGGGATCCGGGCGCGCTTCGCCGACGCGCGCGACCCCGCTTCGTTCGAGGCGCTGATCGACGAGCAGACCAAGGCGATCTACGCCGAAACCATCGGCAACCCGCTCGGCAACATCACCGACATCGAAAGGCTCGCCGACATCGCCCATCGACACGGCATACCGCTGATCGTCGACAACACCGTCGCGACGCCCTACCTGCTGCGCCCGTTCGAGCACGGCGCCGACATCGTCGTGCATTCGCTGACCAAGTACCTGGGCGGCCACGGCAATTCGATCGGCGGGGTGATCGTCGATTCCGGCAGGTTTCCGTGGGCGACCCACCGCAAGCGCTTCTGGCGGCTGTCGTCGCCCGATGTGTCGTACCACGGCGTGGTATTCACCGAGGCACTGGCGGAGGCGGCCTACATCGGCCGCGCGCGGCTGGTGCCCTTGCGCAATACCGGCGCCGCGATTTCGCCGTTCAATGCCTTCCTGATCCTGCAGGGGATCGAAACGCTGGCGCTGCGCCTCGACCGGATCACCGCCAACGCGCTGAGCGTTGCGCAGTATCTCGAGGGGCACGAGAAAGTCGAGTGGGTCAATTACGCCGGGCTGCCCGGGCATGCGGACCATGCGCTGGCGCAAAAGTATCTGGGCGGCCGCCCGTCCGGCATCCTGACCTTCGGACTGAAGGGCGGGCTAGAGGCCGGCGTGCGTTTCCAGGATGCATTGCAGTTGTTTACCCGCCTGGTCAACATCGGCGATGCCAAGTCGCTGGCGTGCCACCCGGCGTCGACGACCCATCGCCAGCTCTCGCCCGACGAGCAGCGCGCCGCCGGCGTCACCGACGAGACGGTGCGGCTGTCGCTCGGCATCGAACACATCGACGATCTGCTCGCCGATCTGGAACAGGCGCTGGCCCAGGCGTGACGGAGGCACGATGGCGCATTCCCTGCCTTTGCTCGACCTGACTCGCCTCGACCATGATCGCGACGGGTTTCTGCGCGAACTGCGCGACGCGGCGCGCAGCGTGGGCTTCTTCTACCTGACCGGGCATGGGGTGCCCGACCGTCTGATCGATGCGGTGTTCGAGCAGTCGCGCGCCTTCTTCGCCCTGCCCGAGGCGCGCAAGCTGGCGATCGAAATGATCCACTCCCCGCATTTCCGCGGCTACACCCGCGCCGGCCGCGAGATCACCCGGGGCCGGGCGGACTGGCGCGAACAGGTCGACTTCGGCGCGGAGCGGCCGGCCGTGCGGCCGAGTGCCGACGCGGGTGCGGTGACGCCCGCATGGCTGCGCCTGGAAGGCCCCAACCAGTGGCCGGACGACCTGCCCTCGCTGCGGCCGGTGATCGAGGCGTGGCAGCGCGCGTGCATGGCGATCACCCTGCGCCTGCTGCGCACCTTCGCCGCGGCGCTGGGGCAGCCGGAGGGCATCTTCGATGCGAGCTTTTGGCCCGATCCGGTTCAGCAGCTCAAGATCATCCGTTATCCCGGGCGCGATGCGACCTCGTCCGACCAGGGAGTCGGGCCGCACAAGGACAGCGCCTTTCTGACCCTGCTGCTGGTCGAGAAGGAGAAAGGCCTGCAGGTCGAGCGCGACGGTGCCTGGATCGACGCGCCGCCGCTGCCGCGCACGTTCATCGTCAATATCGGCGAATCGCTGGAGCTGGCCTCGAACGGCTACCTGCGGGCGACGGTGCATCGGGTCGTGACCCCGCCCGCGGGCGTGGAGCGGCTGTCGGTGGCGTTCTTTCCCGGTCCGCGCCTGGGGGCGACCATCCCGCTGCTCGAGCTGCCGCCCGCGCTTGCCGCCGAAGCCACCGGGCCGGAAACCGACCCGCACAATCCGCTCTTCCACGACGCCGGCGAGAACCTGCTGAAAGGGCGCCTGCGTTCGCATCCCGACGTCGCCGCGCGCTACTACGCCGACGTCCATACGCTGACCGACCCGACGCCCGCCGGCTATTGAACGGAAAGGGGCGCGCCGGGTTCAGCGCTGCGGCGCGCTGCCTTGGGCATCGCGGCTGCGCCGGTCGTGCTTGAACTCGGTCTTCAGCACTTGCGCGTTCACCGGATCGATCTTCAATTCGACCCGGCGGCCCTGCGGGTCGGTGGCCTTCACTTCGAATTCGTCGCGTTCGCGCTCGACTTCGTCGATGGCGGTATAGCCCGCAGCTTCGAGGCGCTGGAGAATCTGCACGGTGCTCAGTTCCGCGGTCGCGCCGGAAGCCGGCGCAGGGTTGCCCTGGGCCGCTGCGGAAGACATGAACAGGGCCGTACTGCCCAGTCCGGCGGCAGCGATGGCGGCGGTGGCAAGGATGGCGGTGATGATCGGGGTGCGCATGAGGGGTACTCCTGACAGGGTTGATCGCAACTCCCAACAGGGGAGGCGTGCGTGCATGATCGGCGCACGGGCCTGAACCCGTGCTGAAGCATGCGTTCACCCGGTATTCATGTCGCACCTGCTAGACGGGGGGCGGACCGATCCTGGGTGAATGGATGCGGAGGCTGCGAGCGGAATGGCGAAACGGCACTTCAACATCGTTCCGCCGACCTGTGGGGCGGATTTCGGACCGTCCCTGCGATGCCGGGGGATTCGTTCAGGTAGTCAACAAAACGATCGGATGCTGACGATGTTCGGCAATATCTGACAGATAGCGGCTGCCGCTTACCTTGCTTTCGATCAGATGCTCGATCAGCAGGGACTTGCTGATGGCCGCGTCGGTGACCTCCTGCAAGTCGTCCGTGATCAGTTGCGCATGCTGCCGATGCTTGCGGAAGAGACTGAGTTCATCCTGGTCCTGGTCTTTGCACGAACGTGTGATCTTGTCTGCAAGCTGGATTGCGGAGATCGAATCGAACATCTCGGTATAGTTCTTACCCACCGCGCTGGCCGTGCTGCGGGCAAGCTTGAGTTCGTCCGCTTGCACGAGACACCTGAGGCGGACAGCGTCGCACAGAATCAAGGAGGTGGTGAGTTGCTTGAACCAGTCGACGTCGAAATGGCTGCGTCCAAGATGGTCTTGTATCGAATGGGCGAGGTAGCCGCTTTCTTCGTCGAGCTTGGCCTCTATCCTGATCCACTCGGCTTTGGGTTCGGATAGCTGGAAAGCACGGTCCGCGCGGCCCACACAAACCTGAATGCTGCTGAAACGCTGGCGCCAGTGCGTGTCCTTGAGCTCCTGGAAGTGATGCTCCACGCGGGTGGAGAATTGCTCGACGTCATTCTTCAAGCCGTTGAGCCGGCGGTTGATGACGGCAAAACCAACGGCGCTGACGCCCAGGCCCACTGCCGCCATCCCTACGTTGGCGAACTGCAGGACCTGCATGGTTTCGAGCATGCCCCTGAGTTGATGAATCTGAGCGCTTGCGTAACCGGACGTGGCGAGATTGGCGACCGAGGCCACCGCGCCCCAAGGTGTGAACGAATGAATGCCGATGTTGCTCAGGAGTTGCTGTGCCAAGCCGGTTTCCTGCACATGTGCGAGGATTCGACCTGTTCCGGCATCTTTGAGAAGCGTACCGTACCGAACGATACTGCCATCCAGCAGGCCGGTGGCGAACTTCTCGGGTACGGAAAACACCAGATCATGCAGCATGGTCGAGCTCTCCAAGCAGGTTTTTGCTTGTGTCCTCGATCTTGGCGATGAGCTGCATTGCGAGTGAGGGCTGCTCTTTGCTGTACACCACCCTTTCGTTGATCTGCCGTTCGATCTGGGTTCGAAGCCGGGCGTGGAGATTGGCCATGACTTTGGAAGACCGCCAAAATGTGATCAGCGACATAAGGGCAAGCACGATCAGGCCGATCGCGAGGTTCGCGATGATCAGAACGGTGGTCGTTGCCCCAAAAAATCCGGCGATGCCGCCTGCAGAAACCGTGGCGGTTGAAAAGCTGATGATTGCCGGAATGGTGGCGACGGACGCTGAACCGGCAAGCGTTGTCCCGGCCAGGTCGAGGAGCATGCCCCGGTTGAGCCTGATCTCCATCTCGCCTTTCTTGTCCGAAAAATCGGCGGCGCGTTTCAATTGATCGCGGAGATCGTTTTCGGCGGCTCGCAGAAGATCTTCCTCTTTTTGGCGGCACCACTCGAGCAGTAACGGCTGGAGCTTTCTGGCGATGTAACGCTTGATACGGATTGCGTCGACGAATTTCACTTTGTCCACTTCGGAAAACAGCAGCGCCTTCAAGCCCGCGGTGGACGCGTCCAGGTCCTTGGAAATGTGCTCCGTCCAATGATCTCGCCACTTCTTGATGGCTTTTCGCATCTCCAGGATCTCGAGTGCGTTCATTCGAGCGCCCATGTTTTCCCTTGTATCCATGCTCTTGCTACATCGTGTTGTGACCGCATTTATGCTAGCCCGAAATGCTCAAGGTATTCATGCGTTAGGTCACACTGATCAGCAACGACATTGTCTGAGCATGCGTGCGCCGGCGCGCACGACCCCGCATGCTGAGCCGGCATGGGGTCAAACCGACGGGGTGCTCTGCACAAACCGGATCAGCGCCTGGAACTTGGATGTGGCGTTGCCGCTGGGGTCGATGATGCTGTGGCTGAAGTATTGCTCGATGTTGGCGGCCGTTATCGCGGTGGCGAGCGGGTTGTACGTCGTCCCGTTTGCGCCGCCGGCCAGGCTGCCTCCGGTACGAATGAGCGCGATCTGGGCGATACCCTCGGCGGCTTCGGTGTCGCCGCTGGCGACGGCTTTGTCATACAGGGCTTTTTCGGCCGGGCTGAGATTCGCGAAAGTGTTGACCAGGCCGGTCGCTTTTTGCACGTAGTCGAGTTCGTCGGCGGTGAGCCTGTCGGGCGATTTGCCTTGCGCGGTGATCTCGGCAAGCTTCTTGTCGTTGGCGAGCAGGAAGTCGTGGTCGGCCTGCGTTCTGTTCACCGGCCCCCGGGTCTTGATCCCGGCCAGCCGTACTGCGACCGATCCATCGTCGTTCACCGTGGTGCCATGAGACGAGGCGGCGAATGCGTCCCGCGCCGCCTGGGAAATACGGACGGTATCGGCAGGATCTGCCGGCGATGCGGCGAGGTATTGCCGGGGGGACTGCAACTGCGCTCCGGCGTAGGCCGGGCGAACGGCAGAAGCGGTGTGGACGATCATGGCGTGCCTCCGTTTTCAGATGCCGCAAACCTCAGCAAATGGCATACCAACGATGGTCCCGGACGCTACGATGGCAGCGCGGCGGCGGTCAGGCCACCCTCGCCACGATGCCGTAGCGGCCCTTGTCGCGGCCCCGGGTGGGCGGGTTGATGAATTCCGCATGTTCGATCACGGAGCCCAACGCGGTCAGCGCCGAGACGGTCTGTTCCGGCGTGAGCGAATCGTAGAAGAAGGTGTGTCCGAACATGGTGTCGGTGAATGCCGGATGCGCCGATCCGCCAACCGTGAGCATCAGCTTCGCGCCAGGCCGCAGACAGTCGACGATCTTTTCGAGAATGGGCGCGTGCTGCGCGCGCGGGATGTGGAACAGTGAATCCCAGATCACCGCGCCATCGTAGGTTTCGTCTGGTTCGAACGATTCCATTCGCGCCTGCAGCCAGCGGCCTTGGGGCAGGCGCTGCCGGGCGAGGGCGAGCAGATCTTCGGCCTGATCGACACCGGTGACATGGAAGCCCCGTTTGAGCAGGAACTCGGCAATGGGGCGGCCCGTTCCACAACCCAGGTCAAGTATCTTTCCCGCAAGCGGCATATCGATCAGCAGGCGGTCGAGGAATGCAGGTTCGTGGCGGGACAGTGTGGCTCGGGCGGCATCCCAATCCTCGGCGATGGCGTTATAGCTGTGACGGTTCATTGGCGTGGTGACCGAATGGGGGATGCCCGGGCGGATCGGGCGTGGCTGCGCATGTCGAGCCGATGAGCGCGGCGCGTTGTAGGGCTGAACCGGCAGATCGACACCTTGCCCGGGATTCTACGCCGGGCCTCTGTGTCGCGGTTCGAGTGCATCGTCGTCACGGCTTGCCGGCGTGGGAATGGGTCGCGGCTCGCGAAGTGCACGCCGGGCAGCACCCGCCTGCGCGCCCGGCAGCAATCCAGTCACCAGATTTGCTTGCGGTGCAGCAGCGAATGCAGGTGGATAATCGACAAACTGTTGTTATAAAAAGAATAAAACTCTTTGTGTACAGTCCTGATGACGGTATTTTGCGTGCCGTGACGCAGCATTCAACGCGATTTGCTTATCTGAACTTCGTCGTTTTTGAACCCGATCGCATCGTCTAAGCTGCGGTTCATCCATGCAGATCAGACAGGCACCAGAGTCATGACAAACCTATCCGATGCGCCCGGCGGGCTGCTTGAAAGCGCTACCGAAGTGGCCACGGCGGCCGACACCGGTCTTGGGGCGGCGCGCGCCGCGAGCATCCGTTTCGAACATGTCGGGCGCAGTTTCAAGACGCCCTCGGGGCCGGTCGCGGCCGTCGACGATGTGCATTTCGATATCTTCAAGGGCGAGGTGTTCGGCATCATCGGCCGCAGCGGCGCGGGCAAGTCGACGCTGGTGCGCACGATCAATCTGCTCGAAAAACCCGATAGCGGCCGGGTGCTGGTCAACGGCGAGGATTTCTCGCGTCTGCGCGAGCGCGAACTGGCGCATGCGCGCCGCCGCCTCGGCATGGTGTTCCAGCATTTCAACCTGTTGTCGTCGCACACCGTGGCGCAGAACATCGGCCTGCCGCTGCGGATTGCCGGCTGCGCCCGAAGCGAGATCGAGGCCAAGGTGACCAGCCTGCTGGCGCTGGTGGGTCTGAGCGACAAGCGCGACGTTTATCCGGCGCGCCTGTCCGGCGGGCAGAAGCAGCGGGTGGGCATCGCGCGGGCGCTGGTCCATGACCCCGACATCCTGCTGTGCGACGAGGCCACTTCGGCGCTGGACCCGGAGACCACCCAGTCGATCCTGGTGCTGCTCAAGGACATCAATCGGCGCCTCGGCCTGACCGTGGTGCTGATCACCCACGAGATGGCGGTGATTCGCGAGGCCTGCGACCGGGTCGCGGTGATGGAGAAGGGGCGCGTGGTCGAACTGGGCGAAGTGTGGCGGGTGTTCGGCGCGCCGGCCAGCGACACCACCGAGGCCTTGCTGCGCACCGTCGTGCATGACCTGCCCGACGACATCAGCGGCCGGATCGGCGCGCAGCCGCAGAGTCCGTCGGATGCGCTGCTGCTCGACATCCGCATCGACGGCCACACCCGTCAGGACCCCGACCTCGCCGCGCTGGTGGCTTCGCTCGGGCTCAAGTCGGTGCGCCTCGTGCATGGGGGGATCGAGCGGATCCAGGGCCGCGCGCAGGGGCGGCTGGTGGTCGCGCTGCCGGCGGAGACCCACCAGGGCGTGGCGGACGGCGGGATCTGGTCGGCGCGGCTCGGCCTGGCCGCCGATCGGGTCCGTCCGCTGGGCTACCTGGCGGAGGCGGCGGGCCATGCTTGAGATGTACCTCGATGCGAGCCTGCAGACGCTCACGATGGTGGGCGTCGCCGCGCTGATCTCGGCGCTCGGCGGGCTGGCGCTGGCCTTGCTGCTGGTGACGACCGGGCCGGGGGACCTGTACGAATCGCCGTTCGTGAACAAGGTGCTGGGCAATGTCGTGAATCTGTTCCGCTCGATCCCGTTCATCATCCTGCTGGTGGTGCTGCTGCCGTTCACCCGCTGGGTGGTCGGAACCACGATCGGGGTGTGGGCGGCGATCGTGCCGCTGTCGGTGGCGGGAACGCCGTTTTTCGCGCGGATCGCCGAGGTCAGCCTGCGCGAGGTCGACCGTGGCCTGATCGAAGCGGCGCAGGCGATGGGGGCGCTGCGCCGGCACATCGTGCGCCATGTCCTGCTGCCGGAGGCGCTGCCCGGAATCATCAGCGGCCTGACGATCACGATCGTGTCGATGATCGGGGCTTCGGCGATGGCCGGCGCGGTGGGCGCCGGCGGGCTCGGCGATCTCGCGATCCGCTACGGTTACCAGCGCTTCAACAGCGAGGTGATGTTCGCGGTCTTGGTCGGGCTGGTGGCCTTGGTCATCGTGGTGCAGGCGACCGGCGACTATTGGTCGCGCCGGCTCGACCGACGCCGCTGAGGCCGCGAGACCGAACCCAGTTTCCGCGGTCGTCCGGCCGTGTTCGAATCAGGAGTCAGGCATGTCAGAAGTGCTCGCGCACCGCGTCGCCGCGGCGCCCGAACGGGTCGCCCCGGTGCCGGGGAAAGTGCATGTGGTACGCAGCGATACCGAGGCGATCGACATCGCCCACGCGCTGGCGCCGGAGTTCGCCGCGGAGGCGGCCCTGCGCGACGCGCAGCGGCGTCTGCCTTGGGACGAACTCGATCGCTACTCGGCCAGCGGGCTCGGCGGCATCACGGTGCCGCGCGCGTTCGGTGGCGCGGGGGTTGCGTATGCGACGCTCGCCGAGGTGTTTCGCATACTGTGCGCCGCCGACCCCTCGCTCGGCCAGATTCCGCAGAACCAGTTCGGCGTGCTCGAGGTGATTCGCGAACTGGGCAGTCCGCAGCAGCAGGCGCGGGTGTTCGCCGCGGTGCTCGCCGGCGAGCGGCTCGGCAACGCCGGCCCCGAGCGCGGTACGGCGACGATTCTCCACCAGCGCACCCGGTTGACGCGCCGCGACGGCGGGCTGCGCCTGTCGGGGCGGCGCTATTACTCCACCGGCGCGCTGTTCGCCCACTGGATACCGACCCGCGCGCTCGACGACGATGATCGCCCGGTCATGCTGTGGGTGGCGCGCGGCGCGCCCGGGGTGCGGGTGATCGACGACTGGTCGTCGTTCGGCCAGCGCACGACCGCGAGTGGCAGCGTGGTGTTCGACGATGTCGAGGTCGATCCGGACAACGTCGTGCCGGCGTGGCAACTGGCGGACCGGCCGGGGCTCACCGGTCCGGTGTCGCAACTGATACAGGCGTCGATCGACGCGGGCATCGCGGCCGCGGCGATCGACGATACCGTGCGCTTCGTGCGCGAACATGCGCGCCCGTGGATGGATTCGGGCGTCGCGCGCGCCGCCGACGACCCCTATGTGATCCAGGCGCTCGGCCGCCTGCAGATCGACCGGCATGCGGCCGACGCGGTGCTGCGCGATGCGGCGCGGACGCTCGACCGGATCGCGGCGCAGCCGGTCACCGCGGCGGCCAGCGCCGAGGCCTCGGTCGCGGTCGCCCAGGCCAAGATCCTGACCACCGAGATCGCCCTCGCAGCGGCGGAGAAGCTCTTCGAGCTGGCGGGTTCGGCCGCGACCCGCGCGCAGCACGCACTCGACCGTCACTGGCGCAATGCGCGCACCCACACCCTTCACGACCCGGTGCGGTGGAAATACCACCTGATCGGCAACCACGTCTTGAATGGCGTGCCGCCGCGCCGGCATCAATGGAACTGAACGATGCGAGGCGCGACATGATCAGCGGCGACGGACTTCCCCTCGAACCCGCGGCGCCGGTCGCCGGACCGGTCGACCTGATCGAGGACGACGAACAGGCGCTCGAAACCGCCGCGCGCCTGGCGGCCGGGTTCGCGGCCGGCGCGTCGGAGCGCGACAGGGTGCGGCGCCTGCCATGGGACGAACTCGAGCTTTTTTCCCGCAGCGGTTTGTGGGGCATCACGGTGCCGCGCGAATTCGGCGGGGCCGGGGTGTCGACGGTCACCCTGGCGCGGGTGGTGAGCCTCCTCAGCGCTGGCGACAGTTCGCTTGCGCAGATTCCGCAGAACCATTTCTACGCGCTCGAAGTGCTGCGGGTCGGCGCCACCGAGCCGCAGAAGCGCTTCTTCTACGACAAGGTGCTGCGCGGCGAGCGCTTCGGCAATGCCCTCGCCGAGATCGGCCACAAGGACTTCAAGCGCCGCACCCGGCTGGAAGGCGGTCCGGGTGCGCGCGAACTGCGCATCAGCGGCGACAAGTTCTACTGCACTGGCGCGATCTATGCGCACTGGATTCCGACGATGGTCGCGGACGGGCAGGGCGTCACCCATCTCGCGTTCGTGCCGCGGCAGGCGAAGGGCGTTACCGTCATCGACGACTGGGACGGCTTCGGCCAGCGCGTCACCGGCTCGGGTTCGGTCAGGTTCGATGCGGTCCGCGTCGAGGCCGACTGGGTCGTGCCGTTCCAGGCCTCGCTCGATACGCCGACCACGATCGGGCCGGTCGCCCAGATCATGCATGCGGCGATCGACCTGGGCATCGCGCGCGCGGCGTTCGACGAAACGCTGCGATTCGTCCGCGCGCATGCGCGGCCGTGGATCGATGCGGGCGTCGAGCGCGCCGGCGACGATCCGCTGACCCTCGAACGCATCGGCGATGTCGACGTGCGCCTGCGGGCGGCCGAGGCGCTGCTGTGGCGAGCGGGGCGGATCGTCGATGCGGCCCAGAGCGCGCCGGACGAGCGCACCGTGGCGGCCGCGTCGGTCGCGGTTGCCGAGGCGCGGGTGCTGACCACCGAGGTCGCGCTCGCGGCGAGCAGCCGGCTGCTCGAACTCGGCGGCAGCGGGGCGACGCTCGCCGAGTTCAATCTCGACCGGTTCTGGCGCAATGCCCGCACCCATACCCTGCATGATCCGGTGCGCTGGAAATTCCATGCGATCGGCAACTACTACCTCAACGATGCGCTGCCGCCGCGCCATGGAGCCCTCTGAGCGATGACGCGCAAACAGATCCTGCTCAACGCGTTCAACATGAACTGCGTCGGCCATATCAACCATGGTCTGTGGACCCACCCGCGGGACGACTCGCAGGACTACAACACGATCGAGTACTGGACGCGGCTCGCGCGCACGCTCGAGCGCGGCCTGTTCGACGGTCTCTTCATCGCCGATATCGTCGGGGTGTACGACATCTACCAGCAATCGGTGGATCTGACCCTGCGCGAATCGATCCAGCTGCCGGTGAACGACCCGCTCCTGGTGGTGCCGGCGATGGCGGCCGTCACCCGCCATCTCGGCTTCGGCGTCACCTCCAACCTCAGCTACGAAGAGCCCTACCTGTTCGCGCGGCGGATGTCGACCCTCGACCACCTCACCCGCGGCAGGGCGGGGTGGAACATCGTCACCGGCTATCTCGACAGCGCCGCGCGGGCGATGGGGGCGACGGCGCTGGAGGCGCACGACCGGCGCTACGAGCGCGCCGACGACTACCTCGAGGTGGTGTACAAGCTGTGGGAGGGGAGCTGGGAAGATGCCGCGGTGCGGCGCGACAAGGCGGCGCGGGTGTTCGCCGACCCCGCCCGGGTGCACCGCGTGCGCCACCAAGGGCCGTTCTACCAGCTCGACGGCTATCACCTGTGCGAACCCTCGATCCAGCGCACGCCGGTATTGTTCCAGGCCGGCACCTCGCCCAGAGGGCAGCAGTTCGCCGCCCGTCATGCCGAGGGCATCTTCATCAGCGCCCAGGACAAGGATGCGACGCGGGCGCTGGTGAAGCAGATCCGCGCCCAGGCGGTCAGCGCCGGGCGTAGGCCGGACGATGTGAAGATCTTCATGGGCATCGCTGTCGTTCCCGGGGCGACCGCGCGCGAGGCCCAGGAGAAGTTCGACGAGTACTGGACGTACGCGAGCGCCGAGGCCGGGCTCGCGCATTTCGCCGCCAGCGTCGGCGTCGATTTCTCGCGCTACGGGCTCGACGACCCGATCGACTACGGACACAGCAACGCGATCCAGTCGGCCGCGGCGACCGCCCAGTCGAACGCGATGACCAAGCGCAAGCTGCTCGCGCGCTTTCGCCTCGGCAGCCGCTATCCGACCCTGGTCGGCGATGCGTCGAGCATCGCCGACGAACTCGAGTCGTGGGTAGCCGGCGTGGGCATCGACGGCTTCAACCTGTCGCGCACGGTCACGCCCGAGAGCTACGACGATTTCATCGACATCGTGGTGCCGGAGTTGCAGAACCGGGGTTCGTACAAGACCGCGTATGCCGAAGGCAGCCTGCGCCACAAGCTGTTCGGCGCGGGCGACCGCCTGCCCGGCCGGCATGCCGGCGCCTGTCATCGGCAGCACTGAGTTTTTTCGTTCAATCCCATCGAGGAGTCAATCCCAATGAAATATCGCAATCTGTTCAAATCCGGCCTCGGCCTTCTCGCGGGCCTGCTGGTGGCCGCTCAAGTCGTCGCCGCGCCGCTCAAGATCGGCGTCACCCCCGGGGCTTTCGCCGATTCCGTCCATGTGGCCGCCGCGGAGGCGAAGAAGCAGGGGCTCGACGTCGAGGTGGTCGAGTTCAGCGACTGGACCACGCCCAACGTCGCGCTGCAGAACAAGGATCTGGATGCGAACTACTTCCAGCATCTGGCCTTCCTCGAGAACGCGATCAAGGAGCGGGGCTACAAGTTCGAAGTCGCCGGCCTCGGGATCCTCCCCAACATCGGGCTCTACTCGGCGCGCCACAAGTCGTTCGCCGACATTCCGGTCGGCGGCCAGGTCGCGATCGCGAACGACCCGGTCAACCAGGGGCGCGGCCTGGCGCTGCTGCAGACGGCGGGGCTGATCAAGCTGCGCGACGGGGTCGGGGCGCAGGGCTCGGTGCTCGACGTGGTCGAGAATCCGAAGAAGCTCAAGTTCGTCGAGGTGGCGGGGCCGCAGCTGGCGCGTGTCGTCAATGACGTCGATCTGGCCCAGGGCTACCCGCATTTCATCGTCGCGTCGGGCGCGTTCGACGCCGGCAGCGGGCTTATCTATTCCGGCGTCGACGAGACGCGCTTCGCGCTGCGCTTCGTCGCCCGCGACGACAACGCCAAGGACCCGCGCCTGCTGCAGTTCGTCAAGCTCTACCACGAGTCGGAAGCCGTGCGCGAGCGGATCCGGAAGTCGTATGGCGACAACGAGCGGCTCTACAGCCTGGCGTGGTTGAAGCACTGATGCCGACGGTGGATGCGCGCGGGATGCATCCACGGCCAGGCGGCGACCGTCTCCGGAGAGGGTCGCCGCCTGTCGTCATCCGGAGCGTCGGGCGATTGTCTGGGCTATTGCGGCCAATCGTGCATCAGCACGACGAGATGGGGTTCGACCACGTGTGCCGGCAACGGATTCGTGCGCGGCGGGTCGCCGGCGCCGAAGCCCTTGTCGACGCGGGCGCGCGACAGCTTGGGCGCCAATGGCTCGGAGCGCAAGACGCGGTCCGGCTTCGCGCCGATCGCGGCGGCGAAGTCAGGGCGCGGGGCGGCTTGTGGCGGCGTCGGGGCCGGTACGTCGGCCCTGGGCGAGGAGCCGATTTCGCCCAGCCGGATCAGGCGCGCACGCACGATGTTGCGGCTGATGCCGAGCAGCCGGGCCGTCTGCAGCTGGTTCTGCTGGCAGAACTGGTAGGCGCTGCGCATCACGGTGTCTTCGATCCATTGGTACAGGTCCGGCCGTCCTTCCTCGAACAGGCCCAGCAGCGTGGCCTCCAGCGTGCAGTGCCGGACACTGTCCGCGGCGACCGGCACCGGAGCGCCGGGTGTCGCGGCCGAGGCCAGTTGCAGATCATCGACCTCGATCAGGTCGTGCCGGCAAACCAGCAGGGCCTGATGGATCACGTTCTCCAGTTCGCGGATGTTGCCGGGCCAGGGGTGGGCCAGCAGCCGCGTCTTGGCCGCCGTGCCCAGCTCGGCCTTGCGATAGCCGAGGCGGCGGCAGTAGTCGTCGACGAAGTAATGGGCGATCGGCAGAATGTCCTGCGGCCGCGCGCGCAGCGGCGGCAACTCCAGGCTGGCGACCTTGAGCCGGTAGTAGAGGTCTTCGCGAAAGTGCCCGGCCGCCACCGCCTGTTCGAGGCGCACGTTGGTGGCGGCGACGATGCGCACGTCGATCGGAATCGGGGTGCGCGAGCCGAGCCGATACACCTCGCGCTCCTGGAGCACCCGCAGCAGCTTCACCTGGATCGACAGGGGCAGGTCGCCGATTTCGTCCAGGAACAGGGTTCCGCCGTTAGCGGCCTCGAACCAGCCGCTCTTGGTGCTGCCCGCGCCGGTGAATGCGCCCTTCTCGTGGCCGAACAGCTCGCTTTCAGCCAGCGTGTCCGAGAGCGCGCCGCAGTTGACCGGCACGAACGGGCGCCGGCTGCGGTGGCTCAGGGCGTGGACCTGCCGGGCGATCAGCTCCTTGCCGGTGCCGGTTTCGCCGATGATCAGGACGTTGGCCTCGCTCGGCGCGACCAGCTCCACGCGTTCGAGCAGCGCGCGGGACAGCGCGTCTTCGAACACGAGCGCGGTCGCCCGGATGGAAGTTCTCATCGCGTGCGAGTCGGGGTGGGTGATCAGCTTCATCTTGATGTTCTCGTGGGGAGCCCCACGGTAACACCCGTCCCGGCGCCGACAAAACACATAAGTTCAGTTGCTTATGCCTGGCATAGATATGCGCCGGGGTGAGCGTGGTGCGCGCGGGGCGTCAGCGGGTGTTGCTGTGCCAGCAAATGCAGTGCACAAATTGTTGCCCAGCCAGCAGTGGTCGAAACCGGAATCGGGGGCGAATTCAGATTAATCAATTGCTTGGGCGTGGGCATGGATTCTGCAATAGCTGTTGATCGACATGCTCGAGCCCGTGCCGCTCGTGGGCTGTCGCCGTTGCGCGGCGTCGCCCCAGCGGGTCGGGCCGAACCGGCTGGCGGCGGAAGCGCGAACGGCTTCCGCTGTTTTTACCATCAAGAAAACAGGCGACAAGGCACGCAATGAACGTACTCTGGTTTATCCCCACCCATGGCGATTCGCGCTACCTGGGCACGGCCGAGGGGGCCCGCGAGGTCAATCTCGACTACATCCGTCAGGTCGCGGTGGCCGCGGACACGCTTGGCTACTATGGCGTTCTGATTCCTACCGGCCGCTCGTGCGAAGATCCCTGGGTCGTGGCGTCCAGCCTGATCGCCGCGACGCGCGACCTGCGTTTCCTGGTGGCGCTGCGCCCCGGCCTGACCGAACCCGCGCTGGCGGCGCGGATGACCGCGACTTTCGACCGTCTCTCGCAGGGGCGCCTGCTCATCAACCTGGTCACAGGGGGGGATTCGGGCGAACTGGCCGGCGATGGTGTGTTCCTGAATCACAGCGAGCGCTACGAAGCCGCCGATGAATTCCTGCGCGTCTGGCGCGCGCTGCTGTCCGGGAGCCATACCGGCGGCGAGGTCAGCTTCACCGGCCGGCACCTGCGTATCGAGGGGGGCAAGCTCCTCTATCCGCCGGTGCAGACCCCTCATCCGCCGATCTATTTCGGCGGCTCGTCGCCCGCGGCGCATGCGCTGGCGGCGGATCAGGCCGAGGTCTATCTCACCTGGGGCGAGCCGCCCGCCGCGGTCGCCGAGAAGCTGGCCGACGTGCGTGCGCGCGCGGCGCGCGCCGGACGGACCCTGAAGTTCGGCATTCGCCTGCACGTGATCGTGCGCGAGACCGACGACGAAGCCTGGGCGGCGGCCGAGCGTCTGATCAGCCGCGTCGACGACGAGACGGTCGCACGCGCCCAGGCGGCGTTCGGGCGCATGGAATCGGAGGGGCAGCGGCGCATGGTCGCCTTGCACCAGGGCAAGGGGCGCACCCGCGCCGAGCTCGAGGTCAGCCCGAACCTGTGGGCGGGCGTGGGGCTGGTGCGCGGCGGCGCCGGCACCGCGCTGGTGGGCAGCCCCGACTCGGTGGCCGCGCGGATTCATGAGTATGCTGCGTTGGGCATCGACACCTTCGTGTTTTCCGGCTATCCGCATCTCGAGGAAGCCTATCGCGTCGCCGAGCTGCTTTTCCCGAAGCTCGATCTCGCGCCGCGCGCCGGTCTGCCCGGACAGAAGCTCACCGGCCCCTTCGGCGAAGTGGTGGCCAACAACTACGTTCCACCGGCGCCGCGCCTGGTGTCTGGCGGAGGGCGCTGAATGTCGGCCAGCGATACGCTAGAAGTGCAAGGTCCGGATGCCTCCTGGGCAACGGGCGACGACCTGCTGCACCATGCCGGGCGCCGGCGCGTCGTCGACGGCCTGTTGAGCGCGTTCGCGGCGACGGCCGCCGTTCGCGACGCCGCGGGCGGCACGGCCAAGCACGAGCGCGACCTGATCCGCGCCAGTGGCTTGCTGCGCCTGTCGATTCCGGTCGAACTGGGCGGCCTCGGCGGTGACTGGATCGAGACGCTCAAGACGGTGCGCCGGATCGCCACCGTCGACAGCTCGCTCGCGCATCTGTTCGCGTTTCATCACCTGATGCTGGCCACGGTGCAGTTGTTCGGGTCGCCGGAGCAGTGGCGCCAGGCCTTGCGGGACACCGCGCGCCACAACTGGTTCTGGGGCAATGCGCTGAACCCGCTCGATCCGCGGGCGCGCATCGAAGCCGCGGGAGAGGGCTACCGGATCAACGGGAGCAAGAGTTTCTGCTCCGGCGCGAGCGATTCCGACCGGCTGATCGTGTCGGCATTGCGCCCGGACGGCGACAGCCTGGTGATCGCGCTGATCCCGACCGGGCGCGACGGGATCGTCATCCATGACGACTGGGACAACATGGGGCAGCGCCAGACCGACAGCGGCAGCGTCGATTTCGACGAGGTGTTCGTGGCCGAGAGCGAACTGCTGATCCATCCCGGGCCGCTCAGCTCGCCGTACGCCTCGTTGCGCCCGAGCTTGGCCCAGTTGATCCTCACCAATCTCTACGTCGGTCTCGCGGAGGGAGCGATCGCGCAGGCCCGCGACTACGTGAGCGATCTCGCGCGGCCGTGGCTCGCGTCGAATGTCGCGCGGGTCGCCGAGGACCCCTATGTGCTGCGCAACTTCGGCGAACTGTGGGTCGAAGTCGCGGCCGCCCGGGCGCTCACCGACGAGGCGCTGCGGGCCTTCCAGCATGCGTGGGAGATCGGCCCGGATCTCAGCGCCGACGAACGCGGCGAGGTGGCCGTCGCGATCGCCACGGCCAAGGTGGCGAGCGCGCGCGCGAGCGTCAACGTGGCCAGCCGCATGTTCGAGGTCATGGGCGCGCGCGCGACCGCGGCACGCAGCCGCTACGACCGCTTCTGGCGCAACGCGCGCACCCACACCCTTCACGATCCGGTCGACTACAAGCTGCGCGAACTCGGGGCCTGGGCGGTGAGCCGGCAGGTGCCGAAGCCGTCGTTCTATTCGTGATCCGGCCGGCGAGGCCGGCCTGCTTCAGCACATCATCGGTATCGCCCATTGCGCATCGTCCCGCGACTCGCGTGCGCGCAAGGTTTGGGCGGTTTCGGTGGCGAGCGCGACTTCGTTCGATTTGAACACGGCGAGCACCTCCGCGCCGACCTCGAGCGGGTGTTCGCGCAGCGTGCGGCTGGTCACGGTCGCGACCAGCGTCTGGCGGCCGCCGTGGCGATCGGGCGTATCGATCTCGACCTCGGCGAGCACGCCGTCGGAGCGGATCGCGCGTACCTTGCCGCGCAACTGGTTGCGCGCGTTCAGCGCCTTCACCGTCAGCAGGCGCTCGAGAATGTGGCCCTCCAGGGCGGCGCAGGCGGCGTCGCCGCGTTCTCGCGGGCGCGGCAGGTCGATCGGCTGGTCGAGCGCGATCCGCCCGTCCTCGATCACGATGACCCGGTCGGCGAGCGCCACCGCCTCGCCCACGTCATGGGTGACCAAAACGGCGGTGAAGCCGTGGTCGCGCCAGATGCGCTCGATCAGGCGCTGCATCTCGATGCGGGTGAGCGCGTCGAGGGCGCCCAGCGGTTCGTCGAGCAGCAGCAGGCGAGGGCGGTGGATCAGTGCGCGGGCGAGGGCGACGCGCTGGCGCTGTCCGCCCGACAACTGGCTGGGCCAGTCGTCCGCGCGCTCATACAGCCCGACCTGGTCGAGCGCCGCGTGGGCGGGGCCCCAATGGCCGCGATGCTTGCCTGGCAGGCCGAGCGCGACGTTGCCCAGCACTTTTTGCCACGGCAGCAGGCGCGCCTCCTGATACATGATGCGGATATGCCCGGACAGCCCCGACAGCGCTTCGCCGTCGATGCTGATCCGGCCGCCGCTGGGTTCGTCGAGTCCGGCCAGCAGCCGCAGCAGGGTGCTCTTGCCGCAGCCGCTCTTGCCCACGATCGCGATGAATTCGCCGGGGCGGATCGCGAGGTCGATGCCGGACAGGACACGGCGCTCGCCAAAGTGTTTGTCGACAGCGTGGAGGTGGACCGACAGTCCGTACGGCGCCCGGGGGGCGTGGCCGGCCACGCTGGCCAGTTCGTGTTGGTCGATGGCGCTCATCCGGGGTGTGCCTCAAGCGGGTTTGAAAGTGGTGTTCCAGCGCAGCCAGTGGCGCTCGAGCGCGCGCGCGGCGGTGTCGGCGAGCTTGCCGAGCAGGGCGTAGAGCAGGATCGCGAGCACCACCACGTCGGTCTGGAGGAACTCGCGCGCGTTCATCGCCATGAAGCCGATGCCGCTGGTGGCCGAGATCGTTTCCGCGACGATCAGCGTGAGCCACATGAAGCCCAGCGCGTAGCGGACGCCGACCAGGATGTTGGGGAGCGCGCCGGGCAGGATCACCTGCCGGAACAGCTGCCAGTTGCTCAGGCCGTACGAGCGGCCCATCTCGACCAGGCCGGCGTCGACCGAGCGGATGCCGTGGAAGGTGTTGAGATAGATCGGGAACAGCGTCCCCAGTGCGACCAGGAACAGCTTGCCGGCTTCGTCGATGCCGAACCACAGGATCACCAGCGGAATCAGGGCCAGATGGGGAACGTTGCGCACCATCTGGATGGAGGTGTCGAAAAGCTGCTCGAACAGGCGGAATCCGCCGTTCAACAGCCCGAACAGCAGGCCGAGGCCGCCCCCGATCAGGAAGCCGACCGCGGCCCGGGCGAAGCTCGCCCACAGGTGCTGGAACAACTCGCCGGTGGCGGCCAGCGCCCAGCCCGCCTTTAAAACGTCCAGCGGCGCCGGCGCCACCCGGGTGGAGAGCCACCCCAGCACCGCCGCAAGCTGCCACAACGCAACAAGGCCGACCGGTACCGCCCACGGAAGCAGCGCGTCGATGCCCGACTGTCGCCACGTGCGTGTTTTGCTCATCTGCTACTCCGATAGGTGCGCCGCTCAGGGCTTTTCGGCCCGCCACACGACCGATGCGACGTCGAGTTTCTTCGGGATCAGCTTCAGCTCGGTGAACAGGTCGGCGATCTGCTGCTGCTGCGTGGCGACGGCGTCGGAGATCGGCACCACGCCGTAGGCGTAGCGCGATACCGCGAGTTCGGCGATTTCCTGCGACAGCCCGATCTGCGGCGCGACGATTTCGGCGGCGGCCTTGACGTTGGCGGTGATCCACTGGCCTTCGTGATGGATGACGCGCAGCGCGGTGTTGATCGTGCCGGGATTGCGTTCGGTGAACGGGCGCGCCGCGATGAAGAAGATGTGGTTGTTCACCACCCCGGTGCCGTCGGCCAGGATGCGGGCGCCGATCTGCGATTCCGCGGCGGCGCCGAACGGCTCCCAGATCGCCCACGCGTCGACCCGGCCGCTCTCGAACGCGGCGCGTGCATCCGCCGGCGGCAGAAACGCAACCGTCACGTCCGAATACTGGAGGCCGGCGCTTTCGAGCAGCCTGACCAGCAGGTAGTGAACGTTCGAGCCCTTGTTGAGCGCGATGCGCTTGCCTTTGAGATCCTTGACCGACTGGATCGGCGAATCCTTCGGCACCAGGATCTTTTCGGCCCGGGGGGCGGGCGGTTCGACGCCGACATAGAGGAGGTCGGCGCCGGCCGCCTGGGCGAACACCGGCGGCGTCTCGCCGACCAAGCCGAAGTCGATGCTGCCGACGTTGAGGGCTTCGAGCATCTGCGGTCCGGCGGTGAATTCGATCCAGTTCACCGTCACGCCCTGGGCGGCGAGCTCGGCGTCGAGGTTGCCGCGGGCCTTGACTACCGCGAGGCTGCCGCCTTTCTGCCAGCCGATGCGAAACAGCGGGTCGGCCTGGGCATGGACCTGGGGGGCGCCAAGCAGGCCGGCGCTCGCCGCCAGCACGGCGAAGGTGTGGGTGGCGAGGCGCAGGGCCCGGTGTGCGATCGATGCGGCGTTCATGTCCGTTTCTCCTGAAATGCCCGTCGTCAGATCTTGGCGATCGAGACTTCGGTCGACTTCACCAACGCGATCACCTCGCTGCCGGGCTTCAACTGCAGCTCTTCGACCGAGCGGGTGGTGATGACCGAGGTCACGATGCCATGCGGCGTCTCGACATCGATCTCGGAAACCACCGGGCCATGGATGATTTCCTTGATCCGGCCGCGGAACTGGTTGCGCACGTTGATGGATTGAATGGTCATTGCGGGGCTCCTTTGGGTGCCGATGGGTTTGGATTCGAGTTTTGCGGCGTATGCGCCCTGTCCCGCTCGCGGCGGGACAGGGCGACGACGGTTGCGGGCGTGGGGTTTCAGGCCGGAAGATTGGCCGGATTCGCGTCCGGGGCGAGGCCGTCGAACATGCGTGCCAGCTTCGCGCGCATGTCGACCAGCGAATGGCGGCAATACACCACCGGCAGGCCGCGGCTGCTCGCCTGCCGGCGCACGCTGTAGAGCAGGTCGTGATTGACCCGGTCGCACAGCACCACCACCATTGCGGTGTTGGAGGGAATGGCGCGCCGCACGTCGCCCACCTGCCTGCCCGACCAGTGCTCGGTCTGGGTGACACCGAGCCGCGGCAATTGCTCCAGTTCTGCGCGAATGGCCTTGACCTTGTCCGCGCCGACCACAAGTGCTTTCATCGTTTGTCCTCCGCTGTTTCGTCCGCCCCCGTCGTGGGTTGGCGCTGCAAACTGTGCACCGCGCTTGTCGTGGCTGCCAATATCAAATACTGAATTGCATATCCTGATTTGCATATCCGGATATCGGCGTTGATCGGCTGGCGCATGCCGGTGCCGCCGGGCGGTCGGCGTCCGTTCCCGGACCGCCGCGCAGGTGCCAGGTGCCGATGTTCCATGCATATAAGAATCCTTAATTAACTTTGCATGAATGCTTCGTTCCGGCCTCCGGGGCGTGTGCTTAAGCTTGGCCCCTTTGAATGGCGATCAAGTGCCGGCCCGCGAGTGGCCGTAGCGCCGAACCGGAGAAATGACGATGTCGAAGATTGATCGAAGCCTGCGCGCCGCGGGCCTTGCCGGCGTGCTGATGAGCAGCGCCGGCGCGTTTGCCGCCGAGGACTACCAGGTGCGCGCCTGGGCCGCGTCCTGTGCCGGTTGCCACGGCACCGGCGGTGCCAGCGTCGGCGGAATGCCGGCCATCGCCGGCCAGGACCGGGAGAAGCTGCTCACCGCGCTCAAGGAATTCAAGGAGGGGGTGCGCCCGGCCACGGTGATGCACCAGCACGCCAAGGGTTACACCGATGAAGAACTCGCCTTGCTCGCGAGCTATTTCGCCAGCCAACGCCCTTGATCGACGGAGACCTTCAAATGGCCAATTTCAATAGACGTGCATTCCTCCTCGCAGCGGGCGCCAGCGGCGCGCTCGCGCTGTCCGGCTGTGCCTCCACGCCCAAGAAGCCGATCGCCCGGGTCGTGGTGATCGGCGGGGGCTTCGGCGGCGCCACCGCGGCCAAGTACATCCGCTTGTGGGAGCCGCGCATCGAGGTGGTGCTGGTCGAACCCAACCCGGCGTTCGTCTCGTGCCCGCTCAGCAATCTGGTGCTTGCCGGCGAGCGCACGATCGAATCGCTGACCACCGGCTATGACGCCCTGGGCGCGCGCCATGGGGTTAAGGTGGTCAGGGATCTCGCCGTCGCCGTGGATCCCGACAAGCGTGAAGTGCGCCTGGGGCGTGGCGAGGTGTTGAGCTACGACCGCCTCATCGTCGCGCCCGGTATCGAGTTCCAGTACGAGGATATTCCGGGCCTGGCGACCGCCGCGTCGCGCGAGCGGGTGCTCCATGCGTGGAAGGCGGGGGCGCAGACGGTGGCGCTGCGCAAGCAGCTCGAAGCCATTCCGGATGGCGGCGTGTATGCGCTCCACATTCCCAAGGCGCCTTATCGCTGCCCGCCGGGCCCGTACGAGCGCGCGTCGCTGGTGGCCTTCTACTTCAAGCACCACAAGCCGCGCTCCAAGGTGTTGATACTCGATGCCAACCCGGACCTGACTTCGAAGAAGGGGCTGTTCACCGCGGTGTGGAAGGAGCGCTACCCCGACATCATCGAGTATCGGCCGAACTCGACCCTGATCGATGTCGATGCCGAGCGTCTGAGCGCGACGCTGGAGTTCGATTCGGTCAAGGCCGATGTGCTCAACGTCATTCCGCCGCAGCGGGCCGGGGACATCGCAAAGCAGGCGGGGCTGATCACCGCCAATGGCAAGTGGTGCGAAGTCGATTGGCGCACCACCGAGTCGATCGCGGTCAAGGGCATCCATGTGCTTGGCGATGCCACGCTGTCGGCGCCCGGCATGCCCAAGTCCGGTTTCATGGCCAACAACCAGGCCAAGATCGCCGCCGATGCGGTGATCGCGCTGATCACCGGGCGCGAAGTCAATCCGAATCCGATCATCGCCAACACCTGCTACAGCTTCGTTTCGAATACCGACGTGGTGCACGTGGCTTCAGTGCACAAGTTCGATGCCGAGAAGAACACGCTGGTGGCGGTGCAGGGCGCGGGCGGCCTCTCGTCCGCACCCAACGATCTCGAGGGCAAGTACGCGCAGGCGTGGAGCCGCAACATCTGGGCCGACGCATTGTTGTGATGCGCGCCGGCATCGATCGGGACCGGGTCGCCTGCGCACGGAGCCGCAAATGTTCGAAAGACGTAGAAGCGAGTGGACCGGCGAGTCCTTGTTCGACGATCCGAGCGTTCCGGGCGGCGTCTTGCCCCGGTCGGGCAAGGAAGGAGCGCATCCATCGGGCGCCCCGCGCCCTGAAGTGGGCGTCCGCCTGCTCGTGACCTGGATCGCGCTGGCGGCGGCGCTGTTCGCGCTGTTGCTGTTCGCCACCGACGGGTATGCACGGCGGATGGCGCTCGAAACCCGGGTGCACAGCGCGCCGCAGATCGCTGCGCCGCTGCCCGAACCCGCGATTGCGCGCGCCGACATCGGGGCGGCGCCAGCGGCCGGCGTGGCGCATCTGTCCGTTGGCGCCACCCCGGATTCTGCTGCGATGCGGTAACCGCCCCCGGCGGCCGGTCTGCCGGCCGGCTTTACCGAGTGCACGAAAAAACGCCCGGGTCGCAATGACCCGGGCGGAATCCACACCAAAGGAGGAGGGTGGAGGAGACAACTGCAGCATAGCGCGTTACTTGCTGCATTGCAACAAAAAACACCTCCGCCACCCGTTTCTTTGTGTGTCTTCGCCGCGACCGCGCCTTCGCGAGGCGCGGTGTCGCGCCTGCCCGCGGGGTCGTTCGCGTCGTCGTTCGGCGGTGGCCGCGCGCAGGGCGTCTTTAGCAGCGTTTCAGATTAAGTTCGCAGAATTTATCGAATAGCCGTGATGCCCTTGCATTACGGCCGGTGTGCCTGCCCAAGCGGCTGAAATGAAACAGGAAAACACCTCGTGTCGAAGCCGTTTCAGCCGATGGCCGGGCTTGGTTGCAGCTCTATATGTCGTTTATGGAATATTGAAATGACTCGATAAGTCTTTCGGTTCTTATTGCGCTGCAATAGGCTACGCACATCTAAACTTGATGGAGCCATTCGAACATGAAATCCCGTTCCCTGTCCGTTCGTATCCTGTTCGCCTCGGTCGTCAGTGGCTTGTCGTTGGCCGCGAGCGCCCAGACCACCTTGCTGAATGTGTCCTACGACGTTTCACGCGAGCTCTACAAGGACATCAACCCCGCGTTCAGCGCGGCGTACAAGACGCAGACCGGCAAGGCCGTCGACGTCAACCAGTCGCACGGCGGATCGAGCAAGCAGGCGATGGCGGTTGCGGCCGGTCTCGAGGCGGACGTGGTGACCATGAACCAGTCCACCGATCTCGACATTCTGGTCGAGCGGGGCGGGCATGTGGCCGCCGACTGGCGCGAGCGTTTTCCGCACCAGGCCACGCCGTACACGACGACGTCGGTGTTCCTCGTGCGCAAGGGCAATCCCAAGGGACTCAAGGACTGGGCGGACCTCGCGAAGCCCGGCATCGGCGTGATCGTGCCCAACCCCAAGACCTCGGGCAACGGGCGCTACACCTGGCTGGCCGCCTGGGGCAGCGTCAAGGCCGCCGGCGGCAGCGACGCCGACGCGCAGGATTTCGTGAAGCGCCTGTTCGCCAACGTGCCGGTGCTCGATGGCGGCGGACGCGGTGCGACGACGACCTTCACCCAGCGTGATGTCGGCGACGTGCTGGTGACCTTCGAGAACGAAGCCGCGCTGATCGCGCGCGAGCTGGGCTCGGACAAGTTCGAGGTCGTCTATCCGTCGATCTCGATCGATGCGAGTGCTCCGGTCGCGGTGGTCGAGACGGTGACGGCGAAGCGCGGCACCGCCGCCGAAGCCAAGGCCTATCTCGATTTCCTGTTCGCGGAGGAAGGCCAGCGCATCATCGCCAAGCATTACTTCCGTCCGCGTTCGGAGAAGGTGCTGGCCGAGTTCGCCGACCGCTTCCCGCCGGTCAAGACCTTCAAGGTCGAAGAACTGCTCGGACCGTGGTCGGAAGTGCATCCGAGGCACTTCGCCGACGGCGGTTTGTATGACACCACCGTGGAAAATCGCTGATGTCGGTTGCCGCTTTCTTCAATCCCTCGCGCCAGACGCGGGTGTTGCCCGGCTTCGGCCTGTCGCTGGGCTACACGCTGGTGTATCTGTCGCTGATCGTGCTCATTCCGCTCGCGGCGGTGTTCGCCAAGACCGCGACGCTGTCGTGGGGTGAGTTCTGGCAGGTGGTGACGGCGCCGCGGGTGGTCGCCACCTACAAGCTGTCGTTCGGCGCGTCGCTGCTTGCCGCGGCGATCAACGCGGTGTTCGGTCTGATGCTCGCGTGGGCGCTGGTGCGCTACCAGTTTCCGGGCAAGAAGATCATCGACGCGCTGGTCGATCTGCCGTTCGCCCTGCCTACCGCGGTGGCCGGGATCGCGCTGACCTCGCTGTATGCCGGCAACGGCTGGCTGGGCAGCTTCCTCGAGCCGCTCGGGCTCAAGGTCGCGTTCACGCCGCTCGGGGTGCTGGTGGCGCTGGTGTTCATCGGCGTGCCGTTCGTGGTGCGCACGGTGCAGCCGATCCTCGAGGATCTCGAGACCGAACTCGAAGAGGCGGCGGCGAGCCTGGGCGCGCGGCGCTGGCAGATCTTCTACAAGGTGCTCCTGCCGATTCTCACGCCCGCGCTGCTGACCGGCTTCGCGCTCGCCTTCGCGCGCGCGGTGGGCGAGTATGGTTCGGTGATCTTCATCGCCGGCAACATCCCGATGGTTTCGGAGATCACGCCGCTGATCATCATCACCAAACTCGAGCAATATGATTACGCCGGCGCGACCGCGATCGCGGTGGTGATGCTGGTGTTCTCGTTCGCGATGCTGCTGGCGATCAACATGCTGCAGGCGTGGAGCGCCAAACGTACCGGGAGGAACCGCTGATGGCTGCCGCGGGGGTGTTACATGGCCGGGTCGATGCCCGGCGTTACGAGAGCAATGCGGCGACACGCGAGTCGCGCTGGGTGCGCACGACGATCCTGGTGCTCGCGCTGGGCTTCTTCGCGCTGTTCCTGCTGCTGCCGCTGGTGGCGGTGTTCGCCGAAGCGTTGCGCAAGGGCTGGGGGACCTACCTGACCGCGCTGACCGACGCCGACGCGCTTGCCGCGGTCAGGCTCACCTTGCTGGTGGCCGTGATCGCGGTGCCGCTGAACCTGGTGTTCGGGGTGGCGGCGGCGTGGGCGATCGCCAAGTTCGAGTTCCGTGGCAAGCACTTTCTGACCACGCTGATCGATCTGCCGTTCTCGGTGTCGCCGGTGATCGCGGGCTTGATTTTCGTGTTGCTGTTCGGCGCCCAGGGCTGGTTCGGCGCGTGGCTGTTCGCCAACGACATCAAGATCATCTTCGCGGTGCCCGGCATCGTCCTGGCGACGGTGTTCATTACCGTGCCCTTCGTCGCGCGCGAGCTGATCCCGCTGATGGAAGCGCAGGGCCGCGAGGAGGAAGAGGCGGCCACGGTGCTGGGTGCGTCGGGTTTCCAGACCTTCTGGCGGGTGACCCTGCCCAACATCAAGTGGGGCCTGCTGTACGGGGTGATCCTGTGCAACGCCCGGGCGATGGGCGAGTTCGGTGCGGTCAGCGTGGTGTCGGGCCATATTCGCGGCCAGACCAATACCATGCCGCTGCATGTCGAGATTCTCTACAACGAATACAACTTTTCGGCAGCATTCGCGGTGGCGTCGCTGCTGGCGCTGCTGGCGCTGGTTACGCTGTGCCTCAAGTCCTTCGTCGAGTGGAAGGCGTCGCAGGCAATGGCTGAAACCAAATAAAGGAATATGAGCGATGAGCATTCAGGTTGAAAAAATTCACAAGGCGTTCGGCAGCTTCACGGCGCTCAACCAGGTTTCGCTGGATTTTCCCACCGGTGAGCTGGTGGCGTTGCTGGGGCCGTCCGGGTGCGGCAAGACCACCCTGCTGCGCGTGATCGCCGGGCTGGAGACGGCCGATTCCGGGCGGGTGATCCTCGAGGGCGAAGATGCCTCCGACACCCATGTGCGCGAGCGCCAGGTGGGTTTCGTGTTTCAGCACTACGCCTTGTTCCGCCACATGACGGTGTTCGAGAACGTTGCCTTCGGCCTGCGGGTCAAGCCGCGCCGCGAGCGCCCGTCCGAAGAGGAGATCCGCAAGCGGGTGCATCGTCTGCTGGACCTGGTGCAGCTCGACTGGCTGGCCGATCGCTATCCGCAGCAGCTTTCCGGCGGTCAGCGCCAGCGTATCGCCCTGGCGCGCGCCCTCGCGGTCGAGCCGCGGGTGTTGCTGCTCGACGAGCCCTTCGGCGCGCTCGATGCCCAGGTGCGCAAGGAGCTGCGGCGCTGGCTGCGCAACCTGCACGACGAACTGCACGTGACCTCGATCTTCGTCACCCACGACCAGGAAGAGGCGCTCGAAGTGGCGGACCGGGTGGTGCTGATGAACAAGGGTGGGGTGGAGCAGGTCGGCACGCCGCAGGAGGTCTATGAGCATCCGGCCACGCCCTTCGTGTATGGATTCCTGGGGGCGGTCAACCTGTTCCATGGCCGGGTCGACGGGGCGCATGTGCGGGTTGGCGAGGCGGCTCTTCCCCACGACGGGCGCAACGCGGACCAGGGCGTCGAGGTGGTCGGCTTCGCCCGCCCGCACGAGCTCGACATCGTGACCGATCTGAATGTGCAGGTCGGCGTCGAGGCGATCGTGAGCCGGGTGCTGGCGTTCGGCGCGAACGTCCGGGTCGAGCTCGACAGCCTCAGCGGGGCCGCGGAGCGTGGCGAACCCCAGCACTACGAAGTGGTGCTGACGCGCGAGCGGGTCGGCACGCTCGCCCTGAGCGAAGGGCAGCGCGTACGGCTGGTGCCGGCGAGCCTGCGCATCTTCCCGCGTGAGGCGGCATGAACTTCCAGCAACTGCGGATCGTGCGCGAGACGGTCCGGCGTAACTTCAACCTGACCGAGGTGGCCAACAGCTTGTTTACCGCCCAGTCGGGCGTGTCGAAGCACATCAAGGATCTCGAGGACGAGCTCGGCGTGGAATTGTTCGTGCGCCGGGGCAAGAGGCTGCTGGGGCTGACCGAGCCGGGCAAGGAGTTGCTGCCGATCGTCGAGCGCATTCTGCTCGATACCCAGAACATCAAGCATCTGGGCGACCAGTTTTCGCAGAAGGACAAGGGTCACCTGTCCGTCGCCACCACCCATACCCAGGCGCGCTACGCGTTGCCGCCGGTGGTGACGCGGTTCAAGCTGGCGTTCCCGAAGGTGCACCTCGAGCTGCATCAGTCCGGCCCCAAGGAGATCGTGTCGCTGCTGCGCAGCGGACAGGTCGACATCGGGATCGCGACCGAGGCGCTGGGCGACGAGGATGATCTGGTGAGTTTTCCGTTCTACCAGTGGCACCATGCGCTGATCGTGCCCGACGGGCATCCGCTGACCGCGAAGGCGGGGGCGATCGCGCTCGAGGATCTCGCCGAGTACCCGCTCATCACCTATCACGAGGGCTACACCGGCCGGGCGCGCATCGATTCGGCGTTCGCCCGCGCCGGTATCACCCCGGACATCGTGATGTCGGCGCTCGATGCCGACGTGATCAAGTCGTACGTCGAGCTCGGCCTGGGGGTGGGCATCGTGGCGGCCGTGGCCTTCCATCCCGCCCGTGACGCCGGACTGACACTGCTCGAAGTCAAGGGGCTGTTCGAAGTCAACACCACCCGCATCGGCTTGCGCCGGGGGCACTACCTGCGCGGCTACGCGCTGCGTTTCATCGAGTATTGCTCACCGTCGCTGACCGAGGAAAAACTGCGCGAAGCCTTGTTTCCAAAAGCGATCGAGTGAGAAGTACCGTCGAAACAGCTGTTTGACGGTTCGTGACGGCAGGTTTTTCGGGGCGTTTGCCGGAGAAACCGCAGCCGCTGTCGCGACCGCCCGGCGCGCTCAGACGCTTGCGGAGCCGCGGCCGGAGATTTCCCGGCAGGCCGCATCGATCAGCCGGCGCGCGATGCTGATCGGCTCGGGCAGCAGCGGCAGGTGGTCGAGTTCGAACCAGTCCGCCGCCTCGATCTCGTCGTGGTCGGGCGTCACCGTGCCGCCGGCATGGTCGGCGAGGAAGGCGACCATCAGCGAGTTCGGAAACGGCCAGGGCTGGCTGTGGAAGTAGCGCAGCCGGGCGATCCGGGTGCCGACTTCTTCGTACACCTCGCGGGCGGCGCATTCTTCCAGGGTTTCGCCCGGTTCGACGAAGCCTGCCAGCGCACTGAACACGCCCGGCTTGAAATGCGGGCTGCGCGCCAGCAGCAGGCGGTCGCCATCGCGCACGAGCACCATCACCGCGGGCGAGATGCGTGGATAGGCGACGAGGTGGCAACGGGGGCACTGCATCGCCGGTTCTCCTGTCCGCACCTCGGTCGGCGTGCCGCAGCGGCCGCAGTAGCGATGGTTCAGTTGCCAGTCGAGCAACTGAGTCGCGCGCCCGGCCAGCGCGAAAGCCTCGTCGCCAGCCAACTGGAAGATGGCGCGCAATGGCGTGAGCGCGAGCGCGGGGAGCCCGGGCGGCAGCTCGAGATCGGCCGCGAGGCATGGGCGGCCGAACAGGCGTCCCACCGTGACCACGTTGGCGAGGCCGCCGAAATCGTCCGCCATGCCGAGCGGGAAGATCGAGCCGGCCGGGTCGGCGGCGACCGTGAGCAGGCGCTGCTCGAATCTCAGTATCCAGTAGGCTTGAGCGCTCATGAGCGGGGCGGGGGCGGCGTGATGGTGCGCACATCATAGCGGCAGATGCGGGCTGCTGTTGCCGGGGCGTCGCATCGCCCCCGGCACGGCCGTCACAGCGTCTTCAGGTACTCGACCAGCGCGGCCTTGTCGCGTTCGGGCAGATCGACGCCGAATTCGTGACCCTGGTTGCCGTTGCCGCGCAGGCGCACGTCGTGGAGGCTGCCGGCGCGCTCGGCGGCCGCGCCGTGCGAGATGAACCCGACGCCGACCGGGTCGATCACGTCGTAGCCGCGCCAGAAGGTCTGCGGCCGCTTGTCCGCCGGCTCGAGCAGGTCGCGCAGGCTCGGTACCGAGCCGTTGTGCAGGAAGGGGCCGCGCAGCCATACGCCGTCCAGGAACGGCGCGACATAGCCGATCAGCGGCGCTTCGACGAAGCCCTTGCGGTCGAGGCCCATCGCGCGGAAGGCCTTGTTGGCGGCGACCGCGTTTTCCTTGCTCCAGGTTTCGAGCCGGCCGCCGTCGGTGCCGACCTCGGCCTGCGGAATGGGGGTGCCGGTGCGTTCGCTGGCATGGCAGCGTGCACACTGGGCGGCGAATACCTGGGCGCCGGCCGCGGCCCGCGCCGGGTCGATCGGCAAGGGGTAGGCCGGCGCGCGCTTGGCGGTCAGGTAGGCCTGCAGCCAGCGGGCTTCCTCGGCCAGCGCCCCGGGGTCGCGCGGACCTTCGCCGAACAGGCCGATCGCGGAGTCGATCATCACCGACCAGACGTCGTGGCTGTCGCCCGCGAGGTTGAGCAGATGGCCCTTGTCGGCCTGGTACTTGCCGAGGTTCCAGATCGGCGGGAAATCGGTGGGGCCGGAGCTGTCGTCCATCGGCGCGTCGAGCAGGAAGTACTTGGGCAGGTTCATCGGGTCGTCGCGCCCCGGCCCCCAGTCGGTGAAGTCGTGCCGATACGTCCATGCGAACATCGGTTCGCGCGCGAGCAGCGCCTTCTTCGTCATGGGAATGATCAGGTAGCGATAGGCGAGGCGGTCGATGAGGTCGAGATCGGTGACCAGCGCGATTTCGCGCATGATGATGCCGGGTTCGAAGCGCGGATCTTTCGCGGCGTCGAGCAGGAAGTGGAAGAAGGCCTCCAGATTCATCCGGTGCGCCGGGCCGGCGGGCACGAACACCGGCGTCTGGTCATGCGCGGTACGGTAGCTGGCGGTGTGGCATACCGCGCAGTTGTTGCCGACGCGGTCGAAGCCGACGGTTTTCTTGGTGAAGCCGATCGGCAATTCCTTGCCTTCTTCCCATGAAACGCCGAACGCGGCGTAGCCGCCCGGACCCGGGAGCTTGTCGGGAAACAGGCGCGGCAGCACATAGAAGATCCAGTAGGGAATGCCGGCCTGCGCCTCGGCCCCGAGCGAGCCGTACATGAAGCGGCTGTCGGCGTCGGCGCTCACCCAGGCGGGCTGGCGCACTTCGCGCAGCAGGCGCGACCAGCCGACCACCGCGATCAGGCTGCCCAGCACCAGCACGATCGCCACGATCGCATACAGGCGGCGCAGCCAGCGCGGTTGCTCGGCGGGTGCTGTCGTGGACGGGGCATCCATGGCGGTTCTCGTCTCAGAAGGTTTTGAGGTATTCGACCAGGGCGGTCTTTTCGTCGGGCGCGAGTTCGGTGCCGTAGGCACGGCCTTCGTGGCCGTGGTTGGCGTTGCCGGGCAGGCGGGTGTCGTACTCGAAGTACTTGCGCCCGCCCTCGGTGGCCACGGTGGTCACGAAGCCGACGCGGCGCGGGTCATAGACGTCGTAGCCGCGGAAGAAGCGCTGGGGCCGCCGCGCGGTGGGCTCGAGCAAGTCGGCGAGCGTCGGCACCGAGCCGTTGTGCAGATAGGGCGCGCGCAGCCACAGCCCGTCGAGCGGCATGTTGGCGTAGCCGAAGGTCTTGCGGAAGCGGGTGAAACGCCACGGGTAGCCGGCGTAGAGTGCGCCCTGGTTGACCGCCAGGTCGCGGGTGTAGGAGTCCAGGCGGCCGCGGTCGGTGCCGATCTCGGCGATCGGCGTCACATGCCCGACCCGCGCGCCGCTGAAATCGCGGCCGTTCGCGCCATGGCAGTGGGCGCAGTATTCGGCGTAGATCGGCGCGCCCTTCGCCGCCAGCGCCTCGTCTACCGGGAAGGGGTAGGCGGGCGGCGCAAGTGTCAACAGCCATGCCTCGATCCGGCCGATCGCGCGTGTGTCGAGGGTGGGCGGGGTGGTGCCGGTACCGAATGCGGCACTCTTGTTGCGCTCTTCGGTCGCGGTGTTGTTGCCGTCCCAGTGCAGTTGCATCGCCTGGCCGTCGTCGCGTTTTTTTTTCGGCGCCTGCAGCCAGATCGACGGAAAGTCCGACGTGCCCCGCAGTTCTTCAGGCGGCAGCTTGGCGACCGGCATGTTGAACAGCACTTTCGCGGCGTTGAAGGTATCGACCCGGCCCGGGCCCCAGGGGGCTTGCCGGTCGGTGAAGCCGAAGCGCGTCTTGAGCATCAGCAGGCGTTCGCGCATCAGCGCGATCGCGACCGGATAGACGACGAGGCGGTCGAGCGGATTCAGGTCGGCGCCCAGGCGCTCGATCTCGGGCAGGATGAAATCGGCGCGGAACTTCTCGTCGCTCGCGCAGCGGAAGAAGAATTCCTGGAAGCCCTGCAGGTCGAGTTGATGCGCCGGCATGCCGGTGTAGATCCGCGCTGGTGCGTCGACGGCGCTGCGGACGGTGCCGGTGTGGCAGGCGGCACAGTTCAGGAACACCCGGTCGATCCCGAGGTGGCGGCGCTGCGACATGCCGATGGGCAGGTCGCGGCCTTCTTCGTACAGCATGCCCAGCGACGCATAGCCGCGTCCGGGCAGGTACTCGGCGCAAACCTGCGGCAGCGCCTGCCAGATCCAGAACGGGAAACCCGATTCGCGCTCGCCGCCGGTCGAGCCGTACATGAAGTGGCGTTCGTCGTCGGGATAGCTCACCGGGTTGTCGACGCTGAAGCGTCCGGCCAGGTAGAGGCCCGCCGCCACCGCCGCGACCAGCAGCGCCAGCAACAGCATCAGCGCCCGGTAAAGCCATCGTGGCAGTGAAACCCGTTTCGCGTCGTTGGTGTTCATGCTGGTCGCCTTACAGGCCGGTAAGAAGGGGGCGGATCAGGCGCGAAGCGCATCGCCGGTCTTGCCCGGCATCGTGCGTCGCGTGCGCGCGATCGGGAATCGGGTTGGGGCGTTCGGCTGTGCTGACGGCGTGAAAGGCGGGGGCATGGTCGTCTTCCTCGATCAAGGGCTAGTGGCAGGCGGGCAGGGTTTCGTAGCCGGCGAGCGCAGCAGCCGGCCGGCGTCGGCCGAGCCGGTCGGCATAGGCCATCAGCGCGGCGAATTCGGGGCTCGCCGGCCAGGTTTGCGGGTCGATGCCCCATGCCAGCAGGGCCTGGGGCGGGGGCATGGGGGTCTTGTCGCGCTGGTCGGCCGCCACGCGCCACATGTCCAGACGATGGCGAATGCGCTGGTCGCACTGTTCCAGCTTGCGCTCGACGGTGGTTTCGTCGCCGTCGAGGAAGTTCGGCGGACTGGTGTCGGGGGTGTGATGGCAGGTGCCGCAGTAGTGGTTCAGCGGGCCGGCCGCGCGGCTCGGCGGATGGATCGGCATCGCGGCGACCGGAGCCGGCCCGTTCGCCGGATCGTCCGGATCGGTCTCGCCCACGTCGTGGCCGAGCCGGGCGAGAAGCGCCGGCATCAGCCGCTCGGGCCTGAACGGGCCGGCATCGAAGTGCGCGCCGTGGGCGTCGCCGGCCATCGCAGCGATCGCGGCGGCGAGGACCGACTCGGCGGGTGGCGCGGCGGCGTCTGTTAGCGTGGCGAGTTTCGTGCTGTTCGTCGGCGCGATGAATTCGGCCAGACCGGCCACCGCGGCGTCGATGCGGCTGTCGTCGAGGCGGGTCCACACTTCGGACGGCCTTCGTAGCTGCAGCGGCTCGAAATAGGCGGGAATGTCGGCGAGGGGCGCGCCGAGCATGCGCAGGTCCGATGCCGAGCCGTGGTCGCGCAGGGGGTCGCGGTTGGGAACATCGGAGTTGGGCAGCGCGAGTCCGCCCGGCCAGTGTTCGGCTTGCGCGGCCGCGAACGCGGGGCGGAGCAGGTCGCGCAGCCGGGATGGATAAGCCCTGCCGCGATTGAGCCGGTAATGCAGGCTCGCTTCGAACAATGTCGCGCGACAGGCTTGTGCACTGGACCCGGCGCCGGCGTGCCCACCGGCGCCGGGTCCGGGTGCGGCGGTACAGCCGTCCTGCCATAGCCGCTGCCACAGCGCGAAGCGGTTGGCGCGGTCGGTGGCGTTGTTGATCGCCCGCGGCACATCGACGCCGCGATCGGGGCGCACGCCGTGGAAGGCGTCGCGCGCCGGGCCGAGGCGGGCGGCGACCGCCGGGTTGGCGTTGGTTTCCTGCCACAGCGGGCGCGAGAAGATCGGTGCCTGGTTCTGGTGGCAGGCCACGCATACCGCGCGCCGCGCGTATTCGATGCGCGGGGTTGCGCCCGCGCGGTAGTCGCGCACCACTTGAAACTCGAAGCGCCCGGCCGCGGCGTTGTAGCTGATGACCTCGATCAGCTCGCTGCCTTCGACGAAACCGAGATACAGGCGGTCGCGCAACAGGCGCCCGGGGTCGGGCTCGCCCGCCATGGCGGCCACGATGCGCGGTTTCTCGAAGAACCCGGGGCTGGCGGTCAGGCGCTGCAGCGAGCGTCCGAGGGGAATCAGCACGGCCTGCACGCAGCGCCCGTCGGGCAGGTCGGGGCAGCGCCCCAGTGCATCCAGCTCTTCGAGCAGCGCGGCGAACGGGTAAGGCAGTTGGAGCGGGCCGACTTGATCGGCAAAGAGTTCGTCGAACAGGGATCGCCCGTCGGGCGGCAGGTCGGGGCCGGGTTGAAACGGCGATACCACCCAGGCCGGCTCGGCGGGCGGGGCGGCGGGCGCCACGCCCGGCCAGGTCGGCAGCGCCAGCAGCACCACCAGGGTGAACACCCCGGGTAGTGCCCGGGCGGCGGGCGTGCGATGTGCGTTCATGGCCGGAATCGGTGCGAGCCGCCCAGTCGACGGGGCGCGCGCCGCCTAGCCCGCGGTCGCGATGACGCGTTTCTGGGTTCCGCCCCAGCAATCCTCGGCGGTCGTGCCGGTCTTCATGAAGGCCGGGCTGTCGCGTTCGGCGATTTCCTTGTTGTAGAGGGTGAAGTTGAGCACGAAGACCCGGTCCATGTAGGCGCGTCCGAGATAGAAACCGGGGCGGATCATGCGGATTTCGTCGCGCACCTTGAGGCCGCGCCTGCCGGCCAGGAAGTCGGGTTTTTCCTGGTAGCCGTCGATCTCGTCGGTGAAGGCGTAGTCGATGATGATCGATTCGCGGCGCGAGTCGATGAGGCTCTGGCCGCAATACAGCTTGGCCGGAAACAGCAGCCATGCGTCCTTGCGCCCGAGCTTGATCTTCTGCGGCTCGCCCTCCACCAGTCCGAGCGCCTCGAAGCTCTTGAGGTCTTCGATGCGGTTGCGCAGCACCCGCTCGTCGCGATAGAAAACCTTGCCCTGCCACAGGTTCTCGCCGACCTTGTCCACCGCGATGCCTTTCAGGTGCAGCACGTAGCCGGCAAGGCCGCCGACGATTTCGCCCGCGCGCAGCTTGCCGCTCTCGCCGCTGGTGAGGATGATGCTGCCCTCGAACGCGCCGTCGGGGATCGGGCCGGCGGACAGGCGTGCATAGATCTGGTCGAGCCGTTCCTGGTCGAGCACCGCGAGGTTTTCGGGGGTGATTTTCGCGAGATCCTCGACGCCGAGCGGGTGCTGATACTCGAGCTGGGCGAAATCGGGCTTGCTGCGGTAGTCGGCGGCGTATTTGCCGAACGGGATTTCCGGCGGATCGACCTTGCCGCATCCAGCCAGCAGTCCGAACACCAGGGCGGGGGCGAGGGCGAGCAAGGTAGCGCGTTTCATGGCGGTCTCCGGTGGCTCAGAGCGTGGCGAGGAAGGCGATCAAGGCCTTCTTGTCGGCGTCGCTGAGGTCTTCGCCAAAGCGGTGCCCTTCGTTCTCGATTTCGGCGGTGCAGTTGCTGAAGAAGTCGCGCACCAGGTCGCGCTGCTTGCGCAGGATCGCGGCGAACTCGGCCGGCGAGGCCAGCGTGTCGTCGGCGATCCGCTGCAGGGTGGCGATGCTGCCTTTGTCCATCCGGGACGCGAGCTTCTCGGGGCTGCGCTTGGCCAGGAACAGGTCGATCACCAGCGCCTTGTGGTCGAGGCTGGTCATCGAGTTGGCCGCGATCCCCGCCGGGATGCGGATCTGGCCGGTGCCCGCGATGGCCTTTTCGTTGCGGCCATCCCAGGTGCGCGGCCCGACGTCGAGTATCACGTCGTGATCGGTGAGGGTCGCCTTGGGAATCCGCGCCGACGGGTTGAGCAAGTCGTTCATCGAGGCGAGGTAGAGCTGGTAGCGGCCTTCGACGCTCGGGTCGGTCTCGAAGCAGGCGCTCTGACGCGCGGCGAGCTGGCCGTTGGCGTCGAGATCGCGCGGGCGGAAGAAGTCGTTCGCGGGGTTGGCCGGCTTGCCGCACAGCTCGGGGCCGATGGCGTTGTTGTGCATGAACGGCGCCTGGGTCCACAGGTTGAGCAGCGAGACGTTGCGCAGATAGCCGCGCCCGCCGTCATTGGGTTCGCGGATGTTCGGGTCCGGCGCGCGTGCGCGCATCGTCTCCGAGCCGTATTCCTGGTACACATGGCCGGCCATGTGGTTGGAATGGAGCGCGCGGCACAGGTAGGTACCGACCTCGGCGATCGGAGTCGAGCGGTCATTGCCCAGCCAGTCGGCGCGCAGGCCGTTGTCCGCCAGGGCGTGGTAGTCGCGCTCGACGAACGGGCCGCCGACGCTTTCCGGAATGCTCGAGTGGCAGCTCGCGCAGTTGACGGCGAATACCTGCCTGCCGCGGGCGACCGCGCCGGTGCCGTGCTCGCGCTCGAGGTCGGCGACCAGGTCGTCACGGGTGTAGACCGGTGCACCGGGGGTGGCCTTTTTGCGCTCGACGTCTCTTGCCACATGCAGGTCGGTGGCGTTCGATTCGGCCGAAACGAAGAAGGCGAGGATGTCCGGCAGGCGATCCTCGATCGCCCGGAAGTTGGGGCAGTCGCGCCGGCACTGGCCCACGTTGAACGGGGTCTGGCCGAAGCCGCGGGCCTGAGGGTCGACCTGGCGCAGGTCGGAGAGGTGGTTGATCCAGCACTGCTCGGCGCAGGAGCCGATGTTGAAATACACCCGCTGGATGGCTTCGAGCGCGCCGGTGGAGTCCTCGCCACCCTTGAGGATGTGATGCACGCCGGGCCGGCCCAGGGTGGTGTCGTCGTCGCGGCTGCTGAACTGCCAGCACTTGCCGTCGCGGCCGGGCTCGCACCAGCATGCCGCTTCGTTCTTTTCGCTGCCGCAGCTGTCGGTCTTGCGCCACTTGGCCACTTGCTCGCCGGGGAAGAGCGGCCGCTGCGCGACGTTGAACAAGGCGTTGATGGTGCCGGGGTTGTTGACGCCGTCGTGGGGAATGGCGGAAGTGTCGGTGACGCCCGGACGGGCATGCGCGAACATCTGCCATTCGAGACTGGTCTTGGCCATGCCCGAACCGAGGATCTCGGACTTGCGGAGATACTGATTGCCGATCAGGCCCTTGATGTTTTCCCACTGCGGCCGGGCCGGGTCGGCCGGCGGGTTGAGCGGGTCGAACGCGATGTGACAGGAGCCGCAACTGGTGCCGATCAGGAACGGGGGTTCGACCGACGCGTCGGCGAGCTTGCTTGCGCGCGTATCCGACGGGATCCCGGTGCGCCTGTCCATCCGGCTCGAGAAGCCTTCCCAGTTGCCGAGCGAGCCGTTGAGCTTCTTCCACTGTTCGGCATTGAAGCGGGGATTGGGAAACTTGCGGATGCCGAGGGCGCCGGTCGAGGTTCCGAAGTTGAGATCGCACGCCGAATGACGCTGATCGACGCCGTTCTTCGCGTGCGGATCGGACGGGTCGAGCGGCGCGTCCTCAAGGGCGCAGGCCGGGTCGATGTAGCCGGATTTGCCCACATGGGCGAGCAGCACGTCGTCACCCGGGCACCAATCGAACCCGTAGGTTTCGTCCCAGCTCCGGGCCGGGCAGTTCGGCTCGCCGGGCTGGCAGCACGCTGGATCGTTGATCAGCCCCCAGGCGCGAAAGCGGTCGGGGCGCTGGTCGGTGCGCAGCACCCGGTACCAGTCGGGCAGCACGCCGATGCGCTGCTGAAAGGTGTAGGTGTGGAAGCGCTCGTTGCCGGCGGTGGCCTTGTACCAGATCAGCCGTCCGACGCAGGCCGACTGCGACAGTCCTTCGCGGGCACAGGTCTCGTAATAGGGTTGATCCTGATCGATGATGCCGCGTTGCGGGCTCGGCCTCGCCGCGGACGCGGCGACCGCCCCCGCGGCATGGGCGACGCCGTCGCCCATGCCGGTCGGCAGCCAGCCGGACATGAGGATCAACAAGATGCCAAGAACCACGCCGATGTAGCGATGCGTTTTCATGCCTGCCTCCTGCTGGGATGCGATCCGGGTTCGGGTGCTGCCGACCTGCACTGGCTGCCACTTTGTTCCGATTATTTTGCTTGCGCTGTGACGGATGTCACCGACTCGGAATCCACGGGGCTTTCTGGTTTTTATAGGCGGGCGCCAGGGCTTATGCAAACCCATACGCTCGCACCCGGAAACGCGCCGGGCGACCGCGCGGGGCGGCCATCCGCAGCCCGCGCCGGGGTGGGCGCGCGCGCATTCTTCCGGTGCCGCCGAGCTACTCGCCATCCCTGCCTGCTAAACTCCCCGGCTTTGCACTCCGCTGGATCTCGCCATGGCCGCTCAACGCATTCTTACCGGTATCAAGCCTTCCGGCACGCCCCATCTCGGCAACTATGCGGGCGCCATCCGCCCCGCGGTGGAAGCGAGCCGACGGGCCGACGCCGAAAGTTTCTACTTCCTCGCCGACTACCATGCGCTGATCAGCACCACCGATCCGGCACGGGTGCAGCGGTCGACGCTGGAGATCGCCGCCACCTGGCTGGCGGCGGGGCTGGATGCCGACCGGGTGTGGTTCTACCGCCAGTCCGACATTCCCGAGATTCCCGAACTCACCTGGCTGCTGAGCTGCGTCGCCGGCAAGGGCCTGCTCAATCGCGCCCATGCCTACAAGGCGGCGGTCGATCGCAATAACGCCGACGGCGAGGATCCGGACGCCGGGGTCAGCATGGGGCTCTACATGTATCCGGTCCTGATGGCGGCGGACATCCTGATGTTCAAGGCGCATTCGGTGCCGGTGGGACGCGACCAGATCCAGCATATCGAGATGGCGCGCGACATCGGTGCGCGCTTCAATCATCTGTACGGCGAGCACTTCGTGCTCCCGGAAGCGGCGATCGACGAGGCGGTGGCGACGCTGCCGGGCCTCGATGGCCGCAAGATGAGCAAGTCCTACGACAACGTGATTCCGCTGTTCGCGCCGCCGGCCGAGTTGCGCAAGCGGGTGTTTTCGATCCTCACCGACTCGCGGCAACCGGGCGAACCGAAGGAAACCGAGGGCTCGGCGCTGTTCCAGCTCTACCAGGCCTTCGCCAGCGCGCAGGAGACGGCGGCGATGCGCACCGCCTTTGCCGCCGGCATCGCCTGGGGCGAGGCCAAGCAGGCGGTGTTCGAACATATCGAACACGCGGTGGCGCCGATGCGCGAGCGCTACGATGCGCTGATCGCGCAGCCGGCGCTGATCGAACGAAAACTGCTGGAGGGCGCGGCCAAGGCCCGTGCGATCGCCACGCCGTTCATCGCCGAGCTGCGCCACGCGGTCGGCCTGCGCAGCCTGAGCAGCGCCGCCGCGCCGACGGCCGCGCCGCGCCAGCGCAGCCAGGCGCTGCCGCAGTTCAAGCAGTACCGCGAGCCGGACGGGTTGTTCTATTTCAAGCTGGTGGATGGCGAGGGTGACCTGCTGTTGCTGAGCCGTGGGTTCGAATCGCCGCGCGAGGCCGGCCAGGCGGTGGCGCGGATCAAGCAGGGCGGGGAGGTCGGCGGCGTTGCCGAGCTGGCCGAAGGGGTGACCACCGCGCGGCTGGGCGAGGCGCTGGAGGCGCTCGGCGACGCGTGAGCATGGCGCGGAGCGCGGGTCGCGACAGGATGCGTGCATGAAGGAATCTTTTACATTGCCGGCCTGAATCTTTCGAACGGCGTTGGCATAATGCGACGTAGGCCGCCGTTACGGGGCTACGGGCGTGTAAATTCACCGCAAGGAGAACAGGAGATGAGCGAGATGGGTATCGGATGGGTGGCCGCCATCGTCATCGGCGGATTTGCGGGGTGGATCGCCTCGGCGGTCATGAAGACCAACACGGGCGTTCTGCTGAATGTGGTGCTCGGCATCATAGGCGCGGCAGTGGCGAGCTTTCTGTTCGGGATCCTCGGGATTTCCTTCGGCGGCTGGCTCGGCTACCTGATCGCGGGCGTCGTCGGCGCCTGCATCCTGGTCGGCTTGGTGAGGGCGATCAGGAAATAGATGCAGATGTGTCGGCGGCGAGGCCGGCACGGCGCAGTGTGCGAAGCGGGGGCCAAAAACTTGGTCCCCGCGTCCGTTTACGGCGGCGCCTTCACCGCCTACCTGACCCACGCTGCATGTGCCGCCCGGTCATCGCGCAATTGCGCCCGTTCTTTCGCGGTACGGGAGCGGCAAGACGTCGGTGGCTGGCCGCACGGGGCTTACTCGCGCCAGCTTAGGTTCGATCAGCGACGTTCTTTTGCAGCGGCACGGGGGCTGCGGTCGCGTCCGGTTGCTGCAGGCGGATGTCGAGAGGGCCCAGCGCGTCGAGGTGGACGTCGCGCCGCGGGAACGCGAAGCGCAGGCCGGCGGCCTTGAATTTGCTGTTGATTCCCTTGTGCAGCGCGGTGATCACCGCCAGGCGGTTGTCCAGGTTGGGCAGGTGCACCCGCAGATTGAGCATCAGCGCGTTGTTCTGGAAAGCGTCGAAGGTCACGAGCGGGGCCGGGTCGGCGAGCACTTCCGGTGTGTCGGTGGCGGCCTCGAGCATCAGCGCAATCGCCTGGTCTACGTCGCCGTCATGGGCGAGGCTGACCGGCAGGACGATGCGGTTCAGGCGGTCGGTCAGGGTCCAGTTGATCAGTCGTCCGGTGATGAACTCCTTGTTCGGCACGATCAGTTCCTGCTTGTCGAAGTTGGTGATCGTGGTGGCGCGAATGCGGATGCGGGTGACGACGCCGGTGGTGTTGTCTATCGTGACCACGTCGCCGACGCGGATCGGACGCTCGAACAGCAGGATGATGCCGCTGACGAAGTTCGCCACGATTTCCTGCAGCCCGAAGCCGAGGCCTACGCCGAGCGCGGCGATGATCCACTGCAGGCCCGAGATCTGCAGGCCGATGGTCTTGAACGTGACGACGATGCCGATGCCGACGATCAGGTACTGCGACAGGGCGGTGATCGCGTAACGGGCGCCGGCATCGAGGGGCAGGCGCTGCAGCAGGGATATCTCGAGGATGCCGGGCAGGTTCTTGGCCGCCATCACGGTCACGATGATCGCGAACAGGCCGACGATCAGATCGCCCAGCGTCATCGGCACCAGCGTCGAGATGCCGTCGACCGCGCGCATCGCCTGGAACGGCAGTTCGGTGGCGTCGAGAAACCCGAGCGCCGGGATCAGGTTGGCCCAGATCGACCAGGTGCCGAACAGCATCGCGAACAGGAAGCCCGAGCGGATCAGTCTCTTCGATTTCTCGCCGAGCGAGTCGAAATTGACTTCCGGCACGTCGACCGCGATCGCCGCTTCGCCTTCGGCGGGGGTGTCCTCTTCGCGCGCGGCGCGCTGCGCACGCAACTCGTTGCGGCGGCGCAGCGCGCCTTCGAAGCGAAGCCGGCGTTCGGCGACGAACAGCCAGCGCAGGATCAGTCCCTTCAGCACGAACACGCCGAACAGGAACCAGAGGGTCGTCTGGAAGCGTTCTTCGAGATGAACGGCGGTGTAGTGGTAGTTGCCGAGCGATATCAGCGCCAAGACCAGCGGTATGCCCACTACCACCGGGTACCACAGGAAGTGGGTTTGCGTGATCAACTGGCGCGGATGCTGTTCCTGCAGCGCCTGCCAGAGTGCGCCGCTGCGGCCCAGCAGGCGCGTCACCAGCAGCGCCGTCCCGCCCATCAGCACGATGAAGGCGCCGCTGCCGATGGCCTGCACCGCCAGCGGTGGTTCGGGTGCGGCGGTGGCGCCGACCAGAAAGCTGGTCATCATGCCGAACGGGACGAACCACGCGATCTGCCTGCGCAATGCGGCGCGGGCGCCCGCAGGCCACTGGAAATGGCGATCGCCCAAGCTCCTGTCCCGGCACATCTGGCGCACCAGCGCGAGACTGGCCAGCACCAGCGCGGCCTTGGTCAGACCACCGCTAAGCGACACCGTGAACGGGTCGACGGTGTCGCGCAGCATCAGCACGAACCCCAGCATCAATAGCGGCACCGGCGCCACTTTCAGGATCAGCAGGGTCAGTGCCTGCAGCGTGAGCATGGCCGAGTCGCTGCGAATCCGGTTTACCGACTGGTCGATCATCCGCAGCCGTTCGGTCGTGCGCCGATTGAACAGGCCCAGGCTCACCAGCGCCATCACGCCCAGCAGTACGGCGATCGGATGCCGGTTGGCGTACTCCTTCAGATTGGCACCGACCTGCGCCCAGTTGTCCGGATTGCCCAGCCATGGGCTCCACCGTGGCCCGTGTTCGGAAAAAAGCGAAATCAGGCCCGAACTGGGAATCCACAACAGTTGCTCGTCGATGAAAGCCACATAGGCCGCGGAGACCGTCACCAACTGGCGCTCGGCAAGGTCGAGATTGGTCAGGCTGTTGATGAAACGGCCATAGGACTGCTGCAGCGAGTTCAGCGAACTGCGATGGGCGCTCATCAGCTCGCGCGCCTTGTCGATCATGTAGTCGCGCTGCTCTTCGGGCAATGCTTCGGCCCGCTCCCGGGTGATGCTGCTCACCGCTTGTTCCAGCGCGCCGATGCCGCGGAAGATGTCGTCGATCTCGAGCTGGCGGTTGGTCGCGTCGCTGATGATCTCGCCGCGCGCGATCCGGTCGCGGCGATGGCTCTGCAACGAGGGCAGGTCGGCGCGCCGCTTGCGCAGCATGTTGCCGATCACCATGCTGCGCCCCACCATGTCGACCCGCTGGCGGACGCGCTCGAAGTCCTCGCTGATCTCGGCGAGTTGATTCACGGCCCGCTGCAATTCCGCGTCGACGTCCTGCTGGCTGCGAACCAACTGCTCGAGTTCTTCGCGAAAGCCGCTATTCGATTCGGCGATGCTGCGCAGTTCGGGCTGTAGCGCGGCTGCGCGTTCGCGCAGCCGCTCCGCCTCGGCGAGCGCTGCCTGTGCTTGCGCGGCGCGCTGTTGCTGCGCCATGCCGTCGACCTGGTCCAGACGTGGGCGCAGCGCGGCGATGTAGGCGTTCCAGTACTCGCGTTCGGCCTGGGCCAGCTTGATCAGTACGCCCTGGCTGGCGGCAGCCTTGCGGTAGTACGCACGTTCGGCATGGTGCAAGGTGCGGCCTGCTTCGAGATGGTGCAGGCGTGCCTGCCGGGCGAGTTCGGATTCGCCCGGGATCGATAGGGCCGCCTCGCGATCGTATTGTTCCAGCGTGGCGGTATGCGCCGAAATCAGCTCGCTGAGGTTGTTGCTGCCGGCAAGCAGGCGTGCCAGCTCGTCTTCGAACTGGCGCAGTGAGTCGCGCGCATGGGTGAGGGCCTGCCGCTGCGCCGTCAACCATGCCTCCAGTTCTTCGAGATTGGCGGATGTCAGGTCATCGACCATGGCGGACATGTCGGCTTCCAGCGGAAACAGGCGTTCGTTCGAGCGCTCGATTCGCTCCGGCGCGCCGCGCACCGCGTCCTCGAGCACGGCGAGCCGGTTGCGCGCGCTGGCCGTCTCGCGATATCGCGTCATCGCCTGCTCGTAGAGGTCGAGCAGGTGCTGGCGCGAAGCGTCGTCGAGGTCCGCCGCGGCTTCGACCGCGCTCTTGCCGGCCTGCAGCGACGTCATGCTGATCTCCGGCCCGCGAGGGGCCATGTCCTCCACCGCCGGCGCTCGCGTCGGGACCGCGCACAGGATGAGCAGCAGGGCGATAGTCAGGCAATGTCGAAACGGCATCGAGTCGTGCTTCCTTGTGTCGGCAGGCGGGTGCGAGGCCGAAGCGGCGATCATAAGTCGATCGGCAGGCATCGACAAATTCCGCATGCCTTGACTAACCGGTCAGGGGCCTTCTACAATCCAGCCTCTTTGCGATGGGGCGGTTAGCTCAGCGGTAGAGCACTGCCTTCACACGGCAGGGGTCACTGGTTC